>Ga0123353_10000014_pt1 | contig 204767 bp, 170 predicted proteins | sample TergutLab28metaG_3_FD_92763 | JGI IMG/M metagenome (GOLD analysis project Ga0123353, IMG submission 92763) | Labiotermes labralis P3 segment gut microbial communities from Petit-Saut dam, French Guiana - Lab288 P3 | ecosystem: Host-associated > Arthropoda: Insects > Digestive system > Gut ... | reverse complement strand
CGGGGCAGTACAACCCCGGCGCGATCTCATTGTGGCGAGGATCGAAAGACGGATTCCTGCCGCGGCAGTTCGTCGACCAGGAAGGCTTTATAAACAGCACTACGGGTTATAGCGGCAGCGGCCGCCGCGCCCATGGCCGAGGAGGAGAAGCCGGTCAGGGTTCAGATGGGCATCTTAGACAATCAGGGGTCTGAAAATGATAGCCACGCAATAGTATTCTTCACGTTCGCCGACGGCTGGCACGGGTATCCCGATACTCCGGGTACCGCAGCGTCGGGATTTGTTCCCACCAAAGTGACGTTCGAATTTCCGGAAGGTCTTGTCACGGTAGGCGATGTACTCGCACCCGAAGGCGGCTCTGTATATGAGGGTCATATCAGTATCAGGCAAAAATTCAACCACAGACCCGGCGTTTCGGGACAGTTTACCATCAAGGCCAAAGTGAGTTTCCAGGTATGCAATGACCAGATGTGCCTGCCGCCGGATAGTATCGAAATGGAAACCGTAATAACAATCCGATAAAAACATGAAAAAATTGTTGATAGTTATCGTTGTGGCGCTAACCGCATGCACAACAGGTTACACTCAAAAAATGACCCTCAGCGGCGAGTGCCGCTCGACACCCGATGGCGGGATAATCTATCTGAGGAGAGGTAAAATCGTCGACCGTCAATACCAAAGCTTTACGGTCGACTCGGCGGTTGTACGTGGCGGTAAGTTTCAGTTCGCACTGAATGGTGTCGAACCCGATGAGTATGTACTCATGCGTGCCACCGAAGAGAGTAAGGAGGAGGTTATGCTCCTAATATCTCGACTACTGCGACACATATCTGGTGTTAGAGAAGTAGTTGTACAATCGTGGCATAGCCGATCATATTATTCATTCAGTTTCGGGGAATCCCGCCCACGAAATAATGACGCAAATCAACAACTACCTGTTCGACGGCGGCAGAAGATCATCCCCCGAATTATCGGCCCTGCTACTTGTGGCAGCCGCACGTGGGGATATGGGTTCGGCCTATATGATGTGGAAGTATGCGGATACCTTTCAAGGAATACCTGGAAGGGATGAGTTACAAGGCTATGTGGACGGGTTTTCCGAGCAGGTAAGGAATTCGCCCGCCGGAAAAAGGGTCACAGAAAGATACACCGACATCATAGGGGCGATGGCGGGAGCTGTCGTCAAAGACAAAGATTTTACGATGAATACTCCGGACGGCACGCCGGTGACGTTATCCGAATTCATTAAAGACAAAAAACTTGTTCTCGTGGATTTCTGGGCCTCGTGGTGCGGCCCGTGCTGTGCCGAAAATCCCAACGTAAAGGCGATATATGATGGTTTTCATCATAAGGGATTCGATGTTTTAGGAGTGTCGTTCGACAGTAATCTCGACGCATGGAAAAAGGCTATCGAGGAAGACGGATTGATATGGACGCAGATCTCGGACCTCGGAGGCTTGAACGAAGAAATCATGAAGAATTACAACTTCCGCAGTATTCCGACCACATTTCTTATCGACAGCGCCGGAAATATTTTGGCACGAGACCTGCGCGGCGAAGAATTGCGCGCGAAAATAGCTGAATATTGTAAATATACTTGTTTTCGCCGTGTTTTCCGACACCGAATAGTACCTTCAAAGCCTGCAAGCTGCGCAGCTGAGCAGGAATAGTTCGGGGCAAATTTTAAAAATCGCCTCTCAGATATCTGAGAGGCGATTACAGTACCCGGAGCCGGGATCGAACCGGCACGGATTGCTCCACTGGTGTTTGAGACCAGCGCGTCTACCAATTCCGCCATCCGGGCAGAAATAACGGGTAGAAAAATACTACACGTCACATCGCGATGCGGGTACAAATATACTACTTTTCCCGATACGGCCGTAGGATTCGCAGGAAAATTGTTGATAAAAATTCGAATGGACGTGACGGGACGCTGTGTTTTTCGCCGTATATTTGCACCATAAAAGTGCCAATAAGAATAACTCTATATATTGCAGAAAATGAACAAGAAACAGGAACTCGATCTCGAACTGAACGAGAATGTCGCACAGGGACGATATGCAAATCTGGCAATTATTTCTCACTCGGCATCGGAGTTTGTCGTCGATTTTGCGGCGATGATGCCCGGAGTGCCCAAAGCGCGGATACACAGTCGGGTGATACTTACGCCGGAGCATGCTAAACGGCTTCTGATGTCGTTGCAGGACAATATTACGCGTTATGAAAGCAACGTGGGACGCATCGAACTGGTGACTCCTGCATGGGCGGCCGACGGTGACGAGGAATCGCCGACGCCCGGATTCAGTATCGGGGAGGCGTGATCCGTTACTTCGGAGTATTTCCGTCAAAAATGCTGCCCACTCCTTTTTGGAAGTGGGCAGTGCCGTTTTATTTTGTGATTCCGACAGGATTCGAACCTGTGACCCACAGCTTAGAAGGCTGTTGCTCTATCCAACTGAGCTACGGAACCGGCCATGTTATTTTTTCGCGGTGCGCGCTTGCATCGCGGGCGCTTTTCGGGAAGCAAAAGTAACATTTTTTTATTATTCCCGCAAATGTCACTGCCCGCGTGCGCCGAAAATTGCGCTACCGATGCGGATCATCGTCGAACCGCACTCTACGGCCACCTGCCAGTCGCCGCTCATGCCCATAGAAAGCGTGTCGAATCTGGAGTCACCCGCGCTGAAAAATTCGCTGCGAAAACGATCGAAAAGCTCGCGCAGGCCGTTGAATTCGCTGCGCACCTGCGTCATATCGTCCGTGAACGATGCCATCCCCATCAGTCCGCGAATACGTATATTGCCGAAAGCCGGATGTTTGCCCGCACGCCACGCTTGCAAAAATTCCGTCAGCTCCCCCGCATCCCAGCCGCTTTTCGTCTCTTCGCAGGCGATGAAGACTCCCAGCAAAATGTCGATCACCCGTCCGTTTTTGCGTGCTTCGCGGTCTATGACCTCTAACAGACGGAGCGAATCCACCGAATGAATCAGTTCGACGAACGGCGCAATATACTTCACCTTGTTGGTCTGCAAATGGCCGATCATATGCCAGCGAATGTCGTCAGGCAAGACGGCCGATTTTGCCGTCATTTCCTGCACGCGGTTTTCACCGAAAATGCGCTGTCCGGCATCGTAGGCCTCCATCACCGCTTGTGGCGGACAGGTCTTCGAAACCGCGACGAGCGTTACTCCGGCGGGCAATTTCGTGCGCCAACGCAATATTTCCGCTCCAATTTCCATTATAATTATTGTTAAGCCGTTATACAAATTTGCTATGCGGTAGCCAATAAACCCCGCGCGCGTGCGGCAGGTCGGGAAACACACGCGTGTGTAAAAATATCGATTTTTTCGTGAAAAATGCCTATCTTGCGCAGAATTATGTCCGCAATACTACTATATTCTGAATGAAAAAATTATTATTCCTGCTGTTCACGCTGCCGTTGCTTGGCGGTCTCATATCGTCATGCGGGCCGAAAAAGCCGGCGGAAGCGCGCGATTGCACGGTGACGCTCGTATGCCGCGATTTCGATAATCGCAACGGCGCAGCGTTGAAAACGGTGGAAGTGCTGCTCCCGATAGGAACGTATGTAGGGAGAGATTTCTTCGATGACAATGAACATACACCCGTTGTAGAGGGCTATTACTTTGCAGCTTTCGAAGGGCCTTTCACGTCTCTGAGAAGGGACAGGGTGATGTTGACGTTATACTATAAGGCGGTGCTGCCGGATGAGTATATGCTCACGGTGCACTATCGCGATGTGGCGAATCCGGGTACGAATTTGCGCCAGTCGACGCAGAAAGCGGTGAGCAGGCAGACGGCGATAAACCTGAACTATCTGACGGACAATGAGTTGGTGGCTGCGATAGAGGGTTATGATTTTCACTCGCTCGACCCTCAGACGCAGACGATGGATGCCGATAGGGAGGTGACGCTATTCTATCAGCGGCAGCAGTTCGACATCACCGTGCATTATCGCGAACGCGGAGGCGACCCCGATGCGCCGTTGGCCGCCGATATGGTTATAGAGGGGGTGGAGTGGGGTACGCCGTTCAATAGCGCTTTTCTGACGGAGGCAGGGGCGGTAAAAAGCATTACTAATTACGTATTCTGGGGAATGTCGCCGGAGACGCTTACCGTGACCGGAGCGGCGACGGTGACCGCTCTGTATTCGGGCGCGCGCCGTCCCGTTATGATGCACTATCGCAACATCGAAGGCGGAGGGCTATTGACGCTGCCGTCGCCGCATACGAATCCCCGACACCCCGAAATTCCTTTCGGGACGGTCGTGAACAAGGCTTACCTGGAAGCTAACGGACACGCGGTAAGCATCGAAGGCTATCGTTTCGAGGCGACGAACCCGTCGGAGATAACGGTCGGGAGCAGCGACATGATAGACTTACTCTACCGCCGTGTGCATGGAATGCTGACGATCGAATATTGGCGCGTACCGCTCGACGGCGGAGCGCCGGTGTTATACAATTCGCAGGAGCATTCATTGCCGACGGGAACGGTGGTCGTGGATTATGACTGGTTGCAGGACGAGGAGTTGATCGACGAGACGCTGATACCGTTCTGGCATCGTTTCGAGTCGATGTCGCCGCTCGGTGTAGCGGTGGTTGAGGCGGGAACGACGGTGAGGATATACTACGAGCCCGATGATGTGGATGTTACGCTCGAATTTTGGAAAGGGCGAACGTTGTTTTATGCCGTCGATGTGGTCGGCATTCCTTATGGAACGTTGATAAGCAGTTATCAGATGCTCGTTGACAGAGGTTATATAGACGAAGAAAAAATTCCGGAGTATCATATTTTCGATGAAATGATACTACCTGCCGGTGAGCTTACATTGACAGTCACCGAGCCGGTCAGTGTCGAGTTATACTACCGGTCGGGTCTGATGCCTGTGACCATAAGATATTTCAAGGGCGCAGATGCACCCGGAGCGACGTGGCAAGGAGATGATGTGAAACAGATAATGCTCGGCACTGTAATTTCGGGCTATCAAGACCTTGTCGATGGCGGGTATATCGATGATTCGCTGATCCCCGCTGGTGCGGTATTCTCCTCGATGCGCCCGGTCGGCGGCGTGACCATCCCTGACGGAGGAACAGAGATCAGACTGTTCTTTATCGAATAGGTGTAAATAATAAAAATAGACATAAAACACTAAACTTAAAGTTCTGTAAACCAATGAGAAAACTTGCAATTCTCACGGCGCTCGTCGCGTTGGCAGCGTTCGTATCGACCTCGAAGAGCGAGGCATGTACAAATCTTATCGTCACCAAAGGAGCGTCGGTCGATGGCTCGGTGATGGTCAGCTACTCGGCCGACTCGCACACGCTTTACGGTGCTCTGTATAAGTACAATAAACCGGCGCGGCCTTACGGGCCTGGTGCGACTATACCGATTCGCGAGTGGTCTTCGGGGCGTTTTCTGATCGATCTGCCGCAAGTTCCGGTGACGTATAATACCATCGGTAACGTGAACGAGCATCAGCTGATGATCGCCGAAACGACGGCGGGCGGGCGTCCCGAACTGCGTGACCCCGATGGCAAACTGGTCTACGCCTCGCTGATTTACACGGCATTGCAGAGGTGTAAAACTGCGCGTGAGGCGATTCTGACAATGGTCGAACTCGCCAATACGCATGGTTATGCGGCGACGGGCGAGTCGTTCTCGGTGTGCGACCCGAACGAAGCGTGGATATTCGAATTTATCGGCAAGGGCAGCAACATCGTGGATGGCGTGAATACGCGCAAAGGTATCGTGTGGGTTGCGCGCCGTATTCCGGACGGATATGTCTCTGCCCACGCCAATCACGCGCGCATCACGACATTCCCGCTGGACGATCCCGAAAACACCATGTATGCGCCCGACGTGATCTCGTTCGCACGCGAGATGGGATATTTCGACGGGCCGGACGAGGAATTCAGTTTCAGCGACGCATATATTCCGCTAACGTTTTCGGCGATGCGCGGCTGCGAGGCGCGCGTGTGGTCGTGGTTTCGTCAGGTAGCCTGCGAATCGTACGATATGTACCAGTATCTCGACTACGCGATGGGGCACAACCCGAAGAACCGTATGCCGCTGTGGGTCAAGCCCAAGCGCAAGCTTTCGGTGAAGGACCTGATGGACGGAATGCGCGACCATTATCAGGGAACCCCGCTTGCTATGACTACCGACATCGGAGCGGGTGGAGAGGAGTCTCCCTATCGCTGGCGACCGATGACGTTCGAGTGGGAAGGTAAGGAGTATGTGAACGAGCGTGCCATTGCGACGCAGCAGACCGGTTTCTGGTTCGTGGCGCAGGCGCGCAGCTGGTTACCCGACCCGGTAGGCTGTATCCTGTGGTTCGGCACGGACGATGCCGCAACCTCGCCGCTCACGCCTATCTATTGCGCGACGACCGAAGTGCCGTGGTGTTTCAGTCCCGAAAACGGTCACATGACCGAATACTCGCCCACGTCGATGTACTGGCTCACTAATCGCGTGGCACAGTTCTGTTACCTGCGCTATAATGTCGTCGGCGCTTATGTGCGCGGCGAGGTGGACAGATGGGAGAACGAGCAGATCGCCAAAACGGCGGAAGTGGATGCCCATGCCGCCCGGCTTTATGCGCAGAACCCTGCGGCGGCGGTGGAGTATTTGACCCGATATTCGGTTGAGACGGCGCAGGAGCTGTTCGACCGTTGGAAGGCTCTTGATTCGTATATTCTTGTGCGGTTTAAAGATGGCAACAACATGAGAGTGGATGAGAACGGCAATTTCCTCGACAACGGCTTCGGATGGAAGATACCACCCGCTCCCGAATGGCCGGGCTACTCGGACACATGGAAGCGCAACGTCGTACGCGAGCACGGTGAAACGCTGAGGGTCAGACCAGTAGAGCTGTAGCAACAGAATAATAATGTCATTCCGAACGTGCGGAACGCACGGAGGAATCTATCGCTTGTTTTCGATTTATGTGCGAGCGATAGATCCCTCCGTCTTTTAGGCGTTCGGGATGACATTTTTTAACAGAATATGTAAAATGAAATACGACATTATTGTAATCGGCAGCGGGCCTGGGGGATATGTGGCGGCGATACGTGCGGCGCAATTAGGGCGGCGCGTGGCAGTGGTCGAGCAGGCCGAACTGGGCGGCGTGTGTCTGAATCGCGGATGTATTCCGACAAAAGCGTTGCTCAAAAGCGCTCAGGTGTGGGGATACGTCTCCGGCGCTTCGAGCTACGGAATAGAAATCGATACCGATGCGGCGCGCCCCGACATGGCGCGTATCGTAGCGCGCAGCCGGACTGTGGCCGAAACGATGAGCAAAGGCGTGGCGTTTCTGCTTAACAAAAACGGCGTGGACGTGATTCATGGACACGGTAGGCTTGCAGGGCAGGGTAGGGTGGAAATTACGATGAGCATTGCGCCGACCGGCGGTGATGCAATGCCTCCCAACTCCAATGGAGTGACCGTAATCACAGCCGGTCATATAATACTTGCGACGGGTGCGCGTCCGCGCGAGATGCCGTTCATGCCGATCGACGGGCGACACGTCATCTCGTCGCGAGAGGCGTTGCTCATGGAGCGCGTGCCCGAATCGATCGTCGTTGTCGGGTCGGGCGCTATCGGAAGTGAATTCGCATACTTCTACGCCGCGCTCGGAGCAAAGGTCACAATCGTCGAACACATGCCGAATCTGATGCCTTTGGAAGATGAGGATGTGTCGAAATATATGGAGCGCACGTTTCGTAAGCTGCGCACTAATGTGCTGACCAACACTGCGGTAACGTCGGTGCGCATTGAGGCGGGAAGGTGCTTTGTCGATGTCGAGGGTAAGAAAGGCCCGGAGACGATCGAGGCCGAAATCGTTCTTTCGGCGGTCGGAATAAAGAGCAATATCGAGAGTTTGGGGTTGGAAGAGCTGGGCGTGCGAACAGAGCGCGACAAGGTGGTGGTGGATGCTTTCGGCGCGACGAACGTTGCAGGGGTTTACGCTATCGGCGACCTCACGCCTACGCCTGCGCTCGCTCACGTCGCTTCTGCCGAAGCCATTGCATGTGTTGAAAAGATTTGTGGTCTTTCGCCCGCGTCCATTGATTTTAGTGCGATTCCCTCATGCGTCTACACTACGCCGGAGGTCGCCTCAGTAGGTATGACAGAAAAACAGGCACTCGACGCAGGATTGGAAATCATAATGGGCAAATATCCGTTCACGGCATCGGGCAAAGCTGCCTCCGCCGGCAATCGCGACGGATTTGCCAAACTCATTTTCGACAAAACGACCGACCGCTTGCTGGGTGCGCATCTCGTGGGCGCAAACGTTACCGAAATGATCGCCGAACCCACGCTGGCCAAAGCGCTCGGCGTTACGGCCCGCCAAATCGCTGCCACCGTTCATCCGCACCCGACGATGAGCGAAGCGATCCTTGAAACTGCTCACGCTGCTCACGGCGTGTCGGTGCATATATAATCTGAAATATTTTATTCGAAATATTTCGGTGTGAACGAAAAAGTTACTATATTTGCACCGTCGTTTTACGGCAGTTGAGATTGAGCTATGGTGTAATTGGTAACACTGCAGATTTTGGTTCTGTCATTCGGGGTTCGAGTCCCTGTGGCTCAACAAGTTACATGTAAATAAAAAGACATCTCTTGCGGGAGATGTCTTTTTATTTTTTAGCGTGCGCCCTGACCGATAACGGTAAATAGCCCTAATTAGTCCCCGAAACGCATTATAATTGTCACCTCGCCGTTAGACGGCGACCACTCCGGTCCCTTGTCCAGCAGACGGATCGCCTCTCGGTGAGCCTCAGGCGAAAGAAAGCCGAGCACACGGATGCGCGACGGGCGACCGTAACGATTGACGTAGAATACAAGTGTCACATCTCCGGCCACTTCCGCATCTTCAAGAGGCCAGACAGTCGCCGTTTTCAGATATTCGTTATATTGCCGCACGCCGATTTGCGGTATGGAAATATAATGTGGCTCTGCATCTCCCGCAGCATTGACCGCTTTCGATATGGACAAAAGGCGCACGGGTTGCTCCGTCGAGCCGATTCTTATCTCCTGCATTTCATCCGGTACACCGTTTCGGTCGGGTGGTTCAGAAGAAACAGAGTTCGATTCTTCCGGCAATAATATTTCCTTGACCGGAAGTCCCTCGTATTCAGCAGATTCATACGGTACATGGGCCTCGACGTTTTTGGGAACACCGTCTTTCGAAACAGCGTCGTTTCTGCAAAATTGAAAATACGCCCACAGACCGACTGCAATAGCAATCAAAATGCTGATAATCACCCACCATTTTGTGCTTATCGGTCGCCGCCGCAAAATCGAATAGCCGGACGAGTATTCTTGCCGGACAGAAAGAGCGCCGTTGATGGCATCTGCGAGGAATGGACTGGTCAGCGATGCGAATTCCAGCTCATAGGCGGCAGCATTTGTGCGCTCGCCATGTACATAATCAATGTAGGCGGTCGAGAATTTTGCAGCCGAAAAGTTTCTATCGTACGTCTTTTCGACGGTGACGGGTGGCGCTATGGCGGCGATGCCGGCATCGATATGCGGATACACATCATCGTTCAGATAGCCGGTCTGCTCGGATATTTGTGCAAACGTTTTTCGTTCGCGAAAAAAAAGTCGAAGGCACTCGCGCTGCGGTTTCGATAATTTGTCCGATTCCGTCTCAATATACGCAATAGCGGCATCTTTCTCACGGCTATAATATTCTGTAAACCAGCAGTTTGCCGGCGATGCTTCCGTTTTTCCGCCGAGTTTGCTGTAAATCCATTCGGCCAAATTATCGCCATGATAATGCGAAAGTGCGCCGGAAAACTGCTTATGAAAACGCACGACCGCCTCGTGAGCAACTTTATCGTCACGCGTTTGGTGCAAAAAAACGCCATGAATGAACGGCATGTAACGCCGGAACAGAGTTTCAGCAGCCTCTTCGAGTCCCGTTTCGTGCCATATCTTCACCAGAGTGTCGTCCGACAATCGTGATATGTTTTTGATCGTTTTCATGCGAAAAACACTTAAATATAGACTTTGTGTATCAGCGCTTAATCTATTGTGTTATCGAATATTAGCAATGCTGATTATATCGGCGAAGACTCCGGCAGCCGTAACGCCCGCACCTGCGCCGTAACCCTTGATTTGCATCGGATATTCGCGGTAACGCTCTGTGGTCAAGGAGATTACGTTATTACTGCCCGCAAGGTCATAGAACGGACTGTCCGCAGCGACGGCTTGCAGCGAAACCTTTGCGCGTCCATTATCGAGCACTGCAATAAAACGCCAGCGTAACTTTTTGTCTTTCAATTCTTTGCGTCGCCGCTCGAAGTCTGTGTCGAGTTGCGGGATCGTACGCCAGAAATCGTCGAGCGACCCCTCGAAGTAATGCGCAGGAATAAAAAGGTCTTTCTCTACATCGCTCTGCTCGATGTGATAACCTGCTTCGCGTGAGAGGATTACGAGTTTACGCACCACGTCCATGCCGCTCAGGTCGATGCGCGGATCGGGTTCGGCATAGCCCGCCTCCTGGGCCATTCTGATCGCGGTACTGAACGACACGTTTTCGTTCATCTCGTTAAAGATAAAGTTTAGCGTACCCGATACAACTGCCTCTATTTTAAGGATTTTGTCGCCGCTGTTAGTCAGCGCGCCGATTGTATTTATTATTGGAAGTCCTGCGCCAACATTCGTTTCGAACAAGAATTTCACCCCGCTGCGCCGTGCCGCGTTTTTTAACCATTCGTAAGATGCGTAGTCCGCCGATGCGGCCACCTTGTTCGCCGTCACGACCGAAACGCTTCGCTCCAAAAGACTGCCATAGATCGACGCAATACTCTCATTAGCAGTGCAATCGACGAATACGGAGTTGAAAATATTCATTTCTAAAATCGCGTCACGGAACTTTTCTGGCGTCGCCGAATCCGAAGATGCTGCCAGCGATTCGCGGTAAGTGGCCAGGTCAATACCATCTCGGCAGAGTAAATATTTACTTGAATTGGAGATGCCTACCACCCTGATTTGCAGCGAATTGTCGCGTAGTAATTTCGGTTGCTGACAGCGGATTTGCTCTAACAGGTTGCTGCCCACAAGTCCGACGCCTGCAAGGAAGATGTTAAGTACCTGATACTCGGATAGGAAGAACGAGTCGTGAAGTACATTCATCGCCTTACGCTGGTCCTCCTGCCGCACGACGAACGAAATGTTTGTCTCGGCAGCACCCTGCGCCACAGCCATAACATTGATGCCGTTGCGTCCGAGCGTTCCGAAAAGTCTTCCGGCGATGCCCGGCCGCCGTTTCATGTTCTCACCCACGATTGCGATCACCGCCAAACCGCACTCGCACTTCACTTTATTTATCTCACCCTGAGCGATTTCCTGCGAAAACTCGGCAGTCAGCACCTCTGTCGCAAGCTCCGCATCTTCGGGTTGTACCCCGATCGACGTGTTGTTCTCCGACGCCGCCTGTGCGACGAGGAAAACACTGATGCCGGCCTTGGATAATGCCTTGAAAATCCGATAATTAACACCGATTACCCCAACCATTCCCAAGCCCTGAATGGTGATAAGACAGGCGTTCGACACCGACGAAATCCCCTTGATCGTACTCCGCTCTTCGTCGATGGCCTTTCGCTTTGATATATAAGTACCTACGGCCTTCGGGTTAAAGGTATTCTTTAAGACTATGGGGATGTTCTTATGATATACAGGAAATATCGTTGGCGGATAGATCACTTTCGCACCGAAATTCGATAGCTCTATGGCCTCGACATAGCTCATGTTTTCGATGACATAAGCGTTGCTCACCACGCGCGGATCGGCGGTCATAAAGCCGTCCACGTCGGTCCAGATTTCGAGCACTTCGGCGTCGAGCGCCGCCGCTATTACGGCCGCCGTGTAGTCCGAACCGCCGCGTCCGAGCGTCGTTCCGTCGCCCGTAACCAGATCGGATGCGATAAAACCGCCGACGATCGAAATCGGTTCTGCTTCGGAGAATGTGCTGCGAATCAACTTGTCCGTTGCCGAAAAATCAATAGCGTGCTTGTCAAAATACTTGCGTGTTTTGATGAAATCGCGTGAATCACAGAGAGTTGCGCCATCGATGACGCCCGCCAGAATCGCCGATGACATGCGTTCGCCATAGCTCACCACCGCGTCGCTCGTCTTTATTGACAGGTCGCGTATCAGATAAACGCCGCGCAGAATGTTTGTCAGTTCGCCCAAAAGCGAGCGCACGGTAGCTTCGATGCTCGCGCGCATTTCGGGGTGCACCACACTCGATAATTGCTTTAAGTGGCGTGTCGCAATATGTTCTAAATCAGCCTCGTAAGTGGCATCGCCTCTGACTGCTTTACCGACGGTGGAAAGCAGATCGTCGGTCACGCCGCCCAATGCGGAAACTACCACGACTACGCGTTCACCGGCGGCGGCGCGCTCGGTCACGATGTCACACACGTGCAGCATTGCCTGTGGAGTGCCTACGGACGAACCTCCAAATTTCAGAACCTTCATATGTATATAAATATTGTATAGTTGAATTCCGGGCACAAGTTTACGATTTTTCGCGCGATTTTCCTATATTTGCGTTCAAAAATCACATAATCATACACGGAATGGAGCTTAAAGATATTCTAGCGGTTTCGGGGCAGCCCGGTCTGTTCAAGTACGTCGCCAAGAGCACGAACGGTATCATCGTCGAGTCGCTTACCGACGGACGGCGTACCAATTTTTCAGCCGCATCGCGGGTTAGCGCGCTGGCCGAGATCGCCATATTTACTGATACTGAGGAACTTCCGCTGTGGCGCGTGTTCGATGCGCTGTGGAAAAATACCGGCGGTCGGCCGAGTATCGACCCCAAATCTTCGCCCGATGCCCTGCGCGCAAAGATGGCGGAAATAGCTCCCGAATATGACCGTGAACGGGTACATGTCTCGGATATGAAAAAGCTTTTTGCGTGGTATAATGCGCTTGTCGCTGCGGGGATGACCGATTTTACCATAAAGGAGGAAGAAGAGCAGACCGAAGGCGAGGCGCAAAAAGAAGCGGCGGCGGAGTAATAATCGCGGCGAAACTGCGTTTCTATATATTATATAGTTAGTATTATTGCATAGAGTTCACCGCCGAACTAAAATTGCCTCCATGCGCAAACTCATAATCGCCTGTATATTAGTATTTTCGAGCTTTGCGACGGCGGTGTTCGAGGCGAATGCGCAGTTGGATAAGCGTTATTTTTATCTGTTGGGGCGCGGGTTGTTGCAGGATGAGCGATACGGAGAGGCGATCGAGGTCATAAACGTGCTGATCAAAATTGACCCCGAACAGCATGAGGCTTATTTTTTGCGCGGTATCGCCAAGTACAGTCTCGGCGATCTGCTGGGTGCGGAGCATGATTTTTCGACCGCGATTCAGCTATATTCCGTTTATACGATGGCATATAACGTGCGGGCGATCACGCGGGCACGGATCGGCAACTTCGACGATGCGCTGCGCGATTTCGACGAGGCGATAAGATTGCGCCCCGACATCGTGGAGTTCTATCTGCGGCGCGGGATAGTTTATTTGCAGAGCGGAGAGCACGAGCGTGCACTCGAAGACCTCGACCGGTTCATACGGCGCAACGATAAGGTGGCCCACGCTTACATCCTGCGCGGAGAGGCGTACCTGCATCTGGGGGATACGGTGCGGGCCAACGAACAGTATGACAGGGCGGTGGAGGTCAATTATTTAGATCCGTCGGGATACTATCAGCGCGGAGTGCTTGCCGCCGGTCAGGAACGGTACGATGCGGCGCTGGCCGACTTCGATGCGGCGCTGGAACGCGACTCGACTTACCTGCCTGCATACTTTTCGCGTGCCGTAGTTTACTCGCAGACGTTGCGTCCGATGCTGGCGCTGGCCGATCTCGACAGGGTCATAGAACTCGACGACAGTTACATGGTGGCGTTCTTTAATCGCGCCTTAGTGCACTCATCCTTAGGTAATTACAATAAGGCATTGGACGATTACAACACTGTGGCGCGGTATAATCCGAATAACGTGCTGGTGTTTTATAACCGTGCTGCGCTGAACGTGCGGTTGGGCGATTATGCGGCGGCTATTGCCGACTATACACGTGCTATCGAGTTGTACCCCGATTTTGCAAATGCATATCTGTTCCGCTCGGAGTTGCGCGCATTGATGAACGACGAGCGCGGTTCGCGTCGCGACCGCGAGATAGCCGACATGAAGCTCGCCGAGCATCGCGCACGCATAGCCACCGAAGACGAATACTCGATCTATGCCGACACGGCGCGGACATTCCGACAGTTGCTGTCGTTCGATACGCGGTTTGCGCGCGGCGGCGAGACTACGGCTGCGCGGGCGATCGCCGAAAGCGGGGTAGGGGTTATGCAGCCTATGTTCCGCTTCTCGCTCGAACGCGCGCGCGCCGAAACGCCGGTGTTCGCGGCGTATACATCGCGTGAGATGGAGCGTTTTATGCGCGAGGTAGGCAATTCGGACATGCGCCTTACGATGCGCGCGAGTGACATCGCACCCGAAGAACTTGCCGAAATGGACCGCGAATTGGAGCGGCGGGTGAGAGAAAGCGGCGAATGGACGGCGCATTTCGAGCGTGGTATCACGCAAACGCTTGTGAGACAGTATACTAACGCTGTGCGTTCGCTCACGGCAGCGATAGAACGTAATCCGACTAATCCGTTCCTGTATCTGAACCGCAGCATGACGCGCGTCGAGATGATCGACTTCATAGCCTCGATCGAGAGCAACTACCAAAGCATTGCGCTCGAAAGCGGCGATCCGGATAACAGGCTGAGGATCAATACCGCGAGCGTGTATAATTATGACGAGGCGATGTCCGACCTTAACCGCGCGATTCAACTGCTGCCCGATTTTGCTCACAGTTATTATAATCGCGGCAATCTGCATCTGCTCTCGGGCCGGATGCCCGAAGCGTATGAAGATTATACGCGTGCCATCGAGCTTTTCCCGAACTTTGCCGAGGCGTATTATAACCGCGGGCTGGTGCAGATTTATATGAAAGACACGCGCAAAGGATTGCTCGACATGAGCAAGGCGGGCGAACTCGGCATCCGTGAAGCGTATGAGGTTCTGCGCGCATATGCCGGTGTGGAATAACTGTCAATTAAGAATTTAAATAAAACTAAACTACCATGAACTTTTAGTGCATGGTAGTTTAGACATCGGATTCTAATGGAGGTTTTTGTGTTTGGCAATGTGTCAACTAATATTTCAGCTATATGAACTGTTATAGAAATCTATGGGTGGCACTCGCATTATTATTTTGTATTTCCTGTCAAGGGAATACAAATAAGCAAGATGCGGATTTATTTAATGATTATGTGCATATTAAACCGGATTCCATTTTATCTGAGAAGGATATCGAGCTTAAATATGCCATAATGGACATTACAATAGAAAACATGGCTATCAAGAACAATAAATTTGTTTTTAAGCTCTCAAAGAGAGAATTTTTAAAAACGGGAATACCCCTAAAATATTACGATCTAATAATTAGGAACGTCAAAGACAATAATAAATTTATAAGGAATTCAAGAAAAGCAGGCGATAATTTATTTGATAATCTTGACGCAATGTGGGAAGAGACTAAAAATGAATACTATAACTCCCGGTCTCAGGTGGATTCTAATTAAAAATTGAGAAATGAAAAATTCTCTACTCTTTTTCGCGGCTTTTGCGGTCTTCGTACTGACTGTTTCGGGCTGCAAAAACAACCGCCATACGGGTGAAGGCGAATTTGTCGTCTATCGGTCGGGTGGTAAAGACCTGCTGTCGTCGGGCGTCATTAAAAGCGTTACCTTAGTGCCGCTCGAAACTACCGATAAGTCCCTTATCGGTGCATGGGGGCAGGTCGCATTGGCCGATAATGGCGATTATTATGTTGTCGATCAACAACAGAGCGTTTACCGTTTCGATGCGCAGGGACGTTTTCTTTCTTCGTTCGGACGGCGGGGGCAAGGACCGCAGGAATACGAGCGTATCAACAGTTTTTCGTTTGACGATGCGGGTAACCCGATTATCTATTCCGGCGAGAACAGTGCGGCATATTACTTCACCCGCGAAGGTGAGTTCGTCAAAAGGGTCGATTGGGAGATCAATTTTAATGGAGCTGCTCATTATCAGGGAGATACGCACCTGTTGCACACTTATTTCGAGAAAAATGAAGGCGAGCCGTGGCGATTGCTGAAAGTCGATAACACGGGCGAAATAATAGGGCGGTATTTGGAGCAGTCATTTGCTGCCGGGTCGTTTTTTGATGGCGGAATGTCGGTTTTCAGCCGATACGGCGATGCTGTTTATCTTTGTGAAAACCTGAACAGCGTTGTTTACAGGCTGGAAGAGGGTGAGTTGGAGACAGCCTTCCGGTTCGACTTCGGGCGATATACGATTCCGGAAGATTTTTTCTCGACAAGAGGCGATAATCCCGAACAAGCACTCCACTCGCTTTTCAGCCGTGCTCTGGCCATCATAATAAGATTTACACGGAGCGACGAATATATTTTGGTAGAAGCAGGATTAATAAGTGGAATAATGACTTCTCATTCGAGTGCAACTTATGTTTATGGCCTGAAAAACAAACGATCTGAAAACTGGCGGTGGTTCGAATATGAAATTAACTCGGATGATGATAATATGCCTTTTTTATTAGGCAGTACGCAAGGTCTGAACGCCCGAAATCAGTTGGTTTGCCTTGTCGATCCGGTTGCGCTCTTGGAGAATGCCGACCGCCTTACGATTACCAATCCCGAAGTGCTGGCAACCATCACGGAAGATGATAATCATGTGATTTTGTTGTGTGACCTCGAATAAAAATTGGACCAAATGAAAAGACGCGAACTCACTGATTTCGAGCGACATGTGATTGTCGACAAAGGCACGGAAGAGCCGTTCACGGGCGAATATTGCGACCTTAAAGGGAGCGGAACGTATCTCTGCAAACAATGCGAAACACCGCTTTACCGCTCTGTGGATAAATTTTCATCGGGTTGCGGTTGGCCGAGTTTCGACGATGAGATCGAGGGTACGGTGCGCCGTACGCCCGATCCTGATGGGCGGCGTACGGAGATCGTCTGTGCCGCGTGCGGCGGACATTTGGGGCATGTATTTGAAGGTGAGGGATTTACGCCTAAAAATACGCGCCATTGTGTGAACTCGGTCTCGCTCACTTTTGTGCCGGACAACCTTGACGCCGATAAAACTGTTACTCCGCCTGCGCCCGAAACGGCTTATTTTGCCGGTGGGTGTTTTTGGGGCGTGGAGCATTTTATGCGCACTCTCGACGGCGTGATCGTAGAGTCGGGATATATGGGCGGCGGTGTCGAAAAGCCCTCTTATGAGCAGGTGTGTACGGGTGCGACGGGACATGCCGAAGTCGTAAAGGTGGTTTACGACCCCGCGCGGGTATCGTTTCTCACGATCGCCAAATTATTTTTCGAGATCCACGATCCTACGCAGCGCGGTGGACAGGGCCCCGATATCGGCGACCAGTACCGCAGCGAGGTGTTCTACACCACGCTGACGCAAAAAGCGACGGCCGAGCGGCTCATTAAGATGCTGACCCTTAAAGGTTATGACGTTGCAACGCGCGTTACCCCTGCCGCTACGTTCTGGCCTGCCGAGGATTATCACCGGAATTACTACGAACGCAAAGGCGAACTGCCCTATTGTCACGCATATACCAAGAGATTCGATTAGGGCGAACAGACCCTAATAAAGCCAGATAACATTCTGAGGCAGGGCGGCCGTGTCGCCGATGTGCACGAAGCCGGCGGCGATGCCTATGCGCTTGAAACCGAGTTCGAGCGCCGACTTGACGATTCGGAATTTTGCGGATGAATCGGCAGTGGCAATATCGACGCCTCGTCTGTTAGGGTGGTCGCCTGAGCCGGTGCGTCCTCGCGCGCGTTCCCACTCGATGGGGCGATAGGCGGAGGTCAGCGTGAGCGGCACGCCGCACCTTTCCCGAAGTGCATCGAGCCTGTCGAGAAAATCCTGCTCCATGTCGTTTATCGAGCACGGCGGCTGGCATCGCTGAAATTCTTCGTCTTTGAAATACTTGCTCGTTTTCATTGCAGATAATCGTATAAGTCCTGCGAAAATATAATGTTTCATGTCGCGAACGTTTATACAATTTCTCAGATGTCGAGCGCAAACGCCTGACAAAAAAAGAGCCACCCATGTAAGGGTGGCTCTCCTCTTTATACAAAGCAACGGTGTTAGTCGTTCAGCGAAAAGCGCTGGAAAGCGACGACCGTAGCATCCTTGTCCGCCGATTTGATATATTCGGCAACTGTCATCTTCGGGTCTTTCACGAATGCCTGGTTGAGAAGCGTATTCTCTTTAAGGAACTTCTTGACTTTCCCTTCCGCAATCTGGTCGAGCATGTTCTCAGGTTTGCCTTCGAGGCGCGCCTGTTCGCGACCGATATTGCGTTCACGCTCGATGATCTCGGCCGCGACGTCGGTCTCCGAAATAGACACCGGCGCCATTGCGGCGGCCTGCATCACAACGTCGTAGGCATTATCACGCGGGATTTCCCTGTTGAAACCTACCATCGCGCCCAACTTGCGGTTGCTGTGGACGTAGGTGATCACCATCGGCGCTTCTATGCGGCCATAATAGGGAAGTTCGACTTTCTCGCCCGTCTGTCCCGACTTTTCGGCCACAGCATCGGCAACGGTCACACCGCCGACCTTAGCTGCCAACAGTTGCTCCATCGAACCCGCATCGGTAGCAATGGCGGCATCGAGAATCTGCTCGGCCGACTTGATAAACTCCTCGTTCTTGGCCACGAAGTCGGTCTCGCACGCAAGGCAAAGCATGTACGCCTTGCCGCCGACGACACGCGCAACGACAGCGCCCTCGGTAGCCGTGCGATCTGCGCGCTTCGCTGAAACGAGCTTGCCTTTTTCGCGGATTATGTCCTGTGCGCGCTCAAAATCGCCGTTGGATTCGGCCAGCGCATTTTTGCAATCCATCATGCCCGCCCCTGTCATTTTGCGGAGCTTGGCAACATCTGCTGCTGTGATTTGCATATATTTTCGTTTTAGTTATTCAACATTATCACGTAATCCCGAACGTCATTTCGGATGTTCGGGATTACAATGACAAATCAAAATGGTTATTCCGCCGTTTCTTCTTCGGTCGAAATAGCGGGCGACTGAGCGCTTTGCTCGTTGATCTGCGAATCCGCCTCATGCGAGGAGCTGCTGTGAGCCTTAACTCTGCTGCGCAAACGCGGTTTCGCCTCGCGCTGATGCTCGTCCTTGTTCGGAACGTTCTCCACAGCCTCCTTGTCCTTCTCGAACTTGCGCTCGTTCAGACCTTCGGCGATGGCCGCCGTAACGATATCGAGAATAGCGGCTATGGATTTGGTCGCGTCGTCGTTTGCGGGGATTACGTAGTCAATGTCGGTTGGATCGCAACAAGTATCTACCATCGCAAAGACGGGAATGCTGAGCCGCTTGGCCTCCTTAACGGCGTTCTGCTCCTTCTGAACGTCTACGACGAACAGTGCGGCAGGCAGGCGCGTAAGGTCGGCGATCGAGCCTAAGTTTTTCTCCAGCTTCGCGCGCTGACGCGATATTTGGAGTTTTTCGCGCTTCGAGAAGTTGCCGAAAGTGCCGTCCTGCTCCATTTTGTCAATCGTGGACATCTTCTTCACGGCCTTGCGGATCGTGGGGAAGTTCGTGAGCATACCGCCCGGCCAACGCTCGGTGACGTAGGGCATATTGACGGCCGCAACTTTTTCGGCTACAACCTCTTTCGCTTGTTTCTTGGTCGCCACGAAGAGTACGCGGCGGCCGCTTTTGGCGATCTGCTTCAACGCGGCGCTCGCTTCGTCGAGCTTCAACGCGGTTTTATGCAGGTCGATTATGTGAATCCCGTTTTTCTCCATAAAAATGTACGGAGCCATCTTGGGATTCCATTTTCTTTTCAGGTGACCGAAATGCACTCCGGCCTCCAACAGTTGATTAAAATCGGTTCTTGGCATTTTTAATTTTGTTTTTTCGCGCTTTACGCTATGAAAGCGCCGATCTCTTTTCATCAACCCTGTAAGGTAGCGCACTTAAAGGCGATCCTCAGGGTTTTCCACAAGGGCGGCAATATCGGTGGTAATGCTTTTCTCGCAGGCGGGATTATTTTTATCCTCGGTGGTATTCCGTTTTTCGCCTCACAAAATAATAATAACAGTCCCCGAATATTTCCAAACCGTCCCCAGCGCACAGTGTCGGCAACACACATTGTGTGGTTTCCAGCCTGCCGGTTGCTATTAGATTGCGGAACGAGTCCACAATGACATATACAACGCGTGCAATTAACGCTTGCTGAACTGGAACTTCGCGCGTGCTCCGGGCTGTCCGGGTTTCTTACGTTCAACTTCACGCGAGTCGCGCGTGAGGAAACCGCTCTTTTTCAGCGTCGGGCGGAACTCGGCGTTGATTTCGCAGAGTGCGCGCGAGATGCCGAGACGTGCAGCTTCGGCCTGACCGTGGATGCCACCGCCATCGAGATTGATGTTGATGTCATACTGCCCGTCGATTTCCAGAACGGTGAGCGGTTGTTTTACCACAAACCGGAATATCTCCAACGGAAAATAGTTTTCCAGCGTCCTCTTATTGATCGTAATAGTACCGTTGCCGGGTTTCACGTATACGCGGGCCACAGCAGCCTTTCTACGTCCGACAGTGTTTACAACTTCCATACTCATTACTTGATCTCGTTTAATTTAATGGTTCTTGGGTTCTGCCCCGCGTGCGGATGCTCGCCGCCGGCATAAACCTTCATGTTCCTGAGCAGTACCGCACCCAGTCTGTTCTTCGGCAGCATGCCTTTCACCGCCTTCTCGACCAGAAACTCGGGCTTCTTTTTCAGGTAATCCTCCGGAGTGTTAAAGCGCTGTCCGCCCGGGTATCCCGTGTGGCGCACATACTGCTTCTCCGTCAGCTTGTTGCCCGTCAGCTTCACTTTGTCGGCGTTGACAACTACCACGTTGTCGCCGCAATCGACATGCGGAGTGAAGCCGGGCTTGTTCTTGCCTCGCAGTATCTTGGCGACCTGCGACGCAAGACGTCCCAACACTTCGCCCTCGGCGTCGATCATCACCCACTCTTTGGTGACGGTCCGCGCGTTGAGCGACTGTGTCTTGTAGCTTAATGAATCCACGTCTGTCTGTGTTTAAATTGATTAATACTTGTTTGTGCGGCGAGGGATTTCATACAGTGGCCTGTCCTTGTACGGATAACCCCCATATCTGCCCCCTCCGCGCGATCCAACGTCTATAAAAGACCTGCAAAGATAGTGATTCTTATCGGAATAAAAAATTATCGGCGGAAAATTGTATTCCTGCATGGCGTTTTTGGATAGTGCGATTGCAAAGATTCCGAAAAAAATGTATTTTTGCAGTGAACTTTAACGCAAACAAAATGACTCCAAATAAAGATATTCGCGGTGTGGGCGTGGCGCTCATAACGCCGTTCGACGACCGCGGGGCAGTGGATTACGACGCGTTCGGGCGCGTGGTCGACCACGTGACGCAGGGTGGGGTAGACTATCTCGTTGTGTTGGGAACGACATCCGAAGTGCCGACCCTGCGGGCGGAAGAAAAACGCGATATAGTCGTATTCATCAAAGAGCATAACGCCGGGCGACTGCCCGTGGTTGTCGGATGCGGCGGCTACGACACCGAAGAGGTGGTACGCTGCATCGGCGCAGTGGGTCTCGACGGCGTGAGCGCGTTGCTGAGCGTGACGCCGTACTACAATAAGCCGTCGCAAGAGGGTCTGTATCAGCATTATAAGCGTGTGGCGGAAGAGTCGCCCGTGCCGGTATTGCTCTACAACGTGCCCTCGCGCACGGGCGTGAATATGACCGCTGAGACGACGTTGCGGCTCGCCCATGAAGTGCCTAACCTGCTGGGAATCAAGGAAGCGTGCGGCACGGTCGGTCAGATGATGCAGATCCTGTGCGGACGGCCGTCTTCGGATTTTCTCGTCATATCGGGCGACGATGTGATGGCGTTGCCGTTGGCGGCGATGGGCGGCGACGGGATCATATCGGTGGCTGCCAATGCGTTCCCGAGCGCAATGAGCGGCATGATGGACGCGGCAGCCGCGGGCAATTATGCAGAGGCTGCGGTGATATTTAGGCGGCTATATCCCGCTTTGGAGGCGATATTCGCCGAAGGTAACCCGACAGGTGTAAAAGCTGCCCTCGCGCTTAAAGGCGTGATCAGCAACAACTTACGATTGCCGATGGTGCGTGCAAGCCGACAGTTACGCGACCTTTTGGAGAGGCTGATGGCAGAGAATGGGTTGTAGTGGCTCAGCGGACGAAAGCGCGATAGGTTATGTTTATTAATGGTTATAAAGAAGTTGCTGTTGCGGCTTGCAGAAGATTTTCCTTTATCTTTCCGCCGCTTGTTTACGGTTACAGAGAAACAGCTCTCGCAGCAGAGGAGTTGACAAATGCAGTTTGCCCCGATTGTGGGCAACATGGTTTGGTGTGTTTTGTTTTTTCAAACCACGTGCATTTTTTCTGGATACCGCTCTTCCCTATTTCCAAAAGAAAAGAGATTGACTGTCCGCACTGCGAGCAAACCTACACCCGCGCCCAATTATTGAAAAAGCGCTCTGCGGACAAAAGAGAGATATCCCGGATATCTCGTTCGGCGAAAACGCCTTTGTGGAAATTTTCGGGAATAGCGCTTGTTATTTTGCTCATCGGTTTGTCTATCGGCGCAAAACAATTAGAGAAAAACAGACCTGACCGGCTCTTGAACAATCCCAAAATACACGATATATATTGGGTAAAAGGGGAATTTGATACACGATCAACCATACGTATCGAAATTATAGAAGATGACAGTATTTATTTTGCTGAAAATCAATACTATATTGCAAGTTCCGGTAGAATCAAAGATATTGACAAGAACAAAAATTACAACACGGCAGAATTATTTGCTATTTCAAAAGACGACTTGAAACAACTCAGAGAAGACCGTATTATTTATAATATTACCAGAAAAAATAGATGTTGAAAATATTATAGCACGACAAAACAATCCGGAAATAAGGAAATAGATTACTACGCCTTGTGGGATTTGCAATGACGGACGAGCGTGACTGCGTACTGAGAATAACCACTCTAACCAACTCTCTCCATATAAAAATGCTCGATATTCGCTTCTACGAACATTTCGCCTTTTTGCACGAAACCGAAATCTTCGTAGAACTTCACCAGATAGGTCTGCGCGTGTAGTTTTATCTTTTTGCATCCGGTCTCGGCTATGCGATCGAGCACAAAAGCGAACATTTCCTTACCGATGCCGAGTCCGCGCCACGCACTGCGCACAGCGAGGCGCTCGATCTTGATGAAATCCCCGACATGTCGCATCCGTGCGGTGGCAACCGGTTCGCCGTCGATGGTCGCGAGAAAATGAACCGACGACAGGTCGCGCCCGTCCATTTCTTCTTGATAAGAACAACTCTGCCCCTCGACAAAAACAATGCTTCTCACGGCAAACGCCTTTTGCAGTTCGTCGAAACTGCGGACAATGCCATATTGCGGTCTAACATTTTCCATTTCAATTCGGATTTTCGTGGCCGTATCTTCAAATACAAATGTAAGAATAATTACCTTTGTGGAAAGATTTAATGATGACAAAGAAAACCAAAATCATAGCTACTATTTCGGACGCCCGATGCGATGTGGATTTCATACAATCGCTCTTTGATGCCGGAATGAATACGGCGCGCATAAATACGGCGCACGCATCGCTGCGGGGCGCGGCAAAGGTCGTGGAGAATGTGCGGAAGGTTTCCGACAGCATAGCCGTGATGATCGACACGAAAGGGCCGGAGGTGCGCGTAACGGGAATGGCGGATGCGTTTAAGGCAGGAATATCCGTAGCTCAGGGCGACATTATTTCGATACGGGGCACTGCCGAAGACCTGCCTTCATCGCGCGAAATGGTTTACATGAACCACGCTACGATCTGTGACGACGTTCCGGTCGGGGCGAAGATATTGATCGACGACGGCGAGTTGGAGATCGAGGTCGTCGAAAAGGCCGACTGCACGCTGGTCGGGCGGGTAAACAATGCGGGGGTGATAAAATCGAATAAGAGCGTAAATATTCCCGATGTGGAGATCGACCTTCCGACGCTCACCGACCGCGACCGCGAGTATATACAATGGGCTATCGAGAACGACATCGATTTTATCGCGCACTCTTTCGTGCGCTCGGCGGCGGATGTTCTTGCAGTACAACAGTTGTTAGATGCTGCGGGTAGTCCGATTAAGATTATTTCGAAGATAGAGAACCGTGAAGGCGTGAATAATATCGACGAGATAATTCGCGCGACGTATGGAATAATGGTGGCCAGAGGCGATTTGGGCGTAGAAATTCCTGCCGAACAAATACCTCAGACGCAGCGATATATCGTGCGCAAGTGCATCGAGAGTAAGACGCCGGTGATTATCGCGACCCAGATGCTCCATTCGATGATCCATAGTCCGCGCCCCACGCGTGCGGAAGTGAGCGATATTGCAAACGCTATCTATCAGCGCGTGGATGCTATCATGCTTAGCGGCGAGACCGCATCGGGCGATTATCCTGTGGAATCGGTCAGGATTATGACAAAGATAGCCCACGAGGTAGAGAACGATACGCTTAATGAGGATACGGATATAAATACGGTTCTGATAAGTAACGAGGTGATGTCGCTGATCGCGCATTCGGCGGTTCAGGCGGCGCAGAGCCTTCCGGTTCGGGCGATCGTGATCGATACCAAGTCAGGACGAACGGCGCTCCACATGGCGGCATTCCGCAGCAGCAAGCCGGTATATGCCGTTTGTTACAGCCGCAGCGTGATGCGCCAGCTTGCGCTTTCATTTGGTATTCAGGCTGTTTGGGTCGAGCCTCAGCCGGGCAAGACGAATTATCTTTTGCGGATGCTGTATTCCTTCGAGCGGCACAAGTGGCTGGATAAGAGCGACTTGGTGGTCATGGTCGCAGGCAGTTTCGGCGACCAGCTGGGCGCGTCGTTCATGGAAATAAGCACGGTCGAGAATCTTCAAAATAAGCCGCGGCAAGGGGCGTAGCACGATTAAAATCGTCATTGAGAGCCGAAAGGCGAAGCATCCAGTATAATAAAAAGAACTGGATTGCTTCGGGCTATACAGCCCTCGCAATGACGATTTTTATTGAAAAAGCTACGCTTTTTTAAGCGACCAGCGGCCGAACCATGCGATTACAGCAAAGCATATCAACGGCAGAACAAAAGAAAAGCGCACTGCCGATAATCCTTCGAACCACGTTGCTTTGTCTATAAGCAGCCCTTGCAAAGGCGGGAATAAAGCTCCGCCCCCGATGGCGAGAATAAGTCCGGCAGAACCCAGTTTGGCATCGTCGCGCAGGTCTTTCAGCGCGATACCGTAAATCGTAGGGAACATCAGCGACATACAGGCGGAAATCGCGATAAGGCTGTACAGACCCGGCATACCCGTGATAAATATAGCTCCCAATGTGAATGTCATGCCTCCGAAAGCCAGGTACATAAGGAGCAGGCTGGGTTTAATGAATTTCAGAAGGTAGGTGCAGATAAAGCGGCTGCTCACGAAAATTCCCATGGCGATCATATTATACCCCTGAGCTTCGGCTTTGGTCATGCCGAGTTCGGCCTCCGCATACTGTATAATAAACGTCCAGACCATTATCTGCACACCCACGTAGAACGCCTGGGTCATTACGGCACGGGTGTAGAGCCGGTTGTTCAACAGACGCTTGAAAGTTGCGCGGATATGTAGCGGGCCTTTTTCTTTCGGCGCGCTGTTCGGAAGTTTTGCGATGGCAAATATCAACAGAAACACGAGAACGACGATTCCGAGCATCCAGTATGGGCCGCTCACCACCGCGAGGTCGCTCTTCTGAATCTCGGCGAAAAGCGTGGGGTCGGTCACCTGCATCACAGCCCGCTCGGCTTCGGTCGCGGTGTTCAAACGCGCGAGGATAAACTCTTTCGCGATCAGCATACCCGTTATAGAACCCAGCGGATTGAAGGCCTGAGCGAAGTTAAGCCGCCGCGTGGCCGACTTCTCCGGCCCCATCGAGAGAATATACGGATTGGACGTGGTCTCTAAAAAAGAAAGCCCGCAGGTCATCACGAAATATGCACCCAAAAAAGCCCAAAAGGCCATCGCATTTCCGGCAGGGATAAACAACAGGCAGCCTAAGGCATAAAGAGTAAGTCCGAGAAGAATACCGTTCTTGTAGTTGAACCGCTGGATAAATATTGCCGCCGGAATGGCCATAACGCAATAGCCGGCATAAAATGCAAACTGCACCAATGAGCTTTCGAAATTGCTGATCAGCAATATATTTTTGAAAGCCGCAACCATAGGGTTGCTGATGTCGTTGGCAAAGCCCCACAAGGCGAACAGAGAGGTGACAAGTATGAACGGCAACAGATAGCTCGCTCCGTTAGCGCCCGTAAACAGCCCTTGTTTTTTTACGTTATTCATTGGAAAAATTGTTTTATGCTAATTAATGCAAGGTGAAAATGTCCTCCGGCAGGCCGGAAAACACGCGCGTGCGTCATTGCGGGCTCCGATCCGCAATCTCTATTGATTCGTCATTGCGAGCCGAAAGGCGAAGCAATCCAGAAGAAACCCGCTGGATTGCTTCGGGTTAATAACCCTCGCAATGACGCAAATGCGTACGTTCAATCATCGACCGCCATTTATCATGCTCTTTCGGCTGAAAGCGTTCAAAATTAAAACTGTTTCTTATGATCTCATGCCCTGCCTGCCAATCCCGGACAACCCCGTCGGCGATAGCCTGCTGCATGATATTTCCTATGGCTGTGGCCTCCGTAAGACCGACGACGACCTCCATATTCAGAACGTCTGCCGTAAATTGGTTCAGCATGGCATTCTGGCCTCCTCCGCCCACCACATATAGTTTTTCGACCCGCCGACCCGCCGTTTTTTTCAAGCGCTCCATCACGAAATAATATTTCATGGCGAGCGATTCCAGCACGCAACGCACGAATTCGCCTTTGGTCTGCGGTATGCGCTGGCCGGTTCGCGCGCAATAATCCCGAATAGCATCGCTCATTTTCGCAGGATTCGAGAACGACGGGTCGTCGCTGTCGACGATGCTTTGGAAAGGAGTGACGGCCGCAACTGCGGATAACAGTTCGTCGTAGGAATCGGTTGTGCCCCATTCTGCGATCAGCTGCTGCAAAAGCCACAGCCCCGTGATATTTCTCATAAACAGAATGTCGCCGTCGATACCGCCTTCGTTGGTGAAAGTTTCATCGGAAAGTACCGGCTCTTTTGTCGTCACGCCGAGCAACGACCATGTCCCCGAACTCAGAAAAGCCCAATCGTCGCCCTGCGCGGGAATAGCCCCGATGGCGCTTGCCGTGTCGTGTGAGCCTACGGCGAAGACTTTGGCCGTGCCGTAATTACCGATAACTTCGCCGGGGAAAACGATCCGCCCCATGAGTCCTAACGGAAGCCCCAGCTTTTCGAAAATCCGGCTGTCCCACTGCTTTGTGCGGGCATCGAGCAACTGTGATGTAGAAGCTATCGTATATTCATTGGCCGCAACTCCGCCAGTCAGGAAATAATTGATAAGGTCGGGGATGAACAGCAGTTTGTCGGCGATCGCGAGCGTCGGGTCGCCCTGCCGTTTCATAGCAAGCAGTTGGAAGACCGTATTTATCTCCATTGTCTGGATGCCCGTAGCGCCATACAACTCCTCCGTCGAGATGTACTCTGTCATCCCCGCCGTCCGCGCATCGCGATAAGTGACCGGATTGGAGAGCAAACGCCCCGCGCTGTCCAACAGCCCGAAATCCACACCCCACGTATCGACGGCGATCCCGTTCAGCACGTAACCTTTTTTCTCGGCCGTTGCGATCCCCTTTTTTATGTTGTTGAAAAGCGCGGGAAAATCCCAATATATCGTATTTCCCAACTGCACAGGCGTATTTTCGAAACGCAGGATTTCCTCCGTTTCGATGCGGCCGTCGGCAATGCGGCCGACTATCGCGCGTCCGCTCCCTGCGCCAAGGTCCAACGCTAAATAATTCTTCATGTCGTAATTAAATACTTTGTCATTGCGGCCTCCGAGCCGCAATCTTCGTCGTCATTGCGAGCCTGGAAGGCGAAGCAATCCAGTGTCCATAATTTTTTCTGGATTGCCTCGGGTCTGACGGCCCTCGCAATGACGCCCGCGCATCATGTCTGCGTTTTCCCTAATACATAAACCTCCAAATCGCCGACTTCTTCCTCCGTAAGGGTCAGGTAATTGCCCGCGCCCGCGCCGACGATTATGCGGCAGGCCATTTCGAAAAAAACGGCTTTCTGAAAAGCATCGTCGAAATCGCGTCCGCAAACCACCTGTCCGTGCTTGCTCAGCAGAATGCAATCATGGCTCTGCATCGCCTCGACGACGGCTCGTGCCAACTCCGGCGAGCCTGGGCGAAAGTAGGGGAGAATCGGAATTTCCCGCCCGCAGTGACACGGCACTTCGGCCGTTACGTTGAAATCCGCGGGCTTCTCTTTCATGCAGGCGACGATGGTCGCATATCCCGATTGGGTGTGCAGCACGACATTCACATCCGCCCGCTCGCGCAAAATGCCCAGATGGAAAGAACTCTCCATCGAGGGTTTAGCGCCGTCGATATGACGTCCTGTCGAGATTTCGCACACTGCCGCATTCTCCCGTTTCAGGCGTCCCAACCACGAACCCGTGCCCGATACCAGAGCGACATCGTTTCCGACCCGCCACGAAATATTACCGCTGCTGCAAAGCTGCAACCGCTCCGCCCCGATGCGGTGCGCCTGATCTATGAATATTGCGATTTGCTCTTCTGTTATCATAACGAAAAAATTCTTTCCATCAGTTGCCATTTTTCTTCGGAACGCGCCCCCTCTTCCGATTGCTGAAACCGACCGACAAAGGCCTCCCATTCCGCCTGCCGTTCGAGAGTGGCCAAACGTCCGAACGCCGTGTCCCAATCGAAGTCAGGCGGAGTTTCGATGATCATAAAAGCCATATCTGCGCCGGCAAGGTAAATCTCCATATCCGAAATGCCGACACGGCGGATACCTTCGGGAATCTCTTTCCAGATATTGCGACCCTCGTGCCAGAATCGATACTCCTCGACGGTCTGCGGATTCAACCGAATGAACTGGCAGAAACGCTTCCGCGCTCCCGCCTGCTCTTTCGGATACCCTCGCTTCAAGTTACAAATTACCATAACGACTCAACTCTTCCAATACTTTTTTCCCCTGATGCAACATCTCTGCGGGCGGAACGGGCGGGATTCTCGGAATATTGAATTTTTCAACTGCGTCATTCAATTCTGCAAGTTTGTCGAGCGCGCCGGTTTCGGTGAGCCGGTGGCGCAGGATTCGTATTTTCTCGGCATCCTGTATTCCTTCCCGCAGGCGTTCGAAACGAATTGAACTGCGACCGTTCGGATATACAATAAATGTGTCGCCGGCGGGCCACGTGCGGAAACGTGAATCTATAACCGGATTTTCAACCCACGAATTATATGCCCAACGCAAAAAACCATCCAGTCCTGCCGCAATGGCATGCCATGCGATATACGCGCCTTCGGCCGGGTCGGAAAAAGTAAATACGTTGGGAAATCTGTTCGCACAACACACATAAAACGTGCTGACGAGGCCGTTCTGCCTGCGAAATGCGAGAAACTCCGGGTCGAATGTCACATGGAACTGCACGCACACATCTCTTATGAAAGGATAGCGCATGTAGCTTCTCTGGTTGTCGGCAAGCGAAATGCCGAACTCCGGCGCAACATCGTTCAGCAGAGCGATCGCGGCATCCATCTCATGCGGCAGGCGTTCGTCCATTGCGATATTGGTGATGCCGAGCCATCCTTTTTCGGTGAGATGTCTTCGGAAATCCGTGAGGAACGGTGTCCATATCTCGGCAAATTCCTGCGAACCCGGCGTAAGGCTGACATCGATATAAGCTTCGGACGCAGCGTCATAATAACGCAATTCGTTATTCCATGGGAGCATCGAATAACAGTTGATCATTCTGGTCACGCCCAGACGCATCATCAGTTCGACCCAGCGGTCGAATATCGAATAATCGTAAGTCCAAGTGCCGTCGGCGTTCTTTGTCCACACGATCATACATTCATAAGCATCGTAGCACTGGTTGTTCCACGGCTCTTTGTTGAGGGTTGCCGTGATCACTTTTTGTCCTGCGCCGGCAAGCGGTTTCATTTCGCTTTCGAGCAGCCGCCAATGAGCCTCCGACCAATGCCCTACATTATGAATGCGTGCCACGGCCGACGGATGCTGCCACAAATCGAGATGAAACTCCCAATCTTTCGGCGCTGGAAGTGTCTGCGGCAACACTTCTAAGGTGATGTTCAATTTTTGAGGTTTCTGTCTGCGCGCAGACAGTTCCAGCGTTGCGGTATATACTCCCGGCTTGGCATCGGCGGGGATGTCGAACGTCAGCCATACCGGACGCGCCGTTTTCGCTTCGAGATCGAAACATTCGAGCGTGTCGAGCATATCCGGCGAAAGCGATACGGGGAAGTCTTCGGGATTACGGTATCCGCACCCCGGCTCGAAAATATCGGTAAGCACATACCGGACAAAACGCGCCTGCGCAATATCGGCGCTGAGCCTGCCGACATCCGAAACGAAAGGCGAGAACCTACACCTTACCCGCTCGATGTCCGCTGCCGACCATAACACGATTTGTGCAGAGACCCGCTCGCCGCGCCATCCGTTTCCCGACCACGCGGTTGTTCGTTCCATCGCAGGAACGGACGATCTGGCATAGCGTGTGTCGATGTCGCCGAACGACACATTCAGATGTTTGGAAACTGCGCTCCAATCCGCCGTCATATCGGGTGCGGGGTCTGTGGCTTCTGCGTGTGTTTTGCAGCATTTAGCCGAGCAGGCGACCATTAACGCGGCCGACGCGGCGCATAGCAGGAAAAAGCAATATCGTTTCACAAACAATTTGTTTTTGCGGGATTTCGTAAATTGTTGTCGTCGTTACGTCATTGCGAGCCGTAAGGCGAAGCAATCCAGAAAAAACAACTGGATTGCTTCGGGCCTAACGACCCTCGCAATGACGACTGCGGGTTTAAACCGCGCAATGACAGGCCCGTGGCACGTTTATTTTTTATACAGTGGCCCATAGGTTTGACATGCGCGGTAATCTGCACCCTCCTTCTCCATGCCAAACGCGCTCCACGATGCGGGGCGGAAAATCTCCTTTTCCTCCACGTTGTGCATACATACCGGAATGCGCAGCATTGAGGCAAGTGTAATCAAGTCTGCGCCGACGTGTCCGTAGCTGATCGCTCCGTGATTCGCGCCCCAATTATTCATCACCGAGTATACATCCTTGAAGTTATCGCTCTGGGTCAGGCGCGGCGCGAACCATGTCGTAGGCCAGCCCCTGTCCGTCCGGTCATCCAGAATTTTATGCGCGGAGGGTTCGAGTTCGACAGTCCAACCCTCGGCGATTTGCAGTACGGGGCCCAGACCCTTGACAAGATTCAGGCGCACCATCGTACAGGGCATACCTTCGCGGGTAAGGAATTTGGACGAAAAGCCGCCGCCACGGAAATATTCGCGATTGGCGGGGACCCAAGTAGTGGCATCGAGGCAGGCCTGCGCCTCTTTTTCGCCGATTTCCCAGAACGGCTTGATAACCGGACGACCGGCCGCATCGCTCTGACGTCCCGACCCATCCAGCGACGCGGCCCCCGAATTTATCAGGTGGATAATTCCATGCGTCGCCTTGCCCGTCAATTTTTTCCCCGTCACGCGCTCAACAGCCTCCGGACTCCAATACGTGCGCACGTCGGCGAATATCTGCGCCGTGTTGGTCAGCAGATAGCTCATCAGCATCGCAACACCGTTCAGCGCATCGTTCTCGGTCGCCAGTACGAACGGCTGACGAATGCCCGTCCAGTCGAACGACGAATTCATAATGGCCTCCGTGAAATCACCGTTCGGATAGAAATCCGTCCATTGGCGCTGCCCCTGAAAGCCCGCCGCTATGGCGTTATGCCCCAGCGCTTCCTCGCCGAATCCCAACTCTTTCAACTTGGGGTTTCCGACCATCAGGTCACGCACGATAAGGGTCATTTTCACGATGAACTCCCAATCGCGGTCTTTCTCTTCGCGTGATTTTTGCAGGTCTTTGCGATTGCTGACATCGTCGCCCTCCGTGCAGTTCGCCTTTGCCCATGCCAGCGCCCGTTCGAACTCCTGCTTATCGTAAATGCCCTCGCTCATACGGCGGATAATCTCGACCTCGTCTATACCTTCGCAACGCATTCCCAAGTAATCTTCGAAAAAGTCGGTGCTCACGATCGAACCCGCGATTCCCATGCAAACCGCGCCTATCGACAGGTACGATTTTCCGCGCATAATAGCGACCGCCATAGCCGCCTTCGAGAAACGCAGGAGTTTTTCGCGAACGTCCTGCGGAATCTCCGTCGTGCCGGCATCCTGCACATCGCGTCCGTAGATCCCGAACGCGGGGAGCCCTTTCTGGGCGTGAGCCGCCAAAACCGCTGCCAGATAAACCGCGCCCGGACGCTCCGTGCCGTTGAATCCCCAAACCGCCTTTACCGTGTGCGGGTCCATATCCATCGTCTCGCTTCCGTAGCACCAGCAAGGAGTTACGGTTATCGTCACGCCCACATTCTCGCGCTTGAATTTCTCGGCCGCAGCGGCGCTTTCGGCTACGCGCCCGATGGTCGTATCGGCAATAACGCACTGCACAGGCGTTCCGTCGGGATATTTCAACGTGGCCGTCAACAGTTCGACCACGCTTTTTGCCATATTCATCGTCTGGTTTTCCAGCGATTCGCGCACGCCTCCCATGCGTCCGTCAATAGTAGGCCGTATGCCGATCTTCGGCCAGTCGCCCTGAAATCTTTTTGCGTTCATGCTATTGTTATTTTAGAATACTCTTGGTTATAATTTGGTTACAATGCGGACAAAGTTAACAAAAAAGCATGTAAAAATAAGATTTGCCGGCAACCTATTTCAAAAAGCGCTCCCGGAGGCGTTTTATGCCTTTGCCGAGCAGGGTTTTGACGCTGTTTACAGATATTCCCAAAATATCGGCTACTTCCCGGTATTTACGTTTTTCGAGCATGATACCAACAACGACATTGCGCGTCTGTGAAGGCATGTTTTCTATTTCCGTACGGATGCGTTGTATGAGTTCTTCGTCGAAAAGCGCAATGTCTTCATCCAGAACAGCCAAGTTCATGGCATCTATATCATGAAGTAGGAGCTTTTTCTTCTCGATGCGGTCGAGGCAGGCGTTGCGCACCGAGGCGAGCAGATAGGCGTATGGGATTCTCTCTTCTGCAAATGTCAGCTCGCCTCTTTTCTCCCAGAAACGTACAAAAACTTCCTGAACGGTATCTTCGGCCTCCTCACGGCTGTGAAGTATGCCGAGTGCATAAAAATACATGCGCGTGAAACAGGTATCGAACAGATGCCTGAAATATTCTTCTTTCGTTGCAGGTTTGCCGGAAAGCATCACGCCGTAATAAAATTATATCGGGCGCAAGTTTACATAAATTTCGCTATTTATCCAACCGTATCGTTATTTTTAGACATTTCACAAAAAATGCCGCTATGCATTCACCCATTTTCCGGTGTTTCCCGTAATAATAGTATAAATTGATAGAGTAATGCACAATGAAGAGCAAATTATAGAACGTATCGCGTCTTTCGCGGCCGGGCAAGCCACCGACGAAGAAAAACGGTGGCTCGATGCATGGGTTAAGCAGTCGCCCGAAAACGATTCTTTCTTTCGGAAGACTTTGCATATTTACCACAATGCATCGTTAGCGGCAGATGAAAAATCGCTTGACGCAGCCCGCAAACGGATATGGAATAACCTGCGCCCCGTCGTATCCCGCAGAAAAACAAGGCGGTGGGTTCGGACGGCGGCGGGTTATGCCGCAGCCGTAGCGTTGTTGGTCGGGACTGGACTTTTCTTATTACTGGATCGTTCTCCGGTAAATGATGATATGACAAATTTGGTTTCACATCAGGCTATATTACGCACAGCTGATGGTGAAGAATTTGAAATTTTCTTTGACAGAGAACAGGTTTACGCCTCCGATGGAGTTCAGATCGATGAATTTTTGTCTGTTCTTGACAAAGCGGAAAGCACCGATATTTTGCATTTTGAAGTGCTTAGGGGCGGTACTTATAAGCTCCGCCTCGAAGACGGAAGTACGGTGCTGCTCAACTCCGAGTCTTCGATACGTTTTCCCCAAACTTTTGACCGCGAACGGCGCGAAATAGAGGTTACGGGAGAAGTTTACCTCGACGTGGCCACAGATACGGCGCGGCCTTTCATAGTAAAGACAGGTGGTGTTTCGATCGAAGTGCTCGGAACGCGTTTCGTCGTTTGCTCGTATAATGATGAACAGACGACTGTCGTACTGGAAGAAGGCAGTGTCAGGATACGGCACGACGGCCAAATCCTTATGTTAGAACCGGGTTTCAAGGCCGTGATGGAAAACGGCAGGCTGTCGAAATACGAAGCCGATCTGGGGCGTGAGCTTGCATGGACGAACGGGCTGTTCGTTTTTGAGCATGACCCTCTTTATGAGGTGCTCAACCGCCTGTCATATTGGTACGACGTGGAATTTGATTTCGCCGACCGAACGCTCGGCGATGAACGGTTCACCGGCAAAATGAATCGTGAGATGAGAATCGAGGAGATTTTGTCGCTGATCGAAAGAATAAATGTCGTGAAATTCGAAAAACAGGACCATCGGTACATCGTAAAAAACAAACGGCAAAAAAGGTAGAATGACCGTCGCGAGGTTACTTCCGATTTTGCCGTTGCCCTAAATAGACTACAAATATATGAAGAAAAAAATGAAATTATGGCCATGGTGTGGCCATAAATCGAGAAATTATTGCCTGCGGGCAATAATGATCGCTCTGATGTGTTTTACATGTTTCTCTGCCGTTGCTCAAAGCAGAGAGACCATCACCCTCTCCCTGACCCAAAAAACGCTGGCCGAAATCTTCAAAGAGTTTGAGAAGCAAGTGCCATACAGTTTTCTTTACAGGGATGCCGACCTGGTTTCGGCCGGTCGCAAAGACCTCAATCTGACTAATGCCACGCTCCGGAACGCTATGGATGCTTGCCTGAGGGACAGCGATCTGGAATACGAAATCGTCAGGGATCAAATCATTATCCGCCGCAGAACGGCAAGTTCTCCGGGCGCATCCACAGAAAGACCGGTCGTTAATGTTATTACAGGCACGGTTACCGATGCCGCCTCCGGCAATCCTATGGTCGGTGCGACCGTGGTTATCGAGGGTTCGTCGACCGGCGCAATCACCGATACCAATGGAGCATTCACTATCCGTCGCACCGGAGATCAGCCGGTCAATCTCGCGATTACATTTGTGGGTTACCACAGACAGGTAGTCCGCACAGATGGCTCTCGTCCATTGGCCATCGCTTTGCAGGAAGATGCGCAGGAGATAGATCAGGTGGTAGTGCTGGGTCTGATCACGCAAAACAGGAACAGTTTTACCGGCTCGGTGACAAGTATGACGGGTGAAGAGATTAAAGCGGTATCGAACACCAATCTCATCAGCGCCATAGCAATGCTGACTCCCGGCCTGAGGATAATGGAAAATGAGGCGATGGGTTCGAATCCCAACGAACTTCCTGAGATCATTATCCGCGGGACATCTTCCCTCGCTCTCGAATCGGATGTCAGCCCCAACCAGCCTCTGATCATTTTGGACGGCGTGCCGATCACTCTGCGCGATTTGTATGATATCGATATCAACGAAATAGAACGCGTCGATGTCCTGAAAGATGCGTCGGCCACGTCGCTTTACGGCGAAAGGGCTGCTAACGGGGTTATAACCATCCTGCGTAAAAGTATCCCTAACGCCCGTCTGCGCTTTTCGTACAGCATGGACGGAGACGTAACGTTTCCCGACCTGAGTTCCTACGATTATTTGGGAGCGGCCGACAAACTTCGATTCGAACTTTTATCGGGACTTTACGACCTTCGCCGCGTTGCCGATCTGGAAGAATACAGCCGCAAACAAATGCTTATCGCGTCGGGAGTAAACACCAACTGGATGGCCAAGCCTTTGCGTACGGGAGTGAATCTGGGTCATTCGTTCAGTGTCAGCGGCCGTTCCGAAAACTTTTCGTATCGCGTAGGTACTAACCTCAGGAATATCAAAGGCGTAATGAAGGGAGATTATCGCGACAATCTCGGCCTGAACATTTTTCTTTCTTACAATATCGACCGTAAAATCACTGTTTCGCTGCAAAACCGTTATACCAATACCAAGTCGAAAAATTCTCCTTTCGGCACTTTCAGCACTTATGCGGCGCTCAACCCCTATGATTCTCCATACGGTGCGGACGGCACTCTGATACGCAGGCTCTCATGGGATATGGTCAATCCGATCCATGAAGCCGAATGCGGCAATTTCTCGAAATCGGGCAGCCAGTCTTTCGCCAACAACCTTTCTGTGCGTTGGGACATTATGAACAACCTGTATCTCACTGCATTGGGATCGGTGACCGTAACCGATCAGAACAGCCGGACATTCAGATCGCCGCTTTCGTCTCACTACGATGTTTTCACCGATCCCCGACAAAAAGGGTCGCTTACCGAATCTTACTTAAAAGGAGTATCACGGGATGCTAATTTTGTACTGAACTACAATCTGAATATAGGAAATAACTTGTTGGCCGTCGTGAACGCCGGCGGCGAAATAGCCAAAGACGATTCAAAAAGCAGCAGATATGAATCCAGAGGTTTTTATAAGCCGGAGTTGAATACCACGGGTTTTGCCGCCATGTATCCTCCGTCCGGAGCTCCGGACGGAAATCAGGATCTTTCGACGCGCATAGGCTTGTTTGGTAACATAAACGTTATAGCTTACAACAAATATTTTGTCAATGCGTCGCTGCGCCGTTCGGGGTCTTCGCAATTCGGGGCTAATAACCGTTATGCGCCATTCTGGTCGTTGGGCGGAGGATGGAACGTGCACAACGAGGAAATATTCAGAAATCAACGATGGATCGATATGTTGCGCCTGCGCTGTTCATACGGCGTGACCGGAAGCGTGATGTTCGCCCCCTATCAGGCCATCACGACATATAGATACGATGCGGTATTCTATTACCTGCACGGCATAGGTGCAGTGCCCAGACAGATGGGCAACGACGATCTGTCATGGCAATCGACGCGTTCCGGGAACATAGGGGTAAATGCCGATCTGTGGAACGGCCGCATCAGTTTTTCGTTCGATTATTACGTGCGGACTACGGACGATCTGTTGATAGATCTGACAATTCCGCCGTCGGTGGGCGAGAGTTCGGTAAAGAAAAACCTGGGTAAAATACGTAATTCGGGTTATGAGCTTGATGTGGCCCTGCGTTTGGTGAATACCGCCGATTGGCGGGCAAACCTGAAATTCAACGGGGCGTACAATAATAATCGCATCCTGAAAATAAGTAACGCGCTGCAAGCCCGGAACGATGAAAATAACGCCAATCCCGAGGCTGCTCCGCGCATCCTCTACGTCGAAGGGCAATCCACGACGGCTATTTATGCGGTGCATTCGGCCGGTATCAATCCGGCGAACGGACGGGAAGTCTTCATCACCCGCTATGGCGCTTATACGATGGATTACGACGTAGACGACAAGGTGGTGGTAGGCGATACCAACCCCCGGCTGGAAGGCTCGATTTTCCCCGTGGTCGCTTATAAACGTCTGTCGCTTAATCTTGCGATGTACTACCGTTTTGGCGGGCAAGTTTACAATATTACCAGGGCGCGAAACGTGGAGAACGTGAATCCCCGCTTCAATGTCGATCGCAGAGCGTTAGACCAGCGTTGGAAAAATATCAACGATGTTGTGAATTACCTCGATATTGCCGACGGCGGTTTTCGTACCGAGAATCGGCATACGAGCCGGTTTGTCGAAAATGATAATGTGCTGGAAGTAAGAAGTATTCAGCTCTCTTACGAGTTTGCCGAAAATTTGGTGCGCCATATCGGATTCAAAAGACTCCGCGTCGGGCTGGGTATGCTCAATCCTGTCCGTTTCTCGACCGTAAAATACGAGCGGGGAACTTCTTATCCCTTCTCACATGGTGTATCGTTCACTATTTCACCGACTTTTTAACTTCTTATGACTATGAAAACATTCAGGTTTTTAACAATAATACTGTTGCTCGCCAACTGCTCGTGTGAGGGTTTTCTGGACGTCAGACCCCAAGGCGAAGTAGTGAACAACGAACTCTTCAAAAATGCGGAAGGTTTCGAAGACGCTCTGTATGGGGTCTACGCGACGTTGGCAGGCGAAGATTTCTACGGTCGCAAAATGACTTACTGGATGAATGACATCCTTGCCCAGTATTACACCCGAAATGTAATTTCCGATGAGACTACCATGCTGGCCGCGTTCCGCTATGAAGACCAGACCGTCCGGCCGATGATCGACGATCTGTGGGTCGGGATGTATAAAAATATCGGATATGTCAACAATATACTGATCAATCTGAAAAGATTCGAACCGTCAGACTTGACGTATTACAATCTCTATCGCGCCGAGAGTCTCGGGTTGCGTGCGTTTATGCATTTCGAGCTGCTGCGTTTCTTTTCGGAAAATATCGTGAATAACCCTTCGGCACGGGGAATACCCTACAACGAGAACTATTCTTATCAAGTGCCGCCATTCCTCAGCGCTTTTCAGGTTTACGATAAGATAATCGCCGATTTTAAAGAAGCTGAAACGTTGCTCGCCGCAGCCGGAGAGGATTTCGGCCCCGATGATGCCAACCGCAGAGGATTCCTGCGCGACCGTAATATCCATATCAATCTGCACGCCGTGAGAGCCTTGCTGGCCAGGGTCTATTGGACAAAAGGCGAGTTGCAGCAGGCTGCCGAATATTGCGCGAAAGTAATCGATTCGGGAGTTTTCTCTCTTGCGGACAAATCCGAGATAGCCGACCTGATGAACGGTATCATTTCGCCGCAGGAAACTATCTGGGGATTATTCTCCGACCGTTTCTACCGCAGTACCGAAGCCGATCTGTTCATTGCCGACAAGGGTCTGCACCTCAAATCCCACGAAGACGATTATGCCGCCGACAGGGTAGGGGCAGATTATCGCTACGAAGGATGGTTTCGTTACTATTCCGCGTCATTGCACACCCAAGGTTGGCGCTGCATCAAGGTATTCGACATTTTCCGTCAGGAATCCCGCCGGCGTCCGACCGCTGTCGTTGCGGGGGTCAGCATTATACGCCTGCCCGAACTGTACTATATCATGGCCGAGTATCATCTTTCGATGAATAACCAGTCCGAAGCCATGGAATACTTCGACCGGGTACTGTCTTCGCGCGGCCTCACCCCGATGGCCGACCGGGGAGGCAATACGACGCTTACCATAGGTCATATCATCCGTGAACGCAAAAAGGAATTTATCTGCGAGGGGCAATACTTTCACACCTTGAAGCGCTACAATCAGGATATTTACGATCCGCGTAATATGCTGACGTTCCCCGCCTCGAATGATATCTATGTGTTCCCGATTCCTGAAAACGAAATAAATTATCGCGACTGATCACTATGAAAACACTGAAATCATACATATCCTGCGTACTCGCTGTGGTGCTGTTTTGCGCCTGCGAGGATACGAACTACTTGACATACGATCGCAACGAGCCTAACCGGCTATATTTCCCGAAAGATTCCATAGGATTCATCTACGGGTTCAATCCGGACCGTGATGTGGATTTATTGGTAGAGGTAGGGCTGATCGGTTTTACCGGCAACTCCAAGGACACCCCTTTCACCGTCACCGTCGATGAAGAACGTTCCACCGCCGTTCGCGGCGTTCATTATCTTATGCCGGAAACCGGCCATTTAATGCGTGATTCCGTTCGGGGATGGATCGCTCTTGATTTTCAACGCCCGCAACTTGAAAAGGGTGAAACATATACGCTCGTTCTCGAACTGACCTCCTGCGATACTTACCAAATCGGGCTTAGAAACCGTTGCGTGATTCATTTCGGAGATAAGGTTATCCCGCCTCCGATTTGGTGGACGACAGCGATTCTGGACGCATATAATCAGGAAAAATACATATTACTGGTAGAATATTTCCATGCGGCCGAAATGCAAAGTGCCTTCCTGTTTGGCGAGATTTCCAACTTCTGGGGGTGTAACCTCGATGAAGGAGGCACGATCGCAATATACAGGACGATGCTTACTGATTTTCGTTACGAGGCATTTTTCCGTACATATGTCCTGCTGCCGATGTGGGAGTATTATGTGCAGTCGGGCGATGAAACCTACCGAATTACCAACCCTAATTTGTAAGAGCCATGAATAGATTATATAGCTTTTTTATTGCAGCCGCTCTTTTGTTGGGCGGATGTTATGCGGACGACTCTACGGGGGCTTACAAGACCGTAGAATCTATCGAAATTACCGGAGTGCCGCGCGACACGATCAATTTTTATCTGGGTGACGAAATAAGGATCACCCCGCAGATCGCCGGCAGCGGTTTGACCTATCAGTGGGGTATGGGAAGGTACACCACCAATCCTAATAATGGTGAAATTACAACGATTTTCGAAGAAATATCCACCGAAAAGGACTTGGTTCATAAAACCGCAGGGTTGGGGCATTACTATCTGCGCCAAGTGGTTGCCGGAAATGAGGTGAGCGTTATAAAGTATTACCATGTCTTCGTCAATTCGGAGTTCGAAGAGGGGCATTTCGTGTTGGGACGCCGCGAGGATGGCACGGCGAGCATTGCTTTTATGAAAACCCTGACTCCGGAAGAGGAAGAGCAGGGGCTTCAACCTCGATTCCGGCAGGATTTGTTCGAGTACGTCAACGGGTATCGTATGGGTGTCGACCCGATTATTTGCCATAAAGTACACAACAGTCTCTTTATCGCCTGTGGAGAATCCCAACGTGTTTATCAAATCGATGCCAAGTCGTTCCAGTTGCAATTCATGTACGATTACAGCCGCTATGCTGCAGACTTTGTGCCGCTCAACCTTATGGCTTTCGACGGTGAATACTGTCTTAACCTGGTATCGACTTCGGCCAATGGCGGAATCGCCCGTATACAATGGAACGGCCTGGACATCTTCCCATTCACCGAACTCAGGTCTCAGGTAATATTCGATCGGGTGGCCTACCGCCAGGATGGCTTGGTGAATTGCAGGATGTGTTTTATCAACTCCGCTCAGGGGATAATCTATGCGTATGGATTCGACATGAACAACCCTCCGAACTGGTATAGCTATATGCCATGTTACGACCATTTCGTGGGGCGGCAGATATTACATGCTTTTCAGGATGCGCAACTGAATCTGATCGTGTATTCTAAACAGGGAGATACTTATCTGAGGACCAGAGTGGGTTCTTTCATAACGAGTTTTGTTACGTTCAACTCTTTGGACATAATTTTCGAACTGCCATGCATGGTGAATACCCACCTGCTGACTATGGATACACCGTCAGTACACAACGATTTGTGGAATTGCCTGATCTTTGCCGACGGCAACAAAATCTACCGGTGGTATTACAACCAGTCCGATTTACCCGATGCGCAATACATCACATTAGCGGACGGCGAAACGGTCACTGCACTCGGACTTTCGGCCGACCAGCGCCAACTCTTCGTGGGGAGCTACAACCCCTCGCGACAGGGACACAAAGGGTCGTACCATGTATTTAACTCCGACACGGGTGCACGCATCGGTCAGTCTCATGAGGGAGTGAGCGACCGCCCGGTGACCGTGATGTATAAAGTAAGATAACGCATTTGAAAAAAAATAAAAACCATGAAAAAGATACTGTTAATTGCCTTGTTGTCCCTTTTTGCCGCGACTACTTTCGCCCAAGGGATCAATTTTGAAGACCTTTCGTTGCCCGAAGCGCTTGCCAAAGCCAGAGCAGAGAATAAACTCGTATTCGTGAATTGCACTACCTCATGGTGCGGCCCGTGCAAAGTGTTGGCAGCGGAAGTATTTCCTCGCCAAGAAGTCGGCGATTATTTCAATCCGCGTTTCGTGAGCATCACGCTCGACATGGAAAAGGGCGATAACCCCCCATTGCGCGAAAAATACGGTATGATCGGTTATCCGACGCTTCTTGTCCTAAACCCGGATGGTGAATTGATACACAAGATGGTTATTTTTCCGGAGGTCGAGATGCTGCTGGCCCAAATCCCGAATACATACGATCCGGACAAAGCCTACGGAAGATTGAAAAGGCAATTCGACGAAGGACGCGCCGACAAGGAGTTTCTGCTTAATTGTGTGCGGGCTTTTGTCTTGGCTTTTGAACCGGACAATGCCCGGAAAGCGCTTGACAAACTCGAACCCATGATGTCAGACGAGGATCGTTTCAGCGCCGATCTTTGGATCGTTTATACCAACGACCGGGTTTCTCCTCGCGGCTCTGACAACGAGAATTTTCTGTTTGATAATTATTCCAGATTTTGCCGCTACACGGGATTTTCAGAGGTTATGAAAGAGATCACGCGCCGTTATAACAACCACATGCGTGATATAATCAGTAATCCGAATCGGGTAACTCCCATGCAGCTCAACTCGATGATCGAACGTTTCGGAAATATGGGTTGTCCCGACTGGAACACCATGAGAATTTATTCGCTTTTTGCAATAGCTGCGCAGGGCGATATAGACGATATAATTATCCGGACCCAGAAAGAATACAAATCGTTCAGAGATGCCGAAGACATTCTGTTCGTCTATCAAACCCTTACACGCAAAGTAATGCCTATGGGAACACCGGAACAGAAAACCGAATGGAAAAGACTAGGCGAGCTGATCTCCGACAGTGTCCCCGACGGCGAGGAGAAAGATAAGCTGAATATTCTGATCGGTATGATGAAAGAAAATATGTAGTTGTCCATAAGTATTGACCGGTCGACTTTTTTCAGGACAAGGCAATCAAGAATCCGAAAAAGTGATATGTTGCAAGTACATTGTGATTAAAAAACTCTATCTTTGCAAAAATAAAAAGGATAGGTACAATGACATTTTCCACCTCATACGCTTATTTGTATTATTACTTCGGGAGGAGTAAGAGGGGTTGATATGTCTTTGTAACAGATAAGATTACGGCATTCAGGACTCCCTCAGACGGGAGTCCTTTTTATTTTGCTAAAACACAAAAAATGATATTGAACACGGTATATTACGGCTATTATTATTACTGTGCCCAACGGGCGCCGCCGGATATGTCATGTGTGAATAATAACGAGTAAAAACCAGTTTTATCAACCATGAAAGCCCGGTGCGCGTGTGCGCCGGGCTTTTTTAATTCCATGAACGAACAATGAAAAATGAGATCAAATTCTGGGGTGGCGAAGAGCTCCCCCTCGAACTGCACAAGGTTAGGGTAGTGCAAAAACTGCACCTTGTGCCGGTCGAACGCCGCCTCGAAGCGATTGCCGCAGGCGGATTCAACACTTTCAAGCTTTCGACGCCGGATGTCTTCCTTGACATGCTGACCGACAGCGGAACAAACGCCATGAGCGACGACCAGCTCTCGGCGATGTTTCGGGCCGACGATGCCTATGCCGGTTCGCAGAGCTTCGAACGGCTGCACGGAGCGGTGCGTGAAGTGCTCGGCAAGGAGCTTTTACTTCCCGTACACCAGGGGCGGGCGGCGGAGCACATAATTTGCCGGACATTCGTACGTCCGGGCGATGTGGTCCCGATGAACTACCACTTCACGACGTTCTACGCTCACGCCGTGGAGCAGGGCGGCGGTATCGAGGAACTGCTGTGCGACGGGGCGCTCGATATACACTCCGAGAACCCTTTCAAAGGCAATATGGATATCGCGAAATTGGAGGAGTGCATCGCCCGCAACGGGGCGGGCAAAATCGCATTCGTCCGTATGGAAGCCTCCACGAACCTTATCGGCGGACAGCCCTTCTCAATGGCCAACCTGCGCGAAGTGCGGCGGGTGGCCGACCGCCACGGGCTGATGCTCGTCCTCGACGCCAGCCTGATAGGAGAGAATGCATACTTAATAAAAAAACGCGAACCGGAATGGCATGATGCGCAGATCAGGGCGATACTTCACGAAATGACCTCGATGGCCGATATTGTCTATTTTTCAGCCCGCAAGCTCAGCTCTTCGCGCGGGGGCGGCATCTGCACCGACAATAAAGACCTATACTTGAAGATGGAGGTTTTGGTCCCGCTTTTCGAGGGCTTCCTGACCTACGGTGGCATATCGACGCGCGAGATGGAGGCAATGGCAGTCGGACTGTTCGAAACACTCGACGAAACGGCTATCTCGCAAAGCCCGCAATTCATAGGATACATGGTCGGAGAACTGATGCAACGTGGTATTCCGTGCGTCACTCCGGCAGGAGTGCTCGGCTGCCATGTGGACGCCCGAGAGTTCTGCTCCCATATCGCGCCGGAGCAATACCCGGCCGGTGCGCTTGCGGCAGCGTTCTATATCGCCTCGGGTGTGCGCGGAATGGAGCGCGGAACACTATCTAACGCCCGCGACACAGAGGGGCGCGAAGTTCCGGCTGATGTCGAGCTGCTGCGGCTGGCTATTCCGCGGCGGGTCTTAACCCTCTCGCAGATACGCTACGCTATCGACCGTCTGGCGTGGCTTTGGGAGAACCGATCGTTGATAGGCGGGCTGCGATTCACCTATGAACCGGCAGTGTTGAGGTTCTTCATGGGTTCGCTCGAACCGGTCGGCGACTGGCCGCATAGGCTTGCACGCAGGTTTCGGGAAGATTTTGGAGAGAGCTTGTAAATTATATTAGCAACGCCTTTTCATATCTCGTTATCTCGCAGGGGATTGGCTCGCAAAAATACGCTCGCCTTTTCCCTGCCTGTCTGCGGAGAAACGGGGATTCGAACCCCGGATACCCTTTTGAGGTATACGCACTTTCCAGGCGCGCACCTTCAACCACTCGGTCATTTCTCCTTTCGGCGCACAAAAATACGAAAAATTTCTATGATAAACAGTTAATGAGACTTCTAAAAATTCAAAAGACAAGGCTTGCGACCGAGCCAAAGGCGGAGTTTACTAATAGTAAATGAGCATTTTGGCGAGGGAGCGTGAGCGAAGTATTTTGGATTTTTAGGAGTTTCATCTAATCTATCATTTCGAACCGCGTATACGGCACGAGCACATCGGGGATACGGATACCGTCGGGGGTCTGGTTGTTCTCCAACAGCGCGGCCACGATGCGCGGCAGGGCCAGCGAACTGCCGTTCAGAGTGTGTGCGAGACGTGTTTTTCTGTCCGCGTCGCGAAAGCGCAGTTTCAATCGGTTCGACTGAAAAGATTCGAAATTCGACACGCTCGACACCTCCAGCCAACGCCCCTGAGCCGCCGACCAGACCTCGAAGTCGTAGGTCAGAGCCGAAGCAAAACTCATGTCTCCGCCGCAAAGGCGCAGAATGCGATACGACAGCCCAAGATCGCGCACGATGCTCTCGACATGGCCGACCATCTCGTCCAGAGCCTCATACGAACGGTCGGGATGCTCGATGCGTACGATCTCCACTTTGTCGAACTGATGCAGGCGGTTAAGTCCGCGCACTTCTTTACCATACGATCCCGCCTCGCGGCGAAAGCACGACGAGTAGGCAGTCATACGGATCGGCAGCTCGCTCTGCTCGACGATCGAGTCGCGATAGAGGTTGGTAACAGAGACTTCGGACGTGGGTATCAGATAGAGATTGTCGGCCGTGACGTGGTACATCTGCCCCTCTTTGTCGGGCAACTGTCCCGTGCCGAACGCCGACGCCTCGTTCACCAGCAGCGGCGGTTCGATCTCGGTGTATCCGGCGGCGATGTTGCGGTCGAGAAAAAAGGCCGTCAGCGCGCGCTGCAATCCCGCACCCTTGCCTTTATACACGGGGAATCCCGCGCCTGTGATTTTTACGCCCGCCTCGAAATCTACGATATCGTATTTCTTGCACAAATCCCAGTGCGGGAGTGCGCCTGCGGGTAGGTTGACGGGCGTGCTGTTTTCCCGAACCACCACGTTATCCGCCGCCGTGCGCCCCACCGGAACAAGCGTAGACGGAATATTCGGCAATTTGACCAGCTCGGCGTTAAGCCGTTCCGTAACAACCCGCAACTCATCTTCCATGAATTTCGAGTCTTCTTTGAGTTTTGCCGTGCGCGCCTTTGCGGTTTCGGCCTCGTCGCGCCGGCCCTGTGCGAAAAGCTGCCCGACTTCGCGTGCGATAGTGTTCTGTTCGGCCAGCAGCGTATCGAGCATCGTCTGTATATGTTTACGGCGGTCGTCGAGTTCTTCGATGTCGGCGATAATAGTGCCGGCATCGGCGAAGCCTTTCACCGCGAGCCTCTCGGCCGCGAATTCCTTATCGTCGCGTATCTGTTTTATTGTCAGCATATGTGTCTCATATTTATTGCGCAAAGATAAAAAACTATTGCTATTCCCCGTAATTTACAATCGATAAAATCCGTATCTTTGTAGAATGGATTTCAAGTTGGTTTCGGATTACAGGCCCACGGGCGACCAGCCGGAAGCGATATCTCGACTTGTGAGTGCGCTCGAAGGACACGGCAAGCACAACACTTTGATGGGCGTGACAGGTTCGGGCAAGACGTTCACCGTAGCCAACGTCATCGAGCATATCAACCGTCCGACACTCGTGCTGAGCCATAACAAAACGCTTGCGGCGCAGCTCTACGGCGAGTTCCGGAACTTCTTTCCCGATAACGCAGTCGAATATTTCGTCTCTTATTACGACTATTATCAGCCTGAGGCGTATCTGCCCGCCAGCGATATTTATATTGAAAAAGACCTCTCGATCAACGAAGAGATCGAGCAGATGAGGCTTAAAACCACATCCTCGCTGCTGTCGGGGCGCAGCGATATAATCGTGGTTTCGAGCGTGTCATGCCTGTACGGTATCGGCAATCCTGAGGACTTTTACGCCACGTCGGTGAAGATACGCAAGGGCGAGGTGGTCAGCCGCCGCAAATTCCTTTACTCGCTGGTCGAAGCGCTCTACACGCGCACCGAAAGCGACCTTACGCGCGGAACGTTCCGCGTGAGCGGCGACACGATAGATATTTTTCCGGCTTATGGCGAGCAGTGTTTCCGCGTGATGTTCTACGACGACGAGGTGGAGATGATAGCGACTATAGACCCCGCGTCGGGACAGCGGCTGACGCTGTTGGAGCAGGCGATAATATATCCCGCGAACCTATTCGTCACGACAAAAGAGCGCATCAACACCGCCCTCGCGCAAATCGAGGTAGACTTGGGCAAGCAGATACTCATGTTCGAACGCGAAGGGCGGCCGGTCGAAGCGCAACGCATAAAGCAGCGCGTAGAGTATGATTTGGAGATGATCCGCGAGTTGGGCTATTGCAGCGGCATAGAGAACTACTCGCGTTATTTTGACGGGCGTCCGCCGGGCAGCCGACCTTTCTGCCTGCTCGATTATTTCCCGAAAGATTATCTTATGATAATCGACGAGAGTCATGTTACGATTCCGCAGGTGCGCGCGATGTACGGCGGCGACCGTGCGCGCAAGGAGAACCTGGTGGAGTATGGCTACCGTCTGCCCGCGGCGATAGACAACCGGCCGCTGAAATTCGAGGAATTCGAGTCGATGATGGGTAATACGGTTTACGTGAGCGCCACGCCCGCCGATTTCGAATTGATAAAATCGGAGGGCGCTATCGTCGAGCAGCTCATTCGCCCGACAGGTCTGGTCGACCCGCCGCTGCGTGTCAAGATCACCGACAATCAGATCGACGACCTGATGGAAGAAATCGACGAACGCGTACGGCGCGAAGAGCGTGTGCTGGTGACCACGCTGACCAAGCGCATGGCCGAAGAACTGTCGAAATATTTCGACCGCGTCGGGGTGCGGAATCGTTACATACATTCGGACGTGGATACGCTGGAACGCGTACAGATACTCGACGACCTGCGCGCCGGTTCGTTCGACGTGCTGATAGGGGTTAATCTCCTGCGCGAGGGGCTCGATTTGCCGGAAGTCTCATTGGTCGCCATCATGGATGCCGACAAGGAGGGTTTTCTGCGCAACGAACGGTCGCTCACCCAGACCGCCGGACGTGCGGCGCGTCATGCCAACGGCAATGTTATAATGTATGCCGAGCGGCGTACCGACTCGATGGCGATGGCCATAACGGAAAGCAACCGCCGCCGCGAAAAACAGATCACCTACAATATGCAGAACGGCCTTATTCCCACCGCTGCGCGCAAAACCATGCGCGGAATAATGACTTCGGGGGCAGATATGAGCGGTTTCGGCAATGTCGTTTATCCGTTGGTCGGCGGCAAACTCGCGACTGCGGCCGATGTGCGTGGAGAATACGTTACCGTAGCGGAATTGGAGGCTGCCATCGCCGACGCCAAAAAGAAGATGGAAGAGGCCGCTCTGCGTCTCGATTTTCTCGAAGCTGCCCGCTACCGCGACCTGATGTATGCGCTGAAAGAGAGGGAGTGAGTTCCGGGTTATTAAGTTCTGTCACGGTATTAAACGCATTATTATCGTACGTGTCGGCACAACAACTCTTTTTCGTTCGCACAGGGGTTTCAAGTCATAATTTCATTTATCTCCATTATAGCCCACTTTGCGTTGATTTGATGTTTTCTCTTTTTCAAATAGAACAATATTGCTTACTTCACCGGAAAAACTGAAAGGTCCGTAAACAAGAGCAATTTCATCGGGAACGTCTGTCCGTTTAAGTTCTACACAAGATGGCCAATGTTGTGCGCCATCTCCAAGATAAACACACCATACCGGAAAATCACTTCCGCTTGAATGTTCGCCTAATGAATAAGAAACATCGCTTTTAGTATAAGCAGTGATATAAATAACATCCCTGACTTCTCCGAAAATTTTGTAATGAATATCATCTCTGGCTTTCGACACTTTTAAATCGTGAAATATATATTCTTTTTCGTCGACAGTAAGCTTCACGGGTAAACCGGTAAAATCGGGATTCGACTTCGCCGGCTCAGGCGCAGTCGTTTGTTTCGCTTCGGTATTTGTCTGCATACCGCTTTCTGAGGCAGGCTCGAAATCAGTATCATCAGCGCTATACGTCCATATCTTTTTTTCGTAATGGTAGGTCAAAACTTTACCGTCGATCTTGACCCGGTATGACACAGGCGTTTTATCTTTGGGCATTCTGAACGAAAAATCAGTGCCCGTCATATTTACTGTTTCGATAATAATACCATCCCCCGTTACATTTGCTATCGGGATAAGGGCAAACCCTCTCTCTCCAAGCCTGATGGCGCTCCCTAATTCCGGGTTTGTCGTAATTTTGACTTCCCACAAATCATATTGGCTGTCTTTTTCACATTGCCGGATAAAAGCAAATGTTTCCATGCTGACAGTCATGCCGATATTCGGCAGGGTAACTGTATCTCCTTCGATTCTGACGGCGCTATTACCACACGCACATACTACCGATGCGATAGTCGTTAGTACGAGCAGCCTTTTAATAAATGCTGTTCTTTTCATTATTCGCTTTCATTTTGGTTGGTTACCGAATTTCATTATGAACAAAAGTACAAACAAAAATAAAATATTTCGACTAATAATTCAAAAAAATCACTACCTTTGTACCCCGTTTTTGTGTTAATGGAATAACAGCATAAAGAGGGAGATAAAAACGGTGGATTTCTCTTATAAAAATATTTGGACGATCACCTATCCGGTGCTCATAAGTCTCGTCATGGAGCATCTGCTCGGCATGACCGACGCGATATTTATGGGACGGGTAGGGGAGGTCGAATTCGGTGCGTCGGGACTGGGGACGATATATCATATGGTTCTGTATATGTTCGGCTTAGGGTTCGGTGTCGGGGTGCAGATCCTCATGGCGCGGCGCAACGGGCAGCAGCAGTATAAGCACATAGGGCTGATCTTTCATCAGGGGATGATGATAATGATGGTGCTGGCGGCAGTGTTGCTTTTATTTTCGTATTTCTTTTCGCCGGTGCTGCTGCGCAGCTTCATCACGTCGGAAGCGGTGTGTGATGCGACGCTATCGTATGTGCGGTGGCGGTCTTACGGGTTCTTCTTCTCGTTCGGCGTGATCATGTACCGTGCTTACTTCATGGCTCTTACGAAGACGCGGATACTGACGCTGAACGGCATCGTGATGGTGCTGAGCAGTGTGGCGCTGAACTACGTGCTGATCTTCGGGCGGTTCGGATTTCCGGCGATGGGCATTGCGGGAGCGGCTCTCGGATCGTCGATCGCGGGGCTTATTTCGTTGGCGTTAATGGTCGTTTATACGCGCTATTATACGGATTATCAGTACTATGGGATGTTCCGCTGGACGCGTCCTTCGTGGAGCGTACTGCGGCAGATATTTAATGTTTCGAGCTGGACGATGTTGCAATATTTTCTCTCGTGCGGCACATGGCTTTTCTTTTTCCTCGCAATCGAGCATATGGGAGAGCGTGCGCTCGCGGCTTCGAACCTCGCTCGGCAGGTCTCTTCGCTGCTGTTTATTTTCACCATTGCATTTGCGACTACGGGCAGTTCGATGGTGAGCAACCTGATGGGTGCACAAAAGCAGGACGAAGTGATGCCGCTGTGCTTGCGCATCGTAAAGATGAGCGTGCTGTGCGTTCTGCCGCTGTTTCTGTTCGCGGCGATTTTCCCGTCGCTGTTCTTGCGTATATATTCCAACAATGCGGAACTTATCGCCGCATCTTTGCCGTCGATGTATGTGATGTTGATAGCGATTCCGTTCGGTGTCGTGGGATTTATTTATTTTCTGGCGATTTCGGGAACGGGTAATACGCGCGACGCAATGTGGATCGAGACGGGGATACTTATTGTCTATATTATCATGACTTATTATCTTGCATTCCGTATAGCGACCGACGTTGCGCATGTATGGCTGGTCGAAGTGCTTTACGGGGTATCGATGCTTGCGGTCTCGCTGCTTTATATGAAAAAGGCGCGTTGGCACGAGAAGCAGATTTAATCGGTGCTTTTACTGTTTTTAGCGGTAATTATTTGTTTTTCTCATTTTGGTTATTTATCTTTCGGCATTAACTGATATTAGTGCTTATGGTAAAGACTATTCTTTATTCATGCGTGTCGTTTTTGGCGGGGATCTTCCTTTTTTCCTGCGCTCACGGCCCTCCTGAGCGTGAGCATGATCGCGGGTTCGACGAGAGCACTTTGACCGCCACGGGCCATGCGTTTATGGACGCTGTTCGCACCCTTCCCGATTGGGAGTCGGACTGGCGTCAGATTTCCAAACATGGCACTCCGTTGCCCAACGAGTCTGTGTTGATTCTTGGCGGCAGGAGTCATCACTTTCTGCTGCCGGTTTTGAACGGTCGTGCGATCACTCATTTGGTGTTGTATGAGGTTGTCACTCATTACGACGGGGATGAGGCTGCGCGCGTAGAGTTGCAGGAGCCTGTTATCCTCGACAAGGCTGCTTTGGCGGAAAGCACCATAGCGTGGTCGGTGCATAACGGGGAGTTGGGCGCGCGGTGGCGGGAGTTGGGCTACGAGTTCTCGGTGGCAGGCAGGCAGCCCGAGCCCGATGTTTCGGCGTTTGCGACCAGGTCGTCGGGCGTGGGTTTATATGAAGTGTATTTTAACACATTTGTCCACCTTTTGGGAACATGGAGTGACATTGAATTATTCCTGTTGCAGTTTCCCCAGAGGTTCGGGATAGTGCTTAGCGCGATCCAGTCCAGATATTTTTCGTTCGGGGTCATTTTGGATTGTGCTCCCGGCTTGAATGACATCATGATCTTTACCGTAGCGGGTCAGATACATGCCGAGACGGCGTACCGGATATTCGAGGAATTTTTGGAGATGTTGGAGGGTATGCTGATGAGTTCTCATGTTGTGACGTATGTCGTCAGTGAGGTTATGTACTTTTTTATCGTTCGTGGATATTACGGCGATGAACCCGCAGGCTTAGGCAGCCCCGGCGGTGACGATGGCGGGGGTAACGGCCAAATTGCACCTAAGGCTAAGGCGATTTTCCGTAATTCGAACATGATCGATGAGAATTGGAAGTTGCTGGAGCGGCTGCTCGAAGAGATTATGGTCGACTGTTTGGGTGGTGCGCTTTACAGCGAACTGGTCAAGAAGCTCAATGGGAAGACTTTATTTATAAATATAAATCCCAACACCTACAACAGTGGATTTGGATTTACCGACGGTGCGGGTAATGCAACTGTTAATCTCGGCACTAAGGGCGGCGCCGAGAGCAGCGCGTTGCTTCACGAGATGTTCCATGCGTTTCAGGCTTATCACGAGCCGAACATTCAGAGCTACATCGACAACCTGATGAATATCGAGATGGAGGCTCAGATCGCGCAATATATGTTTGTCAGCAGGCAGCACGGGTTCGAGCCGGGAAGCAAATGGGATGAGTACTATAATGGTGACGATAGTATGTATTCTGAGATTCCCGACTTGGTAGACCGGCATTTAACTCCCAAAGGGTTTCTGCAACCGGGCATCTCAAACGGTGCTTTCGATACGGCATTTAAGAAAACTGCTGCGAGCATACAGGGGTTCGACCATCCGGCCAATAATTATGCGGGCTATACGTACAACACCGGCCGGACAGGCTTTATCAGTATCACCACTTTACACGAACTTACAAACGACTGTTAATCATGAGAACGAGAGTAATAATAATGCTGACGGCGCTCATGACAGCGCCGGGCATGGCGACGGCACAGGCCGTGTATTATCAGACCACCACCACTTACAATATCCAGGTATCGCCGGGGGTGTATGTGACATTTAATTGTGATGTAGATGATAGCGGATTGGTTACGATCTATCCCAGCGGGAGTCAATTTATTCATGAGCGGTGGCCGAGCAATCTCGACGGAACGCCGACGGATATCGATTTCTTTCTCGGCAACAAAAAGTCGGTGATAATGACCGAGCAGGCTCATCTCGCGATACAGTCGCGGGTGGGAATGGCATTCAATTTTCTTGAACATAACGACCTTGTGGCCATCGGAGAGCATAGACTTTCCATCAGCCTTCGCTTCAATCCCGTCACTGCCGTGCCTGTCGAGATTGCATTCCGATTCGGCAAGGAGAAGGGTTGGAGGTATATCCATCCGGAGTTTTTCCTGCGTCTGGCTATGCAGCTTCTGGCTACTCCGATACCGGGCATTACCGTTCATCCCGACGCGCAGGGTCAGAACTTTGTAGGTATAAGATGGTTGCAAGGAATTCCGGAGTAAGTGATGATCGGCCTCCCCCGAGTGTGGTCGCTCGGGGGAGCTTCAAACGACTGTTAATTATGAAAAGGAGAATAGCATTACTGTTTGCGATGCTGATAGCAGCATCGGGCATGGCGACGGCACAAACCGTGTATTATCAGACCACCACCACCTACAATGTTCAGGTATCTCCGGGAGTGTATATCACATTTAATTGTGATGTAGATGAGGGTGGAATGGTCACGCTTTATCCCAGTGTGAACCAGTTTTCCTATGATCAGTGGGCCACCAATCTTGACGGAACACCGACGGATATAGATTTCTTTTACGGCAACAAAAAGTCGGTGATCATGACCGAGCAGGCTCATCTCGCGATACAGTCGCGGGTGAGACAGGCATTTAACTTTCTTGAACATAACGAGCTTGTGGCCATCGGAGAGACTAAATTTTCCATCAACCTTCTTTTCGACCCTGTCACTGCCGTGCCTGTCGAGATTGCATTCCGATTCCGCAGTGAACATGGATACAGGTATATCCATCCGAGTTTCTTCTTTCGTCTGGCTATGCAGCTTTTGGCTACTCCGATACCGGGCATTACCGTTCATCCCGACGCGCAGGGTCAGAACTTTGTAGGTATAAGATGGTTGCAAGGAATTCCGGAGTAAGAGATGATTGGTATTCCGTCGAACCGAGCGTGTTTTCGGTTCGGCGGAACTTTGAAAGGTTTTGAACGGTCGTGCGATCACTCATTTGGTGTTGTATGAGGTTGTCACTCATTACGACGGGGATGAGGCTGCGCGCGTAGAGTTGCAGGAGCCTGTTATTTTGGACAAGTCTGCTTTGGCGGAAAGCACCATAGCGTGGTCGGTGTATAACGGGGAGTTGGGCGCGCGGTGGCGGGAGTTGGGCTACGAGTTCTCGGTTACGATTCGAAAGGTCAGAATGCTCCCGCTGTCGTGTACTCTACGTGGTACGCGCGGTTTTGGTAAAAGTCGGAGAAATCCGTATATTTGCATAACCAATAAATTTTACGACCATGCAAAAATATGAATGTGAAGCCTGCGGATGGATCTATGATCCGGCAGTGGGCGATCCCGATGGCGGAATTGCGCCCGGAATGCCGTTCGAAGAGCTGCCCGATGATTGGGTATGTCCGGTGTGCGGCGTTGGCAAGGATGAGTTCGTGCCCGTTTAGCGTGAAGTGAACACACGCATCTGTTTTCGGCCTGCCGGATAACGGAATTTCAAGCCGTATTTCCACGATCGTGGAAATACGGCTTGAAAATTTATCAGTGTTAAAAATAGCCTGCCGATGCCGTAAAACCGGAATTATGGAGATGAACGGTGAAAATTAACGCAAATAGTTGTTTTTCTGTTATTTTTGTTGTTTTTTTGCAGTTCGAAATAACGTGCAATTTTTTACAAAACGATAAAAACATGCTGACAATTCCACATGCCGTAGAGGAAGTCGTTAAAAATAAACCGTTCATAGAGAGTGCTTTGGTCGAGGGGCTGATAAACCTTTCGGCGTTGGCGCGGCAGCTCAAACCTGAGATCGAACGCAAGGTGGGCAAGGATGTGAACGACAGCGCTATAATTATGGCACTCAACAGGTTAGTACCTCGCTTGGAGCGCATTGCGTACATTAACACGCGCGAAGTGGTGCGTAACATCGGCGATATTATAGTGCGGTCGAACCTGCGTGATTACACGTTCCGTAACTCGGCAACGCTCTATCAGCGTCAGGCCGAGTTGTTAGAGCGTGCACACGAGATGAAGGATATCTTCTGTACTTTTTCGCAGGGAATATACGAAACAACGCTCGTGGTGAGTAACTCGATAAGCCCGTTGGTGGCCGATATTTTCATCGGCGAACATTGCATTGCACAGGGGAGCGACCTGTCGTCGATCACTATAAAGCTGCCACTTGAAAACACCAACTGTCCGGGCGTTTATTACTATATTTTCAAAGAGTTGGCGTGGGATAACATCAATGTTTTGGAGGTCATCAGCACGACGAACGAGTTCACGCTGGTGGTGAGCGACAAGGATATTCAGAACGCTTTCACTATCCTGATGGAAGCCAAGCGCGAGGCGGCGACGAAGGTTTAGCGCAGTTGAGTCTCTTCTCTGCATAAGCCGCGTGTTACTGCGAGCCTAACGGCGAATCCGGTTCTTTGGCCATGTGGTTATAGAACATGCGGTCGAGTAGGGCGGGGGCGAACTTTTTTATCAGACGCGTCGCTCGGCCCTGAAAGTCCATCGTTACGGAACGTTTACGCCGCGCGATACCTTTTATAATGCGGTGTGCGGCCTCTTCGGCGGTCATCATTTTGTCTTCCGCGCGCGGGGTTTCGCCCTGCGGCGAGCCGTCGGCCGTGAGCGCGGCAAAGCGCACATTTGATGCGGTGAATCCCGGACAGGCTATCATAACATGCAGGCCGCGCCGCAGGTTTTCGATGCGCAGTGTTTCGAGCAACCCCGTCATCGCGTATTTCGATGCGGAGTAACCCGTGCGTCCCGGCAGGCCGTGAATTCCGGCCACCGACGATACGCCGACGATCGATCCGCGCGAATGTTGAATGTACGGCAGCGCGTACTTCGTGCAATAAACCGTCCCCCAGAAATTTACATCCATAAGTCGCTGTAATACAGCGATATCAACGGTATCATATAAAGCTCTCATTGAGATGCCGGCATTGCATATGAGTATGTCTATTCCGCCGAATGTTCCGACCGCCGTTTTGATCAGTCGTCGGCAATCGTCTTCACGCGCAACATCGGTCTCACACCATGCCACACGTGAACCTTTACTTTCGATCTTGGTGGCTAACTCTTTGAGTTTGCCGATGTTGCGTGCACCTATGACGACGTTCGCGCCACGCTTGCCGAATTCGAGTGCGAGTGCCATTCCTATGCCCGACGACGCGCCGGTTATCACAACTGTTTTACCCTTGAAATTCATAGCATTTACATTTGTTATTACGCCTCTACCCGCAGCCCGTCGTATGCGAAAAAGCACCCCGCCGGCAGTTCGCTCGTGATTTCGGCGTAAGGGCCGATACGATGCGAGAGATGTGTAATGTATGTGCGTTCGGGGCACACCAGTTCGCGCACGCGCAACGCCTCGTCCAAAGAGAAATGCGAAGTGTGTGGTTCGCGACATAATGCATTGATTATCAGCACTTCCACTCCACGCAGTTTTTCAATTTCCGCAGCCTCGATTCGGTTAAAATCCGTAAGATAGGCGATGCCGTCCATGCGGAAACCCAGAACCGGCAGCCGCCCGTGTTGCCCTACGATCGGAATAAACTCTATGTCTCTGACCCTGAATGGCTTATCGCTGCTGATAGTTACGAGATTCATCTCTGGCACACCTTTCGGCCGTCCTTCGGCAAAGGCGTAGTCGAAGTCTTTACACACCACATGTTGCACGCGCTCGGTCGCGTAAACGTCCATCGGCGCACGCGCCGTATAGTTGTACGCGCGCACGTCGTCGAGACCGGCAATGTGGTCTTTATGCTCGTGCGTGAGCACAATACCGTCGATGCGGCGCACTTCTTCGCGCAGCATTTGCTGGCGGAAATCCGGCCCCGCGTCGATAATCACGCGCGTAGAGCCGCGCTCGATCATTGCCGATGTACGCAGTCGCCGGTCGCGCGGGTCGGCCGAACGGCACACCGCACAATCGCACGTTACGATAGGCACGCCTTGTGATGTGCCTGTTCCGAGAAAGGTCAGAGTGGTCATTGTCAGGAAGCAAAAGTACGAACAAATTTTGTCGAAAAAAAGAAAAACCATACCTTTGACTTTTTGGGCGAAAAAGTGTCTTATGGCGCTCGCAATAATAACTTTGTTTAACAAAAGATAATGCGCGGAAATTATCAAACTTAAAATATGAAACGAGACACAACGATTTTTGAACTTATCGGCGAAGAGCGCAGTCGTCAGACGCGTGGGTTGGAACTCATCGCATCGGAGAATTTCGTGAGCGATCAGGTGATGGAAGCCCAGGGGTCGATCCTGACGAACAAGTATGCCGAGGGTTACCCGGGGGCGCGCTACTACGGCGGTTGTGCGGTGGTGGACAAAGTGGAGCAACTGGCCATAGACCGCCTCTGCAAGCTCTATGATGCGGAGTATGCCAACGTGCAGCCGCATTCGGGCGCGCAGGCCAACATGGCGGTTTTTCTGGCGTGTATGAGACCCGGCGATACCTTTTTGGGACTCGACCTGTCGCATGGCGGGCATTTGTCGCACGGCTCGCCTGTGAACTCTTCGGGTATTCTCTACAATGCGGTTGCATATCGTGTCGATGAGCAGACGGGGCGCGTGGACTACGACGAGATGGAACGTCTGGCTGCCGAGCATAGGCCGCGCATGATAATCGGCGGCGCGAGTGCGTACAGCCGCGAGTGGGACTATGCGCGGATGCGCCGTATAGCCGACAGCGTCGGTGCGATCTTCATGGTCGATATGGCGCACACGGCGGGGCTTATTGCAGCGGGACTGCTGGACAACCCCGTGAAACACGCGCATATCGTGACATCGACGACGCACAAGACGTTGCGCGGGCCTCGTGGCGGTATTATAGTAATGGGGCGCGATTTCGACAACCCTTGGGGATACACGACGCCAAAGGGCGAGGTTAAGAAAATGTCGGCGTTGCTGAACTCGGCCGTTTTCCCGGGCGTGCAGGGCGGGCCTTTGGAGCATGTCATTGCCGCTAAGGCGGTCGCGTTCGGCGAGGCGCTCGAACCGGCGTATAAGGAATATCAGCAGCAGGTGCGCAAGAATGCCGCTGTGATGGCTGCCGAATTTGTCGCCAAAGGTTATCGTATTGCTTCGGGCGGCACGGAGAATCACCTGATGCTCATAGACCTTCGTCCGAAATTCCCTGAGCTGACGGGCAAAAAAGCGGAAAATGTGCTGGGCGATGCCGAGATCACGGTGAATAAAAATATGGTGCCGTTCGACAGTCGTTCGCCGTTCCAGACCTCAGGCATCCGCATTGGTACGGCGGCTATCACCACGCGCGGGCTGAAAGAGGCCGACATGAAGCCGATAGTCGAACTTATCGACCGCGTGCTCTCGAATCCCGACGATACGGCGGTGAAAGCTGAGGTTGCGCATGAAGTAGAGGCGATGATGTCGCATAGACCGCTCTTCGCGTGGTAGAAACCCCTTAATCCGAAAAAATTAAGAATAAGAATGAAAGCATTGAAAATAGTCGTGCTGGCCAAGCAAGTGCCCGACACGCGCAACGTGGGAAAGGACGCGATGAAAGCCGACGGAACGGTGAACCGCGCCGCTCTGCCCGCGATATTCAACCCCGAAGACCTGAACGCTTTGGAGCAGGCTCTCGAACTTAAAGACAAGTTTGCCGGTTCGACGGTACAGATACTTACGATGGGGCCGCCCCGGGCCGCCGACATCATCCGCGATGCGATGTTTCGCGGGGCGGACGGCGGGGTGCTCCTGACTGACCGCAAGTTCGCGGGGGCCGACACGCTGGCAACGTCATACGCGCTTTCGCGAGCGCTGGTGAACATCCAGCCCGACATTATTATTGCAGGTCGTCAGGCTATCGACGGCGATACGGCTCAGGTGGGGCCTCAGGTAGCCGAAAAATTGGGTTGGCCGCAGGTGACTTATGCCGAGCAAATTCTTTCGCTCGACGAGAAGGAAATCAAGGTCAAGCGCAGGTTGGACAATGGCGTGGAGACTGTCACGGCGCCGATGCCCGTAGTGGTTACGGTGAACGGCTCTGCGCCCGACTGCCGCCCGCAGCACGCCAAGCGGGTGATGAAATATAAATACGCGCGCACGGCGACCGAGCTGCAAGAGGCCGACATGGATTATCTCGGCACTCTGCACGGCGACCGCCCGTATCTTAATATAGTGGAGTGGGGCGTGACGGACATCGAGGCCGACGAGGTGCAGCTGGGACTCAGCGGTTCGCCGACGAAGGTTAAAACTATCGAGAACGTGGTGTTCGCGTCTAAGGAGGCGAAGAAACTCACGTCGGCCGACGGCGACATCAATGAACTGATGAAAGAACTGATTGCAAGTCATACGCTCGGGTAACACGCGCCGTCATTGCGAGCCTGAAAAGGCGAAGCAATCCGGTGGCTTCTTAATCCGGATTGCTTCGGGTCTTACGCCCCTCGCAATGACGACATGACAGAAAAGCAAAAAACAGAAGAACTATGAATAACATTTTCGTATATTGTGAACATGAGAACGGCCGCGTGGCCGACGTAAGCCTCGAACTCCTTACGAAAGGACGCGAGCTTGCCGACACGCTCGGTTGCCGTTTGGAGGCGGTGGTCTTGGGACACGGTCTCAAAGGAATAGAAAAGGAATTGGCCAAATACGGCGCTGATGCGGTGTGGGTAGCGGACGACAAGGAACTGTCGCCTTACCGCACGCTGCCTCATTCGGCGATACTGTGCGGTCTGTTCGAGCAGGAGAAACCGCAGATTGTGCTGATGGGTGCGACGCCCATAGGGCGCGATTTGGGACCGCGTGTGTCGTCGGCCCTGTACAGCGGCCTCACGGCCGACTGCACGAGCCTCGTTATCGGCGACCATACCGACAACAAATCGGGCAAGGAGTACAAGGGGCTGCTGTATCAGATCCGGCCGGCATTCGGCGGGAATATCATTGCCACTATCATCAACCCCGACCAGCGGCCGCAGATGGCTACGGTGCGCGAGGGCGTGATGCGCAAGGAAGAGGCGAAAACTCCGGCTAAGGGCGAACTGAAAACCATCGATCCGCGCAAGTGGATGAAGGATACCGATTTGGTGGTCAAGATAATAGAGCGCCATATCGAGGAGCGGAAAATCAATATCAAAGGCGCATCGATTGTTGTTGCCGGCGGTTACGGCGTGGGTTCGCGCGAGAACTTCAGATTGTTGTTCGAGTTGGCGGAAACCTTAGGCGCAGAGGTCGGCGCATCGCGCGCGGCGGTGGACTCAGGGTTTGCCGATCCGGCGCGCCAAGTAGGGCAGACCGGAACTACGGTGCGCCCGAAGCTATATATTGCGTGCGGAATATCGGGGCAAATCCAGCACACGGCAGGCATGGACGAGTCGTCGATGATCATCTCGATCAACACCGACCCCGAAGCGCCTATCAATAAAATCGCAGACTACGCAATTACGGGCAGCGTCGCCGACGTTCTGCCGAAGATGATCAAGTATTACAAACAAAACTCGAAGTAAACGACATGGCTAACTTTTATCTGGACAATAAGGATTTGCAGTTCCACCTCGAACATCCGCTGATGCGCAAAATCGTGGAGCTGAAAGAGAAGGGATTCAAGGACAGGGCCGAGTTCGATTACGCGCCGGTCGATTTCGAGGATGCGATGGACAGCTATCGCCGCATATTGGAGATTTGCGGCGAGGTGTGCGGCGAGGTTATTGCGCCGAATGCCGAAGATGTCGATAAATACGGGCCGTCGGTGGTGAACGACAGGGTTGTTTACGCCGAAGGGACGCAGAAGAACCTCGACGCTATCGTTGCGGCGGGCCTGGCGGGATTGACCCTGCCGCGCCGTTACGGCGGGCTTAACATGCCGCTCACGCTCTTTGTGATGACCAACGAGATGATCGCGCGCGCCGATGCGGGTTTTGAAAATATCTGGGGTTTGCAGGACTGCGCCGAGACACTGAACGAGTTCGCGTCGGACGAGCTGAAAGACGAATATCTGCCGCGCGTTGCGGCCGGTGAAACCTGTGCGATGGACCTGACAGAACCCGACGCAGGCTCTGATTTGCAGGCGGTTATGCTTAAAGCGCATTGGGACGAGGCGCGCGGAACGTGGCTGTTGAACGGCGTGAAACGTTTCATTACCAACGGCGATGCGGAGATTTCGCTCGTTTTGGCGCGCTCGGAAGAGGGTACGCGGGATGCGCGCGGACTGTCGATGTTTGTTTATGACAAAAAACACCTGGCCACGAAGGTGCGCCGCATAGAGAACAAGCTGGGTATCAAGGGGTCGCCGACATGCGAACTGGTCTTCACCGATGCTCCGGCCGAGCTGGTCGGCGAGCGCAAGCTGGGGCTTATCAAATATGTGATGTCGCTGATGAACGCGGCGCGTCTGGGTATCGGTGCGCAGAGCGCGGGCCTTTCGGAGGCGGCCTATCGCGAGGCGCTGAAATATGCCCACGAACGCCGTCAGTTCGGCAAGGCGATCATCGAATTCCCGGCGGTCTTCGAGATTCTGAGCAATATGAAAGCGAAGCTCCATGCCTCGCGCGCGCTGCTGTATGAAACTACGCGTTTCGTGAGTATCTACAAGGATTACGGCTATCTGGGTCGCGACCGCAAGCTCGAACCCGAAGAGCGCACGGAGATGAAAGAATATACGCGGTTGGCCGATGCTTTCACGCCGTTGCAGAAATTTTTCCTGAGCGAATACTGCAACCAGATGGCCTACGATGCGATTCAGATTCTCGGCGGGTCGGGTTACATGAAAGACTATCCGGTTGAGCGGCTCTACCGCGACGCGCGCATCATGAATATCTACGAAGGCACGTCGCAATTACAGGTCGTGGCGGCGATCCGTCACGTGACGACGGGAACATATCTCGCGAAGATGAAGGAGTACGAGAGCGAGGCGCGCTATCCGGCCGACATGGGCGACGTGTTCAAGCAACTGGTGGCGATGCGCGAGGAGTATGAGCGGTGTGTCGAAAAGGTCGTGAGCACGGAAGACGGCGAGTGGATCGACTTCCACGCGCGGCGTATGGTCGAAATGGCAGGGTATATCATCATGTCGCACCTGCTGCTGCAACAGGCGACGGTGTGTGACGATTACCGCAACTCGGCGACGGTGTTCGCGAAGTTCGGCTACGGCAAGAACAGCGAAGCGGCGGCATATATCGATAACGCGTGCTGCGGCATCGACCCGTTCAAAAAGGTGCTCGACGAGCGGGTGGAAGATTTGTAGATAGACACTTAATAAAACTGTCATTCCGAGCGAGTGCGTAGCGCGACGAGGAATCTATCGTTAGTTTATAGGCTAAAAGGGAGACGAGCGATAGATTCCTCCGCCTTTCAGGCGTTCAGAATGACAATATGATATATGAATATTTTTAAGGCATTTGCGATTGCGGCTGTCGTGCTGTTATGTTCATGCGGCGGACGGCAGCAGGACGCGGGTAATTACGTGCGGCTCGAAACCGGATTCGCGTTCGGAACGGTGTATAATATCACCGTGAACTTGCAGGATACCAGTGGTTTACGCCGTGCTGTCGATTCGCTGTTCGCGGCCGTCACCTCGTCGATGTCGGTCTATGACCCAGAGTCGCTGCTTAGCCGACTGAATCGCAACGAGACCCGTGAGGTGGACGAACATATCTCGTATTGTATCAGAGTGGCGGCGAATGTCAGCGAGTTATGCGGCGGCGAGTATGACGTGACTTTGAAGCCGGTTATCGATGCTTGGGGGTTTAACGCCGGAGTGCCGACGGGGCGGCCAGAGAGGCTCGATTCGCTGATGCAATTCGTTGGTTATGAGAAAATTGCGATCGAAGACGGACGGCTTATCAAAAAAGACCTGCGTACGCAAATCGATCTCAACTCGATAGCTAAGGGCTATGCCGTTGACTTGTTGGCGCAACTCATGGAGGCGCACGGCGCGACCGATTATATGCTGGAAGTGGGTGGTGAGATAGTCAGCAAAGGGCTGAACGCGCGTGGGCGGGAATGGACGGTGGGGATCGACCGACCTGTCGAAGGCGGCTTGTCAGGTGCTGATCATCAGGCGATTATACGACTCGGCACGGGTGCGCTCGCCACATCTGGCAATTACCGCAAATTTTACATCGACCCCGACGGCGAGCAGGTAGTACACACCGTCAGCGGCACGACCGGCGAGGCGCGCACGAACGATATGCTTTCCGCAACGGTCATCGCTCCGACATGCACACTGGCCGACGCATGGGCTACTATGCTGATGGCCGTGGGTGCGGAGCGCGCGCGCGAACTTCTTGCCGCGCACCCCGACGTGGAGGGATACCTTATATATATCGACGCGCACGGCGGGATAACGACTTATGCTTCGCCCGAATTTGAGAGCAGAATTGTCAGATAATTTTGAATTCTGAATTAAGAGATGAATAGAGACGCACTTTTCCCCGGCTCATTCGACCCTTTTACGATGGGGCATAAGGCCATTGTAGATCAGGGACTCAGGCTTTTCGACCGGGTAATAGTCGGTGTTGGGGCAAACACCGATAAACGCGGGCTGCTCACCGTCGAAAACCGCGTGAGGCTGATAAACGACATTTACGCAGGTGAGCAGCGCGTGATGGCGATGCCTTATCATGGCCTTACGGGAGATTTCTGCCGTAGTCTGGGACTGTCGTTCCTGCTGCGCGGAATGCGCAACACGGTCGATTACGAGTACGAGCGCGGCATTATGCTCGTGAACCAGCGGCTGTTTCCTGAAATTACGACCGTGTTGCTGTTCACACCACCCGAATATGTGGCGGTGTCGTCAAGTACGATCCGTGAATTGCTCGACTTCGGTCACGACCCCACGGAGCTGATGCCGAAGAATATCGACCTGAAAAATTATATGTGAAAAATTTTCGGGGCATTCGGAACGTTATGGAGAGAGAATTGCAGAAAAAACAAAAATTAGAACCATGAGAAAGCTATTTTTACCGCTTATGGCGATGGTTGCAGTGGCAGTGGCTGTGCTGAACAGCGGTTGCAATGCGGCGATGACGCAGGGGCTCGTATCGGCAGGCAACAAGTTGCTTCAAGCCTCGGCGATCACCGATGCGCAAATCGAGGCATACGTAAGTGATTTTATTCGGCAGATGGATGCCCAGAACACGATTGCGACGGGCAATGACCCTTACAACGTGCGTTTGCAACGTATAGCGGGGCCGATAAACAACCGCGACGGTATCAACATCAAAGTTTACAAAACGCCCGACGTGAATGCGTTCGCGGTGGCCGATGGCAGTATACGCGTCTATTCGGGACTGATGGACGTTATGAGCGACGAGGAGGTGTTGGGTGTGATCGGACACGAGATAGGACACGTCAAACTTAACCACACGCGGCGGGCGTTCCAGGATGCGATCATAGCATCGGCGGTTATAGATGCTGCCGGCGCGGTTGCCGGCTCTACATCTCCGTTGTCCGAATCGGCGTTCGGACGGCTTGCAGGGGCGCTTAAATCGTCTAATTTCTCGCAGAGGCAGGAATTGGAGGCGGACGACTATGCTTATAATTTTTTGCGGGCACACGGATTGAACCCGTGGGCGATGGCGCTCTCGTTCGAGAAGTTGCAGCAGATGGAGCGGCAGGCCGGAGGCCATCCTACGGGTGGACTGGCACAACTTTTCTCGACCCACCCTGACCTTGACTTGCGCATCCGCCGTATGACCGAACGCGCCATCGGGGACGGTTATCCGAAACCCGCGCCCGGCGGCTCGACGAGGCTGTAAAAGCTGCGGTTTCGTATTAACCGTCATTGCGAGCCTGAAAGGCGAAGCAATCCACCTGCTTTTTATGGATTGCTTCGTCGTGCTTATGCACTCCTCGCAATGACGATTTTTTTGTATAGTCAAGAAAAAAGCCGTACATTTGTGGCGTTCTTACTTCACGGTTCGCGAACGTGAGGCCGAGAGCACGAGACATAATTCACGAGGGGGTGCCTGAAAAGGTTGTGCGGCTGTAAACCGAACGACCGAAAATACGACGGGCTGAGATCATACCCAATGAACCTGATGCGGGTAATGCCGACGAAGGGACACACACGTGTGTTTTCCATCCTGCCGGATGACTGTTTTTTGTCAATTAGCAGCCCCCCTCTTCCGTTCTTTCAAACCAAAAAAGATGAAAAAAATTGTTTTGCTTGCCGGTCTTTATATGGCCGTGCAAGGAGGATTTTCCGTGCACGGGCGTGTACCGGAAGAAGGCGACTTTTGGCGTAAGTTGGAAATCGACAGCGTGGTGGTACGCACGACATCGACACGCGCATCGGCAACCACGCCGATGACCCACACCAATGTCTCGCGCGCGGAACTGGACGCGTTGAATTTCGGACAGGATATGCCTTTTCTGTTGCGTTTTACGCCTTCGGTGGTGGTCACGTCGGAGGCCGGAGCGGGCGTGGGCTACACGGCGCTGCGCATTCGCGGGACGGATGCTTCGCGCATTAACGTTACTATTAACGGCATCCCGATGAACGATCCTGAGAGCCACGGGCTGTTCTGGGTGAATACTCCCGACCTGGCCTCATCGCTGGCCAGCGTGCAGATACAGCGCGGGGTTGGGACTTCGACCAACGGTGCGGGGGCTTTCGGCGCGAGCATCAATATGCTGAGCGAGATGCCTTCGCGAGATGCTTTCGGCGAGCTGGCGGCCAGCTACGGGTCGTATAATACCAGCCGGCGGATGGTGCGCGCGGGCACGGGATTGCTGAACGGTGGTTGGGCTTTCGAGGCGCGGCTGTCCGAAATTTCGTCCGACGGCTATCGCGACCGTGCATGGAGCGACATGAGTTCGTATTTCGTGCAGGGCGGATGGTTCGGCGCACGCACGGCGGTGCGTTTGGTGACGTTCGGTGGCAAGGAACAGACATATCATGCGTGGAACGGCATAACGCGCGAGCAAATTAAGGAGCACGGGCGGCGTTATAATCCGAGTGGTGCGATGAATACGGGAGGATGGTATAAAAATCAGACGGACAATTACCGTCAGACGCACTATCAACTGCTTGCAGATCATGTCTTTACACCGAATTGGGGTCTCAGTGCGGCACTTCATTACACGCGCGGGGAAGGATATTATGAAGAATACCGTAACAATCGCACGCTGAGAAATTATCTGCTCGAACCGTTCGAGACGGCCGGCGGAGTGACCGTCACGCGCTCGAACCTGGTGCAGCAAAAGCATTTGGACAACCATTTCGGGGGCGGAGTTTTTTCACTCGATTACCGCACCGACCGCCTCAGCGCATCGCTGGGTGGCGCGGCGAACCTCTATGACAACGATCATTTCGGGCGCGTGGTGTGGATACAGAATTATGTTGGCGGAGCGGACTTCCGTCCCGACCATGAATTCTACCGCAATAACGGGCACAAGGCAGACGCGAATGTTTATCTGAAAGCGAGTTGGGAAGCGATGTACGACGTGTTTATCTATGGCGATATGCAGTTTCGTCATATAAATTACACGATCGAGGGCACGAACGACCGTTGGATCACGAGCACTACGCAACAGTGGTTCGATCTGAACAAAGATTACAATTTTTTCAACCCCAAAGCGGGTGTTTTCTGGCGCATCGACGACCGTTGGAACGCCTACGGCTCGGTTGCTGTCGCCCATCGCGAGCCGGCGCGCCGCAATTTTACCAACGCCGATCCGGATAAACTGCCGCTCGCCGAGAGGCTTGTGAATTTCGAAACCGGTGCGGCATACCGGCACGGTGCGCTCGACCTTACGGCGAACATTTATTATATGTCGTACAAGGACCAGATGGTGCTGACGGGCAAGATAAACCACGTAGGAGATGCGCTGGCCGAAAACGTGGCGAATAGCTATCGCGCCGGTATCGAAATAGTAGCCGGTGTGGATTTCACGCATTGGCTGCGCTGGGATGCGACGGCGACGCTGAGCCGTAACCGCATATGCAATTACACCGAATTTCTCGACGATTATGACGCGGGGTGGAGTGGGTTAGGCACTCATACGGAGAACTTTATCGGTAATACGGATATTTCATTCTCACCGGCCGCGACGGCGGCAAGCAGCCTGCGGGCGCAGTTCGGCGGCCTGTCATTTGCCCTGCGCACGTCCTACGTCAGCCGCCAGTATGTCACGAACTCGGCTGTGCGGGCTTTGTCGCTCGACCCGTATTGTGTAAGCGATCTGTTCGCGGAATACACATTCCGCCTGCCCTCGACACGCAGCGTGACAGTCGGCGTGGCGGTGAACAACATTTTCAGTGCCGAGTACGAGAGCAACGGCTACGGGTCGAGTTCGATGGTGGGCGGCACGCGCGTGGAGTCCATGTATTTCTTCCCGCAGGCGACGATCAATGTGTTAGCGAATATAATCGTCAGGTTTTAAAATAAAACTGTCATTCCGAATCTCCCGGAATGACAGTTTTATTTAGGGTGTGTCGTCGCAGCAATTAAAAACCATGTATCACAACGCCGGAGCGGAGCTTCGGTTCGAACCAGGTCGTCTTCGGAGGCATGATGTTGCCCGTGTCGGCGATGTCGATAAGCTGCTTCATCGAAACGGGGTAGAGCGCGAATGCGATCTTCATCTCGCCGCTGTCCACGCGTTTCTGCAATTCGCCGAGTCCGCGTATGCCGCCCACGAAGTCGATACGTTTATCGGTGCGTAAGTCCTTGATGCCCAATATGTTGTCGAGTACGAGATTCGACAGGATGGTCACGTCGAGCACTCCGATCGGGTCGTTATCGTCGTACGTTCCAGGCTTTGCCGTGAGGCTGTACCATCGTCCGTCGAGATACATTCCGAAGTTGTGCAGGCGGTCGGGCGTGTATATTTCCGTCCCCACTTCGCGCACGTCGAAATTCTTCTCCAACGCGGCAACAATCTGCGACGGCGTGTGGCCGTTCAGGTCTTTCACCACGCGGTTGTAATCGATGATTTTCAGCTGATTATCGGGGAAAACCACCGCAAGGAAATAGTTGTATTCCTCCTCGCCCGTATGGTTCGGATTTTTCGCGGCCATCTCTTGTCCGACGCGCGCTGCTGCGGCCGTACGATGATGACCGTCGGCGACATACAACGCCGGGATGGTTTCGAAAATTTTCGTGATGCGGTCGATTGTAGCGCGGTCTGTGATTTTCCACATTTTGTGGCCGAACCCGTCGCCGTCGGCCACGAAGTCGTATTCGGGGTTTTCGCTGCTCACGATCTTCGCTACGATCGCATCTATCTCGGCATCAGCGGGATAGGAGAAAAACACCGGCTCGATGTTCGCCTGCTGGTTGCGCACGTGAATCATGCGGTCGTCCTCCTTCTCGGTGCGCGTAAGTTCGTGTTTCTTGATTTTACCGTCGATATAGTCCTGATAATGAGCCGCTACGGCGAGTCCGTACTGCGTGCGGCCATCCATCGTCTGTGCGTAGATATAGTAGTTCTCGGTCGGGTCCTGCACCAACCAACCGCGCTCTTTCCACAGTTTGTAGTTCTCGACCGCTTTGTCATACGCCTCCTGCGAATGTTCGTCGGCTATGGGGTCGAAATCGATTTCGGGTTTGATGATGTGCAGCAGCGATTTCTCGCCTGCTTCGGCCTTTGCCTCTTGCGAGTCGAGTACGTCGTAAGGGCGTGACGCCACCTCTTTTGCCCACTTTGCCGGCGGGCGAATGCCTTTGAATGCTTTTATTTTTACCATGTTATTCCATTGTTAGTGGGGTGAAAAGTTCTATCAGGTTATCCTCAGGGTCGCGAAGATGTACGACACGCATTCCCCAATCGGGAATATCGGTCGGTTCGTTTACGAACTCCACGCCCTTTTCTTTCAGGGCGCGGTAAGTCTCATCGACATTCGCCACCTCGAAGCTGACCATCATTTTGTCGCGGTATCCGACAGGCTGCGCCTTATCGGCATCACCCACGACCGGAGCCATCAGATCGGACGTGAATATCGCCAACCCTTCGATCCCGTCGGCCACTTTAAAGCTCGCATAACATTCTCCGACATCCCACGCCGCTTCGAGGCCGAGCTTTTGAGTGTAGAAATTGAAACATTTCCGATAATCCTTGACCAATATTCTTACATTGTTAAACTTCATAGTCGTCTGATTTTTAAGTATGTCATAAGATAAATATCATCCCGAACCTGCGTTCGGGATGACAGTCTTTGAACATAAAAATGTTATTTATTCACCTGAAACCGTGTGTTGCCGGTCTTGAAAAAGTCCACGATCTGGTTCGCGGCAGCGAGACCTGCGTTGATATTGGCCTCTCCGGTCTCTGCGCCCATTTTCTTCGATGTTGCGAAGACGCGCGCACCCGCTTTTTCGTCCAGTTCGGCCTGATTGCCTGCTGCAATGTCAGTCGCGTATTTCAGGTCTTCACGTTCGAGCAGCGCAGCCAGCAGCCCATCCTCGTCCATCACCTCTTTGCGCGCCGTGTTCACGACCGTAGCGCCTTTCGGCATCGACATAAGCAGCTTTTGACCGATCGATTTTTTGGTCTGCTCGGTCGCCGGAATATTTAGCGACAGATACTGGCTCTTAGCATAAAGTTCCTCTACGGAATCCACCGCTACAACGCCGTCGCGCTCGTAAACCGCTTTGTCCGTAACGAACGGGTCGTAAGCATACACGCTCATTCCCAGCGACTTGCCTTTCAGCGCCACCAGGCGACCTACGTTGCCGTAGGCGTGGATACCGAGCGTCTTGCCCTGAATTTCTGAGCCTGTTCCGGGCTGGAATTTGTTGCGCGCCATGAAGATCATCATCCCTATGGCGAGCTCGGCCACAGCGTTCGAGTTCTGACCCGGCGTGTTCATAACCACGATGCCTTTTGCAGTTGCGCTCGGCAGATCGACGTTGTCGTAGCCTGCGCCCGCGCGAACCACGATCTTCAACTTCTTCGCCGCATCGACGACCGCAGGCGTGACCTTATCGCTGCGAATGATCAGCGCATTGGCGTCGGCAACGGCCGCGAGCAACTGTGCCTCTTCGGTGTATTTTTCAAGGAGCGCCAGCTCGTAGCCCGCTCCCTCGACTATTTTTCTGATGCCGTCCACCGCCGCCTTCGCGAACGGTTTATCGGTAGCTACCAAAACTTTCATGTCTTTTACCAATTCGTGGAAATGTACGACCTTTTCGCGTTCGCACCTGTTTTCATGCGGGATGAATGGGTTGTATATCGCCACAGGTTTATACTATTTCGCGTGTTTCTTTTCAAATTCCTGCATACAGGCTACCAGCGCCTCGACGCTCTCCCTGGGGCAAGCGTTGTAGGTCGATGCACGGAAGCCGCCGACCGAGCGGTGACCCTTGATGCCGACCATGCCCTGCGATTTTGCGAACTTCATAAACTCGCCCTCCAATTCTTCGTAGCCCTCGGCCATCACGAAGCAGATGTTCATCAGCGAACGGTCTTCCTTAACAGCCGTGCCTTTGAACAACTTGTTGCGGTCGATCTCGTTGTAGAGCAACGCCGCCTTCTCCTGATTGAGCTTTTGCATGGCTTTCAGACCGCCCTGCTCCTTGACCCATTTCAGCGTCTCGTACATAACATAGATCGGGAATACGGGCGGAGTGTTGAACATGGAGTTGTCGCGCGGCTCAGCGCCGATATGCGTGCGGTAGTCCACCATCGTTTGGAGTTTGCGCTCCGAGCTGCCGAGCAGGTCCTTGCGCACGATCACGAAAGTTACGCCGGCGGGGCCTACGTTTTTCTGCGCGCCGCCATATATGATGCCGTATTTTTTGACATCCACCGGACGCGACATGATGTCGGACGACATATCGGCTACCAGCGTCACGGGCGACGTGATGTCCTCGTGGATTTCCGTGCCGTAAATCGTGTTGTTTGTCGTAATGTGGAAGTAATCCGCATCGGCCGGGATCGTGTAGTTCTTCGGGATGTAGGAGTAGTTCTTATCCTCGGAGGAGGCTACCACCTCCACTTCGCCGTAAAATTTAGCCTCTTTTGCGGCTTTTTTCGCCCAAACGCCCGTTTGCAGGTAAGCGGCTTTTTTCTTCATAATGTTAGCCGGCACTTCGAAAAACTGTGTCGATGCGCCACCGCCCAGAAAGAGTACGGCATAATCGTCCGGAATACCCAATAAGTCGCGCCACAGCTGCTCGGTTTCGGCCATCACGCGCTCCCAGCCGGGTGTGCGGTGAGAGATTTCCAGAATGCCGATGCCCGTACCGTCGAAATCGCGGATGGCTTCGATAGCTGCTTCCACAGCCTGCCTGGGCAATACCACAGGACCTGCGTTGAAATTGTGCACTTTCATAGTTGTTGAGTTTTATGTGTGATTTTGAAATGTAATCGTCATATTATCTGGCAAATCTATCGATAAATTTTCGATTTAACTAATAATACTCCCGAAACAGCGAAATTTCCCTATCTTTGTTATAAGCAAAGTCGTTCATGCGAGTGCCGCGAGGCACTTTCGTACCTTTGTATATAACAAGTAGAGATTTATGGTACGATCGATGACCGGTTACGGTAAGGCCGAGACAATCGCAGGCGCGCGCCGCATCACCGTCGAGGTGCGTTCGGTAAACGGCAAGCAGCTTGATTTGGGATTGCGTATGCCGGGGCGGTTTCGTGCGCTGGATGCCGCCGTGCGCGCCGCCGCGACGCGGGTTCTTGTGCGCGGTAAAGCCGATATATATATCAATATAGAAAGCGCGGGTGGTGCGGCGGAGCGTTTGGTGCGCATCGACGGCGAACTTTTTGCCGCTTATATTGCGCAGCTGCGTTCGCTTGCCGAAACCAGCGGACTGGTGGGCGATGCAGTGCAGGAGACGGTGATGCGTGCGGCGCTGCGTATGCCCGACGTCGTTTCGTCCGAAGCCGAAGATGAGGTCTCGGAAGAGGAGGCTGCGGCGTTGTCGCGCGTGCTGGACGACGCGTTGGCGGCGATAGACGAGTTTCGTCTCACAGAAGGACGCGTACTGATGGACGATATTCTCTCGCGCATCGCTGCAATCGAGCGCGGAAGCGATCTCATTACGCCATACGAGGCTGCGCGTACCGAGAAAATCAGGCAACGCATACGCGAATCCGTCGAGTCGGTGGGTGTCGCGGTCGATCTGAACCGCCTCGAACAGGAGATGATATACTACATCGAGAAGCTGGACGTGACGGAAGAAAAAGTGCGTCTCGCCGGGCATTGCGCCTATTTTCGCGAGGTCGTTGCGACAGATGAAGCTCCCGGCCGAAAGCTGGGATTCATAGCTCAGGAGATCGGACGCGAGATAAATACGCTCGGTTCGAAAGCCAACGATGCCGCCATACAGCGAATCGTCGTCGGTATGAAAGACGAACTCGAAAAGATAAAGGAACAGCTGCTGAATGTATTGTAAAACACGCGCGTGCGTCATTGCGAGCCTTAAAGGCGAAGCAATCCATTGTGGTTTTTCTGGATTGCTTCGGGCTTGCCGCCCTCGCAATGACGATCGCCGATTGCATTTATGAAAGATATTTATATTATGAATCAGGGCAAACTTATAATACTTTCAGCGCCGTCGGGTGCGGGGAAGACGACGGTGATGCGGCGGATCGTGGAGACGTTTCCACAGCTCGAATTTTCGGTTTCGGCGACCAGTCGTCCACCGCGAGGCACCGAACAGAATGGGGTGGAGTATTACTTTGTCACCGAACGGCAATTCTTAGACGACGTAGCCGCCGGGAAGTTCATCGAGTGGGAAGAAGTGTACGGCGGCACGCATTATGGCACGCTGCGCTCTGAGGTAGAGCGCATTTGGGTGAGCGGGCGGGTGATAATCTTCGATGTCGATGTGAAGGGCGGGGTAAAACTGAAATCGATCTTCGGTCGGTCGGCGCTCTCGATTTTCATCATGCCGCCGTCGGTCGCGACGTTGCGCGAACGGCTCACGGGACGTGGTACAGACTCGCCCGAAGCTATCGAGCGGCGCGTTGCGAAGGCGGAACAAGAGATGCGCTACGCCCCGCAGTTCGACCTTACGGTGGTGAACGATGACCTCGATGTCGCTGTCGCCTGTATCGAGGAGGCAATAAGAAGGTTTTTGGAGATTTAATATACGATGATAAAAAATATTATTCTTTATTTCGGCTCATTCAATCCGCCGCACAACGGTCACACGGCAGTTGCGCGATATGTTTTGGAGGCGGGACTATGCGACGAACTATGGTTCGTAGTGTCGCCGCATAATCCGCTGAAAAACGATGCGGAACTTGCCTGTGGTGCGGATCGGCTGCGAATGACCGAAATAGCTGTGAGCGAGCGACTTGCGGGTCTGCGCGTGAGCGTATGCGATGTGGAATTTAACCTGCCCACACCGTCATACACCATCGATACACTCGAATATTTGCGGAAAGAATTCCCGCAGTATACCTTTTCGGTACTCGCAGGGGCGGACGTTTTCGAAGATTTCGGCCGCTGGAAAGAGCACCGTAAGTTGCTGAATGATTATAAGATATACGTCTATCCGCGCACGGGGCACGCACTTGGCGAATACGGCGCGGCAGTTACTTTTTTGCCCGATGCCCCGACGTTCGATTATTCGTCTACCGACGTGCGCCACCGCCTGCTCGACGGCGACGACGTAAGCGGCATGATATCACCGGGCGTACTTTCGTATATTACAGACAATAAATTATGGCCGCCGATGGCGGATTTCTATCTCGAACGTGCGCGGCTGCACGACCGTAACGGCCGGATGGACAAGGCGCTGAACGATTATCTGCGCGCGCAGGAGCTCGATCCACAGAACACCGAAGCCGCCGAGCGTATCGCCATGCTGCGTGAAATTTTTGCCTACCGTTATTTCGATTATTATAATCCTTAGACTCTCTCGCGTCTTGTCATTGCGGACTTGCCCGCAATCTTTGGCTCGCAGGCTGGAAATCACGCGCGCGTTATTGAGTCCAAAGCCCGCCCACTTTGCGGCGGATAGCCAGAACGTTGAGCATCGCAACGAAAATCGCCGCGAGCAGACCCGCAAATATCGTCGACAGGACATCCGCACCTGTACCGATTGAGTTGCCGTCAGCCAATAGTCCGATCATAGGCATATACACCGCCCGCGCCAGCAACATTGCCACTATTGCGCACACTGCGGCCAGCATGTTAAGTCCCACGCTCATAAGCTGATACGGTCGCGCGACCTGTGCCGGAGTGTAGCCCGCCAGCAGCAGGTCTTCGAGTTTTTGCGCGTTTTTTTGCAGCAACAGGAAGATGCTGAGCATGAAAATAAATAGCGACAGCGCCGTGACGAGCAATCCTACGCCCGCAACCACGCCCGCGATCATGCGCATGAAAAACGCGAGTTGCCCGCTGCCCGGATCGCCCTCTATGCGGTAGCCGTGCGTTGTGAGAAATCTGTGCAGAGCCTCGTCGGCAGCGTTGCGCACCTCGACGATTATGCGCGAAGGGTCGGCCGCCGGACGGTCGGCAAAACGCGCGTTCGACCATTCGATAAACGACTCAGGCACGAGGATCGTGTTCAGGCGGTTCGAAAACGCCACGATGCGCCCACGGAAATTCTGCGTCCGTCCGCCGCCTTCGACCTCGATATCGATCATCAGCTGCGAGATAAATTCTTCGCCCATTTGCGGCAGCCCTTGCGTCGCGGCAAAGCCGAAGTTGTAGAGATTCAGATAGTTACGCGGCAGGATTATCGGTATGGTGCGGTCGCCTTCCGTGAATCGCCACTCGTCGCTCTCCACGTCGAGAAAACGGTCGGGCACGCTCTCGAAGAACATATAGGTATAAAATCCCGAACCGGCGAACGATATACCGCCCGTGACGCTATAACGCGCCGGAGTGAATTCACCGACCGCCAGCACGAACGGCTGAGCAGCCAGCGCATCGAGTTCCTCGCGCGAGAACCCCACGCCATCTGTACGCACGCCCTGCCCGACATCGCGCGAGAGGATCAGAAAATCGTTCGACATGAACGAATCGGGCGCGGCGATCACCGGACGCACGTCGCGGTAAAATTGCACGGCGACCAGAATAATGGCCATACCGATAAGGTTGGCGAGGAAAAACCCCGCCAGCTGGCCCACGCTCACATGCCTTCGCAAAAGTTTCCACACAAGGCTCATAACGCAAGCGTTTTATCGTACGACATCTCGAAATGCTTGCCGATCGAGGTTATGACGATGCCGCACCCTTCGGCCGCCGCTTCGCGTTCCAGGACGCGCGCCATCGCACCGGCATTCGCGTCGTCGAGGTGGCTCACAGGCTCGTCCAAGAGCATAAAATCGGCCTTCTGGCACAGCATCCGTACGAACGCCACCCGCTGCTGCTGCCCCAACGACAGCTTGCCCACCAACGAGTCGCGCTTTTCCGTAATACTCAACTCCTCGAATAGTTGCGCGATTTGCTCTTCGGTTTTATGCCTCGTGAGATTGTTCTTGATGCGGACGTTTTCGAGCGCCGTAAGTTCGGGGAATAGCCGCATATCCTGAAACATCATCGCCAGCGACGTGTTGCGCAGCACGCTCCACTGCCTTTTCGTGAGGCGGCGCACGTCGCACTCGTCGAAAAGTATCTCGCCCGCGTAGTCGCGGCGGTAGCCGTACAGATAACCGCACAGCGACGATTTGCCTGTCCCTGAGGCGGCCTCGATCAGATATTTCTCACCCCGTCTGAAAGTTGTTTCCGCGAGCCATACGTCCGACCCGCTCGGTGGCGACTCGGCAAAAACGACCGGCAGAGTATGTCGTAGCGTGATAACTTTCACTAATGATTACAAAATTGCGACAAAAATATAAAATTCCTGCCGTTCCGTGCGGAACGACAGGAATGACATCTTACAATTACAAATTGATCGCGCGCTCCATCGCGCGCCAAATTGTTTCGGCAGCATTACGGTCGCGATCGGTTATCGTGGTCTCCATCTTAATATCGAAGATCGTCGGTTGCCATAATTGCAAGTCGTTGAACATGCCTATAACGGGCAATATGCCGGCAAACTGGTACATCCCGCTCGTCGCGATCATCCTCTCCATGAAACTGCGCAATGCGTTGAAGTCCGCCACGAATGCGCCGTAATTTCCACGGAACAGATGTCCGTAATGCTCGTGCATCGATTCGCCGCCCGTGCTGCGAAGCAACATGGTAAAGTTCGGGTCGGTCGAGGCGTACAGCATTTCGTCGTGCAGGCCGAACCATATCGAAAGGCCATTGCCCAGCTGAGCTTGATAACTGAAATTCTCTATCTCGCGAACATGGAATGCCGACGATACGAGGCTGTGAATTACTTCGACCACCTTCACGTTTTTCACATCAGTCATAAGCGTTACCAGCGGCATAGAGTTGGGAAACATACCATTGAACGAGACTATCAGATCGCCATCGATGGCTTCGATAATCGTCTTCGCCTGCGGCACCATTGCCAGTCCCATACTCAGCATCGGTATCGTCTGTTGCAGGATTTCGAGCGTCTTTACTCCGTTCATCCCGCCGCCGAACGTTGCAATGCTTCCCGCAGGCAGGAATTTCGTCATGTGGCCGCTCATACGGCGGTTCGATTCCGACATCTCGCGAAACTGCTTTTCGGCCTCGCGATCGGTAAACGCGATTTTCATGTCGGAAACAATGCGTCCCTTCTCGAAATCGCACGACATCATTATCGACATCTTGTCAAGCCAGTCGATCTGCGGCAACATCATTCCGCCCATCGCTCCCATCTGCGCTTTGGCTATCGACATAATGCCGGTAAAGTTCATCACGAATCCCATGTCGTGCCGTCTGTTCAACATCTCGGCGGCATGGGGCTGTCCCATGACGCTCTGCTCGCGTCGCTGGGCAAGCAGGGTCTCGATGCGGGCAAGAGAGACATTTCCATCATAAAAATCATTCGCGAAGAGAATAAATGTTTCATTTGTGAAAGCGAGAACCGGTCCGCCGCCCAGAGGCTTAACGATAGTCCGCCCGTCGATCTCGATTACTTCGAAATTGTCTTCACCATGTTCTGCCAATAGTGTTTCGACAAATTCGACCACTTTTTTGCGGTCTTTCACTTTGGCCACCAGGCCGCCGCTCATGGATAAGCCGTAATAATTCAGGGCGGGGTTCTCCATGAATACGAAGAAGTCGTGTTCCGTGTTCAGACCCGTGCGCGACGGTTCGGCGATGTATGCCATTACCCATGCCGGAGCATCCTCTCTTTCCATCATGCGGAAAAGAGGGCTGTGCGTAAATTCGCCCACGCCCGCCTTATGCGCCAGTTGCGCGGGATTGAATGAGATAACCATGAACGCATCCGCAGGGATCGCGTGGCGGTAGTCATGCGCTCCGCGCCGGTTACATGACGCAAGCATCATTACGGCCAGAACGGCCGTAAAAATCATTTTGGAGCAGAAGTTGAGTTTTTTCATAGGTGTATTCGTGTGTTTGTGAGACAGTTCCATGCGCAAATATATACATAATAAATGGTATGTGGAAGTCGGCATTGGAAATAAAATATGCGATAAAAATGATGCGAAATGTGAAGCAAAACGAAAAATTGTTCTATATTTGTCCCCGTTGGATAAAGTTCACTAATCCTTAAATCCTCTTGATTTATGTTTAAAAATCACCCCAAAGGCCTATTGAGTGCATCACTTGCAAATATGGGCGAACGCTTCGGGTTCTACACCATGATTGCGATTTTGGCGTTGTTTCTTCAATCAAAATTCGGTTTGACCGGAACAGCTGCCGCAACCATTTACTCTATTTTCTACGCAATGCTTCTCGGTTTGTCGTTGGTGGGCGGTTTAATTGCCGACAAAACACGAAACTACAAAAACACCATTTTAATTGGTATTTTCGTGATGGCGGCCGGTTATGGATTGCTGTCAATACCCTCGATGTCAACCGGAACCGGAGGCTTGATTTTTGCTTGTTTCGCGTTGCTTACCATTGCGTTTGGTAACGGACTTTTCAAAGGAAATTTGCAAGCCGTGGTCGGTCAGATGTACGACAACGAAAAGTACGGCAAATATCGTGATGCCGGATTTTCGATGTTTTACATGTTTATCAATTTAGGTGCGTTTTTCTCTCCGTGGGTGGCTATGGGCGTTCGCAACTGGTGGCTGAAAGCGAACGGCTTTCTTTATAATGCCAATCTTCCGGCGTTGTGCCATCAGCAATTGAACGGAACGATTACGGCCCAAGGTACGGAAAATTTGAACAGACTGGCAACGGAAGTTTCTCAGGGAGCACCGGTTGCTGACCTTTCTGCATTTTCTACTCAATATTTGGACGTTTTCACAACCGGATTTCACTACGCGTTTTTGATTGTAATTATTTCGATGTTCGTTTCGGCAGCGATTTATTTGATGAACCGAAAAGGCTATCCCGACCCGAAAGATAAGGTTGCGAAAGAGGCTCAAACTGCTGTTGCTGAAATGCCTGTGGCGGAAGTTCGTCAGCGTATCTGGGCGTTAATGGCGGTGTTTTCGGTAGTTATTTTCTTCTGGTTTTCGTTCAACCAAAGTGGTCTGTCGCTTACTTACTTTGCGAGAGATTATGTTGATTTGACCATCTTTGGCGTGCCGGTTAGCGTTGAAACACTTCAAGCGTTCAATCCTTTGTTCGTGATTATTCTTACACCTGTGATTTTGACGTTTTTCGGCTGGCTTCGCTCCAAAGGAAAAGAACCGTCTGCTCCGAAAAAAATCGCAATCGGTATGGCTATCGCCGCTTCTGCGTTTGCATTTTTGGCGATCATGTCCAACATTTCCGGACTTCCGGCTTTCAAAGAATTGATGAGTGATCACGGCGGAGTTTCTCCGGCAAAAGTTTCGATTTTTGTGCTGATCGGAACGTATTTCATTGTTACGATTGCGGAGTTGTTTATCAGTCCGCTCGGAATTTCATTTGTGTCGAAAGTTGCGCCTCCGAAATTGCAAGGTATGATGCAAGGCGGTTGGTTGGCGGCAAGCGGTATCGGTAACTTCTTGTTGTTTATCGGTGTTATTTTCTACGAAAATTTATCGCAAACTGCAACGTGGCTGCTCTTCACATCCGTATGTCTCATTTCCATGTTCACGATGATTTTCATGTTGAAATGGCTCGAAAGGGTTTCTAAGAAATAATAATTTTTCGTAGGGAGGGGGCTGCCTGCGGGTAGCTCCCTTTTGTTTTAGTAAAACATCATGCCAAGAATCATCTCTCCTTCGATGCTGTCGGCCGATTTCGGGAATCTGGCGCGCGACACCCGAATGATCGACCGCAGCGCCGCAGAATGGGTACATATCGACGTGATGGACGGCGTTTTCGTGCCGAACATTTCGTTTGGATTTCCCGTAATGAAAGCTATTCGCGCGGCGACGGACAAATTTATGGATGTGCATCTGATGATCGTCGAGCCGGAGCGGTATGTCGCGCGGTTCGTCGAGGCCGGAGCGCAACTCGTGACAATTCATGCCGAGGCGGTCGCGGACTTGCGCGGCGCGCTGGAACTGATCCGTTCTTGCGGCGCGATGGCGGGAGTGTCGATAAAACCCGCTACGCCTGTGAATGTTTTGAGCGATGTTCTGGATGCGGCTGACTTAGTGCTCGTGATGAGCGTCGAACCGGGTTTCGGCGGCCAGGGGTTTATCGAAGGTAGTTTCGATAAAGTGCGCGAACTACGCCATATGATCGATGAACGCGGCCTTAGCACGCTCATCGAGATAGACGGCGGAATTAACGTGCGGAATGCCGGTGAGGCTTTCCGTGCCGGTTGCGATGTGCTTGTGGCCGGCAATGCGGTGTTCGGCGCGGCAGACCCTGAGGCGGAAATCGTGCGGATGTTGGAAGCGTAACACGCGCGCGTGTTTTCCAGCCTGCCGGATTAAAAATAAGAGCGGCACAGGAGTTCCTGTGCCGCTTTTGCTATCTCAGTATGGCCGCAGCTATCTATCTCTCGGCGGGGAGATCTCGGTTTCGCGCATCTGCGGGATATTGACCGTGTTCTGATAGTCGCCCAGCAGATATTTCGCAAAGTAGTCGGACGTGCGCCAGAAGTAGTATTCCTGCATCACACCCCGGAAACTGTGCGCCTCGCCGGGCAGGATGAGCATATCGAAACGCTTGCCTGCACGGATCAACGCATCTATGACTAGTATCGTCCCTGCCGGATGGACGTTGTTATCCACATCGCCCGTCACCAGCATCAACCGCCCTTCGAGATTGCGCGCCAGCGACTGATTATTCGCTATCGAGAACCTGAACGTAGTGTCCTGCTTCTGCTCGTCGATGATTTCCAATATCCCGTGATGTTTCTCGCTCCAACGATGGTTGTATATCGAGTTGTCATGGTTGCCTGCGGCCGACACGGCGACCTTGAAGAAGTCGGGATACTGCAAAATTGCCGCCGTGGACATGAATCCGCCGCCTGAGTGGCCGGTGATTCCCACGCGCGTGATGTCGATAAACGGATGGCGGTCAGCAAGCTGAATTGCGATCGCCTTTTTGTCGGCCAGGCCATAGTCGCGCAGGTTGCCGTAGCCGAACGTGTGATACCACCGCGAGCGTGAGGGGTGTCCGCCGCGGTTACCCGTCGTAACGACGACAAAGCCCATCTGCGCAAGACGCTCGAAACGGTCGCTCGGCGCGTGGAATTTATGGATTATGCCTTCGGTCTGCGGTCCCGGATAAACATATTCGATGATAGGGTAGGAGCGCGTGGAGTCCATATCGAACGGCAGGTACATCGTGCCGTAAAGGTCGGTGATACCGTCGGCGGCCTTCACGCGATATGGGCGCGGGAACTTGTAACCCGCTTCGAACAGGCGCGACAGGTCGGCCGTTTCCAGGTGCATGATGCGGCGGCCCGTTACGTCGAACAGCGCCGTTTCGGGCGTCATGTCGTTACGCGAGAAGTTGTTCACGAAAAAGCGCATCTGCTCGTGCATGCTCACCTCGTGGTTCATGTCGCCCGGTGTCAGAAGGCGCAAATTCGAGCCGTCGAAATTAACGCGGTAGAGGAAGGTATAGTAAGGATTTATGTTCGGCTCGCGTCCCTGAGCGATGAAGTAAATCACGCGCTGACGCGGATCGACATGTACCACGCGCTCTACGTGCCATGCGCCGCTCGTGATCTGACGCTTCTCTTGGCCGTCCCAACTGTACAGATAGAGATGCGCCCAGCCGTCGCGCTCGCTCCAATGGATGATGTCGCTGCCTGCGCCGTCGGTGAGCTGAATGCCGCGCTGTTCGAGATACGTGTTGAAACGCTCTTCGATAATCGGCCGCACGGTGAGCGTCTCGACATCGACGCGGCAGATATCCATACGCCGGAAATCGCGGCTCATGCGCGTGAAGAAGAACTCGCGGTTGTCACCCATCCACACGCGCGGACTCACCGTGAAATCGTCATGCACGATGCGCGGCGAACGGTCGTTCACTATGCCGACGACCTGATCCTTAAAGGCATCGGTCTCGATAAAGCGCATCTCATCCCGGTCGAGGTTATATATATAAAGGTAGTACTGCATTACCTCCACGTCGCCAGGCATCGAATAGCGGTATGTTTCGAGCGTCGGGCGCGGACGCGCGATGTTGTGGATCACCCACAGTTCTTTCACCTCGCGGGAGTCGTTGCGCCCCACGATGAAGTTCTTCGAGTCGGGCGACCATGTGATGTTCGCACCCCGACGGCGGCGTGCCTCCCGTTCCAGATTGTCGTTCGAATTTCTGCGCGTATCGCCGCCCCATGCAAAACTGCGCTCGCCGTCGAACGTAAGCTGCCGCTCCACGATCGTCGAGTCTCGCTCGTTCTCGCTCGCTTTCAGGTAGTTATCCCAGTCCATGATCCACAGGTCGAAGTCCTTGGCATAGACCACCTGGCGGCCGTCGGGAGAAACGCTTCCCCAATTCGCGAGCCGTACCGTCTTGTAGTCTTCGAGATGTGTCAGGCGGTTAGTATTGATGTTATAGTCGAACACATAACGTTTCTTTCTCTTTTCCATCCGCCCAGTCTCTTCGTTCCTTTCCTCCACCTCTTCGAACTTACTCTCGACGGTGAAGCGGAACGAGGTTTCATCGGCCGTAAAACGTATGTCGCGTACCGGCAGGTTCTGGCCGTCATACGGATCGCGCAGGATGCGCGTCAGATCGGCAGCCATACGGTCATTGTCGAACAGCGGACGTTTCGTCGCGCGGACGGGGTCTACGATCCACCACCGCGTGCCTTCGGAAGTGCGATAGCTGTACCAAAAACCATTCGACCGTTCGAACCAGTTGGGCTGAACTTCGAGCGTGTAGACCATTTGGCGCACTTTCGTGGGCGAAAACCGCTCGGCAGCCAGATAGTTTGCTTCGGTCATCGGTTCGAGCGGACGATGGCGCTGGGCTTGCGCCTTTGGCGGCGTTGTCGCCGCAAGCGCCATTACGGCGAACATTGTTGAAAAAAGAAATTTACTCATCGGTATTGTTAGTTTGAATAGTGTTCGGAATTTTCAAACGGTGCAAGATAAAAATTTTTACGGTCTTTTGGAACGGTTTTTGATTTTAACTTACATAAAAGACGAATAACCATAAAAATTGATGACATTATGAAAAAGATTTTTGCATTATTACTGTGTGCAGCCTTTGTATCGGGCGCAATAGTATTAACGGGCTGCAAATGCCGCAATGCCCGCAGGGCGTCGGCCGCTGCGCTCCGACATGCCGAACACATCGAGAAAGGTAACTATGACCAATTCGCCGACGCGGTAGTTTTCGTGGCGATTCCGGAGGTAGAGGTCATAGGCCATCGTGAGGATGTGCGCACGGCATTGAAGGAGGACCTGCATCCTGTTATCCAGTCGAAAGGCGGCATCAGAAAGACACGGGTGAAGGATGAAAAAGTTGCGCCCGACGGACAATCGGCAACGGTGACGATAAACCACGAATACTACAACGGTCAGTTGGAGGATGTGACTTACCATTTGGTGCGGATCGACGACGATTGGAAGGTGAACATGGCTCAGCGCCGTGACGTGTGGCACATCGAAACCGCCGAAGGTAACCCGCTGACTATTAAGGTGAAAGACAGTCGCCACAGGCATATTCTGAAAGAACACGGGCATGGCGGCAGTCGCGACTTCCTGAAAGTCGAGGAATATGAGCACAAGGATGTTCTGAAACTAAGAGAGGATGGCGAGCGTGAAGTGCTGAAAGTAAAGGAACATGCGGACGGTGGAGTGGTAGTGAAAGAAATAGTCGATGGTCACCGCGAAGTGATGCGGATCAGACCGGAATAACGCGCGCGTGTTTTTCGATTTCTTTGTTGTTGCGGGCTTAACCCGCAATCTCGAACAAACAATAAAAATAAAATGGGGTCGTCTTTCGGACGACCTCATTTTATTTTCCTACCACCGGATGGTCACTCAGACGGTTCAGGCGGCTCGGGTATTCGCAGAGGGTTCGCCATCGTCCAGCCTCGGTCGACATAGGTTGCCGACTCCGTGTTGCGCAGCCGCCACGGCTGGAAGAAGATGTTGAGAAATACCACTCCGGCGTGCCCCACCGTACGTAACTCACGCCACGCATAGGCCCCGCTCTCGCGGTCGCACAGTACCAGAAAGTGACGCGCACCGCCTTGCAGTTCTCCGATAAACATCTGTCCGTCAGGTTCTTGCGTGAACGTGCCATCGGCATAAAGCATTTCGTGTCCACCGCCGACGGTGTCGCTCAGCACTCCCTGTTCGGCGTCGGCGAGCGACAGCGGCCGCCAGTGAGTGCCTTCCACATTCAGAAAAATATGTCCTACAAGGTCATGCGGCACTTCGAGATGACCTTCCAACACCTCTCCGGTTTCCTCGTCCACCACCGGCCGATGATTCTCGCGCAAAGGCACAATCACATAGCCACTGTATCCCTCCTCACTTCGACACGCGGTCACGGCTAATATAACAGCCGCAATTATGTATAAGATATTTTTCATTATCAATGCGGAGGCGTAAAACGAGATTGTCATTGCGGGTCAAAAAGCCCGCAATGACAATCGTTAAAGATCACTATTTCTTCGGCGCGTTTTCGAGCGTCGCCTTCATAAAGTCCCAGAATTTGGCGACCGAAGCGATCTCCACTTTTTCGTCCGGCGAGTGCGGATAGCGGATCGTCGGGCCGAACGAAATCATATCCAGTTTCGGATATTTGCCGCCGATGATGCCGCATTCCAGTCCGGCGTGGATAGCCATGATCTCCGGTGTTTTGCCGAATTTGACTTTATAAACTTCCTGCATCGCCTTCAAAATAGGCGAGTTCATATTCGGTTTCCAACCGTCGTATCCGCCCGCAAGCACGACCTTCGCTCCGGCGAGTTCGAACACCGACGAGATGCACTCTGCAAGATATTCCTTCTCCGAGTTCACCGAACTGCGCAGCAACGCCTGTAACTTGATCTCGCCATTCTCCGACACCACGCGCGCCAGGTTAGACGACGTTTGCACCAACCCGTGCATTGCAATACTCATCGTTATCACGCCGTTCGGGCAGCCGCAAACGGCTTTCGTCAAACGCTTGGCCGTGTCGCGATCGATAACGCTCGCGCCGCGCTGAGCATCTACCGCCTTAATCGAAATGCTGTCTTCGATGCCGTCGAATTCGGTGATCACCGTCTTCTCGAACGCCGCGAGGTCGCTGCGGAAACGAGCCGCATCGCTTGTCGGCACATAAACGACTACCTTGCCCTCGCGCGGGATCGCGTTGCGCAGACCACCGCCATCGACACTCGCCAGCTGCATGTCATAGCGCTCCCACGCCGAGAGTAAGAACCTAAACAGCAGTTTGTTAGCGTTCGCGCGTTGCAGGATGATCTCCATCCCCGAATGGCCGCCGCGCAATCCTTTCACTTCGATAGCCAGAGCCGTACGTCCCGCAAAGTCGGTCTTATCTTCCTTATATTCGAACGTCACGTTGGCATCCAGACCGCCCGCGCAACCCACATAAAGCTCGCCTTCGGTCTCGGAGTCAGTGTTCAGCATGATATCGCCGCGCAACTCGCCACCGCGCAGGCCGAACGCGCCGACCATTCCCGTTTCTTCCGTCGCCGTCAGCAGCACTTCGATCGGCCCGTGCTTGATGTCCTTAGCTTCCAGAACCGCGAGCGCCGCCGCCGCGCCGATACCGTTGTCTGCGCCGAGCGTCGTGCCGTTGGCCGTCACCCACTCGCCGTCGATATACGTCTCGATGGGGTCTTTTTCGAAATCGAAAACCTTATCGCCGTTCTTCTGCGGCACCATGTCGAGGTGCGCCTGCAACACGATACCCATGCGGTCTTCCATTCCGGGCGTCGCGGGCTTGCGAACGATAATGTTATCTGCCTCATCCACAATGTATTCCAGCCCGTGTTGCTTGGCAAAATTGATTATATACTTACGGATTTCCTCTTCGTGGCCCGAAGGGTGGGGGATTGCACAAATCTCTGCAAAGTGCTTCCACACGATCTCCGGCGCAAGGCTCTTGATATTCTTGTTCATGGCACAAATTTTATTTATTTATTGATTTTTGTTTTTTCTGAAAATACTGTCATTCCGAACGTGCGTGTGTTCGTCATTGCGAGCCTGAAAGGCGAAGCAATCCAGTTTCTTTTTCTCTGGATTGCTTCGGGCTTGGCTTGACCCGCAATGACAATCTGCACAGGCTCTGTTATCGCAACCTTGCGATCATATTTTTGCAGTTCGCTTCGATGCGGTCGAGGATGTCGGCCGAAGGCGATTTTACGAACGCTTCGCCCGTGATCTTCTCATACAGCTCGACGTAGCGGTCGCTGATGCTCTTAACGATCTCGTCCGTCATCTCCGGCACTTGCTGTCCCGGGTCGCCCTTAAAGCCGTTCTCCATCAGCCACTCGCGCACGAATTCCTTAGACAGCTGACGCTGCTGCTCGCCGCGTGCGAAACGCTCCTCGTACCCCTCGGCATAGAAATACCGCGACGAGTCGGGCGTGTGAATCTCATCTATGAGCGTAATCACGCCGTCTTTTTTGCCAAACTCATATTTCGTATCGACGAGTATCAGTCCGCGCTCGGCCGCCATCTGCTGGCCGCGTTCGAACAGCGCCAGCGAGTATTCTTCGAGTTTTTCGTAATCCTCTTTCGAGACCAACCCGCTCGAAATTATCTCCTCGCGCGTGATGTTCTCGTCGTGGAATCCCTGGTCGGCCTTCGTCGTGGGCGTGAGGATAGGCTGCGGGAAACGTTCGTGCTCGCGCATTCCGTCGGGTATCCGCACGCCGCAAATCTCTCGCGCACCGTTCTGGTATTCGCGCCACGAACTGCCCGTAAGAAATGCGCGTACGATCATCTCGACCGGGAAAGTCTCGCATTTGTCGCCTACGGTCGCCATCGGGTCGGGCGTGGCGATCTTCCAATTCGGGCAAATATCCGCCGTAGCGTCCAAGAACTTGGCTGCTATCTGATTGAGTACCTGGCCCTTATACGGGATTCCGCGTGGCAGCACCACATCGAATGCCGAAATGCGGTCAGTAACGACCATCACCAGATAACGCCCGTCGATGTCATACACATCGCGCACTTTACCTACATACAAACTCTGCTGACCCTCAAAATGAAAGTCGGTTTTCACAATTGCTTTTTCCATCGTATTTAGTATTGATTAGTAAGTGTCTATATGTAACATGCCGCACGCTTCGCACGTGTTCGTAAATGACAATTAGTTGTCAGCGTTGGCCGTATGCGCATCGAACGCATCGACGATCGACTTTACCAGCGAGTGGCGCACGATGTCCTGCTTGTCGAACGTCACGATGCCTAAGCCTTTGATTCCGCGCAACATATCGAGAGCTTTTGCCAGACCGGAGTCCGAAGGACGCGGCAGGTCGATCTGTGTCAAGTCACCCGTGACGATGAATTTAGCGCTGCGCCCCATGCGCGTGAGGAACATTTTGAGCTGCGACAGGGTGGTGTTCTGCGCCTCATCGAGTATCACGAACGCATTGTCGAGTGTGCGCCCGCGCATGAACGCCAGCGGCGCGATCTGCACCGTCCCCTCTTCCATATATCGTTGCAGTTTTGCGGCAGGGATCATGTCGTGCAACGCGTCGTATAGCGGTTGCAGGTACGGGTCGAGCTTCTCTTTCATATCTCCCGGCAGGAAACCCAACTTTTCACCCGCTTCCACTGCCGGACGCGTCAGGATGATGCGCCGCACTTCGCGGTTCTTCAACGCCCTGACGGCCAGCGCGATAGCAGTGTATGTCTTGCCCGAACCTGCCGGCCCAACAGCAAAAAGCAGGTCGTTGGTGTCGTACTGCTGCACCAGCGCCTGCTGATTCACCGTCCGCGCGCGGACGATATTACCGTTGTTGCCGTAAACGATAACGTCGCGGTCGAGCGGCATGTCGTCACTCGCACCACCGCCGTCCATCATGCGCTCGACGACTTCCTCTGAGATATGTCCGTATTTTTTATAATATTCCGCCAACGCGCGCAGGCGTTTCTCGAACCGCTTTAACTCCGCCGCCTCGCCGCTCACTTTGAGCATCGAACCGCGCGCAATGAGTTTCAGACGCGGGAACATTTCGGCCATTTGTTCCAGCCGCCGGTTCTCCACCCCATACAATTCGCGCGGGTCTATACCTTCGATTTCTATGTTCCTCTGCTCTATATCCATCTATCTTCCGGGAAACAGCCGATACCCCAAGCTGAATGTCCAGCCCTGAAAATTGTTCCCTATATTAAGCGTTTGGCCTCCGACGACCACTTGGTTGTCGGTCTTTTTGAAATGCGTATTGTAGCGCGCATCGATCGACAGGCGCATTAAATTGAGGCCAATGCCTGCGGTGAACGACACCGCCGGGCGGTCCATTTCTACCTTGCTGACCGTTCCGTGTCCGAGAGATACCTCGTTGCTCAGGTTGAATACCGGCCCTACGCCCAGACGCAGGAACAGGAATTCGATCCCTGCCACCACGGGCAATTCGAGCGTATTGACCCGCACGCGGGTTCTGTCCGTTGTAAGCGCCCCGTTCCCCGACAGCACTTTCATGTCGTAACTGTTCCAATTATAGAGCAATTCGGGCTGGACGTGAAGTCCCAACAGGCTCAGGCGCATGTATGCTCCGGCGTGGTATCCCGTGCGTGCATCGTTCACGATATGCAAATTTTCGGGAATATTGCTCCGTTTCAGATCGAACTTACCCGTGTTTATTCCGCCCTTGATACCGAAATCGAGCGGATGGAACGCAGTTGCCGTTCCGGTTGTTCCGACCGCGATAACCATTATCGCCGCCGCTGCCAATAATAGCTTTTTCATAATGTTTTGGTTTTAATTTTCAGTCAAACCCTGCCGTCATTGCGACTGCGAGGAACGAAGCAGGAAGCAATCCAGAGTTTTATCAATCCTTTTTTACTGGATTGCTTCGGGCCTAACGACCCTCGCAATGACGAATTTTACCTCCTCTTTTTCTGCTGCTCCTTGATCGCTTCCCGTTGGTGGCGTTGCATTTCTTCGAGACGCTGCTGCCACTTCGATTTCGGCTTGGCCGCCTTCTTGCCCCCCTTGCCGCGCGTAGCATACGCCTTCATCTGATCGTGCAACTTCTCATCATTAACCGCAAATTTCATTCCATAAGTCTGCCCGATCGTCATAAGGTTCGACAGGAAATAGTAATACGTCAGACCGCTGGCAAAATTATTGAACCACAGTAATAATACGGCCGGCATCACATACAGCATCATTTTCATCATCCCGGCTCCCGGCCCGCCCGCCATCTGGCTTTGCTGGCTGAGTTTCGTGGTGAGGAACAGCGATGCGGCCATGAGCAGCGTGAACAAGCTCACATGACTGCCGTAGGCCGGCAGTGAGAACGGCAGGTTCAGGACGCTGTCATACGTCGAGAGGTCTTCGGCCCACAGGAACGACTGCCCGCGCAGTTCGATAGCCGTCGGGAAGAAGAAGAACAGCGACATGAGGATCGGCATCTGGACAAGCATCGGCAGGCAGCCGCCCATCGGACTCACGCCCGTCTGCTTATAGAGCGCCATCGTCGCCTGCTGCTTCTTCATAGCGTCCTCGCGGTTGGGGAACTGCTTGTTTATTTCCTCCAACTGCGGTTTGAGCAGACGCATCTTGGCCGTCGAAAGATACGATTTATACGTAAGCGGCAGGATAATTATCTTTATGATAAACGTCAGAATCAGGATCACCAGACCCATGCTCGCGATGCGGATCGAAAGGAAATTGAAGATCGGGATCACCAGTCCGGTGGTCACCCACCGTATTATTTTCCAGCCCATGTTCACAAGCCGTTCGAGGCGCATGTCATACTGTTTGAGCTGGGAGTAGCGCACCGGACCGAAATAATACTGGAAACTGTACGCGGTCTGAGTGCGCGCAAATGCGACATTCGCTTCGGCGTGGAACTTTTTAAGGTTTCCGCTGTGCGGGTCGAATGTTTCGTATCCCATCACGGCGTTCTGAAAATTGTTGCGCGCAACGAGCACAGTCGTGAAAAACTGTTGCTTCTGGGCTATCCATTGCAAACTGCCCGTTATGTTGTCGCTGCGGTTGCCGGTCGAATAACCGATGTTGCGCACATTATCGTCGCCCGGAGCGCGGAACACCACCGTGCTATGGTTATTCTCGTTCTCGAACCCTTTCTCCTGCTGCGGCACGGTATTGCCCCATGCCAGCATCAGGCTCGGCATCTGAGGCGAAACAAGGCCCTGCATACCCACGAACTCCACGTCGAAATCGACCATATAGTCGTCGCTCAGAATCGTGTAGGCATACTGAATAAAGGCATCCGTATCAACAGGCAGGCGGAACAGTATGCGCTGCGCCGTACGGTTTTCGGGCAATGCGATCGTTTCGACGCCGGCGAACTGGAAGTTCATTTCGCGCGTGCTGACGTGATAATTATTACCGGTCAGATAGAAGCCCATGTCGAAGTACGACGAGCCGGGAACGTACATTTCCAGCGGCGTGTCGTAGCCATACCGGCTGTAATCCATAAGTTTAACGCCGTAGACATGCGCGCCGCGTGTCGAGAACGTCAGTTCCATCACGTCGTTCGTGAACGTATGGAACTCCTCCTCACCCCCTTCTGCATCCACAAGCATATCGCCTATGCGCGTGCGGCGAATCGAGTCGGCCGTTTGTGAAATCGCGGAAAAATGCTGTTCCGCAGCCTGCGCCTCTGCTGTCGCGGCCGCTGCGGTGACAATCTCCGGGTCGAGCAACCGCCCTTCGGCGCGCGCTATCGAATCGGCGATGCGCCTTTCTTCCTGATATTGTTTGGCCTGGTTAGAGTTGTAGATCGTGAACCCGATCAGTATCACGCCGACAATCAATAAGCCGGCAATAGTGTTTCTATCCACCTTTTTTTCAATTACGAATTATCAATTACAAATTACGAGTTGTGTCCGGCAGGTTGGAAACCACGCGCGCGTGTGCTGCTTTCACGAATGCCACGAAGAGCGGATGCGGATTCTTCACAGTGCTCTGATACTCAGGATGATACTGCACGCCGACAAACCAGGGATGGTCGTCTATCTCGACCACTTCCACCAGATTCGTATCCGGATTCACACCCACCAGGCGCATCCCGCCGCGCTCGAACTCGTCGGCATAAACGCTGTTGAATTCATAGCGATGGCGGTGGCGCTCCGAAATAAGCTCCCTGCCATAAGCCTTGTGCACTTTGGAGCGTTTGGCCAGCTTGCACGCGTAAGCCCCCAGACGCATCGTCCCGCCTTTGTCAGTGACGCCTTTCTGGTCTTCCATCAGGTCGATCACGGGCGCACTGGTCGAACCCATCTCCGTCGAGTTCGCGTCCTTATGCCCCAACACGCTACGCGCAAATTCTATGACCGCGCACTGCATTCCGAGACATACTCCGAGAAACGGTATGCGTCCCTCGCGTGCATACCGCACGGCAACGATCTTGCCTTCTATGCCCCGATGCCCGAAACCCGGCGCAACAAGAATCCCCGCAAGCCCTTTCAGTTGCTGGGCGACGTTGTGCTCCGTAATCTTCTCGCTATTAATGAGATGCAACTTCACCTTGACGTTGTTCTCCGCTCCCGCGTGCACAAACGACTCGATGATGCTCTTATAGGCGTCGGGCAGTTCGGTGTACTTGCCCACAAGGCCGATATGCACCGTCTGTTTCGAGTGTTTTACACGGTCGACGAACCCGCGCCACTGCTGCAAATCAGGCTCAGGGTCTGTATGGTGCGGCAGTCCGAGTTTGTCGAGCGTCACCGTGTCGAGATTCTGCGCCAGCATACGCAGCGGCACTTCATAAATCGTCGGCACATCTATCGATTCGACCACCGCCTTAGGCTCGACGTTGCAGAACAGCGCCACTTTCTTGCGCAACTCACTGCTCAGATGCCGTTCCGTGCGCAGCACGAGAATATCGGGCTGCAATCCGTTTTCAAGCATTATCTTGACCGAATGCTGCGTCGGCTTGGTCTTCAACTCGCCCGACGCGGCAAGGTACGGTATCAGAGTGAGATGTACTATCGCCGTGCTTCCCGAATCGAGTTCGTAACGCAGTTGGCGCACCGCCTCGATGTAGGGTAGCGACTCGATGTCGCCCACCGTGCCGCCGATCTCGGTGATGATAATGTCGTATTCCTTCTTGGCCGCCAGAAACTTTATGCGTCGCTTGATTTCGTCCGTGATGTGCGGTATGACCTGCACCGTCTTGCCCAGATATTCGCCGTGCCGCTCCTTTTCGATGACTTTCTGATATATCTTGCCCGTTGTAACGTTGTTCGCCTTGCTCGTTTCGATCGACGTAAAACGCTCGTAATGACCCAGATCGAGATCGGATTCCGCGCCGTCGTGCGTCACATAACACTCGCCGTGCTCATAAGGGTTGAGCGTACCGGGATCGACATTTATATACGGATCGAGCTTCTGTATTGTCACCGAATATCCGCGCGCTTGCAAGAGCCGCGCCAGCGATGCGGAGATGATCCCCTTGCCCAGCGAGGAGGCTACTCCGCCTGTCACGAAGATATATTTGGGGTTTTTAGCTTTCATTTCTGAACCTTAATAATTTGTCATTGCGGACTTGATCCGCAATCTCACATTGTCCGTCATTGCGAGCCTGAAAGGCGAAGCAATCCGGCATTTTTTGACAAAACTGGATTGCTTCGGGTCTTCGGCCCGAAGCAATGACGCACACGGGCATGCTATTCCTCGCTGCTTTCGAGGACTCTCACCTTTTGTAACGCCTCGTCGCGTTCCTGACGTGCGCGGTCGATCTTTTCACGCACGTCGCGAATCATCGACTCGGCATTTTTCGAATGGGCAAAGAAACCTATGTTGTTCTCCAACAGCGCTATATCGGCCTCCAACTGCTTCACACGTGCGATGAGCTTTTCGCGCTCGCCACGCAGGCGACGGTCGCCGCCGGCCGTGCGCATCTCCGACACCTTGTTTTTGAAGCGATCCATGCTGCGTGTATGGTCGCTGCCGCGCAGCGCATCGAACATCTTGTCCATCAGCGCTTTGTATTCTTTCTGCACGGCCTCTTTTTTCTTGATGGGCACGAATCCTATTTCGCTCCAACGCCGCTGGAAATCCTTAATCATCTCGAATCCGCCTAAGGCGACGTCCGCCTGTTCAAGCTCGGACAGCAGTTCGCGTTTACGGATGAGATTCTGATCCTGCTCATCCTCACGTCCGGAGAAATGCGTCGATTTGCGCTCGAAGAATTTGTCGCACGCCGAACGGAAACGCTTCCAGATAGTATCCGAATGACGGCGCGCCACCGGCCCAACGACTTTCCACTCGCGTTGCAACGCTATTATATCGTCCGTAGTTTTACGCCAATCCTCGCTGTCCTGTAATGCCTCGACGGCCTCGCACAGCTGCGTTTTCAGGCGCAGGTTGTGATCCATCTCGCCTCGCGCCTCGACATAAAAGCTGCGTTTTTGCTCGAAAAATTTATCGCACGCCGTGCGGAAACGCTCATAGACTTTTGCGTTATCCTTCTTCGGTGCGAACCCTATCGTTTTCCAAACCTTCTGAATTTCGAGCAATTCGTCCGACGCCTTACTCCATCCTTTGCGAGATGAATACGCGGCATCGGCCAACTGTTCGACTTTCGTGCACAGTTGACCTTTCAGGTCGAGATTGGCCTTTTGCTCGTCTTTCAGCCTGTCGAAATGATCCTGGTGCGCCTTGTTCACGCGGCCGCTTGCCTCACGGAACCTATCCCAGAGCGTCTCTTTATGCTCGTTGGCCACCGGCCCCACCTCGCGCCACTGCTCGTGCAGCTTCTGCAATTTATGGAACGCTTCGACGACCGACGTTTCGAGGATCAGCGCTTCCGCCTCTTCGGCCAGTGCGATTTTCGCCTCGTAGTTGCGCCGCAGATCGAGGTCGCGCAACTCCTTGTTTATCTTTATATAGCTGTAAAAATTCTCTACGTGCAGGTTATATGTTTCCCACAGGTCCTTGACGTTCGCCTGCGGTACGGGGCCGATTTCGCGCCACCGCTGCTGCAACTCGCGGAACGAGTTGAACGTCTGATTGAGTGTTTCGTTGCCGCTGACCAACTCTTTCAACTCCTCGATTATCTGCAACTTGATTTTCAGGTTGTCCTCTTTCGAGCGTTCGAGCGTCGCAATGTGTTCACTGCGCCGCTTGCGGTATTCCGCGAACAGGTCTTTCAACCGCTGTTCGTCGGCATCCGACGGCGCGACGAACTCTTCTTCCGCACCGCCGCCGGCGATAAATTGTGCTTTAAGCTCCTCAGTATGAACGCGATGCGCTTTGTAGAAAGCCGTTTTGATAGCCTCCGCCTCGCGCCTGATGCTCTGCACGGGTTTTGTGCCCAGCAACTCTGCGAACATTTCGAGCAGTTCGGCTTTTGTCTTGCCTGCCAATTTGCCCGCAAGGTCGGTATCCGCCGCTTGCTCTTTCTCTTGTTCGTTCTCCTCGCCTAAATCGAACTCCGGCGCAGCGGCCGCCAATTCGGCCTCCTCGTCTGAAAAGTCGGGCGTGGCTTCTTCTGTTGCCGTTTCGAGCGCCAGTTCTGTCACCGGCTCAGGCGTAGTCTCTATCGCCTCCTCTGCCGTCGGCTCGGTAGTCTCTTCGGGCGCGGTGCGCTCGTTAGCATCGCAGGTCTCGGGGACAGCGATCTGTTCCTCAGGAACAGGAGTGTTGGTGTTCTCGGTCATCATTGCAAAGATTTTGTAAGTCTCTTCTACAAGCTACAAATATATGCCTTTTTTCTGAATTTACACTTCAAGTTCGGGATGACAAACAATGCGATACAATTTTTCGAGCTGACCCGCCATCGCATCCCACGTGAAACGCTCCTTTTCGGCGGCCATATTGCCGCGCAGCCGTGCAGCGTTGCCATCGGCGTAAAAGCGCACGAAGGCATCGGCGATGGCCTGCGGCGAGACGTCGACCACATACCCGGCCACATCGTCTGTGACAATCTCGGCCAGGCCGCCCACGTCGGTGACTATCATCGGGAGTTCGAAGTTATATGCAATCTGCGTCACGCCGCTCTGCGTAGCGGTTTTGTAGGGCTGAATAAGCACGTCTGCCGCCGAGAAGTAGTAACGTACTTCGTCGTCGCGGATAAAGCGGTCGTGAAGGATTATGTCGTCGTGCAACCCGAGCCGCGCGATCTGGGCGATGTATGTCTCGCGGTCGGCATAGAACTCCCCCGCAACGATGAGCCGCCTGTTGCGGGTATGGCCGCCGTCTTTCAGCAGTTTCCAAGCGTCCAACAGCAAATCGAGACCTTTGTAGTCGCGGATAAGACCGAAAAACAGCGAGTATTCCATGTGCGGATCGAGACCGAGTGCGCGGCACGCCTCGTCTTTCGGTACTGCCGTCCCGAAGTTCGAAAAGATGGGGTGGGGCGAAAATAATGCGGGTTTCTTCACGCCCAGCGCATCCAAATCATCCTTGACCTGCTGCGACATGTAGACGAAGCCATCGACGCTGTTTACAAACCAGCGATTGAACGCGCGGTCGGTAATGCGCGGTTCGTGGGGGACGATGTTATCGACCTGCACGAGAATTTTCGTATGACCGTTGCCGCGCGCGATGCGTGCAATCGAACCGAAACACGGCCCCATGAACGGCGTCCAGTATTTCATGATGACCGCGTCGGGGCGTTCGAGTTGCAGACGGCGGCCTATCTTCCACCAGTTCAACGGATTAACCGAATTCACCGCGCGCTCGATGCGGAGGTCTTCCGGCGGCGGCGACTCGGAATATTGCGTCTTGCCCGGAAAGAGAAATGATGGATATTGCACCGTGAAAGTCAGCGTATTAACCTTCGCGCCGCGCTCGGCGAACGTGCGCGCCAGCATTTCGTCGAACGTCGCGATCCCGCCCCGATAAGGCCACGCAGGGCCGAGTATGGTGATCCGTTTCAATTAAGAATTAAAAATTATGTCTTTTGTCATTCCGAACGCCGCAGGCGGAGGAATCTATCGCTCGTCTCCCTTTTAATTTATAAACTCGCGATAGATTCCTCGTCGGCACTGCGTGCCTCGCTCGGAATGACAGTTCTCCGGCAGGTTGGAAATCACGCGTGCGTGCTAAAACGGCGCTTCGCCGTCGTCTTCACGCGAGCCGCTGCCGCGCCTGCCTGAGGGCATGTCGAATTCCGTTGCCGTGCGGCGTGCGAAACCACTACCTGAGCCACCTGTGCCGCCGTCAAATCCGTCGTTGCCGAGCGAACTCTCGAACGTGCTGTAACCGCCGCCGCCCGCCGAAAAACCTGCCGCTTCGCCCTCGTCGTAATCGAGGAAACGCGCCTGCTCCTTGCGGAATTTCAGGTGCACGGTGCGCGTCTCGCCGTTACGGTGCTTCGCCACGATGATCTCGGCCATGCCCGCCGTGGGCATGTTGTTCTCGTCGAAATTCATGCCGTAATACTCCGGACGGTGGATGAACGCCACGATGTCGGCATCCTGCTCTATCGCTCCCGACTCGCGCAGGTCGGAGAGTTGCGGCCGCTTGCTGCCCGAACGCGACTCCACCGAACGGTTTAGCTGCGACAGGGCGATTATGGGGATGTTCAATTCTTTGGCAATGGCTTTGAGCGAGCGCGAGATACTCGCTACCTCCTGCTCGCGGTTGCCCTTTGTGTCGGAGCTTCCGGTCATAAGTTGCAGATAGTCGATGACTATCAACTGCACGTCGTACTGTTTTTTCAACCGCCGCGCCTTGCTGCGGAACTCGAAAATCGACAGCGCGGGCGTATCGTCGATGTAGAGCGGCGCCATGCCCAGCGGTTTGGTCGAAGTTTCGAGATGCCGCCATTGCTCCTGATTGATCATGCCGCTGCGAATGTCGGTCGACGAAAGACCGGACTCGGAGACGATAAGGCGCATCATAAGTTGGGTGCTGCTCATTTCGAGCGAGAAAAACGCGACCGGCTTCTCGAAATCTATCGCCATATTGCGAGCCATCGACAGTACGAACGCCGTCTTACCCATCGACGGGCGCGCGGCTATAATGATGAGGTCGGACGGCTGCCAGCCGAGCGTAAGGCGGTCTAACTGCGCGAATCCCGACTGCACGCCCGTGAATGTCCCTTCGCGCTTGGTGGCCTCCTCGATGGCGGTCATCGCCTTCACCAGTATGTCGCGCGATTTCTGCACATCGCGCTTTATATGCCCTTCGGCGACCTTGAATATCTCGCTTTCGGCGGCATCGATAAGGTCGGTAACGTCCATCGACTCGTCGTAAGACCGCCGCTGAATCTCGGTCGAGGCGCGGATCAGTTCGCGCTGGACGTATTTCTGCGCTATGATCTTGGCATGAAACTCAACGTGCGCCGCCGAACCCACCTTCTGCGTGAGCTGTGCAAGGAAAGATGCGCCGCCCACCGCTTTGAGTTGCTGCTTCTGTTTCAGTTTCTCGGTGACGGTGTAGAGGTCTATGGGGTTCAGCTCCATAGACAGGTCGGCGATAGCACGGTAGACGATCTGATGCGTTTCCTTATAGAATGCTTCGGCTTGCAGAACATCCTGCACCGCCACGACGGCATCTTTTTCGAGCATCAGCGCTCCTAAGACCGCCTCTTCCAGCTCTACGGCCTGCGGCGGCAGCTGCCCGCCGGCATCGGTGAGCGCGTCGTAGGCCGCGCGGTTATTATGCGAAGAGTTTCTAGCCATTTTATATTTCGTGGAAAATGTAAAGGTACGATTTTTTAAGAAAATCATTACCTTTGGTGCACAGAAAATTTTTGTGGTAAGGTATTTGAATCAAGAATAAAAAAATGACCCGATGAAAAATAAAAGCGATCTGTTACATTATGCCGGAATCACCTTGCGCGGTATGGCAATGGGGACGGCAGACGTTATTCCCGGAATGTCGGGCGGCACTATTGCCTTCATCACGGGCATCTATGAACGGCTGCTGAACACGATAAAAAGTTTCGACGGGGCGGCCGTGAAATTGTTATTTCGTGGACGGTTTCATGAATTTGCGCAGAAGACCAACGTCGTTTTTCTGCTGTCGCTGTTCCTGGGAATTGCGATCGCGGTCTTTTCGCTGGCAGGAGCGATGCGCTGGCTTCTGGAAGCCTACCACGTACCGACAATGGCGTTTTTCTTCGGATTGATCTTCGCCTCCGCCTTCATAGTCTCGCGCCAGGTACACCGGTGGAGCGCCGCGCCCATAGCGGGCTTGTTTATAGGCATTGCCGGCGGGTTCGCCATCGGGTCGTTGCCGGCCCCGGAGTTGAACGCCGAAACAATATCATGGTGGTTCATAATGTTTTCGGGGGCGGTTGCCGTATGCGCGATGATTCTGCCCGGTATCTCAGGGTCGTTCATTTTGCTGTTGCTGGGGACGTATTCGATTATGATGAAAGCGGTGAGCGATGTGGATATTCCGCGCATAGCGCTTTTCGTCGTCGGCGCGGCGTGCGGGCTGATTTTATTTTCCCGCTTGCTGTCATGGCTGCTGAAACACTACAATGACATTCTTATCGCCGTGCTGATGGGGGCGATGGTCGGCTCGCTAAACAAAATATGGCCATGGAAACAAACCATCGCCGCACATGTCGATGCCTACGGTCCGGCGCATCACCATCTGGAACGAAATCTGTGGCCGAATGCTTATGAAACGGCAACCGGCGCTCCGGCGCACATGTTGGAGGCGGCGTTGATGTGCGTCTTGGGATTTGTGCTGATTTTCGGCGTGGAGTATATGGCACGGAAAATCGCGGCGAAAAAGAAAGACGCCGCCGCTGTGCCGTTTAAGGAAATGTAACACACGCGTGTGTTTTATTGCCTGCCGGATAATTGTCATTGCGCGGTTTATTAAATCGTCATTGCGAGCCTGAAAGGCGAAGCAATCCAGATAAGAGCCACTGGATTGCTTCGGGTCTTATGCCTCTCGCAATGACGTACGCAATCGTGTAATTTCTCGGCGCTTCGCGTTCGGAATGACAAAAACGTCAGGAGTAGACTTATCGCCCGACAACTGCTTTTGCCAACGCGTCGCAGTCGGCATACTTGGTTTCATTCGGACGGCCGAGTATTTCGGCTTCGGCCACGATCTCCCATCCCGCTCTCTCGCCGAACGCCCGCAGGTTGCGCACCCCGCCGCCGCTCCAACTGCAAGTGCCGAATATCGCGAGCCGGCGTCCTCCCAATCCGTAGTGTTCGATTTCGCGCGTGAGAGTCTCCATAGTCGGGAACATCTGTAAGTTATAGGCACAGCTGCCCAAAATGACCGTGCGGCATCGCCAGATTTCGCTGATCAGATATGAAAGGTGTGTTTTCGACGAATCGTAGACGCGGATGTCCCTCATGCCCTGCCCGGCGATACGGTTGGCAATGTAGTCGGCCATACGCGCTGTGTTGCCGTACATCGAGCCGTATATTACGACTACGGCATCGTCGGCTTCGCAACGACTCCATTTATCATACAGGCCGATGACCCTCGCGACATTTTCGCGCCACACCGGACCGTGCAGCGAGCATATCGTCTTCACCGGAACATCCGCCAATTTTGCCAGCGCCTTTTGCACGAACTGCCCGTATTTGCCGACTATATTGGAGTAATAGCGCCGCATCTCGCTTTCGTAGAATTCGAATTTCGTCTCGCTGTCGAGTACGCCGCCGTCCAGAGTTCCGAACGTGCCGAAAGCGTCGCCCGAAAAAAGTATCTGTTCCGTCGCCTCGTAGGCCATCATCGTTTCGGGCCAATGCACCATCGGGGTCATCACGAATTTCAGCGAATGCCTGCCGAGTTCGAGCACGTCGCCCTCTTTAACCTCGTGCAGATTGGCCGCAAGGTCGCCGAAATAGGCTTTCAGAACATTGAACGTCTTCGAGTTACCCACCACACGAACGTCGGGCCATCGGCGCACGATGGTCTCAATCTCGCCCGAATGGTCGAGTTCCATGTGGTTTATGACCAGATAATCGAGCGCCCGCCCGCCCAAGAGCGATTCGATGCGGCACAGATACGACCCGTCGCACCCCGACTCGATGGTATCGATGAGCGCCGTTCGGGTGTCGGCTATCAGGTATGAATTGTACGAAACGCCGTCGGGCAACGGCCAAAGATTTTCGAAAAGGGCCTTACGGCGATCGTTCACACCGATCCAGTGTACACCGTCGCCAATTTCTATGCTATATTGCATGATACGAAAAATTATCTGTCCATCGCTATTCCGGAGGCCATTCTGTCCCAGTCGGACATGATCTCCAATGCTTTTTTATAAACCGGGTCGCGACGCGGGTTCACCACGCGGAAAAACTCTGAGTTCGTCCATAATCGCCCGGCTATGAGCGCCTTCATTTGCGTCGCAATGAAATCGCGCGACGCGGCCAATCCTTCCGGGTCGGGTGCGATTTCGCGCCGTTCGGCCAAAGCAACGATTTCGCCTATGATGTCGTCGCCTACCGAAAACCCGCTGTCGAACGCCTCGAAAGTAGGGTAGTGCGCCTCTAACGCCGTACGGTTGCGGTCGAGATAGCTCACTAAAAACTCGCTGAAAATCCCCATACGCAACAAGCGCATCAGATAGTCTGAAACCCCCTCGGTGTCGGCCGGAACGAAGTAGTCGGGGAAAATCCCGCCGCCGCCGTAGACCGTGCGGCCTAAGCGCAGCGTTCTGAACGGCGACTGCCCGTAATCGCTTGCACTCATATCTTCACCCGATGCGATGCGCCGCGCGAGTTCCTGATGATACTCGTCGCTGTGCCCCATCTCGAACGGACGCTGAATGGCGCGCCCTGTCGGCGTAAGATATTGCGCCACCGTAATGCGTATCGCCGAGCCGTCTTGCAGCGGAAATTGGCTCTGTACCAGCCCCTTGCCGAAACTGCGCCGCCCTACGATCACCGCTCTGTCCCAATCCTGCAACGCTCCGGCGACGATTTCGCTCGCCGATGCGCTCAACTCGTCGATGAGCACCACTACGCGACCACGCCGGAATTCGCCGTTGCGCGTCGCACGGTGTTCCTGTCCGCGCATACGCATCCCTTCTGTCGAGACGATCATGTCACCGCGGTCGAGGAAGAAATTGCTCATCTCAATCGCCATTCCCAGATAGCCGCCGCCGTTGCCGCGAAGGTCGAGCACCAAACCGTCGATCGCGCCCATGCCCCGCACCGCATCGCGAAACTCGGTCATCGTGGTCTGAGCGAAACGGTTCACGCGCACATAACCCGTATTCGCGTCGATTTTGTACGTCGCATCGACCGTCGTTATCGGAATATTGTCACGCACGATGCGGAATTGGAGTACTTCGGGCGCACCCTGCCGCACCACATCTATCACCACCGCCGTGCCGCGCGGACCGCGCAGCCGGCTCGGAACATCTTCACGCAGTATACCCACTACATTCTCACCGTCGATCGCCACGATCCTGTCATTCGGCATTACGCCCACCTTCTCCGACGGGCCGCCGGACACCGTGTTCACGATTATCAGCGTGTCGTTCAACACATTGAACTCCACCCCGATGCCGCTGAAATTGCCCTGAAATTGCTCGTTCTGCCCCTGCATCTCCCGTGCCGTGAGGTACACCGAGTGCGGGTCGAGTTCCGCAAGTACGCTGCGGATAGCCGTTTCGATCAACTGAGGGTAGGGGATAGAATCGAAAAAATTCGTAGTGAGAAGTTGAAAAAAACGGTCGAATTTCTGCAATTCTTCCTGCGCTTCGGCAGGCTGCTGCTGGTTGCGGAACAACTGTGCGTTGGTCGGCGCTGCTACCGACAGCAGCATCAACATCAGTAAGATGTATTTTTTCATAAAGGGTTTTTATTTATTTAACTCGCGATAGATTCCTCCGCCTCTCAGGTGTTCGGAATAACACACGCCTGTGTCGCCATCTCTTCCGTCGTGACCATCCGTTGCTCGCCGGTGCGCATATCTTTCAATGTGATCTTACCGGCGGCAATTTCGTCGCTGCCGGCCATCGCCACGAACGGTATTCCGCGCCGTCCGGCATATTCCATCTGCTTTTTTATCTTCGCGCTTTCCGGATATATCTCTGCCGCAATCCCCGCCTGACGTAAAACAGCGAGCTGGCGCAGTGCAAAAAGTTCCTCTGCGCCCCCGAAATTCACGAACATCACGCGCGTGCTCATCGAGCCTTCCGACGGAAAAAGTCCTAACCCCAGCATCACATCGTAGATTCTGTCCGCTCCGAACGATATACCCACGCCCGACGTATCGGGCATTCCGAAAATCCCCGTCAGGTCGTCATAGCGCCCGCCGCCGCAGATACTGCCGATTTCCCAATCTTTGGCTTTCACTTCAAAAATTGCGCCAGTATAATAGTTCAACCCGCGCGCGAGCGACAGATCGAGTTCTACGTCCAACTCCACGCCCAGCGCATGGACGTACGCAAAGATGCTCTCCATCTCCTCGATGCCCGCCAAGCCCGTCGCAGACGAAGCGAGAATGCCGCGCAGCGCAGCGAGTTTCTCCGCCGTCGTGCCACTCAGCGCGAGGATAGGTTGCAGCCGTTCGACGGCCTGTGGCGTGATGCCGCGCTCGATCAATTCCGCCGCAACAGCCTGTGCACCGATCTTGTCGAGTTTGTCGATCGCCACCGTTATGTCCGTCATCCTGTCGGCATGGCCGATAACTTCGGCGATGCCCGCCAGCAATTTGCGGTTGTTGAGTTTCAGGGTCACGCGAATGCCGAGCCGCGAGAATACGCTGGCCACCATCTGTACCAACTCCGCTTCGTTGAGCAGGCTGCGGCTGCCGATCACGTCCACGTCGCACTGGTAAAATTCGCGGTAACGACCTTTTTGCGGTCGGTCGGCACGCCATACGGGCTGTATCTGGTAGCGCCGAAACGGGAACACGATTTCGCTCTGGTGCTGCACCACATAGCGCGCGAACGGCACGGTGAGGTCGTAGCGCAGGCCTTTTTCAGCGGGCTTGTCCGCCTGCTCGCCCGAATTCTGTATCCTGAACAGCAGTCGGTCGCCCTCCTCGCCGTACTTGCCCGTCAGCGTCGAGAGGTTCTCCATCGCGGGAGTTTCGAGCGGCAGGAAACCGTGCAAGCGGAAAACCTCGCGTATGGTGTCGAAAATATATGTCCGCCGCGTCATCTCGACCGGCCCGAAATCGCGTGTCCCTTTGGGTATGCTTGGCTTTTGCATTCAATTATAAATTAGAAATTTCTCATCCTGTCATTGCGGGCTTGACTCACAATCTGACTTTGTTCGTCATTGCGAGCCTGAAAGGCGAAGCAATCTAATGAGTTTTTACTCTGCGGCTGGATTGCTTCGGGTTTGACAACCCTCGCAATGACGTGCGTACATCATTCAGACTCTAATTAACTACTCAACAAGTTTCCGATATTTCACCCGCTTGGGCGCGGTGTCGCCGCCGGTGCGTTTTTTGTGTTCCTCGTAGTCGCTGTAACTACCCTCGAAGAAGACCACACGCGAGTCGCCCTCGAACGACAGGATATGCGTGGCGATGCGGTCGAGAAACCAGCGGTCGTGCGAAATCACCACCGCACACCCCGCGAAATTCTCCAAGCCCTCCTCCAACGCGCGCAGCGTATTGACATCTATGTCGTTGGTAGGTTCGTCCAGGAGCAGCACGTTGCCCTCTTCTTTCAACGCCATCGCGAGGTGCAGGCGGTTGCGCTCGCCGCCCGACAGCACGCCGATCTTCTTCTCCTGATCCGCGCCGCTGAAATTGAAGCGCGACACGTAGGCGCGCGCATTGACCTGCCGCTTGCCCAACTGCACGAACTCGCTGTTGGCCGAAACCGTCTCATACACGGTTTTTTCGGGGTCTATCGACTGGTGCTGCTGATCGACGTAGGCGAGTTTCACGGTCTCGCCGACCTTGAACTCGCCGCCCGTCGGGGTCTCCAAGCCCATGATCATGCGGAAGAGCGTAGTTTTGCCCGTTCCGTTGGGGCCGATAACGCCCACGATGCCTGCCGGCGGGAGCGAAAATTCAAGCCCCTCATAAAGCACGCGGTCGCCGAACGCCTTCGATACAGCCTTAGCCTCGATAACCACATTGCCCAGTCGCGGCCCGTCGGGGATAAATATTTCCAGCTTTTCGTCCTTCGCCTTTGCGTCCTCGTTCAGCATTTTATCGTAGGCCGCCAGACGGGCCTTGCTCTTCGCCTGCCGCGCCTTGGGACTCATGCGCACCCATTCCAACTCGCGCTCCAACGTTTTGCGGCGTTTGCTTTCCTGCTTTTCTTCCTGTTCCAGCCGCTTGGCCTTCTGTTCGAGCCAGCTCGAATAATTGCCTTTCCAGGGGATGCCCTCGCCACGGTCGAGTTCCAGAATCCAACCCGCCACATTGTCCAGGAAATAGCGGTCGTGGGTTACGGCGATTACTGTGCCTTTATATTGTTGCAGGTGTTGTTCCAGCCAATCGATGCTCTCGGCGTCGAGGTGGTTGGTAGGTTCGTCGAGAAGCAGCACGTCGGGCTCTTGCAGCAGCAGGCGGCACAGCGCAACGCGCCGGCGCTCGCCGCCCGATAGGTGCTTCACCGGTTCGTCGGGGTCGGGGCAACGCAGCGCATCCATCGCGCGTTCGAGCTTGCTGTCCAGCTCCCAGCCGCCCGCCTGATCGATCAGCTCGGTGAGTTCGCCCTGACGCTCGATGAGCTTGTTCATTTGCTCGTCGGTCATCTCCTCCATGAACTTCGCGCTGATCGCCTCGTACTCTTTCAGCAGCGCAACCACGCCGGCGCACCCTTCTTCGACGATCTCTCGTACGGTTTTTGTATTGTCCAACTGCGGGTCCTGGTCGAGGTAACCGACGGTGAAACCCGGAGAGAAGACCACTTCGCCCTGAAAATTTTTGTCGAGTCCGGCAATTATTTTCATCAGCGTCGATTTACCCGAGCCGTTCAGACCGATGATCCCGATCTTCGCGCCGTAGAAAAACGACAAGTAGATGTTATTCAGCACTTTTTTCTGGTTGGAGAACGTCTTGCTCACTCCGACCATCGAGAAAATGATTTTTTCGTCAGCCATTTTATTGGTTTGTATAAATTTTTTATCTATTTTCGTGGTTTAGGATTACAAAGATACACAAACTTTAACCTTTAAAATACACGATTATGGGAAAATCAGTAAAAGGAACTGAAACCGAAAAAAACCTGTTGCGCGCATTTGCAGGCGAATCGCAGGCTCGGATGCGTTACACATACTTCGCAAGTAAAGCGAAAAAAGAGGGTTACGAACAGATATCGGCTGTTTTCACCGAGACCGCCGATCAGGAGAAAGAACATGCCGAGCGCTTCTTTAAATTCTTGGAGGGCGGCATGGTAAATATCGAAGGCACGTGGCCGGCAGGTATTATCGGCACGACGGCGCAGAATCTGCTCGAAGCGGCAGGAGGCGAGCATGAGGAGTGGCACGACCTTTACCCTGCGTGGGCCGATGTGGCGGATAAAGAGGGCTTTCCTGAGATTGCCACCGTGTTCCGCAATATCGCTCGTGCGGAAGTGAACCACGAGACGCGTTATCGTCAGTTGCTGAAACATCTCGACGACGGGACGGTCTTCAAGCGTTCCGAGCCGATCCATTGGCAGTGCCGCAACTGCGGATTTGTTTTGGAGGGCAAGAACGCTCCCGAAGCATGCCCCGCCTGCGCTCACCCGCAGGCCTACTTCGAGCCGATGAGGCATAATTATTAATGGGAATTGCTATGTAATGCGAACTGCCGCTTTCTACTGAGGGCGGCAGTTTTGTTTAGTGTTTATCATTGCGGGCTTGACCCGCAATCTTGCTATGATCGTCATTGCAAGCCAAAAGGCGAAGCAATCTATTCTATTTATTTTGGATTGCTTCGGGCCTTATGGCCCTCGCAATGACGATATACGTGCTAAAAATATTCGGTGCGATAGGCGTACGAGTTCCTGAACAGCTCGAAGTCGGCGGGATGCTGTTTAAGCGCGGCGGTTTCGGCAGAGATGTCGAAATAACCGCCGATAGTGTGGTGCAGCTCGTCCCACGAGATGGGGCGGGGCATGGACGGCATCACTTCCGACACGGGATACCATTCTGTGAGCGGCAACCCGAATTTGCGCGCCAAAGCCTGCACCGACATAGATGCAGCGTTGGCTTTGCCTTGTGCCGAATAGCCGGCAATGTGGGGTGTGGCGAACATCGAGAGCCGCAGCAGGCGGCGATCGATCAATGGCTCGTGCTCCCAAGTGTCTATTGCACAAGTACATACGTCGTTTTGTGCGGCATCGGCGAGCGCGGCGGTTTCTATGATTTCGCCGCGCGCACTGTTCAGGATAAGCACTCCGGGTCGCGTTTTATCGAAAAACGTTCTGTCGGCCAAATGGAAAGTCGCGTCAGCTCCGGTGTGCGTGAGCGGCACATGAAACGTGATGATATCGCACCGAGCGGCGATTTCGTCGAGCGGCGCGAACGGCACGCCTTCGGCGCGCGCTCGCGGCGGGTCGCAGCACAACACCTCGCCGAAACCCCACATTCGCGCATATTCCGCCACCAGCGACCCCACATGCCCCACGCCAACGATGCCCAGCGTGCGGTCGGCAGGCGACCATCCATCGCGCGCGGAGGCCGCTACGAACGCCGCGCCGACCCATTGAAGCACGCCGCGCGCATTGCACCCCGCAGCCACTGCCACGTCGATACCCGCGCGTGCGCAGTAATCCATGTCTATATGGTCTGACCCGATGGTCGCCGATGCGATAATCCGAACCGCCGAGCCTTCGAGCAGCCGTCGGTCGCATCGGGTGCGCGTACGCACAACCAGAGCGTCTGCATCGTGTACATCGGCTGCCGAGATGCTCCGGCCGTCGCGATAGACCACTTCGGCGAACGGTTCGAGTACGCCTTTAATATATGGTATGTCGCGGTCGGTTATGATTTTCACGGCTCGTGGTTTTATTTTGTCATTACCGATTAGGCGCGCCGACGGCGGTGGGCGCATGAGCGATAGCGAATTAGCGTTCCGCCGCGTGGGGCGGCGGCGTGCCGCAGGTCTTCCGCTTACAGCGGAAGACCGAATACTTAAACTTTAATTATTAAGATACCACTGCACGGTGATATCGATGCCGTGCGCGAAATCTACGAGCGGCTGCCAACCGAGTTCACACCGTATTTTCGATGAATCGATGGCATAGCGCAGGTCATGTCCCGCGCGGTCTTGGACATACGTTATCAGACCGTCCGAAGCACCCTCCGCACGCCCTAATAAACGATCGGTGGTGCGGATAAGCATACGTACGAGATCGATGTTGCGCCACTCGTTGCCGCCGCCGATGTTGTAGGTCTCGCCCGCGCGACCGACGTGAAATACCATATCCAGCGCCCGCGCATGGTCGCCCACATAGAGCCAGTCGCGCACGTTCTCGCCGTGCCCGTAGACGGGTAACGGCTTGCCGTCGCGGATATTGCTTATGAACAAAGGTATGAGCTTTTCGGGAAACTGGCACGGGCCGTAATTATTCGAGCAATTAGTAATGACGGTCGGCAGTCCGTAAGTGTCATGAAACGCTCGCACAAAATGGTCGGACGACGCTTTGCTCGCCGAATAGGGGCTGTGCGGGTCGTATGGCGTCTGCTCGGTGAACAGTTCGCCGCCAAGCAGTGGCAATGAGCCGTAAACCTCGTCCGTCGAGACATGGACGAACATTTTGCCGTCATAGTTGCCGCGCCACGCCTCGCGTGCGGCTTGCAGCAACGAGAGCGTCCCCAGCACATTGGTACGCGCGAAGACGAACGGGTCTTCGATGCTGCGGTCGACATGGCTCTCGGCCGCAAGGTGGATCACGCCGTCGATTGCATGATGCGCCATCACCTCTCTCACCAATTCATAGTCGCATATATCGCCATGCACGAAAGTATAGTTCGGACGGCTCTCTATGTCGCTGAGATTCGCCCTGCTACCCGCGTAGGTCAGCTTGTCCAAGTTAACTATCTTGTACTCAAGGTGCTCGGTCAGGAACTGCCGCACCACATGCGACCCTATGAACCCCGCGCCGCCGGTTATCAGAATGTTTCTCATTTCGAATTTTCAACAGCGTTTTTTATTTCAACCTCAACTTCCGCCTTATATTTGGATACTATTCCTTTGATCTCCTCCTCCGACGGATACGTTCCATAACGGAACTGTTTGTTGTCCAAACAACTTACCGTATAGTAATCATTTTCAAAACGGATATTAAAGTCGATCTTAATTTTCAGGTCATCTATATTGTATTTTCGTTTCGGGTGTTCTAATTTAAAATAGAAGAACACGGCTCTTGCATTAGAACCAAAGTCCTTTATTTTCACATAATTTTCATAAGCAGTCTTTTCGACACTATTTAATTGGAGTTCATCTGAATGTTCAAGTGTGCGTAGTGCATCGAAAAACTTTTTTTCGACACTCTTCAAATTAAGCCCGCCTAAGCTACGCTCAGCATTTTTACTTAATGTATTCCAGTGAATTACTTTTGAAAAAAACAACTCGGCAGGCTTCAACGCTTCGCGAACTCTTTTCTCCAAAGGGAAGTAAAAATATTCGAGCACATTCCAGACTTCGGTTTCGCTGAATATAGGCGGTCTTTTTTTGCTTTTTGCCTCCCGCTCCAATAACGTGATTCGTTTTGCGAAGTCATCGTCCTCTTCGATACTCTCTCCTTTCGCAGCTTTTATACTGATTTCCAACGACCGTTGTAAATGTGCCGTCATATACTCCACGAACGGCTTGATAGCCTCTAATCGGGCATTAGCGCCATCCGACGGAGTAAGGCCGACATTAATATCGCTTTTGTTGAGCGCGCGCAAATAATTCTCCTTGTCATCGCTCCTTATAATTATCATGGGATAACCGAACCGTTCCAGAACGTAAGTAACCAAAAGGCGAGCTATGCGTCCGTTGCCATCGTCGAACGGATGTATGCGGATGTAGCGATAATGAACTAACGAAGCCAGTTCGACAGGCGTTACAGCTTCGTCGGCAATCTCTTTATTAAGCCATGAAACGAAGTCACTCATCATTGCCGGAGTTTCTTCCGGCGAAGCGTAATGAAGTTCTTCGCCTGTGGCTGTGATAACCAAATTCGGACGAGACTTGTATTCCCCGACTTTTATTTGAATCCTGTTACCGTTCTGAACTTTATAATAGTCTTCCACGAGGATGATTCTATTGAGATCGCGAATATCCTTTTCGGTTAATCGATGCGTATGATCTTTTGCCAACTCTTCAATCCAGCGAAGTCCCACATTATGAGCCTTCATTTCCTCATAATCGCGCATTTTTGCATCGCCTGCTGCCTCCCCGAAAAACAACAACAACCGCGTTTGTCCATACGTCAAAGTATTACCCTCAATATGGTTCGAGTTGTAGTTGAAATCCAAACGAAATTTATCGTCCAGTCGCTTTTGGTCTTCGGGTTTTAAGGGCTGCAACTGTTGCCATTCCTTAAATAGTTGCTCTATTCTATTCATAATGCTTAGTTTTTCCGCCATATTGTCGCCGAAAAGGCTACTACCTGCTGCCAGTTAAGGGTGCGGCCGTCGTAGTGTGTCAGAGAGCTGAGCCGCAGCGACATGCCTTTGCCTATATGCGGTTGCCACGAAAATTCGGCGCGGCTGTAAATCCCGTGTGTGGTTCGGAACAGCGGATCGCCGAAGTACAGCTTCGAACCGTACTGTGCCCAGAGCGGCATCACGCTGTCGCCGAGGTAGAGGATGCCGCCCGTGCCGAAAGACCGCCAAGTCCAATGCACGTCGGCCATAAAACCGCTCGATTCTTTTGATTGCAACAATCCTGCCCTAATATGCCTGCGTCCAAGTTCGTAGCCCGCAAAGAGGTAGCTCAAAACATGTTTGGCGGTGTCGAAACGGTTCATCATCGTGTAAGTCCCCAAATGCAAGGGATGCGAATACACCTGCCCCAAGTGCACCCGGCCGTTGAAATAACCCGCAAAACACCTGCGCGCGTACCAATCGCCGATAAGTTCGGCCATTCCGCCGTTGCCGCGCCACCGCACCGTAAAGCCGTGAAACACACCGTCGTAGAACGACTTGCTGCTTGCAGTGAACACCGACGGGAAACCCGACATCTCATCGCGCCGGAATGCTCCCACGCAGACCCTGAAATTACGGCGGTCGTCGTATTTGTAATTGAGCAATAACTCAGGGTCGGGCTGGAAGTTGCCCCGCGTTCCGAAGTCGCGCGTGAGGTCTGCGCCTGCTGCCAGGCTGTTGCCGCCCCATTTGTATCTGATTTCGGGAACAAGTCTCAGGCCGAAAAAAGTTCTGCCCGATAAATATTCGCTCCTGTACTCCCTGTTGTCCAGCCGCAGCCTGAAATCCACCTGGTAATCCCATTGCCGCTGGTCGGCGCGTGTAATAGTAGTGTACGCAAATAATGCCAACAGCGGCAACAGTAATTTTTTCTTCATTTTTCGGTTACTCGGTAAAATTGTCATTCCTCCGCGTGCAAAGCACGCGGAGGAATGACAAAGTTCAGAAAATGCGCGCGTGGTTAGAACACGCTGAAAGCTACCGTGACTCCCGCCATAACGATCGCGATCATGCTCATCAGCTTGATCAGGGTGTTCAGAGACGGTCCGGAAGTGTCCTTGAACGGGTCGCCCACCGTATCGCCTACAACGGCTGCCTTGTGGCTCGCGCACCCTTTGCCGCCGTGGTTGCCTTCCTCGATATATTTTTTAGCGTTGTCCCATGCTCCGCCAGCGTTAGCCATGAAGATCGCCAGTACGAATCCTGCGCCCAGAGAGCCGACCATCAGCCCGATCACCCCCGCGACACCAAAGAAAATCCCCGTAATGACCGGCGCCAGGATTGCCATTGCCGACGGCAGGATCATCTCGCGCTGCGCACCTTTGGTCGAGATCTCGACACAACGCGCATAATCGGGCTGTGCCTTACCCGTCAGTATGCCCTTTATTTCGCGAAACTGGCGGCGTACTTCTTCCACCATTTTCTGCGCCGCACGCCCCACGGCGTTTATTGTTAGACCACAGAACAGGAACACCATCATCGAGCCTATGAAGACCCCGACCAACACTTTTGGATTGATCAGGCTCACTTCATAATATACCATAAAATCGGCGATGTTCATATCGGCAACCGCCAGCTGCACCCCATCGGGCATAGTCAGCACGTTTTTTCCGATATGCTGCAACCCGATCTTTATTTCTTCGATATACGATACCAACAATGCGAGCGCGGTAAGCGCCGCCGAGCCGATGGCAAATCCCTTGCCCGTTGCCGCCGTAGTGTTGCCCAACGCGTCGAGTGCATCGGTGCGCTGGCGAACCTCCGGTGGCAGGTCGGCCATCTGAGCGTTCCCGCCCGCGTTATCGGCGATAGGCCCGTAGGCATCCGTAGCGAGCGTTATGCCGAGCGTCGAAAGCATCCCGACGGCCGCAATACTGATGCCGTAAAGCCCCAGCGGCAGGTTGGCCGCCGAGAGCATGTTCGCAACATCGAAGTTAATCGCACAAAGATAGGCTAAAATTGTCGCACTCGAAACCGTGAGCACCGGAATTGCCGTCGAGATCATCCCTGTGCCTATGCCGGAGATGATCACTGTCGCAGGTCCCGTCTCGGCGCTTTTGGCAATCTTGCGCGTGGGTTTGTAGGTGTGCGATGTGAAATACTCCGTACTTTGCCCTATAACGATCCCTGCCGCGAGGCCTATGATCACCGCGAACGAGATGCCCAGCCAATTACTCAGCCCGAGCAGATATAATATAAGGAATGTCGAGGCGGCCATCATCACCGAACTGACATTCACCCCGAGTCCGAGCGAACCCAGCAGCTGCTTCATCGTCGCTCCCTCTCTGGTACGCACGAGAAAAATACCGAAGATCGACAGCAGAATCCCTACGGCCGCAATAAGCATCGGCGCAAGGACGGCCTTCACCTGCATGTCGATGCCGCCCCATGCCGCAAAAGCCGCAGTTCCTATCGCCGCCGTAGCCAGGATCGACACGCAATAGCTCTCGTAGAGGTCTGCGCCCATACCCGCAACGTCACCCACGTTATCACCCACATTGTCGGCTATGGTCGCAGGGTTGCGCGGATCGTCCTCCGGAATATCGGACTCCACCTTGCCTACCAAGTCCGCTCCAACGTCGGCCGCTTTGGTGTAAATACCGCCGCCCACGCGCGCGAAAAGCGCCTGAACCGACGCGCCCATGCCGAACGTGAGCATTGTGGTGGTTATGATTATCAGTTTCTCCGCCCCCGCAGCATCGATAAAATAGTCGAGCACGATATACCAAAGCGAGATGTCCAACAGTCCCAGCCCGACGACCACCAGTCCCATCACCGCACCGCTGCGGAACGATACCCTAAGAGCCGCCCCGAGCGACGAGTGTGCGGCATTTGCCGTGCGTGCCGAAGCGTATGTCGCCGTCTTCATCCCCAGAAAGCCCGCCAGACCTGAGAAAAGTCCGCCGCTGAGAAATGCGAACGGCACCCAGGGATTCAGCAGCCCCAACCCGTAGGCAAGGAACGAAAAGATGAGCGCAAGGATCACGAAAACGATTGTCACGACCTTGTACTGTTGGCGCAGATAGGCCATAGCGCCCACGCGCACGTGCTGCGCGATTTCTTTCATGCGCTCCGTACCCTCGCTCTGGCGTCGCATGTCGCGGAAAAAATAGTAGGCAAAACCGAGCGCCACGAGCGATGCCGCAGGAATCAGCCAAAAAATAGTCGGGGTGTTTTCCATAATTTTTGTTTTAGGGTGTCGTTTGTTAAAAATCACACGCAATCGTTATCGCAAAGCTAAATATTTTCAGACGAAAACTCCGCCGGAAAACACAAAAATCATGCGGGAAAATCAGAATTATTAGTGTAACTTTGCAATGATTTGTGTCTGCGGAAAAACGTAAGGTGTGTGAAGAAGAAACTCATGGACGAACTCGGGCGTGCGACGGGTGAAGAATTTGCCGCAGCGCGTAAAATGCCTGTCGTTGTGGTCTTGGACAACGTGCGCAGCATGAACAACGTGGGGTCGTTTTTCCGCACATGCGACGCCTTTGCGGTCGAGGAGTTGGTGTTATGCGGCATAACCGGAACGCCGCCTGCGGCCGAGATACACAAGACGGCATTGGGCGCGGAGTCGACCGTCGCATGGCGATATGCGGCGGCGGCGCGCGAGGCGGTCGAAGAACTTGCCGCACAAGGATTCGTTACGCTCGCCGTCGAACAGGCGGAAGGGGCGGTAATGTTGAACGATTTTGCGCCCGACTCGTCGATGCAGGGCTATGCACTGGTGTTCGGCAACGAAGTGAACGGGGTAGGGCAGGAGGTAGTGGACGCATGCGCCGGCGCGCTTGAAATCCCGCAAGTGGGGACGAAGCATTCGCTGAACGTAGCGGTTGCCGGCGGAATAGTTTTATGGAGCTTTTTTAAACAAACTCTATGTCGGTAGAATCCAAGTTAAGGGCGGTGACGACCTATCGCCTCATCGAAATGAAACAGAGCGGCGAGCGTATCTCGATGCTCACGGCCTACGATTATTCGACGGCGCGGATCGTCGATGCGGCGGGCGTGGACGTGATACTCGTGGGCGACTCGGCGGCCAACGTCATGGCCGGGTACGAGACAACGCTGCCCATCACGCTCGACGAGATGATATACCATGCGCGCAGCGTGCGGCGGGCCGTGCGGCGCGCGTTGGTGGTGGTCGATCTGCCGTTCGGGACGTATCAGGGCAACTCGAAACATGCACTGGCTTCGGCCGTGCGTATAATGAAAGAGACCGAAGCCGACGCGGTGAAAATTGAAGGCGGCAAAGAGATCATCGAATCGGTGGAACGCATCCTGTGCGCCGGAATCCCCGTCATGGGGCATCTGGGGCTCACGCCGCAGTCGATACATAAATTCGGTACTTATGCGGTGAGGGCGAAAGAGGAGGCGGAGGCGGAGAAGTTACTCGGCGATGCGCGGCTGTTGGAGCAGGCGGGTTGTTTCGCCGTAGTATTGGAAAAAATTCCTGCTGTGCTGGCGCGGCGGGTGGCGCAGCAGGTGAGCATTCCTGTTATAGGCATCGGTGCGGGCGGCGGTGTGGACGGACAAGTGTTGGTAGTACACGATATGCTGGGGATAACGAACGAATTTTCGCCGCGATTCCTGAGGCGTTATGCCGACCTGCACGGCGTGATGACCGACGCTTTCGAGCGTTATTCGGCCGATGTCAAGAGTGGGAGCTTTCCCAATGAAAGTGAGTCATATTGATATTAAAATGTCATTCCGAACGAACCCGCAATCGTCATTGCGAGGGCTGTCAAGCCCGAAGCAATCCAGAAAAGTCGAATGGATTGCTTCGCCTTTCAGGCTCGCAATGACGTAGGGTGCAGGCCCGCAATGACAAAAAGATGTGCGGGCTTTCGCTTTCAGCGAAAGCCGCGCGTCACGCCGCCGCCCCACGCGGCGGGACGCTACATTTCATCCCGCGTCCTTCGCCGCCGACGGCGTGTCGAATGCGCACTTGTGGCAAATTAATAACATGAATTAGTAATCGAAATGACTGAACAGGAAATAATAAGACGTGAGGCGTTAGAGAAGTTGCGCGGGTTGGGGATTGATCCCTATCCCGCGGCGGCGTTTCCCGTGACTGCAACGGCGGCCGAGATCGCCGAAAAAAGAGAAAATCTCGGCACGGTCGGCATAGCCGGACGAATGATGAGCCGCCGCATAATGGGCAGCGCGTCGTTCTTTGAACTGCAAGACCACACGGGGCGCATACAGGTGTACGTGAAGCGCGACGACCTGCCGGAGGAGTTCTATAACACGGTGTTCAAAAAACTGCTCGACATCGGTGATTTTGTGGGCGTGCGCGGCGAGGTGTTCGTGACCAACACGGGCGAGCTGTCGGTGCATTGCCGCGAACTGACGCTGCTGAGCAAGTCGGTGCGCCCGCTGCCCATCGTGAAAGAAAAGGACGGGCAGGTATACGACGCATTCACCGATCCGGAACAGCGTTACAGGCAGCGGTATGTCGATCTGGTGGTGAATCCGCAGGTGCGCGAGGTGTTCGTGAAACGGGCGAAGATCATCTCGACCATGCGCGCGTTTTTCGATGCGCACGGCTATCTCGAAGTGGAGACGCCGATATTGCAACCCATACCGGGCGGTGCGGCTGCAAGGCCTTTTATCACGCATCACAACACGCTGGATATGCCTCTGTATCTGAGGGTTGCGAACGAGCTTTATCTGAAAAAACTCATTGTCGGCGGGTTCGACGGCGTGTACGAATTTGGCAAGGATTTCCGCAACGAGGGGATGGACCGCACGCACAATCCTGAGTTCACGGTGATGGAGATTTACGTCGCTTACAAGGACTATTTCTGGATGATGGAGTTTGTCGAAGAACTGTTGGAGCGCGTCGCGGTAGCATTACACGGGACTGCGGACGTGACGCTCGACGGGCGCACGATAAGTTTCAAGCGTCCGTTCCGCCGCCTCACGATGACCGACGCGATACGCGAGAAAACGGGCTTCGACATAACGGGCCGCACAGAGGACGAGCTGCGCCGCGCATGTGCCGACCTGAACGTGGAGGTGGATGAAACGATGGGTAAGGGCAAGCTCATTGACGCGATCTTCGGGCAATATTGCGAGGACGACCTCGTGCAGCCGACGTTCATCATGGATTATCCCATCGAGATGTCGCCGCTGTGCAAGCGTCATCGCACCGACCCCGACCTCACCGAGCGGTTCGAACTGTTCGTGAATGGCAAAGAATTGTGCAACGCCTACTCGGAGCTGAACGACCCTATCGACCAGTTGGCGCGCTTTCAGGAGCAGATGCGTCTGGCCGAAAAAGGCGACGACGAGGCGATGTTCATCGACATGGATTTCGTGCGTGCCCTTGAATACGGTATGCCTACATGCTCGGGGCTGGGGATAGGCATAGACCGCTTGACGATGTTCATGACCGATAGCCATTCGATTCAGGACGTGCTGTTTTTCCCGCAAATGAGGCCCGAAAAGAACGCCGTTGTCGATGCGGACGAGCGATTCACTGAGGCGGGAGTTCCGGCGGAGTGGATACCCGTGCTGCGGCGCATGAGCCTGAACACGCTGGATGCGATGCGCAATATCGCCGCCGGAAAGCTTTTCAACGACCTTTGCGGGTTCAACAAAAAGAACAAACTGGGACTGAAAAACCCGACGCTCGACGAGGTGAGGGTTTGGGTGGGGGACTTGTGATTTTCAATAAAAATTAGTAAGAACCATGAGAAAAAACATAGTTGCGGGGAACTGGAAGATGAACACCACGCCGCAGGAGGGTGTAGAACTCGCGCGGGCGGTTGCGGCGCGGCGCGGGGAAGTTGCGCCGCAGGTCGCGGTCATCGTAGCGCCGCCGTTCACGCATCTCTCGGAGGTGGTGCGCGCGACACGGGGTGCGGGCGTAAGCGTAGCAGCGCAGAACTGTGCCGCAGAGGCTGCCGGAGCATACACGGGCGAGGTATCGGCACAAATGATCGCCACGCTGGGCGTCGAATATGTGATTCTGGGCCATTCGGAGCGCAGGCAATATTTCGGCGAGACGGCCGATGTGCTGAACCGCAAGATGGAGCGGGCCTTCGAGGCTCGCCTCGTGCCGATATATTGCGTCGGCGAAAGCCTTGCCGAGCGCGAGGCGGAGACACATTTCGAAGTGGTGCGCGCACAGGTCGAAGAAGTTTTGTTCAGCCTGAGCGCCGAGCGGTTCGGGCAAACGGTCATCGCATATGAACCTGTCTGGGCGATCGGCACGGGCCGAACGGCCACGGCGGCGCAGGCGCAGGAAATGCACGCATTTATCCGCAGTGTGTTGGCCGCGCGTTTCGGTCATGAGGCGGCTGACGAGTGTACGATCCTCTACGGCGGCAGCGCCAATCCGGGCAACGCGCGCGAACTTTTCTCGCAACCCGATGTGGACGGCGGTCTGGTCGGCGGCGCGTCGTTGAAGGCCGATGATTTTATTGCCGTGGCCAAGAGTTTTTGACTTGGAAGCCATGCGCACGTGCGTCATTGCGAGGGCTGTATAGCCCGAAGCAACTGAAGTCGCCGTGAGGCGACGAAGTCCCGCCGTCGCGCCACAGGCGCGGGGCGGAAATAGACGAGGAGGTAATCCAAAATAATGCAAAGACTGGATTGCTTCGCCTTTTCAGGCTCGCAATGACGAGATACAATGGTATGCGATTTGCATGAATTTTCGTAAACTAAAAACTGAATAACTATGACACACGAATTGCCTAAATTGCCATACGCGCTCGATGCGCTGCAACCGCACCTTAGCCGTGAAACCCTTGAATATCATTACGGTAAACACCACAAAGCGTATGTCGATAAGCTGAATGAGCTTATACCGGGTACGCGCTATGCCGATATGACGCTCGAACAGATCGTGCGTGCGGCCGAGCCGGGTGCGATCTTCAACAACGCCGCACAGGTGTGGAATCACACGTTTTATTTTCTGGCGTTCGCACCCGAAAAAGGCAGTAGACCGGAGGACGCGCTTGCCGCTGCGATCGACCGCGATTTCGGGTCGTTCGATGCGATGAAAGAAGCGATGTCGAAGGCCGGAGTGGGACAATTCGGTTCGGGATGGGTGTGGCTCGTTGCGGACAAAAGCGGTAAACTCGAAGTGGTTGCCACGCCGAACGCCGCGACGCCGCTTACCGATACCGGCAAAACGCCGCTTTTCACGCTCGACGTCTGGGAACATGCCTACTATATCGACTACCGCAATCGCCGCGCCGATTATCTTACGGCAATGTGGGAAATCATTGATTGGCAGATAGTTGCGAAGCGGTTTGCGGAGGTGGTTTAGAGGGGACGAGCGTGCATAACGAGAGAGCCGTCCGTGTCTTCGGGCGGCTTTTTGTGATAAAGTGAAATATGTAAAACCGTGCACACAGAAAAAACCATACATAAAGATCGACCGTTCCGTGAACTTGTGGAGGAATATTTTCACGAGGAAAGCGTGGCGATGATCGATGAGGCGCTCGGCATCGCCGAAGAAAAGTTGAAAGGCCTGATGCGTTATGACGGTAGTCCGCTTGTCGGACACTCGATAGGCGTGGCGTCTATCGTTATTTCCGAAATCGGGCTGGGGCGCAATTCGACTATCTCGGCGTTGATGCACGACGTAGTGCAGCACGGAATGATGACGGCAGAGGAAGTAGGCGAACGTTTCGGGCCGGAATGCACGCTGATACTCAAAGCGTTATGCAATATCGCCGACGTGCGCGTGAAGGTGAGCAAGGGGCAGACCGACAATTTTCGCGACCTCATAGTGTCATACTCGACCGACCCGCGTGTTATTCTGATAAAGCTCGCCGACAGGCTCGAAGTGATGCGCTCACTGGCGATGTTTCCGCCCAAAAAACGGTCGCAAAAAAGCCTCGAAAGCCTCAATCTTTATGCCCAGATAGCGCACAAACTCGGGCTTTATTCGATAAAAAGCGAACTCGAAGACCTGTCGCTGCGCTGGCTCGAAGAACATGATTATCAGGAGATCAGCCGCAAGTTGGAGGAGACGGCGGCCGAACGCGAAGAGTTCATCGTGCGCCTGCTGCGCCCCATTGAAGAGCGACTGAACGAGGCCGGAATGAAGTATCATATCAAGAGCCGCACGAAGTCCGTCTACTCGATTTGGAGCAAAATGCGACGCACGGGACTGCCGTTCGAGGAGATTTACGACATTTTCGCGCTGCGGATCGTCGTTGATGTGCCGCGTGAGAGCGAAAAAACGGCGTGCTGGAACGTATACTCTATTGTCACCGATTTCTATACGCCGAACCCCGACCGCCTGCGTGACTGGATTTCGATACCGAAATCTAACGGCTATGAATCGCTGCATACGACGGTCGTTACGAAAGACGGAAAATGGATCGAAATTCAGATTCGCAGCGAGCGCATGGACGCTGTTGCGGAGCGCGGGATCGCTGCCCACTGGCGTTACAAGGGTGTTCACCAGGGTGGAATGGGTGCGGAGCAATGGCTCGTGAAACTGCGCGAGATTATGGAGCATCAGGAGGATGCGGCCGACGGTAGCGCACATATCGGCGGCTCGGCGGAAGCGGCGGTTATCGACGAAATATTCGTTTTTACGCCCACGGGCGACCTCAAAAAACTGCGCGAAGGTTCGACGCTGCTCGACTTTGCCTTCGAAATCCACAGCGATCTGGGCTGCACGTGCACGGGCGGCCGCATCAATCAGCGCAATGCGTCGATTCGCGATGTTCTGCGCAACGGTGACATCGTGGAGATTCATACCTCGAAGTTGCAGAAGCCCAAGCCCGACTGGCTTAAAGTGGTGAAAACCAGCAAGGCACGCAACCGCATCCGTGTTTTCCTGCGCGACGAACAAGCCAAGCAGGCCGGCATAGGGCGCGAAGAATTAGAGCGACGACTGCGCAACTGGAAGCTGCCCATCACGTCGGAGGCGGCAGTTACGTTGTTGTGCCGTTATTTTAAGATAAAAAAACCGCTCGAACTGTACAGCCGCGTGGCTGCCGAGCAGATCGACGTCGCGTCGCTGAAAGAGTTGCTCAACAGGCATCTCGACGGCGAGGAGATCGCGCCCGTCGGTGGTGCGCGGCCGCGTTCTGCTGTCGGCGGCGCGTCTGCCTGTCAAGCGCGTGAGAATGACAGTCTCGTTATCGACGATTCTATTCGCGATCTCGAATATAAACTTGCAAAATGCTGTAATCCGATACGTGGCGACGAGGTGTTCGGTTTTGTGACGGTCAATTCGGGCATCACAATTCACCGCTGTAATTGCCCGAACGCCGCGCGTCTGCGGGAGCAGTATCCCTACCGCGTGCAGGCGGCGCGCTGGCGGGAAGGAGCGGTGCGTGAGGGTGCATTTCAGGCCACAATCCGCATCGTGACCGACAATATCGCGGGCATCATCAACAAGGTGACGGAAGTCATTGCGCAACAGATGAGCGTCAATATCCGCTCGATGAGCATCGCGCCGGGTGGGCGCGGCGAATTATCGGGCACGATAAATATCGAGGTTACTAATACGCGCATTGTAGATGCGGTGGTGTATAATATCCTGAAAATCAAAGGAGTACAGCGTGCGCACAGAGTGAACAATTGAGAGCCACAAACTTGAAGATTTTATATAAAATATTAGGCTTGCTTATGGTCGGACTTGCGTTTTTGGGGGCGGTCTTGCCGTTACTGCCAACGACGCCGCTACTACTGTTGGCACTGTGGTTTTTTTCGCGGTCGTCGGAAAAACTCCGATATTGGCTGCTTAATAACCGTATGTTCGGCAAATATTTGGATGACTATACGAAAGGGCGCGGCATTCCGATGCGGGTGAAAGTGGTGGCGCTCGCCATGCTTTGGGCGGCAATCAGTTACTCGGCGCTGTGGGTTGTTAATGCACTGTGGGTCAGTGTATTGCTATTCCTAATAGCGATCGGTGTGACGATACATATTTTGAAACTGAAAACGAAAAGGACGAAGCGTATAGTGGTACTCGTACCGACCGAAGGCGAGGCAGCGACGTTCGCCGAGGAGTTCGATGTCAGTTTTGTCGATGCCTGGCGTTGGCGCGATATGACACGCAAAGGTGCGGTGTCGGTTGTCGTCGGCGGAGTGGGAATGGCCGAGACGGCGGCGGCGGTGGTGCTGATTGTGAGCGGTGGACGACGCAGGCAGCGGCCTGATATGATAATCCTTGCGGGAATCGCGGGCGCATTGCCGGCGAGTGGTCTCACAGCGGGTGATTGCGTTGTCGTAACTTCGCAACGCGTGGGCGATCTCGGAGCAATGCGCGAGGGCGCGTTTACCCCGCTCTATGAGCGCGAATATATTGGCGGAGATGTGCCGCGAATTTTGCCTGTCGCAGCAGGATTGACCGTGAATTGCGCCGGTAGTAAGGCTAATATCGCTCATGTGGCGCAAATAGAAAACATGGAGGGTGCGGCTTTTTTTGCGGTATGCGATGCGTTCGGTGTGCCGTTTATGGAGGTGCGCGCCGTGTCGAATCTGACGACCGACTGCCGCAGCGAGTGGCAAATCGACAGGGCCGTGCGCGCGCTTGCTGCCGGAGTGAAGAAAATATTAGATGAAATTAACGGTTAATATTTCGCCCTGCCCGAACGACACGTTCATTTTCTACGCCCTGCTGCACGGGCGGGTAGAGACGGACGGTGTGGAATTCAGCGCGGATTTCGCCGACATAGAACGACTTAACTCGCTGGCAATCAGCGGTAAAGCAGACATAATCAAGGTGAGCTATGCGGTACTGCCGCAAATCGCAGGCGATTATAAAATACTCGAAAGTGGCGGTGCGGTCGGGCGCGGAAACGGGCCGTTATTAGTCGCGCGAACTACTGACATAGACCTTGCGGACAGCACGATGCGAATCGCTGTGCCGGGTTTGCATACGACAGCTAACTTGTTGATAGACAGAATGTATCCGCACCTCACAGACCGTACACCCATGCTTTTTTCGGAGATTGCTGATGCGGTTGCCGACGAGCGATTTGACGCGGGAGTGCTCATCCATGAGGGACGATTTACGTATGCCGAACGCGGATTGCAGCTTGTCGTCGATCTCGGTAACGAGTGGGAACGCCGTACTGCGCTGCCGTTGCCGCTCGGTGCGATAGCAGTATCACAGCGTTTGCCTGCGGCCGTGCAGAGGGCGATAGGGCGCATGGTTGCTGAGAGTGCGCGCTATGCATTGGCGCATCCGGAAGAGCCATTAGAGTTCGTACAACGACATGCGCGCGAGATGTCACCGAGAGTTATCGAGAACCATATATCGCTGTTTGTCAATGAGTTGTCTGTTTATATCGGCGATGAAGGCCGTCGTGCGGTTACGGCGCTGACGGGCATTGGCGATGATATTTTTGTAAAATAATGGTCTATGCGGCATATGAACGAAATCGACAAAATACTCGATCGGTTGGCGGCCGAAGATAATCTACGGACGTTGCGCACCATAGCTGCCGACGGGCGATTTGTCGAGCATGACGGGCGGCGGTACGTGAACCTTTCGTCGAACGATTATCTCGGCATCGCCGCCGACGTGACGTTGCAGCACGAGTTTTTCGAGACTTTGCGGGAGGGGGCAGGTGAGCGTTTTGTGATGGGCAATCCGTCATCGCGGCTTATAACCGGTAATAGCATGGATTACAGTGAGTTAGAGACTGCGTTGGCTGCGCTTTATTTTGGTAAAACGGCGCTCGTGCTCGGCAGCGGATACCTTGCAAACGCGGGCGTGTTGCCCGCTATCGTGGCGAAAAACGACCTCGTGTTGGCCGATAAGTTGGTGCACGCCAGCATTTTAGACGGTCTGCGGCTATGCGGGTGCGAATGGCGACGGTTCGCGCACAACGATATGGAGCATCTCGAAGGCATACTGCGGCGTGAGCGAGGACGTTACGGGCGCGTATGGGTCGTGACGGAGTCGATTTTCAGCATGGACGGTGACCGTGCGCCGCTTGTCGAACTTGTCGCGTTGCGGCGACGTTACGACCTGAACCTTTACCTCGATGAGGCGCACGCTTTCGGTGTGTGTGGTAACAACGGAGCGGGATGCGCCGCTGCGCAAGGACTTGATAATGAGATAGATGTGATTGTAGGAACGTTCGGCAAGGCAGTGGCATCGTATGGGGCGTTCGTCGCCGTTGCACCTGTGGTGCGCGAGTTACTCGTAAATCGAATGCGCACGCTGATTTTTGCGACCGCACTGCCACCCGTCGTGTTGCAATGGACGCGATTTGTGGTCGAGCGTTTGGCTCTTTTCGACGACCGACGCGCTCATTTACAGCGACTTACGGCGATGATTGCGCCTGCGGCAGGCGAGTGTGCCGAAGATATGACGCAAATCGTTCCGATCATGGCGGGCAGCAACAGTGCGGCCTGCGAGATTGCGGAAAAGATGCGCAAGGAAGGGTTTTGGGTCACGCCGATCCGCCATCCTACCGTTCCGCGCGGCAAAGCGCGCGTGCGCCTTTCGCTCACCGCCACGCTCATGGAAGATGACATTGAGAAACTGTTAAAAATACTATAACATGAAAAAGATAATTAATAATTCACTCTCGCGTATACCGAGTTGGCTGTCGAGCAAAATTTCGGTGTTCATATACATTTTCCTGTTCGGCTATCTCGTGATTTTTGCACTGATCGCCGTTCTGGTCCCATGGCTGAATCCTTATGCCCCATCGGATGGCGCGCAACTCGTACTCGGAAATTACACTAACGTTCTGAGCGCATTGGGAGCGTCGATCGCCGCCGGCAGCGGTATAGCGATACATGACAAGGTAAAAGCCATGCACGAACGGCATCGCAAGCTGCATGATTCCATCGACGAATTGCACCGGAAAATAGACAGGCTCTCCGCCGAAAAACAGTGACCTGCTGCACGCAAAGTGTATGGACACGGAGAATAAAAGACAATAAATCACGTGCACATGCGCTCGGCGACGAGCAGTAGCGGGTGATAGGTGAGGGTGATGCCATCGTTGCCGGGCGAATCGGGCATGTCGGGCGTGGGGAACATGATGCGGTAGCGTTCTTCGAAGTCGTCCATGCGACCCGGATTCCAGCCGGTTTTCTTTATAGAGTTGATACCCAACGACTTAATATAGCGCAATACGTCGCGCGGCGTAGCAAAAACGAGTGTCTCGGTATATTCTTCCGCATGTAGGATACGCATTCCGGTGCGCTCGAACAAGACGCATAATTCACTGAGAGACAGATAATTAAGCCCTTCTCCGGTCGTCGCCCGTATTTCACGGAAATTTTCGGGACCGAATGTCGAAAGCAACAGTCGCCCGCTTGGCGCAAGCGCGCCCGAAATGCGTTGTGCAAAACGCTCCATGTCCTCGAACCATTGCACCGTCGATGCCGATGCCACGAGGTCGAGCGCGTCGGGATAGTCGAGCCGCTCGGCATCGCCCCATAGGTATTCTATTTGAGTATCAGCGACTTGCGGCGTAATAAACGGTTCTACGGCCGGCGTGAGATCGTTTACGAACCACTTTGCATGCGGCCATTGTTCTATAAGGCAACGCGTCAGAAATCCCGTTCCCGCGCCGATTTCCAATCCGCGACGCACTTCGTGCCCGCAACCGCACAATTCGGCCAGCCGTGCGCATATACGACGCTGAACATCAGCGAGTTCGTCGTATGTGTGCAGGCTCGCCTCGAAGCGCTCGCGAATCAGTTCTTTGTCTCTATCTGTTGTCAATTTCCCGCAAAATTATGTCCGCGTCGGCGAATGGATAATGCGGCAAAGGTCGCAATTCCGCATGCTGCCGCCAATACCGCAACATATTCTCAGGCGGAAAAATCGCGTCGTATGCACCCACAACAGCCTTGTCCCATGCGATTGAGGAGTATTGCGTTTTCTCCGCAAGTGCTTTAAGCTCAGCGAGTTCGTCGATATCGGCATGCAAACCGCGCGGTGTGAACTCTTTTTTATAGAATTCACCATATGCGCGGCGGTTGAATTCATCCGATCCTGCATTGGCAAGTGCCTTTTGTGTCGCCACGAACCGCCGCCGTCCGATGCCCGTTTCGTCGTCGAGAGGCAGCGGCGTACCGTTCAGCGCAACGGCGCGTGTGAATTTCGTGTCACCGAAAATACATTCCGCTGCAACAATGCCCAAACTCCACGCGAATAAAAACCGTTCACCGTAAGCCTCGATCTCCGCAAGTTCCGCCTCGCTAAGTGGCTCTATATCACGGTGATCGCACACTACAAGCACGTCTGCGTGGAGCAATTTTGCAACATGCTCCACGACCGCCGGCCCCGCTCCCCAGCCAAGTACAAAAATGACAAGTTGCCGCTCACCGGTACGTCGCAGCCAGTGTTTTTCCATTGTTGTGTTAAAAACTTGTTTTATCGTTGCGTTCTTGAAGCTACAACCTAAAATTAATCGTCATTGCGAGCATAAAAGGCGAAGCAATCTATCGGTTTCTTTCTGGATTGCTTCGGGTTTGACAACCCTCGCAATGACGATTGCACGGCTCACAACACGTGCGCGTCAAAGCGACCCCACGAAATTATCTTCTTCGTAATTCTTTGCCAGGCCGCCCTCAGCAGTCTCTTTGTAGAGGTGTGGCAGGTCGTGGCCGGTCTCTTTCATCACCGCCACCACACGGTCGAAACTTATGCGGTGCTTGCCGTCGGAAAACATGGCATAAATATTGGCGTCGAATGCGCGCGCCGCCGCAATGGCGTTGCGCTCGATGCATGGTACTTGCACAAGCCCGCAAACGGGATCGCACGTAAGGCCCAAATGGTGCTCCAAAGCCATCTCCGCAGCATATTCGATCTGTGACGGAGTACCGCCGAATAGCTGGCTCGCCGCTGCTGCCGCCATCGCACATGCCACGCCGATCTCACCCTGACACCCTACCTCCGCGCCCGAAATCGAGCCGTTGGTTTTCACCACGTTACCGAACAACCCGGCTGTCGCCAATGCACGCAGGATGCGAATGTCGCTGAAATCGCGCGAGGTTTTAAGATGATAGAGAATGGCCGGCAGCACGCCGCTTGCACCGCATGTGGGCGCTGTGACTATCTGTCCTCCGGAGGCATTTTCCTCCGACGTCGCAAGTGCGTAGGCGTACAATTTCCCGCGGCTTGCCATTGCATCGGTGTGGCCTTTCGCCTTCACGAAGTACGTCGCCGCCTTGCGCCGCACACCGAGTCCACCGGGGATTACGCCTTCTTTTTCAAGCCCGATCTCTATCGTACTGCGCATCGTCTGCCAAACGGTGTCGAGATATTGCCAGATTTCCGGTCCCTCGTAATGCTCCACGTACTCCCAATAGCTTGTGCCGTAATCGTAGCACCAGTCTTCGATCTCCTTGATTGTCGTGAGCGGGTAAATGCTGTCGGCTTTGATGCACGGCGTGTGTTCATTGGCCAGCGCACCGCCGCCGATGCTGTATATCATCCACTCATCGATGACCGCGCCGTTTTTGAACGCCTCGAACTTCATTCCGTTCGGGTGAAAAGGCAAAAACACGGCCGGCTGCCACACAAGCTCGGTCGGCGCTAGCGGTTCGAGTATGTCGAGTATCGCCTTATCGGTCAAGTGTCCTTTGCCCGTTGCGGCGAGGCTGCCGTAGAGCGTTACGCGGTAACCGTCGGCCGTAGGGTTTTTCCCCGAAAACGTGATGGCCGCCTTACGCGGGCCTATGGTGTGGCTGCTCGACGGGCCGTTACCGATCTTGTAAAGTTCTCTCAGTGATTCCATGCCGTGATTCTACTGTAAATGAAAAACCTAACAAAGATACGAAAAGACTTTGGACCACAGAAAGACTTGGACGAATAAAGTAAGTGCTCAGAAATCTTTCGTCATTCTAACATTCCGAAACATAAACGGATTGCTGCTTATAATGAGCGGCAATCCACTTTTTATGGTCAGACCTCTTATCTCGACTTCCTCCGTTACGGCGAACGAATACCTTGCAGCGAAGTTTTCAGAGGTATTTTCGGGCGTAAAATTGGCAAACAGTTTCGGTCCCTGATAACCGTCTGTCGGGTTCATATCGTGGATTACAAGCCCATCGATCGTTATTTTTCCCGGCATGAAACACGGATATCCGAAATCATGTTGCCCGGTGTTTCGTCCGGCGATCAAAACGGCATCTGCTCTTCGTCCGGCGGACGGAATATATACGCAATTGCGTATAACGATATCGCCTTCGAACGTGCTGCCGTAATCTTCGCGCAGATTGATAAAACTCCAACCGTTTACTTTCGTATTCTCCATCAAAAACACTCCGCTGCCGATGAGATTAACGCCCTGATGACCGATACTTGAGTTTTTTATGGTAGCGTTTGCAACACCTTTGTGAGCATCGAAACGTGAAAATTCAACAGAGTCCCAAATGAGATTTTTTGAGTAGTTGGAAGCGAAAATTCCCCAAAATGTCCGGTCGTTAATATCATTTGTCTGGCGGGAATTTCTAACCGTTACATTAGCAGCTCTATTGACATGCAAATCATACGTTCCCATCGCGACCGGAGTACCGGCTCTGCCTATGGTTTGATACGTCTTACGTCCGGTGAACACGCAGTTTTGCACGGTAACATCAGAGCAGTTCGATATGTCGATAAAAGCTCTGTACGGAGCGCCATGATCGAGTTCTCCTGTAACTGCATGATATACGCCATCGATAACCACATTTGAACGCATTACGCCTATACCGCGATTATAATACCAACTTCCGTCTGTACCCCGATTGGCAATCGTTGCGATCTCTTCCTGATTGGCGATCGTTGTGAAATGTCCGCCTTTAACGGTCAGCGTCTCCGAATCGATGGGATACGCAACCATTGAAGTGATGGTATCGAAATCCCAAAGAATCGGAGTTTCGGGGGCCACATTGCCGTTCTTATCGACCACAAAAATATCGGTCTGCGGCGAACCCTGATCTACATTCGGTCCCATACGGATATAGCGCATGGTATTGTTGTCCATAGCGACTATAAAAGCATCGTGAAGCAGCGACAAATCAAGTTTTCGCTGCCCTTTTTTCAGCGTTTTCACGGTGGTTATTTCTACCGTAGGAGCGCTCGGCACAATGTTGAAAACATTCTTTCGGTGATTTTCAACATTAACGTCATCTATGATGAATCCGGCATTACTCCAATCGGTGTTGGTTTGTATGATGGCTGTTTGGTCTGAACCGCCGATATAATAAGTCGCGCCGTAGTCTGCCCGGACGGGCAGCCCGGCTTCATTAGCGGCGGCATGTGCCCTCACAATGGCGGCTAAATCGTCGGTTACGCCATCGCCAACAGCGCCGTATTCACTATAATAGATAACATCTTTCAAAGTGGCGGATGCTTTCAGTGCTTGCATGCCTCCGAAAAGCAATCCGACGGATATGCAAAAGATCATTTTTTTCATTATATTTTTATTTTGCAAAGACTTGAACTTACAATTTTATGTTGTGATGTTTAAGTGTCGATCAAAATCTGACAGTCGCGATAACGGGCTTGTGGTCGGAATAGGAGATACCGGCGGGCGATGAATAACCGAGCGTCTCGATGTCGCGCGAGTGGAGAATATAGTCGATGCGGAACAGATTGAACATGCCTTGATAGGTGCTCGGTGCACCCGTGCCGCGTTCGACGAACGTGTCGGCGAGCCGTCCGCGCATCGTGCGGTAGACGTACGACATCGGCGTGTCATTGAAATCGCCGCAAACGACTACACGGCGCACAGGCGTGGCGGCGTGGATCAGCGGCGCGAGCGAGTCGGCCTGTGCCGCACGCACTATGAAATTGCGGCGCAGCTTGCCGACGATCGAACGCACGCGCTCTTCGCGCGAGACCTCGCCGTCGTTGGCCAGAAACTCCTGATTCATAATATACTCGCGGTCGGAACGGTCGAGCGATGTTGTTTGCAGGTGGCAATTAAATACCCTCACCGTGTCGCCGGGTCGCAGCAGCACATCGACCCATTGCGCCGAGTTGGTCGTGTTTTCGAAATCGACGACGCCCGATCCTACTATACGGTAATTGCTGTAAACAGCCAGTCCCCAGCCGCCGCCCGCACTGTTCGTGATTTTGTAATTCACCCTGTTGTAAGGCATTCCGAGCAGCGAGTCGATGCGCGGTTTCTGGTCGGCAGTAATGCTTTGGAACTCTTGCAGGCAGAGAATGTCGGGGCGCGTGCGTGTTATGAATGCCGCAATACTGTCGAGCGTCGACGTGAGTTCGTCGCCGCTCTCGGTCAAAAACCCCGCGACGTTGTAACTCATTATGACCGATGACCTTCGGCGGTCAGGTTCGTGGTATGTTTTGCGCAGCGTGGGCTTGAAAAACAGCGAGATCCACCCTGCGCCAATGAGCAGAACCACGAGCGGAATCAGCGCGCGGCGTTTCCAGCGCACGACCCAATAGAGCGCCAAAACGATGTTCGCGACATATAAAATCGGCGCGGCGAGTCCTGCAAACGCGAAAAACCACGCGTCGGCGGGGTGTACCCACCGCGCGGCGTAGGCGCACACGAGCAATACCGCCGCCACCATCGTCACCAACAGCATCGCGAAATCGAAGATGCGCAGCAAGCCGCCTGCACTTCTGTTATCGTCGTGCGAATATGTGTTTCGGCTGAAATCCACCTGATTTCATAATTACGAGTTTCGCGGTAGCCAATAAACCACGCGCGCGTGCCATTGCAGGTTTGACCCGCAATCTCTGCCGTCATTGCGAGCCTGAAAGGCGAAGCAATCCAGTATCCATTTTCTTTCTGGATTGCTTCGGGCCTCATGCCCCTCGCAATGACGATTTGTAAACTACGCGCGCGTGTTCGTCATTGACGCTACCGTTTGGCCTGTTTACTCAAATATTTACACACGCGTTTGGCGAACGTCGGCCCGCCGTAGATAAAGCCCGTAAAAATCTGCACCAGACTTGCGCCCGCGTCGAGCATACGCTGTGCGTCCTGCGGGGTCATAATCCCGCCCACGCCTATGATGTGATAGCGCCCCCCCGACCGTTTATGCACACGCCGGACAACCTCTATCGCGCGCTGCGTCAGTGGCGCGCCGCTCAGGCCGCCGTTCCCGAGACGCTCTACCTTCGCGTGCGGCGTATGCAGCCCCGCACGCGAAGTCGTGGTGTTCGTCGCCACGATACCGTCGAGCGGGGTAGGGAGTACGGTGTCGATCATCGCGTCGATCTCTTCGTTCGGCAGGTCGGGCGAAATTTTCAACAATATGGGGCGGTAGACCGCCTGCTGCTCGCGATAGGCGAACATCGGTTCGAGGATCGCCAGCACTCCGTCGCGGTTTTGTAACGCCGTGATATCCTTTACGTTAGGGCAACTGACGTTCACTACGAAGTAATCGCCGAGGTGGTAAAGATTACGGAAAAGTTTCAGGTAATCGTGCGGCGCTTCGTCGTTCGGGGTTGCCGTGTTTTTGCCCAGATTCACGCCCAGCACGATATTCTCGCTCGCTTTGCGCCGCACAAGATTCTCTATCATATTCTCCAACCCCTCGTTGTTGAACCCCATGCGATTTATCAGTGCGCGGTCTTTCGGCAGGCGGAACGAGCGCGGCTTAGGGTTGCCGGGCTGGGCTTTCGGCGTCACCGTACCCACCTCCACGAACCCAAATCCGAGTCCGGTCATCTCGCGGTAGAGGTCGCCGTTCTTGTCGAATCCGGCCGGAAGGCCTATGGGATTAGGGAATTTTATTCCGAACACCTCGCGTTCGAGGTCTTTGCGGCGGTATGAGTAGATCGCGCGCAGGAATTTGCGTCCGCCCGGCAGTCGGCACAGCGTGCGCAGATTCCAGGCGATTACATGATGTATCGTCTCCGGTGAAAAGAGGAAAAACAACGGGCGGAAAAAGTATTTATACATTGCGTATGCAGGTTTTCGTAATTAGAATCCATTCAAAATTATGTCATCCGGCAGGTTGGAAAACACACGCGTGTGTTATTCCTCTTCAAATTCTCCGCGCGCGGCGACATAACTGTCCCATTTGCCGAGAACAGCCTGAAAATCCGGCGGCAGCTCGCTCTCGAAATAAACGCGCTCGCCGCTCACGGTATGCATGAACCCGAGACTGCGCGCATGCAACGCATGACGCGGTATCAGCGCAAAGCAATTCTCCACGAACTGTTTGTACTTGCTGAACGTCGTACCTTTGAGTATGCGGTCGCCGCCATAGCGTTCGTCATTGAAGAGCGGATGGCCCTGCCATTCCATATGGACGCGGATCTGGTGCGTGCGTCCCGTTTCGAGCCGCAACTCCAAAAGCGTAACATAGCCGTAACGCCGCAGAACCCGATAATGCGTCACCGCATGTTTGCCGTCGCTCCCGTCCGCGAACACCGCCATTTTCAGCCTGTCGCGATGACTGCGCCCAATGTTGCCCGTTATCGTGCCCTCGTCCTGGTCGAAGTTGCCCCACACCAGCGCGACGTAACGCCGCTCGATGCTGTGGTCGAAAAATTGGCGCGCCAGCTTTGCGTGCGCCCGCTCGTTTTTCGCCACGACCAGCAACCCCGACGTATTTTTGTCGATGCGATGCACCAATCCCGCGCGCATATCGCCCTCCTGAAACAGCGGCAGTTCACGCAGATGCCACGTGAGCGCATTGACCAGCGTGCCCGAATAGTTGCCATGCCCCGGATGCACCACCATGCCCGCTTCCTTATCCACGACGATGATATCGTCGTCCTCGTAAGCGATTTTCAGAGGGATATTTTCAGGCAGAATTTCGACGACGCGGCGCGGATAAGGCATCACCACCGTCACGCGGTCGAGCGGTTTCACCTTGTAATTCGACTTCACCGCCGTGCCGTTTACAAGTATATTCCCGCTCTCGGCGGCGGTCTGGATGCGGTTGCGCGACGCGCCCTCGATCCTTGCCGTCAGGTATTTATCCACGCGCAACAGAGCCTGCCCCCGGTCTACGGTCACCGCAAAGTGCTCGTAAAGTTCGTCCTGCTGCTCCTCTTCGCCCTCGCAGACGGGAGAATATTTCTCGTGTTCGCTGCTCATAATCAGTAATGAATCCTCCCCCTCCTTTTCCAATAGAACAGGATAAGGAAGCCCCACAGCGCGCCGCCGAGGTGGGCGAAATGAGCGACATTGCCTCCCCTGCCGGACACACCGAGGAACAGCTCTATCACGGCGACGACAATCACAAAATACTTGGCTTTCATCGGGATAGGCGGGATGATCATCATCACCATGCTATTGGCGTGCATCATGCCGAACGCCACCAGAAGGCCGAAAATCGCACCCGACGCACCGATAGTCGGAGTTCGCATCAGGTTCATCGCCCCAGCAAAATTGCCGGCCGCCGCATACGCGTTCATTTCTAACCACATGACTCCCAGATGGATAGCTGCCGCGCCGACTCCGCACAGCAGGTAGTAGGTCAGGAATCGCCGCGAGCCGAGGTCGTGCTCCACCGTGCGTCCGAACATCCAGAGCATGAACATGTTAAAGAGCAGGTGCGTCGTATCGACCTGTACGAACATGTAGGTCAGCGGCTGCCAGATCCTGAAAAACGGGCTGCTCGGATAGAACAGCGCCAGTTGCGGCCATATCTCCTGTGCCGCCGGCAGCATTCGCACCGCCATGAAAATCAACCCGTTGATAATCAGCAGGTTCAGCACCACTGGCGGCATGTTGTAACTATGAGTTCCTCTCATTTTTTATATAACGTTTTTTGTTGTCGTCGTGAGCTTGATCCACGATATTATTTTCCAATCAACTTACCTATTTCTTCCTCTGCGATCGTTGTCATTATCGGATTTCCGGCGGGGGTGAAGCTCGGATCGGCGGTCGCGTTCAGAGCGTCGATAAGCGCGGCGATTTCCTCACGCGTCATCGTGCGATTGCGCGAATGTGCCGCACGGCGGGCCATATTCGCCGCGAGTCTGTGGCGGCGAATGTCGGAGGCTGTCCGGTCGCCCTCGTCGCGCAGCGTGTCGAGCAGGTCATATACCAATTCTTCGACGTTGCATGTCGCCAGGTCGGCAGGCAGGCCCGTGATTTCGGCCGTGTGTTGGTCGCGCAGGACGATATCGAATCCGAATGCGGCAAAATCGGCGGTGTGCGCGGCCAAAAGCCCCGCGTCGTCGAGCGACAGCATCAGCCTTTCGGGGAACAATAATTGCTGGCTCACCGCGCTGCCGTGCGCGAGCATTCCCGTGTAACGGTCGTAGAGCACCGCCTCGAAAGCACGGGGTAAATCGATGAGGGTCAGCGCATTGCCGCCTATCGCCACAGCGGCATACCGTACGCCGAGCGGTAGGGCCATGTTGGGGTCGCATGTCGTAACGCCGCTTTCGAAAAGAGTCTGCGGTGCGTCTTCACCATCGATAAATTCCAACGCCGAGATTTCGAAATCGTCGCTGACGGTCGAGTTCACAGCCGAAAAATCGGGCGACGCCACGCGCGCAGGGCGATGATCGTCGGTGTATTTTTCGAAAGGATTGAAATCAGGGTTAGCCTTGATGCTCGGCATTTTATACGTAACATTTGCTGCGCTGTTCTGTTTCAGAGCGGGGATTTCGACCGACGCATCGACATCGAAATCCATAGCCGGAGTTACGCCCGCCCGCGCCAGCGATTCGCGCACCGCCGCATTTATGATTTGCCATATCTCCGCCCCGTTCTCGAACTTCACCTCCGTTTTCTGCGGATGGACATTCACGTCGATATGATCACTTGCAACCGTAAGATACAGAAAATAAGACGGTTGCGTGTTCGGCGCAACGAGTTTGGCAAAGGCCGACATCACCGCTTTATGGAAATACGGACTTTTGAAATAACGTCCGTTCACGAACAGGAATTGCTCCTTGTTCGTCTGCCGCGCCGTCGCAGGTCGCCCCACGAACCCTTCGACGCGCACGATCGACGTATCGGCATCGACATCCAGCAGGTTGCGCGCCACGCTCTTGCCCACTATATCGATGACACGCTGTTTCAACGTCGCCGGAGCAACGCGCGACAACAGCGCATCACCGTCGTACAGCGCAAAACCCACGTCGGGATTACACAACGCAACGCGCTGATACTCAGCCGTTATATGCCGCGCCTCGGTCGAGCTTTTATCCAGAAAACGCCGCCGCGCCGGTACGTTATAAAAGAGATTGCACACCGTGAATTGCGACCCCGCAGGGCAACTCACGGGCTGCGTGCCGATGAACCGGCTGCCGTGTATCTCGGTCTGCGTGCCCAGCTCGTCGCCCTCGCGCCGCGTGCGCAGCTGCACCTCCGCCACCGATGCTATCGACGCCAGCGCCTCGCCGCGAAAACCGAACGTCCCGAGCCGGTAGATGTCCTCCACGCTCGCGATCTTGCTTGTCGCGTGGCGGTCGAACGCCAGCCGCGCATCGACGGGCGACATGCCGCAGCCGTCGTCCACAACGCGGATCATCGCCCGTCCGCCGTCGCGGAAGCACACCGTAACGTTCCGCGCGCCGGCATCTATGGCATTTTCCATCATCTCTTTCACTGCCGAAGACGGACGATTGACCACCTCGCCTGCCGCGATTTGGTTCGCCACGAACTCAGACAGCAACCTTATGCTCCCAGCCATCGTTCGAGGAAAAGTCTGATAATATCGGTCGTCACGATCCACCACGTAATGAGGCCTATGACCACGAGCGCGACGATCAGCGCAAGGTTCGATTTGCGCTTTTTCTGCATCTTTGTCGAGCCTATGCCGCGCCTCGCTTTGATGCTGGTGTTCAGATACTTGCCCGGAACATATGCGGCCTTGCGCTCTTCGTCGGTGAGGTGTCGCTCGTTATGATCCACGCCGAGCACCTGCTTTTTGCGAAGTTCACGCTGTTCTTTTTCGGGATCGAAATATCGTGGTTTGTAGTCGAATTGCCGCGGTTTGCGATTCCACACTCTGCCTAAGCCAATCATAATAATGTTCAATTAGATTACGCAAAGATAACGTTTTTCGGTGGCTTTTTCGCATCTGAATTATCTATACTATCGATGAAACACCAACTGAAATATCGTCCGAAATATCCATCATCGCATTTATCAGATATACGCGGCTGAACGACGCGATATCCTGAACGGATACATCCCGCTCCCGAATCGTTCCGCGCGCCAACAGCGATGCGCGTTTAGTCCCCGCGAGCAGATATGTTTTCGGGGTGAACAGTTCTCCCGCCGCTGTCGCGAAAACGAGATTGGCGAATGAGCTGTCTGTCACCCGACCTCTCCTGACGATAATTATATCGTCGGCGTCGGCCCGCCGCCCGAACAGTTCGTTCAAACGATTCCGGTCGGCGGACTTATATTCGTATTCTATCTCATCGTCTTCCACAATCCGCAGCGAACGAATTTTTTTCGGCCGGTATGCATGAAACTCGGTAGCGATAATATCGTAAGAGTATAACACCCGGCATTTTACCCTTTCATCGCGAAGGTGGGGCGGCATCGAGAGCGGATCGACGACAAGCTCCGGCGCAGTGCCGAAATGATGCATGGCAGTTCGGCGCATCCTTTCACGGTGAAGTTCGAAATTACAGACTGCGCCGTTCTCGATTCTTATGGTTTCGACGAAAATGTCATTCACGCCGGGTTTGGCTAAAAGCTCGTTCATGCGAATGGGAGGTATATCTTGTTCAGTACCTCGTCGTACTCCCGCTCGCAAATGCTGTCGGCCGTCACCCCGCCGCCGCTTCTGAAATATGATTTCCCCTTGCTGTCCTGCTCGATGAAGCGGATAAGAACAGCTGAATCCAGCTCCCGCCCGTCGAAATAACCCGCAACGCCGCAGTAAAAACCGCGCTCTCTGCCCTCTATATCGTGAAGGATTTCGGCCGCGCGCTGCTTGGGAGTTCCGGCGATCGAGCCTGCGGGCAACAGCGAAAAAATAATATCGCCCATACGTTGCAAATAGTCGGGGGGCAGGTCGCCGACGATTTCCGAGCTGACCTGCAACAGGTCTTTCCGATTTGTCCGCAATCGGTCGATATACCTGAACCGCACGGCACGCACGTTGTCGGCAATAGGGCGCAATTCGTCGCAGAGCAGCGTGACCGTTGCGCCATGTTCGGCAATTTCTTTCGGATCGTTCAGGATGATCTGCTCCGCATCGGGAGTGGCGGCATCTATCGTCCCTTTCATCGGGTTTGCGGAAATCACTCCGTCGGCGATGCGCACGAACCTCTCAGGCGAGAAGCAAACGAACCTGTCCGGAATATATATCTGATACGACGACTCGCTGAGGGCGAATATCTCCTCCAAAGAGAGATTTGTCTCGATCTCTGTCCGCTCCGTGAGATTTGCCAGCGCTATCTCGCCGTTTGTCAGATGCTTGTGCAGCTTATCGAACTTGCGCTTGTAGTCCGCCACAGAGTTGGGCCTGACGGCGAATTGCACTTTTTTATCGAGTGACTTTGGAAATGGCTTGTTTTGCACAGTCGGGAATTTGTAGAATACTTCCGACCGGTTCGGCGGGTCTTCGACAAGGTAGCCCTCCGTTCGTTCGTAGTTTATCACAAACAAAAATGACTGCGCATCGGCGCACAGTCGGTTCATTCTGTCCCTGAGCAAAGACAGGTCGGTATAGTACATCTACTTGGTTTTATGTGTTTTGTAATTGCGGGCTTGTTCCGCAATCTTACTTACTCGTCATTGCGAGCCTGGAAGGCGAAGCAATCCAGTGTCCATGTTTTTTCTGGATTGCTTCGGGTCTGACGACCCTCGCAATGACGCACGCGCTATAACAACTCCTACTTCCTACTTTTCAGGATTTCCCTCACCACATCGCCGGTAACGTTACCCGCTTCGCCCAATCGTGCGCCGCGTGCATTGAACCGCTCCACGATCTCTTCAATGGTCTCCTCGCCGATGCCCGCCTCCGAAAGGCGCGTCGCCAGCCCCAGCGAACGGAAGAATTCTTCGGTGCGCTTTATAGCCTCTTCGATACGCTCGTCCTCGCCACCGGTGTTCAGTCCGAAAACGCGCGACGCATATTGCAGCAGTTTTCCGTGCTTTTGTTCGCGCAGCACGCTCATCGTGCCCGGCAGGACTATCGCCAGCGATGCGCCGTGAGTGATTCCGTGCAGCGCCGTGAGTTCGTGGCCGATCATGTGCGTCGCCCAGTCCTGCGTCACGCCCATGCGGATGAAGTCGTTCAGCGCCAGCGTCGCCGAGAGCATAAAATCGGCCATCACGTCATAGTCGTGTTGGTTTTTGCGAATGAGCGGCGCAATCTCCAACACCGTGAGCAACAGCCCCTCCGCCCAACGGTCCATCACGCGCGATTGCCCCGTGGTGGTAAGATATTGCTCCATCACGTGGACATAAACGTCGGCCAATCCTGCGGCGATCTGCTCGGGAGGCAGCGAGAAAGTGGTTTCAGGGTCGAGTACCGAAAACTCGGGATAGCGCGTGTAGAACGCATATTTCTCGTGCGTCTCAGCGCGTGAGATAACTGCACCGCTGTTCATCTCCGACCCCGTTGCGGGCAGGGTCATCACCGATGCATAAGGGATGCTCCGCTCGGCTGTGCTTCGCTTCACGATATCCCACGCATCACCTTCATAAAGGATTCCGGCAGCGATCAGCTTCGTGCCGTCCAGGACCGACCCGCCGCCAACGGCCAGTATGAAGTTCACGCCTTCGGCCTTGCCTTGTGTTATGGCTTTGCTTAACGTCTCGACCGTAGGGTTGGGTTCGATGCCCCAGAATTCGGTGTAGACACGTCCCTCCAATGCTTTTTTGACCTGGTCGTACACTCCGTTCTTCCGCACGCTTCCGCCGCCGAACGTGATCATAAGCCGTGCATCGGCGGGTATCAGTTGTGCCAATTTCGCAATCTGCCCTTTGCCGAAAACCAGCTTCGTGGGGTTCTGAAAAATGAAATTTTTCATGGCTTTATAGTATTGAATAGACCTTAATGTTTTTCAGTGTGCAGCACACACGCGTGCTAATTCAGCACGGTGCGCACGGACAAGGAGGGAACGGCGGTGCGCACGGCGGCGGCAACTTCTTCGGCATCGAGCGACGTGCCGAAAGGCCCGACGATGAACATCGCGCCCGACCGCGAAATCTGGGCTTGGCTGTCGATACTCGTCACGGCTTCGCGCACCTCGTCGGGCAGTCCGCCCTCAATGCCGCCGATCTCGACGCGGTAACGCGCGCCGGTCGGCTTATCGTCGAGCACGAGTGGCGCGCCGTTCACCCAGACGACGATTTGCGCATTGCGGAAATTCTGCCGCCGCGCCAATGCGAGAGCCTCTTTCGCACGTCCGAATTCACCGATCGTACCGCCATAATAGACCCACCGCGAGCCGTCCTGCCGCACCGCGAGCGGATAAAGTCCGCGAAATACCGACACTGCCTGTCGCGCCGTATAGCTGCCCAACATGACACGATAAACCACTCCGCGCCGGTAGACCGTAAGTTCGGGGATCGGGTTGGCGGCGTTGTAACGAGCCGGACTGTGGACGGCGAGGTCTGCGAAATCGATGAACGACCGCTCTTCGACGACGATTGCGGGAGGCGGCGAAGAGATCGTGCTGTCGAACGCCGCTCTGAATGCTGCCGCTGCTTGCCGTAACGAATCGGCCGCCGTGCGCAGCCCCAGAATATCGGCAAGCGTTTGTTCATAGCTGAATATCAATAACTTCTGCAACAGATAATCGGTTATATCGCCTGATGCCGCACCGTCACGCAGTTGCGCCGCTTGTCCGCGCATATTGCGGCTTTCGGCCTCTAAGCGCGCCAACTCGCGCGAGCGGTTCTGCCTCTGTAACAAGTAGTTATATGAAAAAGATTTATTGTCGAAAATCGTGCTCCATACTTCGCCGAGCGAGTCGGAAATTGCGCGCGTTGCCGCGTCGAGTTCAAGAAAATCGGCGTAAAGAGGTTCTGCGTCAGCGGCGTTTCCGGCCGCCGCATAACGCGCCGCAAGAGCCGCAACCGCATCATAATTAACGAGATAACGTTGCAGGAGGTCGAGTGCCTTGCTTTCGGCTGCCTGCGCTGCCAGCAAGGCAGCATAATCACTCTCGCGCAACAAACGGCGGAAAACATCGTTGCGCACCAGGTCGGCAGGTTGTTCGCCGCCGCTTGCCGTCGATACTTCCTCGCCATCAGGTGTTCCGAGCGCGGCAATCCGCGCCGTAACTTGCTCCAAGCGGCTTCGCGTATCCGAAATATCGCTCTCCAACCGCAGAATTACCGTTCTCAGAGCGTTGCGCTCATCGGTCGTTGCCGTACGGAACTGCTCGCGCATGGTGTGAAGTGTGCGCGTCAGCGAGTCTGTGCGGTGTCGCAATTCGCGCTGCTGCACGCGGTCGTCTGCATGCACAACGGAGACAAACATCAAAAATATTATCGACAGCAACAATCTCATAAATCCAACCACAAATATAGGATATTATCTTCAAATAAAGTGCCAACGGCTATTTCGGGGAAATTTTTGGCAAACTCTCTATTGCATGTTTCAAAAAGATTCGCCTACTTTGCATTCTGAAAAACAGATTAATCCGCACGAGGCGGATTAGTAGAAAAATACCAATGCGAACGAGGCGGATTCACGAAAAAAGAATAAACCGAGATGAAGAACAAGTATATCGACCTGATCGAACAGACGTTCGAGTTCCCGCAGGACGGACTGGAAGTGATCGACGGAGACCTCAGCTGGCACGACGTTCCGCTGATGGATATCATCAAGCAGTACGGCACGCCGTTGAAGATAACATACCTGCCGAAGGTGTCGTCGCAGATTCAGCGCGCCAAGCGAATGTTCAACGTCGCGATGGCCAAAGTGGACTATCAGGGCGACTACAACTACTGCTACTGCACCAAAAGTTCGCACTTCTCGTTCGTGATGGAAGAGGCGATGAAGAACGACATACATCTCGAAACGTCGTCGGCCTACGACATTCAGATAATCAATTCGCTGTACGAGAACGGGACTATCGACAAAGACCGCTATATAATATGTAACGGCTTTAAGCGGCCGCAGTATGTGGAGTGGATAGGCGACCTGCTGGCCAAAGGGTTCGAAAATACGATACCCATACTCGACAACATGGAGGAGATCGATCTGCTGGACGACAACATCGGGCGCAAATGTAAGATCGGCATCCGCATCGCGGCGGAGGAAGAACCGAAATTCGACTTCTATACCTCGCGTTTGGGCATACGGTACAACGACATAGTGAAGTTCTACCGCGACAAAATAAAGTCGAACAAGAAGTTCGAACTGACGATGCTCCACTTCTTCATCAACACGGGCATCAAGGATACCGCGTACTACTGGAACGAACTCAATAAGTGTTTGCAGGTCTATTATGAATTGAAGAAGATCTGCCCGACGCTTAATAATCTGAACATCGGCGGCGGTTTTCCGATAAAGAATTCACTCGCTTTCGAGTACGAATACGAGTACATGACCGAGGAGATAATCGCGCAGATCAAGAGCTTCTGTACCCAGATGGAGATCGAAGAACCGCACATTTTCACCGAGTTCGGATCGTTCACAGTGGGCGAAAGCGGCGCAACGCTCTTCTCCATAATCAACCAGAAGCAGCAGAACGACCGCGAGAACTGGTACATGATCGACGGGTCTTTCATGACCTCATTGCCTGATACATGGGGCATCAAGCAGCGCTACATACAGCTGGCGGTGAACAACTGGGACAGGGAATATCACCGGGTTTTCCTCGGCGGGCTGACCTGCGACAGTGAAGATTACTATGCCGGCGAGGCGCACCAGAATGCTATTTTCCTTCCGAAACTCGTGCCAGGCGAGACGCAATATGTCGGATTTTTCCATACCGGAGCGTATCAGGAATCGTTGGGCGGCTTCGGCGGAATACAGCATTGCCTGATTCCCGCTCCCAAGCACATCATAATAGACCGCGAAAAAGGCGAAGTCGATGAATATTACACACGCCTCTTCGCCAAAGAACAGAGCTACCGCTCGATGATGAGGATTTTGGGGTATTAACGCACGCGTGTGGTTTCCACTCTGCCGGACACACATAGTGTGGTTTCCAGCCTGCCGGATGACATGCCATTAGAGGTTTTGCAGTCTCCGAGCCGCAATCTTGGTATTGATCGTCATCGCGAGCCTGAAAAGCGAAGCAATCCGGCATACATAGTGTGTTTTCCAGCCTGCCGGAAAAAATTCCGGATTGCTTCGGATCGTATAACGATCCTCGCAATGACGCAAACACGACGAAAGATTACAATTCGTTATGAAAACTCTTTAATATTCGATACTATCATGAGAAAATTTGCCGCCGGAGCTTTTATCGCTCTTCTGTGTCTTGTTGCGCACGCCGACGAGGCTGCCGCCCAGAGAAGAAACCAACAACCGCAACAGCCGACCGACCGTGAATACTGGGTCGAGCAGCTTTGCCTTATCGCCGAACCTGTGCTGTCGAGGATGAGTCGCGGCGAGTTGCAAAGAACTATGATCGTCGAGTACAGCCCCACGTGGGACGGACGTGACGCCCGCGTGGCATATATGGAAGCCTTCGGCCGCCTGATGGCCGGAATAGCCCCATGGCTCGCGCTGCCCGACGACGATACGCCCGAAGGTGTGCGGCGCAAGCAGATACGCGATTGGGCGCTGGCGAGTTATGCTCATTCGGTAGACCCCGAAAGCGCCGATTATCTGCTCTGGACCGGGCCTCAGCAAAGGCTCGTCGATGCCGCATATATAGCCCAGAGCTTCATTCACGCGCGGCAGGCCCTGTGGGAGCCGCTCGATGAAAAAACCAAACAGCGGTATATCGAAAAGTTTCAAAGCCTGAGGGCGGTAGTCGCTCCGTATAATAACTGGCTGCTGTTCCGTGCCATTGTGGACTCTTTTCTGCTGATGATAGGCGAGCAGCACGATGCCTTTGCGATCGACTTGACCGTGCGCAAAATCGGCGAATGGTATCTATCCGACGGCTGGTACAGCGACGGGTCGGAATTCGCGCTCGATTATTACAATTCTTTTGTTATCCACCCTATGTTGCTGGATGTCGTGGAGATATTGGCGGCCAACCGCAGGCGAACGCCCGTCGATCCCGACCTTGCTTTGCGCCGTATGCAACGCTATAATATCCTTTTGGAGCGTATGATATCTCCGGAGGCGACATTTCCTTTGTTAGGCCGTTCGATACACTACCGTATGGGGGTTTTCCAGACGCTGGCGCTTTCGGCATGGAAATACGGTCTGCCCGAACCGCTGACCAACGGACAGGTGCGAAATGCGCTGACGGCGGTTATGAAACGGATGTTTTCCGTCGAGGGCAATTTCACCGAGCAGGGCTTTCTCTCTCTCGGTCTTGTCGGATATCAGCCCGATATTGCGGATTATTATACCAACACGGGCAGCGAGTATATAACCGCAACGGTCTTCCTGCCGCTCGGCCTGCCTGCCGACCACGATTTCTGGACGGCAGAGCCGCAGGAGTGGACTACCCAAAGGGCGTGGAGCGGCAAACCCTTCCCGCGCGATTATCACACTTCGGTCAGGAGATAATGCGATATTTCGTCGAGCTGTCATACAAAGGCACTGACTATAACGGCTGGCAGCGGCAGGCGGATGCGCCGACGGTGCAGGCGGCATTGGAAGATGCCCTCTCAATGCTATTGCGTGCAGAGATTACCGTAACGGGGGCGGGGCGCACCGACACGGGAGTTCATGCGGCGTACTATGTGGCGCATTTCGACGCGCCGGCCGTTTTCGACGTGGCGGACGACGATTTTATCTATCATCTGAATGCCGTATTGCCGCACGACATCGCCGTTTTCGGGATCACGCCCGTTGCCGACGATGCACATGCACGTTTCGACGCTCGTGAACGCGAATATAAGTATTACATCATAAGGCAGAAAGACCCGTTCCGCCGCGATACGGCGTGGCTATATTCAGGCGCTAACCTCGATGTGGAAGAGATGAACCGTGCTGCTTCGGCGTTACTTGTGACCGATGATTTCACCACGTTCAGTAAGCTGCACTCAGGGAATAAGACCAACATTTGCCGCGTCACTCATGCGGAGTGGCATGACGAGCAGGGTGGGGCAGTGTTCACTATCCGTGCCGACCGGTTTTTGCGTAATATGGTCCGGTCGATCGTGGCGGCGCTGGTCGATGTGGGGCGCGGAAAGATAACTGCCGAGCGGTTCGCCGAAATACTTGCCGCGCGTGACCGCTCGCTCGCTTCGGGTTCTGCTCCCGCGCAGGGGCTGTTCCTTAGTAATATAATATATACCGCACACATTCGCATGTAGGCGTGCCGCAGGACTTTCGCGTATTTTTGCGAAAGTCCGAATTTTTCACGTATTCGAGATAACTTTTTATTATATTTGCGAGATGAACATAGCACTGATCGGATACGGAAAAATGGGGCGCGAGATCGAGCAGATGCTTGCCGCACGTGGACATAGCGTGGTTTTGATCGTAGATGAAACGAACAGCACGGACTTTACGCCACAGACTTTACGCGACGCGGCGGCGGATATTGCCATAGAATTCACGACACCCGAAGCGGCTTTCGGAAATATCGTCACGTGTCTCGAAGCCGGTGTCGGTGTGGTGTGCGGAACGACGGGCTGGCTCGACCGCTACGCAGACATCGTTACGCTGTGTCGCGAACGCGACGGAGCGTTTTTTTACGCCCCGAATTACAGTATCGGCGTCAATATATTCTTTAAGCTCAACGAGTTACTCGCGCAAATGATGAACCGTTTCGCGCAGTATGACGTGAGCATGGAGGAGATCCACCACATTCATAAAAAAGACGCGCCGAGCGGCACGGCGATAAAACTTGCCGAAGGTGTCGCTGCTAACGTGAAGCGTAAAAACGGATGGACGATGGGCGAACCGGCTGAGGATGAGATATTTATCGCGGCGGGACGTGGCGGCGAAGTGCCGGGAATCCATACCGTCGAGTGGGAGTCGGACGTGGATGTGATTACGATCACGCACGAAGCCAAAAGTCGCGCGGGCCTGGCCGCCGGAGTCATCATGGCCGCAGAATTTCTGCACGGGCGCAAGGGAGTCTATTCTATGGAGGATATAATGACACACACGTGTGTTCTCCACCTGCCGGAATGACGATTACTGCAAAATCAAACAATAATTTCCCCATTAAACTAAAATGCACTGATAATGAGCAATATAGAAAATACGCAGGACAACAGTAAATTGGACAAATGGGTGAAATGGGTGAGATTCGCCGTCCTTTCCGTGATTTACCTCCTGATTTTCGTTATATGGATGCGCAGTTGGTGGATGCTGCTGGGGTTGGTGTTGATTTTTGATCTGTGCATCACAAAGCGCACGCAACGGCTGTTCTGGAACAAGCACCGCGAGCGGAAACGGCGCAGCAAGCAATACCGCGTTGTGTCCGAATGGGTGGAGTCGATAGTATTTGCCGTTGTGGTGGTAACGCTGATCCGCACCCTTATCTTCGCAATGTATGTGATTCCTACGCCGTCGATGGAAAAATCGCTCCTTGTGGGCGATTATCTGCTCGTCAGCAAAATCGTATACGGGCCGGCGCTGCCTAATACGCCGATCTCTTTTCCGCTGGTACATAATACGATGCCATTCTCACAGCACAGGCGGTCGTACACCGAGTGGCCGTTGTGGCCGTATAAGCGGCTTAAAGGGGTCGGACGTGTGCAACGCGGCGACGTGGTGGTTTTCAACTTCCCTGCGGGTGATACGGTGATACTCGAAAGGCCCGACCATTCATACTACGATGTCCTTCGTGATTATCGCGGCTGGGACCCTCGCGAGGCGCGCGAACACCTGCACTCGAAATATACCGTGATATACCGGCCGGTAGACAGGCGTGAGAATTATGTAAAACGTTGCGTGGGAGTGCCCGGTGACGTGGTTTCGATCGTCGATAGCGAGCTTTTTGTGAATGGCGAACCGCTCGACGCGTTCCCCGAAATACAATACAACTATATAATTCGCACGGTCGGTGCGCCGATTTCCGACCACAGGTTCGACGAACTTGGCATTTCGCAGGCCGATTTGCAGCGCAGTCGATTCCGCAGCAGCGCATTGATGCGCGATAATGATGCGGGTCCGGGTTCGATGGTGTATGTGCTTCCTCTTACGCGGACGAACGTCGAACGCATCGAACGTATGCCGAACGTGGCATTCGTCGAGCGTGAGCGAGCCACTGCGGCACACAACATTTTCCCGCATGATACACTCTACCGCTGGACACCCGATAATTTCGGGCCGCTGTGGGTGCCGCGCAAGGGTGAGACGATAGAGCTGAATGACCTTACGCTGCCGCTTTACCGAGATATAATCAGCAGATATGAGAGGAATATTTTAGAGGAACGGACAGATGGGGTATACATAAACGGCTTGCGCTCAGACAATTATACGTTCCGAATGGATTATTTCTTCATGCTGGGCGATAATCGCCACAATTCGCTCGACTCACGTTTTTGGGGCTTTGTGCCTGAGGATCACGTAGTTGGCAAATCGGCATTTATCTGGTACTCGGTCGACAAGGAGAAAGGATTTCCGCGCGGTGTGCGTTGGAACAGGATTATGAGAAGGGTGAGATAAATCGCTCGGCAGTGCAGCGCACGAATGTAAAGTAATGCTCGATGCAATATCGATTAAAACATTGATACGATGACAGATAAAAGTCTAATTTCTATCACCGATTTTTCACGCGAAGAGATACTTCGCATTATGGAACTTGCGGCAGAGTTTGAGCGTGATTCCAGCCAGCAGACATTACAGGGAAAGATCGTCGCATCGCTGTTTTTCGAGCCTTCGACGCGCACACGGTTGAGCTTCGAAAGTGCGGCTAATCGGCTGGGTGCAAGCGTGATAGGTTTTTCCGAGCCGGGCAATACGAGCGTCACGAAAGGCGAATCGTTTCATGACACGATTATGACCGTCGCAAATTACAGCGACATTATAGTGATGCGCACGAACTTGGAGGGTGCGCCGCGCTATGCGAGCGAAATCTCGCGCGTGCCGATCGTGAATGCCGGCGATGGCGCAAATCAGCACCCTACGCAGACGCTTCTCGACCTGTATTCTATCCTGAAAACACAGAATCGCCTGGACGGGATCAGCATTATGTTGGTCGGTGACTTGAAATACGGGCGCACGGTACACTCTCTGATTCAGGCACTTGCAGAGTTCGGAGCGCGATTTACTCTCGTTGCGCCGCGCGAGTTGGAGTTGCCGCAGGAGTACAAAGATTTTTTGCACGAGCGAGGGCTGACGTTCGTCGAGACGACCGAAATCGGACAGGAAATCGGCAATGTGGATATCGTCTATATGACCCGTGTGCAGCGCGAAAGATTCAGTGACACGATGGAATACGAGCGCGTGAAAAATGTTTACGTGCTGCGCAACGAGATGCTCGCAGGTACGCGTCCGAACCTGCGCATACTGCATCCGCTGCCGCGTGTGAACGAAATCGCCGTCGATGTGGACAGTAATCCGAAGGCATATTATTTCGAGCAGACGGAGAACGGTGTATACGTCCGGATGGCGATAATGAGTTATTTATTGGGGCTTAAATAAATGGTTGAGATGAAACACGATAAGAAATTGGAAGTCACCGCAATAGAAAATGGCACGGTGATCGACCACATACCTGCCGCGAGCCTTTTCAAGATCATCGATATACTGCGCCTCGATAAGGAGACGCACCGCATTACGTTCGGTACGAACATGGAAAGCAAGCGCATGGGCACTAAGGCGATAATCAAGATAAACGACCGTTATTGCGCGCCCGAGGAGATCAACCGCATTGCGCTCGTAGCCCCCAATGCGGTTGTGAATATCATTGAGGATTACGCAGTTACGAAGAAATTACAGGTCGAAGTTCCGGATGAAATACGCGGATTCGCGAAGTGCGCCAACCCGAAATGTATAACCAATCACGAGCAGATGGGGACGGCGTTCAAAGTGGTGCGCGGAGTCGATGGTCGCGGCGAGCCGTCGCTTAAATGCTGCTATTGCGAAAAGGTTACGTATCTTGACCAGTTGCAGATAATAAAATGACCTCGCACGCCGTTTTCGGGTTTGGGAGCGAGAATTGATAATGAGTGGAAAAACAGTTAAACAATCGATTTATATAAAAGGCGCCAGAGTTCACAATCTCAAAAACATAGATGTTGAGATTCCGCATGGCGAATTGGTAGTGATCACGGGACTTTCCGGATCGGGGAAGTCTACTTTGGCTTTCGACACGATCTTTGCCGAGGGGCAAAGGCGTTACGTCGAAAGCCTTTCTGCTTATGCGCGCCAGTTTTTGGGGCGTATCGACAAGCCCGATGTCGATCTTATAACGGGAATCGCGCCTGCGATCGCCATCGAGCAGAAGGTGAATACGCGCAATCCGCGCTCGACAGTAGGCACTACGACAGAGATTTACGACTACATGAAACTGCTTTTCGCGCGCATCGGGCGGACGTTTTCGCCTGTGTCGGGGCGCGAGGTGCGGGTGCACTATGTCGCCGATGTCGTAAGGTTTGTCATGGCGCAACCCGAAGGCGCGCGAGTTATGATCACCGCGCCTTTGCAGCTCGACGAAGGGCAGAGCCTTATCGAGCGGCTTGCGTTGCTTGTGAAAGAGGGCTTTCAGCGGGTTTATGCGGACGGAAAAACCTGGTTGATAGAAGATTATCTGCCGACACTTAAAGCAGAAGTTCAGTCGTCGCCGGGGATAAATATTGTGGTCGATCGCTTGCGCGTGGTGCATAGTGGCGAGGAGCAGGCAAGTCGCGCGGCAGACTCGGCGGAGCGTGCATTTGCATTCGGCGGCGGGGTTTGTCGTGTGGTAGTGCACGACGAAAACGGAGACCGTGCAGAGGAGTTTTCGTCGCGTTTCGAGGCCGACGGAATCGTATTCGAACAGCCTACGGAGCATCTTTTCAGCTTCAATAACCCGCTGGGGGCGTGCCCTCGATGCGAAGGTTACGGCAAGGTGGTGGGCATCGACGAAGAGTTGGTCGTGCCCGACAAGACGCGGAGCATCTATGATGACGCGATCGCCTGCTGGCGCGGCGAGACGATGAGTGCGTGGAAAGAGGAGCTTGTCCGCAGCGCGCACCGCTTCGGTTTTCCCGTCCATAAGCCATACTATGAACTGACGCGCGACGAGCGGCAGCTTTTGTGGACAGGGAACGATTATTTCGAAGGATTGGATAGATTCTTTCAATTTCTTGAAAGCGAGCGGTATAAAATACAATATCGCGTTATGCTGTCGCGCTACACGGGCAAGACAGTGTGTCCGGATTGCGGTGGGCGGAGACTGCGAAAAGAGGCGTTGTGGGTGCGCATAGGCGGGCTTACGATCGCCGATATGGTGGTGATGCCCGCGAGTGAGTTGCGCGAGTTTTTCGCGGGGTTGCAGCTTGATGAGCATGATGCGAAACTCGGCGCGCGGATACTCGCCGAGATCAACAACCGCCTGCAATATCTGCTCGACGTTGGACTGGGCTATCTCACGCTCAACCGCCTGTCGGCGACACTCTCAGGCGGTGAGAGTCAGCGCATTAACCTCTCCGCATCGCTCGGCAGCAACCTCACCGGCTCGCTCTACATCCTCGATGAACCGAGTATCGGGCTTCACCCGAGTGACACGCACAGGCTTATAAAAGTGCTGCGGCAGTTGCGCGATCTGGGCAACACGGTTATAGTTGTCGAGCACGAGGAGGAGATAATCCGCGCGGCCGACCGTATTATCGACATCGGACCGGAGGCGGGATACAACGGCGGCGAGATCGTGTATAACGGTGATTTGCAGGGACTTATGTCTGCCGGAAATAGCCTTACGGCGGACTATCTCACTGGACGGCGGCGAATCGAAACCCCTGCGGCGACGCGCGGTTGGAGTAATCGCATCGCTGTGAAGGGTGCGCGCGAGAACAATCTGCGTGGCTTGGACGTGACCGTGCCGCTGGGCGTAATGACCTGTGTGACAGGCGTTAGCGGCAGCGGGAAATCGTCGTTGGTTAAAGGAATACTTTACCCTGCGCTGCGGCGCGAACTGTATGAGACCGGCACGAAACCGGGCAGTTTCGAAGGTCTCGCAGGCGATTGGAAAATGCTGAAATCGGTCGAAATGATCGACCAAAACCCCATCGGGAAGTCGTCGCGGTCAAACCCGGCCACCTACATCAAAGCTTACGACGAGATACGCAAATTATTTGCAGATCAGCCATTTGCACGCGCTAATGGATTTACTCCGTCGCACTTTTCATTCAACATCGCGGGCGGACGTTGCGAGGAATGTCAGGGCGAGGGCGTAATAAAGGTAAGCATGCAATTTATGGCCGACGTAGAGTTGAGGTGCGAGGCGTGCGGCGGGCGGCGATTCCGTGATGAAATTCTTGAAGTACGCTACAAGGGGCGGACGATATACGACGTGCTGGAACTCACGGTGGACGACGCAATAGCGTTTTTCGCCGACGAAAAAAATGCCCTCAGCAAGCGTATCGTCGAGAAGCTCAGCGCGTTACAAAGCGTGGGGTTAGGCTACGTGAAACTCGGGCAGTCGTCATCGACGCTTTCGGGAGGCGAGAGTCAGCGTGTAAAACTCGCGGCGTTTCTGCTCAAAGAGAACACCTCGGGGCGTATGATGTTCATCTTCGACGAACCGACGACGGGGCTGCATTTCCACGACATAAAAAAACTGCTGGCAGCGTTCGACGCACTTATCGAAAAAGGTCATACTATCGTCGTTGTCGAGCATAACATGGACGTCATTAAGTGTACCGATTGGGTCATAGACCTCGGTCCGGAGGGTGGCGAGGGTGGCGGGCGGCTCGTATTCGAGGGCACGCCGGCCGGACTGATGGAATGCAGAGAGAGCGTTACAGGGCAATTTTTAACGCGAAAAAGCCGCTGAGAATATATGACGGAATATTATATACATACGCTCTCGAATGGTATTCGTGCGGTTTTTCGGCGCGTGAAATCGCCTGTCGCGTGGTGTGCGCTGACGCTGAATACGGGTAGCCGTGACGAACTGCCGCGCGAGGCGGGGTTGGCGCATTTCACCGAGCACATGCTCTTCAAAGGCACGGCACGCCGCCGCCCGCACCATATAAACAGCCGTCTCGAAAAGCTCGGAGGCGAACTTAATGCGTTCACTACCAAGGAGGAAACCGTAGTTCATGCCACAACGCTGAGGGACAATTTTCCGCATGCAACAGAGCTGATCGCCGATATTTTTTTCAATTCCACTTTCCCTGAGCGTGAAATTGCACGCGAACGTGATGTGGTTTTGGACGAAATAAACTCGTATAAAGATTCGCCGACGGACCGGATTTATGACGAATTCGAGGACTTGCTTTTCGCCGGGTCGCCTCTGGGGCATAATATTTTGGGCATGCGCAGCTCGGTGCGCAAGTTCGACGGCGCTTCAATTAAAACTTTCGTCGAACGAACGTACAATACTGATCAGATGGTGTTTACGGTTGCGGCTGATGTGTCGGAGAAAACATTTGTACGCACGGTAGAACGGTATTTCGGCGGTGCGCGACGAATGGAACGGTCATTCGCACGTGAAACGCCGCCGCCAGTCGCCGCATTCGACAAAACGCTTGCGCGCGGCACTCATCAGGCGCACTGCATCATCGGCAGCTGCGCTTACAGCAACACCGATCCCCGCCGAGTGGCGCTTGCGTTACTCGTGAATATACTTGGCGGTCCGGCGGCAAACTCGCGCCTGAACACGCTGTTACGCGAAAAAAACGGCCTTACGTACAGTGCCGAGGCGGCATTCACGGCGTTCAGTGACACAGGAATAGCAACGATATACTTCGGTACTGAGCGAGACAGGGTGGGGCGATGCCGTGAACTGATCGACGGTGTGCTGCACGATATGCGCGCGACGGCGCTTACGACGCGCCAACTTGCAGCGGCGAAAAAACAACTTGTCGGACAGCTCGCCATATCGATGGAAAGCAGGGAGGGCAACGTGTTGAGCGCGGGCAAAAGTTTGCTGATCTACAATGAGATAGATGCGCCGGAGGCTATTTATCGAAAGATCGAGGCCGTAACGGCGGCGGATATTCTTGAAGTTGCCAACGAAATTTTCGGGCAGACATCAGTGCTGACCTACGGGAATGGCGGCGGGTAAAGTAAATATTTAGGCAACGCGATGGAATCCATTGAAAAATACGCACTTGCGATGTCGGAGGCGGAGGATGAGTTGTTGCGCGAACTCGATCGCGAGACACATCTGCGTGCGATGCATCCGCGAATGCTTTCGGGGCATATGCAAGGAATGTTGCTGAAAATGCTCACACAAATGCTGCGGCCGCGCCGCGCGCTCGAAATAGGGACATTTACGGGCTATGCGACGCTCTGCATAGCCGCCGGCCTCGGCGATGGCGCAACGATAGACACAATCGAAGTGGACGACGAGTTGGAAAGCCTTGCTGCATCGTTCTTCACGCGCAGTCCGCATCGCGATAAAATCCGCCCGCACATCGGCTCGGCGTTAGATATCGTACCTGCGCTCCTTGCGCCGGGCGAGGCGTTCGACCTTATATTTATCGACGGCGACAAACGCGAATATCCCGATTATTATCGCATGGCGATGGATGTCGGTCTTGTGCGGCAGGGGTCTATAATCCTGGCCGATAATACGTTATGGAGCGGTAAAGTTGTGCAGCCCGTTGCGCACGGCGATATTCATACGCAAAAAATCTTGGAGTTCAATGCGATGGTCCGCGCCGACGACCGGGTCGAAAGTCTTTTGTTGCCCATGCGCGATGGGTTGAGTGTTATAAGAGTGAAATAATGCTGTTTTAGTGATTTGTGAGCCGATAAGTGGATTGCGCATCAGCGAAAGCTGCGGCAACGCCACCACTAAAAATCTCTCAGCGAGTCGAAGTACGAACGGTTTCTGTCGTATTTGATGTCGCGCAGAATGTCGGACTTTATGCGGATATTGAAACTCCACGAACGCGGGCCTATGGGTATCCAGTTCAGGCTCATTGTGAAGCAGTGGAGGTCGCGCACCACCGACAGATTGCCCGGCGTGAGCCGCCGTTCGTTGAAGTTCCAGCCGAATGTCGAGACGCTTATCGCCCAGCGGCTCTGTCCCTCTGCCTTGTAGGGCGTGAGCGTCAGCGAGGCATTGAAGTTCGCCGAGTGGCGCAGATCGCGCTGGCCGCGGTCGTTGGCGTAAGACATGGTGTAGCTCACCCCGAAATTGAACGGTATGCTGAAATCGTAGTATGCCGCCGCCAATAGCCGTCGCATTTCCTCGGCGTCGTATTCGCTGTCCATGCCGTATTGCACGGGCGGTGGAGGCGGCATCATTCTGCCCCTGCCCGCTCCTGCGCCAAAATTCATCCCGCCGCCTCCCTCGCGTTCAAACTGCTCGATGGTGCTCGTCGATCCGAACGTAGGCGCCCAGTTCCAGCTGAAACCCGTGTTGGCGCTCGTGAGGCGCGGCAGCCGTCCGTCAGCGAATGTCAGACGATTTATCGGTCTCTTGGTTTCGGGGTCTAACTGATACTGGTTCAGCGTGCCGTTGAGATTCAATTTAAGGTTTTTGACGATCGGGACGACCAGCGTAAAGCGTATCGGGTCCATTTTCATCGAGTCGCGCAGCAGGTTGATAGACGAACTGAGCATCAGGTTTTCTATAATGGCGATCTTGCGAATTCCCGTCGTATCTTTGTTCGTGCGTACTTTGGCTTCGAGATTTTGTTGCAGTGAAAGCGACATTGTCGCCGACTCGCCGCGTCCGGGTGGCCCGAACGAGTTCAGCCCCGTGTAGGGCGAGTAGGTCACGGTCGTGCCGTCTTCGCGGCTTTGGTAGGTGTGCCAGAACCCGAAGCGCGGATTGCCGAAGTCGGGTTTTATCGATAAGCTCACCGACGGCGTAACTACATGCCGCATCCGTTGGATAAAGAAATTCGGGTTACGGAACTCGTACATTCCGAATATTTTCGTCGTCAGCGATGCGCTGGCGTTGTAGTCGTAAACGCGGTAGAACCCCGTCGTCGTATCGGCAACGACCGACTTGGTCTCCTGATCCCAATGCAGGTTCTGACGCCGGAACAGCCATCGTTCGGAGTAATTCGCACTCCCCGTTAGATTTATATAGTTCAGTACGCTCATCGTCAGATTTACGGGTATGCGGTGCTCTATACCCGTGCGCATCTTGTCGAGCGTGCTTTGCGTGAAAATCTCGTATTCCTTAACATTGTCAACGCTGCCCTGCATCGACCCCGAATACGACATCGTAAGTTTTTCGTACCACTTCTCTCTGCCGATTCGATTGCGCCGTTCGAGGGGTTTGAACCGGTTTATGCTCCACGTCGATTGCGGGAAAGAGAACGATACCGTCGAGTCGCGCATGTTTTGCGAGTGACGGAAAGCTACCGTAAAATTCCCGCCCGGAAACCGTTCCGCAGCCGGCAGCGTGCGCGAATAAGATATTGACGACGAGGCCTGCGTCTGAATGAACTCCTCCACCGTCGTCGAGCCGAAACGCTTATTGCCGCTGGTCGAAAAATTCACGCTCGCCGAAAAATTCGTATTCGGCCGTGCTTTCGGGTCTTGCGAATGACTCCACGTTATGGCATACGACGACGAGTTGATATAGTCCGTCGAGCCGCGCTCGCCGATGATATTCTGGCTGTATCGGAAATTGAGATTCCCGCGGTATTTATAACGTTTAATATAGCTCGATGCCAGGTTTGCATCCCACGACCCGAGCGAATACAGGCTTCCCGTGAGCCGCGCGTCGGCATAGTCGCCCAACCGCAGATAATAGCCCCCGTCGCGGATGAAAAATCCTTTCTCGTATTCTTCGCCGAACGACGGCACGATGAATCCCGACTGCGGCCCCGTCATCAGCGGGAAAAACCCGAACGGTACGAACGGAAAATAGATCGGCACGTCTTCAAGATAGAAGTGCGCCAGACCGAAGATCACTTTTTCGTTCGGAATAATGCGCCCGCGATACATCTGTATATAAAAGTGCGGAGCGTCGGTATGCGGACATGTGGTGTAGCGTCCGCCTTGCATGTCGCTCGTCTGATTGGCATGTATCTTTACCCGATCGGCCAGCATAAACCCTTCACCCTCTTGCATTGCGAAGTTTTCGACGATAAATTCGCGCGAATCCAGACTTCCCCATACGATACTCATATCCATCGTCTGGCCGCCTTGGGTGAATTCGGGACGCGAACGCAAACTGTCTTCCGCAAGCCCACCGCCACCGATACGCTTGGTTATGGTGTTTACAGAAATAGAATCCGCCCGCAGATTCATATCCTGAAAATCGATCGTGGCCTCACGGAAAAGATAGATCATATCGTTCCCGAGATCGAAGACCATCGAGTCACGCGCCGTGGCAAAAATGGGGTGGTCGAGGAACGGACGCGGCGGCGGGCGGACTATCGGCCGGGCCGCGTAGATGCTGTCCATCATCGCCGCATAGATACTGTCGGATAGGGCAGAGAAGTCTTCGCCGCCTGTTTCGCCGAAAGCGCCGCGCATTTCGAGCATCCGCATGATCATCTGTAATTGTTCGGGATCGGCAAGCATTTCGATCATCTCGCCGGTGAGCAGCTCGCTGCCCTGCATGAGCAACATCGCTTCGTCCCGTGTAAGGATCGCGCCACCGGTAAGCTGCCCGCCTTCGCCCACCGCCGACAGAAGTTCCAACGCCCGCGCAGGCGCAATGCCTCTCGCTTCCAGCGAATCAAGCAGGGGCAGCAGTATCCGCATCGCATCGGGCATAATAGCCGGTACGCCCGCTCTTCGTGTAACTTCCTGCTCTTGTTCAATCTCTACGGTCTCTTCCTCGATTTTCGCTTGTTCTGCTATTTCTGCGACGGTCTCTTCGGTTTTTTCTTCCTCGATTACGGTGATGACCTCCTCTCTGTCTATGTCCACCGCGACTTCCTCGCGCCTTTCTATACGCTCGGCTATCTGCTCGATCAATGTCGCGCCTTCTCGCTCCGCAATATCCGTCACAGGCCGCTGTACGCCACACCCGTAATAGAGCCACACACCTGAGAGGGCCGAAAGGAAAAGGTATTTTATCGCGTTTTGCTTCAAAATTCGGAGAAAAATGTGTAACTTTGCCGACAATATTGTCGGCAAAACGCAGAACGAGGGCATTCTCGCACTGTTTTCGGCTCGCCAAAAGTAGTTAAAAATAACGTTTTCACCAATGTTTCGCGCGCGAAATCTTTTCGTTTTAACGTGCATGGCAGTCTTTTTGTTGCTCGGCGGCAGCGCGGCAGCGCAGCAGCACGCCGGGTTGCGCACCATCGTCATCGACCCCGGACACGGCGGAAGAGACCCGGGAAGTATGCACGGCAATGTCTATGAAAAGGACATCGCACTGGCCGTATCGCTGATGCTGGGGCGTATGATCCGCGAGCAGATGCCCGAAATAAACGTGGTCTACACGCGCACGACGGACGTTTTCGTCCCGCTTGCCCAACGCGGAAGGATCGCGAACGACGCCAAGGCCGACCTTTTCATATCGGTGCACGTGAACGCCGTGCGCGGAACAGCGCCGTCAGGTGCGCTCACCCTTATCATGGGACGCGAGCATGAAGAGCGCAACCTCGACATGGCGATGAAGGAGAACGACGTTATCGCGTTCGAGGAGGACTACACGACCACCTACCGCGAATACCTCTCCGGCTCGTCGGAGATGTTCATCATCTACTCACTGACGCAATACGTGAACATCGAGCAGAGCATCGTCTTTGCCAACATGGTGCAGAACCGGTTTAAAACCTCGACGCCGATGCCCGACCGTGGGATTCGCCGCCAACCGTTGTTGGTGCTGTGGCACACCACGATGCCCGGCGTGTTGGTCGAGTTGGGGTTCATAAACAACGACCACGACCGGCGGTTGCTTACATCGGAGCGCGGACAGCGCCAGATGGCTACGGCGATAATGGAGGCCGTGCGTGAATATAAAGAGCGCATCGATGAGCGCATTGCGGCGGGGTTTCCACCGAGAGTGTCACAGGCGAATGAAACCCCTGTGGCGGTTGTTCCGACTCCGCAAGCGCCGCCCGTAACCGTCGGGCCTCCGCCTGCTGTATCTCCTGCACCGCCGCGAGCGACAGTCGGCGCGCCCGATGTGATTTACAGGGTGCAAATACTCAGCGCACTGAGGCGAATCGCGAGTAACAGCACCGAGTTCAAGGACTATCGCGGACAGACGATCGAACGAAACGACGACGGGCGCTACCGCTATTACGTGGGCGAACGTCACACATACGGCGAGGCGCAGGAGTTGCTGGAAGTGGTCCGCCGCTCGTTCCGCGACGCATTTATCGTTGCTTTTCGCGGCAGCACGCAGATTACCGTAAGCGAGGCACGGAAATTGACGGAGTAACACACGCATGTGTTTTCCACCTGCCGTATGACAGTAATATTTGATTATGAGAAATTATGAAAATTAGACGGGAAGTAAAAGTCGGGCTTTATGCGCTGCTTATGATGGTGGCGCTGTACTGGGGGATTAATTTTCTCAGGGGCAGGGATATATTCAATCGCACGAACACCTATTTCGCGACCTACGATCAGGTGAGCGGCATACAGCGTTCGTCGCCGATCGTCGTGCGCGGCTATCGCGTGGGCGTGGTAAGCGGCATTCATTTCGACACGCGCCATCCCGACCGCGTGGTGCTGGAATTCAGCATCAATTCACGCTTTCATATCCCCGAAAACTCGCAGGCACGTATATTCAGTGACGGTCTGCTGGGCGGTCGCGCGGTCGAAATAGTGATGGGCAATTCGGAGCGAATGCTGCGTAACCGCGACACGCTGCATTCGTCAATGGATCGTGACCTGCTCGAAAGGGCGGGGTCGGAACTCGAATTTATCCAGCAAAAATTCGGCGCGGTGGCCGACGCTCTCACAAAAACTCTGACGAGCATCAATAAGATATTGGAAAAGAACGACGCGAACATAAGCGGCATGATGTCGAACCTGTCGGAGACTACGGCGTCGCTGAATTCGTTCATGAGCACCGAGCGCCGCAACCTGAGCGCGATCGTTTCCAATATCAACAGCCTCACGGAGACGTTGCGGCGCAACACCGGCCATATCGACACGATGATGCACGGTCTCAGCGCGTTCGGCCAGCGGTTGGCCGAGACGGACATAAAGGCGATCGGCGATAATCTCACGGCCGTCAGCGAGCGTTTGGATTCGATACTTGCGGCGGTGGAAAGCGGCGACGGCACGCTGGGCAGGCTCGTACACGACACGGCGCTATACGATTCGCTGCAAGAGGCGTCGTGCAATCTCTCGCTACTTCTGGAAGACATCCGCCAGCATCCCGGCCGATATATCAATATATCCGTTTTCGGGCGGAGAAGTAATTAACAGCCTCGTTTTTGTCATTGCGGGCTTGACCCGCAATCTCCTCCGTCTTCATTGCGAACTGCGAGGAACGAAGCAGGAAGCAATTCAGTTTTTCTACTACTGGATTGCTTCGGGTCTTATGACCCTCGCAATGACGCACGTGTGTGCATGTCTATGAAATCAAACTAACAAATGCAAACTACCGAACAAAAGATAGGTTACGACCGGATACGGGCGCAGACGGAGGCGCGGTGCACGACGCAAAGAGGCGTGCAAAAGTTCGCGGAGGAGGGCTTTTCGCGCTCGGCGAACATTATCGCAAGCCGCCTGAGGCTGGCCGACCAGATGCGGCTCGCACTGACGATGGAGAGCGGCTTTCCCGTAGGCGAATATACCGATACGGATGCTATCGTGCGCAAAGCGGCGGTCGAAGGCGCGTTTCTCAACGTGGAAGAGTTGCTGGCGCTTCGCCGTGCGCTGGAAACGATGCGCGAGTTGGCACAATTCTTCGCCAAAACGGACGAGAACGCCTACCCCGACCTTAAACGCATGATGCACGGGGTGAGCAGTTTCCCGGAGGTCGTGGTGCGCATCGACGCTATTGTCGACAGGTTCGGGCAGATAAAAGACAACGCTTCGCCGGAATTGCACGCGCTGCGCAAGGCGATTCGCGAGCGCGAGGGAAGGGTGGTTAAAAAACTACGTGAGGTGCTTGCAAAGGCACAGGGTGCGGGGATCGTGGACGCTGAGGCGACGGTTTCGATACGCGACGGGCGGGCGACTATCCCGGTCTCGGCGGCCAACAAACGGCGGCTACCTGGCTATATTCACGATGAATCGGGCACGGGACGCACGTTCTACGTCGAACCGGCAGAGGTGGTGGAGATCAACAACGAACTGCGCGAGCTGGAATACGAGGAACGGCGCGAGGTGGTGCGCATCCTCACGACGTTCACGGCGGAGTTGCGCCCGTCGCTGGTCGGTATCGACCACAGTGGTGAGTGCCTCACGACGATGGACATGATACGCGCGAAGGCGCGGTTCGCCATCGAGAACAGATGCGTAATGCCGCTTATTTCGACCGACGGGGTGTTGGAATTGCGTCAGGCGCGCCATCCTTTGTTGGAGCAGGCACTGCGTCGCGAGGGGCGTGAAATCGTTCCGTTAAACCTCATGCTGACGCGCCAAAAGCACATTCTGGTCATTTCGGGGCCGAACGCCGGCGGTAAGTCGGTGTGTCTGAAAACGGCGGGGCTGTTGCAATGGATGTTCCAGTGCGGGATGCCTGTCCCCGCTTTGGAGAACTCTCAGATGCCGATTTTCGACGATATTTTCATCGACATCGGTGACGAGCAATCGATCGATAATGACCTCAGTACGTATTCCTCGCATCTGCTGAACATGAAGCGTATGCTGCGCGACGCGACGCGCAGTTCGCTGGTGCTGATCGACGAATTCGGTACGGGGACTGAGCCTGTGATAGGCGGCGCGATAGCCGAATCGATTCTCGAACGCTTGGAGGCGCGCGGCTGCTACGGCATCATCACGACGCATTTTTCCAATCTGAAATATTACGCGGGCAACGCCGAAGGGGTGGTGAACGGTGCGATGATGTTCGACGTCGAGAATATCCGACCGCTTTTCCGGCTCGAAATGGGTGTGCCGGGCAGTTCGTTCGCCATCGAGATAGCGCGTAAAATCGGACTGCCGGAGGAAATCATACGCTCGGCGTCGGAAAAGGCGGGCAGCGACCATATCGACATCGAGCGGCAACTGCGCGAGATTGCGCGCGACAAGCGTTACTGGGAGCAAAAACGCGATCGCATTCGCGTTACCGACAAGAAAGTAGAGGAGCTGGAAGCGAAATATTCTGGCGAACTCGCGACGATAAAAGAGCGGCGGGCGGCAATCCTGCGCGATGCGCGGGCAGAGGCCGAACGCATTACCGCCGAAGCTAACCGTCAGATAGAAAGCACGATACGCGTAATCCGTGAGTCGCAGGCCGATAAAGAACTGACGCGCCTTGCGCGCCGTGAATTGGATACGTTCCGCGAATCTTTGGAGGGCGAGGCCTCGGTTTCGACGGAAGCTCAGGCGCGTATCGACCGTGAAATGGCAACAGTGGTCGCGCGTCGCGAGCGTCGTGATGAACGCAAAGCAAAACGCGGTGAAAAGCCTGATGCAGAGGTAGTTACGCCCTCAGAGCCTGCGCGGGCGGAAGTGAGCATAGGCAGCAAGGTACGCATCGAGGGTCAGGATACTATTGGCGAAGTGCAAAGTATAAAAGGGCGCAAGGCGAGCGTCGCGTTCGGGCAGTTGAAAACCACCGTAGAAGTGTCTCGTCTCCAAATAGTTAGCAATGCCGAGTTCAAGAAACAGTCGAGGTCTGTGGCACGCCCGTCCGCCACTGCCACGCGTCTTGGCGCAGACCTCTCACAGCGTCGGTTGAATTTCCGCAATAACATAGACGTGCGCGGAATGCGCGCGGCGGAGGCGTTGGAAGTCGTCCGTGATTTCGTGGACGATGCTATAATGCTGGGTGTCAGTCAATTATCGATCCTGCACGGCAAGGGCACGGGAGCTCTCAAAGACGAAATTCGCCGCTATCTGCACACCATCGACGTGGTTTCGCGCGCCGAAGACGAGCATCCCGACCGAGGCGGCGCAGGCATCACCAACGTGCACCTCGATTTTTAAGGTAACCGGCAGGCTGGAAAACACACGCGCGTGTCCACAAAAACCGGCCGGTGGTCGGACGCTATAGGCTCGTCTGCCGTTCGGGTTTGCAGCACCGTAAAAGTGTGTCCTTTCGCCGTATAGCCCAGAATATAATCTATGGTCTTGTCGGGCTTGTCAGCCGGAAATGTCGGTTGCCCGGTGTCGGTCAGGATAACCCAGTTTCGCCTGAAGGCCTCGATTACGGGCGAGTCGGGCGTAGCGTTCAGATCGCCGGCGAGGATGACAGGCTTGTCGAAATCTGCCACCGTCCGCTCGATTATGTGAACAGAGGCAAGGCGGTCATGCTCGTGCAGCGAAAAGTGGGTACAACAAAATATATAATCTTCGAACTCCACCACGAGCAGCGAACGGTGCTCCTCCCGCCCCGGTAAAGGTATGCGTTTCCACGAAACAGGCTCTTCTTTCGACAGCACGCCGATGCCGTATTTCCCGCCGCTTAAATGAATCGAAGCGCCGAATACCGCGTGCATCCCCGTAAGGCTCGCCAGCCGTGCGAGTACATCTACATTATGACTGCGATGGGTCATGCTGTCCAACTCCTGCAAGGCGACCACGTCGGGTGACAAAGAAACGATTACGTCGGCGATGCGCCGGTAGTCGACAACGTTGTCCATTCCTTTCCCGTTTTGAATATTGTAGCTCATAACGCGGAGAGAGTTCTCCTCCTGCGTCGGATGGGACTGTGCACGTCCGGCGACGAAAAACAGAGAAAAACAAAGATATAAGAATACCTTTTTCATAATATTGATTTTATGCTCTACGCTCGTTCGGTGGCATTTTTTGAATCCAGAACTTCCTCTGCGCGGCGCACGGCCGTCTTAATGTCGTGGCAGATGTTCCGCTCGCCTATCAGCGCGGGCAGCGGCGAGCGTTCCAGCGCCGCGCGAACGGCAGGCTTTACGCCCGACAGCACGATGCTGATTCCCTCGCTCTGCGACGTACGGCATAGGCTCATCAGATTTTGCGAGCCCGTCGAGTCGATGAACGGAACTTTGCGCAGGTTGATAATACGCACCAGCGTGCGCCTGCGACCGATACCGCGCATACTTTCGTCGAACTTATTGGCCATGCCGAAGAAGAACGGCCCGTCGATCTCGTAAACCTCCACACCCGACGGAAGTGCCAGAATCTGCTCGCCACAGTCCGCGCCATCCTCGTCCGAAAGGTCGAGCTTATCGATCGCCACCGAGATGCTCGAAATCTGGTTTATACGTCTCACGAACAGCACTACGGCCAGCAGCAATCCTACCTGCACCGCGACGGTGAGGTCGAACAGCACCGTCAGCGAAAACGTGACCAGCAGCACTGCCGCATCGCTCCGCTGCCCGCGCATCAACTCGCGGAACGAGCGCCATTCGCTCATGTTGTAGGCCACCACCACGAGTATCCCCGCCAGACACGCCAGCGGGATATACCGCGCCAGCGGCATCAGGAACAACAGTATCAGCATCAGCACCGCCGCGCATACTATGCCCGCCACAGGACTGCGCCCGCCGTTATTGACGTTGGTCATAGTGCGCGCGATCGCTCCCGTCGAAGTAACCCCGCCGAACAGGGGAGCGATGATATTAGCGATCCCGATAGAGGCAAGCAGCGTGTTCGAATTGTGCTTTCGGCCGCCCACCGCGCCGTCCGATACCGTAGCGCACAGAAGAGCCTCGATAGAACCGAGCATCGCTATCGTTATCGCCGCCGGCAGCAACGCCCCTATTCCCGCCATGTCGATGGACGGCAAGCCCATCGCAGGCAGTACCGACGACATGTCGAAACGGTCGCCTATGGTTTCCATTCCAGCGAACCCTGTGTGTGCTTTCAAAAAGTATACCACAGCCGTGACGAGCAGTATGGCCATCAACGCACCCGGCACACGACGCATCACGCGCGTTGCCAGAACGGTTATCGCCACGCTCGCCGCACATACCGCAAAATCGCTCCACTGCACCGTCCCGAAATAGCGGATATATTTACTCATACGCCCCCAAAAATCACCGGGCAGAGTTTCGCCGCCGAAACTCAATCCGAAAATATTGGGAATCTGGGTATAAAGAATCGAGACCGCGATGCCGCTCGAAAAACCGACTATAATGGGGTAGGGAATGAATTTTATGATCTTGCCCAGCCTGAAAATACCCAACAGCAGCAATATGACACCCGCCATAATGGTGGCGATGAGCAGCCCCGTCATTCCGTGCGCCAGGACGATGCCGTAGACAATTACAATAAACGACCCCGTGGGGCCGCCTATCAGCACACGACTGCCGCCGAGAAACGAGATGATAAATCCGCCGATGACGGCCGTGATCAATGCCTGACCGGGCGTGATTCCCGTCGCGATGCCGAATGCCAATGTCAGCGGCAGCGCAACGATGGCCACGATGACCCCTGACATGAGATCGGCAAGGAATTTCTTCCTCGTGTAGCCCTCTCTCATTGAGAGAAAAAGCTGGGGCGTAAATTCTCTGCTGAGGAGATTTTTCTTCATTCGCGTGCGTTTCGCCTGCAAAGATACTATTTTTTAGTTTTCTTAGGCTCGTATCGTTCGCCCATGATGACAATATGGCGGATTTTTGCTGTAACTTTACATGCAGTTATGGAAACGATCGATAAAACGATATGGACGGCAGGGCATTCGACACGCACGCTCGACGAATTGCTGACGTTGCTCGGTTCATTCGAAATCGAGGTGCTGGCCGATATTCGCAGCTTTCCCGCCTCGCGGCGTTATCCGCATTTCAACAGCGACAACCTTGCCGTAGCGATGCCGGCACACGGGATAGGATACCTGCCGATGCCGTTGTTGGGCGGGCGGCGGCGCAGGAATCCCGACTCGACAAACATGCAGTGGCGACACCCGGCGTTCCGCGCCTACGCCGACTATATGGAAACCCTTGAGTTCGGCGAGGGAATCCGCCTGCTGACCGATGTCGCCGCTCGGCAGCGAACGGCTTTCACATGCTCGGAGGCGGTATGGTGGCGCTGCCACCGTTCGTTGGTCTCGGACTATCTCAAATCCACCGGCTGGCGCGTGATGCACATCATGGACGCGGGCAAGGCCGTCGAACATCCATACACCTCTGCCGCACAAATCGTGGACGGGGAGCTTTCCTATAAGGCGTTATTATAATTTCTCTATTCTTTTGTCTTGAAACAAAAGAACCAAAAATTCAGGGCACGCTACTCCGGCTTGACCCGCTAAATGCTTTCACTTCGCTTGCGAACCGAAATCCCGCTTTGTCGAAAAACCAAATCGTCCCGGTTTCGGTATCGCTTCCCACTCGTGAAAACAAAGCGGGTGGCCCCAAGCCTTCAGAGTGCCGTTTGCCTGCCGGATGGCAAAACTCGTCATTCTCAATAGGGATCAGGTTATCTCTTTCTTTTTCAGCGAATTAACGAACAGCACGTCGCCTATGCCGTTGAATTCGGAGAAGAAAGCGACGGGATTGGGATGACGCACTATCTCGGCCGGGAAGCCGAAAATCGTCAGCCCCGCTTCACGCGAGAAGGTTTCCACCACGCGGCTCAGCGGGTGATTCTCGTCCACCACCACGATCTCGATATTGTTCATCGTTATGGGCAGCCTGCCCGCCTCGATGCGCCGGCGCAGTTCTTCCTTCACCTCTGCGACGTAGCCGCGAAGGCTGGTTATGAATATTTTGATATGGCTGTGCCGCCACGTGGGGTGCGAGAGAATGATATACCCCAACAGAATCATAAAATTGGTGTTCACATCGTCTATGTCGCTCATCCATACGTGGATACCGTTTGCCGGGTCTACCGGACGGTCGGAAACGGCGTATATCCCTACGTCGAAATTACCGGCGCGCACGAGGTTCACGTTCTCCAAAATGCGGTGCAACTCGCGCGGCCGGTCTTTGGCATACTCGAAGATCACCATATTGTTCTCCATCCCCGAAATCGACGGCGCTTGAATCGCCTGCGCTATGGCCGACGTGTAGGACGGCGAAATCATGGTGTCGATATAGAGAGTGCCGCCTTCTTCGCGCTGCGTCTCCACGAGCCGGGCCAGCATCTCCTGCGCTTCGGTGTGCGTCTTCTGGCTGTAATAACCCTCTATGAGATGAAAATAAGTTCCGAACCCGTGTTGGCGGCTGATCCATTTCATCATTTCGAGGACTTTCGGACGGTCGAACGAGTGCAGCGACATGCACAGCGCAGCCGGCCGCCATTCTTCCTTTTCCATCGACGAACGGCTCTTCTGCATGTATACCTGCAAATGGCGGTTTAGTTGGAACAACGCGCCCTTGAAGATATTCACAAGTCCCTTTTTATCCTTGTTCGTGCGCTCTAAATATAAGTAAATCAGGATGATAACCATATACGAAACGACCGTGTACAGAGGGTCGATCATAAACATTACCCACATCGACAGCACGAATCCGGCCAGCGACAGAAACCACCGCGAACGAAAGCGCGGCCGGTAGGACGGCGGCGACCCGAAATGGTTCAGGAACGAACTGAGGCACATTGTGCCGTAGGTGATAAGGAAGAACATGGAGATGATCGCCGCCACCGAGTTCACGTCGCCCAGCAATATGAACACAAATGCGATAGCGAACGAAATGAGCGACGCATTGCGCGGTTCGCGCGCCTGGCCCCGCCCGCGCGAGAAGAAAATATTAAGCCTGCGGAACGGGAATGTGCGGTCGCGCGCGATAGCCTGCAACGTGCGCGGCGCGACCATCATAAAGCCCAGCGCCGCCGACGAGGTACAGGTTATCAGACCTACCGGAATCACCAGTGCGCCGAGCAGGGCAATGCGCGACATTATCAGCTGATCGCCGAGGAGTTCCTGCGGCGATGCCGAGACGGCGAATTTCCACACCACGAGCGTATATACCACCAGCCCCGTCAGCGTCCCCAGCATCGTGCCGATAGGTATCGACCGGCCCGGATTGCGCAGATCGCCGCTAAGGCCCACACCTGCCGTCATTCCCGTAAACGCAGGGAAACAAATTGCGAAAATTATAAAAAACTTATCGCGGTTGAAGAACCCGAAATTATTGCCCGTTATCTGCATCGCTTCGCTGCCTGTCGATGCCAATGGCTTACCGAGAAAAAAGAGCGCCAACGCAACGACCAGCAGTATATTGATGATATAAAGAAGTTTTATGCTCGACCCTAAGCCGCGTTTAAGGACTATATAGGCGAGAATGAGCAGCGTCGGAACGCTTACCACCTGGCGCGGCAATTCCCAGCCGTAAGTCTCCGAGAACCAGTTGAAAAACGGATAAAATGCCTCCGCGAAAGCGATTATATAAAATGCGATGCTGATCGCCTGCGACAGGAAGAGCGTTATGCCGATCGTAGACCCGATTTTCAGCCCGAACGAGCGCGACATGATGAAATACTCGCCACCGCCTTCCACGCGCGTGTTGGTGGCCAACTCCGAGATGGCCAGCGCCGTCGGGATCGTGATCATGTGCGCCAGCACGATGATCGCAATAACGCCGTAGAACCCCAACTCACCCGTCGCCATCCCAAGCCGCAGGAACAGAATAGCCCCCAGAATCGACGAGATACTCGTGAGAAAGACAGGTGTGGTGCCGAGTTTCTTCATTTTTCAGTGGTGATATTTGTCATTGCGGACTTGTTCCGCAATGACAATTACTAAAACAATTTCTCGATCCGCTCTACAATTTCTTCCGGCGAGGGGTCGAGCGGGAAGACCAGTGATGGTTCGAGGCGGAACGGCGCACCGCCGGTGTCGCGCTTGAACGCTGCCTCGCCGCCGCCCGTAATATTGAGCATAATCGTAGCATCGCGCTCCACCGTGCCCTCCGCAACCGCGCGCATCAGCGACGCTGTCGCCACCGCTGCCGCAGGGTTTATATCCACACCTTCCAGTTCTTCGAACAGCACCGCCGCCGCGCGTAATTCGCTGTTAGTGACTGCGACAATATCGCCGCCGGTATCGCTCAACGCATCGAATAATCCGCCTGTGATGCTGTATGGCGGACGACGGTTCGACAGAACTTTGGCGTCGATTTCGGCCGCATCCGCGCGCGCGCGGTCATCGTCATAGGGCAGCATCGCCCGCGAACCCGCGCGCCATGCGTCATACATCGGCAAAAAAGGTGCATTCTGCGACACCATGAGCCGCATTTTATTGTTTCCGAACCGCCCGTCGGCAATCAGGCGCAGGTTCGCTTCCCATGCCGCTATCGCCCCCGTGCCGCTCCCGACCGACTGAAAATAGTAATCCGGAATGCGTCCTATGGCCGTCGCTGCCGACAGAACCGTCGTCCCCATGCCGTCACGCCGCGCCACGTTACGTGCGCCGCCTTCCGCCACGAAATGCTCCGACCGCACCGCTAAATTTGACAGATGTATGGCATCGAAATAATCGCCGCCGGCAACGGGTGAAATCAAGCGCACGCAAGGGGCAATCGGTTCGGAAAACCACAACGCATCCAGATTATCGCTTGGTACGCAGAGCAGCAGCGGAATACCGTTATCCGAACAAACCCGCGCAAATGCGCGCGCCGTGTTGCCGGCCGATGCCACGACCAGAATGCGCTCTTCCGCCAACCGTCCGCAAACGCTGTACGCCTCCGTTTCCTTGAACGAGCACGTCGTCATCCGTGCGCCCATCGCCGGCCAATAGCCGCTGAAAGTGATGAACAGGTTCGACAGTCCGAGTTTTCCGGTCAGTCCTTCGCTTTTATACGTCACAGGCGCGCATGACCCTTCGAGCATACGCCGCACAGGCAGCCAATCTGCAAAGCGGTAAAGCCCTCTGTCTGCGTGACTTGCATCAAGTTGCTGCCGTTCGTACACCGCTCTTACGAGCGAGGGTTCGCCGCCCGCAGGGTCGTCCAGCAGCCAGCCCGTGTCGTCGAACTCTCGTCCCGTGCCGACGTTCATCAGGTGATATTTCGTACCGTTCATTTTAAGACATTCTGTTTTTATAGTCATCATACCCGAACTCGCGCACCATGCGAAGTTCGCCGCCCTGTGTCCACAGGGCGATCGACGGGTGCGACACGCCATTAAACATCGTGGTCTTGACCATCGTGTAGTGCATCATATCCTCGAACACCAGCCGATCGCCCACGCGCGGCTCGCCGTCGAACGCCCAGTCGCCCATCACGTCGCCCGCCAGACAGCTGTTGCCTCCGATGCGCCAGCGTACATCGCCGTCGCGGGGTTCGCGCGCGCCCATGACCGCCGGCTTATAGGGCATTTCGAGACAGTCGGGCATATGGCACGCGAACGACACGTTGAGCATCAACGTGTTCACCCCGCCGTTACATACGATGTCCTCTACCGTCGCCACCAACCACCCCGTCTGCCACGTGAACGCACTGCCGGGTTCGAGAATGACGTGCAGGTTAGGGTAGCGCGCTTTGAACCCCGTCAATATCCCGACCAGCAGTTCGCAGTCGTAATCCTTATGCGTCACCAAATGTCCGCCACCCATATTGAACCATTTCAGTTGCGGCAGCAGATGCCCGAAATTCGCATCCACCGCTTCCAGAGTACGCGCCAACTGTTCGGGCCGGGACTCGAAAAGCGAATGGAAGTGTAGTCCGTCCACGCCATCGGGCAGTTCGCGCAGTTGCTCTGCCGGAATGCCGAGCCGCGACCCGCCGGAACAGGGATTATACAGCTCGGTCTCTACGGGCGACCATCCCGGGTTTATGCGCAATCCGCACGACACGCCTTTCTCGCACGCCTGCTTTCCGAAGCGCTCGAATTGCGATAAAGAGTTGAACGTGATATGGCTCGAAATGCTCAGGATTTCACCGATATCGCGGTCGGTGTAAACGGGTGCATAAGTATGCGGCCGCGCGCCGAATTTTTCATAAACAAGCCGTGCTTCACCGAGCGAACTGGCTGTCGCTCCGCCCACATACTCCCGCATGATCGGAAATATACTCCACATCGCATTGGCTTTCAACGCCACGATAAACTCCACGCCTGCCCGTTGCGCCACGTCGGCGATCAGAGCCAGATTGCGGCACAGCAGCCCTTCGTCCATTAAAAAACAAGGCGACGGTATTTTCGAAAAATCCATGTAGCATTAGCATTACTCGTCATTGCGAGCCTGGAAGGCGAGGCAATCCGGTGGTTTCTTTCTGGATTGCTTCGGGCTTGGTAGCCCTCGCAATGACGCATCCGCGTGCCTTATAACATGCGGATGATAAAACTATACTTCCAAATCAACGTTGAAAAGTTCATGGAACGGCAACCCCTGCTCGCCGATTTCGGCCATGAACGGGTCGGGGTCGAACTGCTCGACATTCAGCACGCCGGGCCCTGTCCACAAGCCGCGCGCGAACATCGCCGCACCCAACGCCGCAGGAACGCCCGTCGTGTAGCTCACGGCCTGAGTCCCCGTTTCGCGGTATGCCTGCTCGTGGTCGCAGTTGTTGTATATATAATAGGTCAGCGGCTGGCCGTCCTTGCCGATACCGCTCATGCGGCAGCCTATCGACGTCAGCCCCGTATAGTTCTCGCCCAGAGACTTGGGGTCTGGCAGCACTGCTTTCAGAAACTGTATCGGCACGATCTCCACGCCGTTGTACATGACCGGGTCGATGCGCGCCATGCCTATGTTCTGGATTACGCGCAGATGTGTGAGATACTCCTGTCCAAAAGTCATCCAGAACCGCGCGCGACGAATCGTAGGAAAATGTTTGATTATCGATTCAAGCTCCTCATGGTAAATAAGATACGACTCGCGGGGTCCGATCTCCGGATACGTGATAGGCTGATGAATCTCATGCGGCTCGGTCTCTACCCAGCGCCCGTCTTCCCAATATTTGCCCTTTTGTGTCACCTCGCGGATATTGATTTCAGGGTTGAAGTTCGTCGCGAAAGCCATGCCGTGATTCCCCGCATTGCAATCGACGATGTCGAGCGTGTGAATTTCCTTGAAATGATGCTTCGCCGCCCATGCGACATAGATCGCCGATACGCCGGGGTCGAAACCGCAGCCCAGGATCGCCGTCAAACCCGCTTTTTGATATCTGTCGTGATATGCCCACTGCCAGCTGTATTCGAACTTCGCCTCGTCCTTAGGCTCGTAATTCGCCGTATCAAGGTAGTTTACGCCCGCTTCGAGGCACGCGTCCATGATAGGCAGGTCCTGATAGGGCAGGGCGACGTTCAGCGCCATATCGGGTTTCCATGCGCGCATCAGAGCCACAAGTTCGGGCACATTATCGGCATCTATCTGCGCTGTCTCAATGCGGCGGCCTATTTTCGCGGCAACAGCCTCGGCTATGTCGTCGGCTTTCGACTTGGTGCGGCTGGCGAGCATAATCTCCGTGAATACGGGGTTTGCGGCGGCTTTGTGGGCGACGACCGTGCCTACGCCGCCTGCGCCGATGATTAGGAGTCTGAACATATGTTTTTACTTTGTTAGTGTTCGTGTTTGCGTTCGTGTTTGCGTTTGTGTTTGCGCCTGGACAAAAATAGTGTTTTTGTTTCGATTGAAAAAATTTGCGGAATCGATTTTGCAGAATCAAAAAAGAGCATTATCTTTGCACCTGTTTTTCAGACAAGGAGATTTCGTAGCTCAGCAGGTAGAGCACAACACTTTTAATGTTGGGGTCCTGGGTTCGAGCCCCAGCGAAATCACGAATTTCAATAGAAAAAGCGGCAGAGATGTCGCTTTTTGCGTTTGTAATATTGTAATATCGGATTATTATTGCGTAATTTGTCTAATAGTAACTATTGAATAAAAACCGATTATGAAAACTTTAATTCTATCTATTTCGTGCATTTTCCTTGCTATGCCTGCTGTTTATTGCCAGAAAGACATCACACGATTGGAACAACAAGTAATTAATCTAGCAATAAAGGGCAGTTTGTGGGTCGAATACATCAATGATGATCATTCTTCGGTAAATGGTAAAATATTTATAGCGAGAATTCCCATTAGTCCTATCACATATCTATTTCCTCGGCCGGTGCCGGACTCATCGGAATACCGCATTATATCTCACTATTCAAAGTATGTCGATAGTGTTATGTATGACAATTTCAAGCAGAACAATAAAGTTTCTATCGAAATAAATGAAGCCGATTTTGACGAATATATAATAAATTTCACTACACAAGAAGATGCCAGGCAGTTTCTGAATCCTGAACTTGACGATGAAGCTCAAAGCAAAAAACTTGGGGAGTTATTAAAAGTTCGGGGTATTACGGTAATATCGAGGCCCGGATTTAATGAAGAGCATAATAGGGCTTTGGTTTATATTTCAACTATGAGTTCTGTCTCTGATGAATGGGGGTCATATACACGGGGCGGATATTATCATGTATATGAGAAAACCGCTGACGGCTGGAAGTTGCTGGACATAATAATTTTTGGATAAATACTGCAAGCCGGAGAAGTGTGAAATCACTAATTTTAACGAAAAAAGCGGCATTCTGCCGCTTTTTTCGTTAAATAACCTTACTTAACACGAGCTAAACCCCCAACTCCCGCTTTATCTGTTCGAGTTTCGCGTCCAAGCGCGCGGCCGTCTCGTCGAAAAGAGCCGCCGAAGGCAGAGGCTCGCGCACGTTGAAATAATACTTTATTTTAGGCTCTGTACCGGACGGGCGCACCGAAACGATCGTGTCGTCGGCGGTGATGAATTGCAGAACGTTCGACTGCTCGATTTCCGGCGGGGTCGGAGTGCGCCGACCTGTGGCAACGTCCAGACTTTCCCGCAAAAAATAATCGCGCACCGTCACGACCGGCGACCCGCAAATAGAGTGAGGTGGCGAAGAACGATACTCCGCCATCATTCGCGCGATATGCTCCTGCCCCTCGCGCCCCTCCTTTATTATATATGTCATCGCGGCGCGGTATAGTCCGTAGCTCACGTACATCTCGCGCAGCAGGTCGAGCAGCGTCTGCCCGCGCGTGCGTGTCCATGCAGCGCATTCGGCGGCCAGAGCGATCGAACTCACCGCGTCCTTATCGCGCACAAAATCACACGGCAGAAAGCCGAAACTTTCCTCGCCGCCGCAGACATACTGCTCGCCCATCGCCTCACGCGTGCGTATCACCTCCGCAATGTATTTGAACCCCGTCAGACATTCGTGCGAGCGCACCCCAAAGCTCTCGGCCACGCGCCCGACCATTTCCGACGTAACAATCGTCCGCACGACGTATTGCCGCCCGTCGAGCCGCCCCAGCTCCTGCCAGCGGCGGCATATATAATAGGTCAGCAGCGCACACATCTGATTGCCGTCGAGCAGTGTGTAGCCGCCGTATCCGTCGGGCGTGGCAATGGCGATACGGTCGGCATCGGGATCGGAGGCCAGAGCTATCTCGGCATTCACGCGCCCGGCCAACTCAATGGCCATACGCATCGCCGACCGCTCCTCAGGATTCGGAGATTCGACGGTAGGGAAATCGCCGTCCGGCACGGCCTGCTCGCGCACCAAGTGAATATTCGTGAAACCGAACCGCCGCAGGGCTGCCGGAACAAGCCGCACACCCGCCCCGTGCAGCGGCGTGTATACGATAGGCATATCGCTGTGCGCGGCAACGGCCTGCGACGAAAGCGAGAGACCCTGCACCGCGTCGAGATAGCGCTCGTCGAACTCCTCGCCGAGTGTCGTGACGCGGTCTTCCGCCTGCCCGTGCCGTATTTGCGCGACCGACGTGATAGCCTGCACTTCGCGGATAATATTCCCGTCGTGCGGCGCGGTGACCTGTGCGCCGTCGTCCCAATAGGCCTTGTAGCCGTTATATATCGGAGGGTTGTGCGACGCCGTGATAACCACGCCGCTTTGGCAACCCAACTCCCGTATCGCAAAGCTCAGTTCGGGCGTCGGTCGCAGCGCGTCGAACAGAAAAACGCGGAAGCCGTTCGAAGCGAAAACATCGGCCACATGCTCGGCAAAGCGGCGGCTGTTATGACGACTGTCATGGGCTATCGCAACGCGGATCTCCCGGTCGGGGAATGCTTTTCTCAGATAGTTCGCCAACCCCTGTGTCGCCATGCCAACGGTGTAAACGTTCATACGGTTCGTCCCGACACCCATCTTGCCACGCATACCTCCCGTGCCAAATTCGAGGCCTCTATAAAAACTTTCGGTAAGCTCGTCTAAATTGCTATCAATAAGCAGCTTAACTTGCTCGCGCGTTTCCGCATCAAACTCTTCACCCAGCCAGGAATGCGCTCTGGCCAGCGCTTCATTTTTTATTTCATGTCCCATTTCAGGTATAATATTTATTTATGGTAAACCCTTGCGCAAGACTAAAAATCTATAACAAAATTAATCCAAAAAACTCGAACTCTCACTATCAACACATTAAAAACCGACCGCTCGCAAAGCCACATTATTCTATATAAATTAATTGTTAATTAGCAATAGGCTTGCCCCTTTTTTTTCGGGAAAATATGAACAACTTTTGTGGTGTCGGAGTTCGGATTGTCCGAAACCGCCGCAATTTTAAAATCATAGTAATACCACAATCTCCCTACTTAATTTATGGTTACGGAAAGTTATAGCAGTACATGGCAGGCGTGCTTGTCGCAAATTCGGGAACAGACGTCGGCGGACGACTTTGCGAAGTGGTTCGAGCCGCTCGTGCCGTTGGATTTCGACGGAACGACGCTGCAACTGCGCGTACCGAACGAAAGCTACGTCTACCACATCGAAAAGAACTGCCTGCAATTCCTGCGTCCGATCCTCTACCGGCTGTTCGGGATGAAAACGCGGCTGCGTTATGTTATGCCGAAAGCGCAGGCGGCAACGCCGGTGAGCGGTGCGGCCGACACGACAGCGATCGGTAAGTTCATCGCGCAGACCGACACTGCAAATATAAAGAATCCGTTCGTTGTTCCCGGCATCCGCAAGACGATAATCGACCCGCAGCTGAACATGAACTACTCGTTCGACGATTTTATCGAGGGCGAGTGCAACCGTCTGGCGCGTTCGGCGGGGTTGGCAGTGGCGGCCGCACCCGGCACCACGCCGTTCAATCCGCTGTATATATACGGTAGCTCAGGGTTGGGGAAAACGCATGTGGCACAGGCTATCGGCATCGAGACGAAGCGGCGGCATCCCCAGATGCAGGTGCTATATGTTCCGATGAACAAGTTTCAGGCACAGTATACGAGTGCTATGCTGAACAAGGAATTCAACGATTTCATACAGTTCTATCAGATGATAGACCTGCTGATAATCGACGATATACAGGAGATCGCGGGCAAGGAGAAGACACAGAATGCATTTTTTACGATATTCAACCATTTGCAGCTGGCCGGTAAGCAGCTCGTTATAACGTCCGACAAGCCGCCGGTGGAGCTGAAAGATATAGAGCAGAGGCTTATAACGCGTTTCAAATGGGGGCTTTCGGCGCAGTTGGTGCAGCCCGACTATGAGACGAAGGTCAAAATAATACGCCATAAAGCCGCGCGGTTGGGTGCTGATCTTTCGGAGGAAGTGGTGCATTATCTGGCCGAAAATATCGACGCCAATGTGCGTGAGATAGAGGGCGCGCTGTCGTCGCTGGTCGCTAACGCGGCGTTTATGAACAAGCGGATAACCACTGCGCTTGCCAAAGAAATACTTAAAGTATATGTGCGTATCTCGCTGAAAGAGATAACGATAGATGATATTCGCGCGGTAGTTTGCGAGTATCTTGGTATCGATGCGCGCATATTCGACTCTCCGAAGCGCACGCGCGAAATAGCTCAGGCTCGTCAGATCGCAATGTTCCTGAGCAAGAAGCACACGAAAGCATCGCTCACTGCCATCGGCGCGGCTATCGGAGGAAAAAACCACGCAACGGTGCTCCACGCCTGCAAGACCATTTCGAATCTCACGGAAACCGACAAGGCATTCCGCGCACAGATGGAAGAGATCGAAAAGCGCGTGGTTATGAAAACTAAGGGGTAGTGAGAGTATAGGGTGTGAAAAGTCCGGAAAAATTACTATCTTGCAAGGATATTAAATCTGAAAGCAATGAATAAAATTTCCGCGCTCGCAATCATGATGTTTGCCGTCGTTGCATGTTCTAAAAATAATGACGGCTCGAAAGAAGCCAACCAGGAAGAGCAGGGCGTGACGATTGCCGGAGTGACATGGGCGACACGCAACGTGGACAGGGCCGGCAAGTTTGTCGCCAGGCCTGAAAATTTCGGTCAGTCTTTCACTTTCAACGAAGCGCAAACCGCTTGTCCCGAAGGCTGGCGACTGCCGACTGTGGCGGAATTCCAAAGTCTTCTCAAAGCATGGGGGAGCGTGGTGACAAAAGTGAACGGTATTGGTGGTCGTCGGTTCGGCAGCATCGATAATGCTGTGTTTTTTCCTGTCGTATCGCGATATACCGCCGCAGGAGTATACTGGTCGAGTAGTGTCGATCCTGAGAATGAGTTTCAGGGCGGTATTTTATTCTTCAACAATGACGATAGCGAAGGCGAAGCAGGAGTATATATTTCGTTTTTATCGAAGTCTTTCGCCTGGAAAGTGCGGTGTGTGAAGAAATAGTAGTAGTACAGGTTCGAGACAACTTAAAACCCACATAAAATGGCTGAAAAAGAGAAACCGCAAATCAACCCCGAAAAGCTGAAAGTGCTGACGGCGGTGATGGACAAAATAGAAAAAGACTTCGGCAAGGGCGCGATAATGAAAATGGACGGCAGTCAGATCGAGGATGTCGCCGTTATCCCTACGGGGTCGATTACGCTCGATATGGCCTTGGGTGTGGGCGGATATCCGCGCGGAAGGGTGGTCGAGATATACGGCCCCGAATCGTCGGGAAAGACGACGCTGGCTATTCACGCCATTGCCGAAGCGCAGCGATTGGGCGGTATCGCGGCATTTATCGATGCGGAACATGCTTTCGATCAGTATTATGCGCAGAAACTCGGCGTGGAATTCGGGGATAATTTCCTTATAGCCCAGCCCGACCACGGAGAGCAGGCGCTCGAAATCGCCGAAAACCTTATCCGTTCGAGCGCAGTGGACATCGTGGTCATAGACTCCGTTGCCGCCCTGACACCGAAAGCCGAGATAGAAGGCGATATGGGCGAGGCGAAAGTGGGCTTGCAGGCGCGGCTTATGTCGCAGGCTCTGCGTAAACTGACCGGCACGATAGCCAAGACCAAGACGGTGTGCGTCTTTATAAACCAGTTGCGCGACAAGATCGGCGTATCGTACGGAAGTCCGGAGACTACGACAGGCGGTAACGCGCTGAAATTCTATTCCAGCGTGCGTATCGACATCCGCAAGGCGTCGAGCATCAAAGACGGCGAGGAGCAAATCGGCGTGCGCGCGAAAGTAAAGGTGGTGAAGAACAAGGTTGCGCCGCCGTTCCGCCGCGCTGAGTTCGACATAATGTATGGGCAGGGTATCTCGCGCGTGGGCGAACTCGTTGATATTGCGGTAGATACGGGCGTGATCAAGAAGAGCGGCTCGTGGTTCTCGATGGACGACAAGAAGCTGGGGCAGGGTAGGGACAACGTACTCGCCTATTTCACAGACAACCCCGAAGAGATGTTCGCCGTAGAGGAAAAGGTACGTACGGCAGCAAAGGAAGCTGCTGCCGCCGCGAAAGAAGCGGGGAAGAAGAAGTAACACGCGCGTGTGTCATTGCGGGTTTGCCCCGCAATGACGCACTGATCGTCATTGCGAACCTGAAAGGTGAAGCAATCCAGTATTCTTATTTTTTTCTGGATTGCTTCGGGTCTGGCGACCCTCGCAATGACGATTTAATTGGAAGACGAGCGATAGACTTTTCCGTTTCGCGTTCGGAAAACATTTTATATTTTCAATTATTTATCCATGTAATATGGATTACACACCCAAAGACGAAAAACTGATCGAAGCGCGGTTCGAAGAGCTAATGCGCAGTTGCGAGCGAGTGATCAAGAGGCCGGAGGATACGGATACGATACGGCGTGCGTTCCTGCTTGCAAAAGAGGCGCATAAGGGTGTGTATCGCCGTTCTGGCGAGCCATATATCACCCATCCGATTGCCGTGGCGATGATTGTGCGCGAAGAGATAGGGCTTGGGGTGAAGTCGGTAGCTGCGGCGCTGCTGCACGACGTTGTCGAAGATAACGACAATTACACGGTCGAAGACATCGACCGCATGTTCGGGCCGAAGATCGCGTATATGGTCGAAGGTCTGACCAAAATAGCGGGTGTTTTTACGAACAACCCTGCGGCGATGATCGGGGGGGGCGGTAAAGATTTTTCGGAGCAGGCCGAAAGTTTCCGTAAGGTACTGGTAACGATGTCGAATGACCTTAGGGTGATTTTGATAAAAATAGCCGACCGTCTGCACAACATGCGCACGCTCGGGGCGATGCCCGTCGAGAAACAGATAAAAATAACGAGCGAAACGATTTTCCTATTCGCGCCGCTCGCCTATCGTCTTGGTTTATACGAGATTAAGACCGAGTTCGAAAACCTTTGCTTGAAGTACCGTTTCCCCGAAACATATAAGGAGATCAACGAAAAACTACAACTCACGGCACATGCGCGCGATGAGTTCGTAGAGAATTTTATCACTCCGATCCGCCGGAAATTACGCGAAAGCAACATCGATTTCAAAATCGAGGGCAGGGTGAAGAGCGCCTATTCGATTTGGATGAAAATGCAGCGCAAACAAATCCCGTTCGAAGAGATTTACGACCTTTTTGCCATTCGCATCGTCTTCCAGCCCTCGCCCATCATACCCGAAAAATCGCAGTGCTGGCACATCTATTCGCTTATTACGGACATCTATAAGCCTCATCCTGACCGCATTAGAGATTGGGTTAATAACCCGAAGGCGAATGGTTATGAGTCACTGCATGCTACGGTGATGGCTACTGGCGGGGCTTGGGTCGAAGTACAGATCCGTTCGCAGCGCATGGAGGAAATCGCCGAAATGGGGTTCGCGGCGCACTGGAAATACAAGCACGACGGTGGTCCTGGCAGCGACGATGAAGCCGATTTCGACCGCCGTTTGCAGGAAATCCGCGACGTGCTGAACAGTTCGACGGATGACGCGGTCGACTTTCTCGACAATTTCAGCATGGCGCTATATTCCACCGAGATAGTGGTATTCACGCCCAAAGGCGACTCGCGCCGACTACCTCAGGGAGCGACAGCGCTCGACTTCGCTTATGCAGTGCACACGAATGTCGGTAATCAGGCTATCGGTGCGAAGATCGACCGGAAAGTCGAGCCGATATTTACTATCCTCACGAGCGGCAATCAAGTCGAAATCATCACATCGAAAAGCTCGCATCCCAAGCCCGAATGGCTCGATCATGTGACTACGGCCAAGGCGAAACAGGCGATCAAGACATTTTTGAAGGGCGATACGCATAACCGTCTGCGGGATGGACAACGGATTTTCGAAGAACGGTTAAAAGATTTCGGTCTTGTGCCGAGCAGACGGCTGTTCAACAAGGTATTGCCGGCCTACAATTCAAGCACCAAAGACGAGTTTTACAGTAAACTGGGATCAGGAATGATAAAGCTCGACAAATTAAGTGAAGTAATACATGAGAATTCAGCAAGTAAGTGGCTGAAATTCTGGTCGATAGAGCTCTCGAATCCGTTTAAAAAGGACTCTGGGAAAGATAAAATCAAGCAGGTCGGTCGAGTAGGGAGTGGTTTTTCCGGAGAAAGGGCAGGGAGTGAATTTGTGATTGCGCCGTGCTGTAATCCGATACCGGGTGACGACATTATAGGATACAATGATCCGGAAAGCGGACATACCGAAGTTCACAAAACTTCATGTGATCGATTGACATGGCTTGCGGCACAACATGGTGATTACATTTGTAAAGCAGAATGGGCAAGCCATAAAGCAATGTCACACTTTGCGGTGATCGAACTGCGTGGCATTGACCGTATCGGCCTCATGCTCGACATTTCCCAGCTTATAGCCGGCGAACTGAATATCAATATGCGCGAACTGAATGTTCGTACGCACGATGGCATTTTCGAGGGCACGATAAGTGTCTACGTAAAGGACAAGCACGACATTGACTCGATAATAGATAAAACCAAGAAAATCAAGGGTATAGACAGCGTAAAGAGAGTGAGCTAAGACCTCATTATGCAACTTGTTTTCCAGTCATACATTTGTAACATGCTGCACACTAGAAACCCTTTCAAATTATGACAACAATATTTTCCCGTATCATTTCCGGCGAAATTCCCAGCTACAAAGTCGCAGAAGACAATCGCTTTTATGCGTTTCTCGATATAAACCCGCTTAAAGAAGGACATACGCTTGTTGTTCCAAAGCAGGAGATCGATTACATTTTTGAACTCGATGACCGGACGCTTGGCGATATGATGATTTTTGCCAAGAAAATTGCCGGGAAAATTAAACAGAGTAGGGGGTGCAAAAGGGTTGCCGTCGTGGTTCTCGGCCTTGAAGTTCCGCACGCACATATTCATCTGATCCCGCTCGACGAAGAAAGTGATATTAATTTCAACAAACCGCGCCTGAAATTAACACCTGAGCAATTTCAGGAAATCCGGAACGCACTCTTATAGCTCAGATACCTCTTGGAGCAAAGCATATCATGTCAGGTGCAATGCGCCTGACATTTTTTGTATACATCATATCAGCATTCACGCATTTTTATTTTTACTGATCATATTTTTGCACTTGCGGTGCATATATATTTAATAATCAAGTAATTATGACTAATTTCATAAACTATTTATTTATTCAATTATCACGTATATTTACTATATGATTGAAAATCAGGTAAATGCACATAATAATGATAACATATATCACTGATTATTAGCTTATTACACATCGATATATCAATTAACTATTTAATATTTTACATGCATATTAAAAGCATTGATGATAAATTATCTACGGGTTATTTTGCTATTCCAAAAACCAGTTATTATATTTGTAATCTATATTGATGTCACAAATGAAAACAAGATTACAAGAGTTGATGGCGCGCGAAGGACTGACGGCGGTCAAAGTAGCAGAAATCGCCGGAGTGCAGCCTTCGGCGGTTTCGCATATACTATCCGGGCGAAATCACCCCGGATATGATTTCATAACAAGGCTATTGCAAGCGTATCCAAACCTCAATGCGCGATGGTTGCTACTCGGAGAAAGCAATATGTATCTTGATGAAAATATTTTTGTAGATGCGAGCGACCCTACGTCTTCGGATAGTAAAAATATTGATAATCAACAATGTAATGGCTCTTTGTCGCAAAGTGATGATGTCGTTATGGTGTCATCCGGCAGCTCAACACCGGCTTTGGATGCAGCTAGAGCTCATCCGCCACAAAGTGCAAATTCTACCGCAACAAATGTAAACATTGAAACCGTTCCAAATATCGAGAATAAAGATATAACGACAGAACGGGCGACGAGCAAAAAAACCTTAGGTACGATAGTGATGTTTTATGACGACGGTACGTTTTCTGCATATCAAAAAGAGTAACATTTTTTGACACATAATGTATATTATGTTAAGTATTGTGATTAAATAAAGACATGCTGTTTAATCGTAATGCGCTTGGCCATAATGAATTGCACGGTTGGCGTAAAGCGATTGTTTATGTGCCGCGCCCATCATAACGTTAATAATACTGCGCCAATTGTTATAAGCAAGCCTCCGGCAGCAGACTTTAAGGTCATCGGTTCGCCTAAAAAGACGAAAGCGATGATCATTACGAACACGACGCTAAGCTTATCGATCGGCGCAACGCGTGAAACATCGCCCGTTTCCAATGCCTTGAAATAAAAAATCCAAGACAATCCGGTCGCTACTCCGGAAAGGAGCAAAAATATCACGTTGAAACGACTCAATTCACGCAATTCTTTCATCTGACCGCCAAAAATCACTATTCCCCATGCAAGCAGTAACACAACACATGTGCGAACAGCTGTGGCCACATTACCACTAACGCCACGAACCCCTACTTTTGCTGAAATAGCCGTCAGAGCGGCAAAAACAGCCGCCAATATCGCATATAACTTCCACATAACGCACTGTGTTTACATTTGTAATACAGAGTCAAAACTCATGATTCAAATATAATACTTTTTATGCGAACTATCTACATGCGGAAGGCTCTACTACCCTACTCTATTTATAGTAATTTATTAGTATCTTTGCGTTGATTTTTTGATAACGCCAAGTCCGAACAGCGGCAACGTGCCCGGTGCGCATCTTAGAATAACGATTATTAATGATGAGGTGTCTTCGGTGCGATGAGATTTGTGGTCATTCGATAACTGTCGCTAGATGGCGATTGGAATAATTGCGGTGCGAAAGTTCAGGCAACAACGGATACCAAGCAGAATGGGATCGATCTGCGTTTACAAATGTAAAACCAGCTAAATATTTTTAGGCGATGATTAACAAAGAACTTCTTAATCCTTCGAGTGTTGTCGTAGTCGGAGGCTCGGATGACGTGAATAAACCGGGTGGCGCCGTACTGCGTAACTTGTTGGAAAGCAATTTCAACGGTCCTGTCTACGTCGTAAATCCCAAGGCAGAGAACGTGCAGGGTGTAAAATCGTATGCAAGCGTCGATGACCTACCCCACGTCGGGTGTGCCATAATTGCGATCGCCGCGAAATTTTGTCTCGAAACCGTCGAAACGTTGGCGCGCGAAAAAGGGACGCGCGGGTTCGTGATCCTCTCGGCCGGTTTTAGCGAAGAAAGCGAGGAGGGCGCACGGCTCGAAAGAAAAATAGTCGAAATTATCGACTCGGTGGGCGGTTCGCTTATCGGCCCGAACTGCACAGGCATTCTCACGACGCACTACAACGGGCAGTTTACCTCGCCCGCCCCGGCGCTCGACGCAAAAGGTATTGACTTTATCTCGGGATCGGGCGCGACAGCTGTATTTATAGTTGATAACGGGATGCGTAAAGGGCTGAAATTCAATAGCATATGGTCGGTGGGAAATTCGGCGCAGATAGGCGTGGAGGAGGCTTTGGAGTACCTTGACGTGACGTTCGACCCGGCAACCAGTTCACGCGTGAAACTGCTCTATATCGAGAGCATGAACAAGCCCGATAAATTCCTGCGGCACGCATCGTCGCTGGTGCGCAAGGGATGCCGCATTGCGGGGATCAAGTCGGGCAGCTCGGAGGCGGGCGGGCGCGCCGCATCGTCGCATACCGGAGCACTGGCAAGCCCTGATCTGGCTGTGGATGCACTGTTCCGAAAGGCAGGCATCGTGCGTTGCCACGGGCGCGAGGAACTGACGACGGTAGCGGGAATTTTCATGTATCCGGAACTTCGCGGTAAAAATATGGCGGTCATAACCCATGCCGGAGGCCCTGCGGTGATGTTGACAGACGCGCTTTCGAACGGTGGAATGGAGATTCCGCACCTTTCGGGAGCTAAGGCCGATGCGTTGTTGGAAAAACTTTTCCCCGGTTCGTCGGTGGGTAATCCCATAGACTTCCTTGCAACGGGGACTGCCGAGCAATTGGGCGCGATAATTGACAGTTGTAACGATGATTTCGACGCGGTGGACGGCATGGCGGTAATATTCGGCAGCCCCGGACTGTTCCCGATATATGATGTATATGAGCTGATTACAGAGAAAATACGCGCGTCGCCGAAGCCGATATTCCCGATTTTCCCGTCCTACGGCTGGGTGAAAGGCGAGATCGAAGAATTCGTGCGTGGTGGCGGAGCTTACTTTCCTGACGAGGTGATTCTCGGCACGACGCTCGCAAAAGTGTTCAACACTCCGGCGGTGCAGTCCGAGTGCCCTACCCTGCCCCAGATCGACACGGCGCGAGTGCGTACTGTAATAGACAGAGCAGAGAACGGTTACCTTGCGCCGGAGCAAATTCACGAATTATTAGACGCGGCAGGCATTGCGCGTGCACGTGAAGGCGTGGCCGACAACGTGGAGGGATGCGTAGAACTGGCGCGCCGGATCGGTTTCCCGTTGGTGATGAAAGTCGTCGGCCCGGTTCACAAAAGTGATGTCGGCGGTGTGGTGCTGAACGTCAACGACGAGGAGACGGTGCGCCGCGAGTTCGGGCGCATGATACGAATTCCGGAGACCCACGCTATTCTTCTCGCACAGCAACTGCGTGGCACAGAGGTATTTATAGGTGCAAAACGCGAAGGCGATTTCGGTCATATCGTGATGTGCGGATTGGGCGGTATCTTCATCGAAGCACTGAAAGACGTGGTTTCCGACCTTGCACCGCTATCCGAAAACGATGCCCGCGGTATGATCCGCAAGCTGCAATCGTATGCGATAATTCAGGGTACACGTGGTCAGGAGCCGGTAAATGAGGCACGTTTTGCGGAGATGGTTTCGCGCGTTTCGGCGCTCGTTACGGCCGCACCTGAGATTTTCGAAATGGACCTTAACCCGCTGCTTGGTAATCGCGACGATGTGGTTGCCGTCGATGCACGGATAAGGATTGAAAAGTAAAAAACGGAATTGATATTATTATACAAGAGAGCCGTAGCAACAACTACGGCTCTCTTGTTATGATATATTGTCCTAATACACGAACTGTGGGCAGGTGGAAAACACGAGCGAGGTGTTCCCTTGCCACCCTGCTCTATCTTTCCCTGAACATGATCATACTACCGTCGCCGCCCATTCTGCTTCTGACGTCTCTCATGAAAGACTCGCGGCTACGCCCGTCCATACCCTGCGAACGCATACCCGTACCGCGACTCAAACTCTCGTTCCCGCGGAAAAAGTCGCGCAGTCGATAAGTGAAACTCACGCTGTAAAAACGTCCTATACCACGGTCTACACTGTTTTCGATGTAATTGGGGAAGATGCGCTGGTTCGATACGCGGCTTTGGTTGAAGAGGTCATTCACGGAGAATGTCAGTTCACCACGACGGTTGCGGAACAGCCGCTTGCCGACCGAAACGTTGCACATCGCGTTCTCGAAACGGTAGTCTTCGGCAATACCTGCCTGCCGTGTCAGGTTGTTGGTATAGCGGAGATTCGTGCGCATGAAAATCCTCTCCACTATATCCCAGCGCACGCTCAGCGATGCCGATTGATTCAGTCCGGTCGAGCGTTCAAAGCCCTCGCGAGTATTATTCGTCACGCCGGGTGCGATCCTGTAACTCGTTGAAACGATCAGCCGCTGACTCCAATTCGAATTAAGACTTGCCGAGACGTTATAGCTTTGTGTTTGCGCGGTGTTAAATACTCCGTTTATTATGCCCGGCGTCTCGCTGTAACTCATGCCGCCACTCATGTTAAAGTTACATTTCATGAAATTAATCGGCTTGCCCAACGAAGCGGTAAGCCCGAAGCTCCATGCCGACTCGCCCATGTTTATGGGGCGCGAATATTGCCCGCCTTTCTCTATTATCGTACCGTTGGGCGTCTCCCACTGATCGTCGGTTATGATACGCGTATCCGTCCCGATATAGTCCGATGTCATCGAACCGTGCGCCGTCAGCGAGAAGTTCAGCGCCTGCGTAAGGTTGTTCATATTATAGCTGACGCTGCCGGTGTGCGTGTAATAAGGTTGAAGGTCGGGATTTCCGGTCGAGACATAAATCGTGCTCGATATGTCGTCCACGTCTTGCAACTGTGTGATCGACGGGTTTTGGGTATCGGCCTCCAAACGGAACTCCAGCCTGTGCTGCGGCGTGAGCTGCTTGTTGTACATAGCATTATAAACCATGTTGTGAAAGTTCGCGTCGGCTTTATAAGGCCTTGGCAAAATGCGATCCATTTTCTGCAACGTATGCTTATAGACCACATCGATGCGCAGCAGGTCGTTGTTCTTGGAGTAGTAGATACCTCCACCGGTGCGATGACTTACATCTCGCGTTTCCAATATATTACTTCCCTCGTTCCAATCCACCCAGTGTCCGTTGTCGAAGTTGTTGTAATTGCCGAAAGACTCCCATCTCTCGGCGGCTGTGTTACGGTCGGAAAAGCGGTTCGAGAATTCGTAGGTGGCCATCAGACTCCAGTATTCCGACAACGGCTCGGAGTATTGCACGCGCCCCGCAACGTTCCAGCCATAGCTGTCACTCAGGCTGCGGTTGCGCCCCATGGAGTCGAGCTGAGGCGTACGTCCGAGAATGCGCAGATGTATGTCGTTCGTCGAATTGCCGTCATTTTTATTCGCTCCGGCATTCAGGCCTACGCTCAGACTGCGCCCCGCCTTTGCGAATCCTACGCCATAGTTAAGTCCTCCTGTGAAATTATACTGTTCGGTATGGTTGCCCGTGCGACTTCTGTAATATTGAAATAAATTCTCGATTACATCCGTAAATTGATTCTCCGTGCTCGTCGAGTGGGCATTAGTATTAGCATAAGTGCCGCCAATGCGAAGATTGAGCATCTGGCGCGCGGCAGGCCGCCATTGCACGTTACCACCGAAAATATGACGGTTATTGATCGAATTGCTCTCCGATACGCGCGTAGTGCGGTTGTAGAGGTCGTTGAATATGGACGTGTTGAAGTACGTGCGGTCGGACTCGCTCTTTGTCTGCGCATCGGTGTGACCGTAAGAATAGAAAACAGCTGTTTTCAGCTTATCGCCGCCGTCATAATTATGATTAAATGCGACGTTATGCGTCAATATTTTGTTATTCTCCGACATGCCGCCACCGCCGCCGAAACGACTGCCGAATCCGCCGCCGCCCATCATGCCGGGCGTAACCGTGAACGTTCTGCCACCTCCGCCGCCGCCACCCATCATGCCGGGCGTGACCGTCATGCTGCCACCTCCGCCGCCGCCCATCATCCCCATGCCGATCCGTCCTCCGCCACCGGTATTGTTCGACGAGGTGTTTAGCATCAGTCCGTGACTGCCGGTCATAATATTATACTGCGCATCGGCCGAATATTTATCTTTGTAGCCATACAACCCCGTGAATGTGCCATATTGGGCAAATGTTACGCCTGTAACGAAATTCATAACCTGAAAGTCGTCACCGTCGTTTATTCCCGTAGTCTGGGCGAAGTCGCTCAGCTTGTTATAGACCTCCACGCGCTGGATCGCGTTAGCCGGAATATTGCGCATAACTGCTGCCACATCTGTTCCGAATGTCTCTTTGCCGTCGACTAAAATCTGCTGCACATCTTTGCCCTGCGCCCTCAGCGAGCCATCTTCCCCCACCTCGACGCCGGGCAGTTGCCGCAATAATTCGTCGGCATCAGCATCGTCCGACACCTGGAACGCCGCGGCGTTATACGAAATCGTGTCGCCGCGCATGGAAACACGCACGGCCTGCGCCATGACCGTCACCCCGTCCAGCTCCGTCACGGAGGATTTCAGGAAGACATGCGCGAGCGCTATGTTGCGCGCATTTACGTTGATCTGCGTTTGGTTCGGCTCATAACCCAGAAACGTCACGCGCAGCGTATAGTTGCCAAAAGGAAGCTCCGCGATCGAGAATTTGCTTTCGCGGTCGCTGACAATATGCCGTACAAATGTGGTGTCGGCTACCGAGCGCATTTCTACGACAGCGCCTGTAATACTCTCGCCCGTCGCATCGTCCGTAATTTGTCCCGATACTGTGCCGGTTCGTTGTGCAAATGCTGTTGCGTGCGCACAAACGAGTAGCGCAGCAATGATGAAAAGTTTTTTCATAATGCGTGGGAAATTTTACGTATTCCTGTTCAACGGCAAATACACTTAATTTATTATGCTACTTGTCGTTAAAATATTCACAGTGTTTTTCATAGAATCCTCATCGCGATAGCCGCGCACGCTTCGGCGTCGGCGAGGGCGTGATGGTGGTCGAAAAGGTCGAACCCGATATGCGCCGCGACAGTGCCGAGTTTATGGTTCGGCAACGCGGGGAACGCCCTGCGCGCCGCGCGACACGTGCAATGGAACACATAACCGGGCCACGCCATTTCATATAACGCAAATACCGCTTCCAGGCATCCCTTGTCGAACGGGCTGTTATGCGCTACCATCGGCAGCCCTTCGATGAGCGGCGCAATACTACCCCACACCTCCGGAAATTCAGGCGCATCGTCCGTATCTTCTGTCGCAAGTCCGTGAATGCGCGTGTTGAACCAGCTATAAAAATTCGGGCGCGGGCGTATGAGTTCATACATTTTCTGCGTTATCTCGCCTCCGCGCACTACTACCACGCCCACGCTGCACGCGCTGCCGCGATAATTATTTGCAGTCTCGAAATCTATCGCCGCGAAGTCTAACATCGAATTTCAATTGCCAATTTACGGGTTTCATACGGTTAATCCAACGCGCGTGTTTTCGTCATTGCGAGGAGTGCGTAAGCACGACAAAGCAATCCGGAATGATCGCTTGTAGCTGGATTGCTTCGCCTCTCGGCTCGCAATGACGAAAGCAGATTGCGGGCAAGCCCGCAATGACAAAAAATCGGAAATCACGCACGCGCATTTTCCAATTCGAGCAACCGCTTTTTGACCTCCAATCCTCCCGCATAACCCGTGAGAGCGCCGTTAGAGCCGATCACACGGTGACACGGGATGATAACCGCGATCGGGTTACGGTTGTTGGCCATCCCGACGGCGCGTGCAGCTCGCGGCTTGCCTACGGCCGCCGCCACCTGCCCGTAGCTTGCCGTCCGGCCATAGGGAATGCGCTGCAATTCGCACCACACGTTCTGCTGAAAAGATGTTCCCGATGGTCGCAACGGCAATTCGAATTCCATGCGCTTGCCTGCAAAATATTCATCCAACTGACGCTCGGCAACGGCCAGGGCTTCTGTCTCCCCCTCGACAGCTCCGTGAGGCACGCGCCCGAACGTAAGGTCGGTAATGTACCCTTCGCCGTCGGCCGCAATGACCAACCGACCGATCGGCGAAGAGTAATAAAGGAAATGCTTTAACATTTCTTCCATCTTTTCAGGTGCGGGAAGAACTCTCGCATCTGCGCCCGCGCCTCGTCGGGCGTGAGTTGCGTGCCGAACTCCTTGTTGATCTCGTCGAGGTACTGCAAATTAATCTCGATAATTTCGTCCATCGTTGCATCCGACGTGAATTGTCCGTCCTTGTAGCAATAGGCGCAATAATCATCGTTCGGCGTTCCGTCGGCATTCGTACCGAAATCCTCCGGGCGGCGCATCGGCATCCCGCAGCTTTGGCAAAATGCCGTAAGTTTGCCGTCCTTGCAGCAATGGACGCAGTAATCGTTATTCGGTGTTCCGTCGGCGTTCGTGCCGAAATCCTCCGGGCGGCACATCGGCATCCCGCAGCTTTTACAAATAATCATTCCTTCCATTGTTAATAAAGATTTAGCGAAAAGTCATCAAAAATATTTCTTGAAAATTTTGTTCAACTGTCTCGACATCACATCAGCTTTCAGCGGCTCGCCATCTCGCATAAAATGCCTGTTGTAGAAAACGAGGGATTCGGTTTCGGCATCGACGATTATACACGCGACGTTCGAATGCGCTTTTATGGGTTGCGGCGAATATATTCCTCCTGTCAGAATAGTTATCCCGATTCCTTTAAGAACCTGATTAGTGTAATTTCCCCGCACGCGCGAAAATCCGTTGGCAACTACCGCCATCCCGTAACGATGCCCGTCCAGTCTCAACGCCTCCACAACGGTAACGGGTACGGGCAAGGTATGCCTTTTCTTGGGCGCAAGCGTTTCCAGTTCGGCTATATATTCTATTAACTCGTATTCTATAATTTCACGAATTTCGTCGTTTTCCGTATATCGCGTTTCGACAATCATCGGCATTCGCGGAGCTTCACGAATCAACGCTGCCACCATTTTTGCCGATTCCCACGATAAACTGTCGTTGAACTCAGCCCGGTTACCGCGTTCGATAAGAAAAATTTCGGTGATCGGCTCGAAAAGCGCCAACCGACCGATCTGCGCCGGTTCGACTGACGATGTGATGTTTCGGGTAGTGTAGCAGGCCGTGAGACTGCCGATGAACAACAGGAGTAACAATTTCTTCATAATCTTATCAGTTTAGATGGTTTCGGCATTCGACGGCGTACGGCGAGTCGCAGCAACATAATTCTATTTCGGATTTTCATTTGCCAAACGATCGGCGCATAGTCGGGTTTCGTGCCGAAGAATGCTCCGAGACGCTCTACAATGTCCATCAGCATCCGCGCCTTCGCCCGCGTGACATTATAGGAAACCGACGCATCGTGGCTCAGATAATAATACAGCGGTTCCGGGAGCGATACGATTTTATCGGCCCCGTAGGCCAGAATAGGCGAAATATAGTAATCTTCGCCGTAGTTCATTCCCGGTACGAACCGCACCTCGTCGAACAGCCGCCGCCGCACCAGCTTCGACCACATCGACGGAGTTAATCGGCGCAGCAGCATCGCACGGATATACTTCTTTTTGCCGGAAAAGACAGGATTCTTCTCCCGTCTGAACCACCCCTCATGCACCATCCAGAAATCATAGATAACCATATCGGCCGAGTCGGCAACCGCTTTGGCGGCCAAATTCTCTACCGCGCACAGATCGAGCCAATCGTCGCTATCGACGAACAGCACATACTCGCCCGTAGCGTGGTCGAGAGCCACGTTACGCGAGGCAGCGATACCGAGATTTTGCTCGTTCGCAACGAATTTCACCTGCGCCGTGCGTGCCGCGAACTCCGGCATATCGAGCACTTGCCGCACGATCTCCATGCTCCGGTCGGGTGAAGTGTCGTCTACGAATACATATTCTATATCCCCGTATGTCTGCCCGAAGAGCGACCGCACGCACCGCTCGATGTACGGCTGTGCGCGATGCACGAGTATCAGCAGCGAGACTTTCATAGGCGGTATCAAAGATATGGATTATTTTGCAAAATAATCCATATCTTTTACCATCTTGTGCTGAAACTGCGCAGCCGACGACGCAGTTCGAGATGATGGCCGTCGGTATGGCGGCTGAGAAGGGCATGGAATGCCGCGCTGTGGTTTTTATGAATGGTATGACAGAGTTCGTGAAGGATAATGTAATCTATCAGCTCGTCCGGCAGGCGCATCAGATGCAGGCTCAGCGAAATGTCGTCGCGCCCTGAACAGCTGCCCCATTTGCTCACGGTATTACGCACAGCAACGCTGTTGTAACGGAATCCGTGCTGTCGGGCGAGTTCGGCCGTGCGGCGCGGCAGCAATTCTTTTGCTTCCGTGCGCCACGCCTGCTCGATACCGCGTTTTATCGCTGCCTGAACAGATTCGGCGGTGTACGGAAGCATGGCGGGATAAATTACTGTGATGCGCCCGGCGGCAATGCGCACCCTTATCGTATGGACATCGACCGTCGGGCGTAAATCCAGACTGTGATAACGCGTAGAGTATGGCGGCGCAATAGGTACGACTGCGGCGCGGCGGTTAGCCCGTTCGCGCGCGGCGGCGATCCAGCCGAGCTTGCTCTCCACGAACCGCATCCCCTCATGCAGTGTCACCGACGGCGGCAATGTAAGCCTTACGACTCCCGGCGGCCGTACCGATACCGATATCCGTCGCGCCCGCTGTGACTGCACGACCGTTATGTCGCCCAGCGCAGGATGCGTGACAGTGGTTTCAGATATTTTTTGGACAGGTTTTTTCCTGCTGAAAATTCCCATTACCACGCGCGTGTTTTATTGTCTGCCGGATAACTCGTAATTAAATATATACTTCCAACAGAGTCGCCGCACCCGAAAGTGTCACAGCCTCGATCTCTGCGGGCAGAAGGATACTCTCGCCTTTGGAGACCACGACGGTTTCCGTTTTCGTGCCCGTAATCGCGGCGGCGCTATCCGCTCTCTCTACGGAAAAACCGCCTTCGACACATACGTATATAACAAAGGAATCGAGCGACGGATAATTACGCGTCATGCGTCCGTCGAGCGCGACGCGGTTCACCGTGAAATAAGGGCAACTCACCAACTCGACGGCGGTGTTGGCTGCCACAGGCCGTCGCGTAACATTGTAGTTCTGCGGCTCGCCGAAGTCGATCGCCTCCGTCGCAAGGTCGGTGTGCAATTCGCGCGCGCGCCCGTCGCTTTCCACACGATCCCAATCGTAGATACGGTACGTTACATCCGATGCCTGCTGAATTTCGACGATTTGCAGCCCCGCACCGATTGCGTGCACCGTACCCGCCGGAATAAAATAAGCATCGCCGGGCTGTACCTCGACGCGGTTCAGTAGCTCTGCAACCGTGCCACCCGCCACTGCATCGAGATATTCGCGCTCCGTAACCCCGCGCCGCCATCCTATATAGAGTGCCGCTCCCTGCTCGCACGCCGCGACATACCACATCTCGGTCTTCCCGTAGGCGCCATGCCGCCGCCCGGCGAGCGCATCGTCGGGATGCACCTGCACCGAAAGCACATCCTGCGCGTCGATGAGCTTCACCAGCAGCGGAAACTCGTCACCGTGTTTTGCGAACACCCCCTCGCCCACCAACTCACCCATATAGACCTCCACCAGCTCGCGCAGATTGTTACCTTTCAGGAATCCGTTGGCCGCCACCGATTCGTCGCCGCGCAGCCCCGACACCTCCCAGCTTTCGCCGATCAACTTGCCGGCGGGCAGTTTCTTACCCATCTGTCCGCCCAGCGCGTCCCCACCCCACAGCCGCTCCTTAAAGCGCGGCTTGAATTTTATAGGATACAGCATTCCAATTAGGAATTAAAAATCAGGAATTATGGCTGGCGCAAGCCAAATTCGTAATCTATAATTAATCAATCGAGTTCACCACATCGGCTTTGCCCTCGTCGATGAGTTTTATGAGCAGCTCGCCGAAGAGCGTGTTCACCCACGCGAACCATGAGCGCGTGAACCGGTCGGGGTTGTTTTTGTTGAACGCTTCGTGCATGAACTCCGTCCCCGCATCGGTGTCCACGAGCATCTGGATGCACCGCCGTATCTCGTCGTCGCAGGTCGACGTCATAGCTTTCATAATGATGCTCATCGGCCATATCAGGTCGAAACTCGTATGCGGACTGCCCACGCCTTCGCCCGCCGTGCCTCGAAAAAAGTACGGATTGTCGGTGCTCCACACATAGCGGCGGGTATTCTGGTAAATCGGGTCGTCCATCATCGCCGGGTCGAGATAGCCCAACGAAAGCAACGACGGTACGTTGGCATCGTCCATAAGTATCTGTGTTCCGAAGCCATCGACCTCGTAAGCGTAAATGTCGCCGTGATTTTTATGATGCGCCACCGCATATTCTTTAAGCGCGTCCTCGACTTCCTGTGCGAGCGTCAGGCAGCTTTCGGCCAAATCCGCACGCCCGTTCACCGTCTGCAAAATCTCGGCGGCCTTGCGCAGCGACTGAACCGCAAAAAAGTTCGACGGGATGAGGAACAGCAACATCGTCGCATCGTCCGACGGACGGAACGCCGATGCGATAAGCCCCACGGGATTCACCGGCGCACCCCAGCCGTCGTTGATCATCGTATCCGATGCGCGCTCGGTGCGGCGCTGGAAACGGTAGGGACCGCGATTCTCCTTGCGCTGCTGCTCGCGGAACGTCTGTAACACAAGTTCTATCGCCTGCAACCATTCTTCATCGAATACCGACGTGTCGCCCGTAGTTTTCCAGTAGTGGTACGCAAGGCGGATCGGATAGCACAGCGAGTCGATCTCCCATTTGCGCTCGTGCAGTTCGGGTATCATCCGCGTGCGGTCGTTCGCCCACTCGGTCGGAGCCGGGCCGTCGTTGAAAGCGTTGGCATACGGGTCGAGTATTATGCAGCGGAGCTGTCGGCGGATAACGCCCGCAAGCAGTCGGCGCAACTCCTCGTCGCGGTCGGCCAGGCGCACATAAGGCCATACCTGAGCGCCCGAATCGCGCAGCCACATGGCGTGAATATCGCCCGTATATACAAAGGTATCGTCCAGACCGTCCTCGCCCACGCGATAATGCACGGTGGTATCTAATGTGTTCGGGAAACAATTTTCGAACATGCGGCGCAGTTTATCGTGTGTGATAATGGCCTTGATGCGTTCGATCTCGGCCTCTACGGCTTTCGACGTAAAGAGTCGTTCGTTCACGGGCGGACGTTGATGGGTCGTGAATGTTTCGAGCCTCACGTTGTCTGCCTGCATTTGCGGACTTGTCCGGGTCGCGCCGATCGCGCTCGTTGCGGAAAATATCGCCGCAAAAATCATCACCATTCTTAGTTTCATCAGTGTAATATTTTGGTTTGGAGTTGCGTTTTTAATTGTATAGTTAAATTTCTGTTAAACAAACGGGGGACAAGGTACGAAAATTTTTCGGGACGTGAAAATTTTATTACTTTTGTTCGATTATATGCGGCCGCACCGTACGTGCCCGCAAAGCCCGAAAACACTATATAGCCCATGACCAAAAAAGGCAGAATCATACTTATTGCCGGCATCGTGCTGCTTATACTTGCGATGGCATTTTTCCCAAGGATCAAACGTGCGCTCTGGGGCAATTCGGAGGCGGACGACGTTACGGCAACCGCCCGGCAGCAACGTGGCCCGCTGAACGTTAATGCGTTGGTACTCAACTATGACGATCTGGTGGATTATTTCATTTCGTTCGGTATCCTTTATCCCGACGAGGAGGTGGAGCTGTCGTTCGAAACGTCGGGCAAGATCACGAATATTTATTTCACCGAAGGGCGTGAGGTGCGTAAAGGCGATCTGCTGGCTAAAATCAACGACGGGCCTTTACAAGCCGAACTGCGCCGTTTGGAGGTTCAGTTGCCTTTGGCGCAGGACCGGCTTTCGCGGCAGCAGCAACTGCTCGAACGCGAGGCCGTCAGCCGCGAGTCGTATCAGTCGGTGGCAACAGAGCTGGAAAAGCTGCAAGCGGATATAGAGTTGGTCAAGGCGCGCATTGCCCAGACCGAACTCCGCGCTCCGTTCGACGGCATCGTCGGGCTGCGCCGTGTGAGCGAGGGAGCGTTCGCCTCACCTTCGACGGTATTGGCGCATCTGACAAAAATAAGGCCGCTGAAACTTGATTTTTCCGTGAATGAGCGTCAGGCAAGCGAGTTACGGCCGGGCAGAACGGTGATGTTCACCACCGACAATAGCACGGACGAACTGCACGAGGCGGAGGTTTATGCGGTGGAATCTTCCATAGACCGCGCCACGCTGTCGTTTCGCGGGCGCGCGCTTTACCCGAATGCCAACGGGCGGCTGAAACCCGGCACATCGGCGAGCGTGCGGCTGCGGTTGCAGAATTTCGAGGAGTCGATCATGGTGCCGGCCATCGCCGTCGTTGCCGAGATGGGGCGCGATATAGTATATGTTTATCGCGACGGTGCGGCGCGGCAGATACAGGTACGCAAAGATATGCGCACCGAATCGTCGGTGCAGATACTCGACGGCCTGAGCTATGGCGATACGCTGATAACCAGCGGCGTAATGCAGCTGCGCGACGGAATGGCAGTTTCTCTCAACCGAGTGGAAAATAATTATTAACAGAGATTGCGGGCTTGACCCGCAATCTCTGTTTCATCAGATTGTGGCTAACAGGCTGCAATGACAATAAGGTTCATAAAAAGTGAATTTATCCGAAATAAGCATACGGCGTCCTGTTCTTTCGACGGTTTTCATGCTGATAATCATCCTGTTGGGGGTTATCGGTTACAGCTATTTGGGCGTGCGCGAATATCCGAACATCGACACACCGGTTATCTCGGTGTCGGTGTCATATCCGGGCGCGAATGCCGAGGTGGTCATGAACCAGATCACCGAGCCGCTGGAACAGAGCATCAACGGTATTCCGGGTATACGGTCGATGACGAGCACCAGCAGTCACGGGAGCAGCCGCATTTCAGTGGAATTCGAGCTGAGCGTCGACTTGGAGACGGCGGCCAATGATGTGCGCGACCGCGTGGCGCGGGCACAAAGACAGCTTCCGCGCGATTGTGACCCGCCGACGGTGGCAAAGGCCGATGCCGATGCGAACCCCATCATGCAGATCACGGTCCAGAGCGAGATACGCTCGCTGCTGGAACTCAGCGAGATCGCCGAACTGACGCTGAAAGAGCAGTTGCAGACGATAAACAACGTCAGCGGCGTGGACATATGGGGCGAGAACCGCTATGCGATGCGCCTGTGGCTCGACCCGATGCGACTGGCGGCCTACGGCCTCACGCCGATGGATGTGAAAGCGGCCATCGACCGCGAGAATGTCGAGCTGCCGTCGGGCAGCATCGAGGGTAACGATATCGAGCTTTCGATCCGCACACTTGGATTGATGGAGAGTACGGAAGAGTTCGACAATCTTATTATACGCCAGAACGAGAACAGCGTGGTGCGCTTCCGTGATGTGGGGCGGGCCGAGCTTTCGACGGCCAATCACCGCAGCCTGCTTCGCACGAACGGCCAGCCGATGGTCAGCGTGGTTATCGTACCGCAGCCCGGGGCGAATCAGATAGATATTTCGAACGAGGCGCAAAGGCGGCTGGAACTGATCCGCAAAGACCTGCCGGCCGACGTACAGGTGGGCGTGGCGTGGGACAACACGCGGTTCGTGCGCTCGTCCATACGCGAGGTGCAGAACACGATCTTTATCGCGTTCATGCTCGTCGTGCTGATAATTTTCCTGTTCCTGCGCGACTGGCGCGTTACGCTTATACCGTGCATCGCCATTCCGGTGTCGCTCGTCGGGGCGTTTTTCATCATGTATGCTTTCGGGTTCTCCATTAACGTGCTGTCGATGCTGGCTATCGTGTTGGCGGTAGGACTTGTGGTGGACGATGCCATCGTGGTGTCGGAGAACATATACGTGAAGATCGAAAAGGGCATGTCGCTGCGGCAGGCGGCGATAGAGGGTACGAAAGAGATATTTTTCGTGGTCATCGCGACGACGGTGACGCTCGTTGCGGTGTTCTTTCCTATTGTGTTCCTGGAAGGTCAGGCGGGGAGGTTGTTCCGTGAGTTCAGTATCGTTCTGTCAGGAGCGGTTATCATCTCGTCGTTCGTGGCGCTGACCATAGCACCGATGCTCGCCACGAAACTGATGAAAGCGCACGGCAAGAAAAAAAATTGGCTCTACCGTACTACCGAGCCGTTTTTCACACGACTGAATGCTTTCTATCTTCGGACGCTGACGGCATTCCTGAAACGTAAATGGCTCACGTGGCCGATTATGGCGGCGACGATTGGACTTATCGTATGGCTCGTGTCGATCATTCCGTCGGAACTTGCGCCGCTCGAAGACCGTTCGCGGATTTCTATAAGTATCCGCGCGCCTGAGGGAGCGACGTTCGAGTTCATCCGCGATTTTTCGTTCCAAATCGAAGATATTGTCGATTCGTTAGTGCCGGAAAAGCGGCTGATAACGAATTTCATCGGCACGCGGTGGACGAGCATGACGCTCATACTCGACGACATCGACCAACGCAAGCGCAGCCAGATGGAGATAGCCAGTGCGCTCTCGGCCGCGCTTGCGCGGGAAACTCAGGCGCGGGCGTTCGTGCAGCAAACGCCCACGTTCGGCGGCCGGCACTCGGGACAGCCGGTGCAGTATGTACTTCAAGCTCAGAATCTTGACAAACTGCGCGAGTTTCTGCCGCCGTTTATGCTTGCAGTGAACGCCAGTCCGCTTATGAGGATGGCGGACGAGAACCTGAAATTCACGCGCCCCGAAATTCAGATCGAAATCGACCGTGACAAGGCGGCTTCGCTGGGTGTAAGCACGGTGGCGATCGCCCAGACATTGCAATATGCACTGAGCGGCCAGCGCATGGGCTATTTCTATATGAACGGCAAGCAATATCAGATACTCGGCGACATCAACCGCCAGCAGCGCAATACGCCGCTCGACCTGCGAAGTCTGTTCGTGCGCGGCAACAACGGTGAGATGATCCAGTTGGATAATGTGGTGCGTCTCGTGGAAAGTGTCGCGCCGCCGCAGCTTCACAGATACAACCGCTTTACGTCCGCTACGGTCTCGGCCGGGTTGGCCGACGGGGTAACGATAGGTCAGGCGTTGGACGAAATGGACCGCATTGCGGCAGAGGTGCTGGACGACACGTTCCGCACGACGCTTTCGGGAGAATCGAAGAATTTCCGTGAGAGTTCGTCGAGCCTCGCCTATGCGTTCGTACTCGCGCTGATCCTGATTTTCCTGGTACTTGCGGCGCAGTTCGAAAGTTTTAAAGATCCGTTCGTTATTATGCTTACCGTGCCTTTGGCAGCGGCCGGAGCATTGATCTTTATGTATTTGCGCGGGGTTACGATGAACATTTTCAGCCAGATCGGCATTATCATGCTTATCGGTTTGGTGGTGAAGAACGGTATGCTCATCGTGGAGTTCGCCAACCAGCGCCAGAATGCGGGGGTCGCCAAGGGCGAAGCCCTGCTCAGTGCGGCGGCACAGCGTATGCGGCCTATTCTGATGACCAACATATCGACTATTTTGGGCCTGCTTCCGCTCGTGCTGGCTACGGGTGAGGGCGCGAACGGCCGCATTGCGATGGGTGTGGCGGTCGTGGGCGGCATGACTATCTCGATGCTGCTCAGTCTCTACATCGTTCCGGCGATGTACATGTACATTTCGACCGACAGGGCGCGCACTCGCGCAAAAGAAGCCCGCCGCGAGGCTATTCACGCCGCTCGACAACAACGTGCGATAGAATAAGCACACAGATGAATACGGTAACAATGCCTCACGAAAGCGAACGACCCGACACCGTAATACTCGCGGATGGGAGCTACCCTGCGGGCAGAGTGGCGGCGGCATTGCTCACAAATGCCGCACGGGTAATCTGCTGCGACGGCGCGGCGGACGAGTTCGCCGCGCGTGGAGGCGTACCGGTAGCGATTGCAGGCGACTGCGATTCGATGAGCGACGAGACGCGCCGCCGTTTTGCTGCCATTATCCACTGCGACCACGATCAGGAAACCAACGACCTTACGAAAGCCGTGCGCCTGTGTCTTGCACGCGGATGGCAGCGGTTGACCATTTTAGGCGCGACGGGCGGACGTGAAGACCATACGCTCGGAAATATCTCATTATTAGTCGATTACGCCGCTTTGGGTGCTGAGGTACGTATGGTGACCGATACGGGAGTGTTTACACCCATAAATGCCGACTCGACGTTCGAGAGCTGGGCCGGACAGCAGGTTTCGATATTCACGCTCGCCTCCGACACGCTCATAACGACCGCAGGGTTGCTCTATCCGCTCGTGCGTGAGCCGCTCGGCGGCTGGTGGCGCGGCACGCTCAACGAATCCGACGGCGCACGATTCTCCATTCTTACGACAGGGCCGGCGATCATCTACCGTCGATTTTAGCACGCGCGCATGATTATCGGCTTTGTCGTACGGCAGGCCGGAAAACTCGCACGCGTGTTGTTTTTCTGAAAATTGTTGCGTAAATTGCGGCTTTTAGAAAAATTTCCTAACGACATGAAAATGACAACACAGGATTACATCGACCGCGAAGCGCGGTACGGTGCGCATAACTATCATCCGCTCCCCGTCGTGCTCGAACGCGGCAAAGGAATCTATGTGTGGGACACCGACGGCAAACGATATTTCGACTTTCTTTCGGCGTATTCGGCTGTGAATCAAGGACATTGCCACCCTAAGATCACAGCGGCGATGGCCGAGCAAATCGAAAAACTGCAACTCACTTCGCGAGCGTTCTACAACAACGTGCTGGGCGAGTGGGAGGAGTACGTCACGAAGTATTTCGGTTACGACAAATCGCTGGCGATGAACAGCGGCGCGGAGGCTGTCGAATCGGCCATAAAACTATGCCGCCGTTGGGGATATGACGTAAAAGGCATTCCGGCCGACCGGGCGAAGATCGTGGTCTGCGGCGGGAACTTTCACGGACGCACGACAACGATCGTCGGTTTTTCGGATGACCCGGCGTCTTACGGCGGTTTCGGCCCGTTCGCGCCGGGTTTCGTGCGCATCCCGTATAACGACCCCGAAGCATTGGAAAATGTGCTCGCCGCCGACCCTGATATTGCCGGATTCCTTCTCGAACCCATCCAGGGCGAGGCGGGGGTTTTCGTGCCCGATGAAGGGTATCTGAAACGGTGCTACGCGATTTGTCGCAAGCATAACGTTCTGTTCATGGCCGACGAAGTGCAGACGGGCGTGGCTCGCACGGGGCGAATGCTGGCGTGTGATTACGAGGGCGTGCGTCCCGATATTCTGATTCTGGGCAAGGCTATTTCGGGCGGCGCGTTCCCTGTCTCGGCGGTACTGGCCGACGACGTTATAATGCTGACCATCAAGCCCGGAGAGCACGGCTCTACCTACGGCGGCAACCCCATAGCCGCACGCGTTTCGATGGCGGCATTACAGGTGGTGAAAGATGAAAATCTCGCCGAAAATGCCGACGTGCTGGGGCGGATTTTCCGCGACGAACTGGGGAAGATCCGCTCAGAGCGCGTAGAGTTAATACGCGGCAAGGGATTACTTAATGCGGTGATTATCAAGCCTATGGGTGGTCGCACGGCGTGGGATGTCTGCCTTTCGCTGCGCGATAACGGCCTGCTGGCCAAACCCACACATAACCATATTATTCGTTTCGCGCCGCCGCTCGTGATCAACGAAGCCGAACTGCGTGAAGCAATAGCGATAATCAGCAAGACGATAGAGGGGTTCGAGTAGCTAAGATTATCATCCTTCCGTGCTATGCACGGAAGGATGATGTCATATTCGCGCCATTCTCAACCACTTCCTGTATCCGAAAACAGAGACAACGCTGTACACGGCAAAAAGTGCGGCTGTGGGGTAAAGTTCCAAATGGAGGTACAGCCCCACGCTGATGCCGTCGATCACGAGCCACATAAGCCATTGCTCGGCCCACTTTCGCGCGAGCATCCACAGCGCGACAATACTGAATGCCGTCGTAAAGCTGTCGCCGAAAGGTATGGGGCTATCGGTAAAACGAATCAATACCCACGAAATTACGACAAAAAGAGCGACTCCGACCGCCATTGCCGGCAGCCATATCCGTCGCGGAGTGCGTGTTACGGGGTATTCCCGCTCGCCTCTCTTGCTTTTGCGCAACCACACCCACCAACCATAAATCGCGGCGAGAATATAGTAGGCGTTGATCCCCATGTTGGCATACACGCCCGACACGAAAAAAATATATACATAGATCGCCGGCATAACGATGCCGACCGGCCACAGCCACACGCTCGCGCGATACTGAAACCACAGGTACAGCAGACCTACCGCCGCACCTGCGATTTCGAGGATTTCCCAAAGTTCCATTCAGTTGATTCCCAAAAATGCCATTCGAACACACGCAAAGCGCACGTTCGGAATGACAATATTTTAAGGTCTATTCGAATTACTACTCTGTCCGTTTTTCCAGAATGTAATTGTCGGCCAGGTCGCCCGTAATTATATTGCCTTCCATGTCCAACAGCCGCACCCGGTTCTCTTCGACGCGGAAACGCCCCATGCCGTCTTCCCGCCCGCTGAGAATAACAATCATGCCCGTTTCGTCCCATTCGAATGTCCCCTCGGAGCGCAGATCATCGGCTGCGGGACGGTCGATGTAGTGTGCGTGCAGCACGTAAGTGTGGTTGCGATGAAGCGTCAGAGTCACCTCGATTCCCGGAGCGCTGGCCGCAGGAATCACACCGAAGTAAACGCCGTCCCAATCGAGCGATGTACGCGCATTATGCGTGTCCGAGCGGAGCATCATTTCGTGGATTTCGGCCTCGCTGAACGTCATTTCATCGAGGATTTTTTTAGCCCGCTTGCCACCGCCGCATCCGGCCGCTACGGCGAATACGAGCATCAATAGAAATAATTTTTTCATTGTCGTCAAAAATTAAGAATTAGGAACAACCCCTAACATGCGCTGCCTTCTTCTTCGTACATCACAGCCCAGAGCACGCCGTAGCGGTCGACGAGTTCGGCGTAGCGTTTGGCAAAAAACGTTTCGCCGAGTTCGCACGTGATTTTCTTCGCCCCTTTGCACAGCTTGTCATAAACTCCTTCCGCCTGCGCTATCGAATCGCATGAGACAGTCAGCATACAGCCGTCGCCGAAACTGCGCGGGTCGGCAGGCAAAGTATCGGCAACGCTCATCCCGCCGCCTGGGAAAGTGATACAGGCGTGCATGATTTTTTGTTTGAACTCTGCCGGAACTTCCGGCATGTCGGGCATCGGCGGCATCGACTCATAGCGGTAGAGATTTTCGATCTTTCCGCCAAATGCATCCGCGTAAAAATTGGCGGCTTCTTCGGCCTGGCCATTGAAGATAAGGTAAGATGTAATCTTCATAACGGTTATTTTATTTGGTTGGTCACACAAATATAAGTATTTTCGAGGAACAAAAAATATGCCATCAAGTAGGAATGATTTTTGCGTATGTAAAGTTATGAAAAGACTGATCTACATATCGTTTGCAGCAGTCCTGATCGCACTGGCGGCGTGTGGCGGGCGGCGCGGCAGCGTAGCTGATTCCGAAGAAGTCTCGGCAGAAGAAGTGCAGGTGTATAAGCCGGACGAGAGAATCGCCATAGCCCAAAGACTTTTCGACGGATATTTCTACGACGAGGCCATAGATACCTTGCGTGCCGCACTGCAAGCGGCAAGAGGCGATGACGAAAAAGCAGAGATAAACGCCCTTATAGCCGAGATCGAAGACGGGCAGGCGGCGCTTGTGAAATACACCGGCCCAGTGCATCACGTCTTTTTCCACAGTCTCATAATCTATCCGGAGCTGGCCTTCAAAAGCGGACAGGCGCAGGGCTATAATATGTGGATGACGACGGTCTCGGAGTTCGAGAAGATGCTCCCGGCATTGCACGAGCGTGGGTATGTGCTCTATAACATCAACGACTATATCGAGCAAGACAGCGCGAATCCCGCACGTATAAAGCTGCGGGACATTATGCTGCCGCCCGGCAAAATCCCGCTCGTACTGTCCATCGATGACGTCAATTATTATAAATACATGGAGGGCGACGGGTTTGCCTCACGCCTGGTGCTTGGCGACGACGGTCGGGTCTACACCGAAGTGCGCACGCCCGAAGGAGACACGGTGACCACGCGCACCGGCGACGTGATGCCGATCCTCGACGATTATGTCGCCGCCCACCCCGATTTCTCGTTTCGCGGGGCCAAAGGCATCATCGCACTCACGGGTTATGAGGGCGCAATGGGATACCGCATCGTTCCGGGCAACAGCGACGAGCGGAACGCCGAACTGACCGCCGCAGCCAAAGCCGTTGCCGATGCGCTCAAACGCAAGGGCTGGCTCTTCGCCTGCCACAGCTATACCCACAACCAATATTTCAACAACGGGACGATAACGATGGAGCGCATCGCCTACGATACGAACAAATGGAAACGATATATCGAACCCGTTACGGGGACGACAAATATCTACATCTCGCCGTTCGGGGTTTATTACGGTGCGACCGACCCGCGATTCAGGTATCTCGTCGAGTCGGGGTTCAATATCTACTGTCCCGTCGGGAATTCGCGCAGAGTGTATTTCAACGGGGACAATATAGTGATGCCGCGCTTCAACCTCGACGGCTACCGGCTTAGTCGCGGTAAGGATGAACTCGCGAAATATTATTTCGACCCAGACAGCATCATCGACCCCGTGCGCCCGCCGCCCAAACCCTGATAAAATCGTTATTGCGGCCTCCGAGCCGCAATAATAAAGCAACGTGACGACAGCGCATCCGCCGTCTTGTTCGCAAAAATTTCCTTTATTTTTCTAATTCATAACCGAGTTTCGGGAAAAAGCATTATCTTTGTAAGCAAAGAAACCGACTTGAATTACAAATCATAACAGCTATGGGCAAAATCAAAGGGACAATAGCCGTAGACATCGAACGCTGCAAGGGTTGCGATGTCTGCGTCGTGGTATGTCCGTTCGACGTGATCGCACTGGCCGACGAGGTGAACGGCAAAGGCTACCACTATTGCAAAATGAAAAAACCGGACGAGTGCACCGGATGCGCCAACTGCGCGCAGGTGTGCCCCGACAGCGTGATCACCGTTTACAGACAAAAAGCCGGGTAAAGAAGATGAAAGACGTGAAATTGATGAAAGGCAACGAGGCGATAGCCTTAGGTGCTGTTAATGCGGGTTGCGACGGCTATTTCGGCTACCCGATCACGCCCCAGAGCGAAATTATCGAGACTCTGATGGAGATGAAGCCCTGGGAAACCACAGGCATGGCGGTGTTGCAGGCCGAGAGCGAGATAGCATCAATCAATATGGTGTATGGCGCGGCGGCGATGGGCAAAAAAGCGATGACAACGTCGTCCAGCCCCGGAATCAGCCTGTGCAGCGAGGGTCTGAGCTATATCGCGGGAGCGGAACTTCCATGCGTCGTGGTTAACGTGCAGCGGGGCGGGCCTGGTCTGGGAACGATCCAGCCGGCGCAGGCCGACTATGCGCAGGCGGTGAAAGCTCCGGGGCACGGCGACTTCAACCTTATCGTGCTTGCTCCGAACTCGGTGCAGGAGATGTACGACCACGTTTTTCTGGCCTACGAGCTGGCGTTCAAATACCGCAATCCGGCGATGATTCTCACGGACGGCGTTATCGGCCAGATGATGGAGAAACTCGTGGTGGACGAGGCGAAACCGCGCATGACCGAAGAGTTTATCCGCGAGAACTACGGCAGCTGGGCGCTGGTAGGAAATAAAGGTGTCGTGACATCGCTCGAACTCGAAGCCTCGCGTCAGGAGAAGGTTAACGAGCGCATTCAGGCGAAGTACAAAGCACTGAAAGAGAACGAAGTACGCGTCGAGATGACCGACTGCGACGATGCGGAATTCGTGATCGTAGCGTTCGGTTCGTCGGCGCGCATCGCGGCAAAGTCTGTGGAGATATTGCGTGCGGAAGGGATCAAAGCGGGCTTGTTGCGTCCGATCACACTCTTCCCGTTCCCTGACAAACAGTTGCAGGACCTCGCGGCAAAAGGCGTGAAGGGATTCCTTGTCGCCGAGCTTAACGCAGGTCAGATGGTTAAGGACGTTCGCCTTGCGGTGAACGGCGCGAGGCCGGTCGAATATTACGGTCGCATGGGCGGCATGATCTACTCGCCGGGCGAAATCGCAGAAGCATTGAAAGAAAAGCTAATCGAAAAAACGAAATAAAGCTATGGCAGAAGTTCAGAAAACGCAGGAGAACCTTGTCTATGCCAAACCGCGTCTGATCAAGGACAACGTCATGCACTACTGCCCGGGTTGCAGTCACGGCACGGTACATAAACTGGTGGCGGAGGTGATCGAAGAGATGGGCATGGAAAACAAGACCGTCGGCGTGTCGCCGGTGGGCTGCTCGGTACTGGCATACAACTACATAGACATCGACTGGGTCGAGGCGGCTCACGGTCGAGCGTGCGCAGTGGCGACGGGCGTAAAGCGCGTCGCGCCCGAGCGATTGGTGTTCACCTATCAGGGCGACGGCGACCTGGCGTCGATCGGTATCGGCGAGACGGTCCACGCCGCACAGCGCGGCGAGAAGATTGTCGTGATCTACATCAACAACGCGATTTACGGCATGACGGGCGGTCAGATGTCGCCCACTACCCTACCCGGTATGAAAACTTCAACATCACCCTACGGCCGTGAGGAGGCTTTGCACGGCTTTCCGTTCAAGGTCGCCGATATGATCAAAGTGCTCGACGGCACGTGCTACGTCACCCGTCAGGCCGTACACACTCCTGCCGCAGTGCGCAAGGCCAAGAAGGCGATCCGCAAGGCGTTCGAGAACAGCATGGAAGGCAAGGGATTGTCGTTCGTAGAATTCGTCTCGACATGCCCGAGCGGTTGGAAACAGACGGCGACCGAAGCCAACACATGGATGGAAGAACACATGTTCCCGGTCTACCCGTTAGGGGATATTAAGGATATTTAAGGTCTTTCTTAAAACCGAAAAACAATGACAGAAGAAATAATCATAGCAGGTTTTGGCGGACAGGGTGTCCTTTCGTTAGGCAAAATCCTCGCCTACTCCGGCATAATGCAAGATAAAGAGGTTAGCTGGATGCCGTCCTACGGGCCGGAGATGCGCGGCGGAACGGCCAATGTCACGGTGATGATCAGCGACCGGCGAATAAGCTCGCCCATAGGCCAGGAGTACGACACGGCGATCATACTCAACCAACAGAGCATGGACAAGTTCGAAAAGACGGTGAAGCCGGGTGGCGTGTTGATCTACGACCCTAACGGCATCACGCGCCATCCCGAGCGCCGCGACATTTCAATATACACCATCGCGGCTACCGAAGAGGCGTCGCGTCGCGGTAACTCGAAGATATTCAACACGATAGTGTTAGGCGGATATCTCAAAGTAAAGCCCGGTGTGGTGACTTTGGATAATGTTTATGCCGGAATTAAGAGTTCGCTTCCGGAGCGCGCATGGAAAACCCTTCCGGCGAACGAAGAGGCTGTACGTATCGGCATGGAACTAATCCGGAAGCCGGAATAACACACGGCGTATAATTTTTTACGCTTGCGGATATTTTGTCATCCTTACTGCTTGAAAAAATGGCATGGATCTATTGATAATAACCGATAGATCCATGTTATTTTTGCGTCTGCACCTCCTTTCCGTTGTACTTCAAGCGGTTGGAACTCTGTGGATAGTCCGACCGAACATAGCGCGCCTTGACAGCATTGCCAACACGAACCTCAGACGGCAAATTTAACCAATTATACGAAAAACACAAACCGTCGCGACCGTCGAACGTCAGATTACCTCCGGCATCGTAAACGTAAATCGCTGAATTGTTGAGAAGCAAAAGCCCCGCAAACGCAGGGCTTTATATAGATTCGTTTGCGTCAGAATAACTGGGAGTAGTAATTTAGCCAAATTGCTAACCATAGCGCTAATGTCGCAATCAAAAATGATTTAATTTTAATCTTTCCTTTCCATAGAAGTATTGACACGAATATTCCCACAATTCCAAGCAACGCATTTACCAATAGCACCTTATTGGGGTACATAAACAAGAATAATAGGCTTGTTAAGTTATACAAATAATACAAACGAAGCGCCTGGTATACCAATAGGATATTTACCAATACCCCCCCCCGGCTAAGATTTTCTTTGTTTTACGTCTTTCCATGATTTACCAATTTGAAATTGCATTCTTGTAATCGTCTTCATTATCAAATATCTGAAACGAGACTTTGTTATCTCTATCTCTGGAAACAACCATAAAATGAGTGGTCGTTTCTGTTCTTGTTTTAGTTGGGATTCTCGCACCCATAAAACCAGGCCTGGAACTTTCTACAATCGTCTTGGTTTTTGTATAACTAAAACCGTAGCTCGTTTTATTCGAATTATTACCAATCGTATTGAAATCCGATATTTTTTCATCTGACGGAAATTGGCGGAAATTCCCTTGTATATTACGATATCCGTTTCTTAACGGCGAAATTGAGTGGGATTCTCTCAAATAATTCTCAAAACTTACGGCTCGCGGCTCTACAACATCGAGCATATATCCTGCATTAGCAGCATTAAATACACCGATACTGTTGTCAAAAGCATGAAACATTTCGTGCCCCATCGCGATCATCGAATTTAACGCACCGCCATCTTTCGGCACTTCTTTATGCCAAGGGCTTCCAACATAATCAATATATGTTTGAATCATAAATGCTATTTCTTGTAAAAGTCCTCGACCTTAAAGTATATTCTCGATCTTGATCTATCAAATGACCCACAACTTGACTACCTAAACTTGTCGCCGCTATCCTCGCTATATCTTCCATTGCCTTTTCATAGTTGTTGGCTAAACGAATATCCCGCCCATCTGGATCAATAAAAATCAGTGGATTATTGGCCACGTAAGCATACGGCGAAATCGGGGTGTACTTTTCCGCCAGCGGGTCTACGTTGAACCATCGTCCTATTCGCGGATCATACTTTCG
>Ga0123353_10000013_pt1 | contig 213494 bp, 221 predicted proteins | sample TergutLab28metaG_3_FD_92763 | JGI IMG/M metagenome (GOLD analysis project Ga0123353, IMG submission 92763) | Labiotermes labralis P3 segment gut microbial communities from Petit-Saut dam, French Guiana - Lab288 P3 | ecosystem: Host-associated > Arthropoda: Insects > Digestive system > Gut ... | reverse complement strand
GGATAAGTTGAGACATCTGTATTATAATGTTGAGCTAAAACGATATTATGATCGCATGCCTGAGATGCCGCTGAGACCAATAAACGAATCACTATTCTCAAAACTTCCAAACCCCTATATTTAGAACGTATTCTTCTTTCTTTTTTACAACCGCAAACTTTCAGGTTTATTCAAGTTCAAGGCACTGACAGCACGGCGCAAATAGTCTGGCGAATGCTTGCCGTAAACTTTCTCAACCATAGCCTCGCTGTTGCCTAGCAGTCTTGCTACTTCTCGTAACGGTACACCTTCCATAACCAGCCATGTAGCCGCTGTATGACGCAGGACGTGAGGGCTTGCCTTGATGTTGCATTCTTTGCATAATCGCCGGAATGCAGCTTGACGCTACCTGCTTACCGTTAAACTCAATCACATAATCCGTCTGGGCAGCAGACTTTGCTTCTTGCAGTGCAGCCATGAGTTCATCGTTAAAGGAACTATAGCTCTCTTTTTGTTTCCCCAGCCCTTACCATAATTGATGATACGGTTTTTTATAAGAGTCCCTTTCATGGCTAATTTTTTTAATTGTACTCAAAACTCCTTTCCTGCTTCTTAGGCATTGTCAAACTTGCACGCAGCAGCACATCTCTTGCTTCTTCGGCATCGTCAAAGTAATATGCAGTCCCTTTTATTACCTGTTCAGTCTCACTCCCCTTGCCTGCGATAATAAGAACATCCTCATCCTCTAACTTTTCAATACCTGCTCTTATAGCCTCTGCTCTGTCGCCTATCTCTTCCACAACAGCTCCGGACTTACAACCCGACAGTATCTCTTTTCTGATTTTGTCCGGCTCCTCGAACCCGGGATTATCATCCGTTATTATTGTGAAATCAGCCAAATCAGCCGCAATCTCTCCCATATCAGGTCTATTTCCCTTGTCACTATATCCCTTGTTTCCGCTGCAGCCGAAAACTATGCCTATCCTGCCGGTATTGCCTCTGGACTCTTTCATAGTAGACAGCACGTTCATAAGAGCATCAGGGCTGTGTGCAAAATCTACAAACACCAAGCCGCCTTTTTTAGAGCGCCCTATGAACTCCATGCGTCCCTTTACTTCCGATACTTCCGGCAAAAGCCCGAACACCTTTTGAGCAAACAAGGCTATATCCTTCGGCTGCTCGCCGCCGATAACAAGCCCTACTGCACACAAAGCATTAAACACCTGAAAATCCCCAAGCACAGGCAAAAACACTTCCAGCTCTTTGCCGAATATCTCTGCTTTTATGATTTGTCCGTATTTGCCGGACGCAGTGTCATGGACATCTCTTTGAATGCTTATAAGCCTCAAAGTATCGGATTTCTTTCCAAACGATATTATATTCAGCCCTCTCTCTTTCGCAGTACTATACAGCTTTTGATACTCTGGAATATCCGAGTTCAAAACAGCATACCCGCCTTGAGGTATAAGCCTGTTGAACAGACCCAGCTTTGCATCAAAGTACTCTTCCATAGTTTCGTGATAATCCAAATGATCTCTGGTAAAATTGGTGAAAGCTCCTGCTATGCAGTTAACAGCCTCCATTCTTTTAAGGTCAAGTCCTTGGCTGGAAGCCTCTATGGCAACGTGAGTCACGCCATTTGTTTTCAAGGTCGTCAGCACCCTGTGCATAATAACAGCCTCAGGAGTAGTAAAATTGTTATACTCTGTAAAATCATCGGATATAACGCCGCTAGTCCCAATGCTGGCACTCTTATAACCCAAAAGACTATACAGCTCCTTTACAAAATGAACGGTAGATGTTTTTCCGTTGGTGCCTGTAACGGCAACAATAGTTTCTGGCTGCTTAGGGTAAAATGCGGCGGCTAACCGTATGGTTTCTTCTTTTACGTCTTTAGCCTTCATAAGAGCAATATTGTTATCCTTGATACCGTCCAGACATGAAGCATCCGTATCTTCCGGCACAAGAACAGCAGCGGCTCCGTTTTCTATTGCGTGTTTTATCCGCCAGTACTGAGTAATACCGGTAGTTATAGTTTCAAACGCAATCGGAGCTGCAATAAACAGAGACCCGGGTTCAATATTTCTGGAATCCTCAGAAAGACCCTTTATTTCAACAGAAGAAGAGCCTATAATTCTAAGGTTTGTTAATTCGGATAAAAGCATACATCACCTGTAAATAAGAATAAGTCCCGCTAAAAACTGTTTATAACGATCGATATCTCTATTATAGTATGAGATTTTTAGTTTCAGAAGCAAAGTTTTCGAAAAAGCATAAAAAAAATTTGTCTCGGATTTATTCAAATTTTTGATATTTTTGTTGTTTCTTGCTGGTTATCCCCTTACAAAGATGCGTATTCTTAAAGCAAAAAATTTGACTTTCATTAAAAAATTGTCTATATATAAACCATGAGTATATCAAATGATAAAAAATTAAAGAATCTTTTAGAACAGTGGAATTCTGGTTTTGCTGCTACTTCTGCTTGGATGAAAACCCTTGGGGTTTCTACTCAGCTGACTCAAAAATACCTAAAAAGTGGTTGGATAGAGCCATTAGGACGCGGAGCTTATAAAAAAAACCAAGATACTGTTGAATGGTATGGGGCATTGGCTAGTATTCAGCAGCAACTGTCCCTTCCTGTACATTTGGGAGGACCTACAGCACTTGCTGCTCATGGTTCGGTACATTACGTTCGGTTTGGAAAAGAGAGAGTGTTTTTATTTTCTCCGCTCCACCAAAAATTACCAAAATGGTTCCAGACTTATGATTGGGGCAATCCAATAGAGCATGTAACGACCTCTTTCCTACCGGAAAATCTTGGAATAACAGATCTGAATTATAACGGCATATCCGTGCGAACGTCATCACGCGGACGTGCAATATTGGAGAGTCTTTACTTAAGCCCAAAACAATTTGATTTGTTGGAATGCTATCAAATGTTAGAGGGAATGAACAATATTCGTCCGGACATAGTTCAAGAACTTCTTGTAAAATGCAAATCTGTGCGTGTCAAAAGATTGTTTTTGTATATGGCTAAAAAAGCACAGCTTCCGATTCTGAAATTTTTAAATTTATCCAAAATTGATCTTGGTGTTGGAGATCGCTCTATCGTTAAAAACGGCATATATAACGCTGAATATAAAATAAGCATACCGAAAGAGTTGATAGATTATGTTTGAAGCGTATAACGAAAAACAAAACGAAATGACAGGATTTATCGATGAAATTTCAGAGAATAAACTGCAAGATTTTAGATATAAAAATGCGTTTTATTCTAAGTGCAACAATCTAAGAAAACAAAAGCCAGAACTGGTTGTGTGAGTTGGATTTATTTGTATTAGATACTTGGGACACTGTCCCAAGAATCGCTAAACCTTTGAAAATCGCAAATAAAGAGTGGATTTTTTCTTTTTTGTCAGGCTATAATTATCCAACTAAATACAAAATGATTCAATCATCGCAGATTTAGAGGGGGCAAAAAAATGAACGAAGCCAATACTTATTTTGAAGAATATAAAGAAGTTGGTGAGGCTGACAAAAAAGAACGTGCAAAAAATTGGAGCATAGCCATTGGTTTGCAGCAGACAGACGGACTTACGCCTTCCAAATACCTTGTTGAACTTGCAAAGAAAAATATAGAAGGGGAAATTTCGCTTAGCGAAGTCCACAAAAACATCAGCCGATATTATGAAACTTCAGAAGGCAAGGCTTTGGGGCGGGATACAAGCGAGGCGGATCGCGTTTCCGCACACATTGCGGATTTACTGCGTGACCCGTCATTTGATTTTATTCCGACCATGCTGTGTGCGATTCATGATAAGCTGTTTTATGATGTATATCCGGAATGGGCAGGGAAATTTCGCAAAACAAATATTACTAAATCAGAAGAAATATTGAACGGCGGTACTATTGGATACGGCGACAAATTTTTGATAGTTGACTCATTGAAAAGAAAGTTCGACGAGGAATCAGCGTTCAATTATTCAGGTCTTGATATTCGAGAAAAGATAGAACACATAGTAAAATTCATATCCGGGATTTGGCAAACGCATCCATTTCGTGAAGGTAATACGCGGACGATTGCAGTGTTTACCATAAAATATCTTCGCTTGCAGGGCTTTGAGATAGGCAATGAAATGTTTGATAAGCATTCCAAGTATTTTCGCAATGCTTTGGTTCGTGCGAACTATCAAAATCTTGCGACAAATGTTTCATATACGATGGCATATTTGAATCGTTTTTTCGGCAACCTGCTGTTGGGGGAAAATAATCGGTTGGATAATGCGGATTTGCAGTTACCCATCGATAAAGCCGAAAAAATTACCGATAAAAAGGCAAATATCGGTAAACATACCGATAAAATTGCAAAAATTACCGATAAATTCAGAGATATTACCGATAAAATCAAAAAGTCCGAACTGAACTTTTTGACGGAAATATACGACTTTTTGGAGAATGGAGAAGAAATTTCCAATGCCCAAGCACAAGAGTTGTCAGGAAAAAGTCCGGAAAGCATCAAGAAATATTTTGCTGCATTGGTAAAAGCCGGGATATTGACAGCAACCGGCGAACGGAAGTCACGGAAGTATAAATTGAATGATAAGGGTATCAAATGACAAGCACTGAACATTGGCACGAACAGCAATAATGTTTATAGCATAGTCAAATCATATTCTTCAGTTTTTTGCGGCTTTAAAATGCAATGATTCCGCACTTTAAACAACAGTCCTTTATCTTCCCTTGTTGGCGGATTCTCATAAATTCTCGTATAAGTCTCAATTGCTTCTTTACGAATTATGTCTATATGCCCTCGCGAAGATTCCATTCTCTTATAACACTTTGCCATTTGTTTTTCATAGATTTTCTTAAGTTCTTCTTTACTGTATGCTTTGCCAGATATTCGCTCGTACATGATTAGCATTTCTTTTCCTTCTCTTCGCAGTTTTACTGGCGGCATAGGCATCATCATACAATGTGTTGGAACAAAACGATCAGGGTCATACTTTTCGTATAAGCTTTCCGGCATATAAACGTTTGTTAGGCATAGACACCTTCCGCATAATCAAAGACCTCAACAACTTACTATACGCCAGATTGAAAACGAAACTGTTCAGCCGCAGGAAAAGCATTTTGGTTTAAGCAATATAGTGAGTATGGCTGTTACGGTGCTGTGCCGACGCCTATTTTAGATGGAAAAGAATACAAACAATTTCCGGAATTCAAGAGCGGTTATTTGAGATTGTTTTAAGAAAATATTACTTTCAGAACATCGTTTTGACAGAACTATTTCTATCCAATAGCCGCGCTCACTGCTTTCAAGCAATGCAGGCGCATGGTATCCAATAACGGCACGCGTACCGGAGTATTCTGCATTAGAATCGGAATTTCTGTGCAGCCCATTACAACAGCCTCTGCTCCTTGTTTATGCAGCTTGTCTACTATGCCGCAAAACACAGCCTGCGTTTCCGGCTGAAATATTCCTTTGCACATTTCGTTGAATATGGCACTATCAACCGTATTGCGGTCAGCATCATCAGGGATAATCACTCGCTTTTGCCAGTCAGAAAAGTAGTATTTTTTTATGTAATCTTCCTCCATAATTTCCCGCGCTCCAAGCAATCCCACACACTTATAGCCTTGAGACGCAATATGTTCGCCGGTTACCTCTCCGATATGTATCAAAGGAATCTGCACTCGGTCTGTTATCATGTCTGCGATTTTGTGCGGCATATTGGCGCAAATCATTAGCATATCTGCTCCTCCTGCTTCAATACCAGCAGCGATTTCTGCAAAATTTTGTCTGATAGTCTGCCAATCCCCGTGCTGTTTGAAAGATAAACGCTGTTGTTGTTAGCAGTCGCTGCACCGCTTCCGCCTGAGTTTATTACTGCACCGCATCCGATCATCAATCCTCCGAAACCGCTGGTTCGAGTAACGTTCATTGCGTTGACCGTGTTGTAGCTGGTAGAAGAAGCTCCGGATGGCCACACGCGACCAGCCTCCGTAAACCTCATACCCGTTAGTATTCATATTTGTGCCGGTCAGGTTTAGGGTATTGCCGCTTGTAGGGCTTGTGGTGTTGCTTACAGCTCCGGCAACTCCAAGGTTGCCCGCAGAATTACAGCCGCCGTTTGATGACTGACTGTTCCCGCAAATTCCGGAATAACTTGCAGGCGTTGCACCTACGTTAATTGTTTGCTGGGCATAAGCTGCTGTTGGTGCTGCTGCTGCAATTACAGTAAAGGATATTAGACGCAAAAAGGTTTTATTCATGATAGTCAAAGCTCCAAACAATAAGTTTGTCTAAGACTCTATAAGTAGAGAAGGCAAAAAGTGAAGCTGCGAATACTAAAGTAGTCAGATGCATTTATCTAAGTGCTTGTTGCGGCGGCGGTACAGCTATGATATAGAAGGGTTGGACATGAGAAGTAAGGAATAGTATATGGCAAAAACAATAGATTTTAATATAGTAGCAGATATATATGACAGCTATGTATTAGCAGATTTTGATATAGAATTTTATCAGAAGCTCTGTAAGGGTCATAATAAAATTTTAGAATTAATGTGCGGAACCGGCAGAGTTTCAATTCCGCTAATAAAAAGCGGTTTTGATATTACTTGTGTTGATTACTCTGAAAAGATGTTAGAGGCTTTCAAGCAAAAATTAACAAGAGAACATAAGGCAAAAATTTTATGCCAAGATGTAACAAGATTAAATATTGGCGAAAAATTTAGTCTTGTTATGATACCGTTCAACTCAATTACGGAAATTAATGATAAAGCAAAAATTCAAGAAGCAATTAAAAATGTATTTGATGTTCTTGAAAATAACGGAACATTTTTGGTTACTTTATATAACCCCAGTTATCGTAAAAAACAAGCGGACGGTCAAATCAAAACTTTAGGAAAGTTTAGTACTAATAATGGCAATACATTACTTGTAAGTTATTATAATAACTATGATGAAAAAACAGACAAGGTTACTGGAACACAATTTTATGAAATTCATGATAAAAACAATAAACTGATTGAAAAAAGATTTTTAGACATTGCATTTGTTCTTATTTCAAAACAAGAGATTATTGAAATGTGTGAAAATGCCGGATTCTCTTTGAAAGAAATTTACGGAGATTACTCTTTTAATAAATTCAATGAAGATAGTATGTTTATGAATTGTGTTTTTTGTAAGAACATTTAAAGGGAAAAACGTATTTTGAGGATTGACTATATGTACCGGAATAAAGACCACGAAACATTTTGCCGGAAAGGTATAGGTGAGATATACGAAACTATCGGCAGTCTCAATTTGTTTATGCAATGTGATGCTCCGAATAGAGACGCTTTTCGTTCGCTGCCTGACGGATACTCGTTCAGACTGTGCAGACGTGACGAATTGGAAATCTGGAAACGTGTTGTTGTTGAGGAAGCCTATATAGACAACGTTACAGATTTTTACGAAAAAATCTACGCACAGCATGAAGATGAGTTTTTTCAGTGTTGTATGTTTGTTTGCAATGCTGCGGATAAGCCTGTCGCATCCACTTTAATATGGAAATCTTACGGGCTGATAAACACAGTCGGATGGTTTCGGGTGCTGCCCGAATATGAAGGGAAAGAGTTAGGGCGTGCGCTGCTCAGCGAAATTTTTAAAACCGCACAATTTCCCATATATCTGCATACACAGCCAACATCGGCGAGGGCGATAAAGCTATATTCCGATTTTGGATTTAAATTGATAACTGATACGAAAATCGGATACAGAAAAAATGATTTAGATGAGAGTTTTTCGTATTTGCAAAAACTTTTACTGAAAAACGATTATGAAAAATTGCAGTTCACTAAAGCAAACAATGAATTGCTTAATGCTGCATTGTCAAATAAAACATCGGAGTTTTGAAAATGTCATATAGTAATATTGTCCGATCTGAGGAATACAAACGCGATTTAATCGGCTTTATAAAAACCGAATATGAAATTGAAACTTTAAAACTTATTCCTGCCAGCCGCGGGTTTTACGGCGAAACATGGCGACTTGATGCAAATGATAAAAGCTATTTTGTAAAACTGGTTTATAATACTGCACATAAAATCATCTATGAACGCAGTTTTCATATAATCCAGCATCTTTGCAATCATGGAATTGATTTCATAAGTAGAATTGTAAAGACTAAAAACAGCAGCCCATATGCAAAATTTGACAACGCAATCCTCGGTGTTTTCGACTGGATTGACGGTGAAAATATAGAAACAGACGCTACAAAAATCCCGGAGTATCAAATGTTGGCAAAAGTGTACGCTGTTCCAAGCAAAGGGTTGAACATTCCTCTCGAAGATTTTTCTGGTCATAGTGTCGATAAGTTTTGCGAACAGTGGAATGCGTTAGATGATGAACAAATTCTAACATTGTTAGAAAAAAACCGTGCTAAATTAGAACATAGAGCAGAAAGATTAAAAATATTTTCCAAGCGGTGCCAAAACTCTGACACAAAAGATTTTGTCATAACGCACGGAGACGCAGGGGGCAATCTGATTGTGAGCGGCGATAAATACTTCATCGTGGATTGGGATCACCCAATTCTGGCACCAGCCGAACGGGACGCATGGGTCATGTGCAGCAAGGATTGGGCGCAGGACGCTTTTCACGATGCTCTACGTCAGAACAATATTACATACACCCTGCGCCCTGAACGGCTGGCGTATTATTGCTACTACTTTTTCTTTTTCTATCTTAGCGCATACCTCGATGACCTCACGCAAGCGGACACGATTGAAGAACATATTAACGGCTGGATAGAGGAAACTATCAAGTATGCGGATAGTATTCCTTAAAACCCAAGAAATAATAGCGGCGGCAAATATTACCTCACCTCTGAATTATGGTTTTGACAGTTACGTAATCAGATGATATCATTCCATATTGGAAACAAATAATTTTGGAGGTTTATTATGGAAGAAATGTGGCTCACAGATGAAGAAATTTTTGAATTAACCGAACAATTCGGGACACCGTTATATGTGTATGACGAAAAAACTCTAAGAAAGCGTTGTCAGGAGCTGCACAACCTTCTTCCGAATAAGAACTTTCGCGTAAGCTATTCCGCAAAAGCAAACAGCAATGTCGAATTCTTGAAAATCGTTAAAGACGAAGATATTGATGTAGATGCTATGTCGCCGGGCGAAATTTATACTCAGCAGCTTGCGGGATTCCCGAAAGAGCGCATCTTCTTTATTCCCAATAACGTATCCAGTGAAGAAATGAAATACGCTATTGACCGTGGGATTCTCGTGAGCGTAGATTCTTTATCGCAAATGAAAATGTACGGACAACTTAATCCGGGTGGGAAAGTAGCTGTTCGTTGCAATCCCAGCACCGGAACAGGGCATCATGAAAAAGTAGTTACGGCAGGTAAAAAAACTAAATTCGGCATACAAACGAAATACGTTGACGATGTGAAAAAAATTGCCGCTGAGTATAAATTGAATATTGTTGGAATCAACCAACACCTTGGTTCATTATTCCTGACTCCGGAGCCGTATGTGGCGGGAGCAAAAGAATTATTGGATATTGCAAAACAATTTCCGGGACTAAAATTTATTGATTTCGGCGGCGGATTTGGTATGCCGTACAAAGAAAATGAGGGACGCCTTGATTTGAAGAAACTTTCCGCGGAACTGGATAAGCTGTTTACAGAATTTTTAGCAGATTATGACAACAAAAACGTTATATTTCAAGCAGAGCCCGGCAGGTACATTGCGGCTGAATGCGGGATTCTGCTCGGCACTGTTCATACGATAAAAGATAACTATGATACGGAATATGTTGGAACAGACCTCGGGTTTAATGTGTTGAAGCGTCCTGTTATGTATGATTCATATCACAGCATACATGTTGCCAAAAAGGATACTAAAGCCAAAGATAATACAAAACATACTTATAATATTGTCGGCAACATTTGTGAGAGCGGAGATATAATTGCAAAGCAGCGCGAACTGCCGCATATTGATGAAAATGACATAATTGCGGTAAGAGATGCCGGAGCGTATGGATTCGCTATGTCCTCAAACTATAACTGCCGTTTGCGTCCGGCAGAAGTTTTAAAAGAACTGAGCGGTGCCTTTAGGTTAATCCGGCGCAGAGAAACATTTGAAGATTTAGTTGAATGCTATGTCTTGGACACGGAGCAAAAAAACAAAAAACGTGCATGATTTAAACGCAGCAAATGTCCTCGTTATCGGAGGGTCCGGCTTTGTCGGAAGAGCCATAGCAAATCACCTTATTCAAAACGGGTGTCTGGTGACATTGCTCAACCGTGGCAATGTGCTTATTCCGAACACCCGCCAACTTGTTGCAGACAGAAATAATATTGAGAAAATGTATGCGGCTGCTCTTGAAGGTGAGAGACACTATGATGCTGTCATAGACACTTCTGCTTTATTTGACGAACAAACCCGGATTGCGCGGGAGGTTTTTCATAAAAAAACAGACCGCTGGATTCATTTGAGCAGTGCTGCTGTCTATAAAAATAATACCCGCACCAAAGAGAACGATGAAATAGGCGGTGCTGAGGCTTGGGGCGATTACGGCAGGAACAAAAGTGAAACAGATGCCTTTCTTCTTAGTCAAAAAGAAAAACCTGCTGTCACGATTCTTCGACCGCCCTACATATATGGACCCGGCAACAATCATGACAGAGAGACTTTTATTTGGAGCCGTGTTTTGCGGGGCAGACCTGTTTTAATCCCCGGAAACGGCCAGACAAAGATACAGTTTATCCATGTGCAAGATGCAGCGGCGGCTGTTGCTTGTGTTCTAAAACAAGCTCCAGCCTCTGAACCGCAAGTTTACAATATCGGAGATGAAGAAGAAATAACTCTTCAAGACTACGTATCAAAACTGGCTGCTGTCGCTCAATTTAAAGATACGGGCATTTGTTTAGGGGAAAGAGGAAGCGGCTTTAATCCGCGGCAGTATTTCCCGTTCCGGGATTACCCGTGCGTTGTAGACGTTAATAAAATCCGAGATGAGCTTGACTGGAAACCGCAGTTCAATTTTCTTACAGGCTTTCAGCAAACATTCTCATCATATGAAAGCAATTTTCTAAGAGACAGGCTGATTGAAACAGATGTTGAAGACAAAATTTATATTTGATTTCTATTATTATTGTGAAATAATTGCATAAAGATGATTCGTCTTACAAAGGAGAGACACATGAAAAAGCAGCTATTATCAGAATTTCTAGGCACGTTTGTTTTAGTCTTGTTCGGTTGCGGAGCTGCTATTATAGCAGGCGAATATATCGGATACCTTGGCATTGCAGCCGCCTTCGGTTTAGCCGTACTGGCCATGATATACGCAGTCGGTCCCATTTCCGGCGGACATTTCAATCCGGCAGTAACCGTAGGTCAGGCAATCGCCGGATGCTTTAAATGGAAAGATGTCGGTCCATACGTCTCGGCGCAAGTCTCGGGTGCAGCTGTCGCAGCAGCCGTGATTTATGCGATTGTACTAGGCGGAAGCAACGATGTCGGAGGATTCGCTGCAAACGTAGTACATTCCGACTATTCAACGTATGCGGCATTCCTCACGGAATTCATTTTAACGTTTGTGTTTTTGATTGTAATCTTAGGCGTCACGTCAAAGAATGCGGAAACAAAATTCGCAGGCTTGGCTATTGGTTTGGCTCTGACTGCCATTCATTTAGTCAGTATTCCCGTAACAAATACCTCTGTCAACCCGGCGCGCAGTATTTCTCAGGCACTGTTCAGCCAAGATCCGGCGGCAGTGTCTCAGTTGTGGCTGTTCATTGCTGCACCGATTTTAGGTGCTCTGGCCGCGGGCTTTGCGTGGAAATATTTGATGGACAGTAAAAAGTGAATATAGTCCCGCCAGCTTGCTGGCGGGGAATTTTTGTTTAAGGCCCCTATTCCCGCCTTCGCGGGAATGACAATCATCTGCAGAAATGACTTGACCGCAGCAGTTATAATTCTTACTCTTTAAAATATACACACTATTGTATTTTTTAAGGAGAACTTCAAATGGATCTTAAAGGCTCTAAGACTGCCGAGAATTTAGAATATGCTTTTGCAGGAGAATCTAAAGCTCGCAATAAATATACTTATTTTGCTTCCGCCGCCCGCAAAGAGGGCTATGAGCAAATCGCCGCTATTTTCGAGGCGACTGCCAATAATGAAAAAGAACATGCCAAACTCTGGTTCAAGGCTCTCGGCGGTGTTGGGGACACTGCAGCCAATTTACTGGCAGCCGCTAAAGGAGAACACGAAGAGTGGACTGAGATGTATAAGGAATTTGCCGAGACTGCCAGAGCGGAAGGCTTTGACGCTATTGCCAAACAGTTCAGCTACGTAGCCGAAGTTGAAAAACGCCATGAGCAGCGTTATCTTAAACTCCTTAGCAACTCGCAGAAGAACGAGGTTTTTGCTTCTGAGAAAGAAATGCACTGGGAGTGCCGCAACTGCGGATTTGTTGTTATCGGCAAAAACGCTCCTAAGGCGTGTCCGGCTTGTATCCACCCGCAGGCGTTTTTTGAGATAGAAGCGGATAATTTTTAGTGCGGAAAGTGGAATTATTTCCACTTTTCACATTTAATCTATAATACAGCAAACACGTATATATACTAAGTCCCAGGTACATCAAAACATCAGCGGCTCCTATGAGGAAACCTCTGAAGCCTCTGGACACCTCGCCCGACAAAGTGCCTGCGTCTCCGAGAGAACTATACGGAAGCGGGAACACTTGCGCAAACAGTGCGATCAGGAAGAATACGCTGAACACAAACGAGTATTGATACGCTATTTTCCAAAGCTTTCCTTTTGTCAGGCCGGTGCTTTCTTTGAAACACTTCTTGCTGCCTTCTATTACAAGCGGCGTTACCAATATCCATTTGAAATATACCCAGCCCATTATCCATGTTGAAACCAGCATTCCCAGAGTAAACAAAACCGACAGCCCCAGAGACGCAGCCTGCTCTCCCGCAGCCATAGCTTCTGTCAGAGCCGTAATCTCTTCTTGCGAATACATTATGTGCGGTATAAGCGTCAGCAGCATCATCGTTATAATACTTATTATCATAAGTGCGCCGTATTTCAAAAACATATTCCAAAACCAGCTGAGAAAATTCTTTGCCGATAATTCAATCTCTTTTTTTCTCAGGTATTTTTTCATATATATAGCAGAGAAAGTCCATACTCCCAGACACACTAGTACAGTGTCTACTATTTTTCGCATAATTATTTTGTATGCCATATCCGGCGGCACCTGCATTAACTCTGCTTCTTTGGCTCCTTCTGTCATTTCCTGCATGTTGACTGCAACAAATTCCAGAAATCCGGTATTCATGCCCGGCAGCAGCGGAACCGCTCCCATCACAAACATAAAAAACACTACTATGCGCCATTCATTCTTTATATAATTCTTCAATTCCTTAAAATTATCGCCCCATGTCGGCACTGCGTTTATCTCCGGCTTTGCTGCTTTAGCTTCTGTATTCATTGCTTTTTCCTTTGATTCTAAAAGATTGCATTTGATTTTGAGATATTTTATACTGCTTGTCAAATTTAGATACGAAAGGACTGTCATATGCAGGTTATTCTAGCTCAACCCAGAGGTCACTGCGCCGGAGTCAGAAGAGCAATTGAAATCGTTGAAACGTCTTTGGCTAAATTCGGCTCGCCTATTTACGTGCGGCACCAGATAGTCCACAATCCTCATGTAGTGCAGCGTCTTGCCCAAAAAGGGGTAATTTTCGTAAAAAATGTAGACGAAGTGCCTGAGAACGCTGTAATCATTTTCAATGCGCACGGCGTGTCCGAACAGGTAGAGGCTGAAGCAATGTCCAGAAACCTCAAGATTATAGACGCTACGTGTCCTTTGGTTTCTAAGGTTCACACTGAAGGGCAGCGTTACGCCAAGAAGGGTTTCGAGATAATTCTTATCGGTCATAAAGGGCACCCTGAAGTAGAAGGCACTTTAGGAAGAATTCCGGGCACTGTGCATTTGGTTTCTACGGTTGAAGATGTTGCCAATTTGTCCGTATCTAATCCTGAAAAACTTGCTTATGTGTCCCAAACTACTTTGAATGTAGATGATACTAAGGATGTGATTGATGCCCTTCAGGCTAAGTTTCCTCAGCTTGTAGTAGGTACTGCCACGAAGTATATTTGCTATGCTACTCAGAACAGACAGGCTGCTGTTAAAGAGCTGGCAAAATTGGTTGACGTTGTGCTTGTGATTGGCGCACACAACAGCTCCAATTCCACCAGACTGCGTGAGAGTGCAGAGAGCGAGGGCATTCCTGCGTATTTAATCAATGATGCTTCTCACCTCAATCCCAAGTGGCTTGAAGGCAAGAAACGCGTAGGTATTACTGCGGGTACTTCTGCGCCGGAGGATCTTATTCAGGGCTTGCTGGACAGGCTTAATGAGATTGAACCTATTGACGTTTCCGTCTGTTCCGGTGTAGAAGAGAATATCCATTTCAGGCTGCCGTTTTCTTTGACAGGTGCTTAATGTCTCTGCCTCCTTCCGATATTCTTTCGTATCTTATCGAGCATTCTTTGAAGGCGGGAGCAACTGAGGCTGATGTTCTGCTTACCGAAGGAGTGGACACTTCTGTTTCAGTTCGTCTCGGCAAATTGGAGTCGCTGGAAAGATCCGATACCAGAGATTTGGGGCTAAGGCTTTTTATAGGAAAACAACAGGCTGTTGTTTCTTCGTCTGCTACTGACAGAGAATCTTTGGATACTCTTATAGAGCGCGCTGTCAATATGGCTAGGCTTTCTCCTCCTGATGAGTTCTGCGGGCTTGCGGACAAGGCGGCTGTTGCAAAAGAATTTCCGGCTCTTGATGCTCTTGACAACGATTTGTTATCTCCTGAAACTTTAATTGCCAGAGCTAAAGAGGCTGAAGACGCTGCGTTATCAATCGCTCAGGTTTCCAATTCTGACGGAGCATCAACATCTTCTGCGCACTATTCCAGATACCTTATGTCCAGCGCAGGGTTTTCAGGATATTCCAAGCGTTCTATGAATTCTGTGTCCGTGTCCGTTATTGCAGGCACAGGCACTGATATGCAGACCGACTATGAAGCGTTTTCTTCCGTGTTTTGCAAAGATTTGCCTGCTCCCGATGTTGTCGGCAAATCTGCTGCGGACAGAGCTGTAAGAAAACTGTTTCCTAAAAAAATGCCGACAGAGAGAGTGCCTGTTGTGTTTGACACCAGAGTTTCAGGCGAACTAATGGACGCTTTTCTTTCCGCTATTTCCGGCTCTTCTATTGCCAGAGGAACCAGTTTTCTGAAAGACTATTTGGGAAAACAGGTTTTTAATTCTTCTGTTTCTATCATAGAAGACCCATTCATGAACAAAGGATTGCGCTCGAGGGCTTTTGACGATGAGGGTTTGCTTCCTTATAAGAAAAACCTCATAGACAAGGGTTTTTTGACTACTTGGCTTTTGGATCTGCGTTCTGCAAGACAGCTTTCTCTTAAAAGCACTGCGAACGCCAAACGTTCCACGTCCAGTATTCCGGTCCCCTCTCCTTCCAATGTGTATATGGAAAAAGGTTCTGTTTCTAAAGAGGCTCTTATCAAAGACATTCGCAAAGGATTTTACGTTACCGAGACTATGGGCATGGGAATTAACGGCATTACAGGAGACTATAGTCAGGCTGCAAGCGGTTTCTGGATTGAGAATGGAGTTATCACCTTTCCGGTCAATGAAATGACTATAGCCGGCAATCTTAAAGATATGTTTTTATCTCTTGTGCCTTCCGATGATTTGGTTTTCCGTTATGGAATAGATACTCCTACTATTTGCGTACCTCAGATGACTGTTGCGGGAATATGATTACAAAACCATTGAAACTCGCTGTGCTTGTTGATTTAGCCCGAGGTGAAAACTCCGGAGGTCATGTCAAATTTTGGGAAAATATTGCTGCGGCGGCAACGGCCGCTCCTTCCATAGATATGACTGTTTATTTTTCCGGCTCCGCTAAAGAAGAATCTTTATCCGGCAATGTTCGTTTCCGCTATCTTCCTCCGGTTTTCAGCACGAAGAAACTGAAATTTCTTCCTTACGTTCCGGCCCATACTGATATTGCTTCTTTCCATCCTGCTTTGGCGCAGGATATTTTGTCTTCCGATTATCAACTCTTACACACTACGGACGCTTATTTTGCCTTTTCCAAGACAGCGGAAAAACTTTCCAAAAAGCATGGAATTCCTTTTTCTACTTCGCTGCATACCGATACTCCTGCGTATGCCGAGACGTTTACTTATCACACCTTGACTTCTCTGTTCGGAAGGACATTAGGCTCTTATATTGATAAATCTTTCCGCATTTCTTCAAAACAAAAAAAATCTAAAGAAGAACTGCTTATCCGTCACATGCAGGCTGCTAACGCTGTTTTTCTTACTAGGAACAAAGACCTTTCTTTTGCTCAGGAAGCAGGCATTGCCAGACGCTCAATTTGCAATATGCGTCTTGGAGTTGATAAGAATATTTTTTACCCGTTTCCTGTTTATGAACACAAATTGTCTCATAAACGGCTCTTTGCCAATTCCAATCTGCTTGCGCCCGATACCTTTTTAATTCTGTTTGTCGGGCGCGTAGATGTAGGAAAACGTTTTCATGTCCTTCTGGAAGCATGTTACAGGCTTTTAGATGCCAATAAAAAATTCCACCTTTTTGTTGCCGGAGTCGGTCCCTTAGAAACAACGGCCAAAGCTGCGCTCGGAGACAATGTTTCTTTGCTGGGCTATTTGTCTCAATCTCAGCTTGCCAATCTTTACCGTTCCGTTGATTTGCTGGCGGTTCCCTCCAACATTGAAATCGGAGGGCTTGTAGGTATAGAAGCTCTTTCCTGCGGCTGTCCCGTCATATCTTCTCCGGATAACGGGCTGTCTGAATCTTTGAACTTTCCCGGACTGTGCATTCAGGATATTCCAAGCTATCCTGATGTTTTTGCCGCAGCTATTCACGGTCTTATTGATAACAGGTTATTGCTGCGCAAAATCTCGGAAGCAGCCGTTTCTTTTGCTGGATCCAGCGTAGCAAGCTGGGGTCAGATTTTGAGAGAGGATTTTATGCCCGGGTGGAAGTCAATCCGAAATGTGGAGTGTGAAATAAACACTTGTATTAACCATATCAGAATGCTTTAAGTAACGCTATAACTTTATTTAAAGGAGTTTTAAAATGCCAAATCTTGAATGAAAATTCCAAGAAGCAGGAAAAGTAATTTGCAAGGATTGCAGACATATGATTAAATCTCTTGTAGGTGTGGATTATAATACATGTGGCAATACTGGGGCTATTAACTATACAACCGGCAAAATACTCAAGAGGTTTTGTAGTTCTCAAAACAGAGACGGAAAATGCTCACGATTCGAACCTAAAGAACCCAAGAAAAAGTTTTTGCGGCGGTTGAAGGAAGGATTGGGACTGTAGTAAGTACAGCGGGCTTGCACCACTGCCCCGTACCAACTCCACACTTAATTTTCCATTCTTATAATTCCGTGCCTCTTCTTGCCCACGCTAATCATGCCGTCTTCTTGTATTTCTTCCTGTATGCTTGAGACTGTCTGGTCGTTTATTTTAACTCCCCCCTGCTCTATCAGTCTTTTGGCTTCTCCTTTTGAGCTTGCCAGTCCCAGTTCTACCATGACCTCTGCAACGCTTACTTTGCCTTTGAAATTATAAACAGGCAAGTTCCCAGCGTGAACATTCATATCCTTGTTTTCAAACAGCTGCTGCGCTGTCTTTGCCGCCTGTTCCGCCTCATGCTCTCCGTGCGCAAGTTTAGCAGCCTCGAACGCCAGCACTTTCTTTGCCTCGTTTATTTCAGAACCTTGCAGCTTTTCAAGTTTTTCTATTTCAGGAAGCGGCAAGTCAGTAAACAGTTTTAAAAATCTTACTACGTCTGCATCTTCTGTGTTTCTCCAGAACTGCCAATAGTCATAAGGACTGAGCTTATCCCCTCTGAGCCACACTGCGCCGGAAACGCTTTTGCCCATTTTGACTCCTGAGGCAGTTTGTATCAGCGGCGTTGTCAGCCCGTATAATTCTTTGCCTTCTATGCGTCTTGTGAGTTCCACGCCGTTAACAATATTGCCCCATTGATCAGAGCCTCCCATTTGCAAGGATATGTTATGTCTTTTGTTCAGCTCCCAAAAATCGTAGCCCTGCATTATCATGTAGTTGAATTCTAAAAACGTCAGAGGCTGCTCTCTGTCCAATCTCAATTTCACAGAATCAAAAGTAAGCATTCTGTTGATAGTAAAATGAGTGCCTATTTTTTTCAGCATTTCTATGTAGCCTATTTTTTCAAGCCAATCAGCATTATTTACCATTAGGGCGCCTGTTGGACTATCTTCAAAATTCAGATAATTTTTGAATATACTTTTTATGCCTTCAATGTTTTTCGCAATTTGTTCGTCAGTGAACATTTTTCTGGTTTCGTCTCTGAAAGAAGGATCGCCTATTTTGGTAGTAGCTCCTCCCATAAGAACTACCGGTCTATGCCCTGTCTGCTGTAGTCTGCGCAGCATCATAATTGCCGCCAGGTTGCCTACATGCAGGCTGTCTGCTGTTGCGTCATAGCCAATATAGCCGGTTATTATTTCCTTAGATGCCTTTTCGTCCAGTCCTTCTATGTTTGTGCACTGGTTAATATGACCTCTCTCAAACATGACTTGCACGAATTCAGATTTAAATTTTGCCATTTTACTATGCCTTTTTTATGTGCTACAATTATTCTTTTAAATCACAATAACAGTTCTCATGCAAGCAAAACTATTTAACGCTATCGGGCTTATGAGCGGCACTTCCTTAGACGGCATAGACGCTGCTTTTATTGCTACGGACGGCTTTTCCGTTATAGAAAGGCGGGATTTTATTTTCGTGCCTTACCCGGCTGATTTTAAGCAAAAACTGCGTTCTGTGCTTGGAAATAGCACGAGAACACCCGAGGTTCTGTCCGTAGAAAAAGAGCTGACGGGAAAACACGCATTGGCAATATCTGAACTTATGAAACGCTCCGGGGTTAAGCCGGATATAATCGGTTTTCACGGTCAGACTTTGTTTCACGATATTTCCAAGGCTGTTACTTTTCAGATTGGAGACGGCAGGCTTTTGGCTTCTTTGACCGGAGTTGATGTTGTTAATGATTTCCGGTCTAATGATGTGAAGGCAGGTGGCAACGGCGCACCTCTAGTCCCTCTGTTTCATCAGGCTTTGATGAGTTCTTATTCTGACTTTCCAATCATAATTCTCAATATCGGAGGAGTGTCCAATATCACTTGGCTTAATACTTCCGATATTTTAGCATGTGATGTTGGTCCGGGTAATGCTTTACTAGACGACTGGGTGCTTGCTTCTTGCGGAAAGCCCTTTGATGAAAACGGTTCTTTGGCGGCTTCAGGTAAGGTTGATTATAGTATCATTGAATCCGTTCTCTCTTTGCAGTTCTTCAAGAAACCTCCTCCTAAGTCTTTAGACAGAAACGACTTCTCTTTTATTCTAGCTGCAATGTCTCATCTCTCGCCTGAGGACGGAGCGGCAACGCTTACTATGCTTTCGGCACAGGCTTTTGCTTCGGTATTTGATTTTCTGCCGGAAAGACCTGTTCGCATTTTCGTTTGCGGAGGGGGTTCTCATAACGGGACTATGCTTAGGTTTATATCCGATGTTACAGGGATTCCGGTTTCGCCTTTAGAGAGATCCGATGAGATAGAGGCGCAGGCTTTTGCGTGGCTCGCAGTTCGTTCTCTTTTAGGGCTTCCTATTTCCATGCCTTCCACTACAGGAGTCCCTTTTCCACTATCAGGCGGGACGCTGCATAGACATGGTTAACACCTTGAAATCAAAAAAAATGTTTTTTTATCGTTGAAAGTAAAAAAATATAGTATACTCAGAGTATAAATAATAACTACAACGTCTTCGGACAATTTTTATTAACTTTATTATTAACAAAAATGCATTTTATGGAGAAAGATTATGCAGGAAACACATACAGTTAAAGTAGATGAATGTAAGCAATCCCTTGAGAATTTTAGGAATGATATAAAGCATGAAATAAATATCAATGGAGAGGCGGAGGCTGGAACTATGTTTGTATATTGCCAAAGTTTTAAGGAGTGTATCACACACGGAGTTCCTCTGACAGAAGAGGACTATCAAGAAGCATTTAAGATGTTGGATGCTCTAAGGAGCATAAACGGAGCACCGTGGTTTATATTGGCGGGAATACATGCTGACTTTTCCGAAGCTTTCACTTCTTTCAAAGAGAAACAAGAAAATGATATGACAGTACCAGAGGGAAGAGAGAAACATAAAGACATTACTGCCGAATCTCTCGCTCATTTTGATGTATAATTCTGCTTTGTAACGTTGGTACGTATTCCCCTTCCCTTTGGGAAGGGGAATACGTACCAATTTCACATTCCTAATTCCTGCATCTCCAACCTCCTTATCTCATCACGTATCTCTGCGGCTTCTTCGAAGCGCAAATTTTCAGCAAGTTTTTTCATGTTGCGGGAAAGTTCGTCTATGTAATTGTGCAATGCTTCGCCTTTGATAGACTCTTCTTCATGTATTATTTCTTCTTCTTTTTCTATTATAATATCCGCTATGCTTTTCTCTATGGAACGAGGCGTTATGTTATGCGCTTTGTTGTATTCTTCCTGCTTTTCTATTCTTCTGTTAGTCTCATCTATCGCTTCTTTCATACTCCTAGTCATATTGTCCGCATATAAGATTACTCTTCCATCGATGTTTCTCGCAGCTCTGCCTATTGTTTGTATAAGTGCTGTTTTAGATCTCAAGTACCCTTCCTTGTCCGCATCCAATATCGCCACCATTCCGCATTCCGGTATATCCAGTCCTTCTCTTAGCAGATTTATTCCGACAAGCACATCATATTCCCCTGCCCTTAGCTCTCTTATTATTTCTATGCGTTCCAGAGTCTCTATATCCGAATGCAGATATTTTACCTTTATGTTTGCTTCCGCAAGATAATTTGTCAGCGCTTCCGACATTTTTTTCGTAAGCGTCGTTACCAGCACTCTTTGCCTTTTCTTCACGGTCTTTTGTATTTCATCTATTAAATCATCTACCTGATTTTCTGTTTTGTGAATTTCTACCTTCGGATCTACAAGTCCTGTGGGTCTTACTATTTGCTCGATCACTGCTCCATGCGTCTGCTCTATCTCCCAGTTTCCGGGAGTAGCCGATACAAAGATTGTACTGGGTCGCCTCTCGTCCCACTCTTCAAATTTCAGCGGTCTGTTATCTACGCATGACTGTAGTCTAAATCCGTAATTAGTAAGATTGCTTTTTCTCGAAAAATCCCCTCTAGCCATGCCGTGTATTTGCGGTACCATAACATGACTCTCATCTACAAACAGTATCGCATCTTTCGGCAGATACTCAAATAAAGTCGGAGGAGGCTCTCCTGTTTTTCTTCCTGTCAGATACCGCGAATAGTTTTCTATTCCCGAACACATTCCGGTACTTTCCAGCATCTCTATATCATACGTAGTTCTCTCTCTTAGTCTCTGTTCTTCTATTAATTTATTTTCCTTTAACAGCTCTTCGCATCTAATCTTCAATTCTTTTTTTATCTCGACTATCGCTTGTCTAAGCGTTGGTCTTGGCGTTATGTAGTGGCTGTTTCCATACACTTTTATACTGTCAAGCTCCTCTCCCCTTTCACCCAATAACGGATCTATCTCTTGTATCTTTTCTATCTCTTCATCAAATAAACTTATTCTCCATGCAGTGCTTTCCAAGTGCGCAGGAAATATTTCTATCACGTCTCCTTTTACTCTGAACTCTCCTCTGTTCAATGTAATATCGTTCCTTTTGTATTGCAGCTCCACAAACTTCTTCAATAACTCTTTTACAGAAATCTTTTCTCCTTTGCTCAAGCTCACCGTCATTTCCTGATACGTTTCAGGAGAACCTATTCCGTATATGCACGATACGCTTGCTACTATTATAACGTCATCTCTTTCCAGCAGCGCTCTTGTAGCACTGTGTCGCATTCTGTCTATTTGTTCGTTTATCATAGCGTCTTTTTCTATGTACGTATCTGTCCGTGCTATGTAAGCTTCCGGCTGATAGTAGTCATAGTAACTCACGAAATACTCTACGGCATTGTGAGGGAAAAACTGTCTCATCTCGCTGAACAACTGCGCCGCCAGAGTTTTATTCGGCGCAAGTATCATCGCTGGCTTCTGTATTTTCTGTATCACATTAGCCATTGTAAATGTTTTGCCGGATCCGGTAACTCCCAAAAGAACTTGGTTCTTGTCTTTTCTGTTAAGCCCTTTAGTTATAGCTTCTATAGCGACAGGCTGATCTCCGGCAGGCTTATATGGAGCTTCCAGTGCGAACTTTTCATTCATCGGGACACAGGCTGTAGCCTTCTCCCCTTACAGTAACAAGATACCGCGGATTCTTTACGTCCTTTTCTATCTTCCTTCTTAGTCTTGTAACCTGCACATCTATAGTTCTGTCATTTACAGCATCTGATTGACTGCTTTTTTCTAATATGGTCTCTCTTGTCAAGACCTTCCCGATATTATCCGCCATTATCCGCATCAAGCCTGCTTCCATTCCGGTAAGTTTTATAACTTTATCTTTCCCTATTAATTCATCTCTTTCTTTGTCGTATTCCCATGCGCCTAGTTTTATTTTCTTTTTTTTATACGTTGTTTGTTTTCCTGTTCTTTTTAGTATTGCCTGCAATCTTAGTATCAGCTCCTTAGGCTCAAACGGCTTTTGCATATAATCATCAGCTCCTGCTTCCAGTCCTTCTATGCGGTCTTCTATTTCGCCCCGCGCAGTCAATAGCAATACAGGTATTTCCTGCGCAGCTTCTCTCATGCTTCTTGCAAACTCAAATCCGCTCTCTTTCGGCATCATAACGTCAAGTATTATAATATCGAACTCCAGCCGCAGGAGTTTTTTTCTCGCATCTTCCGCGTCTTCCGCCGTTATTGCTATGAACTCCTGCTCCGTCAAATACTTCTTTAACAACGCTCTTAAACGCTTGTCATCATCAACTACCAATACATGCGGTTTTTGTACGTCAGACATACTTAATTCTTTCTTTCCAGTATGTACCTCGCAATTTCCTCCAGCGTCTTTCCTTTTTCTCCAAACACTGACAAGTGCCCTATTGTTTGTTCAGTCAATATTGTTGCCTGTTCCTTTGCTCTCTCTATGCCCATAATCGTAACAAACGTAGCCTTTCCGGCTTCCTCGTCCCGACCTACAGGCTTGCCCATTTCTTCTTCCGTAGACTCATAATCCAACAGATCATCTACTATCTGAAACACCAGCCCTATGCCCTGCGCATAGTTTCTCAGTGCCGTAATATCCTGATTAGCAGCTTGCCCCAGTATGGCACCCATTTCTATAGACACAGCTATTAACTCGCCGGTTTTCATTCTTTGCAGTCTTGTTACTTCGCCTATGTCAAAAGCTGCGGTCTCTGCTATTAAGTCCAGCATCTGCCCTCCCACCATGCCCTGCATTCCGGACGCTTTAGCCAACGCAGAAACCAGTTTACACCTTACAGCAGCATCTTCATGAGTTCTGTTGTCTGCGAGTATCTCGAACGCATATGTCAAAAGTCCGTCTCCCGCCAGAATCGCAGTCGCTTCTCCGTACTTTTTGTGCGTAGTCGGGTTTCCTCTTCTCAAATCAGAGTTATCCATAGCCGGCAAATCATCGTGCACCAAAGAATAACTATGAATACATTCGACCGCACTTGCCGCCCTTAGTGCGTTGTCATGCTTAACGCCGAACATTTTCGCAGTTTCCGTCAGCAGAAACGGACGCAGTCTTTTTCCGCCGTTCAGTACAGAATACCGCATAGCCTCAAACAGCTTATTTTCAGCGAATTCCGATTCAGGCAGCAATTCTTTTATCAGGTTTTCTACTTCTTGCGCCGTGTTTTGCATTGCAGCTTTTATCATGTCTTTATCTTTCAAAAAGGAACAGCATCTTCTATTTTCATGTCATTGGAAGCCGTTATTTTGGTCACGGTCGCCTGCGCTGTTTGCAGCTTTTCCTCACAGTGCTTTTTCAGTTTTATGCCTCTTTCATAATAGCTTACAGCATCTTCCAGCTTTATTTTGCCTTCTTCAAGCTGCTTTACTATGCTCTCAAGCTCAGCCATAGCCTCTTCGAAGCTCATTTTATCTATATCTTTCATTTTTTTATTCCTTGCAGATTTTGACGGTTTATTGTTATATATAACTCTCATTTTCCGCAAGTTCTTTTTACCTTTAGGAGATTCTTTATGACTAATTTCGCATATTCTCAAGAGGCTTTGGATTTACTGCAAAAATCAGACAAAGAGGTCTTTTCCGCACTCATGCACGAAGAGATACGCCAAAGCGAGGGTATTGAACTTATTCCTTCGGAAAACTATTGTTTTCCAGAGGTTTATCCCCTATTAGGTTCCGTATTCAACAACAAGTATTCGGAAGGCTATCCGGGCAGACGCTACTACGGAGGACAGGAAAACACTGACACCATAGAAACCCTTGCAAGAGAGCGGGCTAAGAAGGTTTTCAGAGCAGAACATGCCAATGTTCAGCCTCTTTCCGGCTGCCCTATGAACGAGGCAGTGTATTTTGCATTATTAGAACCAAAAGACACTATACTGGGCATGGATTTGTCTCATGGCGGGCACTTGTCCCACGGGCATCCGGTAACCAACATGTATAAGATATTCAATTTTGTCAGGTATAAAACAGAAATCCCTTCCGGAAATATAAATCTTGAACACGTACGCGCTATGGCAAAAGAACATAAGCCTAAAATGATTATCTGCGGACACTCTTCATATCCCAAAGAATACGACTATGCAGGGTTCAGAAAAATAGCAGATGAAGCCGGTGCTATCCTCATGGCGGACGTGAGTCATCTGGGCGGTCTCATCGCAGGAGGAGCATTGAAGAATCCGCTGGATTTCGGATTTGATGTTGTAACGACTACTACGCATAAGTCTTTAAGGGGTCCAAGAGGAGGAATGATTCTCTGTAAGGAAAAATTCGCCAAAGCCATTGACAAATCCGTGTTCCCGGGTATGCAGGGCGGACCTCATATGCACCAGATAGCAGCTCTTGCAACTACGCTGAAGCTGGTTCAGACTGAAGATTATAAACAATACGCAAAACAGGTTCTCGCTAATGCTCAGGCTCTGGCAAAGGGGCTTATAGCAGGAGGCGCACATCTTGTAACAGGAGGAACAGAAAATCATCTGATAGTCATAAATACGTTCACCGGCTTCGGTATTACCGGCGATATAGCAGAAAAATCTTTGGACGAGGCTGGCATAACTTTGAACAAAAATATGATACCGGACGATCCGAATACTCCGATGAAGCCCAGCGGGATTCGTTTCGGTACTCCTGCGGCTACTGCAAGAGGCATGAAGGAAAAGGAAATGGACTTTCTCAGCAAAATTATGATTCAGGTGCTGAAATCTCCGCATGATGCTGCGTTACTGAAAAGCCTTCACGCAGAAGTCAAAGAGCTGTGCAAAAAGTTTCCGGTGCCGGGAATTAAAGGGTAGAAAGGTTATTTACAGTAGGCAGCTCCTGATGCCCTCCGTGTTGCGAGGCAACTGCAGTGCGTTGATGCCCCTCCGCCTGAGCCGTTACACTTCCATCTTATTGCGGTATAATCGATATTCCAATAGTAATCTTCCTCGACAGTCGTCCCGCAAGTGCAGTGTCCCCCGGGCATACCGCTTGTAGTTCTGCAAACCCCTTTGCAGTGTCTTGGTGCCGAGCAATTTGCTTTGCCGCAAGACCATGTATAAGTTGTTGCGTTAGTTGTTACAACACTCTGTGTCCCGGCAGAACAAAGATTGGCTGCGGCAGGAAGCGAGGCTGTTGTGACTCCGTTTGCCGATCCGCAAGCACCCTTTCCTAAAGACTGGGGCAGAATTGTTGTATTGCTCTCTAAATTTTGTGTATAGATGTTATATAAAACTACAGGCACTATTCCTATCAGGAGCAGCAAATACAGAATTTGTATTACTTCGAAGCCGCCTATTTTGTGAGTTTTAGATTCTTGATCTACATCAAGCTTAATTGATGGGGGGGGGGGGGCAACCCCTTGTTTTTGTTGAACAAATTGCTCAGTTTCATCTTTTTTCTTTTCCATTTGTTTGTCTCAAGAATCAGTTCGTTTTATCATACTACTGTATGCTTTCTTAAAACTTTATTACTATATTCTTTCCCAAAAATAACAAGAAATAACAACCAAGAGCTTCGTTTTTTTTCATGCTTTTTTTTAAAAAATCTACAAATCGAGTGATTTTTCCCTTGACAAGGGATTTATCCTATGCTATTGACAGTGCTACGGCGTACTGTGTCTTAAATAAAAAATAATAATGCAGAAATAGGAGTGCCTTATTTCTGCATTATTATTTCTGCATTCCTAATTAAATAAAATGACCCTCTTCGACTCACTGGACATCAAACAGGTGCTTGCCACTCTGCAGGCTGTTATGGAAAGCAGCGACAGCGATACTGCACGAATCCAAGCCGCTAAAATCATTCTTGAAAAACTGGGAAAAAATCAAGATGACACCGAGAAAAAACACCAAGAAGAAGAACGCTCTATCGCTATCGAACAAGCGCACAAACTTCTTGAAGAATTTGCCGAACTCAAACTTACACTGCTTTTTAAACCGCCTCCAGTGGCTGAAAAGTGCGAGACCGGAACAGATAACTCCTAACCCCAGCAACTGGAGGATATGGCTTATTCTGGCAAGCAGAGGCTGGGGCAAGACCAGAACCGGCGCAGAAGATATTGCCTACTATGCCCTTTGGCACAGCAACGCCAAAATCGCCGTAGTAGCTCCTACATTCGCCGATGCCAGAGATACTTGTGTCGAAGGCGAAAGCGGTCTTCTTAGGACTATTCTATTATCCTGCATAGAAAAATGGAATCGCTCGCTCGGAGAATTGTTTCTTAGTAACGGTACAAAAATAAAATTATTCTCTGCCGATCAGCCGGACAGATTAAGAGGTCCTCAGCACCACAGGGCTTGGTGCGATGAGCTGGCTGCTTGGGAGAAAAGAGATGCTTTTGATCAATTATCTTTTGGTCTCAGATTAGGTGCAGATCCTAAAATTATTATAACAACAACTCCTAGGAATACTGAAATGATAAAAGACCTTTTTAAACGGAAAACTCTTGATGTAAAATTTACGTCCGGAAAAACCATGGATAATAAAGACAATATATCGCCTCATATACTGGCGCAGCTGCATGAAAGATATGCAGGCACTCGTTTGGGACGGCAGGAGCTGGACGCAGAGATATCGGACGAGTCAGAGGGTTCGTTCTGGAACAGACCTCAGATTGAGAAGCTAAGAGTCACAACCGTACCTGAACTTACCCGCATAGTCATAGCCATTGACCCTGCTATGTCCAAGCATGTGTCTTCTGATGAGACCGGGATTATTGCGGCAGCCAAGGGAGCGGACGGGCTGCTTTATGTGCTTAGCGACTGGTCCGGAAAATATGCGCCTGATGCTTGGGCGGCGAGAGCCATTATGCTCTATAACGAGATGAACGCTCACATCATTGTTGCAGAGGTAAACGCAGGAGGCGATTTAGTAGAAAACATTATAAGACAAAAAGCTCCTCATGTTCTTTTCAAATCCGTACGCGCTTTCCGTAACAAGATAGACAGAGCATTGCCTATTGCAGCTCTTTATGAACAAGGCAAAGTAAAGCATGTAGGTTCTTTGCCTTTGCTTGAAGATCAGATGTGTAATTTTTCTCCTGACTCTGTGTTCTCTTCTACTAAATCTCCGGACAGAGTAGACGCTTTAGTCTGGGCATTGACGGAACTTAATACGTTTTCCAAAAGCGAACCTTCAATTCGGTTTCTTTAATTTTCCATTTTTTTAAAGGATTGCCATGTTCTCAAAACTTTTCAGAAAAAAAAAGTATGCCTGTTAAGCAGTATCTTGACTCTCCTATTATTGCTTGGAACGGTCTGCACCAGCCAAAGTGGACAGAGCGTCATATGTCTTCTATGGCAAATGAAGGATTCAGAAAAAATGTCATAGCATACCGCTGCATAACTCAAATAGCCATGCCTGCCGCTACTGTTCCTTTGCTGGCTTACGATGAGCGCGGGCGTGAAATTGCCAAACATTCTATTTTAGATTTGCTGGCTAATCCCAATCCTCTGCAAGACGGCTTTGCTTTCTTCGAGTCCATTTATGCTAATCTGCAAATATTCGGAAATGCTTTTATAGAAGTCATAAGACATTCTTCTAAATCCCAGCCTTCAGAGCTTTATGTGCTGCGTCTGGACAGAATGAAAGTTATTCCCGGCTCCGGTGCTCTGCCTGAAGGGTATGTCTATTCTGTAGACAACAAAAATACTTCATGGTCTTGCGATCCTATTACAGGAGCGTCTGATATTCTGCACATCAAAACTTTTCACCCTTTGAATGACTGGTACGGCTTTGCGCCGCTAGAAGCTGCTATGCAGTCTATTGACCAGCACAATTCTTCAGGCGCATGGAACCAGGCTCTGCTTAATCAGGGTGCCAGACCGTCCGGAGCTTTGGTTTATTCTCCTAAGGACGGCACTCCGGCCTCGTTGTCTGATGAACAGGTAGTGCGGCTTAGAGAGCAGATTTCTCAGATGTACCAGAGCTATCAGAACGCCGGAAGACCTTTAATCTTAGAAGGCGGTTTGGATTGGAAAGAAATGAGTCTTTCGCCCAAAGATATGGATTGGCTGTCCGGCAGAAACAATGCTGCCCGAGACATAGCTTTGGCATTCGGAGTTCCGGCACAGCTTGTGGGCATTCCGGATACTCAAACTTATGCGAACATGGAACAGGCTAGAATTTCTTTCTATGAAGAGACTGTTATTCCTCAGCTTACTAAAGTCGTGTTCTCTTTTGACAGGTGGCTCTGCCCTATGTACGAGGACAATCCAAGTTTAGATTTCGACATTGACAGCATTAATGCGCTGGTTTACAGTTCCAATATCAATTACACATTAATGTCTTTTTCTCCTACTCCTTCCGGAGTTTCCGTTGTACGGCCATGGCAGACTTTTTCTACTAATTTTGGTACCGGCACTACTAATTACCCTGTTTTCTTTGAAAACAAAATCGTAATTTTTCAGCAGCCTTCTCACGATTACCAGCTTCTTTACTCAGAGATAAATCTCAACGCTTCTGATTTCTCACTATCTGTAACTTCAGCTCCAATATTAAATATTATTAATAGTTCCAGCCCTTATTTTATGCTGTTCCCTATTGATTATTCCAGAATCCTCTTCCTCTCCTCAGGAGGCACTTATTATAAAATAAACCGTATTGCTATCATAAACAAATTCACATTCATGAACCTCGCCGATATAATTTCCGATATTCTGCTGCGGGCGGGATATGAGGCTTCTGATTTTGACATATCTGTTTTTAAACGGCTGCACTGCCGCAGAAACAGTATTCAGACCTATAGAAATAGAGCTGCCTATGCTGCTGCAGTGTCCAATGGAAAAGCGCACGATGTTTGCCTCATCAGAAATTGAAAAAAATATGCCTATAGATATGAAAGTGAAAAAGCTAATCATAGCGTTGCTGGAACACAAGGAATACGAAGCAAAACTGGAAAGCTGCGTTATGTTTTATCCAACTGAATAAGGATTGTTATAAACTATTTTTATTCGTTATCTAATCTTATTACGGGAGGCCACTTAGACCTCTTCCCATATTTTGTCAGCTCTACGCTTCGTGTGGGATCCTCTCCGTATCTACCATCGAACCTGCTGTCATATTGACTCACAGTATGAACATCCGTATCTTTATTCTTTTTTCTGGGTTTACCAGACAAAGTGTATCCCATAGTATTATTCCTTCTAAAATATTAGATTAAAAATATCTTACCGCTTGTTCGTATACACAAAAACCTTGAAACTAACTAGAATTATTTTTGCTACAGTGCAAAAAAATTGGATATAAAAAGATTCTTAATTAAATCAATAGGTTACGCGCCTAATAAAATCTAAAGCCTGCCTCCTGTTTAATCCAGCATATTTATAACTCTGTGTTATACAGAACCGGCAGCAAGAGAGACTCTAAGACCGTCCAGCTCTTCGGTGAAAGTAATGCAGCAGGCTAAACGAGAATCTTCCGTAACATCGAAGGCACCGTCCAGCATAGCAATCTCTTCCTCATCCGGAGGAGTGATTTTATCCTTCCATTCCTTATCCACGTAAACATGGCAGGTAGCGCAAGCGCAAGAGCCGCCGCACTGAGCTAAGATAGGAATGCCGCCTTCTCTGATAATCTCCATAACAGACCAATCTTCAGTAGCCTCAAGCTCGTGAGTGTTACCGCTCATATCAGTAACATAAATTTTCATAACAAAATCTCCTCTCTATTTAGAAACATGCAGCTTGCCTTTTAAGTCGCTGCTGGAAGTAGTATACTGAAATTTGTAACGTCTTTCAGGGTGGACATAAGCGAAAACTTTTTTAGCCATAAGCGCAGCCTCATGAAAACCGGAAAGTATCAGCTTCATCTTGCCGGGATAGGTACAAATATCTCCGATAGCGAAAACGCCCGGTACGGAAGTCTCAAAATCGGCAGTGTTGACCGGAATTAATTCGCCTTCCATACCCAAACCGAAATCAGCAACAGGTCCCAGCTTCATAGTAAGGCCGTAAAAAGCCAGCAACGCATTGCAGGGTATTCCCTTCACGTTCTTGTGTTCATCGGAAACAGCAACAGAAGAAATCTGACCGCCGCTGCCATTTATAGCTTCAAAATTGCCGATCTGAAGAGAGACCCTCTTGGCATCTACTAAAGCCCGCATCTTAGAAATGCTGTCCGGAGCGGCTCTGAACTCGTTGCGTCTGTGAAGCAGAGTAACGCTTTTCGCTATAGGCTCCAGATTCAAAACCCAATCCAAAGCGGAATCACCGCCGCCGGCAATCACAATGTCCTTATCTCTGAAAACATCTCTCTTGCGCACAGCATAGAAAACAGACTTGCCTTCATATTCTTCAATGCCGGCAATAGGAGGACGCTTAGGAGTAAAACTTCCGCCTCCTGCTGCAATCACAACCACCTTAGCTTCTATAACAGTTCCCGCATCAGTCTTAACCTGCCAAAACTCGCCCTGCTTTTTCATCTCGATAGCCATCTCGCCGAAATGAAAAGCAGCGTTGAAAGGTTTAATCTGAGTCATTAAAGCAGCAGTAAGTTCAGAGCCGGTGCATGAAGGTATAGCTGGAATATCATATATAGGCTTCTCCGGATACAGCTCGGCACACTGACCCCCGGGTTTATCGAGAATATCAATCAAATGGCACTTAACATCGTGAAGCCCCAGCTCGAAAACAGAGAAAAGCCCGGTAGGTCCAGCCCCAATAATAACGGCATCGGTGGTGTGTTTATCGCTCATAGTTGCCTTTCTTTTGAATATTCGTAGTGTTGAGAGTGGAGTTTGGAGTTTAATTTTTGGGCTTTAACTCCACACTTTTTTAAAAGTAATTTACTATAAAGTAAAGGGGAAAAACTAAGCCCCTGTATACCTCGGCTCCTTCTTCAGATGAAAAGCATTCACGCCTTCCTTGAAATCAAAGGTCTTGGCAACAGCAGACCACATGGAAGCCTCTTGAGAAAGCTGAGATTGAAGATTCTGCTCGAAAGAAGCGTTCAGCAGCCTTTTCGCAAGCCCGATGCTTCTTGTAGGACCGTCCGCTAATTTTTTAGCCAGCTCCAAAGTCTCTATCTCTAAATCAGCAGCAGGAACAACTTTGTTGATAAGACCCAGACCTAGGGCATCTGCCGCAGTAAGCTGCTTCTCTAACAAAAGAAGCTCGTTAGCTTTAGCAAGCCCAATCTTTCTGGGCAAAAAGAAAGAAACGCCGCCGTCCGGCAATAGAGCATGAGAAAGGAAATTAGAAGAAATAGAAACCCTGTCGGAAGCAATAACAATATCACTGACCAACAGAAAACTTAGACCTGCGCCCGACACAGCCCCGTCCAGAGAAGCGATAACAGGTCTCTCCATAGTAGCCAGTTCTCTTATAGAAGAATAGAAAAACTGGATTTTTTGAAAAATCTGCTCCTGAGCAGAGGTAGCTCCGACAACGTAACCCGACAAATCAAACCCGTCCATAAAGTTCTCGCCGGAGCCGCGCAGAACAATAGCGCGGATAGACCTGTCGGAAGCAACAGCTTTCAGCTTATTGCTAAGCAAGTTAGCCATAGTGGTATCCATAGCATTTTTAGAAGACGGTCTGTTAAAATTGATAAACAGGACAGATCCTAGTTGATCGAAAATGACTTCTGAGCTCATAATGTGCGCCTCCAAAGCTGAAAATTAAAATACGCCATAGCAAAAATATGCTACAAGTATAGCAAATTATTGGTTAGTATAACAAGTTATAAAAAGTTAACTAGAGGAAAAATAAGAAAAATGCCCCTTTTAATAGAAAAAACCTTAATAGGAAACATACTAAGAGTATCCTGTATAGACGAAAATACCGGTGCAGAAGCAGTATTTCAGGCTCCCCGCTACGCAACAGATAAAGAAATAGAACGCCTCGCACAGCTTAAAATTAAGTATATCTTGGAAAAGAGTCGTGAAAATAAATAATTTACTTGATTAACGGCGTATATCAGGTTAATAGGAATGGGAAATGGAAAATGGAAAATTACTAGAATTGCTAACGGAAACAGTTAAAAAAACTCTGCTAAGAGCATGAAATAATTTTACATTTTCAATTTTACATTTTCCATTTTATACGTCCCCTTCGTCTAGAGGCCTAGGACATCACCCTTTCACGGTGGTAACACGGGTTCGAATCCCGTAGGGGACGCCACTTTATTTTCAATGACTTACACGCCTTTTCGGGCTTATTTCTTAGCTTCAAATATCCGCTTGGGAAGCATATGGGAAGCAAGAGAACGGGCTTTTGTTATCAAAAAACATACGATCATTTGTGGTGTTTTAGCCAATAACAACCTCACACCCTCATTTCTGATGTATGATGCAGAGGCTTTGAAAGACGAGCATTTATCCAAGCGTCCAAACTTTCAGTTGTATATACAACCCTCTTCTTGCCAAACAAGTGATAGACCGGACTTCCGCCCACTGTTGCGTACTTAGACAGCGTTCTATAACTTATAGACAGCCCTTTGCTAGTTATATAATTCGCCGCTTCACGTCGTGTTAGATATTGTTTTGTGTTTTGCATAATAAATAGCCCTTTCTTTTTCGGAAAGCATATGTAGGAGTCTCGAAGACCCCTATAAAAAACCCCGCAAGACAGGTGTCGGCGGGGTGGTTGTAGTTGTGTTTGTTAGGTTCTGGTTATTTGTTTTTTATTTTCTGTTTTTATGTGTCTCCTTATTAGTTAGCGGTTGTATAATTTCGTTTCATTTAGTGGTTAGCCAGCTCTGGCCACTTTATAAAGAAGCGGCGGGGGAATAAGTGTCCCCATGCTGCCCAGTCCATTATCGCAGCCTCTGGCCACCCTTTCTTTTGTTCGGCAGGGCGGAATGGAGCCGGATTCTGCTTTCTCTCTTTTGTTGTTTTAATGGTTGGTATATTGCCTTTTATCTGCGTTAGCGTTGGCTTGATTGCTGCCTTTCTTGTTGTTTGTGTGGTTGTACTTTTGGTCGCTCCTTTCGTTTGTGTCTCGTTTGCTTTGCGTGTACTCGATTTTTTCTTCTTCCTTTTTTCCGGCTTTTTCAATCCGAGTTTGACTTCCATTTCTCTCGCTACTTCCTTTGATTTCTTCCAGTGAAAGCCCGGATAGACTGCTTTGCCTGTCTCCAGACTTACTCTGTTCCACATAACGTGAAAGTGCTGCCGTCCGTCCTTAATGTGTTCAACAATCACCCTTTGGTGATGAAACAACTTATATCCGTAAGCCTCTTCGCATTTTTCTACTATTGCCATTACCTGCTTGTCGGTTAGATACTCGCCCTTCGTCGGGTTGATACTGATATGATGAATGGGCTTCTTAACTTTGCTGCCGTCACTAACAGCCCACATTGCCCTGAATGCTTCGTCCAAATCTTTTACTTGCGGATCGCTCATGCTGCAAAGACAAGCCTTTTCATTCAACCCCTGTTCTTTAAGATAGGCAGCAGCATTTCTGAACCCGCCTCTGATGTGAGATTTAATAATCATCGGGCGGTCTCCTTCCTGATATAGCTAATTCCAGTTTTTGCAGAATACGGGATACTAACTGGCGGTATCGATCTGCAATGTTCAAAGTGTTCTCTGCTGTTGTCAGCTTCGTATTTACGCTACGGGCAAGCTGGTTAAGGTTGTTGCCCTGTCTGGCAAGTTCGGCATACAGTTTGAGTAACACATCCCTTAACCATGCAGGCGGTTTTGCTATGTAGTCGTCTCCTAATGCTTTTGCCCTAATGTAGGTGTTAACACTCATGTTTAACTCATGCGCTTTTTGGCGAATGAGAAATATTTCTCCCTCACGAAGTCTCAATCCATGAGTATAGGATTTCTTACATTGGGGTTCGGGGAAACTCCCCGCAGAGTGAGGTGCAACCACATGTGCGACAGAATGTGCGACATGTGGTGCGACGCAACTCTCAACTTGCGCGTAGCTTTTAAAAATTTTTGAGTCCTTTTGTCCGACATTTTGTGTGTCTTTTTGTTGTACGTTTTGTGTATCATTTGTCTGACTATTTTGACCGCATGTCTCTTTTGCAGCTTGCTTAAACTGCTTATGAATAGACGTAAGCACATCGTATTTTGACATATCAAAGCTCCTTTTCTGGTTGTAGAGCGTATATCGGGACATAAAAAAGGCTTTCCGGTTAATACCTAGAAAGCCTTTTGTTTCTTAACTTATTAAGCTCTAAACTTTTTAAATTCTTGGCTCCTTATTTTCTTAGTCTTCCAATTTTGTAATAAAGTTCGGAGTCTCTGTTATTTCTATAGCCGCAGAATGCCAAGCTATTGCCAAGTGTCCTAATCCTTTGCGTAGCTTTTCATGTGCACTCATACTGCGGATATGAAAGTTATTACCGCAAACAGCAACAACAACTTCTCTTTCCGCAGAAGGCAAGGCAGTGTATGCCTGTTTCAATTTAGTCTCACTCTTGGTTGGTTCTTCTAACGCTTGAACCTCTGTTGTCGGAAGTATATCAATATTTCTAGCAGAAGCAGCATCGTGATACACACGTCTGAACTCGATACCAGTTTTATGTTCTTTGTTGTTAAGAAGTCCAAAATCGCGATAGACATCTAATGCACATTCCCAAACTGCTTTGTATCTCACAGCAACAGGATTACCTTCTGTGTCATACGCAATTACTTCTTCTTTCACTCCGCCGTTGTGCTTATAACGTTCTTTAGTTGGCGTAACATTGTTAGATTGTTTTAAAACACTTGTGTTATTACTGTCCTCTTGAAAATTACTCATTGTGCTTCTCCGTGGTTGAGTGGATTAAACAGCACTGACATTTCACTGACTATACTATACCTATAGCACGGAATTTCTATTTGTCAAGTAAAATATTCATGTGGAATAAAGATTCTTTCCATGAAACACATAGAGTATGATATTTTACATACATTACCACAGAATCTGCTAAAAACAGTGTGTTTTATGGTTAAAAAGTGCTGGTATAGTTAATAATTTTTGTTCTTGCGTTATTCTTTAACATGATTTATGATATTCATAACGAACATAAGGAGGAACTAATGAATATCACCGGAAGACAAATAAGAGCAGCTAGAGGATTACTGGGTTTGAAAATGGAAGAGCTGGCTGATAAGGCTGGCTTAACACGCATTACTATACGCCAGATTGAAAACGAAACTGTTCAGCCTCAAGAAAAATCTATGGCAAAGATTTACGCTGTGTTTGATAAGTTCGGAGTTGAGTTTCTGCCTGATGAAGGTATGCGTATTCGCAAACAAGATGTTCGTAGTTATTCTGGCAAAGCAGGTTACAGACAATTTCTTGATCATGTTTTTGAGACTCTCAAGAAGGGCGGGAATATCCGCCAGTTCAATTTCGGCGATATGCGTTATCTGCCAAATGAAGAAGCATTTGTGGCAGATCATTTTCTGCGTATGGGGACAATCAATGGACTGGACGCAAGAGTCATTGAAACAGAAAATGAAACCAAACACAAATTACAGTATTGCGACTACCGCAACCTTGATAAAAAGTTCAAAGATATGTCTCCTTGGTATCTATACGGAGAATATTTGACATTATCTTTGTATGAAGCGGGCGGAAAGCGTGAGTTCATTACCATTCGCTCCAAGCTGCTTACTGAACGTTACCTTAAAGAGTTCGATATTTTCTGGAATATGGCAACCCCTGACAAAAAGAACGCTACGAGGACAAGACGATAACAGCATCACAAGGAAAATCCTATGAATAGGAGATTACCATGATAGTTACGAAAGCAGAAAGTGTTGATTTAGAAAAAATACTAAATCTTCAATACTTGGCTTATCAGAGTGAAGCCGTACTCCTTAATGACTTCTCAATACCTCCATTGAAGCAAACCATTGAGGAAATAAATCAAGAATATGAAAAAGGGATTTTTTTGAAAGCCGTAGACGCAGGAGATATTATCGGGTCTGTTCGGGCTTGCATAGATAACAATACCGCTTACATCGGGAAACTGATTGTGCTTCCCGAAAGACAGAGGCAGGGTATCGGAACAAAATTGATGTCCGCGATTGAACGCGAATGTGCAGTCGCAAGGTATGAATTGTTTACAAGCGATAAAAGCGTAAGGAACATTCAACTATATGAACGCCTTGGATATGTGAGGTTTAGGGAACAAAAAGTCGCGGACGGATTGACGTTTGTTTACTTAGAAAAACACTAAGTGTTTGAAACAGTCGGAGGGTATCAAATGACAGACTCTCAACATTGGCACGAAAAGAAGTAATTTCTACTATTCAGACACATAACCATTTTGCAAAATTAGAAAACAAGCACGGGTTTTTAAGTTATTTACCAAGCGTCCCAATCAATTTCAAATGCATCTTTACTTCTTGCATAAGTTCGGCTTGCTGTTCGGAACTTAAATGTCTTCTTGCAGTATCGCGATATGAAAGCATATCTGTTGCTTGTTGCGTTACCCACATATATCTTCCGGCAAGGGAAAGCGTACTCCATTTAAAAGCACAAGCATAATCTTTGGTTTTTAAGCAATCTGCACTAAGCAAACCCATAGCAGGTGTACTTCCGAATTCTGCCTTTTCTTTCATTTGTTCACGCGTAAGCTCAATATTACTTATCTCTTTTTTTAACTTGTCCAAATCCTCTTCTGGAATTTTCTGCAGCTTTGCCGCAACATGATCTTTTATGCTCTGTTCCGCTTGACGCACTTCGGCTTCCGTCATTTTATCGCGAGCCGCATCGTGAATAGCAAATACCGGACTTGTATCGCCAACCATGCCCCACCAAACGCTTCCGGACAAAGCAAGTGAAGACAATTTGAATGCGCACTGAAAATCATTTTGTGTCAGGCATCTTTTTGCAACGCTTGCCATTGCAAAAGTATCTCCGCGTTCGATAGCTTTGTCATCCAAAGATTGAATCTGTTTTGCCATATTTCTTTCATGCGGATCATTGCTGTTTGGATCGTGTACTATAGTTTTTCCGTAAGTTGTGTAAGCTATTGCATGAGTTGGAAGCAATACATAAAAACAGCAAATCATAAAAATTGTGATTAGAAAACGCATAATGTCGTTCCTTTAAATTTTGCAAAATCTTAGAACTCAGATCCTTTTATTATACTGCTTGCGTAAACGCCAATTATCTCTTTCTTCAATTGGTCATTCAATAGAACTTGCGTTTCTGAAGAAAGACCGCTTGCAGAATCAGGATCTTGCAATTCCTTAATTAGAGCCTTACTCAATTTAATGTCTAGAATATAGTATTCACTAATTAAATTTTTCAAATCAGACGGTAAATCAGCATCTTGTATTTGCTTGGCTTCTGTTTCCTTTATTTGCAGCACATTTTGCATACCCTCAATTATAGGAGCTTTGAGTGCAGGTGACTGTTTTTTCATGTATTGAAATTCCTTTAAAGCCTCCTCAAATTCTTCCTGTTGTCGTTTGTCTAAAGGAGTGTTAGCAAAATCCACATCCTTTAATTTGTTTAATTCTTCAAATGCTCTTTGTTTTCGTTTTTCTTCAAAATTAGCCTGAACCAAACGTCTTTCTTCGTTTTTTACAACTTTTTCAAGTCCGGCGCGCGCAGCTTTTCGTTCAGCTGCCGTTAATTTTTTTGCACCAACAGCATCTAATTTCTCAACAGCAGCCTGTTCTTCCTGTGTCAAAGGCTCGTTTATTATTGATGCTGACGAATAAGAAGGCATCAATATAAGAAAGCAGCAAATCATAAAAATCGAGATGTAAAAACGCATGATTATTCTCCATAGAAAGATGAAATAACTTCTTCGAATATAATATATTCCTTATACTATATCAACTATTTTAAACGGAAATGTCAAAATCAAAACGCCTTGATTTTACAATATAGATTGGATAGGTTAGAGGCATAAAAACAAACTTGGAGCTATTATGAAAAATTTAATACACGCATTGGTTGTTGCGGCAATTTTTTCGCTTATGCCATTAAATGCTAATGCACAAAAGTATAGTCCTGAACTTTATGTTAAAAGAGATGAGGTCATAGAAGAAATCTCAAAAGCATATACTGGAAATTGGTTGCACAATAGTTATTTATTGCCTTCAATCTATGTAAACCATGATGACTTATTAGATTGTTTTACGCATAATACCTTAAATGAACGCGCAGATTGTATTTATGCAAATGGCTATGCAGTTTCGTATTTTAGAAAACCTACGCATGTTAGAATTATTCATGAAGACCGCGAAGTCCAAGAACGAGTTAAATCGTATTTGTACAGCAATCTTAATTGCTATAACATGGAATATTTAATTGAAGCGGGATTGAACTATTATTATCAAGCTGTTGACAAGTGTATTGATAAAGCGTTGGCAAGATCTTCTGCAAAGAATGAAACAGCATCTAGAATTCAAGTTAACATGTGCGGGAAGAGCGGGAGTGCCAGAGTGCGAACTGATACGCTTAAATTATTCCGTGAAACTTGCGAAAGAAGCAGGCAAGATTTCACATCTAAATAAAATCTTTCATACGATATTATTGTTTGCTACAGTTCCCTAGCTTTATAGTTAAGAAGAAAGGAATCATTATGCGTTTTATCAGCTTACTTATGTTTGTAATTTATATCCTATTAATTCCGTCAGTTGCTTCGGCTACGGCTCAGACTCCTGAGACAATTATTTATGAAGGAAAGGAAGAATTGCTGTTCTCTACTCTTAAAATACCAGAATCTCATCCAAGAATAAGTACACATACATCTGATGCTTTTAGAGACACTTCTAATTGGAGGGGATACCGCGGAACATGGGAAATAAAAGACAACCACTTATATCTTACCGACATTGAAGGATATTTCAAATTATCTGAAAAAGAGCTGTTATTCGCAGATTGGTTTTCTGGTTCATTAAGAATTGTCAGAGGTAAACGGATTCACTATGTACACATGGGTTTTGAATCTATTTTTGAAGAGGATGTTATAATATATGTTGACAAAGGTATTGTTACTAATACAGAAATAATTGATAATCGATATATTAAAAATTTGACTAGAGCAGAAATCGAAAAAATAGTGAGAGAGAGAAGGATAAAAGATTTCATAAGAACTGCTGTTCCAAATGCTAAAGAAGCATTTGAAGAGAAGGAGTATAAGGCTGCTTATTGGTTATCAACATCAGTTATAGCAGTCGCTATATTAGCAGGAGAAGAAGATGCACTAATAAACATTGACGGTACAACACTTAAAACAAAAATAGAAACCGCCAAAACAGAAGAGCGTTCGTACATGGAAAGACTTGGTCGCGGCAAAGATTTTTTAAAAAAATTCCAAGAGCGTCAATTGAAAAAAGATGAAGAAACAACTGCAATAATAGATGCTCTAATAAATCTTGATGACACAATATTAAAGCAAATAATTGATAGTAACGCACTAAAACAAATAATTGACAGCAAAGCACTAGAAACCGTAAGCGAAATTAGTGCAAGAGCCGAAAAGCATTTGTCTAAAGAAGAATTAGATGAAGCAAAAAGTAAAATTGGAACAACAGCATCATTTATGGTGAGGTAGTGAAGTTTGGTAATCCATTAGGTGCTGTTGAGAAGAGTTGAGCATCCTTCCTCTCCAGTACTATAACGGAAGAAAAAACAAAGGGATATTATCTAAGAGAGGTGTTGGGCTGTAAAATAATGTGAACAAGTGAAAAACGAAGGTATGTATCCCTATCGTAACGCTTCCTACTGATATCTAGGCACTTCCAAGATTTGTCCTCTGAAAAAGTCCATTGGTCTTTTTATAAAGACATAAGCTTCAGGATATTTTGTTTTGATGTGAGAATCAAAATGTTTGTGTGTGTTTGCTATATATGCAATTTGTTCAAATACCTTGTTTTCACTGTTAATTTCTGTTGCAGATTTGAAGAATCCTTCAAAAACATCTCTTGCATGAGACATATTCAGTGCAGGATTTCTGGCAATAGCATAATCAGTGATTGTTTTCGGATTGTTATTAAGATTATTAGAATATTTTTTATACATTCCTTGTAATAAAAAGTTCAAAATAACGACTGTTTTTTGAAGATCCCGCTCTCCGGCTTCTAAAAGTTTTTCTGTTTCATAGCCGTTAACATGAGAAAAAGTTTCATTAGTGTTTTGTGTTCCGTCCAAAACATAAATATCCACATTTTTAAATTCAGGATCTGTTTGGCTGATACCGAAAGCTTCATTTGTTTCTATTCTTAATGCTACGCTTTCAGGTCTTGCATTATAAAGTATCGAGATAAGTTTTCCTTCCTTTCTCTTTCTTGCCTGCACAAACAGTTTTGAGGCGTGTTCCCAGCATTGCAAACGGCGGGGCTTTTGTATTGCTGTAAGCATAGAAGATATGATTTCTGCATTTTCTTCAATATTGCAAGATTCTGCATAATTGTTTAGTCTTTTGTTTGTTATATCTTCTTTTTGAAGCCAAATTTTTGAAATATCTGCTATAGATTTATCTTCGTGTGCTATTCTTGTAGCTAATTCTTTGCCTAGTTCCGTATTATCAATCATTAAAGCATTTTCTAAATACGAAATCCATTTTGCCATAGAATGATTTGAATAATGATAACCGCTTCTTGAACTAAGAGCCAATTTGTATATGGCATCGAAAGTCTCTTCCGATAAATTGTCCAAACGTTTCTGCATTGTCATCAGCATTTGAACATCGCCCGCATAAAGCACGGTCTTGTAGAGAGCTTGTATCTATATGATCATCTTTATCACTCACTCTCACCCCTAACGCCTGATATAATTTTTTGCGTTCATGATCGGATAAATTTTCACAATATTTGACAAAAAGAGCCCACATCTCTTTTTCATTCAAAGAATGTGGAACACTAACCATATATGCCTCTGCTATACTGGTTTTATAAAAATTCAAATAAAATTTGAACCAACCTATAAACTCAATTATAGCACAGGAGCGGTTAATATTTTATTAAACTATTTATGTAATTCTTATAATTTTTGCTGATTCAAGCAATCTGCTGCATAAATAAGTCCCTTGCGTATTGTCGGCAGCACATTATCAGCAACATAATCTACAACTGTTTGTATTTGTTTGCTTGTATAGCCCTGATTATGCATAGGATCGCGAATATATGAAAATATCCTGTTTTTAATTATCTCTTCATCTGGAAACTCATCAACTTCAAGTTCTTTTTCGTCAATATACTTGTCTCCATTTTTTGTAACAAGTAATTCGCCGTAATTTTTAACTTTTTGTATTCCTTTAAAAAACGGTATTATTTCTTTAACTTTAAGCCCTTGTCCATTCCAACCGTATTGCATTGAATCTAAAATATGAAAATCTTCCCAAAAAATCCCATTATCTGCATAGCCTGCAAAATCACCAGAATCTTTCAAAAAATTGCGTGATTTATTTTTATCAACTCCAGATTTTAATACGAAATACCTAGACCTGACATCATGCTCTTTGCTTTCATTAGTCGGTTCTATAAGATATTTTTCTGAACGAGGCATATTGCGGTCATATCTTAGCAAAAGCCATTCTATTTGATCATCATTTAAGCTATTTTCAAATTTATGTTTTAATGCTTTTACCATAAGATCTTTTGCCGGACGACCTGAAGGCTTAACATCATAAAGCGAAATAAAGTCTTTTTCGTGCGCTAGTGCATACAAATCGTTTTTCTTTAGTGCTGTAATATATGCGGTTTTTATAATGTGTTTGGCAATATCATAATCAGAATATTTTCCGGTTTTTTGAAGCCACTTTATATCTTGTATGAATATGGAAGGTTCATCATCAAAACATACTATTTCGCCAGCAACGCACTCGCTTTCATTGCCGGGTGTTCCTATTTCAATATACTCGCCATTGGAAACATAATCATTATCTTTAAACCCACATAAAAATACTTTAAATATTGACGAATCATCAGATTGCCATGTTATGTCTATGCTTCCTAAATCTTCCGGTAATTTTTTCTGTTCTTTCATTTCAATATATCCTTAACTATTTCCTATATTCTTACCACAAAATCCCGAAAGTAAAAAGAAAAATTAAGGATTCGTTAAAGATTGGTTGCTTATAGACGGAATAAAGGAAAATATATGGTTAATAGGATTATTTGCTTCCTACCAAAGCATAGGCGATAGCCAAAGAAATACTATCAGCTTCATGCGGTGTCCTGCTTTCGTTTTTGTATTCCGAAAGCTTTATTTCTGCCCTGCAAGCCACTTCAAAACATTTTGGATTCTTATGCCCTTATATGACGAAGTATCATAATCTCGAGTCAAAATAAACTTCGGATTATGGTCGTCTATTACTTCTAATGACGAAATCTCCCGTGCAAAAGTGTCTTCGTCCAGTATAGTATCAGATATCTGGTAATATTCTGTGCCATTCGCTCCTTCGGCAACAAAGTCAACTTCTTTCCGGTCAACTTTGCCTATATAAACATTGTATCCGCGGCGCAGAAGTTCTAAATATACGACATTTTCAAGCATTTTTCCGCTGTCAGTCTTCTTGTCGCCCAAGAGTAAATAGCGCAAACCAAGGTCAACCAAGTAATACTTATTCAGCGTTTTTAATATTTCTTTGCCTTTAACATCATATCTGTTTGCTTTATAAAGAACAAAACTATCGCAAAACGCTTCAATATAGCTTTCAACTGTTTTGTTGTCTATTTTCCGCCCGTGCGTAGTCATTGTGTTTGCTATATTATTTATAGACGTTTCCTTGCTTATATTATCCGCCATAAACTTGATAACTGATTCAAGACGGCTTGTGTCCGATATGTTTTTGTTTTCCACTATGTCTTTAAGAACTATCTTGTCGTATAAATCATACAGGTACTGACGGACTGCCGCTTTGTCCCAACTGTTAGCAGCGGTTTTGAAACTGAGTGCCCGCGGAAATGAACTGTACATCAAATAGTCATCGTATAAGCTGTCCAGATTTCCTGAACTTACAGAATCACGGGCAGTCAGATATTCCTTAAACGACAGCGGAAACATAGGAATAGTAACATATTCGCGCTCTATCTTGCTGGCAATATCCTTTGATTGGATTTTGGAATTAGAACCAGTGAGATAAATATCAACATTGCTTTTTAAATAAAGGCTGTTCACAACCTGTCCGAACTCGGGAACAACTTGTACTTCGTCTAAGAACACATAATTTTGAACGTTTGGTATCAGATTTTTGGTTATTTGTTCATAAAGCCTGTGATAATCTTTAAGCGGCTCATTATCCAAGTCTTCAAGGTTTATGCTTTGGATTTGCCCGGGTTTTACACCTTGTTGTTTAAGCTCTTCCTGATAAAGCTCGAACATAGTTGACTTGCCGCAACGCCGCACGCCGGTAATGATTTTTACTATCTTTTTATCCTTAAAAGTCAGCAGTTTTTTTATATATTCGGGTCTTTCTATCATGGCAGGCTCCTGTTTTATTATATTATATACCAAAAGTTTGCCAATTACAAGGTTTTTTGGACTTCAATCCAAAAACTTGATAATTTTTGCAGGTTTTTGGATTTAATGCGGGTAACGCTTTGATTTCCCTGAAATTTCTTTCTTTTTTTGTCGGTTTTCTGACAGTAATTTCAAAAGCTATTTACCATACTCCGCACGCTCTCCCTTATGACTATTTCTTTCTTGCCAAAACATCAGCGATAGCCGAAGAAATACTATCAGCCGCCATTATCAGTGATTTATCAGGCAGGTGAGAATAGCGGTTGGTAACTCCTCCTAATCTATGACCAAGCAAGCCTGCTATCGTCAATTCTGAATAACCCATTTGTGCGGCTGTACTTGCGAATGTATGCCGTAATGTGTGTAAGGATATTCGTTTGTCTTTGATTTCAGGCGAAAGTGTATGCGCGATTGCCAATACTCTATGAAACACTTTCGTCAAATTAATAAAATAACTATCCGTTTTGCCGGAAGGAAATACCCATTTGCCGCTGTGCTGCAAGTCATGTAAAACATCTAACGCCCCTTGTCCGAATGGTCGTGTTTGTTTGCCTGTTTTAGTATCTGCAAAGCGAAAGCACTTCTCTTTCAAATCCACAAATGACCATTCCAAAGAAAGTATTTCTGTTTTTCTGCAGCCTGTTAATGCAAGCAGGCGGATTGCTTTCAGTGCCGATTTGTCCTCTCCGTGCTTTTCCGCTTGCTTTAATGCCTTCCCGAATACTTCCAATTCTTCCAAAGTCAAAAACACGTCCCGCTTATTGTCTTTTGGTTTTTTGATTCCGTGAGCAGGATTCATTGTAATAATTCCCCTCCTTCTGGCAAACTCTAATATAGCTCCTAGTAAAGTAACGCTTCTTGTAGCCGCAGTATTGCCGCCAAGAGGGCGTTTTGAAGCCTCGACAGGGATTTTGCCTTTTACAATATTCAACATCATTTTTTCTATAGTGGCTCTGTCTAAAGATTTTACAGAGCAAGAACCTATAAGCGGGATTATATGCCTGCTGATACGCAGTTTATCATTGCGAATTGTAGACAGTCGTTTATGAGAAATCCCCTCGTCCAAATACAGTTCGCAAAGTTCAGATATATTGAGAGCTTTTCTTTGTTCTTGCTTTGCATAAGAGGGGTCTAATCCCTTTTGTATATCTGCGTTTTTATCTTGTGCCAGTTTGCGGGCTTGTTCCGGTGTCAGCACTGTAGTTTTTCCAAGTGTCAGCCGTTTAGTCCTGCCTTCGTGATTTCTGTATTGCAGGATATAGGACATGGATTCTCCCCTTACCCTAACTCCAAAACGCGATATATCAGAATCCCAATGAATGGTATCACCGCTTTTTGGCTTGAGAGTATCAACAAACTTTTTGGTTATCTTTGGCATAGGTGAAATCCTTTCTGGGAAGCATATGGGAAGCACTGGGAAGCAAAAACCAGTCGACATTGTACCCGGCATTCTCCTTTTAGTAAACAAAAAACTCCATAAAAATCAAGCAATAGCGTAAAAAATGATTTTTCGGGAAGCAAGGGAAAATGTGTGGATTTCACCCTTTCACGGTGGTAACACGGGTTCGAATCCCGTAGGGGACGCCACCCTTCGGAGCTTCGGGCGGCAAGCCATCGGTTTTCTCAAGGAATATCTAAGACTTGCCCCTTCCATCTGCAAGTTCGAAAACACACGTTTCTGCGCTTTTTAAGAGTGTCGTGATAACATTGCTAATAATTAGCCTGTAAAAGCTGCTTTTTCACTGTGCCTACCATAATTCTGGTGCGTGCTTCCAAACTTAAGGGGGGGGGGGCTAATTCATAGGTGATATCCGCACAGCCGCAGTCTGGAACTTTGAAGTTAGCAAACATTTCCTGCAGGACTGCGGCACGATCCGGCATGCCAAACGTTCTATTCAGCTGTCGGTTAAATTCGACGAATTCCGGCTCGCATTTTTTGCAGCACACCGGAGCAGAGGCTGTTATCACGTCACCATGTTGATGGTCGCCGTACCATGCAGTATGCAGCTTCCATGCAACAGGTGTGTCTTGCACCAATGTCTCCAGCACGCGGTGAAATGTATGCATTGATACAGGCAGACACATATCACGTTCATACAGCCATTCTGTCAGCGTATAAGGCTTTATGTTCAATGGAAACAGGATTATATCATCGCAGCCCCATGCAACTGCGTCGCGCGCAGTCTGGATTGCATATTTCATGATTTCCGCAGTGTTCATAACCGGCCCGCCAACAAGCACATTCGCACTAGCAAGCATATCATGCTTATGAATGGTGTCGATGGCCTGTCTGAATGCGTTATTGCTTATATTTTTGTTCAAAATTTTGTTCTGCACATATGAATCTGATGATTCCAGCCCCATTTCAATCGCGATTTTGCGGTCTCCAAGCCGTTCACGCACCCAGTCCAGAGTTTTGTCGTCTATTGTGGTGCAGTGCGTTTCCAAAATTACAGTGCCAGTGTGATTTTCTGCGACATAGTCAAGCATTTTGCCGACGACATTCCTTGGAGATTCAAGCGGATCCAGAATGCTGCCGAATGTGCCAAGCAAAACCCTGTCATAAGGATGTTTTGCGGAATCAAACGCACGAGCCATTTCGTACATGACCTGCTTTTCGTCCATAACCCGGTCTTTGCGGACATAATTACACATCGAGCAGGCGTTCCGGCAGCCCGATGTCACCAAGTTGATTTGCAGCAATCCCGCGTTCTGCCATGTGCGGAGCGGTGCCTCGAAATACGGCGTATTTTCACGCAGCTTCATCACGGCATCGGTCAAAACATGGTTTGGAATATGCATTTTAATCTCAAAAAATTAGTTAGTTTAAAAAATGTTAAATAACTATAATTTGCATATATACTAACATCGTAACACTATTTAATGCAATATGAAAACTTTTAAAAACTTAAGAAATTACAGATAGTGAGGGCATAGTCCGGTAATATAGCGTTGGAATATCGAGCAAAAGTGATATGCTCTAAAACCCCGGACTTCCTCCGGTTACGGGCTGGATTGTTTCGAGAAATTCGCGCAGCATTTCTGTAATATAGGGAATGTTCATTGAGATCATGTGTTTGAGCAGCTTGTATACTATCGCCAGCACAACGGCTGTTCCAACCGTAAAGCCGAGTCCTCGTGCTACGCCGATGAAAATGTTCAGCCAGAATATTTTGAACGGAGAGCGAAGCAGCCTGATGTAATCGTTTACGCCGTCAACATCAAGCTGGCTTGTAACAAAGTGCTCTGGGTCTTGAAGCTGTTTTGTTTCAATCGGAGTTGTCTTGCCGGATTTGCTTTTGCGTCTCATTTTATTTCCCGCATAAAAATTGTTGTGCTACATATAGACAATCAGAGTTCCTTTGTAAACCCCCATTAAACACTTGTAAGAGCCTTAGCTGCTTTTTTCAGCCCGGAAAGAGCGGTTTCTTTTTCTCCAAAGGTATAGGCTCCATAGCTGATTTTCAGAGTTTCGTTATGAGCATTGCTTACATAAAAAAGAGCCTCTTCCAGCAAAGCCGCCAGAATTCTGGCCTTACTCCAAGCAAAATCATTTTCACATCTAAGCAGCAGTATTCCGAATTCGCTTTTAGCGACTCTGCCTACTATATCTGATTTTCTTACATGAGAAACAAGAGTATCGGATATAGCTTTCACAAAATCTCTGTAAACAGCCTCTTTTGTGTCAGAGAGTTTTTCAAGTCCGGAAAAGTCAAAATACAATATGCTGGTGGTCCCCCCGTATCTCTCGTCAAACGCCAGCATACGGGCAACTTCCCGGTTGAAGTCGTTATGAGACAAGATAGCGGAAGCCCCTTCCTGCTGTTCATACTCTTGAACTTTTTTCAACAGAGCTTCGTTTTTTCTCTTAAGAAGGCTCACCTCAGAGGCTAAGTTCTCCAAAGCCTCTAATTGGTATTTGTCCAAAAGGTTAAAATCAAAAAGATTTTCTAGTTTTTTTAAATCGTCCATAACAAAATCGCCAAAAATATAAAATAAATGATATACTTAATAATAATATTGTACTATACACTAAATCAGTGAAAATCAGGTTAATCTCTAATATAAATAAAAGGAAAGGCTGTATAAATGACTGATATTTCAAACAAAATTCAAGCAGCAATTATCATGGGAAGCCAATCTGATTGGGAGATTATGAAGAACGCAGCCATGGTCTTAGAGGAATTCAATATTCCGCATGAGGCAAAAGTTATTTCAGCGCACCGCCGCCTGCCCTATCTGACGCAGTACGTTCAAGAAGCTTCCAACAGAGGCGTTAAAGTATTCATAACAGGCGCAGGCGTTGCCGCAGCTCTTCCGGGCGTAGTAGCAGCCATGACACCTTTGCCTGTACTCGGAGTGCCTCTGCCCGGGAAATTTCTGGACGGACTAGATGCGTTGCTGTCAATAGTTCAAATGCCTGCCGGAATTCCTGTAGGAACGCTGGCCGTAGGCACGGCAGGAGCCAAAAACGCAGCACTGCTGGCAGTTTCCATAATAGGAGTATCAGACCCGTCCCTGCATAAAAAGATCGCAGACTGGAGAGAGGCTCAGGTTGCTAAACTCTCAGATACCCCCAAGGACTAAAAATATTTCTTTTGTTTTCCTTATGTTTGCTTTAGTATTCAGCTAACCAAAGCAAAAGGAGTCCTGCGTGAAAAATTTATTGCAAAAAATAATGCCGCCCAAACAGCAAATCTTCTTTGATCTTTTCGAACTTTCTGCCAAAAATTGCCGGGACGCAGCCGAGCTTTTTGTCAAGGTCTGCGAATCGGGCATTAACGATGATTTTGTGGAACAGGCAAAAAAACTAAAGCATGAAAGTACTCATATTTCCGAAGAAACGCTGCAAACACTGAGCAAAACCTTCATAACGCCTATCGACAGAGAGGACATTCAATCTCTCGATGCGCTTATGCACAAAGTTACTAAAAAAATTATCAAAGCCTGCGTTTACATGAAACTTTATCGCATTAATGAGGCTACTGAAAATATAAAAAAACAATCGCAGACAATTCTGAAAGCCACACAAGAAATGGCTCATATAATAGGGCTTTTGAAAAAACTCAGCCACCTTAAAGAGGCTGCTGAAAGCAAACATCGGATGAAAGAAATTGAGGCTTTAGGCGATAGAATTTTTCATGATGCACTGGATAATCTGTTTTCGGGCAAATTTGACACTCTGGACGTCATTAAACTGCGCGACATTCACAAGAACATCGAAAGTGCGCTTGACCGCTGCTATGACGTGGCAGACGAAGTCTTAATGATAATGCTGAAACACAACTAGTATTGGATGATGAAATGGAATTAACTTTGTTAATAATAGTCATCATCACGGCTTTAATCTTCGAATATACTAACGGATTTCAAGATGCAGCCAACGCAATCGCTACAGTCGTATCGACAAAAACCTTGAGTCCCAGACAAGCAATTCTTTTTGCCGCGGTTTTGAACTTTTTCGGAGCGTTTGCCGGAGTCGCAGTTGCAAAAACTATCGGTGCCGGCATAGTTGACGCAGGATCAGTCACTCAAATAGTAATTCTTTGCGCACTTATCGGGGCTATAGCTTGGAATTTGATAACGTGGTATTTTGGGCTTCCCGTAAGCTGTTCGCACGCACTGATCGGCGGATTGCTCGGTGCCTCAATAGTTCACAGCGGGTTTGATGTCGTACAAACTCAAGGGTTCATGAATAAAGTTTTTTATCCGATGATTTCCTCGCCGATTTTAGGATTTTTCATCGGTTTCATGTTCATGCTGCTGCTGCATATTGTTGCAAAATCCATGCCTGAAAGAATAAACAAAAAATTCAAAATTCTTCAGTTGTTTTCTGCAGGTACTATGGCGTTCAGCCACGGATCAAACGATGCGCAGAAAACTATAGGTACTATCACATTAGCGTTGATTTCATACGGATTCCTTGACGGCAGCGATTTTCATGTTCCGTTTTGGGTAATTTTCATTTGCGCCTTGACAATGGCGTTAGGCACTGCGGCAGGCGGTTGGAAAATTATCCACATGCTCGGCAATCGAGTAATTAAACTTAAACCTATTCACGGATTTGCAGCTGAGACCTCTGCTTCCGCAATCATTTTGACTGCTTCGCAATTAGGAATTCCGGTCAGCACTACGCATATTATTTCTACCGCAATCATGGGGGTTGGTTCGACCGTCAGATTTTCCGCAGTAAAATGGGGGCTTGTGGGAAATATAGTCTGCGCCTGGGTTTTCACGATTCCAATGACTATGCTTATCGCCGGCGGCACTTATGCGCTGATTAGGGCGGTTTTTCTCTAAATTACTGGAGGCACTGTCCGGAATCGAACCGGAATACAAGGATTTGCAGTCCTCTACATAGCCATTCTGCCACAGTGCCGTCATTGTAAGACCGAATTCTTACCAATCTCTCCCGCATAATGCAAATTCTATTTTGCGGGTTCTTTCTTTATTCCGCGCTTTCTCTCTTCATTCTTAATTATATACCACTGCTGCCCTATCCCCAGAATATTGCTCCAAGTCCAGTAAATGACCAGTCCCGCAGGCATATGAGCCAGCATAAAGGTAAACAGGAACGGCATAATAAGAAACACATTTGCCTGCGTCTTGTCCTGAGGCTGAGGAGAAAGCTTCTGTTGCAGCCACATAGTAAAGCCCATAATAACAGGCCAAGCCCCTATTTGCAGAAAGCCGGGAAGCGTTATAGGAATAAGCCCGAAAAACGTAAACACTGATGTAGGATCAGGCTCTGCCATATTGGAAATCCAGCCAAAGAACGGAGCCTGCCACATCTCTATGCTGACATACAAAACTTTGTACAGCGCAAAAAATATGGGTATCTGAATAAACATCGGCACACAGCCCGACATAGGATTAACTTGTTCTCGCTTATAGAGCTGCATAATCTCTTGGCTTTGCCGCATTTTGTCAGAGCCGAACCGTTCCTGAATAGATTTAAGCTCGGGCTGAAGCTCTCTCATTTTAGCCATAGATCTGTAAGACTTCTGAGAAAGAGGCAGAGTAACTATTTTCAAAAGCACGGTGAACACAAGGATAGCCAACGCCATACTGCCGGTCGCACTCTCAAGGAAAGTCAGGATATAAAGAAAAGGTCTGGTAAGAAAATAGAACCAGCCGAAATCAATAGCCTTGTCAAAATGAGGAATAGAAAACTCATCAGAATACTTATCAAGAAGCTCTATTTTCTTAGCTCCAACGAAAAGTCTGGCTGTAACCTCCGCAGTAGTATCAGGCGCAATCACAACAGCATTCTGACGGTAATCAGCCTGAAAGAAGCCGTGTTCCTGTTTTTTAGCACCTGTACCGCTGTAGGCAAAACTGGCGGCTAGTTGTTCAGACTGAGGAGGAATCAAAGCCGCAAGCCAATACTTATCGGTAATCCCTACCCAGCCGCCTTTTGTTTTATAAGGGTGCCTGCCCTCTTTTGAGTCCATAATTTTTTCATAAGAGATCTCTTCCAAAGTGCCGTTAAAAACTCCGATAGGCCCTTCTTGAATAATTTTACTATTATGAAAATCGAAAGGCACGCCATGCCTTGCCAACGCACCGTAAGGAAACAGAGTTACGGCCTTTCCCGAATTATTAGTCACAAAATCAGTGATAGTGAACATCTGTTCTTCATCAACGGAAATAAGACGCTCGAACAAAAGCCTGTCCGGACTGTTCCAAGTGAGTCTTACCGGAACACCGGGCTTTATCTCCTGCCTGTCCGCAGTCCACACAGTAGATGCCTCCGGAAGCCTCAGCGTCTTATCCCCGCTAAGCCAGTTAAAATCCGCATAGTAGGCTCTATGAGGATCATCGGAACCAACCGGCGAGAGCAGAATTATATTTTGTCCGTCTTCCGTGAAATAGCCTTTCAAAACAGCATCATCAAAGCGCGCTCCTTTGAGATTCAAAGAGCCGAGTATAGCGTTCGTAGAAAACCGGATTCTGGGAGTGTCCTCAATAATCTCGTCTCTGTGTTTTAACTCATGAGAAACAGCGGAAGAGACGGCATCAGGCGCACCGGTAGTGGCTTGAATCTGTTTAGAAATCTGCTGACGTTTCATAGCATCTTGATTAGGTTTAATAAAATAGTGATCAAAACCAATCCAAATAGCGAGAGATATAATTATGGCAAGAAAGATATTATTATTCATTTTATTTACATTGTAAGTTATTGTAGACTAAGCAGCATGATATACAGCAAAACAAAAAAAACAACAGTAAATATTATGTGTTTTCTTATTGATATTTACCGTCATACCGTATCGTTTTTTATCGGGAGGCAGTGCCGGTATCTGCCTACGTGCTCCGAGTATACTAAAGAAGCTCTCAGAAAGCACGGAGTTATAAAAGGAACTGTTTTAGGCATAAAGAGGATTTCAAAATGCCGCCCCCTAGGAGGCAGCGGCTTTGACCCGGTGCCTTGATTAATGTGAAAAGTGAAATGTGGAATTAAGCTATAGTAACTTTTCCGCCAGCCTTCTCAACCGCAGCTATTGCAGCCTTAGATGCTCCGGCGACTGTGATTTCTATCTTAGAAGTCAACGCTCCCTTGGCAATCAGTCTTACTCCGTCTTTTGCAAAACCCACTATGCCGTTATCCATAAGCACCTTTGCGTCTATAGCGGATTTAATATCAACCCTTTTCGCATCAATAGCCTTTTGTAAGCGGCCGATATTAATCTCTGCATAATCCTTTGCAAAAATATTCTTAAAACCGCGCTTAGGCAAACGGCGTATCAGCGGCATCTGACCGCCTTCAAAGCCTTTAATAGCAACGCCTGTTCTAGCCTTCTGTCCTTTAACACCGCGTCCGCAGGTCTTGCCCTTGCCGCAGCCAATGCCGCGCCCTACACATATAGGCTTCTTGCGAGCACCTTGATTATCTCTTAAATCATTCAGTCTCATTTTACTACTCCTTAGCCACTGCTTCTTCCGCAGCATGTTTCTTTCCAAGAATTTCACTTACCTTTTTGCCGCGTCTCTGCGCCACAGAACGAGGACTGGATACCTGCCCCAGAGCATCAAATGCCGCGCGTATCATGTTATGCGGATTGCTGGAACCTACAGATTTTGCGACTACATCTTGTATGCCCAAAGCCTCAAACAGCGCGCGCATAGGACCGCCTGCTATTATACCGGTACCGGCAGGAGCCGAACGCAGAATAACCTTGCCTGAGCCGTAACGCCCAATCACATCGTGATGCAGAGTACGCCCTTCTCTTAGAGGCAGACGCTTCATATTGGACTTGGCAACTCCGGCAGCTTTCGAAACAGCCTCGGGCACTTCTTTAGCCTTGCCTGTTCCAAAGCCTACTCTGCCGTTTCCGTCTCCTGCTATCACAAGAGCAGACATCTTGAATATCTTGCCGCCCTTGACAACTTTCGTCACACGGTTAAGTCCAACGAGCTTTTCAATAATCTCTTTGCCTTCGTGCTCTTCTCTGTCTTCAGACTTTTTTGTTTTATCGGACTTTGCCATATTTATACCTCTATTGCCTTTTTAAATTATTTAGAAAGATAAGCCTGCTTCACGAGCAGCCTCAGCCAATTCCTTAACCCGCCCATGATATATGTAACCGCCTCTGTCAAACACAACTTCCTTTATACCCGCTTTCAAAGCCCTTTGTGCGACCAACTCGCCCACAGTCTTAGCTCCGGCCTTGTTAGCTCCGCTCTTCAGCTTATCCTTCAGAACCGCTTCCAGCGAAGACGCAGAAACCAAAGTTTTCCCCACGCTGTCATCAATAATCTGAACAGATATGTTCTGTCTGGAACGATGCACAGACATACGCAGCCTGCCATGCGAATTCTTCGCTATGTTGTATCTTGTGCGCCTAGCTCTGCGTTCATGTAATTGCCTTGAACTTAACATTTTGTATCACCCTTTCTTATTTCTTCTTACCTTCCTTACGGCGTATTCTCTCACCGGCATACTTAATGCCTTTGCCCTTGTAAGGCTCGGGCTTTCTGAAACTGCGTATCTCGGCAGCAGCCTGCCCTACCCGCTGTTTGTCAAATCCGGAAATAGTCAGCTGCGTAGGCTTGTCCACCTTAATAGCAACGCCTTCGGGAGGAGTAACTCTTACCTCATGGCTGAAGCCCAGCTGCATGACTAAATCCTTGCCCTGCATAGCTGCTTTGAAACCAACGCCGTCTATCTCAAGCACAGTCTTAAAGCCCTCGGAAACGCCCTTGACCATGTTGCTAATGTTGTTCCTTACAGTCCCCCAGAGCACTCTGGAATTATTGTTCATATGAGCTTCATTCATAGACACTGCGACTTTAGCACCGTCTACCTTAGCGTCAATTTCAGCAGGAAGCACCATGCTCAGATTGCCCAGCTTTCCCTTAACAGAAACCGCTCTGTCCTTCACCTCAATAGTTACTCCTTGCGGAATATCTACAGGATGTTTTCCTACTCGTGACATTTGTATACCTCAATCCTTACAATTAAAAAATTCTACAAAGAACTTCGCCGCCTACATGCAGAGCTCTTGCTTCGTTATCAGAGAGAACTCCCTTAGGCGTAGACAATACAGATATTCCCAATCCGTTGAATACTTTTCCTAAATCATGTATTCCGGAATAAACACGCCGTCCCGGAGTAGACACCCGCTCTATCTTCCGTATCGCAGGCATACCTTCATAGTACTTGAGTTCTATTTCAAGCTGAAGCTGGCCTCTGACGTTCTCAACCTCAGTATAACCGCGTATATATCCTTCGCGGGCTAAGGTTTCCAGCACAGCCTTTCTGTGTTTGCTTGCAGGACAGAAGACTACCGACTTCCGCGCCATCTGACCGTTCCTGATACGAGTGAGCATATCACCTAGTGCATCTGTAACAACTGACATGTTTGTTCCCCCTTACCAGCTTGACTTCATTACGCCGGGAATCTGTCCGGCAGACGCAAGCTCTCTCAGCTTTATGCGGCTTAACTTAAACTTACGATAGTTGCCCCTTGGACGACCGGTAAGCTCACAGCGATTGCGCTGTCTTATCTTTGCGCCGTTGCGCGGCATCTTAGCCAGCGTAATCACAGCATCAAAACGCTCTTCCATATTAGTCTCTTTATTCATGATAAGAGTCTTCAGCTCCTGCCTGCGTTTAGAAAAACGCTGCGCCAGCTTCTTTCTCTTAATCTCTTTTTGAATCATACAAGTTTTTGCCATATGTTATTCTCCTGAACGCTTAACTACGGAAAGGCATGTTGAAAGCTCTTAAAAGCTCTCTTGCTTCATCATCTGTCTTAGCAGTCGTGCAGATGACTATGTCCATACCCCTTATTTCATCAATCTTATCGAACTCTATTTCCGGGAAAACAATCTGTTCCTTAAGCCCCAGAGCATAGTTTCCATGACCATCAAAACTCTTTGCAGAAACCCCGCGGAAATCGCGCACGCGAGGAAGAGCTACTGTTATGAGTCTGTCCAGAAACTCATAAGCTCTCTCTTTTCTTAGCGTAACCTTGCAGCCGATACCTAAACCCGCCCTCAGCTTGAAAGTAGCAATAGCCTTTTTAGCTTTGGTAATTACCGGCTTCTGACCGGATATAAGAGCCAGCTCTTCGGAAGCATTTTTGCTCTTCTTGCTGTCCGCAACAGCTTCGCCGACTCCCATATTGATAACAATCTTATCAAGTCTGGGGACTTCCATATTGTTCTTATATCCGAACTTCTTCATGAGTTCGGGCTTTATCTGCTCCTTATAGGCCTTAGCCAAACGAGGAGTATATTTATCTTTTTTTGCAGCAGCCATTGTAATTAAACCTCTGTCTTAGAACCGCGGGCAATGCGTTTTTTAACGCCGCCCTCTATTTTATAACCAACCTTAGCCGCCTTTCCCGTAGAGGGATCAACTATAGCGACATTAGAAATATGCACAGGAGCCTCTTTTCTGACGATGCCTCCGCTGGGATTTACCTGAGAAGGCTTCGTGTGTCTGGCAATCATATTGACGCCCGACACGACAACTCTTTGTTCCTTGGGATATACGGAAAGAACCTCTCCGACTTTTCCCTTATACTTACCGGTTATGACAATAACCTTGTCAGTCTTTTTTATCTTCATCTTATTCATGATTACAGCACTTCCTCAGCAAGAGATATTATCTTCATAAAGCCCAGACTGCGCAGCTCGCGAGTTACCGGGCCAAATATACGGGTACCGACAGGCTCCTTGTCCTTAGTCAGCAGCACAACAGCGTTTCTGTCGAAACGAATTACAGTTCCGTCATTGCGGCGCAACGGATAGCTTTGACGGACAATGACCGCCTTCATCACATCGCCTTTTTTCACTTTTCCGCGCGGAATTGCTTCTTTTATAGATACGACTATGATGTCGCCTATCTTTGCGGTTGTGCGGTGAGACCCGCCTAAAACCTTGATGCAGGCAACGGCTTTTGCGCCGCTGTTATCAGCTACATCTAGGACTGTTTCCATTTGTATCATGGCTGTTTCCTTATTTAATTATACCATTATACTTATATACAAAACCAAAAGAAACTAAAAAATTATTTTTTAATTCCTAATTACTCATTAACCAAAACCCATCTCTTTTTCTTGCTTATAGGCGCAGACTCAATAATAGACACAACGTCTCCTACCTTGCGGGAGTTAGTCTCATCATGAGCCATATACTTCTTAGACTTGCGAATATACTTCTTATATATAGGGTGCATAACGCGGCGCTCTACCAAGACAGTAACGGTCTTATCACATTTATCGCTGACAACAGTTCCTTGCAATACTCTACGCGGCATAGTTTTCCCCTTTATTTCTTATTTTTAGCAGCAGTCTTTACGCCGCCTCTTAATCTGTCACCCATTACAGTCAATATCTTTGCCAATTCCTTGCGGACCTTATTAACTCTCGCAGTATTGGCAAGCTGACCCGTAGCCTTCTGAAACCTCAGATTAAACTGTTCCTTGCGCAGCTCAGAGACTCTCGTCTCAAGCTCCTTGTCAGTCTTAACTCTTATATCAGCCGCTTTCACCGTATTCTTAGACATATTCTTAACCCTTCTAAACAGCTATTCGCTTTACAAACTTAGTTTTTATCGGCAGCTTCGCAGAAGCCAATCTCAACGCCTCACGAGCTATCGCTTCCGGCACGCCGTCCATTTCAAACATGATGCGTCCGGAATGCACTCTGCAAGCCCAGAATTCTATACCGCCCTTGCCTGATCCCATACGCACTTCGGCAGGCTTCTTGGATACCGGAACATCAGGGAATATCAAAATCCACAAACGACCCTGTCTTTTCATAGCTCTGGTGATGGCTCTTCTTGCAGCTTCTATCTGGCGCGCAGTAATCCTTTCCGGTTCCAAAGCCTTGAGACCAAAAGCTCCGTAACTCAGAGTAAAGCCGCCCTTAGCGTTTCCATGTATACGCCCTTTGTGAGCTTTGCGATATTTTGTATTTTTCGGCTGTAACATTATCTTTTCCTTATATTACCTTACGACCTGTTCTGCTGAGGCTGTCCTTCAAACTGACGCTTCTCATGGGCAGCCGGATCATGCTCCAGAATTTCGCCTCTGAAAATCCAAACCTTGACTCCGCAAGTTCCCATAGTAGTAAACGCAGTCGCAACCCCATAATCAACATCCGCTCTTAGAGTATGCAGCGGTACCCTGCCCTCTCTGTACCATTCCATTCTGGCAATTTCAGCTCCGCCCAAACGCCCGCTGCAGTTGATACGAATGCCCAAAGCCCCGGACCTTAAAGCGGACTGCACAGCCCTCTTCATAGCTCTTCTGAAACCTATGCGGCGTTCCAGCTGATCAGCTATTCCGGCAGCAACCAAAGAAGCATCAATATCAGGCTTGCGAACTTCCACGATGTTGAGATTGACTTCGGCAGAAGTCATCTTGCTTATGTCTTTTTTCAGCTTCTCAATATCCGCACCTTTCTTGCCGATAATGACTCCCGGACGCGCAGAATGTATAGTAACTCTGGCAATCTTAGCAGGTCTCTCTATGATTATCCTAGCAACGCTTGCGACCTTGCCTATCTGTTTCATAAGATGCGCTCTTATTTTGAAATCTTCGTGCAGCAGCTTGCCGTAATTCGCAGTGTTCGCAAACCAGCGGCTGTCCCATGTACGATTTATACCAAGACGCATTCCAATAGGATTTACTTTTTGACCCATATTACGCTCCTACCTTCTCTTTTTTTGCAGATTTCGCTGCTGTTTTCCTTGTTCCGGATTTAACCTTATCATTCTTAGCCTTACTAGTTCTCTTAGCAACAGCTTCTCTTTCTTTTACAACTATAGTCAAATTACTGAACGGTTTTTCAATACCTGCGCTCTTTCCGCGTCCTCTTGCATGAAAACGCTTCATTACAAAAGCGCGCCCGACCCATGCTTCGGATACATACAGCTTGTCAATGTTCAGATTATTATTGTTCTCCGCATTGGCAATCGCAGAAAGAAGCACCTTCTTTACCTCGTTGGACACACGCCTTTTCTCAAAAGTCAGCTGAGCCAGCGCAGCAGCTACAGCCATGCCTCTGATGCTTGCAGCAACTAAATTCAGCTTCCTTGCGCTGGAACGGATAGTGCTGGCTTTCGCCATAGCCCCGCCTTCCTCTTTAAGCGTTTTCTTCAAATATGCCATAACTCAATCCTTACCTTACTATTATTATTTCTCTGTCTTCTTCTCTGCCGCACTATGAGCCTTGAATGTTCTCGTAGGCGCAAACTCACCGAACTTATGCCCTATCATGTTTTCAGTAACAGATACCGGCAAAAACTTATTTCCGTTGTGAACGCCGAACGTCAAGCCTACAAACTGAGGCAGAATCGTAGATCTCCTAGACCATATTTTAATAATCTCATTCCTTCCGGAAGCACGAGACTTCTCTGCTTTCTTGAGCAAATATCCGTCTACAAAAGGACCTTTCCATACTGAACGCGCCATTTTTTTATTCCTTCCTAATAACCATTATGCACTCTGCCTGTCTTTACGCTTGTTCGCACGGCGAATGATAAAGCGGTTTGTCCGCTTGTTGTTGCGTGTCTTAGTACCCTTAGTACCCTTGCCCCAAGGAGTGACAGGGTGCCTGCCGCCCGAAGACTTTCCTTCGCCTCCTCCGTGAGGGTGATCAACAGGGTTCATCACAACACCGCGGACAGACGGGCGTATTCCCTTCCAGCGATTGCGTCCTGCCTTGCCGACCTGCTCGTTAGAATGATCAGCATTAGACACTGCGCCGACAGTCGCCATACAATCCTGAGGAACAACTCTCAACTCGCCGGAATTCAGCTTGACCTGAACAACTCCGGTGTCTCTGCCGGCAATCTGAACAAACGCACCGGCAGAACGAGCCAACTGTCCGCCTTTGCCGGGCTTCATCTCAACGTTATGAACAATAGTACCGACCGGAATATTCTTAATGAGCATAGCATTGCCGACTTTAACGTCAACCTTAGTGCCTGCTACTATTTTATCGCCCTTCTTCAACTTCTGAGGAGCGATAATATAAGACTGTTTCCCGTCCGCATACTTCACAAGAGCTATGAAAGCAGTGCGGTTAGGATCATACTCCAGTCTTTCAACCGTAGCTTCCATATCAAACTTACGGCGTTTAAAATCGACCAAGCGATAACGTCTTGCATGTCCGCCGCCAATATGCCTTGTAGTAATGCGTCCGGTGTTGTTGCGGCCGCCAGTCTTCTTCAATCCCTGCGTCAAAGACTTTACAGGCTTTCCTTTCCACAGTTCACTCTTGTCAACTTGAATTAACATTCTAAGTCCCGGAGTAACCGGATTAAATTTCTTAAGTGCCATAATAAACCTCTATACCAAAAAAACCATTTTCAATTATACACCTGTCTGCATATCAATAGTATTGCCTTCAGCCAAAGAGACGATAGCAATCTTAGTATCACTGCGATACCCTACGCGCCCTCTGAATCTCTTAGTCTTTCCAAGACGATTGTGAGTATTCACAGCCGTAACCTTGACATTAAACAAAGCCTCGACCGCCGTCTTAATTTCCGGCTTCGCAGCATCCTTTGCTACACGGAAAGAGTACTGACGGTTGCCGGTCAAATTCGTAGCCTTCTCTGTGATGACAGGAGAAAGAATTATTGAATAATCTTTTGCACTAGCACTCATTTCAGCCTCTCTTGCAGCTGTTCGACAGCGTTCTTAGTTAACACCAAAGTATCGCGGCGCAGAATGTCATAAACATTAGCACCCTGTTCAGGCAGAACGTCTATGTTGGGAATGTTTCTTGCCGCAATAGAAAAATTGGAATCCAAATTCGCACCGTCAATGATGAGCGCGGAGGACAGACTCAACTTTTTGAACTTTTCGGCAAGATTCTTGGTTTTATTATTATCGAGTTTAGCGTTGTCTAAGACAATCAACTTACCGTCCTGCTGCTTCACGGCAAGAGCCATGCACAGAGCCAGCTTTCTGACCTTCTTAGGCAAGTCATGAGCATGACTTCTGACAACAGGACCAAAAATCACAGCACCTGTCCTGAACTGAGGAGAACGCAGGCTGCCCTGACGAGCATTGCCGGTTCCCTTCTGAGAGTAAGGCTTCTTACCGGTACCGCTGACTTCGCTTATAATCTTAGTCTTGTGGTTTCCGGATCTGCGTTTAGCCAGCTGCCAGTTCACCATTCTGGCAAGAATATCGCGTCTCGGAGCCAAACCGAAAATCTCTTCCGCCAGCTCTATAGTGCCGACTTCTTTGTTTTCCAGACTTTTTATTGCTATTTTCATCATTCACACACCTTATTCTTGAGCCGGAGCTTCTTTGTTATCATTTCCGAACACTTTAAGCCCTGCCGGAAACGGCACATCTTTGGCTCTTTCTTTTTTGACGGCATCGCGCACCAGCACATAGCTGCCTTCAGCTCCGGGAACAGCTCCCTTTACCAAAATAACACCCAGCTCTTCATCTACTGAAACAATCTTCAGATTAAGAGTTGTGACAACTTCATTACCCATGTGTCCTGCCATTTTCTTGCCCTTGAAGGTACGTCCCGGATCCTGTCTCTGTCCCGTAGAACCGGCACTGCGGTGAGACACAGACACACCGTGAGTAGCTCTTAACCCACCGAAATCCCAACGCTTCATAACGCCGGCATATCCCTTGCCTATGCTCAATGCGGTAACGTCTACGTACTGACCCGGAATGTAATGATTGACTGAAAGTTCAGCCCCTACTTCCAGAAGAGCGTCTTCGCTTACGCGGAATTCCACTAATTTCTTCTTAGGTTCGACCTTCGCCTTTGCAAACTCCGCACGCTGAGGCTTTGCAACATTCTTCTGTTTCGCATCGCCGTATCCAAGCTGAACAGCAGTATAGCCGTTCTTTTCAGCAGTGCGAACGCTTGTAACTTTAAGATTTTCAATTCTCAACACGCTTACAGGAATATGCTCTCCGTTTTCGGCAAACACTCTGGTCATGCCGACTTTAGTTGTAATAATTCCGGTGCGTTGAGATTTCTTTACTTGTGCCATGATAAAACCCTCTTATACCCTAATCTCAACATCAACGCCCGCCGCCAGATCTATCTTTGACAGAGCATCTATTGTTTGCGGCGTAGGCTCGACTATGTCCAGCAAACGGCGGTGAGTGCGAATCTCAAACTGCTCGCGGGACTTCTTGTCCACATGAGGTCCGCGATTGACTGTAAACCTTTCAAACCACGTAGGCAGCGGTATTGGTCCGCGAACTTTCGCCCCTGTTCTTTTTGCAGTGCTTATAATCTCACTTACCGATTGATCCAAAGCACGATGATCGAACGCCTTTAGGCGTATACGTATCGTTTGCGTATCCATATTATAACCTCAAACCCTTACACTATATAAAACCTGTCCCGTACCCTGCGCATAAAGCACAGGGCACGGAAAAAACAATTATTACTCGATAATCTCAGCAACAACTCCTGCGCCTACCGTGCGGCCGCCTTCGCGAATAGCGAAACGCAGTCCTTTATTCATAGCAATAGGAGAAATCAACTGCACTTCACAAGCAATGTTATCGCCGGGCATTACCATTTCTACACCCTCCGGGAGTTTGACCTCACCGGTAACGTCCGTAGTACGGAAGTAGAATTGCGGACGATAGTTTGTAAAGAACGGAGTATGTCTGCCGCCTTCATCTTTCGTCAGCACATAGCACTCTGCCTTGAACTTGGTGTGCGGAGTGATGCTTCCGGGCTTAGCCAAAACCTGACCGCGCTCAACCTCTTCACGCTTTGTTCCGCGAAGCAATGCGCCGATATTGTCTCCTGCCTCACCTTGATCCAAGAGCTTACGGAACATTTCAACTCCGGTAACAACCGTCTTCTGAGTTGCGCGGATACCGACTATTTCAATTTCTTCACCGACCTTGATAACGCCCTGTTCAACACGACCCGTAACAACAGTTCCGCGTCCGGAAATAGAGAACACGTCTTCAACCGGCATTAAGAAAGGCTGATCCAAAGGACGCTGCGGCTGAGGAATAAATTCATCAACTGCGTCCATCAGCTTCAGAACCGCTTCTTTGCCCAATTCAGGATTCTTGTCTTCCAAAGCACACAAAGCCGAACCGCGAATTACAGGAGTCTTATCTCCGGGGAAGTTATACTTCGTGAGCAAATCACGAACTTCCATTTCAACCAAGTCTGCCAATTCAGGATCCGCCATGTCCATCTTGTTCATGAAGACCACAATAGCAGGAACGCCTACCTGACGCGCCAAGAGGATATGCTCTCTGGTCTGAGGCATAGGACCGTCCGCAGCAGAAACCACCAATATGGCTCCGTCCATCTGAGCGGCACCCGTTATCATGTTCTTGACGTAGTCGGCGTGTCCCGGGCAGTCTACGTGCGCATAGTGCCTTTTCTTCGTGCGGTACTCCACGTGCGAAGTGTTAATAGTAATACCGCGCGCCTTTTCTTCAGGAGCATTGTCAATCTGAGCATAGTCTTTGAACTCTGCTCCGCCGGCTTCCGCCAGAATCTTGGTTATCGCCGCAGTCAAAGAAGTTTTTCCATGGTCGACGTGCCCGATAGTACCGATATTACAGTGCGGCAAACTGCGATCAAATTTTTCTTTTTCAGCCATTTTCTTCTCCATTTATTTTGTATTGTTAATCTATAAAAACCTACTAACCTACTAACTTAGCCCTTATTTCCGCAGCTACCTGCGCAGGAACCTGTTCATAATGATCAAATTCCATTGTATACATAGCCCGCCCTTGAGTCATTGTCCTTAGCTTGTTCACGTATCCGAACATATTAGCCAGCGGCACATTGGCATCAATGGTCCGGGCATTTCCTCTCTGATCCATTCCGCTTATCTGACCTCTGCGGCTGTTCAAGTCGCCGATTACGTCTCCCATATAGTCTTCCGGAGTCACAACCTCAACCTTCATAATAGGCTCCAGCAGAGTAGGACCAGCCTTTTGAATTCCCTCGCGGAAAGCCGCTCTTGCAGCTATTTCAAACGCCAGCACCGAAGAGTCAACATCATGGTAAGCTCCGTCTGTCAGCGTAGCCTTGAAATCTATAGTCGGGAAGCCTGCCAGAACTCCGGTATCTTTTGCAGCCGCCAGCCCTTTTTCAACTCCGGGTATGTATTCCTTGGGAACAGAACCGCCTACAACCTTGCTTTCGAAGCTGTATCCGGTACCGGGTTCTACCGGCTCGAACTCTATAATGACTCTGGCAAACTGACCTGCGCCGCCGGATTGTTTCTTGTGAGTGTAATCTTCCACGTACTTTTTAGTAATGGTCTCTCTGTAAGCAACCTGAGGAGCTCCTACATTGACCTCAACCTTATAAGTACGCTGCAGGATATCAACTTTAATCTCAAGATGCAGCTCGCCCATACCTTTAATAGTCGTTTGTCCGGTCTCCTGATTGGAAGCAACTCTGAAAGAAGGATCCTCTTGAACCAAACGCAATAACGCAGTCGTCATCTTGTCCTGATCGCCTTTATTCTTCGGCTCAATAGCCATTTCAATAACAGGTTCAGGGAATTCCATTTTTTCGAGCACGACAGGCTCGTTCTGAGAACAAAGAGTGTCTCCGGTAGTCGTATCTTTCAAAGCAACCAGAGCAATAATGTCTCCGGCATGAGCTTCTTTTATTTCTTCACGGTTATTTGCGTGCATTGCCAGTATACGCCCGATGCGTTCTTTTACTCCTTTAACAGGATTATAAACGTAAGTACCGGACTCCAGCTTGCCGGAGTAAATGCGGGTAAACGTCAAAGAGCCTACAAAAGGATCGGTCATAACTTTGAAAGCCAGCGCAGCCAACGGAGCTTCATCAGAAGGAGCTCTGCTTTCCATCTTCTCGCTGTCATTAACATTGAACCCTTTAACAGAGTCAATGTCTACAGGTGAAGGCAGATAATTTACAACAGCATCGAGCAATAACTGCACGCCTTTATTCTTGAAAGAAGATCCGCAGATAATAGGCACGAACTTCATGCTGACTGTCCCCTTGCGGATACAGGCATCTAAGACTTCCAAAGAAGGCTCTTTGCCTTCAAGGTACTCTTCCATAGCCTTGTCGTCCATCTCGACCGCGGTCTCTATAAGACGCTGACGGTATTCGAGAGCCTGCGTTTTCAATTCTTCCGGAATCTCTTCATCATGGAATTTGGCTCCTAGAGCTTCGTTCTCCCATACGACAGCCTTCATGCGACGCAAATCAACAACGCCCTTAAATTCGGATTCAGCTCCGATAGGAAGCTGCAGCACTAAAACATTAGCACCAAGCCTATCGCGAACCATGTCTACGCAGCGGAAGAAATTAGCACCTATCCTATCCAGCTTGTTGACAAACACCATTCTGGGCACATTATATTTGTCGCCTTGTCTCCAGACAGTTTCAGTCTGAGGCTCGACTCCGGATACTGAATCCAGCACACATATAGCACCGTCAAGAACCCGTAAACTTCTTTCGACTTCTATAGTGAAATCCACGTGTCCGGGAGTATCAATAATGTTTATGCGGTGACCATTCCAAAAACAGGTAGTAGCAGCGGAAGTGATAGTAATACCCCTCTCCTGTTCCTGATCCATCCAGTCCATAGTGGCAGTGCCTTCGTGCGTTTCACCAATCTTGTGGTTCTTGCCGGTGTAATAAAGAATGCGCTCTGTAGTAGTAGTCTTCCCGGCATCGATATGAGCCATAATGCCTATGTTGCGATACTTTTCTATTGGAGTTTGCCTAGCCATTTAGAGAATCCTTTCTTTACTACCACTTGAAGTGAGAGAATGCGCGGTTAGCTTCCGCCATACGGTGAGTATCTTCTCTTTTCTTGACAGCGGCACCGGTCTGGTTGGCGGCAGCCTGAATCTCGGCAGCCAAGCGGTCTTCCATAGTATTCTCGCCTCTGGCGCGGGCAGCAGCTATAATCCAGCGCATAGCCAGAGCCACGCCTCTTTCTTTACGCACCTCAACAGGCACCTGATAGGTAGCACCGCCGACACGTCTTGAGCGTACTTCCAGATGAGGACGGACATTCTCTATAGCGTCTTTGAATATATCCAGAGCGTTTCCGCCTTTAGAGTACTTTTGAATCTTTTCTAAAACACCGTACAGTATGTGTTCTGCGACAGATTTCTTTCCGTCATACATCATGACGTTCTGAAACTTAGTGACCAGAATTTCCCCGAACTTAGGATCCGGGAGAACTGTACGTTTTTCTGCGCGACGACGACGAGCCATTTAAAAATCTCCTTACTTAGGACGCTTTGCGCCGTATAAAGAACGGCGCTGTTTACGATCCTTGACACCTTGAGTATCAAAAGTTCCACGAACTATATGATAACGCACACCCGGCAAATCCTTCACACGTCCGCCGCGTATCATAACAACACTATGCTCTTGGAGGTTATGCCCTTCACCCGGAATGTAGCAAATGACCTCGTGCCCGTTAGTCAAGCGAACGCGCGCAACCTTACGCAAAGCAGAGTTCGGCTTCTTAGGAGTTGTCGTATAAACACGGGTGCAAACACCGCGCTTCTGAGGACATTCCTGTAAAGCAGGCACCTTATCGCGAGCGATTATCTTCTTGCGCGGAGACCTAATCAACTGACCAACGGTAGGCATTACTATCACCTCTTAAAGAGAAACAAAAACCCAAAAAAAACCAAAACAGAACCTCACATTCGGACGTTCTTCTATCCTAGAAGTCGTCTTCCGCGTGTGAGGCAAATCATATACACCCTGCGACCTGCTTGTTTTCTCTGAACTTCTTCTAAGAAAACAGCCGTTGCATCGCTCAGGCTATCATGCATTAACATACACTATAACTCACCCAAAAGAACCATAATGATTCTTCGGGTTCAGGCTTTTTATGCTTTTTCCAGCCTTTCGTCAAGGAAAATTAACACTTTTTTCAATTATTTTAGCAGAATCTTACTTTTTGGATTGTCTTGGAGCAAAAAATAAGCCTTAATCCACTCTAAATCTGCCCTCAATTTACAAATCCGCCCAAAATGACTAAATCCTCAAAACCCTCTACCCTCATACTAATAGACGGCTCCGGCTTCATATTCAGAGCTTTTCATGCCCTCCCTCCTATGACCAGAGAAGACGGCGTGCAAATCAATGCTGTTTACGGCTTTTGCACTATGCTCAACAAAGTCCTGTCGGACAAAAATATAACGGCAGCTCACACTCATATAGCCGTCATCTTTGATGCTGCCAGAAAAACATTCCGCCACGATATCTATCCTGAATACAAAGCTCACAGACCCCCTCCTCCGCCCGAATTAATCCCTCAGTTTCCTCTGGTGCGGGAAGCAACAGCTGCATTCGGGCTTCCGTCCATAGAACAGCAAGGCTATGAAGCAGACGATTTGATAGCTGCGTATACTAAAAAAGCTCTGGAGCAAGGGCTGCACGTACACATTATTTCTTCCGATAAAGACCTGATGCAGCTTCTCCGCCCGGGCGTAGAGATGATAGACCCGTTAAAGCATATAAAAATAACAACCGGAGACGTGATAAAGAAATTCGGAGTTCCTCCTGAAAAAATCAAAGACGTACAGGCTCTTTTAGGAGATGCCTCAGACAACGTTCCCGGCGTTCCCGGCATAGGCATTAAAACTGCCGGTACGCTCATCAATAAATTCGGCTCTTTAGAAAACCTGTTTGCAAACATAGATAAGATAGACAAACCTAAACAAAAAGAAACTCTGCTACAGAACAAAGAGCTTGCTGAAATATCGTATAAACTGGTAAGCCTTGATGAGGACGCTCCTCTGCCCATGCCTATAGATAACTTACATCAAACAACAAACAAAGAGACTCTTACGGCATTCTTGCAGGCGCAGGGTTTTAAATCTCTGGTAACCCGCTTGACAAATGCAGCCTCTGCCGGAAGAATAGAAAAACACTATGAGATAGTATCTGATAAAGAGCGGCTGTCGCAGTGGATAAGCGAGGCTAAAAAGAACGGCATAATAGCAATCAGCATAAAAGGCGCGGACGAGTCTTTATTTTCAAAAATTGCGGGAGTATCTCTTGCAATAAATCCCGGGAAAGCGTGCTACATTCCAATAGGTCATATGCAGGAAACAGAGAATACGGAAGATATGCCCGGGCTTTTTTCCGCGCCGAAGACCTCAAACAAACAAAACATACCGCAGCTTCCTCTCGATATAGTGTTAAATCATTTGGACGAACTGTTCAAAGACGACAGCGTTATTAAAATCATACACGACTTAAAACATGCTTTGCACTTTTTCAAAGCAGAGTCTCAGTACAATTTAGAGTCATGCGATGACACAATGATTATGTCGTACTGCATAGATTCATCAAAGCACAAGCACACGCTTGATGAGCTTATGGGATTATTATTCAACTATGAAAAAACAAAAGACAAAGACCTAGTAGGTTCCGGCAAAAACAAAATAGGTTTTGGCTGCGCAGATATAAATAAGGCTGCGGACTATGCGGCAGAGGAAGCTGATTTTACACTGCGCACATGGCATGTTTTAAAGCCGAGACTAGCCCAAGCGCAAGTGATGAGAATCTATGAAAACATAGACAAGCCCATCATACCAATCATATCGTCTATGGAAAGAGACGGAATATTAGTAGATGTCGGCATTCTGCGCAAACAGAGTTTTGACTTAACGCAAAGAATAGAAACGCTGGAAAAAGAAATATACGTTATATCAAAGCGTCCTTTTAATATAGGCTCTCCGTCTCAGTTATCCAGAGTTTTGTTTGACGAGCTGAGGATAAAATATCCGGAGGCCAGAAAAACAAAAAACTATTCCACAGCTTCGGACATACTGGAGCCGCTCGCAGAGTCCGGCGTAGAAATAGCAAGCAAAGTGCTGGACTGGAGAAGCCTCACGAAACTAAAAACTACATACACGGACGCGCTGCCGGAACAGATAGACAAAAGAACCGGACGCATTCACACGGATTTTTCTCTGACAGTAACAAACACCGGAAGACTGTCGTCTACATCGCCTAACCTGCAAAACATACCCATACGAACACCAGACGGAAGAGCAATACGAAAAGCATTCATAGCAAACAAGGGACATAAAATATTATCGGTTGACTATTCGCAGATAGAGCTGCGGCTTGTAGCGTCTCTGGCAAAAGTAGATACAATGATGAAAGCCTTTCAAGAGGGCAAAGATATACATGCGCTGACAGCATCTCAAGTATTGGGAATACCGCTGGAGAACATAACTGCAGATGACAGACGCACGGCAAAAGCGATTAATTTTGGAATTATATACGGAATAAGCGGTTTTGGTCTTGGCAAGCAAATAGGAATATCTCAAGTACAGGCATCTCGTTTTATAAAAGAGTACTTAGAAAAATTCCGCGAATTGAAACAGTATATGGAGAAGGTAAAAGAAGAAGCAAGAGCTGCCGGCTTCATAGAAACCGCGTTTGGACGCAAAATAGCAATACAAGGGATAAACGACAAAAACGGCATCATAAGGAGTTTTGCGGAAAGGCAGGCAATCAATGCGCCTATTCAAGGAACAGCAGCAGATTTAATGAAAAGAGCAATGATTAACGTGTCGCGGGTGATACAAGAAAACGGCTTTAAAGGACGAATGCTTTTGCAAGTGCATGACGAGTTAGTCTTCGAGGTGCCGGAAGAAGAACTGGAAGTATTCAAAAAAGCAGTAATCGAAGAAATGGAGAAAGCGAACAAGCCGGTACTGAAAATGAGAGTCCCTCTTATAGCGCAGGCAGCGTCCGGAGACGACTGGGCATCAGCGCATTAATGAAAGTAATTAATAGCTATTAACTGTTTGAATATATTGCAATTTTCTTTTTGCATTCAAAAATAAATTATGTTACAATGAACACAGATTTTAAATTATGAGATATTTTATTTATAAATAAGAAAGCTAAAAATGTCACAAAATTTTGACTTAGAACAAGGTTATTTTGATTTAGAAAGACATTATAATCTGCCGGCAGCAGATTTCGCACGCGAACTGCTTGGCTCTGAAACGCATTGGATACACCTGCCTAAAGAACTTGCAAATGCCTGTCAGCAGATTCAAACAGCTTGTCGTGTATTAGCTCTTGTAAACGAATACCCGGGACATGAAAAAATTATTAAAGAGTACATAGCGGATAATGATCCTATATCTGTCCAGATGATAAAATCCGTGTTGAATGATTTAATATCCGACAATAAAAATTATTCGGAATATGAAATAAAAACGCCAAAATTAGATGTACTGGACGGGTTCATAGATTTTGCCAATATAAAGATAGCTGCATCTGCCGTAGCAATGCTTGCAATTGATGATACTTGCAACGTTCTGTGTCAGACAGGGCAAATTGACGCTATTGACAATCTGAATAATTATTTTGATTATATTCATACAATGCCTAATATTGCTTTCAACTACCTAGGCATGTGCTGGGATTATAAGGACGCTTATATTCGTTATAATGACATGCAAGAGGAAGCTGCTCCCAGAAAACTTAACAACAACAGGTCGTGGAAACACAAGACTCCGGGGCTTTAAGCTGGCACCCACTGCAATCTCTTTTTGAAAATCTTTCATTTTTTATCCCCTTATTGATAAATACACATGGCCGCATTTTCCGGCAACGCCCGCATACTACGATAAACGTAGTATCTAATGCAAGTAAAAACTACGAACATCGTAACTCAATGAAGGTTGAACTGCGATGTCACACAAACACAATCCTCCAAAACACATATTTGCTTATCGTTTAAAGGAAGCAAGGCAAAGAGCGGGGCTGTCTCAAAAACAGCTTGGGATTGCTGCGGGCATAGATGAATTTGTGGCAAGCACCAGAATTAATAGATATGAGCAAGGCGTGCATGAGCCGGATATAAAGACAGCAAGCAGTCTGGCAAAGGCTTTGAACGTACCGTTAGCTTATTTGTTTGCAGAAGATAATCGGCTTGCTGTGACTATTCTTAAATTCAACCATGACTAAACAAACAAAATCTATGAGACTTTCTTCCACACTTGCGGCACTTGAGGCAGAAGCCATCTACATAATGCGGGAAACTGCCGCCGGTTTTGAAAAACCGGTGATGATGTATTCTGTCGGCAAGGACTCTTCTGTTCTTCTGCATTTGGCGCGCAAGGCTTTTTATCCTGCGCCGATTCCGTTTCCGCTCCTGCACATTGACACGACATGGAAGTTCAAGGAGATGATATCATTCCGCGACCGCATGGCAAAAGAAATCGGTTTCAAGCTGATAGTACATACAAATCCAATTGGGGAGGAAAAGAACATCACGCCTTTCACCTATGGTTCTGCGCGCTATACAGACATAATGAAAACCGAAGCCTTGCGCCAGGCACTTAATATGCACGGTTTTGATGCTGCGATAGGCGGTGCAAGACGTGACGAAGAAAAATCGCGCGCCAAGGAACGTATTTTTTCCGTGCGTTCTTACGGACACCGCTGGGACGCCAGAAACCAGCGTCCGGAATTATGGCGGCTTTATAATACCCGGCTTGGCAAAGGCGAAACCATGAGGGTATTTCCGCTGTCCAACTGGACTGAACTTGATGTCTGGGAATATATTTTACAGGAAGAGCTTGAAGTAGTTCCTCTGTATTTTGCCAAAGAACGTCCGGTGGTCCGGCGTTCCGGCACATATATCATGCTTGATGAACCGGACAAAATGACATTGAACTCGGGAGAATCTCCGGTTATGAAGATTGTCCGGTTCCGCACGCTGGGCTGCTGGCCTTTGTCCGGTGCTATTGAAGCTGCGGCTGCGAATGTTGCCGACATTGTGAGCGAAATTAAAGCAGCCCGTTATTCCGAACGTCAAGGGCGACTGATTGATTCCGATCAGACCGGTTCAATGGAAAAGAAAAAGCAGGAGGGCTATTTTTGACAGAAGAAAAACCTTTGCTGCGAATCCTAAGCTGCGGCAGCGTTGATGACGGGAAAAGCACGCTGATAGGCCGTATGCTTTACGATCTCGGCGTCCTGTATGAAGACCAGCTTGCCTTTTTGGAAAAAGAACGCACAGCAGACGGACGTCCGGATTTTTCCGGCCTGCTGGACGGGCTTCTGGCTGAGCGAGAACAGGCTATTACCATTGATGTTGCCTATCGTTCGTTCCGGACTCCGGCCAGACGTTATATAGTCGCTGATGCGCCCGGGCATGAACAATATACCCGCAACATGGTAACGGGAGCGTCCAAAGCAGATGCAGCTCTTCTTCTGATTGACGCGACGCGTGCGAAAGACGGACTTCTGCCACAGACTGTGCGGCATTCCATTGTCTGTGCGATGCTCGGCGTGCCGCATATCATTGTGGCAGTCAACAAGATGGACCTTGCAGGATACAGCGAGGACGTATTCAAAGCTATTGAAGCGGAATACCTCGACCGGATTAAAAACCTTTCGTTTCGTTCGGTTTCGTGCATTCCGGTATCTGCCTTGGGCGGCGACAACATATGTTTTTCCAGTGCAAATATGCCGTGGTATCAGGGACTGGCTGTGCTGGATATTCTTGAGGCTCTTGATACTGCGCCCATGCCGCAGACTGCTTTTTGCATGCCTGTGCAGGGCGTGTCCCGTCAAGGAACAAACAGGTGGCTGATGGGTACTGTGTTATCCGGCACAGTGAGAGTGGGCGATAAGGTTTGTTTGTCTCCGTCCGGACGCACAGGTACTATTGAGCGTCTTGCCGATATGAGCGGCGATCTCGCAACCGCACAGACTGAACAGGCTGTGAACATAAAGCTGGCTGAAGATGTTGATGTAGGCAGGGGCGAAGTTTTGTTCTCGCCTGATTATCCTCTGGAGGAAGCTGACCAGATTGCAGCAAAGATTATCTGGCTGAATGACCCGCATTTGGCTCTCGGGCGTTCTTACTTTTTCCGGCTGGGCACTGCCGAGGCTTGGGCGACTGTAACTGAACTGTCGTATAAGATAGACCTGAATACGCTTGCGGAAACACCGTCCAAAGAATTGAGACCTAATGACGTGGGCAGGATAAAACTCAGCCTTGACCGCAAGCTGCCCATGATGCCCTATGCCAAGTCGCGCGATTTGGGCGGCTTTCTTCTGATAGACCGTATCAGTGGCAGCACTCTTGGCGCAGGCATGGTTGATTATGTTCTGCACCGCAGCCACTCCGTGTTCCCGCACGCATTTGAACTGAGCAAAGAAGCATTTGCTGCTCAGAAATCCCAAAAGCCCTGTGTTGTGTGGCTGACAGGGCTTTCAGCATCCGGGAAGTCAACCGTTGCGAATCTGACGGCAAAATTGCTGTATGCCAAAGGATTCCACGTTTATACACTGGACGGCGATAACCTGCGCAGCGGACTGAACAGGGATTTAGGCTTCACTGAAGCGGACCGCGTTGAAAATATACGTAGGGCTTCGGAAGTCGCAAAACTCATGGCAGATGCGGGTCTTGTGGTTCTTGCATCATTCATCTCTCCTTATCGGACTGATCGTATGGCAATCCGTGAACGCTTTCCCCCGGGCGAATTTTTTGAAATATTCGTTGACACTCCGCTTGAAATCTGTGAGTCTCGCGACTCCAAGGGCTTGTACGCCAAAGCGCGTGCAGGAGTTCTGCCACACTTCACAGGCATATCTGCTCCATTCGAACAGCCGGAAAATCCCGATCTGCATATGGACGGTATGCGTGCGCCAGAACTGCTTGCTCAAGAGCTGGTTGAATTCATAACAAAGGAGATTCAAAGTGCGTAATGTCATTATTCTGTTTTCAGCGTTTTTTCTTGCACCCTCGCTTGCAAGAGCGGAACAGCTGCCAATGCTTCGTGTCGGGTATTTCCCGAACATCACCCATGCGCACGCTTTGGTGGCTCAAAACATGGCGCACGAGGGTAAGGACTGGTTCGCGCCTTATCTGGGCGGAACAGAAATCAAGTGGCACAGTTTTAACGCCGGTCCTTCGGCGATGGAAGCAATATTTGCGAACGCCATTGACATCACATACGTTGGTCCCAGTCCGGTCTTGAATGCATGGATCCGCTCCAAAGGCGGCGTAACAGTGGTGTCCGGCTCAATGCGCGGCGGCGGTGCTTTGGTTGTGCCAAAGGACAGCACTCTGTCTGAACCGCGTGATTTTATCGGCAAACGGATTGCAACGCCCCAGCTTGGCAATACTCAGGATGTTAACTGCCGTGCATGGCTGGGTGATGCAGGGATAAAAACCGCGGTAAGCTCCGGCGGCGAGGTTAAAATTATGCCCATGTCCAACCCTTCCATAATGCCCGCTTTTTTAAGCGGCAACATTGATGCTGCATGGACAGTAGAACCGTGGGTGTCTCGTTTGGAAAACGAAGCGGGCGGGCGCATACTTTATTCCGAGCCTCCTGAAAAATCGCTGACAACAGTACTGGCGGCTTCGCGCAAATTCGAAGACCGCTTTCCGCAAACAGTCGCAGGCTTTATCAAGGGGCATCGTGCGCTTGGTGAATGGATACGCGCCAATCCGGAAGAAACAAAGCAAAGAATTGCAAACGAATTAACCCGCCAAATGAAAGGAGAATTTCCACGTTCTTTGGTTGATCAGGCGTGGCCGCGCCTTACGCCGGACGATTCTATTGCTGTTGCAGATTTTGAATACTTTCTGGAGGCCGCGCTTGGTGCCGGACTTATCAAAGGCGAAAAACAGAACATAACCGATTTGGTAAAAACACATGACTGAACTGCTTGAAGTCAGAAACCTATCCCGTACATTTCTTCTGGCAGACCGAGGAGCTGAAGTCCGGGCGTTGGACAACGTATCGCTTTCAATCGGCGAAGGCGAATTTGTTTCCATACTAGGACCCAGCGGATGCGGCAAGTCAACTTTGCTGGAAATCATCGCCGGTCTTTCTCCTGCCGATGCCGGCAGCATTTTATACCGCGGGGTTCCTATATCCGGTCCTGATCGTCACCGCATGATGATGTTTCAGGACGCTGCTTTATTTCCATGGCTGAATGTTCTGGACAACGTGCTTTTCGGACTTAGATTTGTTTCAAAACTTAGTGCGGAAGAAAAACAGCGGCGTGCTGAGGAGTTTTTAACGATAGTCGGATTACCGGACTGTGCCGGACGTTTCATTCACGAACTGTCGGGCGGTATGCGTCAGCGAGTGGCGTTGGCGCGGTCGCTTGCACCGGATCCTGACATTCTGCTTATGGACGAACCGTTCAGTGCTCTTGATGCCATGACACGTGAACTCTTGTATGACGATATGCAGAGGATCTGGCAGAGAACCGGAAAAACTATAGTTATGGTAACGCATAACGTGCGCGAAGCCGTGTGTCTTGGAAGCAGGGTCATGCTTATGGAAAAGCACGGATGGATCACTTTGAACGAAAAAATCACGCTGCCGTATCCGCGTTCTATGAACGACGCTTCTCTGGCAACGATGGCTGGAAGCATACTGCCGCATATGCAAAGAGCAAAGGGGGTGTTATGAAACAAGCCGTGAAAAAAGCCGCTTTGCCGCTAGTTCTTTTTGCCGTGTTTATCGCAGTATGGCAGGCTGTCTGCGTCAAAGGCGGGGTTTCTCCTATTCTTTTGCCGTCTCCGGCCGATACGTTTGCGTATCTGGTTTCATCTACCCGCGAGGGCTTACTGCCAGAAGCTGTCTTAGTGACTTTGAGCCGGATTTTTCTCGGATATACGATTGCAGTGCTTTTGGGTCTTTTATTCGGTGTTCTGATGCACGCAAGCACGGCATTCAAAAGCACGGTTAAGCCTGTGGCTCTGGGGCTTCAAACGCTGCCTTCAATATGCTGGGCACCTTTGGCTATCCTTTGGTTCGGGCAGAGCGAAGCAGCCATGTACTTTGTCGTAATAATGGGGTCGGTATGGGCGGTCTGTTTGTCTGCGGAAGATTCCATACGTTCCGTTCCCGCACTTTATATCAAAGCGGCAAAGGTCATGGGAGCGGGAAAAGCCGAACTGTTCAAAAGCGTGATTATTCCGGCAGCTATGCCCGGCATATTGTCAGGTGCAAAGCTTGGCTGGGCGTTTGCATGGAGGTCTTTGATGTCGGCAGAGATTTATATTTTAATCACTGAACATGCCGGCCTCGGACAGCTTTTGCACTTCGGACGCGAACTGAATGCAACAGACCAGGTCATGGCTGTTATGGCAGTGATCATTGTCATCGGCTTTTTATCCGACCGGCTGATATTTGTCCCGATTGAAAACCGTATGCGCCGCGTGCGGGGATAACTTAGGAGTAATGCTATGCCTATAAAGAAACTTGTCGTTCATCTTGGCGGACCAAAGACCGGAAGCTCAAGCATTCAGCGCACTCTTTATAACAATTCCGAATTGCTGGAGAAAAACGGCTTTCGGTATCTGCATGAGTGGTGGGTGTCGCACTATAAAGTATTTCAATGCCTTTTCTCTTCGTGTAGGATTCCTAAAAACCCGGATTTGTGGTCATATATGACGGCTGAGGAACGTGCAGACTACGAACAGGTTCAGATGGAACAAATGCTCCATGCCTGCAAAGATTCGGACGGAAAGACCATGATTATGTCCGCTGAGTTTGCGGTAGATTTCGCGCTTGTTCCGGATTATTCGGAAAAATTCCAATCGTTTCTGAAAGAATATTTTTCGGATGTCGAAGTCCAGATTATCTTGTATATACGCAACCCGGTGGAGTGGCAGATCAGTCGTTGGCAGGAAGACAAGAAGAAAGGCTGCATTGTCAAATCCTTGAATGAGGACTGGCATCAGAAATTTGAAAGCTATCACAATATTCATTTACGCACTTTTGTCAGCAAGTTTAAGGATATGATTACGCTTGTAAAATTCGAGGACGCGGTTAAAGATGAGGACGGTCTGGTCGGATCCTTTTTAAAACTAACAGGTTTTCCTGAAAGCGAACTGAATGAACTGAAAGTTTTCCGTACCAACGAATCCGTATGTGCCGAGGCTATGGAGTTCATCAAATTTGCCGAGGACGTGGAGCCTACCTTCAACAAATCTTGGAATTTGAATCCTAAAAGAACTTATGTGGACTGCTTCCCGCTATTTTCCATCAAGGGTACAAAATTCGATTTTTCTTGGCGAGATAAGCTCGCTATGCTGGAACGTAACCGGGAGGGTATCCAATGGCTGAAAGACAACGCAGGGATAGATTACACGGATTACAAGGTTGAGGAAAAACCGGAGCCTGAAACGTATTCGGAAGAAACGCTCAACGGCTTTATCGAGGCGTTTCTGAAGATTTCCTCTGTCCTGCAGAAGCTGTTTCTTGATTTTTTTGAAAAAAAATACAGTGAAACCGGACAGACGAAATTCAGAAGGCTTTATGCAAATGAAAGTATACCCCGCATAATTTACGAGAGAGAACAAAATCTGCGTCGATTCCACAGGTATCCCAAATGGTTCATTCACTTTCTATGCCTCTTTGTTCCTAAAAAGAAGAACCGCAAACACATACGAAAAAAATATATTAAAAGGTGAAAACAATGAATGAGCCTGTTTTTCTTGAAACTGCGATTCTGGCAGCACAGGAGGCATGCCGTAAAATCCTAGAGATATACGGCACGGATTTCGAAAAAACCGTGAGCTTGAAAGCCGATGAAAGCCCTCTGACACTGGCGGATATTGCTGCGAATGAGGTTATTTGCGCCCGGCTTTCGGAACGATTTCCGGACATTCCTATTCTGTCCGAGGAAAGCAACGGTTCTGTTCCTTTGGATGCCCGATTTTGCTGGATAGTTGATCCTCTGGACGGCACGAAAGAATTCATCAAGCGCAACGGCGAATTTACAGTCAACATTGCTTTGACTGAAAACAACAGTCCTGTTTTGGGAGTGATTGCTCTGCCCGTGACAGGGACGCTGTATTTTGCATCATACGGGAACGGGGCTTTCCGCCTGAAAGATCAGGAAACGGTCCGGCTTTCCGTCAGCAGGCGGACGGAAAATCTGGTCTGGGTCGGCAGCAAGTCTCACTCGGGCGAAAAAGAAGAAACACTGATTAAAGCACACTCAGAGAAAATCAAAGAAACGGTTTCAGCCGGCAGCTCTTTGAAAGGCACTATGGTGGCCGAGGGAATTGCGGATGTCTATTACCGCTTTGGTCTTACGTACGAATGGGACACCTGCGCTATGCACGCTATTGTCGAGGAAGCCGGCGGGATATTCCGGAGAATGGACGGATCAGCTATGCGCTATAACCGCAAAAATCATCTGAACGAAGGTGGGTTCTATGCTGTCAACAGGGCGGAGAACATTTGGGTTCCTAAATAGACACTCATCTTGCTTGCGGGCGATAGAAAAAGAAGAAACTTTATATACAGTCTGAAAAGCATCTTAAAGACAGTTTATTACATCTCTCTTTGCTCTTGCTATGGCTTTATGTATGCCAGCGTTTGCTATGCAGATAGTAACGAAAACACTCCTGCACGGGCAGTTAGTGCATTATAATTGACAACAGTATATAATTGTGTTAAATTTACTCATTAATAAAAGGCTGTGACGGAGAGAAAAATATCCTCAATCAGTAGCGTTCAGAGATACTGCGGTTGGTGCAAGCAGGTGCTGACGGATATATAAATACACTCCTGAGCCGATGTTCCGAAATATTTAGTAGGAGCATCCGGAAGTCCTCCGTTATAGGGATAGGGATTGTTAGATCCCGCTAAGTGACGGCTCTTTGCGCGCCGTAATCAGGGTGGTACCGCTGGAAGAGATTCTAGTCCCTGGGCAAGTCCTAAACTTGCTCAGGGACTTTTTTGTTTGGGCGAATATTAAAGGAGGAACACCTTATGATAGCAGTATTAAAATCCAGTGCTACAAAAGAGCAAATCGAAAAACTAATTGCATGGCTGAAAAGCAAAAAGCTTGCCGTCCATTTATCTGAAGGCGAGTTCTGCACTATTCTGGGCTTGGTCGGCGACACGAGTCAAATTGACATAGGACTCGTAGAAGGCTTGGATATAGTTGCTTCGGTCAAACGCATAAGCGAGCCGTTCAAAAGAGCAAACCGTAAATTTCACCCTGACGACAGCGTTATTGATATATGCGGATTAAAAATCGGCGGTTCTGATTTTCAAATTATGGCAGGACCGTGTTCAGTGGAATCTAAAGAACAGATTTTGGGCATCGCTAAGAGCGTTCATGCTTCCGGAGCCTCAATTCTGCGCGGCGGCGCATTCAAGCCGCGCACTTCGCCGTACGATTTTCAAGGGCTGCGCGCAGACGGCATAGAGCTTTTGCTGGAAGCAAAAAAGCAAACAGGTATGCCTATTGTCTCTGAAATTATGAACGCTAATCATCTTCCGATGTTTGAACAGGTGGACATTATACAAGTAGGTGCGCGCAGTATGCAGAACTTTGAAATGCTCAAGGAATTGGGAATGACTAAAAAACCAATATTGCTTAAGCGCGGCTTTTCGAATACATTGCAGGAATTGCTGATGAGTGCGGAATACATCATGGCAGGCGGCAACAATAACGTCATTCTTTGCGAACGAGGCATACGCACTTTTGAAACCTGCACGCGCAATACTCTTGATATTTCGGCTGTGCCTATGCTGCGTGAACTCTCGCATTTGCCTGTTGTAGTTGACCCCAGTCACGCCTCCGGCATAGCGCGTTTAGTAAAGCCGATGGCAATGGCTGCAGTTGCTGCCGGCGCGCATGGTCTTATGATTGAAGTGCATAATGACCCGCAGAGCGCGCTTTGCGACGGTGCGCAGTCACTCACGCCGGAGCAGTTCTCTGAAACGGCTGAAAGAATACGCAAGGTGCGGGAGGCGGTTGCAGCATGAATATAGGAATCGCAGGGCTGGGTTTAATCGGCGGCTCTTTAGCCAAAGCCTATCAAGCAGCAGGACATTCGGTATTCGGTTTTGATGTGAACGAGGATGTTTTGAGTTTCGCGCAAATTTCCGGAGTGATAGAAGGTATTTTGGACGAAAAATCAATCGGTCAGTGCGAGGCTGTATTTATCGCAGTCAATCCCGGAGACGCAATAGATTATCTTGAAAAAACTGCGCCGGGCATAGCAAAAAACACGCTTGTGATCGACTGCTGCGGCGTCAAGCGGTCTGTTTGTTCGCGATGTTTTCCTCTTGCAGAAAAATATGGTTTTACATTTATAGGCGGTCATCCAATGGCAGGCAGCCACAAAGCAGGTTTTAAAAACAGCCGCGCAGATTTATTTCACGGTGCATATATAATTATTGTGCCGCCTGTTTATGATGACCCTGCCCTGTTCGCCAGGATTGAGGATATATTAAAGCCTGTAGGTTTCGGGCATTTTACTGTAACAACCGCAGAAAAACATGATAAAATGATTGCTTTCACTTCGCAGCTGGCTCATATTGTTTCAAACGCCTATATCAAAAGCCCTGCGGCGCGCGGACATAAAGGCTTTTCAGCCGGAAGCTATAAAGACCTTACCAGAGTAGCGCGGCTTAATGCGGACATGTGGGGGGAATTATGCATGGATAACAGCAAATTTCTTGTACGGGAATTGGACTGTTTCATAAAATCTGTTACTCTCTACAGAGACGCTTTAGCAGCTCATGACAGAACCGCATTAGTGAAATTATTGGAAAAAGGAAGCCGCTTGAAAGAGGAGATGGATCACTGATGAAAACAATAACCGTCAACACATCAAAAACATACGACATAGTAATCGGCACAGGTATTTTAGAAGAAGCCGGTTCTTATGTGCGGAAAACTTGCGGCGGACAGAAGGCAGTTATTGTTATGGACGATAACGTAGCTGTTCTCTATGAAAAACGCATGACAGACACTCTGGTAAAAAGCGGTTATTGCGTCTCTCAATATGTATTTCCGCACGGAGAAGCATCTAAGAATACTGAAACTTTTCTTTCTCTGGTAAATTTTCTTGCGGAAAATAAACTCAGCCGCACAGATATTGTGATTGCGTTAGGCGGAGGCGTTATAGGTGATTTAGCAGGTTTTGCGGCTGCTTGCTATATGAGAGGAATCCGTTTTGTACAGATACCTACTACGCTGACGGCAGCAGTGGATTCTTCCGTAGGAGGAAAAACAGCTGTAAATCTTGCAGCCGGGAAAAACCTATTAGGTGCATTTTATCAGCCGGATTTAGTGTTTTGTGATGTTTCGCTGCTTTCTACATTGACGCATGATGTTTTCAATGACGGGTGCGCCGAAGTTATAAAATACGGAATAATCGCCGACAATAAATTGTTTGAAGCACTCAAAACGCCTGTACATACGCAGTTAGAAGATGTAATCGCACGATGTATTGAAATCAAGCGCGATATTGTTTCTGAAGATGAGTTTGAAAACGGCAAACGGAAATTGCTGAATTTCGGGCATACTATCGGTCATGCTATTGAGTTGTTAAGTGAATACCGCACTGCACATGGGCACGCAGTCGCCGCCGGAATGGCTGTTGAAGCCCGCGCAGCTGTCCGCATGGGAATATGCGAAGCCTGTTATATGCGCGATATATCGGATATGCTTAGGCGATATGATCTGCCGATTAATACATCATACTCGGCTGACAAAATAATGAACGCTTGTCTGTCCGACAAGAAGCGTGACGGAGAGAGTCTTACTATGGTTTTTCCTGTAGAAATAGGCAAATGTGTTTTAAAGAAAATACCGGTCAGCGAGTTGGAAGCTGTTATACGGCTGGGTTCTGACCCTAAAGGAGATGTAAAATGAATATACGAATAACAAAACCGATACAAGGCGGCGCAGTCCGGGCAGTATCATCTAAATCGGAAGCGCACAGGTTATTGATTTGCGCCGCGCTGGCAGACAGCGAAACTTTTGTATTCTGTGCGGATCGTCCGGAAGATATAAATGTTACCGCTGGATGTTTGGAAGCGTTAGGAGCTAGGGTGCAGTATAAGCGGGACGGATTTTATGTAACCCCTATCAATCGGCAGGCGGAAAATAAAGAAACAAATCAGTACGTACTTGACTGCGGAGAAAGCGGAGCAACATTGCGTTTTATGCTGCCTGTCTGCGGTGCGCTGGGCTTTAAAACATCATTTAACATGAGGGGGCGGCTGCCTTCGCGTCCGCTTTCCGGACTTTACGAAGCAATGATTTCACACGGCTGCAAACTTTCCGAGCCCGGCTGTTCTCCGCTGACTTGCGAAGGTCAGCTGAAAAGCGGTGTTTACAGCATACCGAGTAATATTTCTTCACAGTATGTCAGCGGTTTGTTGTTAGCACTGCCTTTGCTTTCAAAGGACAGCATCATTCATATTAAAGGCATTTTGGAATCGTATCCTTATGTTGACATGACATTGGAAGCACTGCGCATGTTCGGCGTTGCGGTATCGGAAGAAGAGCAGCAGGTTTTCCGCATACGAGGCAATCAAACTTTTAATTCCCCTAAAAGCGTCACAGTTGAAGGAGATTGGTCGAGTGCGGCTTTCTGGCTTTCTGCCGGTGCAATCGGGAACAGACCTGTAACCTGTACCGGACTTAACCTTGCTTCCCGTCAGGGCGATAGGGCTATTGTCAATTTGCTGGAGCGTTTTGGAGCGAAGACCTCTTTTGAAAACGGGAATGTAACAGTATCGCCCGGCACACTCAAAGGCATAGAGATAGATGTCAAGGATACTCCTGATTTGGCTCCTGTTCTTGCCGCAGTAGCGGCGGCTGCAGAAGGAACAACAATTATAAAAAATGCAGGACGGCTGCGGATTAAAGAAAGCGATCGCCTGCGTACGGTTACCGTTTCATTGTCTAATTTAGGCGCAGATATTAAAGAAACAGAAGACGGCTTGGTTATTGCCGGCAGGAAAACACTAACCGGCGGTGAAACAGAGTCCTTCGGAGATCACCGAATAGCAATGACTGCCGCAGTTGTTTCTGCAGTCTGTACAGGTGATGTTATGATTAGAAACGCCGAAGCTGTTCGGAAATCCTATTCGGGATTTTTTGAAGATTTTATCTCGCTTGGCGGCGTATGGGAGAAATATTAATCATGTCAAATATATATGGAAAAAATATAAAAATATCAATCTTCGGACAATCTCATTCCTCTGCAATCGGCGTGACAATAGACGGTTTGCCGGCAGGATTTCAAGTAAACTTTGACGAGTTAAGAGTGTTTTTACAACGGCGTATGCCCGGACAAGGCAGCCATACCACCAGCCGAAAAGAACCGGACGAACCGGAATTTTTATCGGGTTTAGTGAATGGCATTACCTGCGGTGCTCCGCTGACTGCAATCATACGCAATACGGATGTGCGTTCGGATGATTACGAGCAGCTGCGAGATATTCCCCGCCCTTCTCATGCCGACTATGCCGCATATATCAAATACGGTAAAGCACATGATGTGCGCGGCGGCGGGCATTTTTCCGGAAGGCTGACTGCGCCCTTATGCATAGCAGGCGGAATTTGCCTTCAGATTTTGTGGCAAAAAGAAATTGAGATTGCAGCACACATCAAAAGTATCGGAAACATTTCAAACTCTGATTTTGACACGGAAATTGCAGCAGTGCGCGCTCAAGGCGACTCTCTGGGCGGAATTATCGAGTGCTCTGCAATCGGCGTGCCTGCCGGAATTGGTGAACCTATGTTTGACGGAATGGAAAACCGCCTTGCTTCTATACTCTTAGGCATTCCCGCAGTCAAAGGAGTAGAGTTCGGAAACGGATTTGAGGCAGTAGCTCTTCGAGGCTCGGAAAATAACGACAGTTTTTATTACGAAGAAGGCAGAATTAAAACTCGTACAAATAATCACGGAGGAATTTTAGGAGGCATTACATCGGGAATGCCGATTATATTCCGAGTTGCAATAAAACCGACAGCCTCTATTGCTTTAGAGCAAGACAGCGTAAACCTCAAAACGCATGAAAACACAAAACTGAAAATCACAGGACGGCACGACCCGTGCATTGTACCCAGAGCAGTACCGTGTGTTGAAGCTGCGGCAGCTATTGCTATATATGACGCATTGCTTGATCCGCGCGGTTATATATGAAGGAGAGATATTATGAATTTACAGCAATTACGTTTAAAAATTGACGAGATAGATGCCGAATTAATTCGCTTGTTTCAGCAGCGTATGGATGTGTCCGCAGAAATAGCAAGATATAAAAAGCAGCATAATCTGCCGATATATGATCCTGCACGGGAGCGGCAAAAATTAGATGAAGTTTCCGGCAAAGTGAAGGAAGGACACAAAGCTCATATTTCCGCATTGTTTTCTTTATTGTTTGAAATAAGCCGCAGAGAGCAGGAGTCGATTTGATGAGATGTTTCGGTTTACTCGGCGAACGGCTCTCTCATAGTTACTCTCCTTTGATTCACGCAGAATTAGGAGATTACGAGTACAAGCTGTATGAAAAAAAGCCGGAGGAACTGGAAAAATTCTTGATGCACGGAGACTTTGAAGGACTTAATATTACAATACCATATAAAACAGCCGTAATCCCATTCTGTGCCGGGCTATCCGAAACTGCGAAGGCTATATGCAGCGTGAATACGATAACGCGGCTTGCAGACGGTTCTTTGTACGGCGATACTACGGATTATTTCGGTTTCTCGTATTTGCTGAAAAAAACAGGAGTAGATCCGGCTGCCGGTAAAATAATCATACTTGGCAGCGGCGGTTCGTCCTGCACGGTGCAGGCTGTATTGCGCAATGCCAAAGCAGGAGAAATTGTTGTTGTGTCCAGAAGCGGAGCAAGCAATTACGAAAACATCGAAAAACACAAAGATGCGATAATGATAGTAAATACAACTCCTTTGGGTATGTATCCGAACAACGGAGTGTCCCCTGTACCCAATCTGGATATTTTTCAGAACTGCCGCGCAGTCATAGATTTGATATATAACCCTCTTCGTACAGAACTGCTGCTGCAAGCGGAAGAACGCGGCATTTTATGCATTGGCGGGCTTGCCATGCTGGCGGCGCAGGCAAAAAAATCAGCGGAGCAGTTTTTGCATACATCAATCCCTGATGAAAAAATTGAAGAGATAACTGCAAAAATCGCACGGTTGACTCGGAACATCATACTGATTGGTATGCCCGGCTGCGGCAAATCAAGCATAGGTGCGGCTCTTGCTAAAAGTATGGGACGAGAGTTTGCGGATACGGATGATTGGATTGTAAAAACAGCAGGTAAATCTATTCCGGCTATTTTTGCGGAAGACGGCGAAGAGGCTTTCCGCAAACTGGAAACTGACGCGCTGAAAACTTTGTGTAAACAGAGCGGTCTGGTTATCGCTGCAGGCGGAGGAATTGTAACAAGACATGAAAACCGAAATACTATCAGACAAAACGGGATAGTTGTTTTTTTAGACAGAGCAATCAACGAACTGCCGACAGCAGGCAGACCGCTTTCTGAAAGTGAGGGTGTTGGTGTATTGGCAAAAGCCCGGCTGCCGCTTTATACACAGTGGAGCGATTATACGGTTCCTGTTCACGGTGTTGAACAAACAGCAGCAGGCATATTCGAACAACTCTCAGGATAGGTCATTTCATGCTGGGTTAATCAACTTAGCCGAATCTGAGGTTAACTATAAAAAATTTTTGATAACTGTTTTTTTGCAGTAATATAAAGTATGTAATTTTATTTTATAGGTCATAGTTATGAAAGTATTTTTTTAATATGAAAAAAATTATATTTTATATATAAGCGACATTTTTAGAGAGAATATTTATGCAAACCCTAATAAAATTATTTAAAGAATGTAAAGACACTGTACTTGGTCACTATTACGAACATTCGTTGAGTGAGATAGAAGAATATCCGTTTAGCAAGATAGAAAAAGCAATCATAAAAGGTGATGCAGGCAAAGCATGTTCCTATATAGATGATTTGAAAGTATGTTCCTCTATAGGTGGTGGTAAAGAATGTGAGTACAAGCACGACATCATGAACACTTTAATAAAAAACGCTTCCGGGTTTTCAAGCAAAGATATTAATAATATCATAGATGCCGTATGTAAAAAGGGTGACAGAGATAAAGTCGAAATTTATGAGTACTATTACACAGGTCTTGTAGGGCATATAATATATACTCAAAATGTTTCTTTACTTGACAAAATAGATTTTGATGCAACCGAATACAGCTCGGTATACATTGCAATGGTTACACGAGCTGTGTTTTGGAGTCGTAATAAAGAAATTTTATACCCAATACTTAACCATATAAATAAAAAAGCGGGAACAGCCAGTTGGAACAATAAGCAAGTCTTAGAAGTAATCATGCCCTATGATTATACGAATATGGCTGCTTTGGAGTGGGTACTGCAATTTCCTGATATCCAAACTTTTGCAGAAGATATGTTATTACTCAAATCGATGCAGTTGGTTAATAGGTGGTATAGGTGGAGGGAGTATAGAGATTGGAATATTCTTGAGTTTGCTGAAACACATAAAACATTTATAGTTGATTTGAAACCTTCGCAAAAGTATTGGCAGCCTGAGCGCGATCTGTTCAAATTTATGAATATGCTTAAAATAGACATGGAAAGCCTCGCTCAAATTCTGGCTACAAAAAGTGAGTATGAAGAGCATATTGATGGTAGCTTTATAAAACTCTTGGAAACTATTCGTCCATTGGTAAATCTAGACTTTCAAGAAGTTAAAGTACCATACAAGCCTATCGATTATGCAAATGAGGCAAATTACCACACAGTGAGGGAACTCGGCAAAATGTACGACTGTAAATTTGAAGCGAAAACTTTGTCAGGTTATTTGATCCGGGAAGCACTTTATAAGAGTGATGCAGAAACAGTGTGGTCTATTACCAGAGATGCGGAATTGCCGTTAAAAGATATACAGTGTATCACAAAAGACTTGCAAAAACATCTATCTAAGTTTTTAAAAGAAGAAGCTGGCATTATTTTGAGTGATATAGTCCTTAAAGCTGTGGATGGTTTGTCTACTCGCGAAGCACATAGTTATGATGATGTTAAACTGCTTTATAAGACAGAACAGGCAATTCTTGACGTTACAGATGAATATCGAGAGCTACATGGAGGGTCTTTATCAGATATATTATCTAATGTAGAAGATTTATTAAAAACACCAAAGGCGGACGAGATTATAGAAGCTCTAAATGCGAGAGATTTAAGTCTCAAACGTTCTAGTAACGGAGTTCGAACTTTGAACACAACACATATCCGGAAACTGGATATATAAGCGGCGTTAACTATTTAACTCGCACGGAGACTCGCACAAAGGGAAGTTGGGGGTTTAAAAACACTAGCTAACCCCTTGAAAAAACTGGAGCGGGCGACGAGGATCGAACTCGCGACCCCAACCTTGGCAAGGTTGTGCTCTACCGCTGAGCTACACCCGCATCCATGTTCTGGGAAAATACCCAGAATCAATAATAGGAAGGTATGTTATTACTCTACACTCTCTATTGCAAGCCCAAAATTGCGCTTTTCTGTACATTATTCTCTTTTTATCATAGTTCTTTTGTTATACGTTCTAAAGTATCTTCAAATTGTTTAAATGTTGAGTTCGCCTGCAAGCAGGCGAACAATTCTTTGTAAAAGGACCCTATTCCCGCCTGCGCGGGAATGACAGAATTGGGCAAATGACAAGTAAAAGGCTTTGAATGAATGAACTGGAAATCATAGAACTGTGCAGGCAGGCTATCTTAGTAATTCTGAAACTGGCAGGTCCTCTTATGCTGGCAGGACTCATTATAGGTGTAGCAGTCGCTATACTCCAGACAACAACGCAAATCCAAGAACAGTCTTTGACTTTCGTTCCTAAATTATTAACCGTCTTTCTGGTTGCTATATGGTTACTGCCGTTTATGATAGCTACTATGTCCGGATTTACTCATAGTTTGTCTGATAAAATAGTTCAGGTTGGTAGACAGAAGTAAAATTACATTTTACGCTGCTATTTTCGTCCCTAGAGCGTATATCAACTCCTTAACACCTATGCCGGCAACTGCTGATATTGCGTATATTTTCTTCTTTGTTTCTTTTCTCAGCTTTTCTGTTTTTTTCTTTATCTCTTCTTCGGTCAGAGCATCTATCTTGTTAAGAACTACCATCTCTTTTTTCTTAGTCAAACCTCCGCCATATCCTTTAAGCTCTTCTCTTATTACTCTGTAGCTTTTTACTACATCTTTCTCTGTAGCATCTATCAAATGAACTAAGACCTTGCATCTTTCAATATGTCCTAAGAATCTGTCGCCCAGCCCTGCTCCTTCGTTTGCTCCTTCTATGAGTCCGGGAATGTCTGCCATTACAAACGATAATCTGTCGCTCTTATCGCCGATACTCACCACTCCTAAATTAGGAGACAATGTCGTAAACGGATAGTCCGCAATCTTAGGTTTCGCAGCGCTGCACACAGACAAAAGCGTAGATTTTCCGGCATTAGGCAGTCCGACAAGCCCTACATCTGCTATCAATTTGAGCCGCAGCCAGACTATTCTTTCCAAACCGGGATATCCGGGCGTAGAGTGCCTAGGAGCCTGATTTGTAGAACTTTTATAATGAGCGTTTCCGAATCCGCCGTCTCCGCCTTTGAGAAATACGACTCTGTCGCCTTTTTTGCTGAGGTCGTATAGGACTGTCTCTTTGTCTTCGTCTAAAATCTCAGTGCCTGGGGGGACTTTAAGCACTAAGTCTTCACCGTTAAGCCCGGATCTGTCTCTGCCCGCCCCTCCTCTTCCGTTAGGTGCCGTATAGTGCTGCTGGTACCGATAGTCTATGAGCGTATTCAGGTTATCGGCAGCCTCGAAAATAATATCTCCGCCCTTACCGCCGTTGCCTCCGTCCGGACCTCCGAATTCTATGAATTTTTCTCTGCGAAAACTGACGCACCCCCCGCCGCCGTCTCCGCTTTTTAGAATGACTTTTGCTTGATCTAAGAACTTCATGTGAAGTTAAGTGTGGAGTGTGGAGTGTGGAGTGTGGAGTTAATCTTTTTCAATTCCACATTTCACATTTCACATTTCACATTCCTATGCTGTTTCTACTGCTGTTTCTACAGAAACGAATTTGCGTCCGCTCTTTTCTCTGAACTTGACTACGCCGGCAACTGTCGCAAACAGAGTATGATCCTTGCCCATAGCTACGTTTTCGCCTGCAAATATCTTAGTTCCTCTTTGACGAACCAGAATATTTCCGCCAAGCACTTCCTGCCCGCCGTAACGCTTTACTCCCAACCGTCTTCCGGCGCTGTCGCGACCGTTCCTAGACGAACCCCCAGCCTTTTTATGAGCCATTTCAACTCTCCTTCTCTAGCCTTTAATAGCAGTAACCTTCAACACAGTATAATCCTGACGATGATTATTTTTTCTTCTGTAATTCTGCCTTCTCTTCTTCTTGAAGACGATGAGCTTAGAGCTGCGCTTTTGCGCGACTATCTCGGCAGAAACGGACGCTCCCTTGAGCAGAGGATTTCCCAGAGAAACCTTACCTTCATTACATATCATAAGCACTTCGTTCAGAGACACTTTGTCTCCGGCGTTTCCTTCGAGCTTTTCCGCATTAAATACATCACCTTGGGCAACCTTGTACTGCTTGCCGCCAGTCTTTACAACTGCAAACATAATATTCCTCAAAACTTAGAACAATAAGAATAGAGGTTAATGACGGAATCTTCCCCATTTGTCAAGGATAAAGTGCTTGCATTTTGCGGTTTTTTCTAATAGTTTCTGTCGTTGAGGAAATAGCTGAATTGGTAATTTACTGCATAATATGTTGATATAGCTGTATTTCTCGGATTGCGCCCATAGCTCAACTGGATAGAGCATCTGACTACGAATCAGAAGGCTAGGAGTTCGAATCTCTTTGGGCGCGCCAAATGCGGCAGAATCCTAATGTAGCTTTTGCTGTCAACAATATGCAGATTGAGGCTGTTGCGGAAATTCACGGACATCCGAATGAAAATCAACTCTTCCTCACCAAGTACAAGGAAAAATATCCGCAATATCATGCATTGTATACTGATATTCCTGATGAAATGTTAGTGATTGCTGCTCCTGTAAAAGTTTCGCTTTACAAGTATATTGACGGTAAGCCTTGCGCGGACGTGTTGAATGTCGCTGAAAACAAGGCGTATCGGGAAGTGCTTATGTAATTACAAAAGTCCACTTTTATTTGTGCGTATTTTACGAAACTCAGTCAACCCTTTTGCTGCCCTGAGTTTCAAGCACTAATTTCAGCACTTCTGCGTCCGAGACACTTTTTTTCGTCAAAGCCTCAAACAATTCATCTGTTTTTGCGGGCGGAGCCATGCACATAATAGTTGACCCTGCCCCGCTCAAATAAGCTGCATATGCGCCATGCTTCCGGGCAATTTCACGCACTTCTTCAAGATCCGGAACAAGTTTGGCGCGGTATTTTTCGTGGAATCTATCCTGCTCAATCATCTGTCCAGCCTTTACAAAATCACCGCTCATAAGGCTTGCTATCATAACGTTGCTGATTGAAGATGCACAAACCGCCTCTTTATAGGGCAGCTCTTGCGGCAGTACTTTTCTCATGGCAACAGTGGACAGTTTATAATCCGGCACATATGCGATAAGCCCGACATTTGACAAATCCGCTTTTACGTATTCGAGATTTCCCTCGGAGTACGTGCTTATCACCAGTCCTCCCAATATCGCAGGAGCAACATTATCAGGGTGCCCTTCCATGCTGCAGGCGAGCTGCAGTTTCACTTGCGCGGATAAATTCATACCGCCTATGGCGCAGGCAAGCTCTATGCCCGCCACCAGCGCAGACGAGCTGCTTCCTAAGCCCCGTTCCAAAGGAATATTAGACGTCATGCGGATTTTATGCGGAGTCAGTTCCGGAGCAATTTTGCGCGCGGTAGATATTACCAGATTAGTATCGTCATGAGGTATATCCGCACCTAAATCGTGAATGATTTCCCATTTGTTTGACGGCTCCAGTATTTCCAATTCCAAATACAGATTAACAGCAAATCCAACGGAATCAAATCCGCAGCCTAAATTCGCGCTTGTTGCCGGCACTCTGATTTTCATAAAATATTTCCTATTGCTTTTCTGATATTATCAATAACTTCGTTATGCAAAATCGGTTTATTACTTAAGTGTTTAATATTCTCAGGCGGATTATTCAAAACGTTTCCTAACGCGCTTTCGATTGTTTCAGAGAATTTATAGGGCGATGCAGTAGCAAGAATCATAGTCTGCGTTTCATCGCCTGTTCGCTTTTTGTATTTATCATAGGCGCACTGTCCAACCGCAGTGTGCGGGTCCAAAATGTATTGTTTTGAATTATAAACGTCCTTGATAGTTTGAAGTGTTTCCTCGTCCGTTACGGAATCCGAATCAAACATATCAAGCGAGACATTCTCGTAAATGAGGCGTTCCAGATTGCTGGAAACCAAGATATCCATAGACGGTGAAATAGTAGTATAAAACGGACGCTCCGTATCATAAACGCCTGTTTTGAAAAAATCATCAAGCACGCGGTTTGAGTTAGTAGCGCAGATTAATTTATTTATCGGCAATCCCATTTTGCGCGCATAATATCCGGCTAGGATATTTCCAAAATTTCCGGTCGGAACAACGAAGTTAATTTTGCCGGAACAGCGCGATTCCGAATAAGCATAGAAATAATACACGATTTGAGGCAAAAGCCGTCCTAAGTTTATTGAATTAGCGGAAGTGAATATATACTTATCCGCAAATCCGGCTTTGAATTTCTCGTCTGAAAAAATCTCTTTAACCGCTTTTTGAGCATCGTCGAAATTTCCCTTTATTCCGAAAACATGAACATTATTGCCTTCCTGCGTTGTCATTTGGAGTCTTTGTATGGGGCTTACGCCTTCCGCAGGATAGATTACTATTGCGCGCGTATTGGGAACGTTCGCCATGCCTGCCAAAACAGCCGAGCCAGTATCTCCGGAAGTAGCGACTAAAACAACAGCAGTTTTTGAAACATTATTCTTGCGCAAGGAGGCTGTTAAAAGATAAGGATAAAGCTGTAAAGCGACATCCTTGAAAGCAGATGTACGCCCGTGGAACAGTTCGAGATAATCGCCGTTGATTTTAACAGGAAGATTCTTGCCATATGCCAATTGAACGTATTCTTTCAATTCATCATCTGAAAAGTCAGTCAAATAAAGTTTTAATACATTAAAAGCGATCTCTTCATAAGATTTTCCCATAAAGTCATGCAGCACGGGAAATTCACAAGGCACATACAACCCGCCGTCCGGTGCTAACCCGCTGACAATCGCCTTTGAAGCGGTGATTTTGGTTTTATTAACATCACGCGTACTTACATAATACATTAAAGACTCCGGATTATCACGTTATTACCATAGTATATGTCCCTCGTCTCAAAGTCGAGTCTTAAAGTATTGCAATTTATTAGCAAACGCTATAACATCGGCGTTTCCTTATTTTCAATAGAACAGAGGTAGTATTAAAGTGCCGGTACCAGTACAACAGCAAATAGCAGTAGCATTGTATATGATTAAGCAGAAACTGAAAGGAAACAAGCATTTCCCGTTAGTGCTTATGCTGGAGCCGCTGTTCAGATGCAATCTTTCATGCGCAGGCTGCGGTAAGGTCGACTATCCGGAAGAGATTTTGAATCAAAGGCTCTCGGTTGAAGAGTGCCTCAAAGCAGCGGACGAGTGCGGAGCTCCTATAATATCCATACCGGGAGGAGAGCCCCTGCTCCACCATGAAATAGGCGAGATAGTTGAAAAACTGATACAGAAGAAAAAATTTGTTACGCTGTGTACGAATGCGCAGATACTGGAAAAGAAAATACATCTGTTTAAACCGTCTCCGTATTTTAATTTTTCCGTGCATCTTGACGGAAACATGGAAGAGCATGACAGAGCTACCGGACTTAAAGGCTCGTATGAAAGAGCAATGTCTGCGATAAAGCTGGCTCTTTCCAAGGGATTCCGCGTCACAATAAACTGTACGATATTCAATAATACAGCACCTGAAAAAGTAGCGGACTTTTTTGACAGCATGATGGAAATGGGGATTGATGATATAACTCTGTCTCCGGGATACGCTTACGAGAGAGCAGCAGGACAAGAGCATTTTCTAAACAGAGAAACAACTAAGAAATTGTTCAGAGAGATTTTCAGGCTGGAGAAAGTCCGCCGTAAAGCCGGTAAAAAGAAATGGAAAATCAGTCAGTCTCCTTTATTTATGAATTTTTTAGCAGGAAACGAAAGTTATCAGTGTACTCCATGGGGAATACCTGCCTATAATATTTTCGGCTGGCAGAGACCTTGCTATCTGATAGGCGAAGAGTTTGTGCCGACCTACAAAGAACTCATAGAAAAAACAGATTGGGATAAGTACGGGACAGGCAAGTACGAAAAGTGCGCAGACTGTATGGTGCATTGCGGATATGAGCCGACTGCAGCGGAAGATGCGTTCAGGAATCCGCTTAAGATTCTGAAACTGGCAATAAAAGGCATAGACACTGAAAAGGCTATGGTAAAGGACATAGACTTGTCTAAGCAGCGAAAAGCCGAGAACGTGCACGAAAATCACATAGCCGAGTATATAAAGAAACTGAAGAAGTGAGAAGCCGATGATAAAAGTACCTAAATTACTAGCCGATAAATGGAAAAAAGGAACGGATTTTCTGGGAACGGAGCTGGCGATAATAGGCGGCGCAATGAGCTGGATATCCGAGCATAATCTCGTAGCCGCAATATCTGAAAGCGGAGGATTCGGAACGCTGGCAGGAGGAGCTTTATCGGCAAAAGAATTAAGGGAAGAAATACGAAAAACTAAGGAACTAACGCAAAAGCCTTTCGGAGTGAACATAATAGTTATGCACCCTGAAATTGAAGAGCTTATAGACACATGCTTGGAAGAAAAAGTAACTCATATAGTATTGGCGGCCGGCATACCGTCCGTAAACATTATAAAAAGAATTAAAGACGGAGGAGCAAAATCAATAGCATTTGCTCCTGCATTAGTGATAGCCAAGAAGCTGGTAAAGAACGGAATAGATGCGATAATCATAGAAGGCATGGAAGCAGGAGGACACGTAGGAGCCGTAAGCACAATGGTGCTGGCGCAAGAGATATTGCCGCATGTGAAGGAAGTGCCGGTGTTTGTTGCAGGAGGCATAGGACGCGGAGAAGCAATAATAGCAAGTCTTGTGTTAGGAGCTTCGGGAGTGCAGCTGGGAACAAGATTTGTGTGTGCAAAAGAAAGCATAGTGCCTGAGAATTTCAAGAAGCTGTTTATAAAAGCGAGTGCAAGAGAAGCCATACCGTCAAAACAATTGGACGAGAGATTTCCGATAATATCGGTAAGAGGCATAGAGAACGAAGCTAACAAGAAGTTCATAGAAAAGCAGAAAGAAGTAATAGAGAAATTTGATAAGGGAATACTGGGAAGAGAAGCAGCGCAGCTGGAAATAGAACGTTTCTGGGCGGGATCTTTAAGAAGAGCAGTCATAGACGGGGACGTAGAAATGGGATCCGTGATGGCAGGACAAAGCGTGGGGCTTGTCTCTAAGGAGCAGAAAACAGAAGAAATAATGGAAGAATTAGTGGCGCAGGCAACAGAGACTTTATCGTTGCATAGTGTATAGTTAATAGTTATAATACCAATTTTATATGATTAGCGGTGCATATGTCGAAATCTAACGAAAAACATAAAGATAAAACAAATGTTTTCTCTGTAGAGGAAGTCCACAGAGATTCTCCGCCTGAAGAATCGGGAATCGCAGATGCCAATGAAGACAGCCTCAGCAGAAAAGATGTTTTTCAGGATTCTAGGACAGAACGCATAGGCGAAACCCTAAGAAAAGAGAGGCTGAGGCAGAAAGAAGATATTTATGTTGTGACAGAATATCTTAGAATAAAGCCCTCGTTTTTGATAGCATTAGAGAACAGCCGATACCACGAATTTCCGGCAGATGCGTATATCGTAGGCTTTATAAGATCGTATGCAGAGTTCCTAGGCATGGACGGAAAAAAGGCGGTAGACAGATACAGAAAAGAAATGGCGGGCAAACGAAGAAAGCCTAATTTGCATATGCCCGAGCCGATTAAAGAAGGAAGGACTCCTTCGGCATGGATGATAATTGTAGCAATACTGGGGCTGATTGCCATATACTTTGTGTGGACGGGAAGAGTCTCGGACAAACAGAAGCCTCCTGCTGCTGTTGCTGTTGAAAGCACTCCGCCGCTGGCAATCACAAATTCCTCCGAGCCGCAGCAGAATCAAATTACAATAGAAATACAAGAGGAACCGCAGCCTGAGCCTGTTCCCGCGTCTGATGAAACGACTGAAACTAAGCCGATAGAAGAAAGAAGCGTCTTTGATGATGAAGAAATCAAAGCAGCTCTAAGCAGAGAAGACTGATTAAATTTAAAGGAAAAATCATGAGTACTGAGAACACTGAAAATGCAGTGCATACAAGAGAGTGGAAAAAGATAAAGCGGAAGAACACAAGACAGGTGCATGTGCGGGACGTACTGGTTGGAGGCGGTGCTCCTATCACAGTGCAAACAATGACGAATACGCTGACAAAGGACGCAAAGGCGACTATTGAACAGATAAGGCTGGCGGAAGCAGCAGGAGCGGATTTAGTCAGAGTATCCTGTCCGGACGAAGACTCTACGGAAGCATTGAAAGAAATAGTAAAAGCAGCGAAAGTTCCTATTATATCGGATATACATTTTCATTACTTGAGGGCGATAGAGTCTGCAAAGGCAGGAGCAGCATGTTTAAGGATAAACCCGGGAAACATAGGCTCTGATGAAAGAGTAAAGGAAGTAGTGAAAGCAGCAAAAGATTATGACTGCGCAATACGGATAGGAGTTAATGCGGGCTCTCTGGAATCGGATTTATTGGAAAAGTACGGCGAGCCTTGTCCGGAAGCAATGGTAGAAAGCGCATTGTACCATGCGAAAATATTAGAGGACTATGATTTTACTAATTTTAAGATAAGTGTAAAAGCATCTGATGTGCATATGACTGTAGCGGCATACAGGGCATTGTCAAAAGCGTGCGATTATCCGCTGCACTTAGGGATTACCGAGGCAGGCGGACTGCGAATGGGAACAGTGAAAAGCTCCATAGGACTCGGACTTTTGTTGTCCGAGGGCATCGGCGATACGCTCAGAGTGTCGTTGTCCGCTCCTATAGACGAAGAGGTAAAAGTCGGGTTTGATATATTAAAGAGTTTGAATATAAGGAACAGAGGAGTAACTATAATTTCGTGTCCTACCTGTGCACGGAAGAATTATGATGTGATAAGCGTAGGAGCGCAAGTAGAAGAAAGACTGGCGCATATCATAACGCCTATGACTATATCTATCATAGGGTGCGTAGTGAACGGTCCCGGAGAAGCTCTGCACTCCGATATAGGCATAACAGGAGGCGGCAAGGATAACCACCAAATCTACATAGACGGCAAACCCGACCACAGATTCCACGGAGGCGATAAAGAGATAGTAGAGCACCTGGTAGAGCTGGCGGAAAAGAAAGCAGCCGCTATAAATAAGAAGCTTCAATAATATGTCACTGGAAGAAACATTATCCGAAGTTTTAGAGCGGCATGAAGAGCTGAAGGCTATGCTGTCGCAGCCGGGCCTAAGCTCTGAAGAATTTTCCAAGCTGTCTAAGGAGTATGCTGAGATTGACCCTATAGCAAACTCCGTAACAGAGCTTAACAAAACAAAAAAAGAACTGCATGACGCGGAAGGGCTTTTGTCTGAGCCTGATATGGCGGCGGAAGCGAAAAAAGAGATTCAAAGACTAAAGGCAGAGCTGCCTGCTCTTGAAAAGCAAGTGCAGAGAATGCTGCTGCCGAAAGATATAGCGGACGAAAGAAACGCTCTTCTGGAAATAAGAGCCGGAGCCGGAGGAGATGAGGCGGGACTGTTCGGAGCGCTGTTGTTTGAAATGTACAGAAAGTACGCAGCACACAGAGGCTGGCAGTTTGAAGTTATGTCGTTATCCGAAAATGACTTGGGCGGACTGAAAGAAGGAGTAGCGCAGATAACGGGAAAAGGCGTTTTTGCTAGAATGAAGTTTGAGTCCGGAGTGCACAGAGTGCAGCGGGTTCCGCAAACAGAGAGTTCCGGCAGAGTGCATACATCTACTGCGACAGTAGCGGTTCTGCCTGAAATGGAAGATGTGGACATAGAGATTGATGAGAAGGATTTGAAGATAGACGTGTACAGGGCAAGCGGAGCCGGCGGACAGCACGTTAACAAAACAGAAAGCGCAGTACGCATAACGCATATGCCTACCGGAATCGTAGTCGCAATGCAGGACGAAAGGTCTCAGCATAAAAACAAAGCAAAGGCGATGAAGATACTGCGTTCAAAGCTGTATGAGAAAAAGTCTTCGGAGATAAAGTCAGCGCACGCCGCAGAGCGGAAAGGACAAGTAGGTACCGGAGACCGTTCGGAAAGAATAAGAACGTATAATTTTCCTCAAGGCAGAGTCTCCGATCATAGAATAGAGCTGACGCTGTATAAGCTGGACGAAGTGCTAAACGGAACCGGACTTGACGAGTTCATTGACGCACTGATAACTCAAGATGAGGCGGAGAAGCTGGCAGAGCTTAACAATGGTTAATTTCTGTTTTATTAAAACATAATATTTACAAGCTGTTGTTCTATGGCATTAACACATCTGTGTTGCAGAGCAACAAGAATATTAACAAAAATTCCATCGATGAAAGTAAAAAAATGAGTTATAGTGTAATAATAAAGTCGAGTTATGATGTAATTGTATAGAAAAGCATTAGCTTATTTATTTTTAATTTTTTTAAGGAGATTTGAAATGACTGCCGAATTAAGAGCTTCAACTAAGAAAGAAAATCCGATTACTCAGGAAGAACTTTTAAAATATGCCAAAGAAAATCCTGAGATGCTTTTTGACGTTTTAAAAGTCTCAATATCTGTTGACTTGAAAAAAGCTAAAGGCGGTGAAAACGTCCATACGGTTACATTAGCATAGAGACGGCCGTGTAATAGAAGAAACAAACAATACAGCGCAAAAAGGTTTTGCGATCGACTCCAGGCGGTGTATTAACGGTCAGCAAGATCAATATGCCAAAAAACCTGAAAAGGCTGACACTAAATTTTATACGTTAGATGACGGCAGAACATTTGCCGATATGGCTGAAGGAGAGACGGCTAAGGCTCATACTGTGGGGGGCGAGAAAAGACGGGCTTTTGCTGCTCAGGAGGATATGTATATAGACACCGCATGGGGTGAGGCACAATTTATTGCTAAAGGCGGTTTAGTTACTTTTATGGGAGACGAAGCCATAGGAAATAACAACCCATGCGATATGGTATTATTTCAGGAAGACAAAGAAGGAGTAAGGGTTTTGACAGAAGCTGCAAAATTTATTGAGCGAGATGCTGAGAATCAAGGCATCGAAGTCAATAAAGGGTTGCAGACATTTTTTGAGGTTGCCGGCGAAGAAGATAAAAAGAATAAATGGCTTAACCAAAGACGTGAGGTTAAAGAAGCTCTGCGATTTAATAAATAATTTTGCTTTTTCCTAAAAGTTCCTAAACCCCAAAGAAAATTTAGAAGGCTTTGGGAGTTTAGCCTTATCGAAAAGCCTTGAAGCAGGAGCGATGCTGCCGAGTGTTTTTTCTCCGAAAGAAACAATATTCTGAAGCCAATATGTGCCGGAATAAGAGACCTCATCAAGAGCACTCATCATGGACGCAATGTCTTCTTCTGAAAGAATATCCGGCGAAAGAGTAGTTCGTATCTCGAAAGAAAAAAGAGGATTAAGTTTAGAGTGCTGAATAAGCAAATCACAGGACTGCCAGAAGTTGGAAACAAATTCAGGATTTATTTGAGAACCGACAACAGAAGAAATTTTATAATCCGGTGCCTTAAAATCCAATGCTACAGAGTCCAGAAGATTATCACTAAGCAAAGAAGAAATTACATCAGGTAAAGCTCCGTTAGTATCCAGCTTCACCTTAAATCCCATTGATTTGACTCGTCTTATAACGTCTGTGATATCGGAAGCCAGCGTTGCCTCGCCGCCGGAGAAAACAACGGCGGATAGTTTGCCTGTTCTTTTATTGAGGAAGTCAAACAAGTCTTCTTCGGTTTTAGTTCCTTTTTTAAGCACTACATCAGGATTATGACAATAAACACACCGTAAATTACAAGAAGAAACCCAAACAATACAGGCAACCTCTCCGGGGAAGTCCAGTAAGGAAAAAGGAGTTATTTCATATATGTTCATGAGTGTACACTACTCTTACTTTTTGTCACTCCCGCGTAGGCGGGAGTGGGGACCTTAAAATAATAAAGTGAAAAGTACCACTTTTCACTTTTCTCATTGTCTTTATCGCCTGCGCTTCGCTGCGACGGGTGCCCTATTCCCGCCTTCGCGGGAGTGACAATCAGGGGAGCAGCAACTGCCAACCACTACCCCATCACGCCTTAGCGGGCAGCATTCCTAAAAAGCGGAGGCAGCTCTCCTGCGCCTGCAAACGGGACTCTGGCGCAGCGTTCGGAAGACGGCTCCTTGAACGGAACGCGCTCTTTGTGTTCGCCCTTCTTGCCTATATTGAACCCTTCCACAGGGCGGAAATACCCCATAACTCTGGTCCAAACTTGCGTTTTCGCTCCGCAATGAGGGCACGATTCCTGTTCGCCGTTCAGATAACCATGCTCATCGCAAATAGAGAATATCGGCGTTATCGTAATATACGGTATCTGATAATTCTCTAGCACAGTGCGGATAAGCCTTCTGCAAGAATCTACGTTCTCTATCTTCTCATTCATGTACATGTGCAGCACCGTACCGCCTGTATACTTGCATTGGAGCCTGTTCTGCAAATCCAGAGCCTCGAACGGATCATCAGTTTTGTTTACAGGTATCTGACTGCTGTTAGTGTAATAGATATTAGGATAACTGCCCGCCTGAGAAATATCGCTGAAACGCTTTTGATCCTCTTTGGCAAAGCGGTATGTAGCACCCTCTGCCGGAGAAGCTTCCAGATTATAAAGATTGCCGGACTTTTCCTGATAGTCGCGAAGACGCTTGCGCATATGATCCAGAATGCGCAGACTCATTTCAATGCCTTCCTGAGAAGTCATATCAGCCTGTCCCCGTGTGAAATTCCGCACCATTTCATTCATGCCGTTAACGCCGATAGTGCTGAAGTGATTGCGGAGATCATGCAAGTACCGCTGAGTATAAGGATACAGCCCGCGCTTTAAACCATCGCTGACAAAAACCCTTTTCTTTTCCAAAGTGCCATGAGCCAAATCCATTAATCTATCCAAAGCAAGCACCAGCTTATCTTCGTTGCCTGCATGAACATAGCCGAGCCGAGCCATGTTGATAGTAACAACTCCGATAGAACCGGTCATCTCGGCAGAACCGAAAAGACCGTTTCCGCGTTTTTGAAGCTCTCTTAAATCGAGCTGGAGCCTGCAGCACATAGAGCGCACAGCACCGGGCTTATAGGCTTCCGGATTTTCCTGTTTAACCCCATTTTCATCTCTGGTATACTGGCTGCCGATAAAGTTCTGGAAGTAAGAGCTGCCTACTTTGGCAGTGTTGGCAAAAATAACATCCGCAACGCGGCTGTCCCACTTAAAATCCTCGGTTATGTTGACGGTAGGAATAGGAAAAGTAAAAGGCTGCCCGTTCATATCGCCTTCAGTCATAACTTCGTAGTAAGCCAGAACAATCCTCTCCATCTCAGGAGCGAAATCGCCGTAAGTCATATCGGTAAGTTTCTGAACCTCCGGTCTGCGCTGTCTTGCCATACGAAGCAGTTCGCCGTCACGCACTCCGTCAAACAAATGCTCCTTGCCGGACATTGGCATAACATTGCGCAAATCCTCCGGGCAGACTATGTCCAACGTCACGTTTGTAAAAGGAGACTGACCCCAGCGCGCAGGCACATTAAGATTATAAACAAACTGTCTTATAGCTTTAACAATCTCACCGTCCCCAAGCTGATCTATAAAAACCAAAGGAGCAAGATAGGTATCAAAAGAGCTGAACGCCTGAGCACCCGCCCACTCGGATTGTAGAATGCCCAAGAAATTAGACATCTGCCCCAGAGCCTCGCGGAAGTGACGGGGCGGGCGGGACGAAACTCTGCCGCGCACACCGTTAAAACCCTCGGTCAAAAGCTGGCGCAGGCTCCAGCCCGCACAGTATCCAGTAAGACTGTCCAAATCATGAATATGATAGTCGCCCTCGCGGTGAGCCTTGCCCTCTTCTCTGGTGTAAACCTCGTCCAGCCAGAAATTAGCAATCACCTTTCCGGCAATATTATTGATAAGCCCGGCATGGCTATAGCCTACGTTGGCATTGGCATTGATGCGCCAGTCAGTCTTAGAAACATACTCGTCAACAGTATCGGAGCAATCAATCATAGTCCCGATAGGAGTTAGTTTTTCTTCTAAAACATCATCATCTTGACGAACAAACTGAGTAATAGCCATAGAAAACCTCATTTATGAAAAAGGGAACCCTTTAAAGAGCAAAAGAATCCTTTTTGAGCAGCGACAGAAAAGGAGCGAGAAAAAGCCGCTTATGTATGGAGAGATAACCCCAAGATTATACCAACTTAACTTACAGTGCAACAGCATACTAACGCACTCTAAAAACCACTTATATACTATATATCGTATATGCCTCTCATTATAACACAATATATAGTATATAAATTGATCTTCATCAAGTAAGTAAAATATTCTTTTTTATTGTTTCTTAACCTTTGGGACTAGATTTTTAATGGAAAAAACAGGGCAACCATAAGACCTGCAAACAAAAAAGGGACGAACGGAACTAAATCAATCCGCTTACGAAATATCCACAAAATAGAAATAAAAGCAACTGCGATTGCAGAGCCTATTCCCCAAGACAGAATCGCCGGGCAGATTCCAAAGCTGCTGACGACCAGCATAGTCCATTTGGCATCGCCCATTCCTATGGCGTCACGCTTGAATTTCCAATACCATATCTCATTGATTCCCCACAACAAAATGCCTAATGCAATAGCCCATCTGAGGTTCACCGCAGCGTATTCCCAAGAGACAAAGAATCCCTGAGTCGCCGTAACGGTCAAGAGCCCTAAGAAGATTAGTTCATCAGGCACTTCTTTAGTAAAAGCGTCAACTATCGCAGTCAAAAGCAGCAGAAACAGAATGCCGGCAGTTATCAGCCAAGCCTCAGGGGGCATGATAGGGGCAGCGGATATAATAGTATCTATAATCACGGTGCGCAGCCCGCATTAACTCTGAATATGTCCACGGGAGGAACAAGCCAGACAATGAATTTTTGAGAAGAACCCTCCAAATAAGGATCCGATAAAATGACCTCGCTGTAATTTTCTATTCCTTCACTCACAGAACCGGACCAGCGGAATCTTTCGGCAACTCTTTGCAGTCCCTCGGAAAAAGCCTGATTTGTATGATCCGGATTAACAGGAGCAATCCAAAAACAAACGCCTCCTCCGTTGCTTATGTCATTCACATACTGCCACTCACTAAACCCGGGTATAGGCATAGGGTGAACAATATCGCCTATGCCGGAAGCCCACACAGAAGTGCCGATAACCGAAAGATTTCTATCACCGTCACTCACAAAAGCATTGTCCGCGAAAAAGCCGCACTCGCCGTCAGCGTTCTTAACAGCCTGCGCCAAAGGAGAGCAAACCAGCTTGTCAACAGAAACCGGATTCAGGTTCGATCCGTCAAAAGACAAAGGATAGCCTCCGCCCAAAGGTTTAGGACATATCTGTTTAATGCCGAAAGAAGAAATATTGCGCCGCATTTCGAACTCGGCTTTGCATTTGGCTATAGTATTCCGTATCAAATTAGCCTGAGTATAAATTTCGTTAACAACTCTGTCTGACGAAAGAGCAGCACCGAAATTGCCGGACGTAGAAGCAAACGCCACAGTAAGAATGCCTAACAAAAGAATCAAAAACAGTATGGAACCAATCGCTATCCCGGAGTTTGATTTAATATTCCGATTCATCATAATTTTCCCTTGTATAATACGGATCACAGCCGGCATCAACATGTTCCTTCTCATCAGGAGGAACAAGCCAAACTATGAATCTCTGAGGAGAATTCTCAGCCAGCGGATCTGATAAAACCACCCCGCTCTTGTTATCAATGCCCTCTTCCACAGAAAAAGAGTACCTGAATTTCCTAGCAGCACGCATAATGCCGTCCGCCAGTGCCTCATTATTAGGATTAGGCTTTAAAGGAGCAGTCCAAAAACAAACGCCTCCGTTGGTATCCAAAGCATTTACATACCTCCAAGGATGAAAACCTTTTATAGGCAGAGGAACGGAAATATGGCTTCTTTCATTTCTCCATATAGACTCAACAGAAGCACTGCCTTTAATATCCATCTCTTCAAGTTCCGATGCAGAGATAACGCCGCATTCGCCATGCTCATTGATGATAATCTGAGCCAAAGGAGAACACATAAGATCCTTCACATAAATATTATCAGCATCGGAATCAGAATCGTCAGGGTCGTCTATCTTATCCAAAAATACGGGATAGCCTCCGCCCAAAGGATTGGGGCAAAGCTGCCCTACTCTTACCGCCCCCCCTCTTTTTCCGAGCTCCCATCTCATCTTGCAGTTTGCAATCATATTTCTTATGAGATTAGCCTGAAAAGCAAGCTCGTTGCTGATTTTGTCAGCACCGGCGACAGAGGAAAAAGAGCCGGAAGAAGCGGCAATAGCGGAAGCAATAGCAGCCAGAATAAAAATCACAAACAGTATAGGTCCTATCGCTATGCCGGAGTTTGATTTAATTTTATGTTTAAGCATAATAAAATCCTATGGAAGACAATTCGGATTTGCAGAAGAGAGAGACTGAGGAGGTCTAAGCCATATTATAAATTTCTGAGAAGAAACAGCAAGAACTACTTCCTTCTTATCTTTGATAGCCTCAACAAGAACAGCCTCGGGAGAGTCTATCGGCAAAACAGCACTGTTGAACTTAGCGGCAGCCCGTATGAGTCCTTCGGTAAAACTAACGTTATCGGAATCGGGATTTACCGGAGAAATCCAAGCACAAACGCCTCCATGCGAGAAAGGAGCCTCAGCATTAATATATTCCCAATCTCTGAAACCCTTAGGAGGAGAAGGAAATACTGTTTGACTGCCCTCTAGGTTCCAAATAGAAAAAGCGTGTTCGATTTTGCCGAAGCCGTCATTATCGGTTACAAAATAGCAATTTCCCAAAGAGTCGACCCGCTCGGTCATAGGAGAACAGACAAGCTCGCGGACTAAAGCCCGTTCAGGATAAGTCTCGGATCCGGACAAAGGATAGCCCTGACCCGAAGGAGTCAAACAAGCCTCGCCTTTTTGGCCTTTTGAAAGAGAAATCCTAAGAGCGGACTTAGCCTTGCAAGAGGACACGGCGGATTTGATTAAACCGGTCTGAACAGCAATATCGGAACTTATCCTGTCAATAGAAATGGCTCCGCTGAAAACTCCGGAAGAAGAAGCAAAAGCAGCAGCCACAATGCCTAAAATAAAAATGACGAACAATATAGGTCCGATAGCTATGCCTGCAGATGCGCTGAAATTTTTCATTAGACTTTTTCCTTTTTATAACACTATAACATAGAATATTCAAAACAACCAACCTAATATAAACAAATGCCGTCAGATAATAACACAGAGTATGCAGTTGACATAAAGAATCTGGTAAAAGTGTATCCGAAACATGAGAAAACACCTCCTAAAACAGCACTGGACGATGTAAATCTGCAAATACCAAAAGGCTGCATTTTCGGACTCTTAGGACCGAACGGAGCCGGAAAATCGACTCTTATCAACATTCTGGCAGGACTGGCATCAAAAACTTCCGGCACAGTTTCCATATGGGGGCACGACATAACAAAAGAGCCCCGCTCCTCCAAGTTCGCAATAGGCGTAGTGCTTCAGGAAATAGTCCTCGAGGTATTTTTCAGCGTAAGAGAGATTCTTGACATGCAGGCCGGTCTTTACGGCATTCCTAAAAAAGAAAGAAAAACTGAAGAGCTGTTGGAAATAGTAGGACTGACAAAACAGGCTGACAGCTCTATGCGTTCATTATCCGGCGGTATGCAGCGAAGACTTATGATAGCAAAAGCATTGTCTCATAATCCAAAAGTCTTGGTGCTGGACGAGCCTACGGCAGGAGTAGACATAGAACTCAGGCAATCTCTGTGGGAGTATGTCAAAAAACTGAATAAAGCAGGCACAACTATATTGCTGACAACGCACTATCTGTATGAGGCGGAAGAGCTGTGCGACTACATAGCAGTTATAAATCACGGCAAGATTATAGCGAATAATAAGAAGACCGATTTACTGGGCAGCCGCAAACGCATAACAATAGAACTGAAAGACCCCATTGAAGAGTTGAATTCTGAAATGCTTTCTTTGGGCTGGCAACGGCTGTCTCCTTACGTCATAGAAGCATCGTATAATCCTCAGGAGCTTTCCGTAGAAGTTCTGTTGAAAACAGTCATGGATAACGGCTATACAATAAAAGACGTATCCGCACAGCCGATAACGCTGGAAGAGATTTTTTTGAGGCTTATACATTGAGAGCGGAGAGTGGAGTGTTGAGTGAAGGGTGCTGTATGCACGTATTCCCCTTTGCTGGCGAAGGGGAATACGCTGTCACAGCAATCTTCTGCAACAATTCCGTTTAGGCGAAGGCGGAAATGACAATAATTGAATATAAACAACCAATTACCCATGCCTGTACGTATTTAACACAATTTTAATTTTGCTTTGTTATAGTATAGTTATATGATATTTTTATTTAATTAACAGGCAGGTTTACTATGACTAACAATATTATTACCCCCCCCCCCCAAGTCATTGAAATATCATGGTATTTTAGGAAATCTACCTTTTTTGAAGGATATTTTTATGTCTAAAAAATTCAAACGCTCTTTAGGTACGGCTCTGCTGTCCGCAGTGTTTGTATCTTGTTTTGGGGGAGCTGCGGCTGCCGAATATAAAGGTATTGTCAAGACTTCCGCAGAGCTTGGTGCTCCTCCTGTAGTTTCTATACAGCAATATGATGCACTAGATATTGCTGCTGGTACTGTTAATGCTATTAGTGGTGGTATTGATTATATAGTTGATACTACTGGTTATGAATCTGGTTCTTCATATATCCCATGGGATGGGACGCTGAGACCAAATCCTGCTTTTCAAAGCCACAGAGATATGGATGAAGAAAATACACTTGTAAAGTGGGGTCGGAAAGATACCTCTACGGACCCACCGAATACTAATTCGCAAACAAATCCTAATATGGATGAAGAAAATACACTTGTAAAGTGGGGTCGGAAAGATACCTCTACGGACCCAAAGCAAGGAAACAACCTACTACCTCCCGATACTACGGTATGGGTTGATAATCATGGTGTGAAACATGTATCTCAAGACGGTAAGTATGTATGTGTTGGAAACAACTGTAGTGAGCTGAACCCTGGCAAAAAAACTACTGGCGATGACGCGGTGGCCTATAAAGCTAGTATGCCAGCAGAGCCGGCATCAGCATGGGTAAACGACTATACATTATCCAATTTAGACGATTACACAAGAGCTGATATACGCAATACTTGGTATCAGGAGTTAGGCGGAAATACGAGACAGGAAGTCCCTAATTGGTTTGTTAACAACTATATGAGGAGCAAAGAGGCTGGTAACTTGGATACGTACCTGGCACAGCTTAAAAACGTCGATAATGTCAATTCAGGAGCACACGCAATGTTCCTTTATGACCCTGTCAACGGGCAGCCCCTTTCTCCTTCAGAGAATAACAACGGACTCGCATCTAAGTTTGATGAATTTGGTAATTCTATCACGCCTTATGCCGGAGACGGCTCTGACACCCCTCTGACATGGACTGAGGAGAATCCGTGGTGCACGGCATTTAATTGTTTGGATGGTTTTATTAGAGGAGACCAAGGAGCCAGCACTCAAACTGCCCACTGTCGGGACTATGTAGATGAGTATTTCTGTGCCGCTCCTTCCGGCAGCAACGTCAATACAAAGGGCGTTAATTGCAAATGTAAAATGGAAAAGCCTAAGACTTATAATTGCGATAATATAGAGCCAAAAGAAGAACATGGTCCGTGTTTCTTTGATCCGGTAAGAACACAGGCTGCTCGTGTACAGTGGCTTCTCAACTGTCCCTCAAACGGTTCTATGGTGAACATGCGCCGCTATGAAGGGATAGCAGAATATATAGCCCCTGCTGCCTGCGGGTCATCAACTTATGACCTTTCTAAGGACGGTTCCATCAGCAATTTCGAGAGAGACAAGGACTATTGCGTAGAGTTCTGTTACAGGCTGTACCATGAACGCAATGGTGCTTGTGAGGGTGCAGAAGATCAACACAGAGATCTCTGCCCAACCGTTGGCACCGGCGGTGTTACTGGCGGAACTGAAGGGGTTGGTTATTATGATGATCCTTATAGTGGAGCTATTAGCGGTGACGTAAGAGCATCTGATAGAGCTTATGATGACCTCTCAAAGTTTGGCTATTCTAATTATAAAGAAGGTCAGGATAGTCCTCAATTGAATCCTTATAACTCCAATGCCGCTGCTAAAGCTCTCGATCAACAGAGAAATAGTTATGAGACAGGAACAGATGTTCCTGAAACTTTTTATTACTATGATCTTGATGGTTCTTTGAGATCTGTTGTCCGGTGATTACTATGATGATGGTTTGAGATATGAGTTCTCTCATTAATAAAACCAGTATTTCCTTCCGTATCCCCCGGTGTTTCCAAATCCGCCGGGGAATACTTTCTCTAATCATCTGAAGTCTCCATCTTCTTTTTGAAAAAATTCATTAAACGCTGTCTGGCATGAGGAAGCTGGCCGTCTATTGGAATAAGAGCTCTGGACTGAGGATTGGAAAAAACATGCTTTGATAAGAAATACCCTGTTATGCGCAGACCGTTTACAATATCGGCAGAAGACCATGAACGTACGCTGTCTTTTGTGAGGAATTCCGGAAGAACAAGCAGTTTGTCTTTGTAAGGCTCGCCTATAAGTCTGGAAACAGCCCTGCCCGTCTTGGGGCTTACGTAAACGAGCTCGGCGTTTTCCTGAGTAACTGCACACTTGGAAAGGTCTAACCCATACCCTAGTGCTTGCAGCAAAGAAACTTCCCATTTCACATACAAAGGAGCGAACAGATTTTGGTCTTCTATTGATAAAAGATAATTCAAAGCAGCATATACGCCTGCCATGGGCTGCCTTTCCGGCAAAGAACAATCCGCAACGACACACGCGCTTGCGCAGATAAAAACAACCTCCTGATTATCGAGCCACTTTATAATGTAAGGATTCAAGAGTTCTGCGGTATAGGTTCCTAGCTGCTCCAAAGTCCGGGCTCTCCATTTAAGAGACACCTGATTGCCTTGCTGAAGAATTGGCTTTAGTTTTTTGCTCTGTCCGCCCGCTACCAAACCTAAATGCCTGCCGTTTTCCAAAGTGAGCGCAGTTACTATAGCAGCATGTTCTCCATGCGGTCTAATGGATAAAATTATTCCTTCATCATTCCATTCCATATTCTAAAATGAGTCCTACAATAAAAAATGTTCTTGATAATAACATTGTATACGGTACACTATGGAGATGACTAATGTAAAGTCTAATGAGAGGATTTAAAAATGAGCAACTCTATAAAAACTGTTGATGACGCAAATTTCGAAGCGGAAGTTCTGAAATCCGCAACACTGGTCATAGTTGATTTTTGGGCTGAGTGGTGCGGTCCCTGCAAACAGCTGAGCCCTGTTCTTGAAGAAGTCGCTGCTGAAGCGGGAGACACTGTTCAGATAGCTAAAATGAATGTTGATACCTCTTCAGAAGTGCCGGGCAAATACGGAATAAGAAGCATTCCTACGCTTATAATGTTCAAAAACGGGGAAATAGTTTCAACGAAGGTGGGTTCGCTGCCAAAATCAACCTTGCTTAGTTGGATAAAAGAAAACACATAGTAATGTTTGATGTTTCGTTTGTATTTGCTGATTTTATGGGACAGCCTTTATGGATGTGGCTTTCCTTTGCAGCTATCATTTTCAGTCTTTTGGCGCTTGACTTAGGCGTAATCAACAAGAACGACCATGAAATAGGCATGAAAGAAAGCCTGATTTTTTCCTCTATTTACATCGCCATAGGTTTATTATTCGGAGGCTGGATTTGGCTTGAGCTGGGCAGGTCCGGCGCAATGGAGTACTGGACCGGGTTCATAGTGGAAAAAACACTGTCAATAGACAACATTTTTGTTATCGCGATGCTGTTTTCTTTTTTCAGCATACCGAGACTGTATCAGCACAGAGTCCTGTTTTGGGGCATACTGGGAGCAATCGTGCTAAGAGGCCTAATGATTGCGGCAGGAATAGAGCTGGTTACCAGATTTGAATGGGTTTTGCATTTGTTTGCATTATTCCTGATATTTACCGGAATAAAAATGCTGGTGGCAAAAGATAAGCCGGTAGATATAAAAAATAATCCCGTATTCAAGTGCATGCAAAAGCACTTGAGAATCTCGCATGAGATTCACGGGAACAAATTTTTTATAAAGCAGCCGTCTGAAAAAACCGGAAAAAATGTACTTTACGCAACGCCGCTTTTTCTGTGTCTGGTTATGGTAGAGTTCGCAGACGTGCTTTTTGCCATAGACAGCATACCTGCTATTTTGATGATTACTACGGAACCTATTATAGTGTTTACGAGCAACATATTTGCGATACTGGGCTTGCGTTCTCTGTATTTTGTGTTAGCGGCGTTTATACAGAAATTTCACTATCTTAAGTATGCGTTGTCGCTGCTGCTGATATTCATAGGAAGCAAGACTTTCATAGCCTATCTTCTTGATTGGGAAAAATTCCCCATATCTCTGTCGCTGGGAATAACATTTTTGATTCTGAGCTCAGGAATAGCTTTTTCGCTTCTTAAAACAAGAACATACTCCCCTTCCGCCAATTCCTAATTTCACACTTCACACTTCACATTTCACATTATGTATAGTGTCTACCTTCCTTATCGTACCGGTCTTGGAACGCATGACCAGCGTCTGAGTAAACATACCTCCGGCAGCTTCTTTAACGCCCAGAACTAAGTTTCCGCTAGTCATGCCTGTAGCGGAAAACAGAATGTCTCCGTGAGCCAAATCGTTCAGCGAATACTTTCTGTTAAAATCGGAAATGCCTGCTTTCTGCCCTCTTGCGAGTTCAGCATCGTTACGGAATAAAAGCCGTCCTTGCATAAAACCGCCGATACACTGAAGAGCTGCGGCAGCTAGGACTCCTTCCGGCGCACCTCCGGTTCCCATGTAAATATCAATAGGGCTATCCGCCATAGAAGCGAAAATAACACCGGCAACATCGCCGTCTCCTATTAGAAACACTTTAGCTCCTGTTGAACGGACACTGGCGATGAGTTCTTGGTGTCTGGGTCTGTCAAGGATACATACGGTAATCATAGCTGGAGAAACGCCTTTTGCTTTGGCGAGATTCAAAATATTTTCCTGAGGGGAAGCATCAATATCAACAGTGCCTAAAGGGAAACCGGGGCCGACTGCAATCTTGTTCATGTAAACATCAGGAGCATGAAGAAAGCCCGATTCTTCCGCAAAAGCAATGACAGCCAGCGAACCGCTGTTTCCGGTTGCGGCGATAGTAGTGCCTTCCAGAGGATCTAAAGCAATATCTATTTTAGCACCGCCCTTCCCTACTTTCTCTCCTATGTACAGCATAGGAGCCTCATCGCGCTCACCCTCGCCGATTACGACTGTGCCGTCTATATTAAGAGTATTGAGTTCCTTACGCATAGCCTCTACGGCAAGAGCGTCAGATTTCTTTTCATCGCCTCTGCCGACAGACGGGTACACAGCCAAAGCCGCCTGTTCGCTTACCCGAACAATAGGCATTACAAGATTGCAAAAAGACATGTTATATTTTCCTATGGGTTATATAGAATTAATGACAATCCTACACCCAGAGCGTATTCCAAGTTTCCTTGCCAGTCTAGCATTTATTTCCAGCACAGCCATTATTTCTTTCTCGGAAGGTATTAAAGTTTCGTCATGAGGCTGCGCACTTCTTTTAATTTGAACTACCTCAAAATTTTCATCTAAGAAAAGTATATCCAAAGGAATAAAAGTGTTTTTCATCCAGAAAGCGACCCTTCTGGGAGTATTGTACAGAAAAAGCATACCTTGATTTTCCGGCAGCGACTTTACAAAAGAAAGCCCGTATACCTGCTGAAAAGGAGTTTTCGCTATTTCTACGGTAAAAGAAGCTATAGGCTCGCCTGATTCAGGAGGTAAAATGTTTATAACAGCAGCACCAAAGGAAGGTCTGTCGGATTCAGACAGTTGAAACTGTTCAACAGTCCTCCGGCTTTTTTCAAAAGGCATAAAACAGTAAAATGCTATTCCAAACAGAAAAATTATGCTAATAATTATGGCTGTCTTGACGGATATAGAAAAACGTTTCATGGGCAAATCTTTATGTTATAACCAAAGCATAAACATACACGGTGTTTAAAGCAAGATATATGATAAACGAAACACAAAAGTTACTGGACAAAGCAATTTCACGCCTTAAGGAGGCCGGAATCAAAAACGCCCGCCAAGAAACAGAAATACTATTTAAACACGTTTTAGGCAATGATTTTTATCTGAACATGCCGTTGTCTTCAGAACAAAAAGAGAATTTAGAGAAAGCTGTTTTTCTTCGGGAACAAAGAATTCCTATAGAGCGTATTTTCGGAATCACAGAGTTCTTTGGTCTTAAAATATGGGTGGAAAACAACGTATTCAAGCCCTATCCGGAAAGCGAAGATTTTGTTTATTATGCTATAGAGGCAATAAAAGAAACTTTTAAAGAAGATACGCCTATACATATTTTAGATGCGGGTACCGGCACTGGGTGCTTGTTATTGGCACTTTTGAAAGAGCTCCCTAATGCGCACGGAACAGGTATAGATATAAACGATGCTGCTCTTGAGCTGGCGGCTAAGAATGCGAACTTAAATAATCTCGGCGATAGGGTTTCTTTCATCAAAAACGACTGGTGCGAGGGGCTGAAAGAAAAATTTCACGTAGTAATTTCTAATCCTCCCAGAGCTAAAACCGGAGATATTCCGTATCTTCTGCCTGAAATGCGGGAACATGATCCTATAATTTCCCTGGACGGCGGCGAGGACGGGCTGGAATTTGTGAAAAAGCTGGCGTTTTCTTTTGACAGCATTTCCCATTACAAAGCACTCTGCCTGTGCCAAATAGGAGCGATTTACGCTTCCGAAGCGGAATTTCTGTTCAAATATGCAGGATTCAGCAAAGTAAGCATAAAAGAAAACTTTTTCGGGCAGCCGTGTTGTATTATCGCAAGCAAAAATATGTAATTATTTCAATATGTTTTGCGCAAATCTTAAAGTTTCCTTACGAAAATAATTACACATTATCAAATACTTAATTTAAAAAAAATCCTGAAACTATTGCTTTCACCGAAATTTAATTATATAATGTAATGATATAGGTTAGGGTATATTTTAATTCTATTTTTTATCAGGAGACTGTGATGAGATTTTGGCATAGAAATGATACTGCTTTTGGTCATGGAATGGGTGGAAGCCCAGCGACAGATTTTAGAAACGATTATCTGTCTTCTCTCGAGTTGTGGCCAAACCTGTGGTGGATTCCTATTTTTTGGGCGAAAGGGTCTAAAGTTGAGTTTATAGCCAATCCAAATGGTACTTTCTCCATAGGCGGAGAAGGATTTCAACGTAATGCGTTGAATGATAATGAGGCTAACAGAGAAGCAACTGCTCAGGTATTTGCAAAATTTATTATTGCTAAACATCAAGAAGCTGAATATACTGCATATACAAGCAATCCTAATAATAATCCTGCTAATTATGTCCCTACCTACCCCTCAAAAATTATTCTAAGCGGCAGCCGGGCTTACAGAAAGCACATGCGCAGAGCATTGGAAGCCTATGGTATAGAAGTGGAAGAAAAGACTTTTTGGAACCACTTTAAGAAGCGTTTAAATGCGAGATTCGGCAATCCGGTCAACCCAGTTAATCCGGTTAATCCAGTCAACCCAGTTAATCCGGTCAATCCAGTTAATCCGGTCAATCCAGTTAATCCGGTCAATCCAGTTAATCCGGTCAATCCAGTTAATCCGGTCAATCCAGTTAATCCGGTCAATCCAGTTAATCCGGTTAATCCGGGCGCAGGTGCATTAGCTGGCTTAATTAAGGATGCGATAGTTGCCACACTCGATAATGATGAGGTCAAGGTTGGGGCTTTAAATGTGGTTGACAAGTATATTTCAACTGGAAAGTATGCGGATCTCGTTTCACCCAAATCTCCTGTTGCACCTTCTGCTACCGCAGTTGAGAAGGCAATTAAGAATGCGGCTGATGAAGGTACTGCTGCTGTACTAAGCAAGTATGGTATGAGAGCACCCAAAATATAACAACAAAAAAACAACACCCCGATAGAAATATCGGGGTGTTGGCTCCTTAAAAATTGCTGATAAATATGCAATCCGACTGCAAATTTGTCACTAATTGCCTACGCACTCTTCTTGCTATGCGCTGCCGGCTTCTTATGCTTCGCAGCAGGACTCTTCTTATGAGGCTCATGTCCGGCAACATGCGCCTTAGACATGCACTCCAAAGCCTGTTCCGCCATGTATCTTTCCTCGTTGGCATTGATAATCATGACCTTTGGAATCTTCAAGAACTCCAAGTAACCCAATATGGATTCCCTCATCTGAACAGAGTTCTCTCCTATGCCTCCGGTAAAGACCAGCGCATCTATCCCTCCCAGAGATGCCGCCATAGAGGCTATAAACTTGGCAGTGTGGTGTGCAAAATAATCCAACGCATATTCCGCTCTTGCATCAGAGCTTTCCTGCAGAGTCTTCACATCGTTGCTTATGCCGGACATGCCTTTGAGTCCGGACTCTTTGTACAGAATCTCTTCCACTTTAGAATGAGAGAGCTTCAGCTCACGAATCATATAGAATACTGCGCCGGCATCTATGTGTCCGCATCTGGTCCCCATAGGAAGCCCGTCTAAAACAGTCATTCCCATAGTAGTGTCTACACTCTTGCAATTGTGCATAGCGCATAAGCTGGAACCGTTGCCCAAATGGGCTACAACTACCCTGCCCTTGGCAAGATCCGGGTGGTGCTTTTTAAGGTACTGGGCTGACCACGCATAAGACAATCCGTGAAACCCGTAACGCCTCACGCCCTTGTCAGTCATCTCTTGGGGTATTGCAAAGTTAGTAAACTTCGCAGCGTGATGAGCGTGGAATGCAGTATCAAAACAGGCTATCTGAGGAATATTCTTGAGCCTCTTCTCAATAACGCTGACTGCCGCCAGATGATGCGGCTGATGAAGCAGAGCCAGAGGAATAATAGCTTTCAGCTTATGAAAAACTTCCGCATTGATAAAAGTAGGTTCAAAAAATTCAGGTCCGCCGTGAACAAACCTATGAGCTACAACCTTTATAACCCAGCCTTCTTTCAAATCCTCTATCCAGTCTATTATGCGCTGCACGCCCTGTTTTTGCGTCTCGTGAACAGGGATTTCGATTTTCAGCTTTTTGTCCGTCCCTTCTCTTTCAATAGACAGAATAGGCTTGGTTCCAATGCCTACAACGCTGCCGACAAGAAGCCTTGGCAGCTCCTTTGAGTACTCGAACAGTTGAAACTTTACGCTGGAAGAACCGGCATTTAAAACGAGAATAGTATCAGTCATGTTTTTTTCTTTCTTATTATTTATTTTTGTTTGTGCTGATAGTTGGAAACCAGAAGAGCTAAAGCGCAGGACAAAAGTCTGGCGCGCAGATTATCGGCACGGCTGGTTAAAATCACCGGCACCTTAGCCCCTACAATGAGTCCTGCCGTATCGGCCTTACCTGCGAAAATAAGCTGTTTTGCCATAATGTTTCCGGCTTCAATATCAGGAGCCAGCATAATATCCGGGTCTCCGGCAACATCGGAAACAATCCCTTTTTCCTTAGCTGCTATTTTGCTGAACGCATTATCAAAAGCGAGCGGACCGTCTATGATGCAGCCTTTGATTTGTTTTCTGTCGACCATTTTGGAAAGACAGGCAGCGTCTATGGTAGCAGGCATATCGGGGTTCACAACCTCAACAGCGGCAAGCGCAGCAATCTTAGGCAGCCTCTCTTCCCCTGTCAGAGCCTTCCAGACCAAAGCGGCGTTTTCGCAAATGTCTACTTTAGTCTTGAGATCAGGAGCAATGTTGACAACGGCATCGGTAATGATAAGCCACTTGTCGTAATTAGGAGGATCCATCAGATAAGAATGAGATAATCTTTTTTTACCGATACGCAGCCCGTACTGAGAAGAAACAATCGGACGCAAGACATCATCTGTATGCAGAGAGCCTTTCATAATAGCGCGGACATTTCCCTTGGACGCAAGCTCCGCAGCCTTTTCGCCAGAGGCTGCATCGGCAGGCACATCAACAATCTCGTAACCGGAGATATTGAAGCTGTTGTCGGCAGCGACTTTCAGTATCTTGTCTTTCGGACCTATAAGTACAGGCTCTATAAGATTCTCGTTGCGGGCATCAATAGCAGAAGTCAGAGACACGGCATCACAAGGAAAAACAACAGCAGTCCTTACCGGAGGCAGCTTGGCGCAAGCCTGCATGGCAACATGGTACCGGTCATGAGATCTGGTAATGACTTCAGGAGGCTCGTTTGCGGAAAACGCAGGAGTTTTAGTATTCATAGTAAGAATTCCTTATTGATATAAAGATTGAATATGATTAACACAACTGCCCTGACTTGATTAGAGAAAAACCGTTCCGCAATGCAACATTGTAGTGCTTTGCAGCATAGGCGGTTCCATAATCCAAAAGGCATAAAAAGTTATACTTTAAAAACACCTAATAAATACTTAATAGACAACAATAAAAACAAAGCAATCCTCGTTTTTTTGCAAGAATGGCTAATTTTGTGGATTGACAGCGGCATTTTTTCGTGTAAGAGCTTCCTGTTGCTATGGTTTTAATAACTAAGGATATACTACAATGGCAAAAGCTGAATGGGGCACAAAGAGGATTTGTCAACATTGCGGAAAACCTTTCTATGACATGAAAAAGAAACAGCCCGCTTGTCCCGCTTGCAAGACTCCTTTCGATATAGAAGGGACTATAAAGTACCGCTCCCACAGATACTCAGAGAAAAAGTATGTCATCAAAAAAGAAGATTATGCCCCGGACGACATAGAGACCAGCTCCGATATAGATGATGATGCTTTGATTGAAGATGTAGAAGAACTCGCTGATGAATCTGTGGACGAAGTCCTCACGAAACCCGGCGATAAAGTTGACAACTAGGTTTTAATTATGTTTTTACGCCCATTACGCCTGATACCTGAAAAAACCAACATAGACTTTGTCCGCGCTAGGTTCTTTGCGTTTTTTGTAACGCTTGCTTTGATGGTTCTTACCGTAGTTCTGCTCTCTACAAAAGGTCTTAACCTCGGCACAGATTTTACAGGCGGAGTGCTGATCGAAGCCAAAAGCTCTCAGGCAATTGATTTAGGCACTATAAGAAAAGACTTAGGCAGCTTGGATCTGGGCGAAGTCGAGATACAACAGTTCGGCTCTCCTGAAGAAATACTCATACGCATTCAACGCCAAGACGGAGACGAACAGGATCAGATGCGCGCAGTACAATCTGTCCGCGATAAACTGGGAGAAGGCTATGAATACAAACGTGTGGAAGTTGTCGGACCTACCGTAGGAAAAGAGCTGTTCAACGCGGGCGTCTTAGCGGCGGTTTTGGCTATCATCGGAATGTCCGTATACATAGCATTCAGGTTTGAGTGGCAATTCGGCGTTGCTACCGTAGTCTCTACATTCCACGATGTTTTTGTTACGGTCGGGCTTTTTTCTCTGTTTCAATTGGATTTTAATCTGACTTCGGTCGCCGTGCTTTTGACGCTGGCAGGATACTCCACCAACGACACTATAGTAATATTTGACAGGATACGGGAAATAATGCGCAGGCACAAAGCCGATAATCTCAAAGAAGTAATAAATATAGCTGTAAATCAAACGCTCTCCAGAACCATAATGACAGGAGGCACTACGCTTATAGCGATACTGCCGCTGTTATTTGTAGGCGGTCCGGTCTTGTTCGGCTTTGCTGCAGCTCTGACCTGGGGCATCATTATCGGAACGTATTCTTCTATATATGTGGCAGCCTCGCTGCTGCTTTATATGCCTCGCCTGCGTAGGATAGACTCTAAATAGTGTGGAGAAGAATATGTACCAATTCCACACTTCTCATTAACAAACTCGTCTATGTGCTTAAACGCCTCTTGCCTTATGGCTTCCGTCTCATTCAAAATATCGTGCCTAGAGCCGGATATAGTCTCAATCCGTACATCAGGCAGCATGTTCAGAAACGGCAGAATTTCCACATGAGGCACCACAGTATCAAACTCTCCAGACAACGACAATACCGGCGTTTTTATCTTATTCAAATAAGCCCAAGACTGCATAACGCTTAAAGACCTTACGGCACTAAGCATCCAGCCCCAAGTTACTCCTCCTGTAACTAAATCAGGGTGTACTCTGACAAAATTTTCCGTAACTTTGAAACGCTCCTCATCTCCTGTCAAAGGATTGTTCGCAAAAATCAAATCCTCATCACCAAAATCATGATTCATCGGGAAATATTCAGTCTCGTTGTCCAGCATACAGACGCTTGCCCAAGAAACGCCGTAACTCACCATATGCGCTGCCATGCCCAGTATTGAAATCATAGGAGCCGTCAGAAAAACTCCGGCAATATCCGGGTCATTTTCAGAAAGCCAGCGTAAAAGAATATGCCCTCCCAACGAATGTCCGTGGCAAAGCACAACAGAGGATTCCAGCTTTTTAACATGAGGCTTTACTATGTTGGAGTAGACCTCTTTTAAATCCTCTATATGAATGTCAAAATCGGTTATATGATTCCTTTGGCGCATGTCTCCGGAAAGAAATCTGGAAGACAGCCCCTGCCCTCTGGGTTCGTAAATTATGACGTCAAAGCCCTTTTCAGTGAACTCATTCCCGATTTCGAGATATTTTTTCTCGATGAATTCTCTGGCACCGAGAACTACCAAAAGCGTGCCTAAAGACCTTTTTCGAAGTAGTTTCCTCTTCTTAGACGAGAACTTAGAGTACCTTATAAGCCCGCCGTCTCTGAGTTTCAGGAAATTGTAAGGCAATAATTCACAAAACATGACCGTTTCTTTTAAAATTATGTATAGTATAGAAGAGTGAGACACTATATAACAAAAATGAATTTCATATTAACACATACGGAATTGTTATGAACAAAAAAGGCGGAGTATTTGCAATAGGCAATTTTGACGGTATCCACAAAGGACACCAAGCTATTATAAAGACAGCAGCGGCTATAGCGAAAGAGCTTTCCGTGCCTGCAAAGATATTATCGTTTACGCCTCATACAAGACAGTACTTTAATCCGGGAATCCCGCCGTTCAGATTAATAACCGACAAACAAAAAGAAAAACTAGTAAAAGAACTGGGCATTGACGAGTTAATTCTCTTGCCTTTTACAAAAGAAATAGCATCTATGACATGGAAAGATTTTGTCAAACAAATGCTTATAGACAGTTTTTCAATCTCTCATTTGGTTTGCGGTTCGAATTTTGCATTCGGTAAAAACAGAAAAGGCAATCTTAAAGTGATTTCTGAAGAACTTGAGTTAAACAGCGTAAAAACAACGAAAATTGACAACATTAGAGGCGATAACGAGATGTATTCGTCTACCGCAGTAAGAAAGCTGCTTATAGAAGGCTGCCCGGAGAAAGCAGCCCATATTCTGGGGCGGAACTGGGCTATAGAGGGAACTATTGTTCACGGAAAAGGAATAGGAAACTCTGAGTTAAAAATAAGAACAGCCAACGTGCTTCTCGGCGACTATATAAGACCTAAACTAGGGGTTTACGTTGTAAAAGCTCACAGATTCTGTACTCCGAAAGAGAAATACTCCGGCATTGCCAATATCGGCAAAAACCCGACAGTAAACGGGCATGAAGTCGTATTTGAGGCTCATATCTTTGACTTTAACCAAGAAATATACTCGGAAGACTGGGAGTTCGAGATTCTGCATTTTATGCGCCCGGAAATAAATTTCACCAGCCTCAGCGAGCTTAAAAAACAAATAGAAGCGGATATTATGGAGGCTAGGCGGTTTTTGACACATGGCATTTAATATGTTAGAAATGGAAAATTGAAAATTGAAAATTGGAATGATAAATAAATGAAAGAAAATACCAAAAATGATTACGGCTCCACAGTATTTCTGCCAAAAACCGAGTTTCCTATGCAGGCGGGGCTGCCTGTCAAAGAACCGGAAATATTGCAGTACTGGAAAGATATTGGCTTACATACAGCATTAAGAAAATCCGCTAAGGATAAAGAAAGCTTCATTTTACATGACGGTCCGCCCTATGCTAACGGCAATATCCACATCGGTCATGCTCTTAACAAGATACTGAAAGACACCATAGTAAGAACTAAGCAAATGTCCGGGTTTGACGCTCCTTTTGTTCCGGGCTGGGACTGCCACGGACTGCCTATAGAGTGGAAAATAGAGGAAAAATACAGAGAACTCGGGCAGAACAAAGATGAAGTGCCTGTACTGCAATTCCGCTCGGAATGCAGAGCATTCGCAGCTCACTGGCGAGACATACAGTCAGAAGAATTCCAAAGGCTGGGAATCATAGGCGACTGGAAGCACCCGTATACTACTATGACAAACAAGGCAGAGGCTCAGATTCTGCGCGAGATGTACAAATTCCTGCAAAACGGAATTTTGTATAAAGGAGTAAAGCCTGTCATGTGGTCGGTAGTTGAAAAAACCGCTCTGGCAGAGGCGGAAATAGAGTACCAAGACCATACCTCTACGACTCTGTGGGTGAAGTTTCCTATTATAAAAACAAAGAACGAGCTGCTGAATGATGCGTCCGTAATAATCTGGACGACTACGCCGTGGACTCTGCCGGCGAACAGAGCTATCGCATTCGGAGATTTTTCATATGTTGTTTTAGAGGTGAAGGAAGCGGCAGAATCTTCTCTGGCAAAGCAGGGAGAGCGGTATGTCATAGCAGAGTCTTTAATAGAAGACTTCTGCCAAAGCGTAGGAATAGTTTCATCAGAAAAGTCCGCAGTAATACAGGCTTCCGAATTAGAGGGGACAATATCCTCACACCCGCTTGCGAATAAAACAGAGGCACAAGGATATTTTTCCTATCCGGTACCGTTGTATCAAGGAGATTTCGTTACAACGGAAGCAGGAACCGGCTTTGTACACATAGCTCCCGGGCATGGAGAGGACGATTTTAACCTAGGTAAAAAGTATAATATACCGTTTCAGGACACTGTTAGCGATGACGGACGGTATTTACCTAACGTAACCGGCTTTGCAGGGCTTTACGTGTATAAGCCGGACGGTAAGGTTGGCGAGGCTAACGGCGCTGTGATAAAGTCTTTGATCGAACAGAATGCGCTGTTACTGAAAAAGAATGTGAAGCACTCGTATCCGCATTCGTGGAGGTCTAAGGCTCCTCTGATATTCAGGACTACGCCGCAGTGGTTCATAGCACTGGACAAAAAGATAGAGTCCATGGGGAAACCTCTTAGAGAATTAGCTCTGGAAGCTATAGAAAATACTGTGTGGTATCCGGGTATCGGGAAGAACAGAATCAAAGGCATGATAGAAAGCAGACCGGACTGGTGCATAAGCAGGCAGAGGGCTTGGGGCGTGCCCATAGCCTTATTTGTTGATAAAAAGAGTTCCGAAGTTTTGAAGGATTCAGAAGTCATAAATAGAATCATAGCTGCGTTTGAAAAAGAAGGAGCGGACGCATGGTATAAAAAAGACCCTCAGGAATTCTTGGGCGATAAATACAAAGCAAAAGATTTTGTACAGATATTTGACATATTGGACGTGTGGTTTGAGTCCGGCTCTACACATGCGTTCTGTTTAAACCAAGAGATAAAAGAGGTCTCTGACAACAGCAAATTCATAAGCGAATGGAGCAATCTAAGACTGCCTGCTGATTTGTATCTTGAAGGCTCTGATCAGCATCGCGGGTGGTTTCATTCTTCGCTGCTGGAAGGCTGCGGAACGCTGGGAAGAGCTCCGTTTGATAACGTACTGACGCATGGGTTTACTCTTGATGAGCGCGGGCGAAAGATGTCTAAGTCTCTTGGGAATACTGTCTCGCCGCAGGAAATCTATGAAAAAATGGGGGCGGATATTCTGAGGCTGTGGACTGCTACCAGCGATTTCACGGAAGATCAGCGTATCGGAAAAGAGATACTCAAACAGACCAGCGATTTGTACAGAAGGTTCAGGAACACATTACGGTACCTGTTAGGTGCCTTGGGTGATTTTGACACTGCGGAACAGATAGAGATTACCGGCGATACTCCTGAATTGGAAAAATACATACTGCACAGGCTTTATGAAGTGTCTATGACCGTACAGAATGATTTTAAGAGCTTTGATTTAGGACATGCGATTACGACCTTGCATTATTTCTGCAACAATGATTTGTCAGCGTTTTATTTTGATATACGTAAAGACAGTCTGTACTGCGACAGAAAGGACGAAAAGCGCAGAAGATATGCGCGTACAGTTATGAAGGCAGTGTTTGAGCATCTCGTGAGGCTTTTGGCACCATTTTTGAGTTTTACAACAGAAGAAGCGTGGCTGTCGTATCACAAAGAAGAGGCAAAAGAAAACCTAGCAAGCGTTCATATGCAGCAGTTTTTGAAGGCACCTGATGCTTGGCATGATACAAAGCTGGGCGATAAGTGGAACAAGATAAAATCCATAAGAAAAGTTATAACAGGAGCATTAGAGCTCGCCCGCAATGAAAAGCGCATAGGGACTCCCCTGTCCGCACATATTCAAGTGTACCTGACAAAAGAACTGAACCAACTGCTTAAAGGAATAGATTTGGCAGAGCTTTCCATATGCTCTGCAGCTACGGTAACGGAAGCTCCAATACCTGAAGACGCATTCAAGCTGGAAGAAGCCGAAGGCTGCGGAGTATTCATAGCCCTAGCCGAAGGCAAAAAGTGCGAAAGATGCTGGCAGGTGCTCCAATCCGTAGGTTCCGATGACATATGCCCTAGGTGCGCAAAAGCAATAGGAATGTGAAATACGGAAATTTTATCTGGACAAAAGCGTGTGTTTTAGTGTATTCGACTAACGCCTGAAAATTTCTCTGTGTCCGATAAGGTGTCTGATGATTCGTGTAAAAGATTGGCTCGGTAGAACATCCATTATTCCGCCTCAAGCGCATGAAGGATTGATACTGATTATATCTATGCTGGCAGCGTTATTGCTGGCGAATTCACCTTTGGCGTATTTGTACGATATATTTTGGGAAGAGGCAGTTTACTTCCAGTTTGCATCGGTTTATACGGCATCTTTTACATTAAAAGGATTTGTGAATGACGGCTTAATGACATTATTCTTTCTCTTAATAGGCTGCGAGCTGAAAAGAGAGTGTACGGAAGGTTCATTATCATCATTGAAAAAAGTAAGCCTGCCGCTTATTTCGGGTATCGGAGGCATGGTTGTGCCTGCCCTTATCTATGTAGGCGTGTATTTTGTTGCTAAATCGCATCTTGCGGAGCCTCCTTCTTTTCAAATGCTGCACGGCTGGGCGATTCCGACCGCTACGGATACGGCTTTTGCACTAGGCATTCTGGGGCTTATGGGCGTGCGTCCCAGCCTTCTGATATTTCTTATGGCACTCGCTATCACAGACGATTTGGGAGCTATTATTCTCATCGGAGCTTTTTACTCGGAAAACTGGAATATCATGGGTATGCTGACCATGCTGGCAGTAATGTTCATGCTGTTTGTAATGGCAAAAAAGCCTGTTAAAGCTGTGTTTCCATACGCTCTTGCCGGAGTGCTGTTGTGGTTTGCAACACACTCGGCAAACATACACACTTCTTTGGCGGGAGTTATGCTGGCAGCATTCATTCCTATAAATACAAACAAAAAAGAAGTAGAGCAATCAGGCGGAAGTCCTCTGTTCAAAATAGAAAATTTCTGCAAACCTCTGGTAGCGTTTGTAATCTTACCGCTTTTTGCCTTAGCTAACGCAGGAGTTAATTTATCACAGGTAACGGTTGACAGTATGATGTCTCCTATAACACTGGGAATAAGCAGCGGTCTGTTTTTAGGCAAGCCCATAGGCATAATGATATTTGCGTATCTGGCAGTAAAGCTGCAAATAGCGCACCTGCCCTTTGGCGCAACGTGGAGACATATACTCGGAGTTTCCCTGTTCTGCGGCATTGGTTTTACTATGTCGCTGTTCATAGGGCTTTTGGCATTCAACAACGAAGAGTATATCCAGTCAATGAAAGTCGGAGTGCTCTTAGGTTCGCTGCTGTCCGTTACGGTAGGCACTATAATTATGCAGCTGCGGAAAAGACTCCATAAGCACAAAGCAGCGGAAGCTGTGCCTTAACCCGTCAGCCTCTCATTCGCAATATCCCAGTTCAAAAGACTGTCTATGACCGCAGAAACATAGTCCTGCCTTCTGTTCTGATAGTCGAGATAATAGGCGTGCTCCCAAACGTCTATAGTCAGTATAGGCTTTGCTGTTCCTTGTGATATGGGAGTAGCGGCATTGGAAGTTTTTTGTATCTCCAACTTGTCTCCGGAAAGAACCAGCCAAACCCAGCCGCTTCCGAAAGTGTTGACTGCCGCATCAGTAAACTTTTCCTTGAAGACACTGAACGAGGAAAAATCTTTTTCGATAAGATTAAGGATTTTGCCTTTAGGAGAAGATGTTCCTTTCGGCGACAGCCCTTCCCAGAAAAACACATGATTCCAAGCCTGAGCAGCATTGTTGAATATGGAAACGGCTTTAGAATCCTTTTCCGCTTTACGAATAATGTCTGTCAGCGGCAAATTTTCGTACTCCGTCCCTTTGATAAGAGCGGCAGTCTTGTCAAAATAGGCTTTTTGATGTTTCCCGTAATGAAACTCAACAGTCTTTGCAGAAATTACCGGAGCTAGAGCATCTTCCTTGTAAGGAAGGGCGGGCATGATTATAGATGACATTTGGTTTCCTTTCTACATTCTAAATTTTACATTCTACATTTTCTTCTTCCCCTGTGGAGCTTTGAATACAAACAGATGTTTAGGCAGGCTGTCCGGTTCCGTCATATCGTACAAAGATACTTTTGTAGAAACACCCTGAGCATCAAGAACTACCCACTGTTTCAGCTTCAAAGGATTGTCATCGAAAATAAGAGTAAGACTTCCGGCATCTTCATCTTTCGCAGACACAAGCGTAATCGCAAGCTGTTCCTTAACATTCCCGGACGCAGGAATATGCTCTAAACCCGTAACCTTCACTGCCTTGCCGAAAACAATAGGAACCTGCAATATAAAGCCCAGCAGATTGTCTTTTTGTATAATTCTGGATTGAGTCTCCATAACGGAATCCCAAAACTGTATCATGTTTCCGTCCGCAACGATAAAATCCTCATTCGGAGGTTCGTAAGTAACTCTCATCTTGCCCTGCACCGGTTTTTTGGCATCAGTGTTTGCAGAACGGGAAATAAAAATCTGACCTCTTTGTATCCCTGCGTTATCTGCTATTTGAACGAACCCAACCGACACGTTTCTTAATGTGTTGAGGTATTGCGCTATTCTATCCAAATCATACTGATAATAAATGTTATTGGAATCGGCCTGACTCTCTGCCCTGACATTACCGGAAACGCAGCAGAAACACACAACAACAGCCAGCACTTTTAAAAATTTTGCAAACATAATGACCTCACACGCTTTCAGCCTCTATAACTCTGGAAGCCGGAAAAATGATAGACACTGTTGTACCTACTCCAACCTCGCTTTTAATCTCCATCACGCCCTCATGCAGCTCTACCAGTGCCTTTGCCAGAGGCAGCCCCAGTCCGGTTCCCTGATGCTTTCTGCTTAAAGCATTTTCTATCTGTCCGAAAGGAGTCAAAGCAACACCAATGTCTTCGGAAGCAATGCCTATGCCGTTGTCTATGACATTGATAAGGAGCCTCTTCTGCTCGTCTATGAGCGCAGACAGAGTAACGCCTCCGCCCTCATGTGTAAATTTTATCGCATTTGTCAAAAGATTTATTAATATCTGTTTCATAGCCTTTTCTTCGCCTCTGAGAGCCGGAAAGCCCTTAGGCACATGAATACTAAGCTTCACCTTGCCCTCTTTTGCTCTGGCCGCAACAAGCCGCACAACAGACTGAGCAATATGTTCTATGTTAAGAGGCACCTCGTACAACTGCCTTTTGCGCGCCTCAACTTTAGACATATCAAGAATATCATTTATCAAAGACAGCAAAAGCTGACCGCTGTCGTATATATCTTGGGCGTACTCAACATACTGAGGCTGTCCGGCCGGGCCGAATATCTGATTCTTGATAATCTCGGAGAAACCTATAATAGCGTTAAGCGGAGTCCTAAGCTCATGGCTCATGTTCGCCAAGAACTCAGACTCACTTCGAACGGCAATCTCAGCTTGTTCTTTAGCGTACAAAGCGGTTTTTTCTATATCTTTGTGTCCGGTTATATCGAAAACAACGCAGGATATTTCTTCTTCACCAACGGAATTCAGAATTATCTGTCCGCTGAGACTAATCCACACAATGCTGTTGTCCGCAGTGTAAACAGCGCATTCTTCAGTCTTTTTCTTATTATTCAGGACTCCGGCAAACCAAGAATTTTTCTGTTTTTCGTCTACAAAAAACTGATTTAAAATATCGGGCGGATTATCGAGAAGCTGCTCAGCAGAACCATAGCCCAGTATATTGGCGATAGCCTCATTCGCTTCCAGCCACTTGCCGTTCTTAGTAATATTAAAAATCCCGATACTGGTATTATCAAAAATAGCTCTATACTTATGAGCGCATTCTTTTAATACCTGTATATCGTCAGAATTATCCATGACCAGTCCTATAAATCAGCCTTAAAACGATTCTACTATACAATGTGAAATGCGGAATGTGAAGTGTGGAATTAAGAGTGCAAAGGGTGGAGTTAGTACGTATTCTTAACTCCACACTCCACCCTTCGCACTTTGTGCTTCGGGCGGCTTACGCCACTCTCAACACTCCACACTTGCTTAATCCTGCTGTCTGAACCGCTCTAAAACTTCCGGATACACTTTTACAGGCGTAACAGTTCTTAGATACTGAACGTACTGAGTCAAAAACTCATTACCCGCAGATTTGGACATCTCGGCTTCCATGAAGTTCTTTTGCAGATCCTGCCTGTCATCAGCTTTTTCTACTTTAGCCAAACGAATAACAATCCACTTTCCTTCGTTTGCAAAAATAGCGGTTTCCCCGATTTTCAAATCAAAAGCATTATCCAAAATACCGTCAGGCAGTTCTTTAGCTCTATCGGCAGCAGAATCCGGATCGGAAAGCATAGTCAAAGGCGCAGATACTCTTGCGCTGACTTCACGCTTTTCTGCAATACTGGCAAGAGCGGCTCCTGCTTTCAGAGATTTTTCAATGCGCTCCGCTTCAACCTGAGCCTGTTCCACCTGCTGCTGCCGCATCCAAGCAGAAGCAACGCTGTTTTTTATATCAGAGAACGGCTTTACTCCGGCAGGCTTGATAGAATCAGTCCTTACAACAAAGTACAGCCCCTCATTATCGGTCTCAATAGGACTGACATCATCGATTTCCTGAGAGAAAGCGTGCTGCAGTGCCATATTTCTGCCGGGAAGTTCTCTGGGCAAAGAACCGTCTCTTAAAACTCCGGCATTATCTATTCCTTGTATTTTGACAAGACGCAGCCTCAAAGTGCCAGCCAAATCGTCCAGAGATTTTCCGGCAGCCAGCTCATCGTCCAGTTTATTGATAATATCCACAGCTTCGTCTTTGGCTTTTTCCAAACGAATCTCTGCTAAGATTTCGTCCTTAGCCTCATCAAAGCTGGGCACTCCGGCAGCATTTATATTTCTAAGCTGAATAACATGCCAGCCAAGCTGAGTCTTGATAGGCTCCGAAACATCTCCGGCCTTCATAGAGAAAACAGCCCTAGCCAAGTCCGGCATCAGAGTCCCGGCCTCTATGTTGTCAATAGGAATGACCGGTTCATTCATGCTTTTAGCAGTGAGAGAAAGATCTCCTGAAACCCTGGCTCTCTGAGAGAGCTGTTCAGCCTGTTCTTGCGAGAAAAGAACGGATTGTACGATATTGCGGGTTTCAGGCTTGACAAGACGCTCTTTAGAGGTCTCGTAATAAGCGGAAAGATCAACACCGGAAACATCTGTATCTTTGGCAAGAGCATCTAAGGACAGAGTGGCGATAGTAATATCTCTGTACTCGGGGTCCATGAACAAAGCAGTATTTTTGTCATAGAACTCTTCCAGAGTCTTTTCATCGGGCACAGGAATACCGCCTATCTTAGCGGAGTCAACAGTAACAACATCAAAAATGCGCTTCTGAGATTTGGCTTTATAAACGGCATCTACAGCGGCTTTAGGCACGAAAGAAGCACCTGCCGCAACATTCATGAGCATACGCCTTGAAATATCGGAACGCCAGATATTGAGGAATTCCGCTTCGGAGACCTGTTGCTGTCTCAGAAGCATGATGAATCTGTCTTTATCAAAAGAGCCGTCTTCTTTGCGGAAGGCAGGCTCCTGCCTGACCATTTCCAGAACGGGTTTTTCGCTGATACGAAGTCCAAGGCGGCGGACTTCGGAGTCTATGAGGAGTCTTGTTATTTCTCTTTCCAGAGTTTCTTCTATGAGTCCGAGCTGTTTTGCTTCTTTCGCAGTAAGAGCGGGATTATATTGTTTTATGGTGCGCAGATTTTGATCGAAGAGAGCGGCGAATTCGCTCATAGTAATTTTATAATCACCGACTTTGGCAACCGGCTGTTTAAGGTAGTTTGTTCTGAAAGCATCGCCAACGCCCCAGATACTGAAACTGACGATTAAAACAATCATAAAAACTTTGACGATCCATGATTTGGCAGCGACTCTGATAGACTGAAGCATAAAAACCCTCTATTTAATGTGAAAGGGGTAAGATGTTGATTGTTTTTGCCTTTTTTCGTTCATGACAAAAACCTGATGGATTATTCAGAATCCACAATGTACAATTCACAATTCACAATGTAAAGCTAAATAATTGTGCATTTCCTAATTTCACATTATCTAAAACGGTACGTTGTCGTCGAATTCGTCCGCTCTGCCCTGACTTCCGCCGGAAGAGCTGTCGCCGAAGCTATCATCGGCAGCAGCACCTGCAGAAGATGAAGACGAATACCCTCCTCCTCCGCTGCCCTTGCTGTCAAGCATAGTCAAAGAGCTTCTGAACGGTCTGAGAGCTACCTCTGTCATATAACGCTTTTGACCGTCTTTTTCATATTCTCTGGTCTCAAGCTGACCTTCTATATACAGCTTAGAGCCTTTTTTGACGTACTTTTCGACTATCTCCACGAGTTTGTCGTCCAGCACGGAAATTCTGTGCCATTCTGTTTTTTCTTTTCTCTCGCCGGAATTCTTATCCTTCCAGCTCTCGGAAGTTGCAATAGAAAAGCTGGCGACCCTGCCGCCGCTTTGGAAAGTACGAATCTCAGGATCTTTGCCTAAGTTTCCGATTAAAATCACTTTGTTAACGCTTCCAGCCATAAAAATCCCCTATAAAAAACAAAAAGAGTTTATATGAAAACACACAAACTCCTCATACGCAAGCAAAAAAATGCTTGTTTCGAAAGGTCAAAAGTAATACGTTGCAGGAATGCAGAAAAAAATAATAGTTACCGGTGCTAAAGAGCACAACCTGAAAAATATCGATGTATCTATACCCAAAGACCAGCTAGTCGTGATTACCGGAGTCTCCGGATCCGGGAAGTCTTCTTTGGCGTTTGATACTCTGTACGCAGAAGGGCAAAGGCGGTTCGTAGAAAGCCTGTCATCGTACGCAAGACAGTTTCTGGATATGATGCAGAAACCTTCCGTAGAGTCTATAGAAGGATTGTCTCCTGCCATTTCCATAGAACAAAAAAGCATATCTAAAAATCCCAGATCTACTGTCGGCACTGTTACGGAAATATACGATTATCTAAGGCTTTTGTTCGCGCGCGTAGGAGTCCCCTACTCTCCTGCTACTGGACTGCCCATAGAAAGCCAGACAATAACGCAAATGGCGGATAGAATTCAGTCTATGGAAGAAGGCAGCAAACTTATGCTTTTAGCTCCTATAGTAAGAGGCAGAAAAGGCGAGTATAAACAAGAGATTAGCAATCTGGTAAGAAAAGGCTTTCAGCGGGTAAAAATAGACGGAAAAATTTACGACATAGAAGACGCTCCGACACTGGACAAAAACAAAAAGCACGATATTTCAGTAGTAGTCGACAGGCTCATAGTCAAAAAAGATATGGGAAACAGACTTCCGGATTCCATAGAAACAGCTCTTAACCTCTCGGACGGATTATTGTTTGCGGAAAACATGTCTACGAATGAAACAACTATTTTTTCTTCTAAATTCGCATGTCCGGTAAGCGGATTTACCATAGAATCCATAGAACCCGGCATGTTTTCGTTCAATAATCCCAGAGCTTTTTGTCCGGAATGCTACGGACTGGGAATAGTCAATGCAGATACGGAAGAAGAATACAGAGAGACCTGTCCCGTATGTAAAGGAACTAGGCTGAAATCAGAGGCATTAGCAGTAAAAATAGGAGGACTGAATATTGCGGAAGTCTGTGATATGGCAGTAAAGCAGTTAATCCTTTGGTTTAAAAAAATCCCTCAATCCCTTACAATACAACAAAAAGAAATTTCTAAAAGAATACTAAAAGAAATAAACGAGAGATTGGGATTTCTGGATAGAGTCGGGCTAAACTATCTATCGCTGTCAAGAGCCAGCGCAACCCTATCCGGAGGAGAAGGTCAAAGAATAAAACTGGCATCTCAGATAGGTACCGGTCTTACCGGAGTTCTGTATATACTGGACGAGCCCAGCATAGGGCTGCACCAAAGAGACAATGATATGCTTCTGAATGCACTGAAGAATCTAAGAGATTTAGGCAACTCGGTTATAGTAGTAGAACACGATGAAGAAGCAATACGGCAAGCGGATTATATCATAGACATGGGACTTGGAGCCGGAATGCACGGCGGAGAAATAATAGCTGCCGGAAGTCTTGAGGATATAGAAAAAAGCGAAAAAAGCCTTACAGCACAGTATCTCAGCGGCAAAAGATTTATACCTGTGCCGAAAAAAAGAAGAAAAGCCAGAAATAATAAATGGCTCACGATAGAAGGCGCAGCAGGACATAATTTGAAGAATATAAACGTCAAATTTCCGATTAATGCTTTGACTGTAGTTACCGGCGTTTCAGGATCCGGGAAATCAACGTTAGTGCTCGATACGTTATACAGAGCAGTGCTGGAAAAGCTGAGAAGAATCCACATAGCGCCGGAACCGTACAAAAATATGCTGGGAGCTGATGAGATTCAAAATGTAATAAACATAACTCAGTCTCCTATAGGAAGGACTCCGCGCTCTAATCCTGCGACATATACAGGAGCATTTACGCCTATAAGAGAATGGTTTGCAGAACTTCCTGAATCTAAAGCTAGAGGATACAGGGCTAACCGCTTCTCATTCAACGTAAAAGGTGGAAGATGCGCAGCCTGTGAAGGAGACGGCTTGATAAAAATAGAAATGCACTTTCTGCCGGATATTTTTGTAAAATGCGAGACATGCCAAGGAAGGCGCTATAGCAAAGAAACGCTAGAGATAGTGTATAAAAACAAGAATATAGCGGACGTTCTTGATATGACAGTTGAAGAAGCGTTAGTATTTTTCAGCGCAATTCCTAAGATTAAGAATAGGCTGCAATCCCTTGTAAATGTTGGATTATCATACATAACGCTGGGACAATCTGCTGTTACACTGTCAGGAGGAGAGGCTCAGAGGATAAAACTCGCCAAAGAGCTGGTAAACAGAAACAACACCAATAACCTCTATATCCTGGACGAACCTACTACCGGGCTGCACTTTGCAGATGTCGACAAATTATTGGACGTTTTGCACTCTTTAACAGATAAAGGCAACACTATCATAATCATAGAGCATAACCTCGAAGTGATAAAAACAGCGGACTATATCGTGGATTTGGGACCGGAGGGCGGAGACTTAGGCGGAGAATTAATAGCTTCCGGAACGCCGGAAGAGATTGTTAAGGTTAAGAAAAGTTGGACTGGGCAATACTTGAAGGGAATTGAAAATTGAAAATGGAAAATGGAAAATTATAAAGTATTTGACACTTGAAGATATAATTATTATAAAACTCTTTTCCTATGAATTAGTGAGTTAATAAAATGAAACGTACATATCAACCAAGCAAACTAGTCCGTAAACGCAGACACGGTTTCAGAGCTAGAATGGCAACTGCAGACGGACGCAAGATACTGTCCCGCCGCCGCGCTTTGGGAAGAAAAAAGCTGTCTGCGTAAATGACAGCGCGGCTTGAATCACTGCGCAGAAGAGCGGACTTCATCGACATATCTAACAGCGGCAAGCGGTGGGTGTCTAAGTACTTCATCTTACAAATAAGAGAAAATCAAGAGCCTGTTAACGATAGTTCTGTCGTTAGATACGGGATAACTGCAACCAAGAAAATCGGCAACGCAGTTGTAAGAAACAGAAGCAAAAGACGATTAAGAGTATTGGCAAGAGAGTTCGTTAGTAAGTTAAACCCTCAGCACGACTATGTGTTTGTAGCCCGCACCGAAACGCCGTCATGTGAATTCTCGGACATGAAAACAGAAATACAAAAGGCGATAAAGAGACTAAAAATCTGAAAGTAAAAAATTGCTTGCAATTTTGGGCAAAATCACACCATAATAGCATATAAAGCCCCTTAAATACGGAGAATGAAATGATTAGAGTTACCGGCGAAATGTTGAAGCACCCAAAACGCAGCGTTAACAACGCTCGTGAATTCGCTGAGGCTCCGGAGGGTCGATTTACAAATTTCTTCTAAACCATCTCGCAAAATTAAACCTAATACGCACTGTGCGTTTCCCGTAACGCATAGCGTTTTTTCATGTCTTTCAAAAGGAGAATAAAATCACATGGTTTCAAATTATATGCAAAATATGATGCAGGAAGCATCGCTTATTCGTAAGATGTTTGAGGCTGGAGCTAAACTCAAAGCCCAGTACGGACCTGAGAACGTGTTTGATTTTTCAATCGGCAATCCTTCCGTGCCTCCGGTGAAAGAGTTTAAGAATGCTCTAAAGACGGTTGCGAGTGATTCCGGCATATCTCACGGATATATGCCGAATGCCGGCGAGTACTCTGTGCGGAATACTGTTGCTACCAAAGCATCGGAAGAACAAAAGACTCCTATACCTGCGGAAAATGTTGTTATGACTTGCGGAGCTGCCGGCGCGATAAATATTGCCTTAAAGGCTTTGCTGAATCCTCAAGATGAAGTAATAGTTATTTGTCCCTATTTTATGGAGTACAAATTCTATATAGAAAATCATCAGGGGAAAATGGCAGTTGTTCAAAGCTCCGCTGATTTTGATTTGGATATTGAGGCAATAGAAAAAGCTATTACGACTAAAACAAAAGCAATCATTATCAATTCTCCGAACAATCCTACCGGAAAAGTTTATTCAGAACAGACTCTGCGGGCGTTGGGACAGATGCTGGAGAAGCAGCCGAACCCGATTTATGTTATAAGCGATGAGCCGTATCGTCATATTACTTACGGTATTGTTGTGCCTGCGCTGTTTCCGCTGTATCGCAATTCGATTATTGCTACTTCGTTTTCCAAAGATATGTCTATTCCGGGCGAACGCATTGGTTGGCTGGCAGTCAATCCGCAGGCTGAAAAAGCTGCTGAAATCGTCAACGCAAGCATTATAGCAAATCGTATTTTAGGATTTACAAACGCCCCTGCTCTAATGCAGAAAGTCGTGGCATTGTGTCTGGACAATAAGATAGATTCTAACATTTATCTACGCAAAAGAGACTTGTTTGTGAAGCTGCTGTCAGACCTCGGATACGAAGTCTCAGTGCCGGAAGGAGCATTTTATCTTTTTGTAAAAAGCCCGATAGAAGACGACAAAGCATTCTGCGAGCTGTTATTAGCGCAGAACATTTTAGCAGTTCCGGGAAAAAGTTTCGGAAAGATAGGATATTTCAGATTAGCTTACTGCTGTGATGATGACACTATTAAAAACTCAAAGCAAGGATTCAAAAATGCAATCGAAAAAGCAAAATAATATTGTTGTTTCCGGCAATGAAGCTGCCTCTCTGGCAGTACGCCATTCAGGAGTCACTGCTGCGTATGCGTATCCGGGCACGCCCTCAACGGAACTCATGGAGTACATTATCAGTTCGGAAAGCGGGCTTGGTTTTTGGTGCGCTAATGAAAAAACTGCTCTGGAAGCTGCTCTTGGAGTGTCTTTTGCAGGCGGACGCAGTTTCGTCAGCATGAAGCATGTCGGATTGAATGTTGCTGCAGATCCTCTTATGAGCTGCGCAAACGTAAAAATAAACGGCGGGATAGCTATTGTCGTTGCAGACGATCCCGGAATGCACTCTTCTCAGAACGAACAGGATACCAGATACTTAGCGGATTTTGCTAAAGTGCCGTGTTATGATCCGGCCACAGTTCAAGACGCTTACGACATGATTAGAGATGCTTACGAATTATCCGAACAGCTCTTTAAGCCTGTCATAGTGAGAATGTGCACTCGTCTTTCGCACTCAAAGGGAGTTTTGCAACCGCGAGACGCACAGCCTAAAGTTACTAAAGCACCGGGAGTTGCAACAGAATGGAATGTTGTTCCTGCGTTTGCCAAAAAAGGATTAGCGCGTGCATTAGAAAAACATACGGAAGCGGAAAAGCTATCGGAAAACTCTATTTATAATACTGTCAATGACGCAAAAAATGAGCTGGGCGTTATTACAACAGGCTTGGCAAGAGAGTATTTTCTTGAACTTGAAGCAGGGCTGCCTCATCTGCACATAGGATTTTATCCGGCTCCTTCTGAAAAAATCAGAAATTTTGTGTCCAAGCATAAAAAGATTCTAGTGCTTGAAGAAGGCTCTCCGTATATCGAGCGGTTTTTGCGAGGTCTACTGCCCACAGCGCAAATTATTCAAGGGAAAATGGATAATACTTTGCCTCTTATAGGAGAATTAAATTCAGATATCATCAAGAAGGCTTTAGGCATTCCAGTACCTTCAACGAATATGGATTTAAACTTCACACTAAGCAACCGTCCGCCGCAGCTATGCGTAGGCTGTCCGCACAGAGACACCTTTAATATCATCAAAGATGCAATTGCAGGGGAAGATGTTATACTCAATGCAGACATAGGCTGTTATTCTTTGGGAGCCTTGCCGCCCTATGGGCTGCCTATTACGCTGGAAGACATGGGAGCGTCTATTCCAATGGCAAAAGGAGCTGCTCAGTCCGGGAAAAAAACTCTTGCAATTATCGGAGACAGTACGTTTTTACACTCGGGAATTACCGGGTTGATTGACTGTGTGAACATTAATGCGCCGGTTACTGTATTGATTTTGGATAATCAGACTACTGCTATGACCGGCGGACAGCCTCAGCTGCTTCCCAGCGAGCGGCTTACCCAGATTGCCGAGGGAATAGGAGTTCCAAAAGAACATGTCATTGAGTTTAATCCTATGCCGAAACATCACCAGAAGAATGTAGAACTACTGAAAAAGGAAATGGCTTATGCCGGAGTTTCTGTTTTAATAGGAAAACGTGAATGTATTGAAACCTACAAGAGAGGGTTAAAAAAATGAAATATAATATAATTTTATGCGGTGTGGGCGGGCAAGGCATATTGCTGTTGTCGTCTCTTCTTAGCTCTGCCGCCAAGGAAAAAGGATTGTATGTCAAGCAAAGCGAAGTGCACGGAATGGCGCAAAGAGGCGGTGCAGTATCTGCTCAGCTTAGAATTTCCGACAGTGAAATTCATTCCCCTCTTATACCGAAAGGCGAGGCTGACCTCTTAGTGAGCATGGAGCCGCTGGAAGTTTTCCGCTATGTGGAATATTTGAATGACAAAACTGTTGTGCTTGTGAATGAAGAACCTTTTGTAAACATATCCAATTATCCTGATATTGAGACGGTTTATAAGGACTTGGATACTTTGAAGGCAATACGCCTGTCAAATGCAGACAACATTATGCTTGCAGGCGCAGCCTCGTGTTTTATTGATATTGAAGAAGAAGTGTATGAAAAAGTTTTGACGGATTTCTTCAAGAAAAAAGGACAAGAGATACTCGAGAAACGCATTGCAGACTTTAAGTCCGGGCGTTCAAAAGGTGAGCGAAAATGATTTACAATAAAACTGTTGAGATTATAGACAAAGCACGGCTGGAAGACTTGCAGTCAAAGCGTCTTAAAAGATTAGTAGCTTATGTTAAAAACAATTCGCCGTATTACCAAAAACAACTGGCGCACATTCAAGCTGACGATATTAACAGCATGAAAGACATTTCTAAACTGCCATTTACAACAAAAGAAGATCTGCGCAACAATTATCCTTACGGAATTTTTTCCATGCCGCATGAAAAAATTTCAGAAATACACATGTCGAGCGGAACTGCCGGAAATCCGACTTTGGTAGGATATTCCCGAAAAGATTTAATGCTGTGGGCAGAGGTTATGTCCCGCTCTTTGGCATGCGCCGGAGTCCACAGCTCCGATATGATTCAAGTTGCATTCGGATACGGTTCATTCACCGGAGGATTCGGAGTGCATTACGGAGCACTAAAATTAGGAGCAACTGTTCTGCCGATGTCGTCAGGGCAGACTAGACGGCAGATTACTTTGATGCAGTCCTTGAAGCCTCGCATTTTAGCGTGTACTCCAAGCTATGCTTTATATATGGCGGAAGAAGCGGCTTCTATGGGATTAAAGCCTTCGGATATTTCGTGGGAAATCGGCATTTTCGGCGCAGAGCCTTGGAGTGAAGGAATGCGCACGGAAATTGAAAAACGGCTGGGCGTTAAAGCTGTTGATATTTACGGGCTGTCGGAAATAATCGGACCGGGCGTTTCCATGGAGTGCGATGAAAAAAACGGAATGCACATTTGGTCAGATGTATTTTATCCGGAAGTTATAAACCCCGATACCGGCGAGGTTCTGCCGGACAAAGAAAAAGGCGAGCTGGTGATAACAACGCTTACTAAACAGGCTATACCGCTGCTTCGCTATCGGACTCGAGATATTGTGAGTATGACGAATGAGAAATGTGCTTGCGGCAGAACTATGCCTAGAATCAGCAAAATATCCGGACGTTCAGACGATATGCTTGTTGTGAGAGGAATCAATATTTTCCCGTCTCAGATTGAACATGTGCTGTTGAATGCCGCAGGAGCAGCACCTCATTACCAGATTATCGTGAATCGCAACAGCATTTATCAGGACAGTATTGACATTTTGGTTGAAATAGAAGAACAAATGTTTTCAGATCAGATGAAGGAAATGGAGCAGCTTGAGGCGAAAATAGTGAAAGAAATGACGGCAGTTCTTAATATTACGCCGAAGCTGAAATTAGTATCGCCGAAGACTCTGCCGCGCAGCGAAGGCAAGGCGGTACGAGTAATTGACAACCGAAAAATATAGAAAGGTAATACAATGAAACAGCTTTCAGTTTTTCTTGAAAATTCACCGGGCTCTTTGTTGAGACTGACCGAAGCATTGGCGCAGGCAGAGGTTAATCTGCGCGCTCTCACTGTTTCGGAAAATGCGGATTTCGGCATAGTGCGCATATTGGTGCATGATATTGAACATGCGGCTTCTGTTGTAAAGGCGGCAAACTTCATCTGCTCGCAAACAGATGTTGTCGCAGTCGAGATCCCGGACCGGACAGGCGGCTTATTCAGCGTGCTGAAAGAATTTGAAAACAAAGGGCTGAACATCGAGTATATGTATAGCCTTCAAGTACGCAGCAAAGACAAAGCAGTGATGATTTTCCGCTTCAAAGATACTGAAAAAGCACTGAACGTCATTAAAAACACGAAATTTGTTTTGTTTGAAGAGCCGCTGTAGTTTACAGTTGCATGTCCTTACAAATGAGTTAAACTCTACCTACCCATGTATGCTTCTAATGGAGGAGAGGATGCGCCATTCCCTGCTTTTTATATTCACTTTCCTTGCCGTATTATTTTTTCCTTCAGGCTCAGCCAATGCGCAACAACAGTATCTGACTGCTGAGGCTATACAGCATCTTAATTTCGGGTCATTCATCTACACAGGAACTTCGGCTGCAGTAACTATTTCCACCGCCGGTCAGTACAACTCGCCTATACAGCCCTTTATTACAGGCACTCATGGGATTGTACTCACCACAACAAATGTCAACAACGGACAGCTGCAATACACTCTTGGCGGCACTACGGCTACGCTGCAAGGACCTAACGGCGGAACTATCAATGTCACAAACATCGTTGCACTTAAAAGCAAAGAGCCACTAAGCGGCTCAGGGGAGTTAAAACTTGAAAATCCAGTCGGCGGTACGGCAACTATCACTCCCGGGCTTACTATAGGAGAATACAGCGGCTTTGTCGCACTGACCGCTGGTCGCGGCAACCTTACGTCTCTGGTCAACATTCCCGTTAGACTGACTCTTCTGCCTCGTTTGGAAATGGAAGAGATTTCTTCCTTAAATTTCGGAAGGATGCAGTTAGTGGCCGGCATGGGCGGCCGCATCAGGATTGATCCTGCCACGGGTCTGCGCAGCCTTGTCAACGGCTCGGTCAATCTGGTGAGCAACACGCATAGTCAGGGACAGTTCAGGATTAGCGGCATTCCCAATCACGCCATAACAATGTCGCTTCCGAATACGGTAACGGTTTCTAATGCCGGAGGCAGCGCATCAATGACAACAGAAAACTTTACCAGATACCCGTCTTCTCCTAATCTCGCTCTTGCCGCTAACGGATACCTGGACATGAACATAGGCGGAGACCTTGTTGTCAGCGCAAACCAGCCTTATGGCACCTATTCAGGGAGTTACGTGATTACTATAAATTATTAAACAAAAATTAAGGAATCCTAATGTATAATATTAAATGTATAACTTTAAGCATATCATGTAACACCTTCTTAATTAAACGAAAAAATCCTACATACTTAACGATGCATTAACCTTTCTTTTATATCCTGTGAGATGTCCGGTGATTCGACTCATTACACAGCCGTATCATCTGGCACAAACCCTCTAGAGAAAGGCATTTGATATGTACACAATGAATAAAATATTGGCATTGACCGCTGTGTCGGTTTTTGCCTTATCTGTTGCTTCTGCCACAACAGTGTGCGCTGAGACAATAGATGCTCACGTTAAAGCCGAGATAGTAGCACAGTTGAAATTGACCGAAGAAGCTATTTTGGACTTTGGTAAAATCTCAACCGGTACTGCTGGACTAACAATCGTCATGACTCCTGCAGGTGGCATATCCGGTGATGCCGGACGCCACTATGCCGGTACTCAGCAAGCGGGTCAAATCAAAGTTGAAGGACTTGCAAATGAGTCTATTGCCATAACACTGCCAAATTCTGCTGTTACCATACAAGGTCCTACAGAAACTATGGATGTTACTGCATTTAACCATGACGCAGGAGGAACCCCGGCACTTGATGTTTCGGGAGAGCTGGTATTTAATGTCGGCGCTACTCTGGATGTCAATGCTAATCAGGAAGTGGGTGTGTATAACGGTACCTACACTGTTGCTGTTATTTACAGCTAAGTTTCTTGTTTTGATTTTTGTCCCTCTGCACGGAAGGCAACTTCCGTGCAGTTTTTTATTCCTCTTCGTGAAGTTTTAATTCACCCTCATCAGTAAAGGAAATTCTTACGGTTTTTATTGCGGGCTTAGTGTCTCCATCTCCTACCGGCTCCAGTTCTGTTTTCTCAACCGTCTGCACTACAGCAGGCTCCACTTTCGGTTCGTCTTCCGGTTCTGCTGCTGCAGCTAAAACAACACTATCCTTATTCTCTTTATTCTCCTCCGGATTAAGATAAGAACGAGACGCAATATCTTGAGGTATCTCTATCGACTCATTAAAACTGTAAATGAAATCGTCCAGGACAACATTCTTAAGAGTTTTTATTTCCTGTGTCCCTCTTGTAATTTTAATGTCATACGTACCGAAATTAAGCAAGTCCAAAATAAACAATCCGTCAATATCCGTATGCGTTTCCAAAACTGTTTCGCCGGCTTTATTCTGCGCCTTAACAGTGTATCCTACAAGACGCGCTCTTGGCACGCTTTGAAAAATCTGCCCCTCAACAGCGCCTTTATGAACAAACGGAATGCGCACCTCGGTTACAGCTCCGGGACGCAGCACCAGCTTTTGTTCTTCTAGCACAGGATGCAGCGCAACGTCTCCTACACTTTCTCTGTCTATGGTAACAATCGCTCTCTGATACGGCTCTATGTCCGTGATAATCGCCTCGCCGTATTCGTTGGTCACAGCCCGAGTGTGCGTGCCGTTGACCAAAACAGTAACGTCCGGTATAGGATTTCCATTCTCATCTTGCACTAAAGCCGCAATAGTTGCGCGCTCGCTCAGCATATTCTTAGCGTCAGTGAAAACTCCCTCCTCTGTCCTGCCAAAACTCATGTTGTAGCCCATAAGAACAGAAACGTTCCTGTTCGTGTCCGCAGCAGCTTGCAGCGTTAGACCGCCGAATGAGAAAATTCTGGCAGCACTGATAGACAAACGATTAACATCGCGCTGGTTTTTCAAAAAATCATAGTCCCACATGGCGGTAAAATATGTATTCCTATCCAAGCGATAATCAGCCCTTAGTCCTATGTTGTTGAGACCTGATTCCGGCAAAGTGCGATAACTGACTTTTCCGTGCGTACCGAACTTTCCGAATTGAGTCTGAAAGATCACGGAAACATCATTATACTGGTTATTCAGCATACGTTCATAGCGGTTCTCAACCGTAAAGTGATAGTTCTGCCAAACAGTCGAAGAAAGCCTTCCGGTAATAGCGTGCGAACTTTGTCCCGATTCGAACTCTCCGCGCTGATAGCTGATGTAATAAGGCATATTGAGCCAAGGAAGATTGCTGGAAAACCTGCTTTCAAGTAAAGATGTCAGGTACTCGCCTCGATAAGCCGCAGGCGCATGGAGCTTGTCATACATAACATAACGGGCAAAAATATCGCCTATATAAACATCGCCCTGAGCCTCGAAATTATGCCCGTAATTGCCGGATTCCAAATCATAGAGAAAGTTGTACTGAAGCGATGCGCCCGAGAAAACAAACTGAGACCCTACTGTTGCGAACTGCCGGTTCTTATGCTCATTCTCTGCATCAGGAGCGGACTCATACCCGACAATAGCGGAAATATTATCCGTAATTCCATAATAGCCTGTCGTATTAAACACAGGAACAGAAGTATTCGAAACCATAGGTTCATAAGCTTCAACCAAATAACGATCCTGCTGATAGAAATTCGTTTGATAGCCGAATTCACCGGTTTTAACAGGAGACGTGCCTGAATAATACTGACGCTCTTCCTCATGCGTCTCTCCGTAAGGACCGTAAAAAACAAGTCTAAAGTTGTTTTGACCGAACGAAACAGGCACGCTTAAAAACTCATACCTGCCCGCTTCCGATATCTGGCGGAAACCGATAAGCTGTCCTCTGTTATAAAGCTCAACCTCCCAGCCTGTTGCAAGAGGACCCGTAATATCAATGGTTTTGTCTGCCGCAGTTACAAGGTCTTTGAACGAGCTTGCATAAAATCCCCGCCCGCTTCCTGTTTGAGTAAAAAAAGTAGTTCCAAATCCCTGAATATCGCCGACACCAAACTGAGTCAGATTAAGAGGATTCTTCGGCTCTTCCAAAAACGTGCGCCCCATTGTCAGTCTCATACGCGGCTTTGCGTCTTCTATAGCCGTATTGCCGAACAAATAAAGCTCTGTATCCAATCCTCCCGCAATCATTCCGACATTCACGGCGTAACTGTCAAAGCCGCTTGTAGTCTCATTAGAACGCCCGATGTTTGTTTTACCGAAACCTCTGGAATAGCGCAAATCCACAACAGGCACTGTGAACAAACGGCTGTCAAACTCATAATTCTCGTATGAATCCTGCTGATGCCCCTTAGTTCCTTTCTTTTGCCGTTTATCCTTTTCTATACGAATGGTAGAAGGCAATTTTTCGTCCGCTTCAACAACTAACACCAAGTCTATGGAATTAACGGCGATTTTGATAGGCAGCAGCTTCTCATAAAACTCCGGAGTGAAATAAACCTGACCGTCCTGCTCTATCACGTCTTCTCGAGTAAAGTCGAACCTTGTACCCTCCGATGAAATCGCCGTCATAGTTTTGAAATCTATTTCAAACTTCCGCTGTTCCGATAGAAAATACCCGTGCAGCTTTTCCTCTTCCTCAAGCCGGAAGCCTATAATCTGAGCAAGCTGTAATATAGGAATGAAAGTCTTATCGTGTTCTGACCACGCATACAGGTACTCTTCCATTCTGTATTTCTGGATTGAGGGTTCAAGGATTAAGAATTCTCCTTTAGGCTCCTCTTCAGCTTCATTTTCCGCGGCTCTGGCAAAATTTATGACCAGAAACAATACTAAGAACAGAAAAACCCCGAAGTCTCGGTAAAGCCATTTAGAAAACCACTTTTTCCTCAGTAATTGTATTATCTGTGCGGCCATCTTTGAAAATAATTCTTAATTTTTTGCCTTTTAATTCGCTTTCCGGTTTTTTAAGCTGGATAACAACCCGCCGTGATTTTGTTGACAGCAAAACCCTAAGATTTTTTATCTCGCCGACAACATCGCTGCCGTCCATAACCTGAATGCTGCCATAGGAAGAGCGGGTTCCCTCGCGCTCAAGCGTTACTGCAATAAGAGCGTTCTTGCTGTCTTTCGGGGTGCCTGCGCTTTCAATTTCGGATAAGGCTGTTCCAGAAGTAAACTGACCCTTGATTAAAAGTACCGGTATAGCGGTTGCGTACAACGCTTTGATATTAACACCAAATTCCTTATCGGAAGCCTGAGTTTGTTCTATTGGAGTCGGCGGAGTGATTTCCCGTATCATCAGATAAGAGACGTATTCGCCGTCCGGAACATTAGGCATTGGTTTGCGCCCGACATTGACAGTCTGCATGATGCCTGGGTCAATAGTGAACTGACGCGGAGAAACAGTTAGGTAAGGTTCGGCAAACGGAGCATTAGGATCTTCTTGAGCCTTAGTAATCTCTTCCAAAGAACCGTCCGGCTTCTGCTTGTAATTGATAAAGTGAGCGCGGTACGTCTGTTTTTCAGAAGTAGTGTTGGTCACTTTAACGCTTACTACACGCTTGTTGGAAGCAGCGTCAAAATCAATATAAAACGGAGTAATGGCTATATTTGCAAAAGCCGGTGTCAATGCCATGATTGAAAAACACAGCACAAGACAAAGAAATAATTTGATACGCATAGCATACACTCTGGTGTTGTTAAGAATCGAACCTGATTATTTTTGTATGATTCGATGAATATCGCAACATATATGTGTATGCAGTATAGATAGTAGATAGAGCGTATCACGGGTAGGTAGAATCTCCGCCCCTACCCTTTTGTCATTCCCGCGCAGGCGGGAATGACAGATTGTAGAGATTGCGACTCTACCTAATATAAAAATGCTCTAGGAATTAGGAGTTAGGACGTACTGTTTGGAGTACGCCCTAATCACCCGAGAGATTAAACAGCCAATTTTGCGGCTGCTTTAGCTTTTGGCGCAGTACTTTTCTGTTCCCTCGCCAAGCCTTTACCCAGAAGTTCTGCTTTAAGGTCAGGACCAAAACCTGGTCTTAAAATTCTAATTATCTCTGGAAGAGCTTGTATAATGAGCGGCAAAAGCACAAGGGCAATTTTAATTCCCTGCTCTTGTGTAAGATTTGCCTTACCTGTCATACCTTTTTTCATAATAAGCCTCCATAAAAATGTATTATTAATAAACTCTGAACCATAATTATATTATACACCATAATGACGAAAGTATTTAATAAAAAAATATGATAAATTACAGATACTTATGAGGCTATCTTAACTAGGAAAGAGCGTATCTTGTCAAACACGCCTTCCGCCTGAAAAACAGCGTTGTGCGGCACGTTGTTCAGCACCATAAAATCTACATCGCTCTTGAACAATCCGGACAACTGCTCTGATGATGAAAACGGCACTATTTCATCACGGCGAGACGCAATAATCAGAACAGGACTGGTAACTTTTGGAGCGAACTCATCAGAAGGCAGCCTCTGCCGCACTATCCTTCTCATAGGGCCTTTGAATATCGGAAACGCATTGTTATAAAGATCAAAGCCGTTGGCATAAGGCGCAGCAAGAATCAATCCCGCCACCGGACGATGAGCTGCCAGATACACTGCACTGCCTGTTCCCAAACTGTAGCCCATAGCAACAATGCGGCTGGTATCAACGCCCGGGAGCGTGACAACCCAGTCGTACACTGCAAGCGCATGTTCGTACATCTTCAAATAATGGTTGCGTCCGTCATTAATCCCATACCCTTCATAATCCACAAAAAGATAGTGGTATCCCGGGAAATACTGCCACTGCCCCAGCTCTTCATGGTTGCGCAGATTGCGATATGAAACCTCGGCATTGCCACCAAAGTAGATAACCAGCGGAGCTGGCTCATCACTCACTTTGCGCATCATGCCGTGACGAGTTATACCGTTTGCGTCAGTAAACTTGACCTCGTGAAATCCGGGTCTGCCTTGCAAAAATTCGCGGCTTTCCTCGTCGTGTATATTAAGAAAGAACATTCTGTCCTGCACCACATATGCAGTCCCGTACAGCATCACCAGTAAACTCAAAACAGTCAGCATACCTGAGCCGACTCGATTCACCCACGGTTTTATACTGCATTTTTGATTTATAAATTTCCCCAGACCGCTGAGCATGAGGTTCAACAGCAGAACTGCCGCTATAATTACAGCAAACTTCAAAACCATATAATCCACATCTAAAAACAAAAAAAGTCCGGCAACGCTGATAATTGCGGCGCAAAATATCACAAGCGATGATGTTGTTTTATTCATGGAATTTAGCCCTCCGATTCATACATAAATAGTAGCAGCCGTTTTTGCAGATGTCTCGTATATTCGAAGAGAATTCAACATAGTATGCTTTTCTTCCATAGTTTCTTAAATTTGTCGGTTTTGAAACTCTTTTACTTCTTCCAAAGAGAAAAAGACCGGCTTTTTATTTTTGCGGAATCGTTCGACTTCCTGATCAGCTCCTTGCGATGCGCCTGCTATGCGTAAACAGGCATCGCAACGTTCGCTCATCGCAAGAGATAAAGGCATCATGATACGGTCAAAAGCATCTGGGCGAGCGTCTGTTTGGATAAGAGGAATGGCACAGTTAACCCCTATAACCGGCGTTAAACCCATCTCAAAAACAGCCAAAGCCGCTTCATTGAGCTTCTCAAGATTTTTCTGCCTCTGCGCTTCCTCTGTGCCACCCGAAGAATAAGGGCCGGCAATCATAACCCATTTTATGCTTTTCTTGCTGTTTTCCACACCGTCACCTTATTTGCTTGTAAAGGACTCTACTCTAAAGGATTATGAACTGAACTATTCCCTATGTCTATACCTATGTATATATTATCTTCAACTGTGAAAAGATTAGGAATATAAAAAATGCTTTTTTATGCCGATATGCATATACACTCAAAATATTCCCGCGCAACTTCCAAAGACTGCGATCTGGAAGGACTCGCAATGTGGGCGCAGAAAAAGGGATTGAGCGTTATATCAACAGGAGACTTTACGCATCCGGCTTGGTTTAACGAGATAAAAGAAAAATTGACTCCAACAGGCAACGGAGTTTTTAGCCTGAAAGACTCCAGCAGTCCTGTGAAATTCCTGCTTTCTGTTGAGATTTCCACCATATACAAACAAGGCGATAAAACAAGAAAAGTTCATCATGTAGTGTTTGTGCCTGATTTTGAAAGTGCGGAAAGGTTAAGGCAAAAACTGAGTGCTGTCGGAAACATACGTTCTGACGGGCGTCCGATACTGGGTTTGAATTCAAGAGATTTGCTTGAAATTACGCTCGAAGCAGGCGAAGGTTCGTTTATAATTCCTGCGCACATTTGGACGCCATGGTTCTCTGTCCTTGGTTCAAAATCAGGGTTTGACTGCATAGAAGATTGCTATGCAGATCTTGCCGGCCATATTTTCGCACTGGAAACAGGCTTGTCCGCTGACCCTGAAATGATCTGGCGAGTCTCAAGTTTAGATAAATACAGACTGGTGTCTAATTCCGATGCGCATTCTCCGTCTAAACTTGCGCGCGAAGCCACTATTTTTGACACAGAGCCAGACTATTTTAGTATCTTAAAAGCACTAAAAACCGGTGAAGGATATACGGGAACAGTAGAATTTTTCCCGGAGGAAGGAAAATACCACGAAGACGGTCATCGAAAATGCAATATACATCTGTCCCCCGAGGAAACCGTTAAATTGAACGGCATCTGTCCTGTATGCAATAAGCCGCTGACTATAGGGGTTTTGCACAGAGTCAATGAGCTGGCTGACCGTAAAGAAGAAATTATTCCGCCGTCTACAGCAGGAAAAGTAGTAAGCCTTGTGCCTTTACAGGAAATCTTGTCTGAGATTATGGGAGTGAGAGCTTCCAGCAAGTCGGTAGTTCATGAATATGAAAAATTAATACAAAAATTAGGTCCGGAGCTTTCTATTTTAACGAATGTCCCTGCGGAAGAAATATCAAAAGTTCATTCGTCAATACTGGCAGAGGGAATTTTGCGCTTAAGAAAAGGTAAGGTCATCAAACAGCCGGGATTTGACGGAGAATACGGAGTTATAAGGCTGTTTGAACCAAACGAGATTAAAATGAATTTTTCATTTGATTTAGGAATGCCCGTAGAAGCATCAGCCGCAAAAGCACTTCCGGCTGCATCGCCGGTGCCAATCGTCAAAGCCCTGCCCCAGCGCACTGCTGATGCACCTCAAGGTCTTGACGAACATCAGCTAAAAGCAGTAGAGAATAAGGCGCGGCAGCTTCTTATTGTTGCAGGACCCGGCTCAGGCAAAACTACAGTACTGACACAGCGTATTGCATATCAGGTTAAGCAAAAAAATATTCCTCCGGAAAACTGCCTTGCCATAACATTTACTCGCAAAGCAGCGCAGGAAATGCGCAGCAGACTAAACTTGCCCGGAATTAATATTCATACTTTCCACTCGCTTTGTTATGCGATTTTAAAAGAAAATTCCTCTGACGATTTCACAGTTGCAGCCGAACCCGGAGAAGGCATAATAACTTTTGACGACCTGATTATAATTACTGTAAAATTTCTTGAAGATAATCCCGGCATTGCAAAATCATATCAAGAGCGTTTTAAATATATTTCAGTCGATGAATACCAGGATATTGACGAGAACCAATATAAACTAATCAGGCTGTTAGCCCCGCCGGACGGGAATCTGTGCGCAATAGGCGATCCCAACCAAGCGATTTACGGCTTCAGAGGCGGTGATGCAAAATTTTTCAACAACTTTACTCAGGATTATACCGGAGCACAAATAATTAACCTCAAGAATAACTATCGTTCAACCGGAACCATTGTTAATGCCTCAAATCAGATGATTAACTCATACAACATAACTTCAAAATACGATAAGCCGCATGAAAAAATCTTTATTCACACAGCTCCTACTGACAAAGCAGAAGCGGAATTTATCGTCAGTACTATTGAAAATCTGATTGGCGGGCACAGCTTTTTTTCCATTGACTCTGAAAGGTCTTCGGGCGAAGAGAGTAATTTTTCTTTTTCGGATTTTGCTGTTTTGTACCGCACATCAACCCAGCTGCCGCCCTTGATTGAAGCACTGAAGAGATCCGGCATGCCTTTTGTTAAGCTGTCCAATGATTTGCTGTGTGAGAAAAAACCAATTCGTAATCTCTTGAATCGATTATCGGATGCTGAACCGATGATAGAACAGCTCAACAGGCTTTCTCTGGAATTCTCAGATGAAATTGAAGATTATATTCTGAAATATCTGGTTGAGCTGGCGCAAACTCACAGTACTAAAGATGAGTTCATTCCTGCAGCATCTCTTTTAACAGAAATTGATACTCTCGATAAAAGAGCCGACAGGATTTCGCTGTTGACGCTGCATTCCTCTAAAGGGCTGGAGTTTAAATGTGTGTTTATAGCGGGTCTGGAAAACGGTATTATCCCTCTTTACCGCGCCAAAGAGCCTAACGAAATCGCAGAAGAAAAGCGTTTGTTGTATGTAGGCGTAACCAGAGCCGAGCAGAGATTATTTTTAACCCGCGCAGTTAAAAGGAAATGGCTTGGCACCTACAAAAACTTGGAGCCCTCGCCGTTTCTGGAAAAAATTGAAAATGAGCTTTTTTCTTTGAGTGAATTTGAAAAAGTATACAAAGAAAAAGAAAGTACGGATCAGCTTAGTTTGTTTTGAGATTTTTTAAAATTTCATCTACATGACCATCTACTTTGACATTTTTCCATTCTTTTTGGATTTTACCGGTTTTATCCAAAAGAAAAGTTGAGCGGATTATGCCGAGAGATTTCTTACCGTACATTGATTTTTCGCCCCAAGCACCAAAAGCTTCGGCAAGTTTATGTTCCGGATCTGAAAGCAGAATAAAATTCAATTCATGTTTTTCCTGAAAGCCCTTGTGACTTTTTATACTGTCCGGACTTACTCCGATTACAACTGCTTTTGAAGTTAGGCTGTTGTAATTATCCCTAAAATCGCAGGCTTCCTGAGTGCAGCCCGAAGTATTGTCTTTAGGGTAAAAATACAAAACAACTGTTTGACCTTTGAAATCCTTGAGAGAATATTCTTTCTCAGAGCCGCTCTCATCAATGCCTTGTAATTTTATATCTAAGTAAGTCATAGGCTTTCCTTTAGTTAGTTGGAATATTTGCAGGTAGCATTAATCCGTTCTCTATACAAGAGTCGGGTTACAGAAGTATTCTTGCACAGATAATTCTCAAAGTATAAAAATTCGTTTTCTTACAAAAACCGAATTAACCATAAAAATCCCCAGTTTCTCTATATATTCCGCAGTCGGCAAAATGTTTTCATATGGCGCCGGCACCAAAATTTAATATTGAGCTAAATACTTTTTAGCCAATTACATATTCGGTTTTTTATAACATTTCGCAATCTGCGTTCGGGATACTGTTTATAGTAAGCTTTTTCATAGTATTTAGCTGCTGCTTGAAAGTTTGCCCTAATCGCAATTGCTCTTTTCCTGCGTTCATTTTTATAGATACGGTTTCCTTTATCCATTCCAAATTTAATTTGACAATCTATCCGTGTCCCATATTTTGTTGGTCTGTCGTTACTATAATAAAGTCTCTGAGCTATCTCTGCTCTATTTTCATAATTACGTACTTTTTCTAACTCAGTCGATCCAGCTAACCCTAAATCGTCTTGTTCTGGGAGCTGTCTTCGGTATTCTCGCACTTCTTTAGTCAAATATTCTTCTGTTCTCTTAAAAAGTACCATAATGAGTCATCTTTCTAAAAAGCGTGGATTGCCACTCGAATCTCCGAAGGAGCGACTTGTCCTCCGTAGCTTCGAAGAAGCAAAGGAGGAAGAGTGGGGGGTGCAACAGGGATTGAACCTGTGACCCCTACCGTGTGAACCAACCAAAAAGCAAAGAAATACAGCAAAATCAAAGTGTTATAGTGCACAAAAGGTCATAAAATGTCGTCTTGTGCAACTCTTTACTCGCACATGACTCGCACAAATGCGAATTGACAGTCAATAAGGATAAGTTTGCAGTATAATCATAGAGTTATCATGGATTATATTACAGAGAAGAGTAAAAATCTGATTTCATCTTTTTAACTATTTTTGCAAAATAGCTTGACATTTAGGGCAGTTAGTGCTATTCTATAGATAGTAGAAATGTCGTGTTTTTGTAAAAGGAGTAAAAATGTCCAGACTGTCAACATTAAAAGACAGGGTACAGTACCGAATAAAAAAGAGCAAGGAAAGCGTTTTCCTTGTGAAAGATTTTGCCGATCTGTCTGACCGTGATCAAATCCTGCGGGCTTTAAGGGAGCTCATGCAGGATAACGTTTTGCTGCGTGTTGGAAAAGGCGTTTACACCAAAACTCGCCCGTCCGTTCTTTTCGAAGGCAGCTATGTACCGCAGGATAACTTACGCGCCATTGCGATTAAAACGATGAAAAAGCTGGGCATCAAGGTTATACAGACTCCTGCCGAACGCGCCTACAACAGCCGTCTGACAACACAGGTTCCAAATACGAACATCATTGGCGTTAACAAACGCGTATCCCGCAACATTAGTTTTGAAAGGGCAAGTATACGTTATGAAACAGTTAACCAAGCAAATTATTGATGAAGTTTTTGCCAAAACAAACATCAACCAATCCTATCTTGAGAAAGACTGGTACATGGTATATGTTCTGGAAATCATTTCTTCGCTGAACACCGATACGCTCAAGGCTGTTTTCTCAGGCGGCACTTCTTTGTCCAAAGGATACGGCATCATCAATCGTTTCTCTGAAGACATTGATTTTTCAATAATAGGTCTTGACAACAGCAGCCGGAAAGAACGGAGCAGATACAAAGACGAACTTGTCAAAGCGATAAACGCTACCGGAATATTGAGTGTCGAGGAAGACAGCATTTTTTCCCGTGATGAGAACAGGTTTACTAATTTTTATATCAATTACCCTAAAGAATTTTCTCTTGAAGATTCATTGAGGAGTAACTTAAAATTGGAATTAAACTTCAAAACAACATACTTAAAGCCGGTTTCCAAGAAAATCACATCTTTTGTCCAACCATATTTTTTAGTCATTTTGATATAAAATTCACGCTCAAACGGATCTTTGCATTTTTCCAATATAACAATGTTTTTTGACCAGCTTATTTCTGCCACCATTGGCGGCAGAATAGTTTTTTCTACTTCTTGCACCATTGGTGCGAGATTTGTATTATCAATTTCTGCACCCGATGTTTTCAGTTTTGACTTTTCAATTTCTCGCACTGATAGTGCGAGATTTGAATATTCAATAAAAAATGTCCGCATCCGCCAAAGATTACTGGCAGAAAATCCTTTAATCCCAGGGAACTCTCTTTGAAGCTCTTTTGCCAAAATTTCAATGACGGATTTCCCCCATCCCTGTTCTTGCTGTTTGCGATCAATTTCCTTTCCGATTTCCCAATAAAGCTGTATTAACTCCTTATTAACCTTTTTCATCGCCTCGTATTGTCTGCGATATATAAGGTCTTTGATTTCTTTAATAAATGAGCCGTATTGCAAAAGCTGATTTTCCATTATTTTGCTCCCTCTAAATCTGCAATATTGGATAATTGTAGGCACTATCGTCGATTTGTCCAGCTTAAACAACAAGCTCAGACAGTTTACGGAGATAGTACACATCCGTCATCATTAAGAGATGCGAGCAAGAGCCAAAGGCAGTGTAAAAGACTGCATTATTACAGCTGTAATAATATTTCAGAATTTTCAAGTCGCTAAGTTATTGAAAACTCTGGTGGGTGCAACAGGGATTGAACCTGTGACCCCTACCATGTCAAGGTAGTGCTCTACCGCTGAGCTATGCACCCACATTATTAAGCCACACCAGTATTTAGAGCTTATGTTTCCTTTTAGCAAGCGAAATTTTTACAATTAATCTAAAATGTTCTGCCCACTCGTCCTCCAGTTTCCAGTTCCCTCGCAAGATGAAGCTGGGGTGATATGTGGCTAATACCCGCACTCCTTCACAAAGCCTGCTATCCGTTATCTTCCCCAGACTGTCTTTCAATGTATCCTTGCCTGTCAATCCCCACAATGCTGTTCTGCCCAGCGCAACTGCTATTCTAGGCTTCTTTTTCTTCAGCATTTTCGCCAAATTTTTCAGCTCCCCCACGAACTCTGCTTTACAAAACTGCCCCCCCAGTTTTCCGTATTGTTTTGCTATTTTGATTTTTTCTGTTTCGCTTTTTTTTGCAGATATAAAGAACTCACCGACCTTATTGGCAGGCGGTCTGTATCTGAACACATTCGCTATTATTGTTTTTTCCCGCTCAATACCGGCATTCGCAAGCATCTTGTCCAAGAGCTTCCCGCTCCTGCCTACAAACGGTTTTCCTAATCTAACTTCTTCCGCTCCGGGTGCTTCCCCTACCAGTACTATTCCATTCCACTCTGCCACTACTTCAGGAAAGCTATATTCAACAAGCGTCTTCATACCTTAAACGTGAGAATTTGATAATAGTCCCCGAAAATTTTTTTTCTTTTAATTAATTTATCAGACAGCTTTTCCGGAACCCAATCTTTTATCTCATCAGTTTTCCATATATCCGGCGCGAACGGTTCTAAGAATCTCAAAAACGGCAAGTATATATACCTAAGCGGGTGCCACCATTTAGGCTTTGAAAACTCTACAATCACTATTTCTGCTCCGGGCTTTGCGACTCTCAACGCTTCTTCCAGAGTCTTATCCCTTGCCTCCTTTGGCAGCTCATGCGGCAAAAAGAACAGCATGACTCTGTCAAACTCTTCATCGGAAAATTTCAAATCAGACGCATTCATATTTATCAAGTCCACCGAATGATTCTCCGGCAGCTTCCTGTTCAAATTAGCCAATTGGTGCTTTACAACGTCTATGACCGTCAGTTTTCCGCTGTCTTTGGATATCTTTTCCCAAAACATAGGAGTCAATGCTCCGTATGCGCATGACATTTGCAGCATACTTCCGGACAAATCTTTCCCAAATGCCGACAAAGCCTCATTCCGCAGCTTCTTATAATGGAACCATAATATTATATCTATGAACAGTTCTCTTTCCCAGAACTCGACTGCCCAAGGTCTTACATACGCCCACCAGTACGTTTTCTCTAAATATTCCGGCACGACAATATTCGCATCTTCCTGTACTCTGTCATAATGTTCGGGCAGCAACTTCGGCATTGATTTCTCCTAATTTTTAATTCCTAATTTAACCACTTTAATATGTTCTGCAAGTTCTTTTATCACTCTCGCAATCACTTCGTCCCAGTCATTTCTTTCCGCCTGTCTAAACAGCCTCATGCTGTTATACCAGAAGGTGTCTTCTTTATCCATCAGCCACCGCCAGTCCGGCGAAAACGGTATAAGAGTCCATACCGGCTTGCCCATAGCCCCTGCAAGATGCGCTACTGACGTATCGCACGATATTATCAAATCCATTTGCGCAATATACTTTGCCGTATCGGAAAAATTATTCAATTTCTTAGACAAATCTTTTACTCTGTATTTCTCTATTCTCTCTATGTCTTCTGCGGAAATATCTCTGGTAAAATTGTAAAACTCAACTTGAGACTCCTGTTCATTGCCTGTATAGTAACTTTTGAACAACCGCTCTATCGATGACAAAGCTATATCGCGGTACGCACTGTTTTCATACAGGCTGTTGCCAGCCCAAACCACTCCTACGGCAACCGGATTATTATCGCCCTGCCCCTTTAGATACCTTCTAAGCTCCAGCAAATCTTTATCGTCAATAGCGGGCACCGGTATATACGGCTTGCCGGATATGCGCTCGGGCGTCATCTCTAAATAATACGGCAAATCAAACAGAGATGTCTGAACATCAAACTCATTCTGCTCCTTAGGAGGCTTTGTTATCACATAATCAGCCAGCCCTGCAGATTCCATAAGCTCTTTCAGAGGGTGCCTTGCTAATAAAGCCACCTCTGCTCCGTAACTCTTGAGGAGAGGCAAAAACCTGCTCATCATTATCACATCGCCGTAACCTTGTTCTCCCACTGCCAATATCTTTTTACCCTGTATGCTCTCGCCTTTCCACACTGCGCTTGGAAACTCGAACCTCTTATGCTTTTCCGGCCTTTTAAACCTAGCCCTGTAATGCGCAAATCCTCTTTCGTAGTCTCCCTTTAACAGCTCCAATATAGCCAAGTCCCAGTGATATGTGCTGTATTCTTCCTCTTCAACAAACCTCGTGTCTTCATTTTCTATCTTAGCTCCTGCAAGCTCTATTGCCTTGTGAGATATTGCCTCCGCCTCATCAAGCATTCCTATTTTCTGATACACGCAGCTCAGCATATTCCATACCGGCGCAAAATCAGGCTTAATTTTTATAGCGCACTCCAGAGCTTCAAGAGCGCTCTCTTCCTGATCAAGACGATTAAGTGCCAGTGCCAATGCTATAAACGCACCCAGATTATCCGGTGCCAGTTCTATAGCTTTCACAGCTTCATCTCTGGCTTTCTCTATGTTGTTATTTCTGTAATACATCTCGCTGAGCTGAACACGGCTTGTTGCGTCCTGAGGCTGTAAGCGCACTGCTTTTTCCAAAGCCTCTTCCGCCGCCTTAAAATTATCCAGTTTTATCAGCACCTGAGCCAGCTTGAAATGCGCATCGAAGAGATTGGGCTCTACCTCAGCCGCAGCCGAAAAATAGTGTCCGGCATTTTTATAATCCTCGAGCTCGCAGTACGCATTGCCCAAGTGCATTTTAAACAGCGGGGTCTTCGGATCCAATTGTTCGGCTGCTTTGAGCAAGCTAAGTCCTTCTTTGAAATCTTTTTTAGAAACTAAAAGCGTCCCCAAGAGCGCAAGAGCATCAGGATTATCCGGCTCGTCTCTGAGAACAGAGCGGTACAACGCAATAGCAGCAGCAAGGTGTCCGCTGTTATGAAAGTCTATTGCTTGTTGTAAAATAGATGACATAACTGCATATTGCGGGATATTCTGTTGTAATGCAATAGTTTTAATGAATTAACTATATTTGTGCACCCTGCCCTTCCAATCTTCGATAATTAGTTCGCCTCCCTTCTGCTCCTGAATGAAAGCAGACTCCAAAGGACACTTGCCGAAGCCTCCGGGTATGTCAATTATGTATCTGGGCTGGCATATTCCGGAGATATTGCCTCTGAGCCTCTTTACCAGCTCTTGTCCTGTTTCTATGGGAACCCTGAAATGGCTGATGCCCTTTGCCTTATCCAGATGATGCAGATAATGAGGAATAATCCTGTTCTTGGCAAAAGTCTTCATGAGTTCAGCCAAAACATCGTAACTGTCATTGACTCCTTTAAGCAGAACGCTCTGAGACAATATAGGAATTCCTGCGTCTATAATCTTGGCGCACGCAAGCCTTTCTTCCTCTCCTAGCTCTTTGGAGTGGTTGCAATGAAGCATTATGTAAACTGCTTTTCTGCATTTCAGAACTCTAATCAATCCGTCAGTTATCCGTTTAGAATCCGCTACAGGAGCTCTGGTGTTTATTCTTATAATCTTCACATGTTCAATATCGCAAATCTTGTCTATGATAGTTTTCAGCTTTTTATCAGACAGCGTTAAAGGATCGCCTCCTGATAAAAGCACTTCGCTTACCTCTTTGCGTTCACGTATATATGCAGCGGCGTTATCTATGTCTTGCTCGGAAGCAAGAAATCCTCCGCCGACAGTCTGATTAAGAAGCCGCTCTTTTCTAAAACAGAACCGGCAATTAACTTTGCACGCATTGGTCACCTTCAAAAGCACTCTGTCCGGATAACGGTGAACAACTCCGGTCATAGGGCTGTCTTTCCAGTCTCCTATAGGATCGGCAAGCTCATCTTCTTTTACTATAAGCTCCCTTGCATCAGGGACAAATTGAAGTCTTACAGGCTCCGCATCTATTTTTTTCAACACAGAGGAAGGAATAAGCACCGGATACTTTTCGATTACCCGTTCTATAGCGTCAATATCCTCTGTTTCCTTAATAAGCCCCAGCCCTTGAAGCTCTTTCAAAGAAGTGCATGCTTTGTTTTCGCTGTCATTATAAACACAGCCATGAATAGCACTCACAGCAAGCATATCAACCCGCTCATTTTCCTCTAAGCCGCTGTGTCCCCTCACCCAGATAAACTCTACTTTATGCTGCTCGGCAAGCGCGCATAGCTTTTGCCATAAGTCTTCATTCTTTACCGGCTTCTTATCCGCTGTTTTCCAATTATTCTTTTTCCAGCCATGTATCCACTCTGTAATGCCTTTTTGAACATACTGACTGTCCGTATACAGCTTAACTTCAGAGCTGTTCCTTAGAGCCTCAAGCCCCTTTATCGCAGCGGTAAGCTCCATTCTGTTGTTGGTAGTATCAGGCTCCCGCCCTGAAAGTTCTTTCTCAAACTCGCCGCAGCGCAAAAGCACTCCCCAGCCTCCAACTCCGGGGTTTCCGCTGCAAGCTCCGTCAGTCCAAATTTCTACTATCGCCATTTAAATAACTTTACATGATTGCTTTAAAGAAGTACTTTTAGATTATAAACAACCTTAAGACAACAAAAAATGAAAATACTTTTTATTACTTCTAACAGACTGGGAGATGCAGTCCTTTCTTCCGGAGTATTAAGCTATTTGCTAACAACATATCCGAAAGCCGAATTTACTATAGTACACGGAGCTTACTGCGGCGATCTTTTTACCGCAGTTCCCAGATTGGAAAAGCTGATTGTACTGAAAAAACAGAAATTTAATAAACATTGGTTAATGTTATACCTTAAATGCTTCACAACACGGTGGGATTTAGTCGTAGATCTAAGAAACAGCATAGTCTCTCGATTGCTTTTCTCTAAAGAAACCAAAATCTTATCAAAAAGACTTGAGAAACTGCATAAAGTTGAAGAAAACGCATCAATACTAGGCATAGATTACGTGCCTGAACCGGAAATCTGGATTGACCCGAAGGTTGAAAAAGAGGTCAATCAGCTTATTCCGGACAATATTCCTATAATTGCTATATGTCCTACAGCTAATTGGGTTCATAAACAGTTGCCTATGGAGAGTTGGTTGACGCTTATTCCTATGCTGCTGAAAGATGGCTTTTCTATAATGATTCTATCAAGCGCAGAAGAACAGAATCAGCTTGAGCCTTTATTTCAAATCATTCCGACTGACAAGCTGATTCCGGTAATAGGAAAAAACATACAGTTCGCATGCGCCTGTATTAAAAAAGCAAAAGCGTATATTGGCAATGATTCCGGACTTATGCATATAGCCGCCGCACTAAAAGTACCTACCATAGGGCTTTTTGGTCCCGGCTATCCTGAACACTATGCGCCTTACGGAACCCACTGCGCCGTAGTAAAAACTAAAGAATCCAGAGAAGAGCTGTTAAAGATACTGGCAAAAGGCATTCCGGAGAAGCACCTTATGCACAGTATTAGACCGGAGGATATTTTTACTGCCGTTATGGGTATAATGGAAAATTGAAAATGGAAAATTGAAAATGAGTGAAAATATAAAAAGGCTTTTGGAGGTTATGGATAAATTACGAGATCCCGATACCGGCTGTCCGTGGGATATAAAACAGACGTTTGCCTCTATCGCTCCTTATACCATAGAAGAAACATACGAACTCGTAGAGGCAATAGAAAATAACGACATTCCCAACATCAAAGAAGAACTGGGAGACGTGCTGTTTCAAATAGTCTTCCACGCTCAAATGGCAAAAGAATCCGGACTGTTTGATTTTTACGAAGTAGCAGACTGTGTTGCAAGCAAGATGATAGAAAGACACCCTCATGTTTTCGATACAAGAACAGTAAAAGATGCGGACGAAGTTTTGTTGAACTGGGATAAAGATAAACAGGCAAAGAAAAAACAATCACGAGTCATGGAAGGCATAAGTACGGCAATCCCTGCTTTAACCAGAGCCATGAAGCTGCAAAAAAGAGCCTCAAGAGTCGGATTTGACTGGGACAATGCAGACGGAATCATAGCTAAAATAAAAGAGGAAATAGGAGAGTTGGAAAAAGAAACAGCAAAAGACTCTAAAGAACATATCCAAGAAGAACTGGGAGATGTTCTGTTCGCAGTAGTAAACCTTTGCAGAAAGCTGGGCGTAGACCCGGAATCCGCCCTCCGCCAAACAAACCGAAAATTCCAAACCCGCTTCACCCACATAGAAACAGCACTGGAAAAATCCGGGAAAAGAATTCAAGACGCAAGTTTGGAAGAAATGGAAGCCCTGTGGCAGGAGGCGAAGGAAAGTGTGGAGTGTTGAGAGTGGAGTGTGGAATTGGTATACATGCTCTAACTCCACACTCAACACTTTTTTTACTACTCATTTTCCTTGTTAGCATCAACAGTCTGACTAGAAGTAGCAGCTGAGAAATAATTCTCTAACTCCTCAAGCCTGCGGCGTTCTTCCATAGAGTATGCACCGGAGGCTCTCACAACAGTATGTATTGCGGATAACGCTTCTCTGGCCGCTGCCTCTGTCGTTCTGGTCAACAACATCGGTATTGTTTTAAGTGCATTCCTTTCATCTAAATTAAGCAGTCCGTGCTGCGTTTTCATAAGATCCCTAAACTCGGAATTCGACAGCTTAGGCAAAACTTTACTGGCATCACAAAGCTGCCTCAGCATCCTAAACTCCCTCTCATCAAAACCGTTTCCGCCTCTGACCACATACAAAAGCCCTCTCATCAAAGCCTCGGGCAGCCCGCCTTTAGTCGCAGAGTTCAACAGCTTCGCCATACGAGTCTTAATGTTGCGTTCTCTCTCCAACCCAAACGCAGCATACCGCGCATACACTTCTCCGTCCAATAACCCGAAAAATGCCTGTGTGAACTTGTCTCCGTAAATCTCAAAAAACAGCTTTTCAGTAAGCATGTCTTTCGCTTTATGATACACATTAAGATTAGCAATAATAGTATCGGATATTACTTCTTGCAGATTCCAGAAAAAATTGCCTTCAGATACCGGTCTTCTATTGGCTTTTACGCTCTCTATTATCTTAGGAGTTACCCATGACAGCAGCATGTTTTCATCAGAGAACATTTTATAGCGTACCCTTATAGGGTGCAGATTCCTTACGACTTCCGCCGTATCGCTGTTGGAACATGCCCGCACCCAAGGAGAAACATAAGTCTCGTACAGTCCCAGCATACTCTCGGACACTCTCTTAACAGCATAAAAGCACCTGTCGTCTTCTTCGCTGTTGCCTCCGATAGCTCTTATGTCATCAAGCTTCCGCTCTTCAAATCTGATAACATAATCTCCGGATGCTAATCCTGCGTGCTCAGTGCTGTCATCTTTCGTAATCACAACTGCCTCGTACAGTCCGGGCGGCAGCGATTCTATCAAATTGAGATTGCTCATAAACTTCTCATGCTCTTTGGTAGACACAGAGCTGGACACAAATATTCCCAAGTGCCCTATAGTTTCGTGCAGCGCGTAAATTATAGTCTGTCCGGAAACTATAATTTCTTCGTCTGTTTTGAAGCCGTCCGTTATCCAGCCTAACGCCTGCTGAGGAGGCGTTATATCGTCTCCGTAAGAGCAGAATACCAATATAGGAGACTTAATATTCCGGAGGTCAATCCGCAGTCTATCGGACGTTCTTAACCTTGCGCCGCTCAGTCTGTTGCCTATGAACAAGCCGTTTACTATGAACTGTATTTCTTTTTTGTTCAGGAATACCGGGCTTCCCCACCACTTTTCAAAATCAAGAAAACGCTGTACTTCCGTGTCTATCTTAGAGTACAAATTGTGCGCTTTTTTCCAGTACGTATTAGCAGGATTAAGCCTTTCAAAATTCGATACAAGCCATGCTCCGTCAAATAACCCGTTGCCCAAATCACTCATAAAAGCCGACACCCATGACCCAAGAGCCAGACCGCCCTCGTACCTCATCGGGTTCTCGCCTCTAACCCCCATCCAATACGACATAGGAGCACCGGGCAGTACCAGCACTCCGACTAATTCGGGATACACGGCAGCGACTATCGCTATCTGCCAGCCTGCCTGACAGTTTCCGATAAGACACGGTTTCGGTGCCTCCGGGTGCATTTCTATGACTTTAGATATAAAAACAGCCTCGGCATTGCACACGTCTTCTATTGTCTGACCTTCTACCGGCTTAGGAAAAAAGCCCACGAAATAACACGGATACCCCATCTTCAAAGAGCCTCCTATTTCGCTGTTTTCTTTCATTCCTCCAATTCCCGGACCGTGTCCGGCTCTGGGATCAAACACTATTACAGGTCTTTTCTTAGGATCTGTCTCTACTCCTTCAGGCGGCAGTATCTTCAGCAAATAATAATTAACAGGCTTTGCTAAAGTTTTCCCGTCCAAAATCATTTCGTACTTAAAGTATAAAACAGTAGGTTTTTCCTGCTTTTCATACTCTATGTGCGTGTTGCTGCGCTGTCTTAGGACATCCATAAAAAGAACGCTTCTTTGCATAGAGTCAATCCAGTACTCCATTGCCTGTTTAGTAATCTCTAAGGGATGCGTCTGCTTTATAAAGGCTCTCATCAGTCTCTGTATCTTTCCGTTTATCGCAGAGTACTCTTTGTTTACTGTTGTCGGTACCGGTAAGGAACAAAACTGTTTCAGCTCCTCAAAACGCCTGACTGCTTTGGCAAACTCATTTTCTACTATGTGATGAGCTTCCAGTATTTCAGCCTGTTCTTTATCCGGCGTTTTATCATCCTCTTCATACATGATTTCTTCCTTTATAGTTAACGCTTCGCAATATGGTTAACATAATTTAACTAAAATGTGAAGTATGAAATGCGGAGAGAGGCAGCTGCGCACAGATATTATTCAGAAGGCGGGCGTAGTCGCACCGGAGCTAAGGCGTAGGCGGAAGAGTTACGACATCTAACAAATTCCCTACTCCTGCCGCACTAATTTCATAAAAGCCCAAACATAAACCTCAGTATCACAAAACTCACTATGATAATCGAGCACAGTATGCTCAATAAAACAGCTACGTCCCGCCCGGAAGTCATCATAACGCCTTCTGTGTCCGGTATCTGCTTTTGAAGCGTTTCTATTTCCTTTAGTATCCCTTTGTATATCTGCTTAGACAATGCCAAATCTTCTCTGTCCTGCCGTATAAACTCCTGATTGTCCAGCAGTTCAAACAGCCTGCCTACATTGCCTTCCAGCATCAACTGCTCTGCTCTTTCCTGTATCCTTTCACGCATTTCCAAATTCTTATACTCTTCCAGTATGGGCTTCATAACTTGTGAGCCAATCCACTTGCAAAGCCCAGGCAGTTTTTCATTGTCGTATTTGCTTTGTAAAAGTTTAAACACAGTCAGCAAATTGACAGCTTTCTCTTTATTGTCAAAAGAGGATAAATCTACACATACTTTTTCTAAAATAACACCTTTTGCTATCAGGAAGGCTGCAATGTGCCTATCCATAGGCATAGTCGTTTTTTCCTCATTGTTAAGGCCTATCTCTTCCAGCACCTGAATCAGCTGTGAGGGCTTCAGCACATAATATTTTTTTACTATCGGACTTAAACACGGAATACTCTGATTCCCTTCATACACAGCTCTTTCTATGCCGTTCCCATACGTTGCCTTGTTTACAGCAGCCCTCATCTTCTCAAATACTTGCATCACGGATGTTAAATCCTGCGCCGCATCTTTTTGCCTCTCCAACCAGGTAATAGGCAGCAGACTGCCTATTACCTCAGACAGAACTTTCGTAGATTTATTATTCACTATAGCTTCCGCCAGCATCACCGGTATTCCCCTAGGCATAACGCTAATCTCTTCGTATCTTATAGGAGCATTCGAATCTAAAATTACATTCACAGTAGAAACCAGCTTGCTTTTATGATTATAAGGGCTGTTTTCCTGCTTCAAATGCCGCACAGCATCTCTTATATCGTCAGCCTTATCTTCATCTAGTATGGAACGCTCTATCCATTTTTCAAGATTATCATTTTCTATTTCTTTTGCCGCTTCCTGAGGGTTCTCGCCGAATGCGGCTGCAAGCGGAGGCACATACCAATACTCCTTACCCATGAAAGGAAAACTTCTTACTGCTTTTCTCCACTTGTCATTGCTCCTGCGCATATACTTTCGGCTTTCCATATGATTCATCAGATCTGCGGCAGTAATTCTGCTGCCGGCATCATCTGCTAAAACGCCTTTGAGAATTTCCGTATATGACGAAGCTATTTTTACTCCCTGCATGACTGCGGCAAAGCTGCCTGCCTCCCGCTTCATGCTGATTATCTCTGCATCAGTCTTCCCTTCAAAGGGATCTCTGCCCAAAAGCAAATGCGCCAGAACAATTCCAAATGCATAAGCATCATCTGTATAATGACCAGGGCCTCTTCCCAGAGGCTGCGCTATAGAGCGTTCTATATTCAAAAAACTTACAGGCTGTATGGCAGCGTGAGGAAACGATAAACACTCTCCTATTTGGAGGCTGTCCTGCGAGCCGGCTCCCCAGTAAATAGTGTCTGTATTAATCCCGTCATGTACTACTCCTGAATTTTGCAGCGTAAACAGCCCGTTTACCATAGAAGTTATGAAGTTTTTAATTGTAGCCTCTTCTTTCAGAGAACTTAGTGCGCTCGGATTCTGCAGCGTTTTAGACAGCCTCGGCTCTATGGGTTTCTGCCACACCAGTACAGTATACCTGTTCCCGTCCGCCCACCAAATTATGCCGGAGGCTATTAGTTTTACTATATTGGTGCTCTCTGTAACCAGCATAGTCTGTATTGTCTCCAGTCTTGTAAGCACGATAGACGTACACACAACAGCGTATAAGCTAAGATAGGTATCTGTCTTGAATCTTGCAGCGTATGCCTTGCCGCCTATGGTATCAAATTCCGGCAGAGGCAGATCCGGGAATATTTCTATATTATTCTTTAACAAAACTCTGTCCATATCAGCCATATTAGGCTGATCTGATACCGAAATTTTTTCATCTTCGTTATACGGAGGTTCCATATCCCACTCCTTCACCAAAATCAGAAACAAACCGCATACTGACAGCATCTTTACAGTCAAAAGACGGTATATATAGTATCTTTTCGTCTGTACGTATAACCGGAAGGCTTGCCCTTTCTCTGCCGTGCGGCACTTGTTTAAAAAGATTAGGACACAATTCTTTTACAATCTTCTTTTTCGGATTGTCCAGCTTAGTTATAAACGCACCTTTTTCTATGGGCACATCTCCTATTTTTACGAGCCACCTGTTGTCCCACAATATCTCCGTGTTGCCGGCTGCAGGAATTTTTTCTTTAATAAGAGAAGCCTCTCTTATTATTTTCACCCACTTTTTAGAAATCACTATAAGGCACTCGTTAAGAGTTTTCACTATTGCTTCTTCTGTTTCTCTCATGACATCATCATACAATTTCATGACAGAATCGTGTCTTGGAGGATATTCGGAAAAATGCACAGTCCGAAGCCCCCGGCTAATAGCTCTTACAGCTATTGCCAAAGGTGCCTCTTGCAGTCCCTTGCGCTTAATATCTATGGTTCCGCTTAACTTCAGCACAGCGTTCTCTGACAGAAAATACCCGGTTATCTTTTCCAGTGCCTCGCTGTCTTCCCTTGCTCTTGAGGCGAGTTTCAGGAGACTCTCTTTGGTCAGCCCTTCTTTCTCCAGCAGCGGCTTCAGTTTTCTTAGCCGCCCTCTTGCGTACTTTTCTTTCTCGTTGCTGGGATCCGTAACATACTCTACTCCGGCTTCTTTGCACACCTGAATAAGCCTGTCTTTAGAGACCTCCAACAGCGGTCTTATGAATTTTATCCCTTTCCGCATTGTTATTTTCGGTATGCCTGCGAGTCCTTTTGTGCCGCTGCCTTTCGCAATCCTCATCAGCACAGTCTCCGCATTATCATCTGCATGATGCGCTATGAACAGATGCGAAGCTCCAAGCTTTTTGCACTCTTCAATCAATAACTCGTAGCGTCCCTCTCTTGCAGTCTCATGCACTCTTGCTGTTATGCCGTCATGCTTTAACTCGAGAACTCTTGCCTCTATCCCCATATGCTCAAGCCTCCCCGCAACAGTTTTCGCCTCTTCAGAAGACTCCGCTCTCAGCTTATGATCTACGATTATCCCTACCAGCCTTGCTTTCCTGTTCCACTCTTTCATGCAGTGCGCAAGTGCCATGCTGTCTGCGCCTCCTGATACGGCTATTGCTATTACTCCGGCAGATGAAATCCCGCCCTCATCACAGCAAGAGGTTATCAGATCTGAAATCTCTTGCTTATCCATTGCCGCAGATTCCTTTTTACTTCGGACACTTCAATCTAATTATCTCTTTATCAGCCCTGTCTCTCACAGTCTTAGATGCATCCGGAAACTTCTGTTTGACAGCCTTCAGAGTTATGCACGCATCAGACACCTCTTTAAGAGCAGACAACGATAATCCCAGCTTCAGCAAACTATCTGGAGCTTTGCCTCCTTTTGGATTTTGCTGAAATGAATCCCTAAATGCAACAGCAGCCTCATCGTATCTATTCTGAGCGTATATAGCTTCTGCGTACCAGTACCTTGCATTGCTGACCAGATTACTTTTAGGGTTTTTATTGATAAAGGTCTTAAAGGTTTTTTCCGCTTCAGAGTACCTGCCCTCTTTAAGCAAAGCCATTGCTTGGTCGTACTGCTGCTGCGCAGTGAGCGGTTTGCTGGGTTCGGCAACAGGAGGCGATAACGGAATAACCTCTTGCTGGTGCTCTGTTTCCGCCGGATTCTCTTGATACGACTGCGCCTGCATCTGCAAGGCATGAATAGCGGCGGCAGAAGCTGAGCCTGCGTTCTCTAATATTGCCAATCTGCTTTCATAGTCATTCTGCATACGCTGGAGAATCTGCTCTAAACTTCTGATAGCGAATTCCATGTGCTCCAGCCTGCCGTTCATGTTTCTTAGTTCGCTCTCTAAAGCGGACACCCTCATCTCAGTACCGACATGATTAGTAGAGATTGTTTCAACTCTGTCGGCTCTGTTCCCGGACGGATAGTACGCCTGAGCAGCCGCATCCGAAGAAAAGCCGGCTGCTAAAAGCAAAAGGATTAAGAATTTTAGATTGCATATAAGGATATTTTTCATGGCAAAGTCTGTCGGCGTTCAGTAAAAACTATTAACTATGATTCGTTTTTACATGGTGAGACAAATTTACCAAAAAATCAAACGCAAAGTTAAGCAGCAACCGGAGCCATATCTATAAGGAAATGGATTGCCTTGTTATAATCATCAGTATGAATGCTGTTTACGCTATTAATATCGAGATGCTGCTGCACAAGAGACAAAACAACGCCTTCATCACAGTTTTTAGCATGAGCTACGTAAGAGACTAAAGCAAGAACAGAGGTCAGTTCTCTATTATTAAGACAAGTATCATCTGTATTATTTGACTGCATGGTTATATTTCCCTTATAAAATTTTTAAAATAAATAGTTAATAAATTATATATAACAATCACTCTAACATAAGCGATACTATCCGAAAATAGGACTGAAAGCAATATAAAAAATCATACTTTTGCATGAAAGTATATTCTTTGTTTGCTTTTTGTACAAAAGCGTGATAAAAAATCTTACTTTTTAGGCAAAAGAGAAGCCTTTATTAATGAAGAGTTAAGGGTTATAATAGTTGTAATAAAATATTAACCATAAAGAGAGTCAAAAGTTATGTCTATAGGTCGCCAAATAAGTGCCGCCAGAAATCTTTTGTTGTGGAATATTTCCGAGTTTTCGGATAAGACAGGGCTTACCAAGGATACGCTCAAAAGAATAGAAGAAAGCGTAGTTCAGCCTCAGGCAAACACGCTGAAAGAAATTCAAAAAGTGTTTGACGAAAACGGCGTAGAGTTCACGGAAAATTTCGGAGTTCGTTTTAAGCCGGAAAATATAACTGTGTTAAAAGGGCCGGACGGATTGCGGGAATTCTTCGATGATGTATATAATTATGTATCCAACAATGGCAACGGTGATATTTTACAAACAGGTGATGACAGCTTTTTTACATCCAATATGGGTGAGTACATTTTTGTTCATGCGGAAAGAATGACAAAGTTAGCAAACGCGAGAAAAGATGTATGTGTGCGTGCTCTATTATATAAAAAAGAAGGCACTATAAAAGAATGCGGCGGCTATACTCAGTATCGCTATTTGCCGCAAGATATTTTTGGTTCTGTTAATTTTTATCTGTATGGAGACAGGCTTGCCATTATCACTTCTCAAACTGTCCCTTCGCCCTTTATAGTAACACATAAGATACCGGAACTTACTGAAGGATATAGAAAACAATTTGATTTTTTTTGGGAACAGGCAGAACCTGTATAGCTATGAAAGATAAAAATCATGATGCCGCAAGCTAAACTATCTGAAAAAGTTGTTGCTGAAGATTCCAGCTTTTTAGAAGCGACTGAGGACTGGTTTTTTAAAATCCAATTCGGGCATATGGGTTGTTTTCTCTACGATTATGATATTCAGGATGATACTTATCGAGGAATTACTGACTGGCACGATTGGGTAGCCAGCGGTTTGGTAACACGAGAAGACGCTCTTTTACAGTATAGCCTTCCTCCATTATCCGACATTCTGGGCAAGGACCGGACTATTGTAGAATTTGGTCCCGGGACAATGAAAGATGCAGAATCTTTATTGTCAACATTTGAATGTCCTAATTATGTTGCTATAGATGTTAATCCTAATGTTCAAGATATAGGGAAAAAATTAGTAAAAGAAAAATTTCCTAATTGTAAATTTGAGTATAGGAATTTAGATTTTTTCAAAGAGTCGGAATTGGTGACAGACACCCCTGCAATAGGGGTATTATTGGGAATGACTATTGGTAATATTCCGTCCCCTATTACTTCTTATGAGCCTAAGGAAAAACTGACATCCGCTTTAAGCAACTTGTCTTCTTTTTTGCCTGATGACAGTTATATGATGATTACAACAGATGTTTGCCAGAATGGAAATACAAACATTAAATATTATAGCCATCAAGTTGTTGATGATCTTTTGCTTAGTCTTTTTTACAGAATGAATGTAGAACTGCCGATGAAAAATTTTGAGCCAGATGCTTTTGAGTACAAACCTGTTTGGATTCCAGAAAGCAGTTTGCTGGCGCATACAGCAATGGCAACCAAAAACCAGCGTTTTAAAATAGCAGGAAAAGAAGTTTGGATTTCCAAAGGCGACTCGTTTCATATACATAATTCTTATAGATTTAAACCTTTTACTTTTGAGGAATGCGCAAGAAAAGCCGGACTATCTGTAGTTCAGTATTGGCAAAAGGAACCTGATACAGTAAGATTATATCTTTTAAAAAAGGAACAGAAATGCACATAGGCCGTCAAATAAGCGCAGCAAGGGGGCTTTTGCTTTGGAATGTTTCGGAACTGGCAGAGCAATTAGGATTGACTAATGATGTTGTTAAAAAGATAGAAAGCGGAAGCGTCCGCCCGCAGCCGGGCACTTTACAAGAAATAAGAAAAATATTCGGCGAAAACGGCGTGGAATTCACAGAAGAATCCGGAGTGTATCTGCGCCCTCAAACAGTAGCTGTTTACAAAGGTCAAAAGGGTTTATGGGATTTCTCTGATAACCTGTACAGCGTGCTTGCAAAACAAGGCGGTATATTTTTACAAACCGGTCCTGTTGAGGAAACCTTTATGCAGTACATGGGCGAGTATTACGATATACATAATGAAAGAATGAAAAGTCTTATTTCTTCGAGAAAAGATATGAAAGGCTATCATCTGCTTAACAGCGCAACCATGCCCGATGTCCGCTTAGATTATCTTGAGTACAGAAGCATGACTCAGGATTTTTTCACAGACGTTTCTTTTTATTCATACGGAGGAAGGCTTGCTATTGCCTCTTTCAGAACAGAACCAGCTCCGACTATTGTAGTACACAACATTCCCTCCATAGCAACTGCATACAGAAAACAATTCATGCTGCTTTGGGATCAGGCAGTACCTGTAAATAATAGATAATAATGCAGAAATGATTAAATATTTTATTTCTGCATTATTATTTATTAATTAATTCAAACCGGCACCCACAATTTAGCCCGTAATCCCCCCAAAGGACTGTCGCTTAAAGAGATGTCTCCGCCGTGGCTTCTGGCAATGTCTCTTGCTATGGATAGTCCCAAACCTACGCCTCCGGTATCGGAATTCCTAGAATCCTCCAGCCTCACGAACGGCTTGAAAATTTCTTCTCTCATGTCATACGGTATTCCGGATCCGTTATCGTCAATGACTATTGACACTACCTTATCGCCGGCCTCCGCATAAATACTGGCTTTGGTGCCGTACCGCAAAGCATTCTCCAAAAGATTAGTCACGCATCTTTTCATCGAATTCCTGCGCGCTATGATTTTAATATCACCTTTCACAGAAAGCTCTACGTTGTTGCTGACTCTTTTCGCAGAAGAGGCTACTTCTTCCAAAAGCTCTTTAACGTCTACGGCGTCAGGAGCTTCGGAACTCTCTTCTCCTTTAGCAAACGCCAGATACGCATTCAGCATCTGCTCCATTTCCGACACGTCCTCCAGTATATCCTTAGTCTCCTGCGATTTGGGCATCATCTCGAGCTGGAGGCGCATTCTCGTAAGCGGCGTCCTCAAATCATGAGACACTCCCGCCAGCATAGCGGTTCTTTGATGAATCTGCCGCCTCAGCCTGTCCTTCATGAGCATCACGGAAGTTATAGCCTTACGCACCTCCGTAGCACCCGCTATATTCATAGTGGAAGAGTAACTGCCCTTGCCGATCTGTTCTGCAAACAAAGCGAGCTGTCTTATAGGCTTTATCTGATTCCGCATGAAGAGCAAGGCTATCAGAGTCATAAGAACGGAAGTGCCAGCCCAGAATATAATGAATACCTGTGTCGTAGGAGAGTACACTTTTCTGTCCGATGCTGCAAAAGAGAGCACTCCTTGCGGGATTTGCACTCTTATAACAACGAGTCCTCTCTCATGCTTTAAATCTGAAGAAAAATAATTCTGCAACTTGTCTGCCAGAGCTCTTTTGAGCATGACTCCTACAGGACCTCCTGAGTTAGACCTGTCTAAGAGCGTTTCCGCGCGCTGAAAAGAGAGTGTAATCCCCATGTTCTTTTCTGCGAGCTCCGATATCTGATTCCAGTTTTGAAAGTTATAATCCTGTTCTACTAAAGAGACGATGAAAGAGACATCTCCTGCCAAAGAATCAGTCATGCCTTTTGTGACAACCAACCAGTGCCTGGCAAAGAAGACATAAGCAGCAAGAACGAGAATGATGAAGGCAGGCGCTATGAAAATAAGCAGAGTTCTGCCGAAAAGACTCTTAGGCAAGATTCTTTTTATTCTGAGCAATAAAGGCACCCGCCTGCTGCCAACAGAGAAAACAGATTGCTTTTGTAAAGAGTCGTTCATCTCTTGAACATTAACAGCAAAGTCTTTGGGAAGCTAGTATAAAAATGTGGAGTGTAGAATTAGCGCGTATTCCCCTTATGGAGGACAGTAGGAGGAACAATCAGTACACGGGAGTCCGGATCCCCACGCACGACATTTCACTGATGTTGCTCCTCCGTTCACTCCCTGACAGTTCCATGCCACACAGTTACTATTCGAGCGTCTGCTAACGAATGTACCAACCGAGCAGGCGTAACCACAAATATTGGAACCATTGCAGTAGTACGATGTGGCAGTTATCGCCCCCCAATTAGGTACCCATCCACCCACGCCGCACGCCCCAGCCAACATCCTCGGAGCCGAGCAATTTACATTATTCCCTCCATACATTCCGGTACATGACCATGTATAAGTCGTGGTGTTAGTTGTTACTCCGCTTGCCGTTCCGACAGAGCAGAGATTTGCCGTTGGAGCCGCAGTTACAGTCACACCACTCGCACTCCCGCACACACCGGTTATTGCCTTAGACAGAGTACAATCAATGCTTGTTCCGCCGTTAGTGCCTCTGCATGTCCATGTCCACGTATCAGGATTATCAGATACTCCTGCTGCTGTGAGTCTCCCCTCACTGCACAAATCCCCTCCATTCAAACTTGACATATCAATCGCCTGATTGTTTGTCTGCGTTATCCCGCACGTTCCATTCTCTTGCCTGAGTGCCAGACATGCTGCGTGTTCACCGCCGCCGCTGCCAAGACAGCTCCACATATATGCTCCTCTGTCAGGAGTCACTATGCTCAGTGTTCCGGTTTCACATAAATTCGTTGTAGGCTCTTTTGCTACTATACTCCCATTTGCGCTTCCGCACTTGCCTGTTACTTTTCCGGGTGTGGGTGTTAGTGTTCCCAATCCTACCCAGCCTCTTTTAGTATACCCCTCAAACATATTCAGGTCAGTATTAAACCTTATCATTCCTAATTCCGGAGGTTCAGGTCTTTCTGCTGTTGTTCCAGTAGGGAATATCATTGCATCTTTTGTGTGTCCCATATCTAATACTGCTCTCGCAGTGTTTGCTGCTTGTGCGTCTGTTATCAGCAGTGCCAAAATGACAATAAGAGAGCTAAAAACCCTTAATAAACAACGAGTTAAGTGGCGGGGCAACTCTTTGTTTTTATTGGATATTTTATTCATCTGAACCCGCCTCTTTCTTTTAATGTAGAATTTAAAGTTTAGAATAGAAAATTGAAAATGTAAAATTATCTGAGAAAAATAATTTTACATTTTTTATTTCCTCACTCCACACTCTGAGACCTAAGCTGTCCGCACGCAGCCATTATATCCCTACCCCGCGGAGTTCTTATCGGACTCGCATAACCTGCCTCGTTCAGCACGTCTCCGAACTTCTCTATCACCTTCCAATCAGAACTCTGATACGGACTGCCGGACCACTCATTAAAAGGTATCAGGTTTATTTTCGCATGTATGCCCCGAAGCAGTCGTATCAACTCTTTCGCATCTGCCATGCTGTCATTGACACCCTTCAGCATCACGTACTCAAAAGTTATCCTTCTGGAATTGCTCGCAGCCGGATAATTTTTGCACGCCTTCAACAACTCCTTAATAGGATACTTCTTGTTAATAGGAATAAGCTCATCTCTTAACTCGTCCGTAACAGCGTGCAGACTTACTGCAAGGTTAACCTCCAGCTCCTGCCCGCACCGCTCTATCATAGGCACCACTCCGCACGTAGACAGCGTTATTCTTCTTTTCCCTATGCCTATGCCGTCATCTCTCATGATATTGCGCACAGCCTTCGCCGTATTGTCATAGTTGTACAAAGGTTCGCCCATTCCCATCAGGACTATATTGGAAAGCTGCCTGTTGTCCGCAGCAACCCAGTCATTAAGAGTATCCTTCACTGCGATTATCTGAGAAACAATCTCGCCCGCAGAAAGATTTCTAACAAACCCCTGCGTCCCTGTATTGCAAAACTTGCAGCCCATCAAGCACCCTACTTGAGTGGACACGCATAATGCTCCCCTATCCTCTTCCGGAATAAAAACGCACTCTATTTCTGAATTGTCCTTATTCTTTAAGAGCCACTTCTGCGTTCCGTCAGCGGACTTCTGCAAAACGGAAACAACAGGCCTCTCTAAAGAAAAATGCTTGCCGAGCAGCTCCCTAGTCTCTTTATTCAACGCAGTTATATCTGAAAAATCCCTAGCTCCAAAGCAATATACGGCAGTCCATATCTGCTTTGCTCTATATTTTTGCAGCCCTAACTTTATTAACGCTTCTGTAAGCTCTTCAAAACTCAATTCAAAAATATTCATAGTATTTTCTTGCCTAACTCCTTTATTTGTCATACTTTCTTCCTCACGGATCCGTAGCTCAACTGGATAGAGCGTTGCCCTCCGAAGGCAAAGGTTGTGCGTTCAAATCGCATCGGGTCCGCCACCCTACGCTAAAGCTACGGGTGGCCAGTCCGCCTTCACTAAAATCACAACTGATTACCTATTCTCATATCAATGTGGGCTTTTTTGCGCAGATCGCTTAGGAATCTTCTAGCCTGCATTTCCAGTTTTTCAGTCCCTATTGAGCGCATGATGTTTTCTCTGTCTACGCCGGTGATGTCCTGTTTGTCGCAAACAAAAAGAATAACCGCACCCTTATCAGTTTCCAGTATCTCGGAAGCACCGCCGATATTCAAGTGCCTAACCTTGTCAGCAATCCACTCGGGAGCAGTAGCCAGCGGCAGATTATTCAATTTCTGAGATCTCCAATTAGGAAATTTTTTCAAATCACTGTTAATGGCGGCGCAGCTTTTGAATGCCGCCCTAACTGCCGCAGCTTCCGCCAATACAGCGTCTTTAGAATCAACATCGTAAGGGTGAAAAAGCTGTATGAGAGAGAGAGCAGCCTTGTTAGGGTCTCCGACTACTATTGTACGCTTATCCCGAACGCCTATGATGTAGAAGCCGTCTGCAGTTCTGATGGGATCGCTTATCTCACCTTGAGAAGCAGAGGCGAGGAATTTATCAATGCCGGAGGACAGCTGCCCTTGCTGCACCCAGCCAATGTCGCCGCCCTGAGCAGCATCAGAGCTTTGAGAGAACTGCATGGCGATAGCGGAAAAAGGAGCGCCTTGTTTAATCTTAGCGGCCAGATTATGAGCAAGTTCCAGCACCTGTGGTTCATTTTTAGGATTATCAACAGCGAGGAAAATACCGCTTACGAGGAATTCCTCTTTGCCGGCGTTTTGACGCATACGCTCTATCATAGCGTCAATTTCGCCTTCGCCTACTTCGACGGAGGGGCGGACTGCGACTTGGATTAGTTTATTCCAGAGCAAAGTACTTCTGATCTGATTTTCCATAGAGGAAGGCGAGATGCCTTGAGAGCGGAGGAAGTCAGCCATAGACATAGGGATTTGGTTGTCTTTGGCAATTTGGTTCATGACAGCCTCGACCTCGTCCTTAGGAACAGAGATGTTATAGCGTTTGGCTTCTTGGGCTTGGAGTTGTTCTTCAATGAGAGTTCTTATGACCTGAGGGAGGAGATGAGATCTGACTTCCAAGCTGTCCTGCAGACCTGCGGAAAGGAGCATGAGGCGTATGCGATTTTCAATGTCTACGTTAGAGATGATGGAGTCATTGACGACTACGGCGATTTTGGAATCCATTTTCGGGAAAGAAGAGCTTTGAGCATAAGCTGTTCCGACAGAAACAGCGAGAGCGAAAACAGCAAGGGCAAGAATATTTTTAGTCATGACGATTTGAGATGCAAATAAAGTTAAGAGGAAGTGGGATTCTGATAATAAACATATTTCTGACTTTTTAAAAGCCCTTTTTTGAAGTGCGGAGCTGAAAGAATAAGTAGAATGTAAAATTATTTTACATTCTACATTACTTTTACATTTCCTGATAATTCGGACCGCCGCCGCCTTCCGGCACTACCCACTCTATGTTTTGTCTGGGATCCTTAATGTCGCACGTCTTACAATGCACACAGTTGCTGGCATTTATCTGAAGTCTGGGCTTGCCGTTTGGCTCATCTTGGACTAACTCGTAAACTCCTGCCGGACAGTATCTTGTTTCAGGGGCATCGTATATCGGAATAGTAACATTGTTCTCTATGTTCCAGTCCTTCACCTTCAAATGAGACGGCTGATCCTCCTCGTGAAATACATTAGCCAAAAATACAGATGATGTTTTATCAAAAGTAATAACTCCGTCCGGTTTAGGATAGACTATTTTCTTACACTCTGTTGCCGGCTTTGTCGCCTCATAGTCCTCGCGCTTTGTGCGGAATGTAAAAGGAGCATGACCTCTTAGAATCATACTGTCCAAGCCGCTCCACATAAGACCGAATAAAAATCCGTAGTGGAAAGAAGGACGTATGTTTCTTGCAGCGTACAGCTCTTTGTACAGCCACGATTTCTCAAATCTTTCCTGATAGGAAGAAGGCTCTGTTTCATTCTTACCTAACGCCTCCATAACAGCGTCCGCCGCAAGAATTCCGGATTTCATCGCAGTATGCGTCCCTTTTATCTTAGGCATGTTCAGAAAACCGGCAGCGTCTCCTACAAGTGCTCCACCTGCAAAAGAGAGTTTCGGTATAGACTGAAGCCCGCCTTCTGATATGGCTCTTGCTCCGTAGGCTATTCTCTTCCCTTTCCCGAGTACTTTCTTTATCTTCGGGTGCAGTTTGAATTTCTGAAACTCCTCGTAAGGAGACAGATACGTGTTCTGATAGTCAAGGCCTGTAATAAAACCAAGCATTACTTTGTTGTCCTTCCAGTGATACACGAACGAACCTCCGTAAGTCGCTATATCTACAGGATAACCCATAGTGTGCTGAACAAGCCCTGCACTGAAATTTTCAGGCTGAACCTCCCATATCTCTTTTACTCCCAGCCCGTAAGACTGAGGATCGCAATCAGCAGCCAAATTGTATTTCTCTATTACCTTCGCAGTCAAAGAGCCTCTGCACCCTTCCGCAAATATCGTCTGTTTTGCGTGTAATTCAACGCCTCGCGCAAACCTAGAGCCGGGCTTCCCGTCTTTTCCTATGCCCATGTCTCCGGTAGCAACTCCTTTAACAGCTCCTTTATCATCATATAAAACTTCCGCTCCTCCAAAGCCCGGATATATCTCTACGCCCAGCTCTTCTGCCTGACTTGCCAGCCACCTTACAAACACTCCGAGACTAGTGATATAATTTCCGTGATTGTTCATTGCCGGAGGAGTCGGCAGCAGAAAACTCATACTCTTAGTCAAAAACGATATTCTATCTTTGGAAACAGGCACTAAAGAAGACAGCACCCCTTTCTCTTTCCAATCCGGGAACAGCTCTGAAAGCGCAGTAGTTTCTATGGCTACTCCTGACAGAACATGAGCCCCTACCTCGGAGCCTTTTTCTATGACGCATACGGATATATCTTTACCTGCTTTTGAAGCCTCTTGCTTTACCCGTATAGCGCAGCTTAGTCCGGCAGGACCTGCTCCTATGACAAGGACATCGTAAGGCATAACTTCGCGCGGAGTATTTGCTTCGTCAGACATTAAAGCACCTTTAGAGTAATGAGGAATTAGGAATTGGAAACTTGATATGCGAGTCTATATTGTAATAGTAACAAAATTATTACCAGAACGTATCATGCAGCACTATGCTGTCAGAAAATCAACGAGTATTCTTTGGAGCGTCAATATTTTTTGCAAACTGCTTACGCGCTGCCTTTTGTTCTGCTATTTTCTCTTTATTCCATGTTTCGTAAGACTTCACGCCTCTGGTTCCAGCCCCTTTACCTTTGCCCGTCTCATCGTCTTTAGTTCTTGCAAACTCCGCATGTGCTTGAATAGCCAAATTCATTCCCATTATCATAAACCAGAACGCAGGAGACTTTTTAAAATCCTCAATCTGTATATCGGCAGAAGCAACTGCTTTTATTTTTTCCACTATTTTTTTCTCTGCTTTTTCCACAAAAAAATCTAATATCTTCTGTTCCAGTTCGGAAATTTCCAATCTTCTCCAAATCTGCATTGCCTTTTGGAGAATTTCAGCCGTTGTATATGAACTAGTGCCAGCCATGGTTATAATTCCTATTTAATAAAATTATCAAATCTATAAATTATTCATTCATTACTTTTCCGTCTTTTAGGCGTAAAAAGCTAGTTTCAAACCCTTCTATGGGATTACCGTCCTCTACTCTCATTATAAGGATTTTATTTATTTTCATCAAGTAAATATTCATTTCATCGGTCGCTTCCCAGTCGATTTCATAGGTAGCGCTGGTATCGTAAATAATCTCTAATTTTCTTGTATCTACGTGATAACCCACCCACAGAGGCGTTGCGTCAAACGACCCATCGTGTACAAGGCAAACTTTGCATCTTGAATTAACTATTATGCCTATATTCATATATCCCTTTGTACTTAAAAGATATTTTACGATGAAGAGACTTAGAAACGATAGATATACCCGACCAAAAACAAGACAGCAAGCCGCATTTTGCAGCTGCTAACAATCGATTGTTAGTCAATAATTATTAAGATTTTACTTACATTCGATTAACTAATCCCTAATACCTCACTCCTCACTCCTAATTCCTAATTATTAATTAACCAACTCTTCTCGCCTTAACGGCAGCTATTAACGTCCCGTCATCAAGATAGTCCAGTTCGCCCCCGACCGGGAGTCCGTGGGCTAATTTGGAAACAACTACGGAAGCGGGTTCCAAACACTCCGTAAGATAGTGTATTGTGGCAGCTCCTTCAACCGTTGCATTAAGAGCCAGTATTATTTCTTTGACATCAATACTGTTTGCCCTGAGAACCAACTCTTCTATTTTCAAGTCTTCGGGCTGTACGCCGTCTAGGGCAGACAATGTTCCTCCGAGCACATGATACAGCCCTCTGTAGGCTCCGCTTCTTTCCATAGCCCATAAGTCGGCTATATCCTCTACTACGCATATGGTGCTTCTGTCCCGCCTTTCATCAGAGCAGATTCCGCACACCTGAGACTCGCTCAGGTTTCCGCACAGCGAGCATATTTGTATATTGTCCGCTACGGTACTCATAGCGTCTATGAGCGGCATCATGACAGTATCCTTTTTTTTCAGCATGTGCAGAACCGCTCTCCGCGCAGACCTGCTTCCGAGCCCGGGCAGTTTGGATAATTGCTTTATGAGGTTTTCCAAAGGAGACATTTTATCACATCGGCAGTTTAATACCCGGAGGTAATTTAATTCCTCCCATGACTGCTTCTGTTTCCTTAGCAACTATACTATCCGCCTGCTGCTTGGCAGCACCCATAGCCGCTACTATGAGATCCTCCAGCATTTCCTTTTCTTCAGGCACTAATAAAGTGGAATCTATGGATATTTTTTTCAGCTCTGACTTGCCGTTGATGACAACTGAAACCTTGCTGCCGCCGGATTGTCCTGTAATCTCCATTTCTGCCAATTTATTCTGCATGTCCGCCATTTTAGACTGCATCGCAGTAACCTGTTTCATCATGTTTCCGATATTAAGCATTTTTTTGCTCCTTTATAAAGTAGTTAACTCATAAATTATGTTATTCATCGCTGCCTTCTACCACTGCCCCGGCAGCGGCTTCGCTTTGCTCTGCCGCTGCCACCCCTTCGCCAGCGAAGGGGAATACACTCTTCCTCAACTCTAAGATTTCAGCACCCGGAAAAGTCTTAATTACAGCATCTACTATGGGATTCGCAAGTGCTCTTTCTCTCAGAGCCTTTTTATTCATAGCCTCAATCTCTTTCAGGCTGGATTCCCCTTCTGTCAGCGATGTATTTATAGTCCATTTTTTACCAGTCCACTTGTTCAGACATGCACAGACTCTCCCGCAAAAATCCTTGGGCACCTCACCTTCTATGCGCAAATCCAGAACAGCATTGGAAGAATCCATTTTCACAAAATGCACGTTGTCATACAGTATAGAAAACAGTTCTGCTTCGTGTTTTACATCAAAAAGATTGACTATCTGTTTGTAATTCATTCCACTTATATCTATAAGCTCATCTTTTACATCAACTTGTTCCGCTGGACTCTTATTCTCTATCGATTTTTTTTTTCCCTCTATGGCAGATTCGGAAAATATAACAGGCTTCTGTTCAACCGTCCTGTTTACCGCAATCTCGGAATTAGCCATAACCTCTTTGACCTTCTTCACCAGCTCCATAGGCACCGGCAAGTCCGCCGCATGAACAAGCCGTATCAGCACCATTTCCAATGCTTTTACAGGATCCGGCGCATACTGTACTTCCGAAATGCCTTTAAGCAGAATCTGCCATGCTCTTGCCAATGCTGAAATCTTAATGTCCTTTAGTTCTGTCAAAAGAGTTCTCTCATACTCTGTCACCATAGACGAATCGGCAAAATCCTTTATAACCTGTCCCCTGGTCAGAACATGCACAAAATCACACAAATCTTTCAGAACCTGTACCGGCTCAGTCGCAGATAAAAACAACTGTTCCAGCCCTGAAAGCATCTCAATAGTCTGCCCTCTGAATATCTGCAAACACAAATCTACTGTCTTTGCCTTATCAATAAGTCCCAGCATCTCTTGTACATCAGCACTGTAAACAGCTCCGTTGCCTTTGGAAATAGCCTGATCCAGAAGACTAAGCCCGTCACGCACAGAGCCGTCCGCTGCTTTTGCTATAAGCCTTACAGCCTCTTCTTCCGCAGTTATTCCTTCTTCCGCCGCTATTTTCACAAAATGCGAAAACAGCTCGTCACTGGAAACTCTTTTCAAGTCAAACCGCTGGCACCTAGACAATATAGTCACCGGCACTTTACGAATCTCTGTCGTAGCAAATATGAATTTCGTATGAGGCGGCGGCTCTTCCAGCGTCTTCAACAGAGCATTAAACGCATTGGAAGACAGCATATGCACTTCGTCCAATATATATATTTTATACCTTGAAGAAACAGGAGCATAACTTACTTCTTTGATAATATCTTCTCTGATGTCGTCAACTCTGGTTCTGGAAGCAGCGTCCATTTCCATAACATCAACGTTGCTGTCCGATAAAATAGATTTGCAAGACGGACACTCTCCGCAAGGAGTTATAGTCTCAGAGGACTTGCCGTCCTTACCAACACAATTCAGGGCTCTGGCAATGATTCTGGCGGTAGTTGTTTTTCCAACACCTCTTACTCCAGTAAGAATCCATGCGCTGGGAATACGTCCCTTTTCTATGGCATTCGTCAGCGTACGAACCATAGCCTCTTGTCCTATAAGCTGAGAAAACGCCATCGGGCGGTACTTCCTAGCCAAAACTAGATACGGTTTTTTTTCTGTTTTTTCTTGAAATAATTCCGACACAGTAATTCCTATTGAGTAAAAAAGGAGGCTGAGCACGACCCGAATATAACATGCGGTGGCTGCTGTCTTTCGACCCTGACCAGATTAACATGAAGACTCGCCCATGAACAACCTCCCGGCTGTATTATACAAAAAAAATTAACAAAAAAAACTATTTTTTTAGTTATTTCAAAGAGAAATTTACTATAACGGTTTAGAGTTTACAACACGATGCTAAGAAGTTATAGTAATAGATGCCGGTGGGGATAGAGTAAAGTAACGGGGCATAGCGCAGCCTGGTAGCGCATCAGTCTGGGGGACTGGTGGTCGTGGGTTCAAATCCCGCTGCCCCGACCATCCGCCTTCGCCTCTCCGAGGCTTCCTTCTTCGCTAAAGCTTCGAAGGACAAATCGGGCGGCTTATGCCATTCGCAGATGGAATGCACGAAGTGCAGTCAGTTTCCACTGCATCAGTCATAGTTGAAAACAATAAATGAGTCTTTGAATGAATGATGTCTATAATGTGAGGCTTGAAACCTCGAGATTGATTTTGCGTGAAGTCAGGATTGAAGACAAAGATGACTTTGAAAGTCTCCGTCTGTCAACGCAAATGGATCCGAATACTATTCAGGGTATTTGGTATGACTATAAAAGTGATTCAGCAAAACTTTGTGCGGACGCAGTCAGCGATCAAAAAGAAAATCCCAGAAAACGCACTTTTCTTGCAATCACTCTAAAAGACTCACCGGATAAATTTATAGGATTCATTAAGACTATGTTGGAAGAGATGATTTGGGAAGGAAAGCCGGCTTATGTGGATCTGAGCTATAATATACATGCGGATTATCAAAATAACGGGTACGTAAGTGAAGCGGCTTTTGCGTTTATTGATTATTTATTTAAAACATTCAATTTTGACTATATTAACGCGACCTCCCACATTAAAAACCGCCCCTCGCACAAGGTTTTGTATCGTCTCGGCTTCAAGAGGCACGGAGGCGTAGTGAAAAAATATAATTCTTCAAGGAGTAAGTTCGAACTCACCAAAGAGGACTTTTATAAAGCTCTTTCAAAACGCTGATTCATGGTTTTTGCATTTTTTTCTCAAAACCCCGGAAAAAGAAGCATTTTCCGCCATAAAGAGCACCGTGTTTTTGAGCAATCAGCCTCATAGTCTTTTCTGAAAAGAATGAAATATGCCCGTTGCGCGGTCCAATATACCAGTAAGCAGCCAGACTGTGTTTAAGCTGCTCCAACGGAACCGGAGTTAGCAAAGTGCCAGCAATAAAACAAGCAGGCTCGTTCTCTTTCAGGAAAGAAAAACATTTCTCAAACGTTTGAAGAGGCGTATGAGAATGCTCTACGACTTCCGTAGTAATGACAATATCAAAACTGCCCGGCAGAGGACTGGCTGCGGACTCTCCGTAGAAAGGATCATAAGAAGTAATGTTAAAGCCTCGCTCGTTCAAATAATCTCCGAACAAGCCGTAGCCGGATCCGAAGTCTAATATTTTCAGCTCTTTGAAATGCGGAAACTGTTTTTCAAAACCCTGTGCAGATGCTATTGGTCTGGCTTTCACAAAATCAGGATCGCATTCAACATACTTATCATTATAGATGTTCTGCACGAATTCTTCCTGTGTCCAGTTGTCGCAATGCGTTGTAAAAATAAAATCGCACGAAGGACAGCCGTAGTAATAAACAGGTATTCCCGACAAAGGTTCTTTTTTATTAAATTGAGGAAGACAGGATTTATTGAAATCGAGAACATCTAAAAGAAACGCTTTTTCACCGCATATCTTGCAAAATGTATCTGTCATTATAATTCTCCAAGCATAATCTCTGCGTTTTGTACGGCAGCACCGGAAGCTCCTTTGCCAAGATTATCCAAACATGTAGTCAAAACAGCAGTCTTTTTGTTATAGCTTCCAAAGACCCGCAACACCATATTATTCGTATCATTCTGAGTAACCGGCGTAACAATGTGTCCGTTAGATATCTTCCGCAGCTCTTCTACTTTTACGAAACGCTGTCCTTTATAGTGTTCAGACAGAGCCTCGTGTATTTCTTCAACACCGGTATTAATCTCGTCCAGCCTCACAGCTATAGTAATCAGCATTCCTTTGTAAAAAGCTCCGCTGTATGCCGGCAGAAATATGGGCTCTTTCTTTAGGCAGCTATGCTTTATTATTTCCGGCAAGTGTTTGTGATGCTGGTTTATTCCGTACAAACAATATCCTGCGGATTTTTCCGTTCTGTTTCCGGTTTTAGCCTCTTCCTCGCATATATCTATCATAGCCCTGCCCCCGCCGGAGTATCCTGATACTGCCGTAATCGTCAGTCCATACGAAGGCGGTATAATCTTTTTGTCTATAAGAGGCCTTAATATGCCCACTATTCCGGTAGGATAACAGCCCGGATTGCTTACTCTTTTAGCTTTTCGTATTTTATCAGTCTGGTCTTTGTGCATCTCCGGAAAACCATAAACCCAATCCTTATGGACTCTGTGGGCAGTGCTTGCGTCTAGGACGCGTACTTTCGGGTTTGTTATTAAAGACACTGCTTCTATTGCCGCCTCGTCCGGCAGGCACAATACCGCCAAATCGCACTCGTTCAGCAGCTTTCTTCTTTCGTCTATGCTTTTGCGTTTGTCTTCCGCTATGCGAATGACTTCCAAGCCGCTTTTGGACTCCAGCCTCTTGCTTATTTCCAGTCCGGTAGTTCCAGCCTCACCGTCTATAAATATTTTGGGTTTAGTCATTCCTAATCCTTTATTACGCTTCCGTTACAATCCCTCCAAACAGGCTCATTTTACAGAAATTTCCTCTTTTTACCTCGTTTTTTACAGAATTCACCTTAAAATGAATAGAATTCTCCCTATTTTTACATGTTATTGGCTGAAAACCTTAAACCAATACCCTAACTTCACCTCTATAACACTCCACACTATCTATATCTCCACCCTTTTGCCCTGCTGTCAATATCCTTAAAGAACGAATCTATAGCCGGTTTAATAATAGAATGTATCTCTTCCCATTCTTCTTTATTCCTTGCCACAATAAGCCCGCCTTTGAAATTCTTATCATTATAAGCGGTTTTTGCAAATGTCCCGGAATAGCCTCCCGCCTCTTTTACAAAAAACAGCCCTGCTCTGTGGTCCCACGTCTTTGCCTCGTAGTACAGCAAAAACGATGCCCGCGGAAGACTGGTATTCCCGAAAATATTGTCTCCGCAAAAAAACCTTCCGTAATCAAATGCTACTGCTGTTCCTAAGGCTAACGGCGGAAGAGACGCAACTACATAAACCAGCCGCTGCATTCTAAGGACTCCTTTGAGCCGAGAGCCCACTATCCCGAGCTTTACATCATTAGGAGCCAGAGTCATTTTGTGATTGCTCCCGAGCCTGTCGCTTAGCAGCACTCCGCTTCCTTGTTCTCCCATAAGCATCTTCTTAGTGTTAGGATCGTATATCCAGCCTGCTATAGTCTCTCCGTTTTTTACCAAACTCACCATAGTGGCAAATTCTTTTCTGCCTTCTGTGAACGCCCTTGTTCCGTCTATGGGATCTATTATCCACACATGCCCGCTTCTGTATAAAGCATCTATGATTCTTGCATTCTTAGCGTATCCTTCTTCACCTACGACTGAGCTTCCGGGTATCATATCTTTTAATCGTGAGGACAGCTCTTTTTCTGCGTTAATGTCCGCTTCTGTGACAAACTCCCCGCCCCCTTTTGTCATTATATCTTTTTTTTCCAGCCCTCTGTTAAAGACAGGCATTATTATTTTATCAGCTGTTTCAGATATAATATTGTTAACTGCTTGTATGTCTACGGACATATTCACCCCTTCATGCCCTTCAAACACTCAAGTAATTTCATACAATCCTGAAACCTCAAATCCGTTCCGAATCTTTTTGCGTCTTCTTCTCTTCCTATTATCACAGAAACGCACCCAATGCTCTTTGCGCACGCCACGTCCACTTCCGCATCTCCGACAAACCAAATATTTTTTGCGTGTTCAAGCCCTGCCATAGTAAGAGCCAGCTCGGGGTGCGCTTTGTTAGGCTTATCTTTATGCGCATCTCCGGCACCGACTATTGCCTCGAAGAACTCTTTCCAATTTAATACTTCCGCTTCTTCTCTTAAATGCCCGCCGCTTTTATTGCTTACCACCATAGCCGGAATATTGTTTTCTTTAAGCCATTCCAGCAGCTCCTGCACGCCGTACGCCTTGTTTATCCCCATTTTAGCCCGTATCATGGAAAAGTGCTTATAGTATTCTTTACGAGCCTCTTCCCACTTGTCGCCAAACCACTCCGGAAAACTGTTTCTCGCAGACATTGAACAGTTTTCTATCATCTCTTCCCTGTTATCCCACGTTTTCAGACCATACTTTCCTCTTACATGATTGATTGCGGCTCCTATTGCCCCCCAACTATCCACCAGCGTGTTGTCCCAGTCGAATATCATAGCCTCGGGCAATGTTTGATTTCTTATTTCTGCATTCTGCATTCTTATTTATTAACTCCTACACCGCTTCCGCCTCACACCCCATCTTTTCCTCCCCTCCGCTCGGCTCACTGCCGTTAGTATTTACTCCCAACAGCTTCAGCTTCCTGTGCAGTGCGGATCTCTCCATGCCTATAAAGGCAGCAGTCCTAGAGATGTTGCCTCCGAAACGAGTAACCTGAGCTATCAGGTATTCTCTTTCAAACATCTCTCTTGCTTCCCGCATAGGCAGCTTCATTATCTCTCCGCCCCGCTCCCATTTCAGCACGTTCGGCGCAGATGATGTTATTTCAGGCGGCAGCGCGTCCGCATGTATGGGGTCATTCGGATCTCCCTGAGCCATTATCAGAAGCCACTCCATACAGTTCCTTAATTGTCTTACATTGCCCGGCCAATCATACGATTGCAATGCCGCCATAGAGTCTTCCCCGAGCGTCCTTAAAACAGCTCCCGTTGTCTCGGCAAAGTGATTCAGGAAATACTCCGCAACAACAGGTATGTCTTCTTTTCTTTCAACCAAAGCAGGTATATTTATAGGCACTACATTCAGCCTATAGAACAAATCCTGTCTCATGGTGCCGGCTTGAATCGCAAGCTGTAAGTCGCTGCTGCTTGATGCTATTATCCTTACGTCCACTTCAACAGGAGTACTCCCTCCTACTCTTGTGAAAGTCTTATCCTGCAGGAACCTGATTAATTTCCCCTGAACCTCTAAAGGCATGTCTCCTATTTCATCAAAGAACAGGGTCCCGGCGTGCGCCTGTTCCAGAGCTCCTATTTTTCTTTTGTTATTAGTCCCGTCCGATGATGTTACCGGGTGCTCGGTTCCGAACAGTTCAATTTCAAGTTGCTCCATAGAACCCACAGCGCAATTTACCGTCACAAAAGCTCCGCCGGCTCTTCTTGAATTCTCGTGCAAAGCTCTTGCGACTATTTCTTTTCCGGAACCGGACGCTCCCAGTATCAAAACTCTGCTTCCGGTAGGAGCCACCCGCTCGACTATCTGGCGAATTTGATTCATGGCGTAGGACTTGCCTATAATCTTATAGTCCGCATTCGCCTTGAACTTCAGCTCTTCATTTTCTCTTTTCAGTTTTGTAATATCCAAAGCGTGCTGTACCTGTAGTATCAGCCTGTCAGCCTTGAACGGCTTTTCTATAAAATCATAAGCTCCCATTTTTATGGCGGATACTGCCGCATCTATGCTTCCGTGTCCGCTTATCATAATGACCGGCAAATCCGGATAATGCTCGCATATATGCTGCAGTATCTGCATACCGTCCATGTTGCTGCCGCTCAGCCAAATATCCAAGATAACCAGCGCAGGTCTTCTTGTCTCTATGTTCTTGAGAGTCTCGTCAGAATCCGCAGCCTCTCTTACAGACAAGCCTTCGTCATTCAATATCCCTTTAATGAGAGCTCTTATATCGCTTTCATCGTCTACGACAAGAATATCACTTACCAGACCTTTTTCTTTATAAAACGCTACCATTTCTATTTTCCATTTTCCATTTTCAATTTTCCATTTTATTAAAACTAAGTCGATTCTTCAAAAGGTTTTTGTTTGTTCACATGCTCTATAGGCCAGATGAGTTTGATTTTAGCTCCTCCTCCCAGCCTGTCTTCCAATTCTATCCTGCCCAAATGGTCTTCCATTATTTTTTTCACAATAGCAAGCCCCAATCCGGTCCCCTTCTTTCTTGTTGTTACATACGGCTCCGTGAGATTATTCCGCTCTTCTACAGGAAGCCCTTTTCCGTTGTCTTCTACAGTTACTATCACATCTTTTCCTTTGCTGTATATCTTAACCCAGATTCTCCCTCTGGACGAAGCGCTATTAGATCTTTTTCTCATTCTTTCCGTAGCCCAAAACGGGTCTTCTTCTTCTTCATTCTCTGTTATAACTACGCTCCGTTCGCCTTCCGGGTGCAGTCTCATATCAATCGCCTCCGCCGCATTCTTCAACAGATTAGTCAATGCCTGAGACATCTGTCTCGCATCAAAATCTACGAAGAAAGGCTCCGGCGGCATGTCATGCTCGTATATAATATCGGATCTGCTGCTGCTCTGCAGAAACAGAGCCTGCCGCGCAATCTCTCTTATCTCATGCCTTTTGATTACAGGAGACGGCATTCTAGCAAATGCCGAAAATTCGTCAACCATTCTTCCAATATCTTCCACATGGCGGATTATGGTATCCGTGCAGGTCTCAAATACTTCGGGCTCCGTTGCAATCTCTTTCATGTATTTTCTTTTCAGCCTCTCCGCAGAAAGCTGTATGGGAGTAAGAGGATTCTTTATCTCGTGCGCAATTCTTTTGGCAATGTCAGCCCAAGCCGCTTTTCTCTGCGCTGATAATAAATCAGATACATCATCAAACGTTACTACAAATCCGTGCTTGCTGCCAGGAGCGTCTTCCTCATAATCCGCAGCCTCATTCAGCTCTTCTTCGGAAGCGACTCTTACCAGTATAGTCCGCGAAGGATACCCGTGCCTTTTTATCTCTACCTGTTCGCTTATCACAGTGCTTTCAACAGCTTTTTCTATGACCTTCTCTATTTCCGGAGCAAGCGCGGACAGCGCCATGCCTTCATAAAACTTAGCATCATGTATACGGAAAAACTCGGCAGCCGCAACATTCATCAATATTATTCTGCATTTCGAATCGAGTCCTATGACTCCGGAAGAAACTCCGTACAAAACAGCTTCCGTGAACCTGCGCCTGAAATCCAGCTGATAGTTTGCGTCCATGAGTTTAGACCTCTGTTCATCAAGCTGAGAAGTCATTCTGTTGAAAGCCCTGCCGAGAAGCTCTATCTCATCATCAGTATCATTCCTAGTCTCTTTGACTCTGGCCCTTAAATCTCCGTGCCGCACTCTGTCGGTCGCCCATATCAGGTCTCCGATGGGTTTCGTGAGTCTCACCGCAAATTTAAGCCCGAACCAAACCGCTGCTAACAACAGCAATAAAGATACTACTGCAAAAATAGCTCCTATGATTAATTGAATCTCAAATCTGTTTTCCTCCAGCCTGTTGTACTTGTCCACAGCGGTTTGAGTAGCCGCCATGTGAGCCAAGACTTTGGGTTCTACCATTCTTCCTACAAACAAATAAGTGTCGTTGAAGCCGTCCAGTTGTACAAGTGCTCTTACTCTGTCGTCATTCTCGCTTACAATAAGGGCTACGTCTCCGTCTCTGGCCTGCTGGCGCATTTCATCGGTAATGGGCTCAAACGTTAGGGCAAAAGTCAATCCGGACCTTGCCAATATTTTGCCGGAGCCATCGAAAACTATAATTTCCGGGAGGTTTCTGAGGTACGCCTGAGCCGACACAGCATCATTAAATCTGGCAGGATCGCGCTCTAGGAATACAGATTGCCTGTTCAAATCATTAGCCATAGCCATTGCATCGGCTCTCAGAACTTGTTTATGCTCTTCCAAGTATGCTTTTGCAACCTCTAGGGACTCGGAAAGAGAAGTTCTGATTTGAGCAGAAAACCAAGATTCTACGCCGAAATAAAAGAAGGCGGCAGCAAACATAGCAACGAACATGGCAGGAGCCGCAGTCAGCAGAGCAAAAACACTTATCATGCGTATCTGGAGTCTGGAGCCTGCCAGTTTGCTGTGCCTGTTTCTCCATGCGTGGTAGAGACCGTTTGCAACTACGCTGCCCAGCATGACGAGAATAAACAAATCCAGATAAAACAGCACCATGACAGCTGTAGGATCGCCTCCGAACATAGGCAGGTGAGTTATGACTATGTAAGTGGAGACGCTGCACACTACGGCGGCGGCAACCAGGGCGATGATTAGTTTTTCCCGCAGATTCTGCCGCATAGCATCTTTGACTATGCGTTGATAGAGAGTTGTTGTTTTTTTAGACTTTGCCAGCATAAGCCTTAACCAAAATTTTTAAAAAGAATCAAAGTCCTTTTATAATACAATAAATAGCCTTTTCCAATATAATTTCCCCCTTTGCCAGCGATGCGGTTTAGTTAACATATTCTGTAATCCATTGTTAATAATGATTTTATTCAAATAACCTATTTTAAAGGAATAATTGATATAATTAGATATTATAAGAGACAGTATATTTATGAGGAGACATTTAATGCCTATGGATTTTGAAAATTATAAAGACTTATTTAAAAACAGCAAGAAAAGCAAAAAAGCTTATGACGACTGGCTTTCGGAGTCTATAAAAATTCTTTTGTCGTACTATGAAAACATAAAAGATGAGATTACGGCTTCCGATAATGAAGCCAAGGCTGCTATTTATGAAGCTCGGATGCTTTATGCGAAAGGATGGGATAACAGCAAGGCCAAGCAGAAATTCGAACAGGCAGAAGCAGCCAGTTTTAAAATATCGGAAAAAGCGGCGGAAGCTCTTGCCAAAGATATGGATCCGGAAATTTTAAGCATGCTTGCTTATGCCGGTTCCTGCTTCTGGCATGAACCTATCAGAAATCTGGCGTCTATTCAAAAAGATTTTTGCATAAAGAATAAAGAACCTGTTACTTTTGCTTCAAGCACAACCGCTCATATAATCCTGGACCCGACAAATCCCAGATATAAAGCACCTAATCAAAAGATTCTTCTGCAGGAAGCAACACCGGATCAATGTATGGAACTGGAACGGAGATTGAACTTAAGTTCTATTGCAACCCTTGCACGGCATAAAAAAGACTATTCCGAATTCGGCAAATTTCAAAAAGATCTTTTTGTTAATTCCGCAAACAAACTTATTGCGGATGAGAAATTGAAAAACGCAGCTTTAAACTGGGATACGCTGAGTAAAGAAGATATGCAGAAAATAGCGGAAAAAACACGCGATATTATCATAGAAGAAGCAAAAAAACTAAAGCCGGATACGTTTTCAAATATGCCGGATGTAAAAATCGATCTTGTAACAAAAGGAGACAATAACGGAATATTGCTTAAAGCAAACGAAACCAAAGATGCTTTGGAAGAAGCAAACATCGTATTGCTAAACCACACAAACTCGTTCTATAATTTGTTTATAGGAACAGCGCATGAAGTTATTCATGCTTTGCAGTTTCAAGAACTGATGACAAAGCTGAATGATCCGGCATCCAATCCGTATTATGCGGAACAAGCAAAGATAGCCGGTCTGCATGCCGAAGGTTTTTCCGATAATCCGCAAATTACCTGCGGAGGACCAAGCCAAAATCCCGCTATATGGCGGGACTATCAAACACACTTAACGGAATACGAGGCAAACGCATTCGTCGAGGCTTTGAATAGTGCAGTAGCTTCTGCGTGGAATATCCATGATATGATGAAATATGATCACAACAGGACAGAAGGCTCAACTGAAAGAAGTAAAGAACTTATAGATATGTTTAACAAACAACAAGCTGAGGCGAAAAAAGATCTGCCATTAGCTGACCAAATTAAGTATGCAGTTGGTGCAGCTGGAGGTAGTAAGGGCGAGAGTGAGCCTTCAAATGGAAAGTATGCAAGGCTTCCTCAACCGCAAGAATCTGTTGCGGAACTTGGGAATGAACTTATTGATAAGGGTCTGGCGAGGAAACGTGCAGCCTCTAATGCTAAATTCCGTCAAAAAACTCATCAATAACTCTCTTAGCAGCATCAGCACTGTCTATGGAATTAATCTTTTCCCTGAAAGCAGAAGAGTCTCTAAGTCCTTTCGAATACCAGCCTATATGCTTTCTTGCAATGCGCAGCCCGGCTCTTTCTCCGTAAAAAGAGAGCATTTCTTCAAAGTGATCCAAAAGAATTACATGCAGTTCTTTTATATCCGGCGTTGGCATAGGATTACCTCCTTTAAGATACTCCATGACCTGAGAAATAAACCAAGGAGCTCCGTAAGTGCCTCTGCCTATCATTACGCCGTCTGCTTCGGACAGCAACAATGCCTTGTCTGCGCTTGTAAAATCCGTAATGTCTCCGTTAACTATGACAGGTATTTTTACTGCGTCCTTTACTTTTTTCACAGCCTCCCAATCAGCATTCCCTCCGTATAGCTGCGCTCTTGTGCGTCCGTGCACTGTTATCATCTTAACGCCTAAGGACTCTGCTCTTTTCGCCAGTGCCGGCGCATTTTTGTGTTCACTGTCCCACCCCAGCCTCATTTTCACAGAAACCGGAATCGACACTGCCTTCACAACAGCCTCCATAATACGCGAAGCCAGCTCTTCGTCCTTCATCAAAGCAGCTCCGGCATTGCCCGATACTACTTTCTTTACAGGACACCCGAAATTTATATCTATAATATCCGCCCCCAGCTCCTCGTTAAGTATCGCAGCCCTTGCCATTACATCAGGCTCACACCCGGCTATCTGCACAGACATAAGACCTTTATTATCCCTATCTCTCGCCGCCATTTGCAGCGTTTTGCGGTTCTCTCTTATAATAGCCTCGGAAGCCACCATTTCAGATACTGTAAGCCCTGCTCCGAACTTCTGCACCATTCTGCGAAACGGCTGATCCGTCACTCCAGCCATCGGCGCAAGAATTACCGGATTTTCTAACGTTACGTTTCCTATTTTAATTTGCTTATACATATCTGTTTGCTATTTATTTATTTTTGCTGTATATCTTAAAAATCTTAAATTTCATACCATAAGGTACACAAAATGACAACTTGCGCCGCTCTCATAGTTGCTGCCGGCTCCGGCTCCAGATTCAACAGAGAAATTCCCAAACAGTACCATAAACTAGGAGACGAAACCGTCCTAAGAAAAACTGTCAAAGCCTTTCTTAACCACCCTCTTATAGACGCTGTAGAAGTAGTTATCAACCCTGCTTTTGTAGATTTGTATCTGGAATCTGCGGAAGGACTGGACGTACTGCCTTACACAGTCGGAGGAGTTACAAGACAAGAAAGCGTGCTGAATGGTTTAAGAGCCTTAACAGCAAATTTCGCAGAATCCGATCCTCCTGATTTCGTCATGATTCATGACGGCGCACGACCTTTGATTCAAGAGGCTGCTATTACCGATGCCTTGAATGCTCTGGACGTTAATACTCCTGTCGGAGCCATTGTGGCTCAAAAGATAACGGACACCGTTAAAAAGTCCATATCCAGCGAAGACGCAGACTATGCTCTAATAGCAGAGACCATAGACAGATCTTCCTTGTGGCTGGCTCAAACTCCTCAGGCGTTCAGGTTCGCAGATATTCTGGTGTGCCACGAAAAGGCTGCTAAGGAGCCGGACGATGTGAAGGAGCTTTTCACTGACGATGCTTCTTTAGCTGAAAAATACGGCATTCCGGTAAAGCTGATAAACAACAACACGGAGAACTTTAAGATAACTACTCCGGAAGATCTTGAACGGGCTGTTAAATTATTATGAGTACTATTCCGGATATAAGAACAGGGCTTGGCTTTGACGTGCACCAGCTGGTTGCTTGCAGTGACGGCGAGAGCGGGATAATTATCGGAGGCGTTCGCATTCCTCATCATATGAGATGCAAAGGACATTCCGATGCAGACCCTGCCTTACATGCTTTGACGGACGCTCTGCTTGGAGCTGTAAGCGAGGGCGATATAGGCACGCATTTTCCCCCTTCCGATCCGCAGTGGAAGGGCAAAGACAGCACTCATTTTCTTAAACATGCGCAGGATATAGTGGTTCAGAAAAACGGCATAATATCCAATGTGGATTTAGTGATAATGTGCGAGGCTCCTAAGATACTGCCTCACAGAGAAGCAATGAAAAAACACATCTCGGAAGCTCTGAATATAGATGCTTCACGGGTAAGCGTTAAGGCTACTACGACCGAGAAACTGGGCTTTACCGGCAGAGGCGAAGGCATAGCTGCTCAGGCAATAGCAACCGTGGTAATACTCTGATGGCTCCCGTTATAATTCTCGTGGAACCGCAGCTGGTGGAAAACATAGGAATGACTGCAAGAGCCATGTTGAACACAGGGCTTAAAGAGCTTAGAATAGTCAATCCCAGAGACAAATGGCCGCTCGACATAGTCCACCACAACAGAATGCTGGCGGCATCAAGCGGAGCAGATGAGATACTTTTATCTGCAAGAGTGTTTGATACGATTGAAGAAGCAATAGCGGATATACAATATGTGTATGCGACTACGGCAAGAACTCATGATATGGTTATGAAGATAATGACGCCCAGGAAGGCGGCTTCCGACATGATAGAACGGCAGCATAAGGGCGAAAAAACAGCAGTATTGTTCGGAAGAGAAAGAACCGGGCTTATAAACGATGATTTGGTGCTGGCGAATTCTAAAATCACGATTCCGCTTAATCCTGAGTTTACATCTTTGAATCTGGCGCAGGCAGTGCTGCTTATAGGGTACGAGTGGTATCAGGCGCAGGATTCTACGAAAGAGGAATACCTGCATATAGGCAACAGTTCTCTGGCGGCTAAAGAGGAGTACCTGAATTTTTTCAACAGGTTCGAGACAGCACTGGAGGAGTCCGGATTTTTTCCTGCACCGGACATGAAGCCGTCAATTACAAGGAATCTGATGAATATTTTCGAACGTGCAGAAATGACTTCTCAAGAAGTAAGAACAATGCACGGAGTGCTTTCTGCACTGAAAAAAAGGTAAGAGATGGATAAGGGCTGGATATTAGTTACAGGAGCGGCAAAAAGGCTTGGCAGAGAAATCTCGCTGGAGCTGGCAAGGCACGGCTGGGATATTATAGCGCATTATAATACGTCTGAAGAAGCAGCGAAGAGTCTGGCTAAAGAGATTCAAGATTTAGGCAGAGATTGCTGTTTGCTAGAAATGGATTTGAACAATTTGGAATCTGTAAAGAAGTTAGTCCCGTATTTATGGCAAGAGCTTGGAGCTATAAAAGGAATAGTAAATAATGCGGCAGTGTTTGAGCCTGATGTTAAAGACCCGTTGGAGCAGGAAAAACTGATTGCAAAGCATATGGCGGTTAACGCAGAAGCAGCAAGAATACTAAGCAAGACGTTTTATGATGAGACAGTATCGGCAAAGACTAAAGGCTCTATAATTAACCTTTTAGATAATACGGAAACGCCGCCTAATTTTTCAGCATACAAGCAAAGCAAAGATTCGTTGTTGAATATGACATTGAACATGGCAAAGTCGTTTGGGTCTCACGTCAGAGTAAACGGAGTGGCTCCGAATTTCCTGTTTCCCAGCGCAAGGCAGACACAGGAGCAGTTTTTGAAAATGGCAGGCGATAATTTGTCAGATCCGGTAAAAATAGCCCGAGATGTTAGAATTTTAATAGAAAATACCTCAGAAAACGGCAAAATTTTAAGAGATTTGCCTTAAAAAAGACACAACTTGGTGGTATAGTGGAAAATGGAAAGTGGAGTTGGATAATGAAAAAACTTTTGTTTCTTATACCTTGTTTTGTGCTGCTTTTTGCAGGTGATGCCTATGCCCAAAAACATTCGGGCAGCGAACGCATGCACAGATATAACAGAAATGCAGACGCTCCGAACAAGAGTGGGGACACCTATTGCAAAAGATACTCCCGCGAAGTCCGCAAAGGCGGACAGATAGAAGAAGAATACGGCACCGCTTGTTTAGACAAACAAGGAAACTGGCGGGTGAAGAAATAATGTGGGAAGAAGAATTCGAACCAACTCCTAACTCCTAATTGAACGAATAAGTTCTATCAGAGTTTTTTCAGTACCGGAATTATCGAAAACAAGTTTTACCGGAAAAACAAAAATCTTCTCTCTCAGTTCTTCGCTAAGGCGGACAAAATCTTTCTCTGTCGTTATCAGCACAGCTTCCAGCTTATCAGCCTGTGTCCGCAATCTTTTTATATTTCTCTTCGTGTACATATAATGATCTGGAAACCCTACATTTTTTACTATATTCAAGCCTTCTCTCAAAAGAGAGTCCTTAAACTTCTCCGGTCTTGCAATACCGGAAAACGCCAGAAACTTCCCGTATCTGGGAAAGCCCATCGGCAGTTTGGGATCAAAATGCGCTCTGAAAATCGGCAGCTTTGTATCCAGATTTATTTTTCTGCTCTTAGAATCCCCTACGATAACAACAGCGTCCGCTCTATTGAGCGCATCACGCACCTGCTCCCGCAGCGGTCCTGCCGGTATTATTCTTCCGTTGCCGATTCCTACCATTCCGTCAATCACCAGCACTGAAAACGTAAACTTTATACCCGGATTCTGAAAACCGTCATCAACTATCACAACAGTTCCGTTAAGCTCCGCTTCTTTAAGTGCGGAAACAATATCGTCTGCAACCCATGTAGGTGCTATTCTTGCCAGCAGCAATGCCTCATCGCCCACCTCTTGGGCAGAATGAACCTCAGCATCTACTCTGGTCAAAACCCCTTTGCCTTTATATCCCTTGCTCACAAAAACAGGCTTCTCACCGTTTGCGCTCAGTATCTCTGCCAGTGCTATGGCTGTAGGAGTTTTCCCTGCTCCTCCTGCGGTCAAATTTCCGACACAAATCACAGGAACGCTTGCCCTGTACGGCATCACTGCCATTCTGCGCAATTTCGTCCCCAGAGCAAAACACCACGATACAGGCAGCAACAGACACGACAGCACCTTAGAGACTCTGCCTCCGCTATCATCATACCAGAACTTGGGCGTCTTCATATTTAGCATTCCGTGCATCTCTAGACTGAATCAATAACATTTACAATCTATAATTCTTAATTCAAAAAATCAATCTTCTTAACTCCACACTAAAACTCGTAGTCTTCCGGCTTAAACATTATAGACTCTATTTCATGTATCACGTTGTCTATGATGCTCCTCTTTCTGTCTGCCAGCAATCTCGCAGAATTAATCTGCTTGTTTCTAAGAACGTCTCCTGTCCAAGATTTATCTATTGCTGTTGCCAACTGTTCCGGCAAAATCGAAACAGCGGCTCCGGCAGATACGAACTCGCGTTCAATCTCTGCAAAGTTCTGCATATGAGGTCCGAATATTACGGCGGAGCCCAACTGAGCAGGCTCTATAGGATTGTGTCCTCCTACAGAGCTGAACGAGCCTCCGATCACAGTTATAGGACTCAAAGAATAGCACAGCCCCATTTCGCCTATAGTGTCAAATATGTATACGTTCACATCGTCCAGAGGCTCTTCTTTCTTAGATCTTCTTGCGACTTTCAGCTCTTCCGCTTCTGAAAGTCTTGCGATTTCTTCTCCGCGCTGAGGGTGACGAGGAGCTATTATAGTCAGAATCTCCGGATAAAATTTAGCCAGTTTCTTATGAGCGGTAATCGCCAAATCCTCATCTCCTCTGTGAGTAGACGCCATAAGCCAAACCGGTCTTCGGACTTCTATCATCTTTTTCAGTCTTGCAAGTTCATTTTCATTAAACTTCAGCGGAGCAGAAGAATACTTCATATTGCCGATATACTTTGCATTTTCTAGCCCCAACTTTTGGAATTTCGCCAAGTCGGCTTTAGTCTGAGCAAGACAGATAGAAAAACAAGACATGACTTCTTTTGCAGTTTGCTTAAACTTAGACCAGTTCTGGAAAGAAGGCTCGGACATTCTGGCGTTGACAAGAGCAACGCTTATTTCTTTACTTTTAAGAGTAGTAAGAATATTAGGCCAAATCTCGGACTCTGTCCATATGGCGCAAACAGGCTTCCATTTTTTTAGAAAATTATCAATAACAAATCCGATGTCTAAGGGAGCATACTGATGTATTGCATAAGGAGGCAATTTAGATTCGAGCATCTTAGCCGCAGTCACCGTAACGGTTGTAACTACGAAAGAATATTTCGGGTATCTCTCATGCAGTTTTCTTATGATTTGCAGAACAGAAACAGCCTCGCCTACACTTACGGCATGACACCATATGACTTTGCCTTTCGGCTTTTTCTTGGAAGTGTATCCGAATTTTTCGTGGAATCTCTTACTGTCCTCTTCTCCGCAGAGAACCCTGAACCACATATAGGCGTACAAAAGCGGAGCAGCCAGAAATATTAAAAGCCGATATAAATCCAGTATCATCTTATTTGCACCATACCTTATTATAGCGTGCTGCCTTCACACAGAGAATTAAAAGCAGAATTTGAAGAATTATTTGTAATTTACTGTATAATATAATAAAACGATTCGCATACAAAATTCGCTCCTGAATCGCATTAAACCAATTTTTCAACAATTTTCAAATATTATTATATTATTAATATTCTTTACTATTATAATATTTTTGTTACCTTATTGTCGAGTCTCTGTTTCTCTTTAATTTCTCAAAAGCCATGACTAATTACTCAAATAATGCGTATCTCAGCACTGCTCTTGACTCTACGGATAATCATTTTTCCTTAGACAGGGAAAATGACCCCTGGTCTCTGTCGGTTGTTGAGGCTTTTGTTCTTTCGGCTCTGGAGCCCTCTACAGGCTCTTTGCGGGACATTGACCCTGCTGTTTTCGCCAAAAGCCTTGCAGCAGCCGTTCTTATGGATTTGTCTCTGGCCGACCGCATAGACAATGATATAAACGAGCTGTTTATACTGGATCCTACGCCTCTTAATGATTCTGTCTTGGACAGCGTTCTCGATAAAATATCCAAGGCTCCTGTCCTTACTCCGTACTCCATAGGCTACTGGATAGATACTATTTCCAGCGACAGTACTCAGATTTTATACGACTACATCTCAAGACTCACCAATAAAGGACTGCTGAAAGATAATCCATCCTTTAACTTTTTTTTCTGGATGATGCCTGTAAGAACTACTAAAAAAGTTTCTACGGAAAGCCTCGACCTCATTTTGGAAAATCTGAAATCCTTGCTCATCGATCAAGAAGTCCCCTCTTCCAGAGACATCATGTTCACAGGGCTGCTGCACTCCTGCGGTTTGCTGAAATTCTTCTTTAATCAGGAAGAGCTGAACAATGCAAGCGGACGAATACACGAAGTAGCAGGCATGGATTTGATAAGCCAGCATATATTAAAACCTATACAAAAGGCTGAGATTTAGTTATAATAATAGGGACCTCAGGTATTATTATACATGATGAATTGTAAACTAGTGCGAATTATGGTTAATAACAGATATTGGGATACAATGAGAAGAAAAAAAGAATTGGCAAAATTTACAGCATGTTCTGTATTTGGGCTTAGTCTGTTTATGGCGGCTGCGGCTTTTGCACAAGAGGCTCCTCCTCCCCAGAAGATGCCCAGAGTTCCGGTCAATCAGAAAGCATTGAGTGACGGGAAAGCCGCTATTCCGGCTAACAGAGAAGTTTCCGGAACAGCCAGAATACTGGACGGAGAAAAACTGGATATTGACCAGTACGAGCTGCGTTTGTTCGGCATAGTTCCTCCTCAGTTATCCGCTACGTTCGGTCCTCAGGCTAGGAGTCATCTTGATACTCTTACTGCAGGGCAGAGTCTGACTTGTAAAATCAGAGACAGGGACAGAGACGGAAGACTGCTGGCGGTATGTACGAATGAAGCCGGGCAGGATATCGGAGAAGAGCTGCTGAAACAGGGACTGGCAGTTGCAACAAGAGGCGATATTGAAAAAACAGATATTGGAGTCAGATATAGTGCGGCAGAACAGGCTGCACGCACACGGCAATTAGGGCTATGGTCATTATCGGCTGCAATCAAGCCGGAGACTAAGAGATCTATACTGCCTATACCGTCATTATCTTTATTAACAGAGCCGGAAGAGAAAAAAGAGGCGACAACAGAGACTGATAAGAAATTGGTGAACGAGCTGATTTCCAATCAGAAGCAAGCCCAAATAGAAGAATACTCTTTTGCACAGGAAGAAGCAGGAGGAATTCCCGGATTTGTAGAAAGGTATCAGATACTAATATCTGCATTTGTGTTTTTGTTCAGCGCATTACTTTTAGTAATGGGAAGAAGAATAGAGAACGCAAAAGAAAGAGCCGCATATATAAAAGCTACGGCAGGAGCACTGCGGGGAGAATTGATGTCGGCAAAGGCATTATGCATAGCAAAGATGCGCGCTATCACGACAGAGGAAGAGGACAGAACTATAAACTGGCCCAGAATAAGGATAGTGCTGTATCAGGCATATGTAAGCAGAATAGGAATATTAGGCGCGGACATGGCAAGGCGGGTGTCCGCAGTGTACGGGCAAGCCAGCGACTATGCAGTGTTGTATTCGCAAACGCCGTCTATGACAATAGAACTGCCGAAGAAGCGGGCGTTGGACAGTCTTATAAAACGCATAGATGATGTGCTGCCGAAACTCTTGTGGCTGGAAAAGACAGGAATAGTTTCAGACGGTGCGGTAAAGACCGTTGCAGAGAGAAATGTACAATCAGGAGCCGGACATGAACATCATGTGCAGGGAGCAGTGAAGAACCATGCTGTGAGAGAGGCGGCTCGCGCGCATCATGAGAGGCACGAACATAGTCATGTTGTAAGGGAAGCTATAACTGCAAAGACAGAGAGCGCAGAACACAATCATCATGCAGTGCCTGAATACAGCAATAATACTGCGGAAAGAGGATATACTCCGTATAAGGAAGAACCGCCTACAGCAGGACATACCGAGCATACGGAAACTACGGGAAATCTTTTTAAGGACAATCCCAGAGCTGTCTCGCAGCCGCATGTAATAGAGGTGAGCAGGATTCCGGAGCCGGTCAGAGAGCCCGAAGTAATACCCCAACCTGCGACTATGCCACAGTCTAAATTAGAAAAAGTATACGGAAGGACTCTTGAAGAGATGAAGAGGAGCTATCAGCAGCTTCCTGCCGAGTACGGAGCAGCACCGTCTCTAGGAGTGATAAACACGGCAAAAGAAGGCATAGGAAATTTAGTAAGCAGTGTAAAAAATATGTTTGTATCCAACAGAGACTACGACACACAGCAATTTGTGCCATTTGATCCGAACGCAACGGACTATACGGCAATGATAGAAGCCGACATGGAAAAATACCAATACGCCGAAAGCGACGAACATATAACTACAAGGCTGGACAGGAAGGATAAGGGGTATTAGAGGAATGGAAAATGTAGAATTAGAAAAATACTGGATTTTAATTCTACATTTTAAACTCTACATTCTACATTTTCCTCATTCCTACTCCCACTCAATGGTCCCGGGCGGTTTGGAGGTGATGTCGTAGACTACTCTGTTTACCCCTTTTACTTCGTTGATTATTCTGGACGCTGTTTTCGCTATGAACTCGTGTTCAAAAGGGTATGACTCCGCTGTCATGCCGTCTGTCGATGTTACCGCTCTCAACGCCAATACATTATCGTACGTTCTGCCGTCTCCCATTACTCCTACGGTCCGTATCGGCAATAACACTGCAAATGCCTGCCATATCTTGTCATACAGTCCTGCTTCCCGTATCTCTTCAAGATATATACTATCCGCTTTTCTTAGCACTTCCAGTTTGTCTCTTGTTATTTCGCCTATTACTCTTATTCCCAGTCCGGGTCCCGGAAACGGGTGTCTGCCCACAAATATTTCAGGCAGTCCCAGCTCTCTTCCCAGCTCTCTTACTTCGTCTTTGAATAATTCTCTTACCGGCTCTACCAGCTTCAGGTTCATCTTCGCCGGCAGCCCTCCGACATTATGATGCGATTTTATTGTTGCGCTTGGTCCTCCTATCACCGATACGCTCTCTATCACATCGGGATACAGCGTGCCTTGCGCTAGAAATTCCGCTCCTGATATTTGCTTTGCCTGCTCTTCAAATACTTCTATAAACAACTTCCCTATTGTCTTTCTCTTTTCTTCCGGGTCTGTCACTCCGTCAAGAGCTTTTAAAAATCTCTCGCTTGCATCTATTGCTATCAGCGGTATTTTACAGTGCTTTGTGAACAGCGATATTACTTCTTCCCCTTCGTTCGCTCTCATGAGTCCGGTGTCTACAAATATGCACGACAGCTGATTCCCTATTGCTTTGTGAATCAACAGAGCAGTCACCATGCTGTCCACTCCTCCGGACAGTCCGCATATTACTTTCCCCTTTCCTATCTGCGCTTTTATCTTTTCTTCCGCTATCTGCATGAACACCTGCATGTTCCAGTCTCCGGCGCACCCGCACACGTCCAGCACAAACCTCTTTAACAATTCCGCTCCGCCGATAGTATGATACACTTCCGGGTGAAACTGGACTCCGTAAAAATTCCTGTCCTCGTCCGCTATAATCGCAAAAGGAGCTGTTTCCGTAACCGCATATACCTCGAATCCTTCCGGCATTTCAGTAACCTTGTCTCTGTGGCTCATCCATACCTGAGGCGTTTCATCTTTATCCCACACTCCTTTAAAAAGCTTAGACATCTTTTTGATTTTGATATGAGTTTTGCCATATTCCCCATTGTCAGAGACCTCTACCCTGCCGCCCAGCTGCATACTCATAGTCTGCTGACCATAGCATATCCCCAGCACCGGCACTCCCAGTTCAAAGACTATACCGGCAGCTCTGGGGCTGTGTTCTTCTGTTGTAGATGCCGGACCTCCTGAAAGAATTATGCCTTTAGGGTTAAACTCTTTGATTTTTTGTTCAGGCATCATAAAAGGGTGTATCTCGCAGTAAACGCCTGCCTCCCGAACCCGCCTTGCTATCAGCTGAGTCACCTGAGAGCCGAAATCCAGTATCAGTATTTTGTCTTGGTTTTGAGAGTTTAACATATATCTTGCCTGTTGTTATGTGAGAGTGTAATACCTTTCTCATAATACAAAACAGAAGCAGCAGAGTCATCTAAAATCTCAACCACAGGTTGTATATGCAAGATAAAATCAATTCTATACAATTACTTAGGGTAATATTAACTGTACTTGTGATACTGGATCATTACGCTCCGAGTTACGTAACACAGTTCCTGCTGCCGGGTAGCCATTTGTTCTTTGTAATAGGAGGTTTCTTTCTATATTTCGTAGCTTTACGAGCAAAAGAACATAAAACAAGCATAATCCAATATATGAAAAAACGCTGGGCGCGGATAATTCCGCCGGCTTTTGCCGTGCTGGTGATTGCTCTTTTTATGGGGCTGCTGCAAATAGAAGATATGCCGGCTTATCTGACGCTGACTCATCAGGTTGTATTTGATGTAACCAATGTGACTCCGTTTTGGTATATCTCTGCATTTTTCTGGTCGCAGGTAATTGTATTTGCGATTCTAACCGCATTCCGCCCGACTCTTGCGCTGATTATACTAGGAACAATCGGTTTGATTTCCGTAATCATATTGTTTCAGCATGAAGCGTTATGGGTATGGCAAGGTCATATATTCGGATTCTTAAATCCGGGATTATTACGAGGGCTGTTCGGACTAACGCTTGGAGTAACGGCTGCTGTGATTGTGCAGAAACGGGGTATTAAATCTGCTAAAAAACCTTATCTTGGAGTGCTGGAGATTGCTTTGCTTATTGCGTTTATTGCAAGCTACATGAGCGGACCTTATATAGTATGGTCAGGGACAAACTATCAAATTCTTTTATTGACAAACGTACTGATATTCGTGCCTCTGATGATTTTGTTTGTACAATCCAAAGGATGGATCTCTGCGTTTCTTAACAGGCAGGCTGTGTTTGAAAAAATAGCAATATACGCATATCCGGCTTTTATCTCGCAGGAAGTTATGGTGCATCCTTTTCACGGGAAATTTGATTTGCCCGGCTGGTTAGAGTGCGTATTTATAGTTGCAGCTCCGTTTTTATTCGCAGTTGTTTACGTGCATTTAATCGAGCCGGGAGCGAAGTTTTGCTGGAAACAGTTTAGAAGCAAGATTTATTGAATTAGATTTGCAATCGTCAGATTATGTCCCGTATGTCGAATAAACTTTCGGAAGTCGCCCATATTGATTGAAACGGTTGCTGTGTTCGTCAAAGGGTGGCAACGGATTGTGTCCCAGTTTGCAATGATTTCATCAACAATTAAATCAATGCGACTGTCCGTATCGTTTATAACCGCCAGCGGGGTGGCTGCCCCGGGAGTTACGCCCAGACAATTTTGCATTTCTTCCGCCGAACAAAAACTGAGTCGCTTTGATCCGATTTTCTCGGCTATTGATTTCAAATCTGCCCGCCTATCATCAGGTATGACCAGCAGCCATTTCTTGTTATCCCTATCTTTTACAAACAGGTTTTTGCAATGGACTCCTTTGTGTTCCGGGAAAATGGCATTGGCCTGTTCGCAAGTGAATACTGGTTCATGCGTCCGGTAATCGTAATTGATTCCAAGTTGGTCAAATAGTTTTAGTAAAGTTTGCTCGACATACATTCGCTGGAAAAATCGTCCTAAAACATCAAAAAGGGAAAATGGTGCGGGTCGCTAGGCAACTATCTGACTAATAACCTGCACGATTTTTTAAGTTTAGCGAATAAAATTCAAAACTTCAAGAATATTCAAAACCAACCGCTATGCTTAGAGTTATGACACTCATTACAGACAGAGACAAGCCAGTCAATGGGCTCTCTTCCAATGTTTCTTGCGTATCGTTTGTGATGCACCTGAGTAGCACGGGTGCCGCAATATACACATTTCCAATTATCTCGCTTGAAGACTACATAACGCTTTCGTTGCCAAGCGTCCGATTTAAGATAGTCGTTCCTATAATAATCTCTACGCCAGCCACGCTTTATATTGCGAAATATAAAGCCAATGGCTACTACAATTAAAACACCGAGTATTTCCATTTATTTAATATCTATGTTATTGTATCTTATGATTTGGACTTGTTGTCCCCATCCGCCTTCCATTCTGATACGCTTTACTGTATAACCTACACTTTTGAGTTTTATACCAGCGATAGAGGCTTTTTCTACATCGGCATCGCAATAACGCACATTATTTGAATCTACTCTAATTTCCGCTACCTTAGATAAATTTACATTTTTATTTTGTTTCGTATCTGCATCTTTAAGAATATTCTTAACCAATGTTTGAGTGCTTTCACTCCAACATTCTGGTGTCGTATTATCGCAGGCCGCTAATAGCAATAAGGGCAATATAAGGAATTTTTTCATAGTTTATCCTTTTTTATATTTGTAATTATAACAAGCAATTCCGACAAATAAAGCAAAAATTATCGGACTTGGCTCAAAGGCTTGGAAATGCTAAGACGGGTCCGATTTTAGGCTGGGATTTTTATCTTTTGGTATCACAATCATCGGACTCGGCCAAAGCCAGTGCCACCATAACAAAAACGCACCTTTGCGGTGCGCTTGTAATACCTGGTGCGGGTAGTCGGAATCGAACCGACACGCATTTTAAGTGCCCAGGATTTTAAGTCCTGTATGTCTACCAGTTCCATCATACCCGCTGGCTTTTAGGAAAATAACAAAAAATATTGAAAAAGCAACTAGTTTGTCATATGCTTGGGTAAAAGCTGTTATATCAACACCTAAATAAGGACATATTAAATTGGATAACGAAGCAAATAAGGACATGTCCGGTCAAGACGGACTATGGGTAGGCAAAGCAGCCGACAAAGTCATAGCAGAGTTCCCAAATCAGGAATTATACACTTGCGCAGCAGGAATAAGCCCGTCCGGAGTAGTGCATTTCGGGAATTTCAGAGATGTTGCTACAGCATACGCAGTGATGAAAGAACTCATTGCCAGAGGCAAAAAAGCGAGACTCTTGTTCTCGTGGGATAATTATGACAGATTCCGCAAAGTTCCCGCAGGAGTAGACGTATCTTTTTCAAAGTACGTAGGAGTACCGCTATCAGCAATACCGGACCCTCTAGGAAAATATCCCTCTTATGCGAAACGCTACGAGACGGAATTCGAAAAGTCTATGCAGGAATTAGGGATTGTTATGGATTATAAATACCAGACTGATGAATACACGTCCGGAAGATATGCTGATAAAATGGCGTTCGTGCTTGCGAACAGAAAAAAAGCCGCCGACATTCAGCTTCAGTTCAAAACGGAAAAGGCTAATCATGAAAAAGGCATAGACCCGGAAGAATTCAGAGAAACATATTTTCCTCTTACTGTGTACTCACGTTTTACCGGGTCGGATAAAACGCAAGTTTTGTCTTATGACGGAGGAACAAAAGTGACATACCGCTGCCTTGTGACGGATAAAACAGAGCAGATAGATTTCAAAGAAACTCCTGTAGTCAAGCTGCCGTGGAAATTTGACTGGCCTATGCGCTGGGCAGAAGAAGGAGTACACTTTGAGCCGGGCGGCAAGGACCACGCTACTCCGGGCGGAAGTTATACTGTCTCTTCCGTAATCGCAAGAGAACTGTTCAACGAAAAACCTCCGGTGTTTCAAGGGTACGAATTCGTAGGCATACAGGGAGTAAAAGGCGGCAAGATGTCCGGCTCTAAGGGAGGAGCTGTCTCTCCAGCTATGCTTTTGGAAATTTACGAGCCGGCTTTGCTGATGTGGCTGTACATGAGGCGCGCTCCTAACCAGAGTTTCAACCTCGCATTCGACACGGAAGTGTACCGCCAATATGACGAGTTCGACAGAGAAATAGCGGCGTATCAGCAAGGCAATGCGTCTCCTGCGAAAGAGAAGATTCTGCTGTTCAGCGGCATAGATAAAAACGACAAATCGCCTGTTTCTTTCAAACAGGCGGTTGCGCTGGGTCAGATTACTCAGTGGAATGTTGATAAGGTTGAAGAGCTGGCGCAGAAATCCGGGATTCCTTACAGCCGCGACTCTGCGCTAAGGCGTTTGCCAAAGGCTAAATCGTGGCTCAACACTTATAATCCGGAAGAGAAAATAGAGCTGCTTCCCGAGAAGAATTCTTCGTATATAAAGACTTTGTCAGAGGAACAGAAAGAGCATGTTGCAAAGCTGCGGACATCTCTTTCGGGAGATATAGACTCTATAGCTGCGCTAGACGAGATAGTCTACGGCATAGTCAAAAAGCCCGACATGACCGACAAAGAAATGAAGGCTGCCCAGCGTAATTTCTTCAAGACTGTTTATTCGCTGCTTATCGGAAAAGAAACAGGACCAAGACTTTCTACTTTCCTGTGGGCTATTGATAGGAACAAGGCGTTGGAGCTTTTGGGATAGTATTCATTTCCTCTTCAAATCCGGCGGCAGTGCTTCTTCGGCAATTTTGCGGACAGCTTCGGACAGAGGCATAATCTCTTGTGCCTCGCCGCCCAGCCTGCGCAGTGCTACGGTTTCTTTTTCGGACTCGTTCTTTCCTACTACAAGCATCAGAGGAATCTTCTGAAGACTGTGATCGCGTATCTTGGCGTTAATCTTCTCTGCTCTCACATCAGCTTCAACTCGCAATCCCGCATCGTACAACGCCTGATAAACTTTCTGAGCGTACGGATTAGCTTGGTCCGTGATAGTACACACAACAGCTTGCACCGGCGCAAGCCACAGAGGAAACTTGCCGGCATAGTGTTCTATAAGAATGCCGATGAACCTGTGCATAGAGCCCAAAACAGCCCTGTGCAGCATAATAGGTCTGTGCTTCTGTCCGTCCTCACCGACATACCAAGCGTCAAGGCGCGCAGGCATATTGGGATCTACCTGAAATGTTCCGCACTGCCATTCACGGCCTATTGCGTCCCGCAAATAGAACTCCAGCTTCGGACCGTAAAAAGCTCCGTCCCCTTTGTTTATATCATATTCCAGCTCTGCTGCTTTAAGAGCGTCCGCCAATGCAGCCTCTGCCCTATCCCACTCTTCATCAGAGCCTATGCGCTCCGGCGGCCTGTCCGCAAGCCTTACTCTCGCAACTTCAAAACCCAAATCCGTATAAATATTCTGCAACAGCTTGCAGAATGCCAGAGCTTCGCTCTGCACCTGATTTTCCGCACAGAAAATATGAGCATCGTCTTGAACAAACTGCCGTACTCGTATCAGCCCGTGCATGGCTCCGTGCGCTTCGTTTCTGTGGCAGCAGCCGAACTCCGCCATTCGCAGCGGCAAATCTCTGTAGCTCTTTATGCCTTGCTTGAATATCTGAACATGCGCCGGACAGTTCATTGGCTTCACGCCCATCATCACAGGTTTATCAGGATCAGCCTCGTTCTTTACGGCAATTTTAAACATATTATCGCCGTAAACGTCCCAATGCCCGGACGCTTTGAACAGGCTGCTGTCAAAAAGCTGAGGAGTATGTACTTCCACATAACCCTCTCTGTCAACACATCTCCGGACGTAGTTCTCTAAGGCCCTGTACATAGACCAGCCCTTTGGGTGCCAGTAAACGCTTCCGGCAGCATTATCCTGCATATGAAACAAATCCAGTTCCAGACCAATCTTGCGGTGGTCTCTTTTCTCAGCCTCTTCCAGCGCAGTCAGATAATCGGAAAGCTCTTTCTCGTTCCTCCACGCAGTGCCGTAAATGCGCTGTAGAACGGCATTATTGCTGTCGCCTCTCCAGTACGCTCCTGCCAGCTTCATGAGCTTAAAGGCAATTCCGGTCTTTCCTGTAGAGGTCATGTGAGGACCTCTGCAAAGATCCAGCCACTCGCCTTGCCTGTACACGGTTATAACAGTGTCTTCCGGCAAATCCTGTATGATTTCCGCCTTGTATTTTTCACCTTTATTCAAAAAATATTTTATCGCATCGTTTCTGTTCCACTCTTCACGGACGATTTTTTCGTCTCTTTTCACAATCTCCCGCATCTTGGCTTCTATGGCCGGAAAATCATCAGTGCTGAACGGTTTCTCCCGCGCAAAGTCATAATAAAAGCCGTTTTCTACATTAGGTCCTATTGTAACCTGCGTTCCCGGAAACAGTTCCTGCACAGACTGAGCCAGAATGTGCGCAGCATCATGCCGTATCAGCTCCAATGCTTCAGGAGATTTCCCAGTAACAATCTCGACAGAACAATCTTTATCAATACTATCGGTCAAATCATGAAGCGTACCGTCTGTCTTGACTGCCAGAGCAGCCTTAGCCAAGCCCTCTCCGATAGAAGCTGCAATATCGAATCCGCTCACCGGATTTGGAAAAGATTTAACACTATTATCCGGTAGTTTTATGTTCACAGCCATGACCGACTCCTTGCTTTAAATGGAACCCACTATAATAATCAATCGATGCGTAAAAAAACAAATTAAACTGTTATAAGAAGCGCACGCCGTATTGCTCTATTATGCTTATATAATATACATTTCTTAATCCAATACAAGAACAAAAACAGCTCTCTGTTTGTGAGTCTTTTTTACAACATCAAAAAGTTTTTTAATAATTTGATAATGGTTCGAATTGACCTCGAGAATCTCGAGACTCTACACTCTGCGTACTGAATTCTTTTCTTTCCAAAGTGCCAAAAGTACCATGAGCAACCGCCCTACTACCATTCTGTTTCTTTCTACGGGAAATTCTCTGAGAAGCCTTATGGCAGAGGCTATTTTAGCTCATCAGGATACTCTTAACAGCGGAAAGGGCAAGGAACGCTTTATTGCTCTCAGCGCAGGCATCATACCAAAAGCCCGCCCGGAAAGCATCATGCTCGATTTGCTTCAAGCAAACAACATTTCTGCCGTGAATCTAACGCCCAAAAGCCTGTATCCTCTGTTTGAATCCCAGCTTTCTATATTCGTAGACGTTATTATCACTCTTTCGGAAGAGGCAAAACAGCTTTGCCCTGTGTGGCCCGGGCACCCTACTGTCATTAACTGGCAGCTTACAGATCCTCTGGACAGCTCTTCCATAGATAATGTTATCACTAAAACTCAGAGATGCTTTTTTACGCTCCAAGACAGAATATCCATACTCACAAGCGGGAGCAAAGCCACCTCTCCAATGAATCTGGCATTCCAACTCAGAAGCCTTGCTTCGGTGATGTAGCGGGCTTTAAGCCTGCCGCTATCGTCTTATTGATATTGATAAGGCTGTCGGTTGTTTTCGGCGAATAATTTGCAATCGCCTGAAAGCTGGTCTTATCCACGTAAGTACTCAAGGTAAGAATGTTGTTCTTTAGCTCAATAGGCAGCCCGTTTTCCGGATCAATCATAGCAACCTGAAAAATAGTCCATAATCTTTGATTGGCTCTTATAGCCTCAGCATATGCGCGCGAATTATTTCTGTCCTTAGGGTCCTTTTCCATAGCGGCTTTTGCTTCGTTCAACTGTCCGGCGTATTTTAACAAAGCCCTTGCGTCAATTTCTCTGCTGTCCGGCTGTTCATCGCTATCCGCAATATTTTGTTCTGCTTGCAGCTTCTGGTTTTTACCGTACACATTCACTTTATTGTTGGGCATATCAGACATAAATATTCTCCAATAAATATCTTTAATTCGAATCAATATCAGCTTTGGCTAATTTATCCGACTGTTCGTATTTGGCGAGCATTTCATGTGCTATTTTTAAAGCCCTAAAAGTATCGAACTCTTCCAAACTAGCAAGTATCTGCTCTACTTCCGCAGTATAATCAGGATATAGTTTTAAAAAATTCTTAATAGTTTCCACTACAAAACTATCTATAGGCATATCTTTGCCGCGAAACAGGTATATTACTTGCAGCAAAAAATAGACGTTAGAAAAATCAGACTCTCCGCTTTTGTCCGAATTCATCATGTAGTTCTGCCGCAATACCGGTCCGTCCGATATAACCAGCAAATCAGCAGCGCGCTTTCCTACATTTTTAAGAACAGCTCCTCCGATGAATATTTTGCCTTCAGGCTTTACTCGTAATTTAAGAGGCATGACAGCGGCTCCGCTTTAAGAGGCTTCAACTTTAACCATAGAAGCGACAGGGTCTGACTCGTGAATAGCCAAAAGGTTAATCCCTAAAGGAAAAATTTTATATCCTCTGGACAACAAAAATTCGTTCAAATCTTTTTCACTGGTCTTGATTTTTTCAATGACTAGCAGGGGTTTATGCGTTTGAATCGTTGAGACTGCGCCTCTGAGCACTTCCATTTCCATGCCCTCAACATCAATTTTTATGAGGTCTGCCCGATGCAATCCCATGCCGTCAATCGACATCATTCTTGTAGGCTGAGTGCTTTTTTCGGAATAGTCAATTTCCTGTCCGATAAACTCCGTAGATTCAGTTTTGCGGATTTCCAAACTTCCAAAGCTGGAAGGCTTGAAATAATCAGGAACCGGAACCTGAATAACGCCTTCTTTTTCGCCTACTGCCGCCCAGATTGCCCGTGCATTAAAGCAATTGTTCAGCGTGATGTTTCCGGCCAATGCGTAAAAAAGCCTTTCCTGAGCTTCAATCGCAACAACTTCGCCCCAGCCGTGCATTAATTTCGCCTGCTCTATGGTGTGAACGCCGATATTTGCACCGCAATCTATTGCTATGACGCCGTTTCCAAAATGCTGTTTTCTCATCAGCAGCAATTGAAGCAGGGCATCGACTTCAGCTTGATCAAAAGAAGAAGCGTTCAGCAGCTGAAAGCCCATTCCATAGCCGCCGCGGTCTGTAAGCCTGTAGTCAAACCGGTTTACCAGCATACTGCCGTGATTTGTTGAGGCCAGAATAAAGGCGATAGGGCGCGGAGTTTTTTTCATGTAAGTTCCAAAAATTGAGAATTGAGAATCACTTAGAGTTAGACTCTAGTTTAGAGTCTTAGGATTAGTCAACTACGAGTAATTAGAACATCTCACTATTAGGTAGAATCGCCCTCTCCTCCTATTGTAACTCCCGCGAAGGCGGGAGCGGGCAAGCCTGCCGTATTCTGTTGTTGAAGAGTATAACATTATTATAAACTATGAAAACACCCGTCAACTGCGTATTTACAGCACCCCTGCCCGCTCCCGCCTGCGCGGGAATGACAAATGCAGGAATTAAAAAAGGCGGAGCTTAACGCCCCGCCTCAGTATCATTACTCTCGCTATCAGAGTTATTAAAGAATCCTCAATATAGCGCCTGCGAGCATTCCAGAAACACCCAATGACACAATACCGAGCTGTGATTGAGCCTGTAAAGCCTGCATGTTAGCACCTTCTTCGTTGACGTCCGCAGCCGTCAGACGAGAGGAGGCGTTACTCAAAGAGTTTATCATATTGGCAGTAAATGTCTGTCTTGTTGCCAAGAGCGTAGCGTTACCACCGAACTTCGCAGCTTCAGAAGTCAAGAACGACATAGCGGTAAGCAAGGCACCCTGCTGACTTTGAAGATCAGTTGTATTAGCCCAAGCATTAATCGCCGTATCAATAGCTGCCATTTCTGTTGCTATAACAGCTGCTGTTGCTGTGTTAGTACCGTCTGCTAACGTTACTACTGTATTCGTCAACAAACCGACACCTTGAATGCTGAGCGCAGTAGAGTTGTCTTCGTTAAAGTATATAATCATCTGGTTTGTAGTATCGCCTTCATTCAACATGTTTACACCGTTGAAGGTAGCGTCCAGAATCATATGATTCATCTGCACGACCAAGTCATCATACTGAGAACTCAAGGCAAGGCGGGTATCCGTGTTGGTAGTACCAAGAGCCTGAACAACAAGACCTTGCAGCTGAGAAACAACCTTAGCAATACTTTCAATAGTGTTGTTGAAAGACGTAAGAGTCTCAACAGCCGTTGATATCGTGTCTTTAATAGTGGCAAGATTGTTAGCAGTATTTAAAAAGCCCTTGGAAGCAAAGAAGGCAACCGCGTCATCATTAGCAGAGTTAACCTTTTTACCGGTAGCCAATCTGAGCTGAGTGGTTTCCAAGAGAGAGGTAGTTTTTTGAAGCGCCTGTAAGTTAGACCTAGCAGCCGCCGTAAGAGAAATATCACCTATAGCCATTTTAGAACTCCTTTCAAAGAGATAAACGCAGACTCCTTCTGCGATATGATTAAGAGTACATAGACATTATGTACTCCACGGGTACACTTGTATCCAAAAATCCTTAACTTACAGTTAAAAGTATGGTTAAGAAATGTAGAATTTAGAATGTAGAATGTAAAATACCTAGTTTATCAACATGTTACATTTTCCATTTTACATTCTACACTTTACATTCTACATTCTACATTAACTCCACTCTCTACTCTATTGAAAAAAATGACTATCACTTTACACAAAAACGACCTGCCGGATAATATACATTTTGAAGGCTGTGTTGCCGTAGATACTGAATCTATGGGTCTGAACTGGGACAGAGACAGGCTTTGCCTTGTTCAGCTGTCCGGCGGTGACGGCAACGCTCATCTGGTACAGTTTGTTGATAAAGACTATTCGGCTCCTAATTTAAAGAAGCTGCTGACAGATCCGGAAACGCTCAAGCTGTTTCATTTTGCCAGAGCTGATTTGTGCGCTATTTATAAATATTTAGGTGTCCTGCCTAATCCGGTTTACTGCACAAAAATAGCCTCGGTCATAGCCCGGACTTTTTCCGATAAACACAGTCTTAAAGATTTAGCCAAAGATATTTTGCACATTGATTTGTCTAAGGAACAGCAAACATCAGATTGGGGGGCTGAAGAGCTTTCCGGAGAACAGCTTGCCTATGCCGCTGCAGATGTGCTGTACCTCCATAAGATTAAAGATGCTCTGAACGCCAGACTCATACGCGAAAACCGATATGATTTAGCTATAAAAGCCATGTCCTGCCTTCCGATAAGAGCTGAATTAGACCTAGCAGGCTGGGAGAACGTTGACGTATTTTCACATGCGCCTATTAAGAACACATGAGACCTCAAAAACACCTTAATTTAAGTTTTATCAGCCCCAGAATTACAAAACGTATTCAACAGGCGCGCAATGCCGCTATGCTGCCTTTTATCATGCGCCTTAGAATACTTTTGCTGGCAGTATCCGCTGCGGTTTTAGTTCTGATTTTCGTATGGTCTTCCATGCTGCCGGACTTTACCCTAAGCAAATTGACTGAGAAAATTCCTAATCTGGTTATTGAGAACCTAAGATATTCCGGCATGGACTCTAAGAAACAGCCGTTCTCTTTGTTTGCGGCTCAGGCTACTAAGCCCATGGCTTTTGAAAGCATTTACGACCTGACAGACCTCGAGGGAGAGATAACTCTGCAAAACGGCACTTGGCTGGACGGAAAGGCTCAGAAAGGGAGATTCGACAAATCTTCCAACGAGTTATGGCTCACAGGTAATGTTAACATCTTCAGAGATGACGGCTTTCAAGTAAAAACTGAAGAAGCCTATTTAAATATAAATGATAAAATAGCTTCCGGCATTGATGATGTTTCTATTCTGGGTCCTTACATCAATATTCACGGCAAAGGATTTAATATTTTAGATTCAGGAGATACTGTTATAATAAGCGGGCCTGTTAAGGCAGTTTTTACGAATAGGAAGTAGGAAATAAGAAATGGAAAATGGAAAATGGAAAATGGAAAATGAGGGTTGCTGTCCCTCCGTATGTCATTCCGGCAAAGAGGAATACACACTTAAATATACCATAAATTCAATTTTCCATTTTATCTGCGCTGCCGTAATGCTTTTATATCCGCTGCCGATTGCGGCTCAGAATTTTGCTGCGGGCAATCAAGTAGAGATTACTGCTGACGGTTCTTTGGAATGGCACGCAAAGGATAATCTGTATTTAGCTCGTAAAAATGCAAGAGCTGTAAGCGGAGATACTGTTATCTCTGCCGATCTGCTGACTGCCCGCAAAAGAGCTTCCGGTAAGAATAAAAAACAGAACGACAATTTTTCCGGCGACATTGACAGAATGACTGCCGAGGGCAATGTTGTTATAAATCTGGGCGATGTGAGAATATTCGGAGATTTTGCAGAGAACGATGTTGATAATGCTGTTTTTATCATAAAAGGAACTAATCTGAAGTATGAGTCCGCTCAGGATACCGTTACTGCCAGAGACAGCATGGAGTATTGGAAAGACAAAAAAACTGCCATAGCCAAAGGCAATGCCACTGTTTTCAGCAAAGACAGAAAGATTATCGGAGATATTCTAACTGCCGTGTTCAGAGCACAGCCTAACGGCAAAGACCAGCTGCATAAGGCTGTCATTGACGGCAATGTTACCGTTATCACCAGAGACGATGTTGTCAGAGGAGACAAAGCTGTTTATGATATTGGAAGAAACCTTGCTATTATAACAGGCAATGTTAAAATAACCAGAAAAGACGGAACCGAGCTTGCCGGCGACATGGCGGAATCCGATTTTGCCAACGGCATCAGCCGGCTGGTGAATGAGGGCGGAGGCAAGGTCAAGGCTCTTATTTCTTCCGGCGATGCCAAAACTAAGAAAGATGCTAAATCTAACGGTAAAACGGAGAAGTCAAATTGAATCCCTCATATCCAGTCATGACTAAAACAGCCTCTCCAAAAACCAAGAAGGCAAGAACAAAAACAGGGTACGGGCTGGAAATTTTCAATCTGGGCAAAAAGTACAACGGGAGACCTGTTGTAAACGGCGTGAGTTTTTCCCTGCAGCGCGGAGAGATAGTAGGACTGCTGGGACCTAACGGTGCCGGCAAAACAACGTGCTTTTATATGGCTACAGGGCTTATTACGCCGGATACCGGGAATATCTTTTTGGACGGGTTAGAGATTACTAATTTCCCTATGTACAGAAGAGCCAGAATAGGACTGGGCTATTTGCCTCAAGAAGCTTCTATTTTCAGAGGACTTTCCGCAGAGGACAATATCCGCGCGGTACTGGAACTCATAGAGCCGGATCCTGTAGTAAGAGACGGAATACTGGACGAGCTTTTAGAAGAGTTCGGGATTATGCACCTGCGCGAAACTCCGTCTATTGCGCTGTCCGGAGGAGAAAGGCGGCGGCTGGAGATTGCCAGAACTCTGGCATCGCAGCCGCATTTTATTCTCTTGGACGAACCTTTTGCAGGAATTGATCCTATTGCATTGGGCGATATCCGAAATTTAGTCATACACTTAAAAAACAGAGGGCTCGGAGTTCTTATAACTGACCACAACGTTAAGGCTACGCTGGAGATAGTTGACCACGCCTTCATAATCCATGACGGCAGAGTTCTGATGCAGGGCACTCCGTCCGAGATTATAGAAGATGCGGACGTTAGGAGGGTGTATTTGGGTGATGAATTTCAAATGTGAAGTGTGGAGTGTGGAGTGTGGAGTGTGGAATTGGGAGTTAAGCCACAAAAATCGCATAAACAACAAAGAATTATGCTTAATTTCACATTTCACACTCCAAATTTCACATTATTTTCTGTTTACTTTCATGATTTTGTCCGTATCATATTAGTAAAGGTTCTTAAACAGGATTTAAAATATGCACGAGATTGTACTTAAAAAAGCCAATGTTACTGCAACAGCAGACCTTCTTTCTATGGAAGATCTTTCGGCTGTAGTTGCTTTGCACAATAAGACTATTGCTGCTTTGCCGGAAGAGAGCAAACGTTTTGTGCTGCCTCAGAATGAAGACTATTTCGCCGACCTGCTTTCAGGGTTTTCAGGTGCTGTTGTCGGCATAAAGGCAAAAGGCGAGCTTGTTGCTCAGATAGCTGTTGCCGGAGAGCTTTCTATTGATGAGGCTGTCGAGAAAAAACTAATCACAAAGAATAACGTCTCTTTCCACCACGTTCTGTCTGAAGATTCCATAGTTGTTTTTAAGAGTCTGGTGTGCGACCCTGATTGGAGCGGCAATGATTTGGGTTTTCATACTGTGGCGGCTGCGCTTAAAACTCCTTTGGTTGAGTCCGCCGATAATATCCTCACACAGATATCTGCTGCCAACATACGCAGTACCAATATGTTTCTCAGCCGCGGCTTCGGCATAGTTGCTGCCGGATATGACCCTATAGACAATCTGCCTCGTTTTGTTTTCCAAAAGCCTCTTAACGGGTTTAGTTTCGTGCCTAATATCATTGCCGATGCCGTAGACCCGATAACGGATTTCCCCGCTATTATGAAGCTGACGGAAAGAGATGCCCTGGTCGGCATTTCCGAAGACAGTTCTTACACTTCCCTTTCGTTCCTAGAAGTAAAAAGAATACGCAAGCAAGTACTGCAGGATATCAGGATTGCTTAAAGTAATGTAGAATTAAGAGAATATTCCCCTTCGCTGGCGAAGGGGTGGTTTTTCATTCACAGCAGCGAATGAAAAAGCAGGGTAGTGGTTTTTTCAAAATTAATCAGAAGGCGGTAAGGTTACCACATCTAGGAATCCTGTATTTGTATCGCCCTCACGGACAACATATAGTTTGTTATTATGGACGGCCATACCCCATCTGGCAGCACTGGCACCCAAGTTTATTGTAGATACCACATTAGTAGTTAAATCTACTACGTCCAGCAAATTACTGACAGTACGGCGGGTAAGCTACAGTTTGTTGTTATGAACGAGTGCGCATACCCTCACAGCTACAGCACCCAAATTTATAGTTGATACTGCATTGTTGTTAGCTAAATCCACTACATCTAATAAATTACCTATACCTGCAGCAGCACTATAACGGGTAATATATAGTTTATTGTTATGTGCTGTTATGCCATATCTACCAACTGCAGTGCCTAAATTTATGGTTGATACTGCATTAGCTCTGCAAGATGCAGTTGTTCCTCCATGCTTCCCTTGGCACTCCCATGTCCACGTAGTCCCGCTCTGAACAAGATTCGCAACAGTGCCGGCTTTGCAAAGAGGCGGGGTAGTAGAGGCAACGGCTGGAGAGGTTAGAAAGGTAAGAGCTAAAGCCAATAAAAGAAATTTGTCACTCCCGCGAAGGCGGGAATAGGGGCTTCGCCGAAGCAAAGCTGAGGCGAAATTTGGAAATATGGGCAAAACTGCGTTTTGCAGGTATTTTCCCGCCTGCTGCCGCAGGCGGTAAAGGCCCCACTCCCGCCTTCGCGGGAGTGACAACAGGGGGCTTGGAAGTGACAGCAACCTTGTACCACTGCCCCGTCTTTTCATTCGCTGCCGCGAATGAAAATCCACCCCTTCGCCAGCGAAGGGGAATACGTGCCTAGCATTTCTTAATTTCCAAAACTCTTTACAGAACAATAGCTTATGCGGAGGGGGGGGGGGG